>Ga0182748_1000129_pt1 | contig 91733 bp, 84 predicted proteins | sample eDN3rd37CKraftOP_FD_128877 | JGI IMG/M metagenome (GOLD analysis project Ga0182748, IMG submission 128877) | Enriched Organic Plus compost microbial communities from Emeryville, California, USA - eDNA 3rd pass 37_C Kraft OP (version 2) (version 2) ... | reverse complement strand
GGCGGCGGCAACGGCGGCGGCGTGGGCGGCTTCGAACGCCCGACCGCGCCGGTGGTGCGCGAGGTCGCCATCGGCGACTCGATCACCGTGGCCGACCTGGCGCAGAAGCTGGCCATGAAGGGCGGCGACGTGGTCAAGGCGCTGTTCAAGATGGGCGTGATGGCCACCATCAACCAGTCCATCGACCATGACACCGCGGTGCTGGTCACCGAAGAGCTGGGCCACAAGGCCGTGCGCGCCGAGACCGACGACGCCGAGAGCGAGCTGCTGGCGCAGGTCGAGCGCGCCCAGGGCGAGCCGGCGCCGCGTCCGCCGGTGGTCACCATCATGGGCCACGTCGACCACGGCAAGACCTCGCTGCTGGACTACATCCGCCGCACCAAGGTCGCCTCGGGCGAGGCCGGCGGCATCACCCAGCACATCGGCGCCTACCACGTCGAAACGCCCAAGGGCGTGATCAGCTTCCTGGATACCCCGGGCCACGCCGCGTTCACCTCGATGCGCGCGCGCGGCGCCAAGATCACCGACATCGTGGTCCTGGTGGTCGCGGCCGACGACGGCGTCATGCCGCAGACCAAGGAGGCGATCCAGCACGCGAAGGCGGCCGGCGTGCCGCTGATCGTGGCGATCAACAAGATCGACAAGTCCACGGCCGACCCGATGCGGGTCAAGAACGAACTGCTCAACGAGCAGGTCGTGGCCGAGGACTTCGGTGGCGACACCCAGATGGTGGAGCTGTCGGCCAAGACCGGCATGGGCGTGGACGACCTGCTCGACGCCATCTCGCTGCAGGCCGAACTGCTGGAGCTGAAGGCGGTGCCGGACGGCAACGCCAGCGGCGTGGTCATCGAGTCGGCGCTGGACAAGGGCCGCGGCCCGGTCGCCACCGTGCTGGTCCAGCAGGGCCAGCTGAAGAAGGGCGACTACCTGGTGTGCGGCGTGCACTACGGCCGCGTCCGCGCCCTGTTCGACGAGACCGGCGGCCAGCCGAACTCGGCCGGCCCGTCGATCCCGGTGCAGGTCCTGGGCCTGTCCGGCGTGCCGGACGCCGGCGACGACTTCGTGGTGGTCAAGGACGAGCGCCTGGCCAAGGACGTGGCGCAGCAGCGCGACGCCAAGCGCCGCGAATCGCGCCTGGTCCAGGCCGCGGGCAACCGCATGGAAGACATCATGGCGCAGATGGGCAAGGGCGAGGGCCAGCAGGTCCTCAACCTGCTGGTCAAGGCCGATGTCCAGGGCTCGGTGGAGGCGCTCAAGCAGTCGCTCACCGCGCTGTCCAACGACGAGATCCGGATCAACGTGATCAGCTCCGGCGTGGGCGGCATCACCGAGTCCGACGCCAACATCGCCGTGACCACCAAGGCCACCGTGATCGGCTTCAACGTCCGCGCCGACGCCTCGGCCCGCAAGATCATCGAGGCCAACGGCGTGGACCTGCGCTACTTCTCGATCATCTACGACGTGATCGACCAGGTGAAGCAGGTGGCTTCGGGCCTGCTGGGCGTGGAGATCCGCGAGGAGATCATCGGCATCGCCGAGGTGCGCGAGGTCTTCCGCAGCTCCAAGTTCGGCGCGGTCGCCGGCTGCATGGTCGTGGAGGGCGTGGTCAAGCGGAACAAGCCGATCCGCGTGCTGCGCGACAACACGGTCATCTTCGAGGGCGAGCTGGAATCGCTGCGCCGCTTCAAGGAGAACGTGGACGAGGTGCGCAGCGGCACCGAGTGCGGCATCGGCGTGAAGGAGTACAACGACGTCAAGCCGGGCGACCAGATCGAGTGCTTCGAGCGCATCGAGGTCCAGCGCACGCTGTGACCTGCGCGGCGCCGGCGGCCATGGAGGCCGTGCCGGCGCCCGCGACGACGGGACGGCCCTCGCGGCCGTCCCGCCGTTTCCGGGCCGCCACCTGGCGGCCTGTAGTGGCGGGCCGCCGGCCCGCAGGCAAGACCGGGCGCCGCGCCCGGCAAGGAGTCCGCAGATGCCGACCAAATCCTTCCATCGAACCGACCGCGTCTCGGCGCAGCTGCGCCGCGAACTGGGCACCCTGGTGCACGAGGCCGTGCGCGAGCACGGGCTGCCGTCGGTGAGCGTGTCCGACGTGGAAGTCACCCGCGACCTGGCCCATGCCAAGGTGTTCGTCACCGCGCTGCTGCCGGACCGTTCGGCCGAGGCGGTCAAGGCGCTCAAGGAGATGGCGCGCGAGCTGCGCATGGAACTGGCCCGCCGGGTCAAGCTGCGCCACGTGCCGGAGCTGCACTTCCATTACGACGATTCGGTCGACCGCGGCGAGCGCATCGAGATCCTGCTGAAGGAAAACCCGCCGGCCCCGGCCGAAGAGTAAGGTTCCACGCCGTCCCGGCCGGCGCCGGCCTCCCGGGCCGGCCACCCGGCCGCCAGGACGTTCCCCGATGACCCGCACCAAGACCAAGTTCCGTCCGCTCGACGGCATCCTGCTGCTGGACAAGCCCGCGGGGATGAGTTCCAACGCCGCCCTGCAGGCGGCCCGCCGCCTGTACCGTGCCGAGAAGGGCGGCCATACCGGCAGCCTCGACCCGCTGGCCACCGGCCTGCTGCCGCTGTGCTTCGGCGAGGCCACCAAGCTGGCCGGCCTGCTGCTGGGCTCGGACAAGGCCTACGAGGCCGGGATCGTGCTCGGCACCACCACCGACACCGACGATGCCGACGGCCAGGTGCTGCGCCAGCGGCCGGTCCCCGGGCTGGACCATGCCGCGGTCGTGGGCGCGCTGGCCGGCTTCGTCGGCACCCTGCAGCAGCGCGCCCCGGTGTACTCGGCGCTCAAGCAGGGCGGCGAGCCGCTGTACGCCCGCGCCCGCCGCGGCGAGGTGATCGAGGCCCCGGTGCGCCAGGTGCAGGTCCACGCCATCGAGCTGCTGGAGATGCAGCCGGCCTTCCTGCGCCTGCGCGTGACCTGCGGCACGGGCACCTACATCCGCAGCCTGGCCCGCGACCTGGGCGAGGTCCTGGGCTGCGGCGCGCACATCGCCAGCCTGCGCCGGCTGTGGGTGGAGCCCTTCACCGCGCCGGCCATGTTCACCCTGGAGCAGCTGCAGCAGCTCGCGGAGGAGGGCGGCGAAGCCGCGCTCGAGGCCTGCCTGCTGCCGCTGGAGGCGGGCCTGGCGGGCTTCCCGCGGGTCGACCTGGATGCCGCCCAGGCCGCGCGCCTGGGCCAGGGCCAGCGCCTGCGCGGGCCCTGGGCCGCGGCCGACCCGGTGGCGGTCCACGGCCCCGACGGCAAGGCGCTGGGGCTGGGACGGGTGGAGCCGGGCGGGCTGCTGGCGCCGCAACGGCTGTTCAGGAACACCGCCGGGGCCTGAGGCGGCCGCCCGACGGCACCGGTTTTGCCTTGTTCGGCCCCCGGCGGGGGGTTACAATTCGCGCGCCTTTTTTCCCAGGCAATCATTCCCGCCGGTTCCAAGGGCGGCCTTCAAGCAAGCGGCGGGCCAGGCGGTGCGCACCAGCGCGTTCCTGCCAGCCTCGCATCCAAGAGAGAAACCATGTCCATCGACACCCAGAAGATCATCGCCGACAACGCGCGCGGCGCCAACGACACCGGCTCCCCGGAAGTCCAGGTCGCCCTGCTGACCGCCCGCATCGAGCAGCTGACCGAGCACTTCAAGATCCACAAGAAGGACCACCACAGCCGCCGTGGCCTGCTGCAGCTGGTCAACCGCCGCCGCAGCCTGCTCGACTACCTCAAGCGCAAGGACAACGAGCGCTACAAGGCCCTGATCGAGAAGCTCGGCCTGCGTCGCTGACGTACCTTCCCGCCGCGGCGCAGAGATGCGCCGCGGTTTGCATTTGGGCGCCGGCAAAGCACCGCGGGCGCCCGTCCCCGGGACCCCCGGGGCGCAACACCCGCAAGCGGCCGGGCTTCTCCGGCCACCCGTTGCCGGCAAGGGCCGTCACCGGTCAATCGCAAGCAGATTCCCCAAGGAACCGACGTGGCAAAAATCACCAAAACCTTCCAGTACGGCAAACACACCGTGACCCTGGAAACGGGCGAGGTCGCCCGCCAGGCCAGTGGCGCCGTCATCGTCAAGATGGACGACACCGTACTGCTGGTCACCGCCGTCGCCGCCAAGAGCGCGCGTGAAGGCCAGGACTTCTTCCCGCTCACCGTTGACTACCAGGAGAAGTTCTACGCCGGCGGCCGCATCCCCGGCGGCTTCTTCAAGCGCGAAGGCCGTCCGACCGAGAAGGAAACGCTGGTTTCGCGCCTGATCGACCGCCCGATCCGCCCGCTGTTCCCCGAGGAATACAAGAACGAGGTCCAGATCATCGCCACGGTGATGTCGCTGAACCCGGAGATCGACGGCGACATCCCGGCCCTGATCGGCGCCTCCGCGGCGCTGTCGCTGGCCGGCACCCCGTTCAAGGGCCCGATCGGCGCCGCCAAGGTCGGCTACAAGGACGGCCAGTACATCCTCAACCCGACCACCTCCGAGCTGGCCGAGTCCAAGCTGGAGCTGGTCGTCGCCGGCACCGCCAACGCCGTGCTGATGGTCGAGTCCGAGGCCCAGCTGCTGAGCGAGGAAGTGATGCTCGGCGCGGTCACCTTCGGCCACCGCGAGATGCAGAAGGTCATCAACGCGATCAACGAGCTGGTCGCCGAGGCCGGCGTCAAGCCCAGCGACTGGGTGCCGCCGGCGAAGAACGAGGCGCTGGTCGCCGCGCTGAAGCAGGCCGTCGGCAACCGCCTGGCCGAGGCCTTCAAGATCCGCGACAAGCTGGAGCGCCGCGACGCCATCGCCGCGATCAAGAAGGATGTCAGCGAGCAGCTGGCCGAGCGCGTGGCGGCCGAGGGCTGGGACCCGGCCGAGGTGGCCAAGGAGTTCGGCGAGCTGGAGTACCGCACCATGCGCGACGCGGTCCTGGAGACCAAGGTCCGCATCGACGGCCGCGCCCTGGACACCGTGCGCCCGATCACCGTGAAGACCGGCGTGCTGCCGCGTACCCACGGCTCGGCCATGTTCACCCGCGGCGAGACCCAGGCCATCGTGGTCACCACCCTGGGCACCGCCCGCGACGGCCAGATCATCGACGCCGTCAGCGGCGAGTACCGCGAGAACTTCCTGTTCCACTACAACTTCCCGCCGTACTCGGTGGGCGAGTGCGGCCGCTTCGGCGCGCCCAAGCGCCGCGAGATCGGCCACGGCCGCCTGGCCAAGCGCGGCGTGCTGGCGGTGATGCCGACCCTTGAGGAGTTCCCGTACACCGTGCGCGTGGTCTCGGAGATCACCGAGTCCAACGGTTCCTCGTCCATGGCCTCGGTCTGCGGCAGCTCGCTGGCGCTGATGGACGCCGGCGTGCCGGTGAAGGCCCCGGTGGCGGGCATCGCCATGGGCCTGGTGAAGGAAGGCGACCGCTTCGTGGTGCTGTCGGACATCCTCGGCGACGAGGACCACCTGGGCGACATGGACTTCAAGGTCGCCGGCACCGCCGACGGCGTGTCCGCCCTGCAGATGGACATCAAGATCGAGGGCATCACCGAGGAGATCATGAAGCAGGCCCTGGAGCAGGCCAAGGCCGGCCGCCTGCACATCCTCGGCGAGATGGCCAAGGCCATCACCGCGCCGCGCGCCGAGCTGTCGGAGTTCGCGCCGCGCCTGCTGACCATCAAGATCCACCCGGACAAGATCCGCGAGGTGATCGGCAAGGGTGGCGCCACCATCCAGGGCATCACCAAGGAGACCGGCACCCAGATCGACATCCAGGACGACGGCACCATCGTCATCGCCTCGGTCAACGCCGCCGCCGCCCAGGCCGCCAAGGCCCGCATCGAGCAGATCACCTCGGACGTGGAGCCGGGCCGGATCTACGAGGGCAAGGTCGCCAAGATCATGGACTTCGGCGCGTTCGTGACCATCCTGCCGGGCAAGGACGGCCTGGTGCACGTCTCGCAGATCTCCAGCGAGCGCGTGGAGAAGGTCTCCGACAAGCTCAAGGAAGGCGACGTGGTCAAGGTCAAGGTGCTGGAAGTCGACAAGCAGGGCCGCATCCGCCTGTCGATCAAGGCCGTCGAGGAAGGCGAGGGCGTGGCGCAGTAAGCGCCGCCACATCGCCGGATACGCGCAAGGAGCGGGCTACGGCCCGCTCTTTGCGTTTGCGGTCACGCCATCGGCCCTAGACTGCCGGAATTCCGGGAGCGAGGGACCGCCGTTGGCCGTGACCGCCGATCCAGCCGCAACCGACGACCAGGACGCCCGCGTCCGGCGCGAGCGCTGGCTGGACGGACTGGGCGACGCCGCTCGCGGCGCGCGGCGGCTGGCGGTGGCCTGCACCGTGGCCGGCGGCTGGCTGCTGTTGCCGCAGGCCTGGGCGATCGCCGTGCTGCTGGATGCGGTGCTGGCGCGGGGCCGGGGCCTGGACGGGACGCTGCCGCTGTTCCTGCTGCTGGGGGGCTGCCTGGCTACGCGCGCGGTGCTGGCCTGGCGCGCCGGCATTGCCGCCGGCGACCTGGCCGAAGGCGTGCGCCAGGAACTGCGCCGGTGCGCATGGGCGGCGCTGCATGCGCGCGGCCCGCGCTGGTTGCGCCGCCAGCGCAGCGGGGCGCTGGCCGAACTGGTGCTGTCGCATGCCGAGGCGGCCGGCGACTACCACGCCGGGTACCGCCTGGCACGCGCCGAGGTCGCGTGGGTGCCGCCGGTCCTGCTGCTGGCGGTGGCCGCCGCCGACCTCGTGCCGGGCCTGCTGCTGCTGTTCGCCGCGCCGCTGCTGCCGGTCTCGATGGCGCTGGTCGGGTGGGGCGCCGAATCCGCCAGCCGCGCGCAGCTGGCCGAGCTGGCACGGATGGGCGGGCATTTCGCCGACCGCCTGCGCGGGCTGGGCCTGATCCGGCTGTACGGCCGCGGCGAGGCGGAACTGGGCGGCATCGCCGCCGCGGCGGAGGGCCTGCGCGAGCGCAGCATGCGCGTGCTGTGCATCGCCTTCCTGTCCTCGGCGGTGCTGGAATTCTTCGCCTCGCTGAGCGTGGCGATCGTGGCGCTGTATTTCGGCCTCGGCTACCTGGGCATGTTGCCGCTGGAGCTGGCCCCGGACCTGCGCACCGGCCTGTTCTGCCTGCTGCTGGCGCCGGATTTCTTCGCCCCGATGCGCCGGCTGGGCACGCATTACCACGATCGCGCCGCCGCCCTGGCCGCGGCGGCGGAAGTGGAGGACGTGCTTGGCCGGTTGCCGGGCGTGGCCGCCCCTGCGCACGCGCCGGAACCGGCGCCGGAGCCTCCAGCGACCGGCGCCCGGCCAGCGCCGCTGTTGCGGGTGCATGCGTTGGCCCTGGCACCCGAGCCCGGGGCCGCGCCGCTGTTCGAGGGTCTGGAATTCGAGCTGCGGCCCGGCGAACGGCTGGCCCTCGCCGGGCCCAGCGGCTGCGGCAAGAGCCTGCTGCTGGAGGCCATCGCCGGCTGGGTCGCGCCGCTGGAGGGCCGCATCGCGATCGCCGGGGGCGTGCGTTGCGGCCATGCCGGGCAGCGACCCTGGCTGTTCCAGGACAGCCTGGCCGGCAACCTGCGCCTGGCCGCTGCGCAGGATGCGGGCGAACTGCACGCCGCGGCCGAGGCTGCTCAGGTGCTGCGCTTTGCCCGGCAGTTGCCGCGCGGGCTGGACACGCCGGTCGGCGAGCGCGGCTACGGCCTGTCCGGCGGCGAGGCGCGGCGCGTGGCCCTGGCGCGGGCGCTGCTGCGGCGGCCGCAACTGCTGTTGCTGGACGAGCCGACCGCGTTCCTCGACCCGGGCACCGAAGCGGCCCTGCTGGAAGCGCTGGCGCGCCATGCGCCCGGCTGCGCGGTGCTGGTGGCCACCCATAGCCCGCGGGTGATGCGCTGGGCCGGGCGCGTGCTGGATCTGCCGTCCGGGCGCATCCGCCCGGCGCTGGGGGTGGCGCCATGAGCCGGCACGAGGACCCGCTGCAGCCGTTCCCACCGGGGCGGCGGGCGCGCATGGCCGCGGTGGTCGCCGTGCTGCTGGCGACCATGCTGGCCGGCACCGCGCTGCTGGGCCTGGCCGGCGGCTTCATCACCGCCTGCGCGCTGGCCGCGGGGGCCGCCAGCGGCTTCAACTTCTTCTTGCCCTCGGCCGGGATCCGCGCGCTGACCTTCGCCCGCATCGCCTCGCGCTACTTCGAGAAGCTGCTCGGCCACGACGCCATGCTGCGCCTGGCGCGCGACCTGCGCGGCTGGTTCTTCCGCCGCGCCCTGCCGCTGGCCCCTGCGCGGCTGGGACGGATGCGTACCGGCGCGCTGATGGCGCGGTTGCTGGACGACATCGCGCAGGTGGAAGGGCGGCTGGTACGCGCGCTGGGGCCGCTGCTGGCAATGCTCGGCCTCGGCCTGGCGGCGGTCGCCTGGGCGGCCTGGACCCTGCCGGAAGCCGGCCTGGTGCTGGCCGCGGCGATGCTGCTGCTGGGGCCGGCTTCGGCCCTGCCGGTGGCCTGGGACGGGTTGCGCCGCGAGGCGCGCGACGTGCGCCTGCAGGAGCGCCTGCGGGTGCGGGTGCACGAGGGCATCGAGGGGGCCGCGGACCTGGCTGCGATGGGCGCCACCCGGGCCTGGGCGGCGCGGGTGGACGCGGCGGCCGCGCGCCTGGCACGGGCCGGACGCCAGCGCCAGCGTCGCGTTTCCGCCGCCGCAATGGGCATGTCGCTGGTTGGCGCGGCCACCTTGCTGGCGATGCTCGCGCTGTCGCTGCAGGCCGCGCACGCGGGGCGGATCGGGGCGGTCGAGGCGGCCGCCCTGGGCTTCGCCACCCTGGCCCTGCTGGAAACCTGGGCCGGTGCCGGCCTGGCCTGGCAGGCGTTGCTGGCCGGGCAGGCCTCGGCGCGCCGCCTGCACGCGCTGGTCGCGCAGCCGCCGGCGGTGGGCGATCCGCCGCGGCCGGTGCCAGTGCCGGAGCGCGGCGCGCTGCACCTGGAAGAGGTGTGTTTCGCCCATCCGGACGGGCGCGCCCTGCTGGACGGGCTGGACCTGCGCCTGCGCCCCGGGGAGCGGGTGGTGGTGGCCGGCGACAGCGGCAGTGGCAAGAGCACCCTGCTGGCCCTGGTATTGCGCGTACTCGAGCCGCAGGCCGGGCGTATCGCCTGGGCCGGGATCGACCTGCGCCGGTTCCACCAGGCCGACTGGCATGCGCGCCTGGCCTGGGCGCCGCAGGACGCGCCGGTGTTCGCCGGCAGCGTGCGCGCCAACCTGCGGATGGGCGATCCGCAGGCCGGCGAGGCGGCGATGTGGCGCGCGCTCGAAGCCCTGCGCCTGGACGCACGGGTGCGCGCCGCCGGCGGGCTGGACTGCGAGGCCGGCGAGGGTGGGGCGCTGTTGTCCGGCGGCGAGGCGCGGCGGCTGGCGCTGGCCCGCGCCCTGCTCAGGCCCGGGCCGCTGCTGCTGCTGGACGAACCGCTGGAAGGCCTGGACGTGGACGCCGCCGAAGCCCTGCTGCTGGACCTGGAGCGGGCGCTGGGGCGGCGCAGCCTGCTGCTGGTCTCGCACGCGCCGGTGCCGGCCGCGCTGCCGTGGCGGCGGCTGCGGCTGGAGCAGGGGCGCTTGCAGGAGGTGTAGCGCGGGTTGCGCGGCGCCGGATCAGGCCGCGCGCAGGGACTCGAGCCCGGCGAAATCCAGGATCTCGATGCGGTAGGTCTCCGGCACCGCGATCAGGCCCTTGCCGCGCAGGGTGGTAAGGCAGCGGCTGACCGTTTCCACGGTCAGGCCCAGGTGGTCGGCGATGTCGGCGCGCGGCATCGGCAGCGCCACCATCGGGCCGGGGTTGCCGGCGCGCGCCTCGCGCGCGGCCAGCTTGAGCAGGAAGTCGGCCATGCGCTCGATCGGGTTCATGCGCGCCAGGGCCATCATCTGGTCGCGGGCCGAGTCCAGCTCCACGCAGGCGCGCTCGAACAGCTTCTCGCGCAGCTGCGGATAGCGCTCGCCCAGGCGCCGCATCGCGTCGATGCCGAAGCGGCACAGCTCGGTCTCGCCCAGCGCCTCCACGTCGTGGCGGTAGGTCGGCGAACCGCTGAGGCCGACGAAATCGCCCGGCAGGGCGAAGCCGGCCACCTGGCGGCGGCCGTCGGCGGCCAGCCGCACCATGCGCAGCGCGCCGCGGACCACGGTGAACACGTGCCGGCGCGGATCGCCCTGCCGGGCCAGCACCGCGCCAGGGCCCAGCAGCTGGCTGCTGGCCTCCGCGTCCAGCGCGTGCATCTCCTCGTGGGTGAGGACCGAGCACACGGCGAGGTGGCGCACCTGGCAGTGCGCGCAGGGGCCCAGCGGTCCTGCCTCGTCGGGAGGCGGGGTGAGGCAGGGACTATCAAACGGAGGCCAGGCCATTACGGGCACGCAGGACAGGGTGCGCGCCATTGTACCCCGCCGGGGCGATCCACGCGCCGCCAGCAGGCACCGCCGACACGGTAGAATCGCAAATCCCGTCCGTGCCCTGGCACAGGAGTTTTTCCGCTTGATCAGGCCCCGTACCCCGGCCGGCGTCATGGAGCTGCTGCCGCGCGAGCAGATCGCCTTCCAGCGCATGCTCGACGTCATCCGCCGCAACTATGAACGCTTCGGCTTCCTGCCGGTGGAGACGCCGGTGTTCGAACTGTCCGACGTGCTGCTCACCAAGTCCGGTGGCGAGACCGAGCGGCAGGTGTATTTCGTCCAGTCCACCGGCGCGCTGGCCAACGCCGCGGCCGAGGGCGCGGCGGCCGGGCTGCCGGAGATGGCGCTGCGCTTCGACCTGACCGTGCCGCTGGCGCGCTACGTGGCCGAGCACGAGCACGAGCTGAGCTTCCCGTTCCGCCGCTACCAGATGCAGCGCGTGTACCGCGGCGAACGCGCCCAGCGCGGGCGCTTCCGCGAGTTCTACCAGTGCGACATCGACGTCATCGGCAAGGACACGCTGAGCATCCGCTACGACGCCGAGGTGCTGGCGGTGATCCACGCCGTGTTTTCCGAGCTGGGGATCGGCGCGTTCCGCGTGCAGCTCAACAACCGCAAGCTGATGCGCGGCTTCTTCGAGGCCCAGGGCGTGGCCGACCCGCAGCAGCAGGCGCTGGTCCTGCGCGAGGTCGACAAGCTGGACAAGCGCGGCCCCGAGTACGTGCGCCAGACCCTGACCGGCCCGGACTTCGGCCTGCCGGCCGCGGCCGTGGACCGGATCCTGGCGTTCGTCGAGGTGCGTTCGGACTCGCACGCCGACGCACTGGCGAAGATCGACGCGGTGCTGGCCGAGGCCGGCGAGGGCGCCAGCGAGGTGCTGCGCGCCGGCGCCGCCGAACTGCGCGAGGTGCTGGAGCTGGTGCGCGCGATGGGCGTGCCGGAGTCGGCGTACTGCCTGAATTTCTCCATCGCCCGGGGCCTGGACTACTACACCGGTACCGTCTACGAGACCCAGCTGGTCGAGCACCCGGGCATCGGCTCGATCTGCTCCGGCGGCCGCTACGAGGACCTGGCCAGCCACTACACCAAGTCGAAGCTGCCGGGCGTGGGCATCTCCATCGGCCTGACCCGCCTGTTCTGGCAGCTGCGCGAGGCCGGGCTGATCGAGGGCATCGCCGAGAGCAGCGTGCAGGCCATGGTCGCGCTGATGGACGACAACCAGCTGGCCGACGCCCTGGACATCGCCCGCCACCTGCGCCTGGGCGGCATCAACACCGAGGTGCAGATGGAGCCGCGCAAGATCGGCAAGCAGTTCCAGTACGCCTCGCGCGCCGGCATCCGCTTCGTGGTGCTGGCCGGCCCGGACGAACTGGCGCGCGGCGTGGTCGCGGTCAAGGACCTGGTGCGCGAGCAGCAGTTCGACGTGCCGCGCGCCGAGCTGGCCGAGACCCTCAAGGTCGAACTGGAGCAGGCCCGCGCCCTGGCCGGGCGCTGAGCCATCCGCCCGGCCCGCCATGCCGCGGGCCGGTGCCTCCCGGCGCCGGGCACGCCGGCGCCTTCCTCATCGCACAACGCAACAGGCAGGCGCATGACGACGATCCGTCTCGACGGGCAATCCCTGACCCGCGGCCAGCTGGTGGCCGTGGCCCAAGGCGCGAAGGTCGCGCTGGATCCGGAGGCCTTGCAGGCGGTGGCGCGCGCGGCGGACTTCCTCGCCGAGCAGGTGCGCCGCGAGGAACCGATCTACGGCGTGTCCACCGGCTTCGGCAGCAACGCCGACAAGCTGCTGGGCGCGCATCCGCTGCGCGACGAACTGCCCGGCGCGGCGCCTTCGGGGCGCTCCCTGCACGAGGAGCTGCAGCGCAACCTGATCGTCACCCACGCCGTGTGCGTCGGCGAGCCGATGGCCGCGGACGTGGTGCGGGCGATGCTGTGCATCCGCCTCAACACCCTGCTCAAGGGCCATTCCGGCATCCGGGTGCAGACCCTGGAGGCGATGGCGGCCATGCTCAACGCCGGCATCGTGCCGGTGGTGCCGCAGCTGGGATCGGTCGGCGCCTCCGGCGACCTGGCGCCGCTGTCGCACCTGGCCATCGTCCTGCTGGGCGGCGGCGAGGCGTTCTTCGAGGGGCGGCGCATGCCGGGCGCCGAGGCGCTGCGCCGCGCCGGGCTGGAGCCGGTGTCGCTGTCGTACAAGGAAGGCCTGGCGCTGAACAACGGCACCGCGCAGATGCTGGCCATGGGCGTGCTGGCGCTGCACCGGCTGGAGCTGATGCTGGACACGGCCGACCTGGCCGCGGCCATGACCATCGACGCCTTCGCCGGGCGCCTGGGCGCGTTCGCCGAGGAGGTGCACGCGCTGCGCCCGCACCCGGGCCAGGTGCAGGTGGCGGCCAACCTGCGGCGCCTGCTTTCCGGCTCGACCCTGGCCGACATCCCGTACCACCTGGTGCCGAAGTTCCGGCCGTGGCTGCCATCGAGCTGGGACACGGAGGAGTCGCGCGGGCTGCGTTTCGATATCGGCTGGGACTGGGTGCCGGCCGACCAGCGCCACGGGCGCGAGAAGTTCTACCAGCGCTTCCTGCCGTTCCGCGGCGGCAAGAAGCACCAGCCGCAGGACAGCTATTCGCTGCGCTGCATCCCCCAGGTGCACGGCGCGGTGCGCGATGCCGCCGCGCAGGCGGCGCGGGTGCTCGACATCGAGCTCAACGCGGTCACCGACAACCCGCTGGTGTTCCCGGACAAGGCCGACGCGGCGCACGTGGAGGAGCAGGTGATCTCCGCCGGCCACTTCCACGGCATGCCGCTGGCGCTGGCGCTCAGCTACCTCAAGGCGGCGATCCCGACCCTGGCTTCGATCTCCGAGCGCCGGCTGAACAAGCTGGTCGATCCGGCCACCAACGACGGCCTGCCGGCGTTCCTGATCGGCAACGAGGACGGCACCGAATCCGGCCACATGATCGTGCAGTACACCGCCGCGGCGATCGTCAACGACCTGGCCAGCCGCGCCCACCCGGCCTCGGTGTACTCGGTGCCGACCAGCGCCAATGCCGAGGACCATGTGTCGATGGGTGCCAACGAGGCGCGCCACGTGCTGGCCATGGTCGAGGGCCTGGGCAAGGTGCTGGCGCTGGAGCTGTACACCGCGGCCCAGGCGCTGGACCTGCGCCGGGACATGATCAACGCCGCCCGCGCGCTGGCCCGGCGCGCCGATGCCCAGGCACTGGCGGCCAAGGTGCAGGGTGGCCCGGAGCCGGATGCGCCGCTGCGCGCGCGCTTCCTGGCCGAGGTCGAGGAACTGCGCGCGCAGCTGGCCGCGGCCGACGCCTTCCACCCCGGCACGGCGGTGGCCCGGGCCCATGCCCGCATCCGCGAGGCGGTGCCGTTCCTGGACCGCGATCGCGCGCTGGACGGCGAGGTCGCCACCATGGTCCAGCTGGTGGCTTCCGGCGCGCTGCTGGAGGCGCTGGCCGGCTGAGCCGCACCGGCGGCGACCCTTGCACGCCCCGCCGCCCGGGTCTTCCTGCTCTTCCGGGAGCGGGCAGGGGCGACTTGCCGGAATCCTCGCATTCCCAGGCCTTCCCGGCGGGGCGAGGCCTGCCCCGGATCGCGCGCGGCGCCTCCCCGCATTCCCGGTCAACTTGCAGCCAGCCAGACGGTTTGACCTGGGTCCGGCCTGCGTGTTCTAATGTGCTAACGCGTTAATACATTGGTTCGGAATGAAACGGCGGGTCAAGGGCGGGGAAGAAGGGTTCGAGGAGCGTCTGGCGCAGTTGTCGGCGATCCTTGCCCGGCTGGACGAGCCGGAGGCCGTCCGTGCCTTCCTGCTGGACCTGTGCACTCCGGCGGAGCTGGAGGCCATGACCGACCGCTGGCACGTGGTGCCGCTGCTGCAGCAAGGCGTGCCTTATCGCGAGATCTACGAGCTGACCGGGGTCAGCGTCACCACCATCGGCCGGGTCGCACGCACGCTGGAGCGCGGTGCCGGCGGTTATGCGCGGGCCGTCGCCCTGCGCGCTTCCACCAGCGAGAGAGCATCCCCATGAGTCCCCCCCTGGGTGCGGCCACCCGCGACCGCCTCCGCATCGCCATCCAGAAGAGCGGCCGCCTGGCCGAGCCGGCCCGCAAGCTGCTGGCTGCCTGCGGCCTGAGCTGGCGCGAGAGCCGCGACAAGCTGTTCTGCTACGGCGAATCCCTCCCGGTCGACCTGCTGCTGGTCCGCGACGACGACATCCCCGGCCTGATCGCCGACGGCGTCTGCGACCTGGGCGTGGTCGGCCGCAACGAGCTGGACGAGCAGGCCGGCGCGCGCGCGCAGGTTGGCCTGCCGCAGGCCTACCGCGAACTGCGCGGCCTGGGCTTTGGCCAGTGCCGGCTGATGCTGGCGGTGCCGGAGGACTGGGACTGGACCGGCCCCGCGCAGCTGCGCGGCCGCGGCCTGCGCATCGCCACCAGCTATCCGTCCATCCTCTCGCGCTGGCTGCAGGAACAGCAGATCGACGCCCAGGTGGTGGAGCTGTCCGGCTCGGTCGAGATCGCCCCGCGCCTGGGCACGGCCGAGCTGATCTGCGACCTGGTCTCCAGCGGCGCCACCCTCAAGGCCAACCAGCTCAAGCCGGTGGAAACCCTGCTGGAAAGCGAGGCGGTGCTGGCCGGCCCGGTCGGTGGCTTCGACGACGCCCGCGCCGCGCTGGCGCAGATGTTGCTGCGGCGCATGGACGGCGTGCTCCAGGTGCGCGAGCGCAAGCTGCTGATGTTCAACGCCGACCGCGAGGCGCTGCCGGCGCTGGAACGGCTGCTGGCCGACGCCGGCCCGCTGGTGCAGCTGCCCTCGGCCAATGGCGCCCTGACCCTGCAGACCATGTGCGAAGGTACGATCAGCTGGCAGCAGCTGGAGGAGCTCGAGCGCGCCGGTGCGCGCCAGCTGATGGTCCTGGGCGTGGAGAGGTCGCTGGCATGAGCGCCGTGCAGAACACCCCCGCGCAGCCGGCCTGGAACCGGCTGCAGTGGTCCGCGCTGGACGAGGCCGGGCGCGCCCGCGCGCTGACCCGTCCGGTGCAGGTCGTGGCCGACGCCACCCGCCAGGCCGTGGCCGCCGTGCTCGAGTCAGTGCGCAGCCGCGGCGACGAGGCACTGCGCGAACTGACCGCGCGCTTCGACAAGGTCGAACTGGAGCGTTTCGAGGTCAGCGCCGAGGAATTCGCCGCGGCCGAAGCCGCCGTGTCGCCGGAACTGCGCCGGGCCATGGCCGATGCCGCCTCGCGCATCGAGGCCTTCCACCGTGCCGGCATGGGCAAGGGCTACAGCGTCGAGACCGCGCCGGGCGTGGTCTGCGAACGCATCATCCGCCCGGTGCCGCGCGTCGGCCTGTACGTTCCCGCCGGCAGCGCGCCGCTGCCTTCGACCGCGCTGATGCTTTGCGTGCCGGCCGCGCTGGCGCGTTGCCGCCAGGTGGTGCTGTGCACGCCGCCGCGCGCCGATGGCACGGCCGACCCGGCGGTGCTGGTGGCCGCGCGCCTGGCCGGCGTGGACCGCGTGTTCAAGCTCGGCGGCGCCCAGGCGATTGCCGCGCTGGCCTTCGGCACCGCCAGCGTACCCAAGGTCGACAAGATCTTCGGCCCCGGCAACAGCTACGTGGACGAGGCCAAGCGCCAGGTCGCCCAGTGCGGCGCGGCGGCGATCGACATGCCGGCCGGTCCCTCCGAGGTGCTGGTGATCGCCGACGACGGCGCCAACCCGGCCTATGTGGCCTCGGACCTGCTGTCGCAGGCCGAGCACGGGCCGGACTCGCAGGTGCTGCTGCTGTCCGACAGCGCCGGCCTGATCGACCGCGTCGAGGCCGAGCTTGCGAGCCAGCTGGAGGCGCTGCCGCGGGCGGAGATCGCGCGCAAGGCGCTGGCCTCCTCGCGCCTGGTCCTGGTCGATTCGCTTGACCAGGCCTTCGCCATCAGCAACACCTACGCGCCCGAGCACCTGATCCTTGCACTGCGCCAGCCCCGCGAGTGGCTGGACCGGGTCGAGGCCGCCGGTTCGGTGTTCCTCGGCGACTGGACGCCGGAGGCACTGGGCGACTACTGCAGCGGCACCAACCATGTCCTGCCGACCAATGGCGCCGCGCGTGCCTGGAGCGGGGTGAGCGTGGCCAGCTTCCAGAACTTCGTCAGCGTGCAGGCGGCCAGCCGCGAGGGCATCCTCGCCATCGGCGACTGCGCGGTGACCATGGCCCGCGCCGAGCGGCTCGATGCCCACGCCAATGCCGTGGCCCTGCGCCTGGAGGGGGCGGAGGCATGAGCGACGACCTGCTTTCCCTGGTCCGCGAAGACCTGCGCGGCTTCGGCGGCTACAGTTCCGCGCGCAGCCACGCGCTGGATGGCGAGATCTGGCTCAACGCCAACGAAAGCCCCTGGGCCAACCCGGCCGATCCGCGCAGCAGCTGCCGCCGCTATCCCGACCCGCAGCCGGCCGCGCTGGTGCAGGCGCTGGCGCGACTTTACGGCTGCGAGGCGTCGCAGGTTCTGGTGGGCCGCGGCAGCGACGAGGCCATCGACCTGCTGGTGCGCGCGCTGTGCGTGCCGCAGCGCGACGCGGTGGTGGCCACGCCGCCGGTGTTCGGCATGTACGCGGTCAGCGCCCGGCTTCAGAACGCACCTCTGCGCGAGGTGCCGCTGGTCGATGGCCCCGATGGCTTCATCGTCGACCTCGAGGCAGTGGCTGCGGCGGCGGAGCAGGGCAATGCCAAGCTGGTCTTCCTGTGCAGCCCGTCCAATCCCACCGGCGGCGACGTGCCGCTTGAAGGCATCGCCGCGCTGGCCGGGCGCCTGGCCGGGCGCGCACTGGTGGTGGTGGACGAGGCCTACGGCGAGTTCTCCGACCAGCCTTCGGCGACCACGCTGATGGGCGGCCACCGCAACATCGCCGTGCTGCGCACGCTGTCCAAGGCGCATGCGCTGGCGGCCGCGCGGATCGGCACGCTGATCGCCGATCCCTCGCTCATCCGCGTGCTGCGTGCCTGCCAGGCGCCATATCCGATCCCGACGCCGTGCGCCGAGCTGGCCGTCGCCGGCCTGTCGCCGGAGGCGCTGGCGCGTACCGCCGAGCGCGTGGCGGTGGTGCGCAGCGAGCGTACGCGGCTGGCCGCGGCGCTGGCCTCCGCGCCGGGCGTGCGCCGGGTCTATCCGTCCTCCGGCAACTACCTGCTGGTGCGCTTCGACGACGCCCAGGCCGCGTTCGACGGCCTGCTGGCCGCCGGCGTGGTGGTGCGCGACCAGCGTGCCGCGCCGCAGCTGGGCGACGCCCTGCGCATCACCGTCGGCACCCCCGAACAGAACCAACGCGTGCTGGCCATCCTGGCCGCACTGGAAGCCGCTGCATGACCCCGATCCTTTTCATCGACCGCGACGGCACCCTGATCGAGGAGCCGGAAGATTTCCAGATCGACGCCTACGAGAAGCTGCGCTTCGTCGAAGGCGTGATCCCGGCCCTGCTGAAGCTGCGCGACGCCGGCTACCAGTTCGTGATGGTCTCCAACCAGGATGGCCTGGGCACGGACAAGTATCCGCGGGAGAGCTTCGAGGGCCCGCACAACCTGATGATGCAGGTGTTCGAGAGCCAGGGCATCCGCTTCCGCGACGTGCTTATCGACACCAGCTGGCCGCACGAGAACAAGCCCACGCGCAAGCCGGGCATCGGCCTGGTGCTGCCCTACATCCAGGACCGCTCGATCGACTGGAAGCGCTCGGCGATGGTCGGCGACCGCCCGACCGACAACGAGTTCGCCGCCAACCTCGGCATCCGTGCGTTCCAGTTGAAGACCCCGCAGTTCGGCGGCGAGTGGGACTGGGCCGGCATCGCCCACGAGCTGGCCGACGCGCCGCGGCGCGCCGTGGTCCAGCGCGACACCAGGGAAACGAAGATCCGCGTCGCGGTCGACCTGGACCGCGCGGCCGATCCGAAGATCCACACCGGCCTGCCGTTCTACGACCACATGCTGGAACAGATCGGCAAGCACGGCGGCTTCGCCCTGGAGATCGAGGCCGAGGGCGACCTGCACATCGACGAGCACCACACCATCGAGGACACCGCGCTGGCCCTGGGCCAGGCGCTGCGCGAGGCGCTGGGCGACAAGCGCGGCATCGGCCGCTATGGCTTCACCCTGCCGATGGACGAAACCCACGCCAGCGCGGCGCTGGACTTCAGCGGGCGCCCGTACCTGGTCTACCAGGGCAGCTTCGCCCGCGAGCGGGTGGGCGACATGCCGACCGAGCTGGTGCCGCACTTCTTCCGCTCGCTGTGCGACGCGGCGGGCCTGAACCTGCACATCAGCGTGAGCGGCGACAACGACCACCACAAGATCGAGGCGAGCTTCAAGGCGCTGGCGCGCGCGCTGCGCCAGGCCATCCGCCGCGAGGGCGACGCCCTGCCGTCGACCAAGGGGGTGCTGTGAGCGCGGCCGGCAAACGCGTCGTCGTCATCGATGCCGGCGGCGCCAACCTCGGCTCGGTCTGCTACGCGCTGGAACGCCTGGGCATGCAGCCGCAGGTGGTCGACGGCGCCGCCGGCCTGGAACGCGCCGACCGGGTGATCCTGCCGGGCGTCGGCGCCGCCCCTGAAGGCATGCGCCGCCTGCATGCGCAGGGCCTGGTCGAGCCGCTGCGGCGGCTGCAGGTACCGCTGATGGGCATCTGCCTGGGCATGCAGCTGCTGTACGAACGCTCGGACGAGGGCGACGTGGAATGCCTGGGCCTGCTGCCTGGCGTGGTCCACCACCTGCCGCAGGTCTCCTGCATCCGGGTGCCGCACATGGGCTGGAACGGGCTGCGCAAGCTGCGCGAATCGCCGCTGCTGGACGGGGTGGCGGAGGGGGCGAAGGCCTACTTCGTGCACAGCTACGCCGCGCCGATCACCGCCGCCACGGTGGCCGCCACCGACCACGGCAGCCTGTTCACCGCGGTCGTGCACGACGGCCTGCGCTGCGGCGCCCAGTTCCACCCTGAGCGCTCGGCCGGCACCGGCGCGCGCATCCTCCGCAATTTCCTGGAGATGGACTTCTGATGGGCTTCACCGTCTATCCGGCGCTGGACATCCGCGGCGGGCGCGTCGTGCGCCTGGCCCAGGGCGACTACGCACGCGAGACCCGGTACGGCGACGATCCGCTGCCGCGCGCGGCGGCCTTCGCCCAGGCCGGTGCGCGCTGGATGCACCTGGTCGACCTGGACGCGGCCAAGGCCGGCGGTTACACCCTGGCGCCGCTGCTGGGGCGGATCGCGCGCGAGACCGGCCTGCAGGTGCAGACCGGCGGCGGCGTGCGCGGCCGCGACGACGTGGCCCGGATCCTCGATGCCGGCGCCGCGCGGGTAGTGGTCGGCTCGCTTTCGGTGCGCCAGCCGGAGACGGTGATCGGCTGGCTTGCCGAGTTTGGCGGCGAGCGCATCACCGTGGCCCTGGACACCCGCCAAGACGAAGCCGGCACTTGGCAGCTGCCGGTGCACGGCTGGACCGAGGACGCCGGCGTCACCCTGGACCAGCTGCTGCCGCGCTTCGTCGAGGCCGGGCTGCGCCACCTGCTGTGCACCGACATCGCCCGCGACGGCATGCTGTCCGGCCCGAACCTGGAGCTGTACGCGCACCTGGCACGGCTGGCCCCGGGCGTGGCGGTGCAGGCTTCCGGCGGCGTGCGCGACGCGGCCGACGTGGCCGGCGCGCGCCAGGCAGGTTGCGCCGGCGCGGTGCTGGGCCGGGCGCTGCTGGAAGGCCGCCTGCAGCTGGCCGATGCGCTGGCGGTGGAGGAGGCCGTGCCATGCTGAGCCGCCGCATCATTCCCTGCCTGGACGTGCGCGAGGGCCGCGTGGTCAAGGGCGTGTGCTTCCGCGACCACGTCGACATGGGCGACATCGTCGAGCTGGCCCTGCGCTACCGCGACCAGGGCGCCGACGAACTGGTGTTCTACGACATCAGCGCCAGCCCCGAAGGACGTTCGGTCGACTACGCCTGGGTCGAGCGGGTGGCGCGGCTGATCGACATCCCGTTCTGCGTGGCCGGCGGCATCCGCGACGTGGAGACCGCGCGCCGGGTGCTGCATGCCGGCGCCGACAAGATCTCGGTCAATTCGCCGGCGCTGGAGCGCCCGCAGCTGGTCTCCGAGCTGGCCGACGCCTTCGGCGTGCAGTGCGTGGTGGTCGGCATCGACTCCATCCGCGAGGCCGACGGCCAGTGGCGGGTGCGCACCAACACCGGCGACCCCGGCAAGACCCGGGCGCTGGGCGTGCGCACGCTGGACTGGATCGTCGAGGCCCAGCGCCTGGGTGCCGGCGAGATCGTGCTCAACTGCATGGACAGCGACGGCGTGCGCCGCGGCTACGACATCGTCCAGCTGCGCCAGGCGCGCGCGCTGTGCCGGGTGCCGCTGGTGGCCTCCGGCGGCGCCGGTGCGCCGGAGCACTTCGCCGAGGCCTTCGAGCGTGCCGACGTGGACGGCGCGCTGGCGGCCAGCGTGTTCCACAGCGGCGCGATCGCCATTCCCGAACTGAAGAAATACCTGCGGCAAAGGCAGGTCGAGGTGCGTGATGTCTGAAGATCCCGGCGCCGCGGCGGTAGGCCGCATCGGCGTGTTCCCCGAGGCCCTGGACTGGGACAAGTCCGGCGGCCTGCTGCCGGTCGTCGTCCAGGACGCCGACAACCTGCGTGTGCTGATGCTCGGCTACATGGACCGCGACGCGCTGCAGGCCACCCTGTCGCGCCGCCTGGTCACGTTCTACAGCCGCAGCAAGCAGCGCCTGTGGACCAAGGGCGAGACCTCCGGCCACGTGCTGGAGCTGGTCGACATCCAGGCCGATTGCGACGCCGACGCGCTGCTGGTGCTGGCGCGGCCGCACGGGCCGACCTGCCACCTGCAGCGTCCCAGCTGCTTCGAGGCGGCCCCGCATGCCGCCGCGGTGCCGCCGCCGCGCACGCTGGAACCGGACGTCGGCTTCCTGGCCCAGCTCGACGAGCTGGTGGCCCGGCGCGAACGCGAGCGGCCGCAAGGCAGCTACACCACGAAGCTGTTCGAGGCCGGCGTGCGCCGGATCGCGCAGAAGGTGGGCGAGGAAGGCGTGGAGACGGCCCTGGCGGGTGTCGCCCAGAACGACGAGCAGCTGCTCGGCGAGGTGGCCGACCTGGTCTACCACACCACCGTGCTGCTGCATGCCCGGCGCCTCTCGCTGGCCGACGCGGTGGCGGTGCTGGAGGAGCGCCACGCCCAGCGCGCCGGCGGCTGAGCCGGGCCTTGCCCTAGAATCCCCGGTTTTCCCCGGAAGAGGCAGGGCGATGTCCAAGCATTGCGCCGCATGGCTGCTGGCCTGCGTATCCGCGCTGGGCTGCACGGCGGTCCAGGCGCGGGCCGCGGTCGAGGTAACCGGCGTGGTCTACCAGGAGCAGGACGGGCGTCCCGGCCGCGGCGGCGGCGAGCCCGGCCTGGCAGGCGTGCTGGTATCCGACGGCGAGCAGCTCGTGCGCACCGACGCGCAGGGCCGCTACCGCCTGCAGGCGCGGCCGGGCAGGGCGGTGTTCGTGGTCAAGCCTGCCGGGCACCGCTTCCTGGCCGGCGACGACGGCCTGCCGGCGTTCTGGGCGCGGGTGCCGGCCCGGGGCGCGCGCTTCCGCGCCGACTTCGCGCTGGCGCCGGCGGCACCGCGCGAGGGGGCGTTCCAGGCCCTGGTGTTCACCGACACCCAGGTCAAGAACGAGCGCGACATCGACTACTACCGGCGTGCCGTGGTCCAACCGCTGGGCCGGCCGGACGCGGCGCTGGGCGTGACCCTGGGTGACCTGGTCGACGACCGCACCGACCTCTACCCGGCGCTCAACGCGGTGACCACGCAGCTCGGCGTGCCGTGGTTCCATGTCCCCGGCAACCACGACCTCGACCACGCCCCGGCCTCGGACGAGGCCTCGCTCGGTGCCTGGGAACGCATCTACGGACCGGACACCTATGCGGTGGAGGAGGGCGCGGCCGCGTTCGTGCTGCTGGACGACGTGGTGGCCACGCCCGGCCAGGGCGCCGGCTACGCCGGCGGCCTGCGCGAGGACCAGTTCCGCTTCATCGAGGCCTACCTGGCGCAGCTGCCGCGCGAGCGCCTGCTGGTGCTGGGCATGCACATCCCGCTGTTCGACCGCGGCCGCGGCGCCTTCCGCGCCGCCGACCGCGAGCGCCTGTTCGCGCTGCTGCGCCGGCACCCGCGGGTGCTGGTGCTGAGCGGGCACAGCCATAACCAGCAGCACTACTGGCATGGCCCGGCCGATGGCTGGCATGGTCCGGCGCCGCTGCACGAGTACAACGTCGGCGCGGTCTGCGGCGCCTTCTGGTCAGGGGTGCCGGATGCGCGCGGCATCCCGGATGCGACCATGAGCGACGGCACCCCGATCGGCCACGCGCTGCTGACCGTGGAGCCCGATGGCAACTACGCGCTGGACTACCGCCCGGCGCGCGCCAATGGCGCCGATCCGGCATTCACGCGGGCCATGGCGCTGCACGCGCCGAAGGTGCTGCGCCGGGGCGCCTACCCGGCCTGGGGCGTGTTCGCCAACGTGTTCATGGGCGACGCGGAAACCCGGGTGGAATACCGCATCGACGGCGGTCCGTGGAAGCCGATGCGGCGCGTCGAGCGCGCCGATCCGCGGCTGCTGGTGGAGAACGCGGCCGACGACCTGGCCGGGTCGCTGCGCGGCTACGACCGCTCGCCCGAGGCGACCGCGTCCACCCACCTGTGGCGCGGCGCGCTGGACACGGGCCTGGCGCCGGGCGAGCACACCGTGGAGGTGCGGGCGTTCGACCGCTGGCAGGGCGAGGTGCTGGCTTCCACGCGCTACCGGCTGGAGGAAGCACGGCCCTGAGCCGGGACTACGGCGCTGCTGCCTTTGCCCCTTGCCTGCTTCGTGCAAGGGAAGACTGGCCCCGCGGTGCCCGATTCGCGCCAACGGCAGGGGAAAGCAACGGCAAAACCGCCTTGGCCCGGGCCTGCCCGGCTTCAGCGCGGTAGCGCGATTTCCTGGAAGCCGGTGACCCGGGTGTGCCCGTGCGCGGCATCCTCCAGCCGCGGCTCCGGGTAATCCTCCGGGCGATCCACCAGCACCGTGTGCAGGCCGGCGGCACGGGCCGCGTCCAGCTCCTCGACCACGTCGGACAGGAACAGGATCTCGCGCGGCGCCAGGCCGATCGCCTCGGCGATCCTGGCGTAGCTGGTGGCTTCGCGCTTGCCGCCGATCTCGGTGTCGAACCAGCCGGAGAACAGGCCGGTGAGGTCGCCGGCGTCGCTGTGGCCGAAGAACAGCTTCTGCGCCGGCACCGAGCCGGACGAGTACACGTACAGCGGCAGCTCCAGGTCGTGCCAGCGCTGCAGCGCCTGGGCCGCGTCGGGATAGATCGGCGCGGTGAAGTCGGCGTTGCGGTAGCCGGCCTCCCAGACCATGCCCTGCAGCGCCTTGAGCGCGGTGTGCTTGCGGTCCTGGTCGATCCAGCCCTGCAGCGTTTCCACGATCATCGCGTCCTGGCACAGGCCTCCGGCTTCCACCGCCACCGCGTCCAGCCAGCGCCGCACCTCCGGCTCGTGGCCATGCGTGGCGACGAAGCCGGGCAGGGCGCGGCGGGCGTACGGGAACAGCACGTCGCGCACGAACGAGATGCTGCTGGTGGTGCCTTCGATGTCGGTGACGATGGCGCGGGTCATTCGGGATCCTTGAAACGGAGCGCCCCTCGCGCGGGCGAGGGGCGGTGGGACGTGCCGGCGGACTTTCAGTGCACCTGCGGTTCGTAGCGCGGGAACCGCTGGGCGATGTCGGTGCCGGTGAAGTGGCCGACCCAGCCGTCCGGCTCGGTGAAGAAGCGGATGGCGACGAAGTTCGGCTGCGGGCCCATGTCGAACCAGTGGCGGGTGCCGTCCGGCACGGCGATCAGGTCGTCCTTCACGCACTCCACCTCGTAGACCTTGTCGTCCACGTGCAGGGTGAACAGGCCCGAGCCGGCGACGAAGAAGCGCACCTCGTCCTCCTTGTGGAAGTGCTCGTCGAGGAACTTCCTGCGCATCTCCTCGCGGTTGGGGTTGTCCGGGGCGATGCTGACCACGTCCACGGTCCTGAAGCCGCGCTCGGCCACCAGGCGGTCGATGTCGGCGCGGTAGGCCTCCATCACCTCCTCGGGGCTGGCGCCGGGTTCGATCGGCTTGGTCGCGTGCCAGCGCTCGAAGGTCACGCCGATGCGCGCCAGCTCGGCGGCGATGGCATTGCCGTCGGTGCTCTCGAACAGCGGCTGTTCGGGGCGGTTCTCTTCGAAGATGCGCAGTCGGCTCATGGGGGTCACCTTTTGCTCAAGCCGCGGGAAACCGCGTGGACCGGAAAGATTACCAGCTGTGCGCCGCGGCGCTCATGACACCCGGTTTCCAGGCGCGACGGGGACGGAATGAGGCTCAGGCGCCGAGCCGGCGCAGCTCCAGTTCGCAGCCGAGCAGGAACTCGAACGCTTCCAGGTGGCGGCGGGCGTCGGCCATGGTCCGGCCCCAGGCGTACAGGCCATGGCCGTCGATCAGGTAGCCCCACAGCGGCTGCCGGTCCAGGACCTCGTCCACCTGCGCCGCCAGGACGGTCATGTCCTGGGTATTGGCGAACACCGGGACCTCGATCGCGGTCTCGTGGGTGCTGTTGCCCTCGAACGCCTTGAGCAGCTCGTAGCCCTCCAGGCGGATCCGCCCCTGGCGCGCGTAAAGGCGCGAGGCCACGGTCTGGGTCGGGGAGTGGGTGTGCAGCACGCAGCCGACTTCCGGGAAGCGCCGGTACAGCCGGGTGTGCAGCAGGGTCTCGGCCGAGGGCCGCAGCTGGCGCCCGACCGCGCGGCCCTCCAGGTCCACGACCATGATGTCGTCCTCGACCAGGCGGCCCTTGTCGCGGCCGGACACGGTGATGGCCGCATGCGCCTGGTCCAGGCGCTCGGAGAAGTTGCTGCTGGTGGCCGGGGTCCAGCCGCGCTGCGCCAGCTCGCGGATGTTGGCGATCAGGGACTGCGCCCGCTCGCGCAGCCGCGCCGGGTCGTAGGGGAGCTCGGTGGTGTTCATGGGGGAAGTCTAACGTGCGACCGCCCGGGCCCGGCATGTGCGGCATGCCGGGCGGCGGCGGGATCGGGGCTCAGGACGCGGCCGGCTGGTCGGCGGCGGGTGCCGGCGCGGACGGATCCTGCAGCGGCAGGATCTTGAACCCGGCCAGGGCCATCGCGATCGCGATCACCGGGCCGACCAGGTTGAAGAACGCATACGGCAGGTAGTCCAGGGTGGCCACGCCCAGGGTGGCGGCCATGTACGCGCCACAGGAGTTCCACGGCACCAGCGGCGAGGTGATCGTGGCCCCGTCCTCCAGGGCGCGCGACAGGTTCTGCGGGGCCAGGCCGCGGCGCCGGTATTCGGGCTGGAACAGCCTGCCCGGCAGTACCAGCGACATGTACTGGTCGGCCGCCACCACGTTCATGCCGAAGGCGGTGGCGATGGTGGTGGCCACCAGCGAGCCGGCCGAACGCGCAGCCACCAGTACGCTGCGGATCAGCCGCTCCAGCAGGCCGGTGCGCTCCATCACCGCGCCGAAGCCCAGCGCGCTGACGATCAGCCACACGGTGTTGAGCATGCTGGCCATGCCGCCGCGGGTCAGCAACGCGTCGGCCGCCGCGTTGCCGGTGCTGGCCTGGTAGCCGTCGAACATCGCCTTCCACGCGCCGGCGAACATGGCCACCGGCCGCGACAGTTCCTCGTTGCCGGCCAGCGCCACCGCCAGGTCGGGCTGGAACAGGATCGCGAACAGGCCGCCCAGCAGGGCGCCGACCATGATCGTCGGGTAGGCCGGGAAGCGCGCCACCGCCAGGCCGAACACCACCACCAGCGGGATCAGCAGGTGCCAGCCGAGGTGGAAATGCGCCTGCAGCAGCTGCGGCAGTTCGCCGACGCTGGCTCCGGCCGCCGGGGTGGCGGAGGTGGAGAAGCCGACCACCGTGAACAGCACCAGCGCGATCGCGAAGCTGGGGAGGGTCGTCCAGGTCAGGTGGCGGATGTGCGCGAACAGGTCGGCCCCGGCCGCGGCCGGGGCGATGATGGTGGTGTCGGAAACCGGCGACATCTTGTCGCCGAAGTAGGCACCGGAGATCACCGCGCCGGCGGTGACCGCCGGCGACATGTCCATGCCCTGGGCCACGCCGATCAGGGCCACGCCGAGGGTGCCGGCCACCGTCCACGAGCTGCCGATGGCCAGGGCGACGATGCCGCAGACCAGGCAGGTGGCCGGGTAGAAGTACGCCGGGTGCATCAGTTCCATGCCGTACACGATCAGCGCCGGCACCGTGCCGCTGAGGATCCAGGTGCCGATCAGGGCGCCGACCGACAGCAGGATGAAGATCGGCACCACCGCCAGCGACACGCCGTGCACCAGGCTTTCCTGGATGTCGTTCCAGGCGATGCCGTTGCGCAGGCCGACCAGCGCGGCCACGCCGCTGGCGAGCATCAGCGCCACCTGGTTGGGTCCGTAGGCGGTGTCCTCGAACAGGTTGACCGCGCAGACCAGCGCGGCGACCAGGAACAACAGCGGGGTCAGGGCCTGCAGCAGGCTGGGATCGCGCGTGGTCTTGCTCACGTGGTTGGCTCCGCCCGTGCCGTCAGCGCTGGTTGAGCTTGCTGTGGCGGTAGCCGTAGCCGAAGTAGATCAGCTGCCCCAGCACCGTCCAGCCCACGAATACCTTCCAGTGCTCGGCGAACGACTGCCAGAACAGGCCCAGGCAGGCGATGAAGCCCAGCGGGCAGATCAGCCAGAAGAACGGCACCCGGAACGGGCGCGGCAGGTCCGGGCGCCTGAAGCGCAGCACGAACACGCCCAGGCACACGGTGGCGAAGGCCAGCAGGGTGCCCATCGAAACCAGCTCGCCGAGCACGCTCAGCGGCATGAAGCCGGCCAGCAGGCAGGCGATCACGCCGACGATGACCGTGCCCACGTGCGGGGTCTGGTAGCGCGGGTGGACCTTGCCGAACAGGCGCGGCATCAGCCCGTCGCGCGACATCGAATAGAAGATGCGCGGCTGCGCCATCAGCATCACCAGGATCACCGAGGACAGGCCGGCGATGGCGCCGATCTCCACCGCGGTCTTGAGCCAGGTTACGTTGGCGGTGGGGTCGGCCTTGAGCACTTCCTCCAGCGCGGTGGCCACCGGCTTGGCGGTGTTGAGCAGCGAGTAGTGGGTCATGCCGGTCAGCACCGCGCACACGGCGATGTAGACCAGGGTACAGATCGCCAGCGAGCCGAGGATGCCGATCGGCATGTCGCGCTGCGGGTTCTTCGCCTCGCCGGCGGCGGTGGAGACCGCGTCGAAGCCGATGTAGGCGAAGAACACGATGGTCGCGGCGCGGAACACGCCTTCCATGCCGAACTTGCCCGGCCCGGCGTTCTCGGGGACGAACGGGGTCCAGTTGCCCGGATCGATGTACTGGATGCCGAAGCCGAGGAAGGCCGCGATCACCGCGATCTTGATCGCCACCACGATCGCGTTGGCGAAGGCCGACTGGGTGATGCCGACGTAGCAAAGGGCGCTGACCGCGGCCACGATCAGGATCGCCGGCAGGTTGACGATGCCGGAGGTGGCCACGAACTCGGTGCCGTTCCAGGCCAGTGGCGCGGCGGCCAGCTCGGCAGGGAAGGGCAGGTGCAGGGTGGTGGTCAGGAAGCTGGTGAGGTAGCCGGACCAGCCCACGGCCACGGTGGCCGAGGCGAACAGGTATTCCAGCACCAGGCACCAGCCGATGAACCAGGCCACGCCCTCGCCGAGGGTGGCGTAGGCATAGGAATAGGCGCTGCCGGAGACCGGCATCATCGAGGCGAATTCGGCGTAGCACAGGCCGGCCATGGCGCAGGCGAAGCCGGCCAGGACGAAGCTGAGCATGATCGCCGGGCCGGCGTGGTTGGCCGCGGCCTGGCCGGTCAGCACGAAGATGCCGGCGCCGATCACCGCGCCCACGCCCAGCAGGATCAGCTGGCGGGCGGTGAGGGTGCGGCGCAGGGTTGCCTCGCCCTGGAGTGAGCCTTCCACCGGCTCGCCGGCATCCACGTGCGGTGCCGGTTCCATGGGCTTGGTGCTGAATAGACGGCTGGACATATGACGTTCCCCCTGGTGGCTTCGAGCGCCGGGTATGAAGAGCGGCCACCGGAGGCCACATGAGCGCCGTACCTTGCCAAATGCCCGGGTCGCTTGGCAATGCGGTGCCGCACTGCAGCAAGGCCCGTGCATAATCCGGGTGCCAATCCATGACGACGGGAACCACCATGGTGCAAGTGCAGGCATTGGCCGCCCAGCTGGCCGAATACCGCACGCGCGAGCCGATGCAGGCGGGACTGGCCGATGCCTTCCTGGCCCTGCTGGAGGATGCGGCTGACCCGTTCATCCGCCAGCGCCTGGAGGGGCATTTCACCGGCTCGGCCTGGGTGGTCAGCGCCGATGGCCAGCGCACCCTGCTGACCCACCACCGCAAGCTCGACCGCTGGCTGCAGCCGGGCGGCCATGCCGACGGCGAGCGCGACCTGGCGCAGGTGGCCTTGAAGGAAGCGGAGGAGGAAACCGGGGTGCCGGGCCTGCGCCTGGAGGACGGCCGCATCTTCGACCTGGACCGGCACTGGATCCCGGAGCGCGGCGAGGTCCCGGGACACTGGCATTACGACGTGCGTTACGTGGTGCGCGCCGGCGCGGACGAGCGTTTCGTGGTCAGCGCCGAATCCCACGCCTTGGCCTGGCGCCGGATCGACGAACTGGTGGACGACCCGCGCTGCGACCCCTCGATGCGGCGCATGGCCGCGCGCTGGCTGGCCGCGCGGGGTTGAGCGCCGGAAACGCGACGGGCCGGCGATGCCGGCCCGTCGCATGGCCAGGCGCAGGCCTGCGCCGGCTCAGTACAGGACGCGGGTGCGCAGGGTGCCCGGGATCGCGGCCAGTTCCTCGCGCAGCTGGCTGACCTTGGCCTCGTCGGCGGCCACGTCGATCACCACGTAGCCGACCTTGGGGTCGGTGCGCAGGAACTGGCCGTCGATGTTGACCGCGTGGCGGCTGAAGATCTCGTTGACCTTCGACAGCACGCCCGGCACGTTGCGGTGGATGTGCAGCAACCGCAGGCTGCCCTCGTGCTCGGGCAGGGTGACCTCGGGGAAGTTGACCGCGGACAGGGTGCTGCCGTTGTCGCTGTAGCGCACCAGCTTGGCCGCCACCTCCACGCCGATGTTCTCCTGCGCCTCCAGCGTGCTGCCGCCGATGTGCGGGGTCAGGATCACGTTGTCGAAGCGGGTCAGCGGCGAGACGAATGGTTCGCTGTTGCCCTTGGGCTCGACCGGGAACACGTCCACCGCCGCGCCGCCGACATGGCCCGATTCCAGCGCCGCGGCCAGCGCGTCGATGTCGACCACGGTGCCGCGCGAGGCGTTGATCAGGTGCGCGCCGCGCTTCATCGCCGCGATCTGGGCAGCGCCGATCATGTTCTTCGTCGCCGGGGTCTCCGGCACGTGCAGGGTGACCACGTCCGCGTGCGCCAGCAGGTCCTCCAGGCTTTGCGCGGCGCGCGCATTGCCCAGCGACAGCTTGGTCTCGATGTCGTGGAAGACCACGTTCATGCCCAGCGCCTCGGCGAGCACGCCGACCTGGGTGCCGATGTGGCCGTAGCCGACGATGCCCAGGGTCTTGCCGCGCACCTCGCGGCTGCCGGCGGCGGACTTGGACCAGCCGCCGCGGTGGCACTGCGCATTCTTCTGCGGGATGCCGCGCATCAGCATCACCGCCTCGGCCACCACCAGTTCGGCCACCGAGCGGGTGTTGGAGTAGGGCGCGTTGAACACCGGGATGCCGGCCAGCTCGGCGGTGTCCAGGTCGACCTGGTTGGTGCCGATGCAGAAACAGCCCACCGCGATCAGGCGCTTGGCATGGGCCAGCACGTCGGCGGTGAGCTGGGTGCGCGAGCGGATGCCGATGATGTGGGCCTCGGCGATGCGCGCCTTCAGCTCGTCCTCCGGCAGCGACTTGTCGTGGAACTCGATCTGGGTGTAGCCGGCGGCGCGGAAGGTCTCCACCGCGGTCTGGCTGACGCCCTCCAGCAGCAGCACGCGGATGTCCGATTTCGGGAAGGAGGTCTTCTTGGGCGACATGCGCGCGGCTTCCGGTTCGGGTGTGGCGGGAGCCGCCAACTATGCCAGAAGCGCCCCCTGTTTTCCGCACCGCGTCATTGGCATTTGCCCGGTTTGCGCGCAACACCGCGTGCCCGTGGTGGTGGCAGTTGCACGCGTGCAAAGTTGCCGATGAAACAAGGGCTTGTCCGCGGCGGCGGGCCGCCGGGGCAGGGCGCGTCCCGCGCTGGACGCGACCGCCCCGGGGCTGGCACGCTTGCCGGCTCCCGCTCCGCCTTGCCCGCACCGTTCCCATGACCGATCCCCGCCTTGCCGACCTGCTCGCGTCGGTGCCCGACCTGCGCCTGAAGACCGACGCCGCCGACCTGGAGCACTACGGCCGCGACTGGACCCGCCGCTGGACCCCGGCGCCGCTGGCCATTGCCCTGCCGGGCACGGTGGAGGAAGTCCAGGCCATCGTGCGCTGGGCCAACCGCCACAGGGTGGCGATCGTGCCCTCCGGCGGCCGCACCGGCCTGTCCGGCGGCGCGGTGGCCGCCAACGGCGAGCTGGTGCTGAGCCTGGAGCGGATGAACAAGGTGCTGGAGTTCAACCGCGTCGACCGCACCCTGGCCGTGCAGGCCGGCATGCCGCTGGAGGCGGTGCACAACGCGGCGGCCGAGCACGGCCTCATCTATCCGGTGGACTTCGCCGCGCGCGGCTCGTGCTCGATCGGCGGCAACATCGCCACCAACGCCGGCGGCATCCGCGTGATCCGCTACGGCAATACCCGCGAATGGATCGCCGGCCTGACCGTGGTCACCGGTGCGGGCGAGGTGCTGCACCTCAACCGCGGCCTGGTGAAGAACTCCAGCGGCTACGACCTGCGCCAGCTGATGATCGGCTCGGAGGGCACCCTGGGCATCGTGGTGGAGGCCATCCTGCGCCTGACCGACCCGCCGCCGCCGACCAACGTGATGCTGCTGGCGCTGCCCTCGTTCGAGGTGCTGATGGACGTGTTCGCCGAGTTCCGCGGCCGCCTGCGCCTGGAGGCGTTCGAGTTCTTCACCGACCGCGCCCTGCGCCACGTGGTGGCCCACGGCGCGCAGAAGCCGCTGGAGGACGAGTACCCGTTCTACGTGGTCACCGAGTTCGCCAGCGACGACGAGGCCACCGAGGCCGCGGCCATGGCCGCGTTCGAGCACTGCATGGAGCAGGGCTGGGTGGCCGACGGCGTGATCAGCCAGTCCGAGGCCCAGGCCCAGCAGATCTGGCGCCTGCGCGAGGGCATCACCGAATCGGTGGCCAGGTACAAGCCGTACAAGAACGACGTTTCGGTGCGCATCTCCGCCATGCCGGCGTTCCTGGCGAAGACCCAGGCGCTGCTGGGGCAGGCCTATCCGCACTTCGACGTGGTCTGGTTCGGCCATATCGGCGACGGCAACCTGCACATCAACGTGCTCAAGCCGGACGATACCTCCGACGCCGACTTCGTCGGCCAGTGCGAGCACGTGACCAAGCTGCTGGCCCAGGCGCTGCAGGAATGCGGCGGCAGCATCTCCGCCGAGCACGGCATCGGTCTGGTCAAGAAGCCCTACCTGTCCAGCACCCGCAGCGAGGCCGAGATCGCGCTGATGCGCGGGATCAAGCAGGCGTTCGACCCCAACGGCATCCTCAACCCGGGCAAGCTGTTCGACGCCTGACCGGTTGCCGGCGGCAGGTGCAGGCGGGGCGGGCGGCAGGGTAGGCTTCACGTATTCCTGACCACGCCCGCCACCTGCCCATGAAGCATTCCTCCCTGACCCTCGCCGCCCTGCTGTTCGCCTGCGCCCTGCCGGCCCAGGCCTCGAGCTTCGCCGGCACCTCGGCCGGCGCCTCCTCGGCCGGTAGCTCGGCGTCCTCCGGCAGCACCTCCGGCGACGACAAGCTGGTCCAGGCCGCGCGCGAGGATGCCGCTGGCTTCGTCGCCAGCGAGGGCCGGGTGCGCAGCGCTCGCCTGGAGGCGGCCCTGCGCGTGCTGCGCGAGCGCGACGCCGCCGCGCGCCAGGCCAGCGACCTGGAGCTGGCGCGGAAGATCCTCGCCGCCGGATGATCCGCCCGCTGGCGCTGGCGGCCCTGCTGCTGGCCAGCGCCGCGGCCTCCGCGGCTCCGCGCTTCGAACTTCCCCCGGGCCTGGACCACGCCGACGCAGCGGCCACGCGCGAACTGCTTGACGCGGCCACGGCGCGGCTGCCACGGCCCTGGGCGTCCGCGCTGGAACGGCCGATCACGCTGGAATGGCGCGACGACCTGCCGCAGCAGGTGCACGGCCGTGCCCGCCACTGGCGCATCCTGCTGCAGCGGCGCCTGCTGGAGGACTGGAAGCGGCGCGCACAGGAACCCGCCGCCGCCAGGGCGGCGCTGGCCGCGCTGCTGCACGAACTGGCGCACCTGTACGACCGCACCGCCGCCGGCGGCCTGTCGCGCGATCCGCGCCTGCTCGACCTCGCCGGCTGGCAGCGCTCGGCGTTGCACCCGGGCCGGCGCGGCCGCAACGATTTCCGCGACCGCAGCCCCGACCCCTACGAACTGGCCTCCCCGCGCGAGTACGTGGCGGTCAACGTCGAGCATTACCTGCTGGACCCGGACTACGCCTGCCGGCGCCCGGCGCTGGCGGAGTATTTCGACCACCGGTTCGGCGAGGAACGCGGCGGCGGGAGCGACTGCGCCCATGGCCTGGCCTTCGTCCAGGACCCGGCCGCCGGCGCCGAGCCGCTGCGCCTGCTCGCGCCGGAACGCGTGTACGCGGTGGACTACCTGCTGGCCGGGGACGGCGATGGCCTCGCCAGCCGCTGGGGCCACGCCATGCTGCGCCTGGTGGTCTGCGCGCCCGGGCGCGAACCCGGGCCGGATTGCCGCCTGGACCTGCAGCACCACCTGGTGCTGTCCTTCCGCGCCTTCGTCGACGACCTGCAGATCTCCAGCTGGCGCGGCCTCACGGGTGGCTATCCCTCGCGCCTGTTCGCCCTGCCGCTGGAGCAGGTGGTGGACGAATACACCCGGGTGGAGCTGCGCGACCTGCATGCGATCCCGCTGGCGCTGTCGCCGCAGGAGGTGCAGGCGGTGGCCACGCGCGCGGCGCAGCTGCACTGGAGTTACGACGGCCGCTACCTGTTCCTCGGCAACAACTGCGCGGTGGAGACCTGGAAGCTGCTGCACGACGCGGTGCCACGGCTGGCGGCACTGCCGCTGCGCACCGTGTTCCCGAACGGGCTGGCGCGGCGCCTGCGCCGGCACGGCGTGGTCGACGTGCCGGCGGTGCCGGCCGATCCGGTGGAGCAGGTGCGCCTGGGCTTCCGCTTCGAGGCCGCCAGCACCCATTACCAGGCCATGTACGCGGTCGCCCGCGACGAACTGGGCCTGCAGGCGCGCGATGCCCGCGAATGGATCGCGCTGCCGCCGGCGCGGCGCCGGCCGGCGCTGGAACAGGCCGGGCTGAAGGGCGCGGCGGCGTTGCTGGTGCTGGAATCGGCCGCGCTGCGGCGCGAGGAGGCGCTGGCCCGTGACCAGCTCAAGCGCCGCTGGCTGGGCCGCATCGCTGCTGCCGATGCCGGCGTCGCCGGCGATGTGCGCCTGTTCCTGGAAGTGGGCGACGCCTTCAGCCGCCCGGCGGCATGGCTGCAGGGCGTGGACGGCTATGGCCTGCCGCAGCGGGAAGAGCGCGGGAGGCTGGAGGCCACCGCGGTCACGTTGGCCGAAGGCCGCAGGACCGACGCACGGGCACTGGAAGCGAAGATCAGGGCGCTGCTGCCCGCCGCGCGGCGCGAGGCCCTGGACGGGGCCGAGGCGAATGTCGCGCGGCTCGGGGAGCGGCTGCGGGAGCTGGCGGGCGCAGGCTCGTAGCCCGCATGAGGCCGCATCCGGGGTTGGCTGCGTCCCGGGGCAACCCGGATCCGTGGGGCGCGGCATCCCGGAAGCGCTCGGCTGCGGGCTACGCGAAGGCCGCCCGGTGAACGCGGGACCCGTGTCCGCTCTTGCGAATCACCAATCCCGAATCCCGAATCCCGCCTTCCCGGCCGCGCCTGCGCGCGGCCGGGAAGGGCCCCTCAATCGGCTCGCCCGCCGAACTCGCCGGTGGTGGTGTTGACCAGGATCTTCTCGCCGTTGGCGATGTACTCCGGGACCATGATCTCGATCCCGGTGCTGAGCTTGGCCGGCTTCGGGCGCTTGGTCGCGGTGCCGCCCTTCAGTTCCGGCGGGGTCTCCACCACTTCCAGGACCACGTGCTGCGGCAGCTGCACGGCCACCGGCTGCTCGTCGATCACCTGCACGTAGCAGCCGGTCAGGCCCTCGGTGATGTAGCCGACCGCGTCGCCCAGCGCGTCCGGGTCGAGGGTGTAGGGGGTGTAGTCCTCGTCGTCGAGGAACACGAAGGCGTCGCCGTCCTTGTACGAGAAGCTGGCCTGGCGGCGCAGCAGCTCGACCTCGACCAGGTTGTCCTCGGCGTCGAAGCTGGCGTCCAGCTTGGTGCCGCCGGGCACCGAGTACATGATGAAGCGGTAGCGCACGTTGCCGCCGCGGCCCTGCGGCGAGCTGCGCTCGATGTCGCGGACCTGGTAGACCCCGTTGTTGTACTCGACGACGTTGCCCTTCTTGATTTCGCTGGCTTTCATGGGTGAATCCGTGATTCGTGATTGGTGATTCGTAAGGGGCGTGATTTGTCATTCGTGATTCGATGGTTGGCGCTTCGGCATGAGGTGGTCGCGGCCGTGGCTTTTGCCAATTACGAATCACCAATCACCAATCACGGCCTCACTTCGGCGCCAACCGTGTCGCGCCGTCGAGGCGGATGGTCTCGCCGTTGAGGTAGCGGGTGCGCAGGATGAAGGCCACGGTGTCGGCGAATTCGGCCGGCTGGCCCAGGCGCGCCGGGAACGGGATGGTCGCGGCCAGGGACTGCTGCACGCTTTCCGGCATGCCGTCGACCATCGGGGTCCAGAACACGCCCGGGGCGATGGTCATGACCCGGATGCCGAAGCGCGCCAGTTCGCGCGCCATCGGCAGGGTCATGCCGACCACGCCGCCCTTGGAGGCCGAGTACGCGGCCTGGCCGATCTGGCCTTCGTAGGCGGCGACCGAGGCGGTGTTGACGATCACGCCGCGCTCGCCGTCCTCGCCCGGTTCGTTGTGCTGCATCAGCGCCGCCGCGGCCTTGGCCACGTTGAAGCTGCCGACCAGGTTGACCATCACCGTGCGGGTGAAGCCGTCCAGCGGCATCGGGCCTTCCTTGCCCAGCACGCGGCCGGCGCCGAGGATGCCGGCGCAGTTGACCGCCACGTTGAGCCCGCCGAGGAACTCGCGCGCGGCTTCCAGGGTGGCGGCCACGCCGGCCTCGTCGCTGACGTCGGCGCGGAAGTAGCGCGCGTTGCCGGCACCCAGCGCCGCGACCGCGGCCGCGCCCTTGTCGTCGTTGACGTCGAGCAGGGCGACCTTGCCGCCATCGGCGACGATGCGCTGGGCCACGGCCAGGCCGAGGCCGGAGACGCCGCCGGTGACGACGGCGCGGACGTGATCGGCTTGCATGCGGGACTCCGAAGCAGGGCAGGGGCGGCATTGTAGGGGCTGGCTGGCCCCCGGTGCAGCCGGGGGCGCACGTGCCGCACCGCGACGCGGCGCGTCCGGGCACGGGCACGGCGCCGCTTGCGCGCCTGCGTGGGCCGGGCGCAGCCGCGGCCCGCTGCGGTTACTCCGGGTCGTAGTCCAGGTTGGAGGCCAGCCAGCGCTCCACCTGGGCCTTGTCCACGCCCTTGCGCCGGGCGTAGTCGGCCACCTGGTCCTTGCCGACCCGGCCGACCACGAAGTACTGGCTGCCCGGGTGGCTGAAGTAGTAACCGGACACCGCCGCGGTGGGCAGCATGGCGAAGCTCTCGGTCAGCGTCATGCCGGCATTGCCCGGCGCGTCCAGCAGGCGGAACAGGGTGGCCTTCTCGCTGTGGTCCGGGCAGGCCGGATAGCCCGGGGCCGGGCGGATGCCGCGGTAGCGTTCGGCGATCAGCGCTTCGTTGTCCAGCGCCTCGTCCGCCGCGTAGCCCCAGAATTCGGTGCGCACGCGCTGGTGCAGGCGCTCGGCCAGGGCCTCGGCCAGGCGGTCGGCCAGCGACTTGAGCAGGATTGCGTTGTAGTCGTCGTGCGTGGCCTCGAAGCGGGCCACGTGCGCGTCGATGCCGATGCCGGCGGTCACCGCGAAGGCGCCGATCCAGTCCTGCACGCCGCTGCCGGCCGGGGCGATGAAGTCGGCCAGGCAGAAGTCCGGGCGGTCGGCCGGCTTGTCCACCTGCTGCCGCAGGAAATGCAGGGTGGCCGGGCCATCGGCGTGCTGCAGCACCACGTCGTCGCCATGGCTGGCGGCCGGCCACAGCCCGTAGACCGCGCGCGCGGCCAGCCACTTCTCCGCCACGATGCGCGCAAGCATCGCCTGGGCGTCGCGGAACAACTCGCTGGCCTGGGGGCCGACCACCGGGTCCTGCAGGATTGCCGGGTACTTGCCGGCAAGCTCCCAGGCCTGGAAGAACGGGGTCCAGTCGATGCAGGGCAGCAGGTCTTCCAGCGGCCAGTCGAAGGCGTGCACGCCAGGGCGGTTCGGCGCCGGCGGCGCATAGCTGCCCCAGCCGCCGTCGAAACGCTGGCCGCGCGCCTTCTCCAGGGATACCAGGCGCTTGGCGCCGCCGCGGTTGGCATGGCGGGCGCGGATCTCGGCGTAGTCGGCCTCGTTGGCGGCCACGAACGGGCCGCGCAGTTCCGGCGAGATCAGCGACTGGGCCACGCCCACCGCGCGCGATGCATCCTTCACCCAGACCACCGGGGCCTGGTAGTGCGGGTCGATCTTCAGCGCGGTGTGCGCGCGCGAGGTGGTGGCGCCGCCGATCATCAGCGGGGTGGCGAAGCCCTGGCGCTGCAGCTCGCGCGCCACGTGGCCCATCTCCTCCAGCGAGGGCGTGATCAGGCCGGACAGGCCGATCAGGTCGGCGTTGGCCTCGCGCGCCGCGTCGAGGATCTTCTGCGCCGGCACCATCACCCCCAGGTCGATCACCTCGAAGTTGTTGCAGGCCAGGACCACGCCGACGATGTTCTTGCCGATGTCGTGCACGTCGCCCTTGACCGTGGCCATGACGATCCGGCCGTTGGGCTTGCCGGCGTCGCCGGTGCGCGCCTTCTCCGCCTCGATGAAGGGCAGCAGGTAGGCCACCGCCTTCTTCATGACCCGCGCGGACTTGACCACCTGCGGCAGGAACATCTTGCCGGCGCCGAACAGGTCGCCGACCACGTTCATGCCGTCCATCAGCGGGCCTTCGATCACGTCCAGCGGGCGGCCGGCCTGCTGGCGCGCCTCCTCGGTGTCCTGCTCGACGTAGGCATCGATGCCATGGACCAGGGCATGGGCCAGGCGCTCGCGCACCGGCTTCTGCCGCCAGGCCAGGTCCTCGGCCTTCTTCTCGCCCTTCCTGCCCTTGTAGCGCTCGGCGATCTCCAGCAGGCGCTCGGTGGCGTCGCGGCGGCGGTTGAGGACCACGTCCTCGACCCGCTCGCGCAGCTCCGGGTCCAGCTCGTCGTACACCGGCAGCGCGCCGGCGTTGACGATGCCCATGTCCATGCCGGCGCGGATGGCGTGGTACAGGAACACCGAGTGGATCGCCCCGCGCACGGTCTCGTTGCCGCGGAAGGAGAACGACACGTTGGACACACCGCCGGACACGTGGCAGTGCGGCAGGGTCTGGCGGATGATGCGGGTGGCCTCGATGAAGTCCACCGCGTAGTTGTCGTGCTCCTCGATGCCGGTGGCGATGGCGAAGATGTTGGGGTCGAAGATGATGTCCTCGGGCGGGAACCCGACCTCGTCCACCAGGATGCGGTAGGCGCGGGTGCAGATCTCGACCTTGCGCGCGCAGGTATCGGCCTGGCCCTGCTCGTCGAAGGCCATCACCACCACCGCCGCGCCGTAGCGCAGCACCTTGCGCGCGTGCTCGACGAACACCTCCTCGCCTTCCTTGAGCGAGATCGAGTTGACCACGCCCTTGCCCTGCAGGCACTTCAGGCCGGCTTCGATCACGCTCCACTTCGAGGAGTCGACCATGATCGGGATGCGGGCGATGTCCGGCTCGGCGGCGATCAGGTTGAGGAACCGGGTCATCGCCTTTTCCGAGTCGATCAGGCCCTCGTCCATGTTCACGTCGAGGATCTGCGCGCCGTTCTCCACCTGCTGGCGCGCAACCTCGACCGCTTCGGCGTAGCGCTCTTCCTTGATCAGCTTGCGGAACTGGGCGCTGCCGGTGACGTTGGTGCGCTCGCCGATGTTGACGAACAGCAGCTCGGGGGTGATGACCAGCGGTTCCAGGCCCGACAGTCGGGTGTAGCGGGGAAGCGGTGCGGACATGGCGGCGTGGTCAGTGGGCATGGGGAACGCGTCCGGCCAGGACGGCGGAACGATCGGCGGCGGCGCTCACGCGGCCTGCTCCAGCGCGCCGGCGGGCACGCGCGGCGGCAGCCCGCGCACCGCCTCGGCGATGGCGCGGATATGGTCCGGGCTGGTGCCGCAGCAACCGCCGACCAGGTTGAGCAGGCCGTCGCGGGCGAAGCCGCGCAGCACCTCGGCCATCTCCTCCGGGGTCTCGTCGTAGCCGCCGAAGGCATTGGGCAGGCCGGCGTTGGGATGGGCGCTGACGTAGTACGGCGACACCCGCGCCAGGGCCTCGATGTGCGGGCGCAGGTCGCGCGCGCCCAGCGCGCAGTTCAGCCCGATCGACAGCGGCCTGGCATGCGCCAGCGAGGTGTGGAAGGCCTCGGCGGTCTGCCCGGACAGGGTGCGGCCGGAAGCGTCGGTGATGGTGCCGGAGATCATCACCGGCAGGCGCGCCCCGCGCGCCTCGAACACCTCCTCGATCGCGAACAGCGCGGCCTTGGCGTTGAGCGTGTCGAAGATGGTCTCGATCATCAGCGTGTCGGCGCCGCCGTCGACCAGGCCCTCGACCGCCTCGCGGTAGGTCGCGCGCAGCTCGTCGAAGCTGGTGTTGCGGAAGCCGGGGTCGTTGACGTCCGGGCTGATCGAGGCGGTGCGGCTGGTCGGGCCGAGCACGCCGATCACGAAGCGCGGCTTGCCCGGGGTGGCGGCCTCCACCGCGTCGCAGGCCTTGCGCGCCAGCGCGGCGCCGGCGCGGTTGAGCTCGTACACCAGGTGCTCGAGGTGGTAGTCGGCCTGGCTGATCGCGGTGGCGTTGAAGGTGTTGGTCTCCACCAGGTCGGCGCCTGCCTCCAGGTAGGCGCGGTGGATGCCCTCGATCACCTCCGGCCGGGTCAGCAGCAGCAGGTCGTTGTTGCCCTTCAGGTCGTGGCCGCAATGCGGGCCGTGGCCCTCGTGCTGGGGGTGGTGCTGGCGGTCGTAGCCCTCGGCGAAGCGCTCGCCGCGGTAGTCGGCCTCGTCCAGGCCGTGGCGCTGGATCATGGTGCCCATGGCGCCGTCGATCACCAGGATGCGTTCGCGCAGGGCCTGTTCGAGCAGGGCGACGCGTTCGGGATGGAGCCAGGGGAGGGAGCGGGACATGGTCGGCCTCAGGGCTTGTGCGCGATCAGCGAGATCACTTCGAAATGCGGGGGGCGGCGTTCGCGGGTCACCGTCTCCAGGCTGGTGACCACCAGCCCGGACTTCTCGGCGAACTTGCGCAGCTCGCGGGCGGTGAACCCGAGGTTCACGTGGCCGTAGGTCTCGACCACGGCCTTGTGTTCGTGGCGGGCCAGGCTGGTCAGCAGCAGGCGGCCGCCGGGGCGCAGCACGCGCGCGGCCTCGGCCACCGCCACCGCCGGGCGGTTGGCGTAGGTCAGGGCGTGCATCAGCACCACCAGGTCGAAGCTGCCGGCGCCGAAGGGCAGGGCGTGCATGTCGCCCTCGCGCACCTCGACGTTCTCCAGCCGGCGCAGGCGTTCGCTGGCGGCGGCCACCACCCGCGCGCTGGTGTCCACGCACACGTAGCGGCGCGAGTGCGGCGCCAGCAGCTCCGCCAGCACGCCGTCGCCGGAGGCGATGTCCAGCACGTCGCCGGTGTGCAGCAGCGGCAGCGCGCTGCGCGCCAGTGCTTCCCAGGTGCGGCCGGGGGAGTAGTGGCGCTCCATGTCGCCGGCCACCGAGTCGGCCCAGTTCTGGTCGGCCGCGCGCGCGGCCAGCACCGCCGGCAGGCGCTCGGCGTCCTGGCGCAGCAGCGGGTCGTCGCTTCCGGTGCTCAAGGCCTGCCACAATGCGCGCTGCGCCGGGTCCAGGCTGGCCTCGTCGAAGCGGTAGTAGGCGGACACGCCGGCGCGGCGGTCGCGCACCAGGCCGGCCTCCTTGAGCCGTGCCAGGTGGGTGGACACGCGCGGCTGCGCCAGGCGGGTGATGGCCGAAAGCTCGGCCACGGTCAGTTCTTCCAGTTCCAGCAGGGCCAGCAGGCGTACCCGGGTGGCGTCCGCGAACACCTTCAGCCGGGCCGACCAGTCCTCCAGATCCATAAATATCTTCCTATCGCGATATAGCGATAATTGTCCGCGCGACGGGGTGCCGCGGTCAACCGCGGCCACGGATCCGGGTCAGCAGGGCGTCCGGCATACGCCAGCGAATGGCGTAGTGGTTACAATCGCGACAAATACCGACCGGAGGGGTCCCCCGTGGATTTCAGCTTCACCGAAGAACAACTGATGCTGCAGGACGTGGCGCGCCGCATCGCCCAGGAAGTGATTGCGCCCAGCGCCGAGCATTTCGACCGCACCGGCGAGTTCCCGCTGGAGAACATCCGCCTGCTCGGCGAGAACGGCCTGATGGGCATCGAGGTGCCGGCCGAGTACGGCGGCGCCGGCATGGACCCCATCGCCTACGCCCTGGCCATGATCGAGATTGCCGCCGGCGACGCCGCGCACTCGACCATCATGTCGGTCAACAACTCGCTGTTCTGCACCGGCATCCTCAAGAACGGCAACGAGGAGCAGAAGCAGAAGTACGTGCGCGCCATCGCCGAGGGCCGCGAGATCGGCGCCTTCGCCCTGACCGAGCCACAGTCCGGCTCCGACGCCTCGAACATGCGCTGCCGCGCCGTGCGCCAGGCCGACGGCACCTACGTGATCAACGGCAAGAAGAGCTGGATCACTTCCGGCCCGGTCGCCCGCTACATCATCCTGTTCGCGGTCACCGACCCGGAAAAGGGCGCGCGCGGCATCACCGCGTTCATGGTCGACACCAGCCGCGAGGGCTTCCACCGCGGCAAGACCGAGCCGAAGCTGGGCATCCGCGCCTCGGCCACCTGCGAGATCGAGTTCGCCGACTACGTGGCGCGCCCGGAGGAAGTGGTGGGCGAGGAAGGCCAGGGCTTCAAGATCGCCATGAGCGTGCTGGATGCCGGCCGCATCGGCATCGCCTCGCAGGCCATCGGCATCGCCCGCGCCGCGTACGAGAAGACCATCGAGTACGTGAAGGAGCGCAAGGCCTTCGGCTCGCCGATCGGCGCCTTCCAGATGACCCAGGCCAAGATCGCCGACATGAAGTGCAAGCTGGACTCGGCGTTGCTGCTGACACTGCGCGCGGCGTGGCTGAAGAGCCAGGGCAAGCCGTTCTCGGCCGAGGCCTCGATGGCCAAGCTGGTCGCCTCCGAGGCGGCGATGTGGATCACCCACCAGGCGGTGCAGATCCACGGTGGCATGGGCTATTCGAAGGAAATGCCGCTGGAGCGATACTTCCGCGACGCCAAGATCACCGAGATCTACGAGGGCACCTCGGAGATCCAGCGCCTGGTCATCGCGCGCAGCGAGACCGGCCTGCGCTGATCCACGGCCAGCGACGCGACACCCAGGGGGCCGGGCAACCGGCCCCTTTGCTTTGCACGGATGGCCCGCGTGCTTCCGCGCGGCGTCCGGATCGCTTCAAATGGCAGGCCGAGGGGCAGGAAGGACGATGGGGCAGCCCGACGCAAACGCAGCAGCACCGCGCCGTACCGGGCGCGTACTGGCGTGCCTGCGCTGGGGCCTGGCCGCCGTGCTCGTCGCCCTGCTGCTGCTGGACCTGCTCTTCCCGCCGCCGCTGCCCGGCGCGGCCGGCGTCGCCACCGTGGTCACCGCCGCCGACGGCACGCCGCTGCGCGCCTTCGCCGACCGCGACGGCATCTGGCGCCATCCGGCCACGCCGGAGTCGGTCTCGCCGCTGTACCTGGAGGCGCTGCTGACCTACGAGGACCGCTGGTTCCGCTACCACCCCGGGATCAATCCGGTGGCGCTGGCGCGCGCCGCCTGGCAGTGGCTGCGCAGCGGCCGCATCGTCTCCGGCGGCTCGACCCTGAGCATGCAGGTGGCGCGCATCCTCGACGGCCACGACACCCGTAGCGGCCTGGGCAAGCTGCGGCAGATGGCGCGCGCGCTGCAGCTGGAGGCGCGCCTGTCCAAGGACCAGATCCTGCGGATCTACCTGGAGCGGGCGCCGTTCGGCGGCACCATCGAGGGCGTGGAGGCGGCCAGCTGGGCCTACCTGGGCAAGCCGGCCGCGGCGCTGTCGCCGGCCGAGGCGGCGCTGCTGGCGGTGTTGCCGCAGGCACCCAGCCGGCTGCGCCCGGACCGCCACCCGGAAGCCGCGCGCGCGGCGCGCGACAAGGTCCTGGAGCGGATGCAGGCGCTGGGGCGCTGGACCCCGCAGCAGGTGGAGGACGCCAGGATCGAGCCGGTGGTGGCGCGCTCGCTGCGGGTGCCGCAGCACGCGGCCCTGCTGGCGCAGCGCCTGCGCCAGCAGCATCCGCGTGCGCACCGCCTGGCCACCACGGTGGACGCCAACCTGCAGCGTGCCCTGGAGGAGCGCGTCGCCGCCTGGCTGGCGGCGCTGCCGCCGCGCACCTCCGCCGCCGTGCTGGTGGTGGACAACGCCAGCCTCAAGGCTTTGGCCTACGTCGGCTCGGCCGGGCTGGGCGATGCCGAGCGCCTGGGCCACGTCGACATGGTCCGCGCCTGGCGCTCGCCCGGTTCCACGCTCAAGCCGTTCCTGTACGGCATGGCCCTGGACGATGGCCTGATCCATTCGGAGAGCCTGCTGGTGGACGCGCCGCAGGACTTCGCCGGCTACCGCCCGGGCAACTTCGGCGAGGCCTTCAATGGCCCGGTCGGCGCGGCCGCGGCGCTGCGCCTGTCGCTCAACGTGCCGGCGGTGGACCTGCTGGACCGGGTCGGTCCGGCGCGCTTTGCCGCGCGCCTGGAGCACGCCGGGCTGCCGCTGCGCTTCCCGCGCGGCAGCCGGCCCGGGTTGCCGCTGATCCTCGGCGGCACCTCGGCGCGGCTGGAGGACCTGGTCGGCGCCTACGCCGCCCTGCAGCGCGGCGGCGTGGCCGGGCAGGTGCGCTACCGCGAGGAGGATCCATTGCTGCAGCGCCGCCTGCTCTCGCCCGGCGCGGCCTGGATCGTGCGCGAGGTGCTGCAGGCGGCGCCGCGCCCGGGCCATGCCAGCGGCGCGTTCGGCTCGCGCACCCCGCCGGTGGCGTGGAAGACCGGCACCAGCTACGGCTTCCGCGACGCCTGGGCGATCGGTGGCACCCGCCGCTATACCGTGGGGGTGTGGGTGGGGCGGCCGGACGGAACGCCGCTGCCGGGCCAGTACGGGGCGGTGACCGCGCTGCCGTTGCTGCTGGACACCCTCGACGGCTTGCCGCACCAGCCCGGCGACGCCGACCCGCTGCCACGCCCGGACACGGTGGCCGCGGTGGAGGTGTGCTGGCCGCTGGGCCTGGCCGCGGCCGAGACCCCCGGGCCGCTGTGCCAGCGCCGGCTGCGCGCCTGGACCCTGGACGGAGCGGTGCCGCCGACCTTCCCCGAGCGCGGGGCACGGCTGTGGAGCCCGGGCCGCGAGCGCTTCCTGGTCGACGCACGCAGCGGCCAGCGCCTGTCGGCCAGTTGCCGGCTGCCGCACGTGGCCCGCGAGGCCGAGATCGCACGCTGGCCGGCGCTGCTCACGCCCTGGCTCAGCGCGGCCCAGCGCCGGGCCTCGGCGCTGCCGCCGCTGGCGCCGGACTGCGCCGACGACGGCCGCGAGGCGGTCGCGGGCCTGCACGTGGAAGGCATCGCCGACCGCGCCACCCTGGCCCCCGCGCCGGGCGGCGGCGGCCGCCTGGAGCTGCAGCTGCGCGCGCTCGGCACCGAGGCGCCGGTGCAGTGGCTGCTGGACGGACGCTGGATCGGGCGCAGCGGGGGCGGGCGCCCGTTCGCCTACGACTTCGCCCGCGCCGGCACGGGCACGCACGTGCTTTCGGCCCTGGCCGACAACGGCGCCTGGGCGCAGGTGCGGTTCCGCATCGCGGGGCTGGAGGACGGGCGCGCGCCCGCCGCGGCGCAGTAGCGGCCGCGCTCAGCCGGGCAGGTGCTCGAGCACGTAGTCGGCCGAGGACACCTTGAACTCGCCCGGCGCCTCCACGAACAGCGCCCGGACCACGCCGTCCTCCGCGTACAGCGCGAAGCGGCGTGCGCGCAGGCCCATGCCGTAGCCGCTGGCGTCCATCTCCAGGCCCAGGGCGCGGGTCAGGTCGGCGTTGCCGTCGGACACCAGCTGCAGCCCTTCCGGCGCGTCCAGGGTGCGGCCCCAGGCCTGCATCACGAACGGGTCGTTGACCGCCATGCACACCACCTCGATGCCGCGGCTGCGGAAGTCGTCGAAGCGCTTGATGAAGCCGGGCAGGTGCTTTTCCGAGCAGGTCGGGGTGAACGCCCCCGGCACCGCGAACAGCACCACCTTGCGGCCCTCGAACAGGGAGGGCGTGTCGATGTTCTCCACGCCTTCGCGGATGCGCTTGAGCACGACTTCGGGGATGGGGTCGCCGATCTGGATGGTCATCGTGGTTCCTCGCGCGGGGCGGATGCGGTGGCTGAACGCAGTCTAGCCGCACGCGGGTGGGGCGTCCGTGCACGGGTGTTGAAACCGCGGCCGCGGCTCCCATCTTGCGGGCATGGCCGCCAGGCGGCCCCGCAGACAGGAGAGTGACGACATGACCATCGTTCGCTACAACACCCTCAACGCCCTGCCGGCGCGCAACCTGCAGGAGGAGTTCAAGCAGGTCTTCGAGCGCTTCTTCGGCGACGTGGCCGGCGACCAGTCCGACGTGGTGACCAGCCAGTGGGCGCCGCGCGTGGACATCAAGGAAGAACACGACCGCTTCGTGATCTTCGCCGACATCCCCGGCGTGGACCCGAAGGACATCGAGGTGCAGATGGACCGCGGCATGCTCACCCTCAAGGGCGAGCGCGCCAGCGAGCAGGAGGACGGGAACGAGCGCTACACCCGCCGCGAGCGCGCGTGGGGCAGCTTCTACCGCCGCTTCGCGCTGCCGGACAGCGCCGATCCCGACGGCATCACCGCCACCGGCCGCAACGGCGTGCTGCGCATCGACATCCCCAAGCGCCCGGAGACCACGCCGCGCCGCATCGAGGTGAACTGAGGCCGCGCCCCGGCCGTCCGCCCGCGCGGGCGGACGGAACCGGGAGCGGCGTCCGGTCGCCGCGCCGCGGCGCGGCGACGGCAGGCCTTAGAATTCCGGCCCGTGGCGTCCGCGCCGCGGGCCGTCGTGTTTCCAGCCCCGGGCGACGCCGGGGCGCCAGCAGGGTAGTTGCATGGAGTTCAAGGATTACTACGCGATCCTCGGGGTCGAGCCCGGCGCGGGCGAGGCCGAGATCCGCTCGGCCTACCGCCGGCTGGCCCGCAAGTACCACCCGGACGTGAGCAAGGAGCCGGACGCGGAGGAGAAGTTCAAGGCCGTGGGCGAGGCCTACGAGGCGCTGCGCGACCCGCAGAAGCGCGCGGCCTACGACCAGCTGCGCGCGCGCGGCTACCGCCCCGGCCAGGAGTTCCATCCGCCGCCGGGCGGCTTCGACGGCGCCGGCTTCGACTTCGACGAGATCTTCGGCGACATCGGCGGCCGCCCCGGCGGCGGCTTCAGCGATTTCTTCGAGAGCCTGTTCGCGCGCCAGCGTGCCGGTGCGCGCGGCCCCGGCGCGGCCGGTGGCGCGCAGCCGCGCGGCGATACCCGCGCCAAGCTGGCGGTGCCGCTGGAGGCGGTCTACCGCGGCGACAGCGTGCGCATCACCCTCAACGGCCGCCAGCTGGACGTGAAGGTGCCCAGGGGCATCCGCGCCGGGCAGTCGATCCGGCTGGCCGGCCAGGGCAACGGCGGCGGCAACCTGCTGCTGGAGATCGAGTACCAGGCCCACCCGCAGTTCGAGGTGGACGGGCGCAACATCCTCTACACCCTGCCGCTGCCGCCGTGGCAGGCGGCGCTGGGCACCACGGTCACGGTGCCGACCCTGGGCGGCCCGGTGGAACTGCGCGTGCCGCCGGATTCGGACAGCGGGCGCAAGCTGCGCCTGCGCGGCCGCGGCCTGCCGGGCACCCCGCCGGGCGACCAGATCGTGGAGCTGGAAGTGCAGGCGCCGGCGCCGACCACCGAGGCCCAGCGCAAGGCCTACCGCGACCTGGGCCGCGCGTTCGGGGAGTAACGGGCGCGGCCCCGGCGCGCCGCGCATCCATGCCCGTCGTCCGCGGAAGGGGGCGCCTCCAGCTTTCCACCGCCGCCGGTGCCGAGGCCGCAGGCTCCCGGCGGCTCGTCCCGCCCCGGGGGGCTGCGTGTCGTCGCGGGTGTGAACGTCACTGCTCCGCTTGCGCGGCACGACGGCGGCAGGCCGGCGCGGGCAACGCCGGCGACCAGGCGGGTCAGGCCGTGCCGTCGGAAGGCTGTGCCGGCGCGGCGGCACCCTGGCCCAGCAGCCGGTTGATGACCTCGGCCAGCTCGGCCTCGGAGAACGGCTTGGTCAGGTAGGCGCGCGCGCCCTGGCGCATGCCCCACATGCGGTCGGTGTCCTGGTCCTTGGTGGTGACCAGCACCACCGGGATGTCGCGGGTCGAAGCCTCGCGCGACAGGGTGCGGGTGGCCTGGAAGCCGTTGAGGTTGGGCATGACCACGTCCATCAGGATCAGGTCCGGCAGCTCGGCCTTGGCCACTTCCACCCCGGCAGCGCCGTCCTCGGCGGTGAGCGTCTGGTGGCCTAGCTTCTCGACGATCCGCTGGATGCCCAGGAGCTGGGAGGGCGAATCGTCCACGATCAGGATGCGGGCCATGCGGAATCCCCGTTGTTTTCCCCTTTGCCGGCGAGTGTAGTCGGTGGTGGCCCCTGTCGGAAGCCGCCGCCGGACGGGCGGTAGCGCGTGCGGGCTGGGCCGGGCCTAGAATCGGCGACCGGCCGCAGCCGGCGGCCGGACCTTTCGGGGAGGGAAGGAATGGCAACGATCCGCATGACCCTGGCGCGGGCCGCCTGCGCCATGCTGTTGGTTTTCCCGCTTGCAGCCGCCGCGGCGGCCGCGCAGGAACCGGACGCCGCCGGCGCCCGGCAGTGGCGTTTCGGCAGCACGCCGGTGTGGCAGGACGAGTTCGAAGGTGAAGGCCCGCCGGACCCGGCGCGCTGGAGCTTCGACATCGGCGGCCACGGCTGGGGCAACAACGAACTGCAGTACTACACCGACCAGCTGGCCAACGCCTTCGTCGCCGACGGCCTGCTCACGATCGTGGCCCGCAAGCAGCGCGCCGGGAAGCTGCGCTACACCTCCGCGCGCCTGGTCTCGCGCGGCAAGGGCGATTTCCGCTATGGCCGGATCGAGTTCCGCGCGCGGTTGCCGGTGGCGCGCGGCAGCTGGCCGGCGCTGTGGATGCTGCCGACCGACAACAAGTACGGCAACTGGCCGCGCTCGGGCGAGATCGACGTCATGGAGCACGTCGGCTTCGACCGCGGCGTGGTCCACCAGACCGTGCACACCCAGGCCTACAACCACACCAAGGGCACGCAGCGGGCGGCGCAGAAGCGGGTGGAAGAGGTGGACACCAGGTTCCACCGCTACCGGGTCGACTGGACCCCGGACTACATCCACGGCTACATCGACGACGAGAAGGTGTTCGAGTTCGCCAACGAGGGCACCGGCCCGGACGCCTGGCCGTTCGACCAGCGCTTCCACCTGGTGATGAACCTGGCCGTGGGCGGCAACTGGGGCGGCGTGCAGGGCGTGGACGATGCCGCCTTCCCGATCTGGCTGGAGGTGGACTACGTGCGGGTCTACCCGCTGGAGGATGCGCCGCAGTAGGCCCGCGGCGCGGCGCCGGGGCCTGGCGGGTCCCGGCGCCGGCCGCCGGAGGCCGTCCGGCGCGGCGGGTAGCGCACCGGGCGCCCGCGCCGCGCCCTTACCCGATCCGCACCACCGTGCGGCCCAGCGACTGCCCGGCCAGCATGCGTCCGAACACCTGCGGCAGCTCCTCCAGGGTGACCTCGGCGGTGGCGATGGCGTCCAGCCGTGCCGGCTTCCACTCGTCCGCCAGCAGCGCCCAGATGTCGTCGCGGATGTCGCGCGCCGTGCCTGCCGAACCGATGCCCAGCAGCGACACCCCGCGCAGGATGAAGGGCATCACCGTCAGCGCGTCCAGCCCCGGGCTGGCGGCCAGGCCGGCGGCGGCAACGTTGCCGTAGGGCGCGGTCTGCGCCAGCAGGCTGACCAGCATCGGCCCGCCGACGTTGTCCAGGCCGCCGCCGAAGCGCACCGACTCCAGCGGACGGCTGGCCTCCAGCGCCTCGCGGCCCAGCACCTGGCTGGCGCCCAGCGACCTCAGGTATCCGGCCTGGTCGGCCTTGCCGCTGACCGCGTGCACCTCGTAGCCGGCCTTGCTGAAGATCGCCACCGCCATCGAACCGACGCCGCCGGTGGCGCCGGTCACCGCCAGCGGGCCCAGCTCCGGGCGCTGGCGGTTCTCGCGCATGCGGTACAAGGCCAGGGCCGCGGTGAAGCCGGCCGTGCCCAGGACCATGCTCTGGCGCAGGTCCAGGCCGCGGGGCAGGGCGACCACCCATTCGGCCGGCAGCCGCACGTAGGCCGAGTAGCCGCCATCGCGGGTCTCACTGAGGCCGCAGCCGGTGACCAGCACCTCGTCGCCCTCGCGGAACTTCGGATCGGTGGAGGCAACCACGTGGCCGGCCACGTCGATCCCGCCCACCAGCGGGAAGCGGCGCAGGATCTTGCCCTTGCCGGTGCCGGCCAGCGCGTCCTTGTAGTTGACCGAGGACCAGGCGGCCTTGACCACGACCTCGCCCGGGGACAGGTCGTCGAGCGTGACCTGCTCGATGCCGCTGCGGTAGCCGGCCTCGTCGTTGTGGATGCGGAACGCGGGGAAGGGAGCGGCAAGCGACATGGTTGGTCCTCCGTCGTCCCGGTGCCGCCGGGACCAGTCCCCGGATTTTCGCGAGCGGACGCGTGAAAGCAAAGCGGCGCCGTGGCCGGGGCGTGGCATGGGAGCACAGGCCCATCCATGCACTGCAGGCAGCGTGCGCGGCGAGGCGCGACGGTTTACTTCATGACGCTGCGGCGCTTCCCGTCGATCCGCGCCGGGAAAGCGCCAAGGCGCTGGCGACGTGTGGCGCGTCGCCACGCGCCAGCGGCCTGGCCGCCATCACGGCGGTTTACTTCATCACGCTGCGGCGCTTCTCGTCGATCCACTTGCTCGCCTGCGCCGGCTGGTAATCCCGCATCCACGCCAGCATCTGGTCGATGTCGCTGCCGTACCACAGGTCGGCGCGCTGGTCCGGGTGCAGGAAGCGCTCCTGGACCATGCGGTCGATCATGCCGATCAGCGGGGCGTAGAAGCCCTCGATGTCGAGGAAGGCGCAGGGCTTGTTGCCGATGCCCAGCTGGCGCCAGGTCAGCATCTCGAAGATCTCCTCCATGGTGCCGAAGCCGCCGGGCAGGGCGACGAAGGCGTCGGAGAGCTCGAACATGCGCATCTTGCGCTCGTGCATGGAGCCGACGATCTCCAGCTCGGTCAGGCCGCGGTGGGCCACTTCCCAGTCGGCCAGCTGCCGGGGGATCACGCCGGTGACCTCGCCGCCGGCGGCCAGCACCGCGTTGGCGACGGTGCCCATCAGGCCGACGTTGCCGCCGCCGTAGACCAGGCGCAGGCCGTCGCGGGCGATGCGCTCGCCCAGGGCGATGGCGCGCTCGGCGTAGGCGGGCTTGGAACCGGCATTGGAGCCGCAATAGACGCAGATAGAACGCATGGATCAGTTCCGTTGGGGGAGGGATGGGGGAATGCCGGGGCGCATGGGGCGCTGTTCAGCCGTTGCCGCGGTCGCGGCGCAGCCAGACCAGGACGGCCAGGGCGAGGAAGGCCACGCCGACGGCGCTGAAGCCGGGGCGTCCCCCATGGACGGCGCCGAGGATGAAGAGCACGCCGGCGGCGCCGTACAGGGCGGCGGTGGCGCGGGGTGGAAGTCCCTTGTTTTCCATCGCTCAGCTCCTGGTTTGGCCGGAACCGGAAAAACGCGAAGCCGGGCATTGGCCCGGCTTCGTGCCATGGCTCGGGAGAGCCTGGCTGGCGCCGTGGCTGCCCGAGGCAGCCCGGCGTCGTGCCGTAACCCCAGGTTGGGGGCGGCCCGCGCCAACGGCGCGGAACGGCGGGATGGCAGTACGCATGCAGGCATCCGCCGCGCGGATGCCTGCATCCACGAGGCGAGCTCAATTCGCCTTGTGGATGGCGCGCTTGTCCACCGCCATGGCGGCATCGTGGATCGCCTCCGACAGGGTCGGGTGGGCGTGGCAGATGCGCGCCAGGTCCTCGGCCGAGCCGCTGAACTCCATGGTCAGCACGCCCTCGTGCACCAGCTCGGAGGCGTTCGGGCCGATGATGTGCAGGCCCAGCACGCGGTCGGTCTCGGCGTGGGCCAGTACCTTCACGAAGCCCGTGGCCTCGGCCATGGCCACGGCGCGGCCGACGGCGGCGAACGGGAAGCTGCCGGCCTTGTAGGGCACGCCCTCGGCCTTGAGCTGCTGCTCGGTCTTGCCGACCCAGGCGATCTCCGGCGAGGTGTAGATCACGTAGGGGATGGTGTCGAAGTTGACGTGGCCCGGCAGGCCGGCGATCAGCTCGGCCACGGCGATGCCTTCCTCGAAGCCCTTGTGCGCCAGCATCGGGCCGCGCACGCAGTCACCGACCGCCCAGACGCCGTCCACGCCGGTGTGGCAGTGCTCGTCCACCACGATCTGGCCGCGCTCGTTGACCTGCACGCCGGTGCCCTCGGCCAGCAGGCCGCGGGTGGCGGCACGGCGGCCCACGGCCACCAGCAGCTTGTCGACCACCAGGGTCTGCTCGCCCTTGTCGTCGGCGAAGGTGATGGCGACTTCCTTCTTCTTGCCCTTGCCGGTGACCTCGGCCTTGGAGACCTTGGCGCCCAGCTTGATGTCCAGGCCCTGCTTCTTGAACTCGCGCGCGGCCAGCTTGGAGACCTCGGCGTCGGCGGCCGGCAGGAACTCCGGCATTGCCTCGAGGATGGTGGCCTCGGCGCCCAGGCGCTTCCACACGCTGCCCAGTTCCAGGCCGATGACGCCGGCGCCGATCACGGCCAGCCGCTTCGGGACCTCGGTGAAGTCCAGCGCGCCGACGTTGTCGACGATGTTCTCGCCGTCGAACTTCGCGAACGGCAGCTCGATCGAATCCGAGCCGGCGGCCAGGATCACGTTGCTGCCCTTGAGTTCGACCTCGGAACCGTCGTGCTGCTTGACCTTGACCACGTTGCCCGGCTGCAGCTGGGCGAAGCCGTAGTACGGGGCGACCTTGTTGGCCTTGAACAGCATGGCGATGCCGCCGGTGAACTGCTTAACGATGCCGTCCTTGCGGGCGATCATCTTCGGCACGTCGATCGCGGCGTCCTTGAAGCTGATGCCGTGCTGGTCGAACTTGTGCAGCATGTTCTCGTACTGGTGGGTCGAGTCCAGCAGCGCCTTGGACGGGACGCAACCCACGCGCAGGCAGGTGCCGCCCAGGGCCGGCTTGCCGTCCTTGCCCAGCGCGGCGTCGATGCAGGCGGTCTTCAGGCCCAGCTGCGCGGCGCGGATCGCGGCGTGGTAGCCGGCGGGGCCGGCACCGATGACGACGACGTCGAACTGTTCGCTCATTTGATTCGCTCTGTGATTCGGGATTGGTGATTAGTGATTCGAAAAGCGGGAAGCGGCGCGCAGCGGCGCCGCCGGTCCCGAATCCCGAATCCCGACTCTCGGCTCTTACAGACCGAACAGGATGCGGTTCGGATTCTCGAGCTGGTTCTTGATGTCCACCAGGAACTGCACCGCGTCCTTGCCGTCGATGATGCGGTGGTCGTAGGACAGGGCGATGTACATCATCGGCGCGATCACGACCTGGCCGTTCTCGGCGATCGGGCGCTCCTTGATGGCGTGCATGCCCAGGATGGCGCTCTGCGGCGGGTTGACGATCGGGGTCGACATCAGCGAGCCGAAGGTGCCGCCGTTGGTGATGGTGAAGGTGCCGCCCTGGAGGTCCTCCAGGCCCAGCTTGCCGTCGCGCGCCTTCTTGGCGTACTCGGCGATGCCCTTCTCGATGTCGGCGAAGGACATGCGCTCGACGTTGCGCAGCACCGGGGTGACCAGGCCCTTGTCGGTGGACACGGCGATCGAGATGTCCGAGTAACCGTGGTAGATGATGTCGTCGCCGTCGACCGAGGCGTTGATGATCGGGAAGCGCTGCAGGGCGTTGGCGGCGGCCTTCACGAAGAAGCTCATGAAGCCCAGCTTGATGCCGTGGGTCTTCTGGAAGTCCTCCTGCAGTTCCTTGCGCGCGGCCGAGACCTTGGCCAGGTTGACCTCGTTGAACGAGGTCAGCATGGCGATGGAGTCCTTGGACTGCATCAGGCGCTCGGCGATGCGCTTGCGGATGCGGGTCATCGGCACGCGCTCCTCGGGGCGCGCGCCGCCGGCCTTGCCGGCGCCGCCGGTGCGGGCGTAGTTGAGGATGTCCTCCTTGGTCACCGCGCCGCGGCGACCGGTGCCCTCGACCTGCGACGGGTCCACGCCCTCGCGGATGGCGGTGGCGCGGGCGCCCGGGGGCAGTTCGCCGCCGGCGGCCTTGGCGGCCGGGGCCGGGGCCGCCGCCTTGGCCGGGGCTTCGGCCTTCGGGGCCTCGGCCTTGGGCTCTTCCGCCTTCTTCTCTTCCGCCGGGGCCGCGGCGGCCACCGCGCCTTCCTCGATGATCGCCAGCACCTGCTGGCTGGTCACCGTGTCGCCCTCGGAGAACTTGATCTCCTTCAGCACGCCGTCGACCGGCGAGGGGACCTCGAGCACGACCTTGTCGGTCTCCAGGTCCACGAGGTTCTCGTCGCGCTTGACCGAGTCACCGGCCTTCTTGTGCCAGCTGGCGATGGTGGCGTCGGAGACGGATTCGGGGAGGACCGGAACTTTGACTTCGGTGGCCATGGGGCGTCCTTGGGGCGTATGTCGGTAGGGCGGAAAGGCGGTGTTTGTGGTGCCGCCGATTATTCGGCGACGATCTGGCTGCCGGGCGGGTTGACCAGCGCGTCGGCGACCAGCTGCTGCTGCTCGGCCACGTGGTCGGCGAAATGGCCGACGGCGGGCGAGGGCGAGCGGCTGCGGCCGGCGTAGCTGAGCGCCTGGCCCTTGGCCAGGCAGGCCTGCAGGTGGTGCTTGATCTGGTACCAGGCGCCCTGGTTCTGCGGTTCTTCCTGGCACCAGATGACATCGGCGGCCTTGCCGTACTTCTGCAGTTCGGCCGACAGCAGGGCGCGCGGGAACGGGTACAGCTGCTCGACGCGGATGATGGCCACGTCGTCCTGGCCGCGCTTCTGCGCGTCCTCCAGCAGGTCGTAGTAGACCTTGCCCGAGCACAGCACCACGCGCTTGACCTTCTTGGGGTCGGCGGAGGCGTCCGGGATCAGGTGCTGGAACTCGCCGTTGGCCAGCTCGTCCAGGGTGGACACGGCCAGCTTGTGGCGCAGCAGCGACTTCGGCGACATGACCACCAGCGGCTTGCGGGTGCTCATCTTCATCTGCCGGCGCAGCATGTGGAAGCACTGGGCCGGGGTGGTGGGGACGCAGACCAGCATGTTCTCCAGCGCGCACAGCTGCAGGAAGCGCTCCAGGCGCGCGGAGCTGTGCTCCGGGCCCTGGCCTTCGTAGCCGTGCGGCAGCAGCAGGGTCAGGCCGGAGATGCGGCCCCACTTGGCCTCGCCGGCGGCGATGAACTGGTCGATCACCACCTGGGCGCCGTTGGCGAAGTCGCCGAACTGGGCTTCCCAGATGTCCAGGGTGTTCGGGTCGGTGGTGGAGAAACCGTACTCGAACGCCATCACCGCCTCCTCGCTCAGCAGCGAGTCGATCACGGTGCAGCGCTCGGGGCTTTCGACCAGCTGCCGCAGCGGCATGTAGTACGCGTCGGTCTTCTGGTCGTGCAGGATCGCGTGGCGGTGGAAGAAGGTGCCGCGGCCGGCGTCCTGGCCGACCAGGCGCAGGCCATGGCCCTCGGCCAGCAGGGTGGCGTAAGCCAGGTTCTCGGCGAAGCCCCAGTCGCCCGGCAGCTCGCCGGCGCTCATCTTGAGGCGGTCGTCGTAGATCTTGGCCACGCGCGGGTGCAGCACCACGCCCTGCGGGATGGTGTTGATCAGCTTGGCCAGCTGCTGCAGCGTGCCCTTCTTGACCCGGGTATCGACCGGATCGGAAACCTTGCCCGACAGGTACTTGGACCAGTCGATGGTCAGCTCGTAGTCCTCGGGCTTGGAGGGCGCCAGCTCGGTGGTGACCTCGCCGGCGTCGAGCTTGTTGCGGTAGCTGTCGACCAGCGCCTTGCCCTCGTCGGGGGCGATCACGCCTTCCTTCTCCAGCTTGCTGGCGTACAGCTCGCGGGTGGTCGGGTGCTTGCGGATGGTCTGGTACATCACCGGCTGGGTCGCCGCCGGCTCGTCGGCCTCGTTGTGGCCGTGGCGGCGGTAGCAGACCAGGTCGATGACCACGTCCTTCTTGAACTTCTGGCGGAACTCGTAGGCCAGCTTGGCCACGAACACCACCGCCTCCGGGTCGTCGCCGTTCACGTGGAACACCGGGGCGCCGACCATCTTGGCCACGTCGGTGCAGTACAGCGTGGAGCGGGCGTCTTCCTTGTTGCTGGTGGTGAAGCCGACCTGGTTGTTGACCACGATGTGCACGGTGCCGCCGACGGCGAAGCCGCGCGCCTGCGACATCTGGAACAGCTCCATCACCACGCCCTGGCCGGCGAACGCGGCGTCGCCGTGGATCAGGACCGGCAGGACCTTGCTGCGCTCGGTGTCGCCGCGGCGCTCCTGGCGCGAGCGGGCGGAGCCGGCGACCACCGGGTCGACGATCTCCAGGTGCGAGGGGTTGAAGGCCAGGGCCAGGTGGACCGGGTCGCCCGGGGTGGCGATGTCGGCCGAGAAGCCCATGTGGTACTTCACGTCGCCGGCGTGGGCCACGGCGTCGTGCTCGAACTTGCCCTCGAACTCGTCGAACAGCTTGCGCGGGTTCTTGCCGAGGGTGTTGACCAGGACGTTCAGGCGGCCGCGGTGGGCCATGCCGATGACGATGTCCTTGACCTTGTCGACGCCGGCCTGGCGGACCACGGTGTCCAGCAGCGGGATCAGCGATTCGCCGCCTTCCAGCGAGAAGCGCTTCTGGCCGACGTACTTGGTGTGCAGGTAGCGCTCCAGGCCCTCGGCGGCGGTCAGCCGCTCCAGCACGCGCTTGCGGGTCTCGGCGCTGAGGTTGTAGTCGCCGCCGGCCAGCTCCAGGCGCTGGTACAGCCACTGGCGCTGCTCGACCTCGGCCATGTGCATGAACTCGGCGCCGATCGAGCCGGTGTAGGTCGCCTTCAGGCGCGCCAGCAGGTCGCGCAGCTTCATCCGCGGCTGGCCGGCCAGGCCACCGGTGCTGAACTCGGCGTCCAGGTCGCGCTCGGACAGGTTGTGGAACTCCAGGCCCAGGTCCGGCGGGTTCATCGGCGGGGTCAGGCCCAGCGGATCGAGCTTGGCACCGAGGTGGCCGCGGGAACGGTAGGCGGTGATCAGGCGGCCGACGTTGCGCTCGCGCTCGTCGCCGGCACCCTGCGCCACCGGCGCGGCATTGGCGGCGTTGCGGGCGGCCTCGGCCACGTGGGCGATGACCGCCGAGTGCGGCACGTCTCCGGCTTCGCGTCCCTTGAACCCGTCGAAGTAGGCCTTCCACTTCGGGTCCACGCTGTCGGGGGAGACCAGGTACTGCTCGTACAGGTCCTCGATGAAGGCGGCATTGCTGCCGAGCTGCGAAGACTGCGCAAACTGCTTGAGTAGGTTGTCCACGATATGTCGCGTCTGGAGGATGGGCGGGCGCGCCGCTGACCCCGGAACCTGGCCCCTTGGCCGGCCCGGAAAGCCGCAAAAGTATAACCCCCATTCATTCGCGGGGGGCCTTATCCAAAGGGTGGATGGCCTGTTCCAGCTGTGTATCGTCTGGTCCTGTTCACACTCGCCGGATGCGACGCCGGCCGGCTGCCTGCACCGCAACGTGACGCCGCGCACGGGCGCCGCGCTGGAACCGGTTACGTGCCGGTCAGCCCAGCGCGCGCAGTTCGGTGCACGGCCGCGAGCGCTCCCACACCGGTTCGAAGGCATGGGCCAGGCGGCGTGCGGCCGGGCCGTCCTCGATCCCGCCCTCGCCCTCGAAGCGCTGCCCCAGCGGCCGGAACAGCGCGCCGCCGGCGTCGTTGAAGGCATAGGCCGAGGGATAGCGCGCGTCCACCGGGTCGGCGACCTCGCGCAGCTCGAACACGCTGGGCAGGCGCTGGGCCAGGGCCAGCAGCGGCGCGTCCTCGCGCTGCGGGGCGGCGGCATCCTGCAGCAGGATCCGCACCTGGCGGCGACCGGGGCGGGTGGCGAAGCGGCGCAGGACGTCGACCACCTCGCGCCGGTCCAGCAGGCCGGGGTCGAGGGCGCGGCTGTAGATGCCCAGCCCGCGGCGGGCATGGGCGGCCAGGCCGAGCAGGACCGCGGCGGCGGCCTCGGCGTCTTCCACCGGACTGGCCCCGGGCAGGCGCCGGGCCATGCGCCGGTGCTCGATCCCGGCTTCGGTGAATACCGGCCCGCAGGGCACGAAGCCGACGCGGGCGTAGAACGCAAGGGCGTGCAGCTGCGCGTGCAGGCCCACTTCGGCCCAGCCCTGGGCACGGGCATGGGCGACCAGGGCCGCCAGCATGGCCTCGCCGATGCCGCGGCCGCGGTGGCCGGGCAGCACCGCCATGCGGCCGATACGGCGGTCCGGGGTCAGGCGCGCGGTGCCGACCGGGGTGCCGTCGGCGTCCCGGGCCAGGACGTGGATGCTGACCGGGTCCAGCGCGTCGCGCTCCAGTTCCACCGGCACGCCCTGGCCTTCCACGAACACCGTGGTGCGCACCGCGTGCACGGCGGCGTGCTCGCGGGCGTAGTCGGCCAGGGCGACGGCGGCCGGGCTCATTCGCCTTCGGCCTCTTCCCCGGCGTCGTCCCCGCCGGCACCGGTGTCCAGGCCGTAATGGCCGGCCTGGTACAGGGCGAAGGCGGCATCGCGGCCGGCGGCCGACAGGCGCTGCCAGGCGCCCAGGTCCAGCATGCCGGCGTCGGCCAGGCAGCGGGCGTCGGCCAGCGGCAGCTCCAGGGTCTGGCCGCTGCAGTACAGGCTGGCGTTGCCGCCGTCGTGGCGGCGGCGCCAGGCCAGGCGCGAAGCCGGGTGGCGGTGCAGGGCGCCGCCCTGGGCCAGCACTTCCTCCACGCCTTCGCGTGGCAGTTCGCGGCCGGAGGGCATGACCTCGCCGGCGGCACGGTAGGTGGTGATGAAGCGGCCGAACCAGTCGCCGAGCCGGTCCGGGTCGTTCATGCGGATGGCGTTGAGCGCCTCGACCACGCGGTTCATCGCCGCCACGTCGATCTCGTTGGGGTCGGCCGGCAGGGCCAGGTCCTCGTCGTGGTAGCGGATCGCCTCGTCGGCGCCCAGCAGCACCTCGTCCAGCCAGTCGCCCATCAGCTCGGCGGCCGAGGGGGCGCGCATGCCCACCGAGAAGGTCAGGCAGGGATCCTCGGCCACGCCGTGGTGCGGCACCAGCGGCGGCAGGTAGAGCATGTCGCCCGGGGCCAGCACCCAGTCGTGGGTCGGGTTGAACTGGCGCAGCAGCTTGATCGCCACGCCCTCGCGGAAGGACAGGTCCGGCGCCGGGCGGCCCATCGCCACCGAGGCGTCGATCATCCAGCGGCGGTGGCCGTGGGCCTGCAGCAGGAACACGTCGTAGTGGTCGACGTGGGCGCCGACCGAGCCGCCGGTGGCGGCGAAGCTGATCATGATGTCGTCGATGCGCCAGCGCGGCAGGAAGCGGAAGTGCTCCAGCAGGGCGGCCACGTCCGGGTCCCACTTGTCCACGTCCTGGACCAGCAGGGTCCAGTCGTGGTCGGGCATGCCCGGGAAGTCCTCCTCCTGGAAGGGGCCGTGGCGCACGTCCCAGGCGTCGTTGCCGCGGTCGTGGCTGATCAGCCGCGCCAGCACGCCTTCCTCGCAGGCCAGTCCGGCCAGGTCCTCGGGCATCACCGGGGTCTGGAAGCCGGGGAAGGCGTTGCGGACCAGCAGCGGACGCTTGTGCCAGTAGTCGCGCAGGAAGGCCTGCGGCGACATGCCCAGTGGCTGTTTGGCGGTGGCATCGACCTCGAACGGCAGGGCGCGGGCGCGCGGGGCGGCCTTGGCGGCCGGCTTGCGTGCGGGGCGGGCCGGAGTGGCGGCCCTGGCCGCCCGGGCACTCCTGGCGGGCTTGATGGTCCGGGCAGCCTTGGCGGCTTTCGTGGTCTTGCTGGCCTTGGTGGTCTTGGGGGATTTCGCGGGGTGCTTGGAGGTCATGGGGTGTTCCGGTCGGGCACGCGGGGGCCGCGGCGCGCGTAGGCGCTTGCGCGGTGCGGTGCGGCGACGTCGATGTGGGTGGGCATGGAATCGGCTTGGCGCGCAGCCCGGGGCCGCGGCACGGGCGGGCGGTGGCCTCGGCCGGCAGGATAGCGCAGGGGGCGGAGCCGGCCTTGAGCAGGCTCAAGCGGATGTGGGGCGCCCCCGGAAAAGGCCCGGCCCGCTGTTGCGGGCCGGGAGGGTGGATCAGATCTCGCGCGCCAGGCGTTCGGCCAGGCCGGTGTAGCCGGCCGGGGTCAGCGCGGCCAGGCGGGCGCGGGCCTCCTCCGGCAGGTCCAGCGAGGCGATGAAGGCGCGCATGGCCTCCGCGTCGATGCCATGGCCGCGGGTCAGGGCCTTGAGCTGCTCGTACGGGTTGGGCAGGCCGTGGCGGCGCATCACCGTCTGCACGGCCTCGGCCAGCACTTCCCAGGCCGCGTCCAGGTCGGCCTGCAGGCGCTGCGGGTTCACTTCCAGCTTGCCCAGGCCCTTGGCCAGCGAGTCCAGGGCCACCTGGGTGTGGCCGAAGGCGGTGCCCAGGGCGCGCAGCACGGTGGAGTCGGTGAGGTCGCGCTGCCAGCGGCTGATCGGCAGCTTGGCCGAGAAGTGCTCGAACAGGGCGTTGGCGATGCCGAAGTTGCCCTCGGCGTTCTCGAAGTCGATCGGGTTGACCTTGTGCGGCATGGTCGAGGAGCCGATCTCGCCTTCCTTGAGCTTCTGCTTGAAATAGCCCAGCGAGATGTAGCCCCAGATGTCGCGGGCCAGGTCGACCAGCACGGTGTTGGCGCGGCGCACCGCGTCGCCCAGCTCGGCGACGTTGTCGTGCGGCTCGATCTGGGTGGTGTAGGGGTTGAACGGCAGGCCCAGCGACTCGACGAAGCGGCGGGCGAAGGCCGGCCAGTCCACGTCCGGGTAGCTGATGGCGTGGGCGTTGTAGTTGCCGACCGCGCCGTTGATCTTGCCGCTCAGCTCGACCGCGGCGATCTGCCTGCGCTGGCGTTCCAGGCGCGCGACCACGTTGGCGATCTCCTTGCCCAGGGTGGTGGGCGAGGCGGTCTGGCCGTGGGTGCGCGACAGCATCGGCTGGCCGGCCTGCTCGTGGGCCAGCTTGCGCAGGGTGGCGGTGACGCCGTCCAGCGCCGGCAGCAGCACCTCGTCGCGCGCCTGGCGCAGCATCAGGGCGTAGGACAGGTTGTTGATGTCCTCGCTGGTGCAGGCGAAGTGCACGAATTCCAGTGCCGGGCCCAGCTCGGCGTCGTCGCGCAGCTGCTCCTTGATGAAGTACTCCACTGCCTTGACGTCGTGGTTGGTGGTGCGCTCGATTTCCTTGACCCGCGCGGCATGGGCCACCGAGAAGCCGTCGGCCAGTGCGCGCAGGCGCTGGCGCGCGTCTTCGGAGAACGCCGGCAGCTCGGCGATGCCCGGCTCGGCGGCCAGGGCCAGCAGCCACTCGATCTCCACCCGCACGCGGGCGCGGATCAGGCCGTACTCGGAAAAGATCGGGCGCAGGGCGTCGACCTTGCCGGCGTAGCGGCCGTCGAGCGGGGACAGGGCGAGCAGGGCGGAATCCGTCATTGGAAGGCGGCTGGCTGGGAAACAGGGCCGCATAGTTTAAGGCGTGCACGCGGGACGTGCCGGGCGGGGCGCCTGGCGCGTCGCCACGCGCCGGCGATTCTGGCGCAGCACAGCGCATTGGGGCGAGAACCTGGCCTGGTTGGGGCCCCTCGGCCAGGTGGCCGGCTTCGGGCGGAGCCGCGGCGCTCCGTGGGTGCGGCGCATCGCGCGACTCCGCCATCCTGGCTCCAACGCGCGACCGCAGGCCATCCATGGCCTGCTTGCGCCGCACCCACGCACCACCGCGTCTTCGGGCACGTCCGGGTCGCGGCTCCGACCGGAGCCCGCCACGGCAAGCGGCCGGAGTCCTGGGGGCATGCACGCCACCACCCAGGCGATCGCGCCCCGCTTTGGGCGCTTCGCTTGTCCGTGCCGCGGGGAGTACGCAGCACAGTTGCATGACCGGAACAGACCGGGGCCGCGGAGTGGCGACAGCCATGGACACCGGCGGGGGTATGCTCGCCGCGATCCCCAAACGCCGGAGACGGCCATGAGTCCATCCCCCGCACGTTCCCCCCGCGCCAGGAAGTCCCCGGCGCGGCCCCAAACCACCGCGCCGGCCCGGCGCACCCGGGTCGAGCACGACAGCATGGGCGAGCTGCAGGTTCCCGCCGACGCCCTGTGGGGCGCGCAGACCCAGCGCGCGGTGCAGAACTTCCCGGTGTCCGGGCGGCCGATGCCACGCGGCTTCATCCGCGCCCTCGGCCTGGTCAAGGCCGCCGCGGCCGAGGTCAACGCCGGCCTGGGCCTGCTGCCCAAGAACGTGGCCGGCGCGATCCGCGCAGCGGCGCTGGAGGTGGCCGAAGGCCTGCACGACGCCCACTTCCCGGTGGACATCTACCAGACCGGCTCGGGCACCTCGTCCAACATGAATGCCAACGAGGTGATCGCCAGCCTGGCCAATGCCTCGGGCAAGGCCGGCAAGCGCGCCGTGCATCCCAACGACCACGTCAACCTGGGGCAGAGTTCCAACGACGTGGTGCCCACCGCGATCCGCGTGTCCGCCCAGCTGGCGGTGGTCGAGGACCTGCTGCCGGCGATCCGCCACCTGCGCCGCACCATCGAGAAACGCGCCCGCGAACTGCGCAAGGTGGTCAAGACCGGCCGCACCCACCTGATGGATGCGATGCCGCTCACCTTCGGCCAGGAATTCGGGGCCTGGGCCTCGCAGCTGGCCTCCGCCGAAGGCCGCCTGGAGGACGCGCTCAAGCGCTTGCGCCGGCTGCCGCTGGGCGGCACCGCGATCGGCAGCGGCATCAACGCCGACCCGCGCTTCGGCGAACGTGCCGCGCGCGCGCTGTCGCGCCTGGCCGGCACCCGCTTCGAGAGCGCGGCCGACAAGTTCGAGGGCCTGGCCTCCCAGGACGACGCGGTGGAACTGTCCGGCCAGCTCAACGCGCTGGCGGTGGCCCTGATCAAGATCGCCAACGACCTGCGCTGGATGAACTCCGGGCCGCTGGCCGGCCTGGGCGAGGTGGAGCTGCCGGCGCTGCAGCCGGGCAGCTCGATCATGCCGGGTAAGGTCAACCCGGTGATCCCGGAGGCCACGGTGATGGCCGCCGCGCAGGTGATCGGCCACCACACCGCCATTACCGTGGCCGGCCAGACCGGCAACTTCCAGCTCAACGTGACCCTGCCGCTGGTCGCGGCCAACCTGCTCGAATCCGTGCAGCTGCTGTCGAACGTGTCGCGGCTGCTGGCCGACCGTTGCATCGCCGGCCTCAGGGTGCGCACCGACGTGGTGAAGCAGGCGCTGGACCGCAACCCGATCCTGGTCACCGCGCTCAACCCGGTGATCGGCTACGAGAAGGGCGCGGCCATCGCCAAGCAGGCCTACAAGGAAGGCCGTCCGGTGCTGGAGGTGGCGATGGAGGTCACCGGGCTGCCGGAGAAGACCCTGGCCCCGCTGCTGGATCCGGCGCTGCTGGCGCGCGGCGGCATCCACGGCAAACCCGGCGGGGGCGGCGGCTAAAAAAAGAGGGCCGCGCGGGCGGCCCTGGAATCGCCGCGGCGCCGGCCGCGACGTGGGGATTACATCCGCAAGGAGGCGTCGCGTGCGGCGGCGTCCGCCTCGGCGGCGGCATCCAGCTCGAAGCCTGCCGGATCGTCGCCGCCGGCGCTCATCTCGGCGCCGACGCCGACCAGCCCGGCCTGCACCTGCAGCTTGCGCTTGCGCTGGCCGTCCTGGCCGCAGGTCTCCACGTCCTCCGGCTCCAGCCGCGCATAGGGCCGGAACTCGGGCAGCGCCGCGGCCAGCGCCTGCTGGGTGGCGAGCAGGCCCGGCAGGCGCCCGCACACCAGTGCGCTGGCTTCGGCCTCGATGCGCTTGCCCTCGGCCTCCATGCGCTTCTCCAGTTCCCCGGTCTTGCCGGTGAGGGCGGCCTTGACCGCGCCGGTCGCGGCGCGCACCCCCAATTCGGCGCCGCGCGAGCCCAGGGCCAGGCCGGCCTGGGCGACGGAGACCAGCTGCCGGCGGTGCGCCAGCAGCAGCTGGCGCTGGGTCTCGTCGATGGCCACCGCCTTGCCTTCGATCAGCAGGTCGCCGGCCGGGGTAATCTCGGCACGCGGCAGGTCGCTGGTGTCCTTGCCGTACTGCACCCAGTTGCGGTGGCGGCCGCCGATGCTGATGTTCTCCTCCTCCAGCCGGCGCGCGGCGCGGTCCATCGCCGCGCGCACGCTGCGGGTGACGAACGACTCGCCCGGCGCGGCGCTGGCCGGATCGTCGTCCGCCGGCGCGGGTGCTTCCTTGTTGCAACCGGCCAGCGGCAGCAGCGCGGCCAGGGCGAGGGCGAGGATGGGGGCGTGGATGCGCATGCTGGGGCTCCTCAGAGTCGGGCGAATTCGCGCCGCACTTCCGCTTCGCAGTTGTGGACGTCTTCCGGCGTCATGCTGGCGTAGGGCCGGAACTCCGGCACCGCCGCGGCCAGCGCCTGCTGCGAGGCGTACAGCCCGGGCAGGTTGCGGCACAGCTGCAGGATGCCCGGTTCCAGGGTGGAGCGCAGGCTGGACTCCAGCTGGCGCTCCAGGCGGCCGGTCATGGCACTGGCCATCAGCCTCAGCAGGCCTCGGTCGACGACATCCAGCGCGGCGTTGGCCGCCTTCTCACCGACCTCGATCCCGGCCACGGCCACGTCGATCGCCTGCCTGCGGTAGGCCAGCAGCAGCGCGCGCTGGGCGTCGTCGATCGCCACCGCCTTGCCGTCGACCAGTAGGTCGCCGGCCGGGGTGATTTCGCCGCGCGGCAGGTCGTTGCGCGCGTCCTTGTGCTTGTTGGGGCCGACGTACGCACCGACGCCCAGCTCGAGGTTGCCGGACTGCAGCTCGGCGCGGGCCGCGGCCAGCTCGCGCTCGACCTCCGCGCGCGCGCCGGCCAGTTCGGAGGCCAGGTCGGCGTCGGGCCCGCCGCCGGCGGGGGCGGCCACCGCGGCCAGCGGCAGCAGCGCGGCCAGCAGCAGCGGACGGGTGCGGCGGGCAAGGGAAGCAGGTGCGTTCATGGTGTCCTCCTTCGTCAATCGCGGCGCGGCAGTTCGACGCGCCCCACGTCGCGGTGGCTGATGTCGCCGCTGCCGACGTGGCGCACCTCCAGGGCGGGGGCGCCGCGCACGTCCAGGTCGCCGGAGCCGATCGAACCGACCCGCACCGGGCCGCCGACGCGCTGCAGGCGGGCGTTGCCGGAACCGATGCCGTCGATGCGCACGCCGCCGCGCACGTCGGCCAGGACCAGGTCGCCGGAACCGATGTCCCCGACCTCGACCTCGCCGCGCACGTCGCGCGCCACCACGTCGCCCGAGCCGAGCGACAGCAGCTTCAGCGGGCCGCTGCCGGCGACCTCCAGGTCGCCCGAGCCGACCTTGGCGGTGACCGCGCCGCGCACGCCGCGCAGGCTGGCATCGCCGGAGCCGACGTCGGCGCTGGCGCTGGCCACGCCCTCGACGAAGCCGTCGCCGGAGCCGACCACCAGCTGCACCAGGACGTCGTCGGGCACGGTGCCGGCCACGTCCAGCCGGGCGTAGGCGCCCATGCCCAGGCCGCCGCGCTGGTCCGGACCGCGGGTGGCCACCACCAGGGTGTCGCCCTGCTTCTCCTGCACCAGCTCCAGCTGCTGCAGCAGGGCGGCGCTGGATGCGCAGGCGCGCCCGGCGATGCGATGGCTGGCGCCGGCGGCGGCCTTGGCCCGCACCGTGTGCTGGCCGGTCACCAGGCGCACGGTGCGGACGCCGTCCAGGTCCAGTTGCACCGCGCGCTGGGCTTCGTGCGCACAGCGGCGCTCGTCGGCGCCGGCGGCGGCCGGCAGCGCGGCCAGGACCAGCAGGATCGGGAACAGGTTGCGCATGTCGCTCCTCCCGGCTCAGGCCGAGGCTTCGTCGCGCCAGCGGCGCAGGGGGATGGCGGCGGCGACCAGGGCGGCGCCCACGGCCGCGCCGATCCACAGGTCCCAGCTCGCGTACAGCTGCCAGTTGCTGGTCTGGTCAAGGATCGCGGCGACCAGCTGCGACGGATCGTGGATCTCGCCGGACTGCAGCCGGCTGCCCATGCCGTGCACGCTCCAGGAGCCGGGCATCACGCTCATCAGGCCGCGGTAGACCGCCACGTACCAGATCTTGCCGTAGGGCAGGTCCAGGCCGGGCACCGCGCCGAACACGCTGAGCATCACGCAGCCCAGCACCGGCACCAGCGCGGCCCACAGGAACGGCTTGCTGCGCACCAGGGCCGAGCAGAACATCAGCCAGCCGACGGTCGGCAGCGACCACAGCAGGCCCAGCGGGACGGTGGCCAGCAGGCGCCCGGCGACGCTGAAGGGATGGCTGTGGGTGAACAGCGCGCCCGGATGCGGCAGGCCGCCGACCAGCATGGCCACGGCCGCGACCAGCAACAGGGCGATGCCGACGGCCAGGCCCACCAGCACCGACAGCAGCGGCGCCAGCAGCACGGCCCAGGCGGCCTTGGACAGCACGGTCTGCGCATCGGACACCGGCAGCGACTTCCAGAACAGCACGCTGCGGTCGCGGCGGTCGTCGTACAGGCTGCCCAGGGCGTAGAAGAACACCACGAAGGCGAGCACCGCGCTGAGCATGCTGCAGCCGGCCATCAGCAGGCCGTCGCCGGCGGCGCCGACGATCCTCAGGTAGGCGCCCAGGTCGTCGATGGATTCGGCTTCGCCGCCGCCGAGCTGGCGGCGGGCCTGCACGGCGCCGGCCAGGGCCAGCAGCGTGGCCATGGCCACGGCGATGCCGCCGGTGATCACCGGGGCCCAGAGGAAGCCGCCGCGGTTTTCCCAGAACTCGCGGCGCAGCAGCCAGGCGAAGGTCCGGGTCCAGCGGTTGCCGGCGGTGTTGGCGGCAAGGGCATTCATGCGTAGGTTCCTTTCATCAGGGCCACGAACAGGTCGGCCAGGCCGGGGGTACGGACCTCGCCGAGGGCGGCGGCGCGCTCCGGCGCCAGGCCGTCGTACAGGAAGACGCTCTTGCCGAAGGGCAGGGCGCGTTCGTCGACCGGGGCCAGGGCGCGAGCCTCGGCGACGCGGTCGGCGCCGACCAGCACCTCGCAGTAGCGTTCGGCCAGGTGCTCCATCTCCGCCGACAGCACGATCCGGCCGTCGCGGATGAACAGCACGTCGGTGAGGATGTGCTCGATCTCCTCGACCTGGTGGGTGGTGACCAGGATGGTCTTGTCCTCGTCGAAGTAGTCCTCCAGCAGGCGCTGGTAGAACTGCTTGCGGTAGAGGATGTCCAGGCCCAGGGTCGGCTCGTCCAGCACCAGCAGGCGCGCATCGATCGCCATCACCAGGGCCAGGTGCAGCTGCACGATCATGCCCTTGGACATCTCGCGCACCCGCAGCTTCGGGTTGAGCTGGGTGTTGGCCAGGAAGCGCTCGCACTTGGCGCGGTCGAAGCGCGGGTGCACCCCGGCCACGAAGTCGACCGCCTCGCGCACCCGCATCCAGCGCGGCAGCACCGCCACGTCGGCGATGAAGCACACCTGGTTCATCAGTTCGTCGCGCTGGGTGCGCGGGTCCAGGCCCAGCACCCGTAGCTGGCCGTCGAACGGGGTCAGGCCGAGGATGGCTTTCAGCGCGGTGGTCTTGCCGGCGCCGTTGGGGCCGATCAGGCCGACGATGCGTCCGGGGCCGATGTCGAAGTCGGCACCGGCCACCGCGAGCTTGTGCTTGTAGGCCTTGCGCAGGCCGCGGGCGGTGACGACCGGGGTGGCGGCGGTTTCGGGGGCGAGGGCGGTCATGTCAGTTGTTCCCAAGGGCATGCAGCAGTTCCTCCAGCGACAGGCCGAGGCGCCGGATGCGCTCGACCACGGCGGGCCATTCCTCGTTGAGGAAGCGGTCGCGCTCGCTGCTGCGCAGCTTCCGCGAGGCCTCCTCGGTCACGAACATGCCCAGGCCGCGGCGTTTCTCGACCAGGCCTTCATCCGCCAGCTCCTGGTAGGCGCGGGAGACGGTGATCGGGTTCAGCTGGTACTCGGCCGCCACCTGGCGCACCGAGGGGAGGGCTTCGCCCGGCTTGAGGATTCCGTCGAGCATCATGGCGATCACGCGCTCCTTCAATTGACGGTAGATCGGAGCGCCGTCGCTCCACTGGATGTCGCTCATTCGGTCAGCTCCGGGTGCGCAGCGCGTGCGCAAAGGAGAAATAGGGCATGGACAGCGAGGCCCGCAGCCGGTGGGCCGGGCGTTCGGTCGCCGCCTCCAGGCCCGCCTCGGCCCGCTCCATCGCGGCCTCGGCGGCGCCATAATCCCCCGCGCGTCCTTCCTGGGCGGGCAACCAGGCCACGAAGCACAGGGCCATGCCAAGGCCCGACGCGATCAGCCAGAAGCGGCGGCCTGCGTAGGTAATCCGGTTCATGGGGCGTCCTGCTTTGGGTGACTGGTGTTGTATTCAACTATAACACCTGCACACGGCATGTCAAATCCCCGCCAACCCAACTGATGGCCTATCCCGGCCGGAATCCCGGAGAACATGATGAAAGCATCCAAGTGGTTGATGGCAATCGGTATTTCCCTGGGACTCGCGGCGCCGGCCGCGGCTGCCGGCAGCGACCTGCTGGATCTGGAGTACCGCCCGCTGGCCTCGCGCACCCCGGTGAACCTGGCCGAACGCCATGCCGGCCAGGTCCTGCTGGTGGTCAACACCGCCAGCAAGTGCGGCTTCACCCCGCAATACGAGGGCCTGGAGGCGCTGCACCAGCGTTACGCCGGGCGCGGCTTCGCGGTGATCGGTTTCCCCTCGAACGATTTCCGCGGCCAGGAGCCGGGCGACGAGGCCCAGATCCAGGAGTTCTGCACCCTGACCTACGGAGTGAAGTTCCCCATGTACGAGAAGGTCCAGGTGATCGGCGAGGAAGCCACGCCGCTGTACCGGCGCCTGGCCGCCGCCACCGGGGTGCAGCCGGGCTGGAACTTCCACAAGTACCTGGTCTCCCGGGACGGGCGGGTGGTCGGCAACTGGCCAAGCAAGGTCGAGCCGCTGGACCCGGCCCTGGTGGCGGCGATCGAGCGCGAGCTGGCGCGCCCGGCGCCGCGCGCCGCCGGCACGCGCTGACCGCCGCCGCGGCGCATGCGACAATGCGCGCGGACCGGCCCCGGGCCGGCGATCGATCCACCTCATTGGAACCGTAACGAATGAACAACCGCATGCGCGGCGCCCTGGCGTCGCTGGTGATGGGAGCGAGCGTGATGACCGGCGCGGCGATGGCCCAGGACAAGGCCTCGCTGGCCACGGAGAAGGACAAGGTCAGTTACGCGATCGGCCTGGACGTGGCCAGCTCGTTCGAGCCGCTGGCCCCGCACGTGGACCTGGACGCGATGCAGCGTGCCGTCGCCAACGCCTTCGCCGGCGGCCAGCCGCTGCAGTCCGAGGAGCAGGCGCGCGCCACCGACGCCGCCCTGCGCGCCGCGCTGGCGGCCCGCCAGGGCCAGCGCGTCCCGGGCATGGCGCCCGGCGCCGAGCCGCCGGCCCCGCCGGCCGAGCAGGTCGGCCTGCTGATCGGCGACCGCATGATCGGCCCGTCGCTGGCCCCGCTCAAGGACGACATCGACCTGGCCGTGCTGATGCAGGCCGTGCGCACCGCGTTCGCCAAGGGCACACCGCTGCTGAACCAGCAGGAGGCCGGCGCCGCGCTGCAGTCCTACATGGCCCGCAAGCAGCAGGCCGTGGCCGAGAAGAACCGCGCAGAGGGTGCCGCCTTCCTGGCCGAGAACAAGAAGCAGAAGGGCGTGATCACCACCCCGTCGGGCCTGCAGTACATGGTCCTGCGCCAGGGCAGCGGCGCGCGTCCGACCCCCAGCGACACCGTGCGCGTCAACTACGAGGGCAAGCTGCTGGACGGCACCGTGTTCGACAGCTCCTACCAGCGCGGCCAGCCGGCCGAGTTCCCGCTGGGCAGCGTGATCGCCGGCTGGACCGAGGGCGTGTCGCTGATGCCGGTGGGCGCCAAGTACCGCTTCTGGATCCCGTCCGACCTGGCCTACGGTGCCAACGGCGCGCCGGGTGGCGTGATCGGTCCGGATGCGACCCTGACCTTCGACGTCGAGCTGCTCGACATCGCCCGCTGAGGCGGGCAGGGCACGGCGGTGCCGTCCGGGAAGCGGGCGGCCCGCCACGCCGCGTGCCGCCCCTGCGGCAAGGAACGAAACACCATGCAGTACGGTCAGGACGATCTGGAACAGCGGCTGGTCGAGCTGGAAACGCGCCTGGCGTTCCAGGAGCAGGCACTGTCGGAGCTGAGCGAGGCGCTGGCCGAGGCGCGCCTGGAGCGCGCCCGCACCGACGCCATCCTGCAGGCGGTGCTGGCCGACCTGCGCGGGCTGCGCGGCGCGCTCTACGCCGATCCGGGCAGCGAACCGCCGCCGCCGCACTACTGACCGCCGGCGCTCCCGCGCCGCCACCGATCCCATGGGCCTGCGGCCCGTTGATGCCATGACCGACAGCCTCCGCGACCAGCTCCTCAACCTAGGGTTCAAGGCGCCCGCGCCCGAACGCCGCCAGCCACCGCGCAAGGACGGGGGCGGCAAGCCGCGTCCGCCGCAGGGCGGGGCGCCGCGCAAGGGTGCCCCGCAGCGCAAGGGCGAGGCCGCGCCGAAGCGCCGCCACGAGGGCGAGATCGACCTGGGCAAGGCCTGGGCGCTGCGCGCGCAGCAGGAAAAGCAGGAGCGGATCGAAGCCGAGCAGCGCCGCCAGGAAGAGGCGCGCCAGCGCCGCGAGGCGCGCGCGAAGCTTGAGGAGCTGCTCAAGGACAAGGTCCTCAACGACGAGGCGGCCGACATCGCCCGGCACTTCGAGTACGGCGGCAAGATCAAGCGCATCTACGTCACCGCCGCGCAGCTGCGCGAACTCAACGCCGGGCAGCTGGGCGTGGTCCAGCTCAATGGCCGCTACCTGCTGGTGGATGCCCAGGTGCTGGCCCAGGCCGAGCAGATCTTCCCGCAGGCGGTCGCGCTGAAGGTCGACCCCGACGCCACGGCGGAGGAGGATCCCTACGCCGACCCGCGTTACCAGGTCCCCGACGACCTGGTCTGGTGAGCCGCGCGGCACCCGCCGCGCCGCACCCTGCATTCCGCTTCCGCGCTTGCCGGCGGACCCGCCGCCCGGCTAGCCTGCGAGGCCTATGGACAAGCCCCTGCGGATCCTCATTCACGGCGCTTCCGGGCGCATGGGCCGGGCCCTGCTGCGGCTTGCCGCCGACGCCCCCGAACGCTGGCAGGTGGTCGCCGCGGTGGCCGGCCGCGCGCCGCTGCAGCGGGTGGTCGACGGCATCCCGCAGTTCGCCGCGGCCGAACTGTCCGGGGTCCCGGATTTCGACGTGGCCATCGACTTCAGCCTGCCGGAAGGCTTCGAGCCGGTGCTGGCGCAGTGCGTGAAGCGGCGCCGGCCGCTGGTCTCGGGCACCACCGGCATCTCCGCCGGGCAGCGCCAGGCGCTGGAGCAGGCCGCCGCCACGATCCCCGTGCTTTGGGCCTCCAACTTCAGTGTCGGCGTGGCGGTGCTGAACGAACTGGTCGAGCAGGCCGCGCGCGCGCTGGCCGGCTGGGACTGCGACATCGTCGAACAGCACCACGTGCACAAGAAGGATGCCCCCTCGGGCACCGCCCTGACCCTGGGCGAGGCGGCCGCCCGCGGCGGCGCCGAGCCGCGGTACGCCAGCCTGCGCGCCGGCGACATCGTCGGCGAGCACACGGTGCAGTTCGCCGGGCAGGGCGAGCGCGTCGAACTCGTGCACCGCGCCACCAGCCGCGACATCTTCGCCCGCGGCGCGCTGCAGGCGGCCACCGCGCTGGCGGGCCGCCCACCGGGCCTGTACACCTTGCGCGACCTGCTTTTCGGCCAGGGCTGAACGACGCGCGAAACCATTCGCCGCGTGAACGGCGGCGTTCCCTTTTGGGGGCGTCGCCGGTACAATTCCCGCTCGCCTGTTACCCCCCATGCCCGGACCGGAGAGATGCCAGTCCGCGGTTTTTTGCAGCCCGCCTCTGGCTGGGCCGGCGACAGGGCTCCTCCACCTGAAGGCGAACGACGTGACCCATCCCGCAATCCTCGTCCTCGAAGACGGCACCGTGTTCGAGGGCGAATCCGTAGGCGCAAGTGGCCTCGCCGTCGGCGAAGTGGTGTTCAACACCGCCATGACCGGCTACCAGGAGATCGTGACCGACCCGTCCTATGCGCGGCAGCTGGTCACCCTGACCTATCCCCACATCGGCAACACCGGCTGCACCGGCCAGGACGACGAGGCCGGCAAGGTCTGGTCGGCCGGCCTGATCGTGCGCGACGTGCCGCGACGCCCCAGCAACTGGCGCAGCGAAGCCCCGCTGCAGGACTGGCTGGCCGTGCGCGGCGTGGTCGCCATCGCCGGCATCGACACCCGCAAGCTGACCCGCCTGCTGCGCGAGCGCGGCGCCCAGAACGGCGCGCTGATGGCGGGCGAGGGCATCGACGTGGACACCGCGCTGGAAGCGGCGCGCAAGTTCCCGGGCCTGAAGGGCATGGACCTGGCCCAGGTGGTCAGCACCACCGAGCGCTACGCCTGGACCGAGGGCCAGCTGGACCTGGACCGCAACGCCTTCGTCGGCGCGGAGAAGAAGTACCGCGTCGTCGCCTATGACTTCGGCGTGAAGACCAACATCCTGCGCATGCTCGCCGAGCGCGGCTGCGAGGTCACCGTGGTGCCGGCGAAGACCCCGGCCACCGAGGTGCTGGCGCTGAATCCCGACGGCGTGTTCCTGTCCAATGGCCCGGGCGACCCGGAGCCGTGCGGCTACGCCATCGCCGCGATCCGCGAGTTCCTGGCCAAGAAGGTGCCGCTGTTCGGCATCTGCCTGGGCCACCAGCTGCTGGCCCTGGCTGCCGGCGCGCGTACCATCAAGATGGCCAACGGCCACCACGGCGCCAACCACCCGGTGCAGGAGCTGGGCAGCGGCCGCGTGCTGATCACTTCGCAGAACCACGGCTTCGCGGTCGACGAGGCCAGCCTGCCGGCGAACGTGCGCGTCACACACCGCTCGCTGTTCGACGGCACCAACCAGGGCATCGAGCTGACCGACGCCCCGGCGTTCTCGTTCCAGGGCCATCCGGAAGCCTCGCCGGGCCCGCACGACGTGGCGCCCCTGTTCGACCGTTTCGTGGCCTCGATGGCGGCCTGACCGGCCGCCGCGGCACGCCCACCGGCCCGGGAGCCGCAGCCCAAGGCGCGCTCCCCGCAATCCAGAGAACGAAATGCCCAAGCGCAGCGACATCAAGACCATCCTCATCATCGGCGCCGGCCCGATCGTCATCGGCCAGGCCTGCGAGTTCGACTACTCGGGCGCGCAGGCGTGCAAGGCGCTGCGCGAGGAGGGCTACCGGGTGGTGCTGGTCAACAGCAACCCGGCCACGATCATGACCGACCCGGACACCGCCGACGCGGTGTACATCGAGCCGATCAACTGGCAGACGGTCGAGAAGATCATCGCCAAGGAGCGCCCGGACGCGCTGCTGCCGACCATGGGCGGCCAGACCGCGCTCAACTGCGCCCTGGACCTGGCCGACCACGGCGTGCTGGAGAAGTACGGCGTCGAGCTGATCGGCGCCTCGCGCGAGGCCATCCGCATGGCCGAGGACCGCGAGCTGTTCCGCGTGGCCATGCAGGAGATCGGCCTGGAGTGCCCGAAGGCCGAGGTGGCGAAGAGCTTCGAGCAGGCGGTGGAGATCCAGGCCAAGGTGGGCTACCCGACCATCATCCGCCCGTCCTTCACCCTGGGCGGCAGCGGCGGCGGCATCGCCTACAACCGCGAGGAGTTCGAGGAGATCGTCAAGCGCGGCCTGGAGCTGTCGCCGGTGCACGAGGTCCTGATCGAGGAGTCGGTGCTGGGCTGGAAGGAGTTCGAGATGGAGGTGGTCCGCGACAAGGCGGACAACTGCATCATCGTCTGCTCGATCGAGAACCTCGACCCGATGGGCGTGCACACCGGCGACTCGATCACCGTGGCCCCGGCGCAGACCCTGACCGACAAGGAATACCAGCGCCTGCGCGACGCCTCCATCGCGGTGCTGCGCAAGATCGGCGTGGACACCGGCGGCTCCAACGTGCAGTTCGGCGTCAACGCCCAGACCGGCCGCGTCGTGGTGATCGAGATGAATCCGCGCGTGTCGCGTTCCTCGGCGCTGGCCTCCAAGGCCACCGGCTTCCCGATCGCCAAGGTCGCGGCCAAGCTGGCGGTGGGCTACACCCTGGACGAGCTGAGGAACGAGATCACCGGCGGCAAGACCCCGGCCTCGTTCGAGCCGGCGATCGACTACGTGGTCACCAAGATCCCGCGCTTCGCCTTCGAGAAGTTCCCGCAGGCCGATTCGCGCCTGACCACCCAGATGAAGTCGGTGGGCGAGGTGATGGCCATGGGCCGCACCTTCCGCGAGTCGGTGCAGAAGGCCCTGCGCGGCCTGGAGACCGGCAAGGTGGGCTTCGACCCGACCGGCCTGGACCTGGCGGACGAGGAGGACCTGGCGACCCTGCGCCGCGAGCTCAAGGCTCCCGGCCCGGAGCGCCTGTTCTACGTGGCCGACGCCTTCCGCGCCGGCATGAGCGTGGAGGAGATCCACGCCCTGTCGTTCATCGACCCGTGGTTCCTGGACCAGATCGAGGAGATCATCGCCGAGGAGAAGCGGGTGGCCGCCGAGGGGCTGGATTCGCTGGACGGCAAGCGCCTGCGCAAGCTCAAGCGCGACGGCTTCTCCGACGCGCGCCTGGCGCAGCTGGCCGGCACCAACGAGGCCGCGGTCCGCGCCCTGCGCCGCGCGCACAAGGTGCGCCCGGTTTACAAGCGCGTGGACTCCTGCGCCGCCGAGTTCGCCACCAGCACCGCCTACCTGTACTCGACCTACGAGGACGAGTGCGAGGCCAATCCGAGCAACCGCGACAAGATCATGATCCTGGGCGGCGGCCCCAACCGCATCGGCCAGGGCATCGAGTTCGACTACTGCTGCGTCCACGCCGCCCTTGCCCTGCGCGAGGACGGCTACGAGACCATCATGGTCAACTGCAACCCGGAGACGGTCTCCACCGACTACGACACCTCCGACCGCCTGTACTTCGAGCCGCTCACCCTCGAGGACGTGCTGGAGATCGTCGAGCTGGAGCAGCCCAAGGGCGTGATCGTGCAGTACGGCGGCCAGACCCCGCTGAAGCTGGCGCGCGCGCTGGAGGCCAACGGCGTGCCGGTGGTCGGCACCAGCCCGGACTCCATCGACCTGGCCGAGGACCGCGAGCGCTTCCAGCAGCTGGTCGAGAAGCTGGGCCTGAAGCAGCCGCCGAACCGCACCGCGCGCACCGCCGACGAGGCGCTGGCCCTGGCCCGCGAGATCGGCTACCCGCTGGTCGTGCGTCCCAGCTACGTGCTGGGCGGCCGCGCCATGGAGATCGTGTACGGCGAGGCCGACCTGGCCCGCTACGTGCGCGACGCGGTGAAGGTCTCCAACGATTCCCCGGTGCTGCTGGACCGCTTCCTGGACAACGCGGTCGAGGTCGACGTCGACCTGATCGCCGACGCCACCGGCGCCACCCTGATCGGCGGCGTGATGGAGCACATCGAGGAGGCCGGCGTGCATTCCGGCGACTCGTCCTGCTCGCTGCCGCCGTACTCGCTGTCGCAGGCCACCCAGGACGAGCTGCGCCGGCAGGTGCGCGAGCTGGCGAAGGCGCTGAAGGTGGTCGGCCTGATGAACACCCAGTTCGCCATCCAGTCCAACGAGGACGGCACCGACACCGTCTACCTGCTGGAGGTGAACCCGCGCGCCTCGCGCACGGTGCCGTTCGTGTCCAAGGCCACCGGCGTGCAGCTGGCCAAGATCGCCGCCCGCTGCATGACCGGCCGCACCCTGGCCGAGCAGGGCGCGACCCGCGAGGTCGTGCCCAGCTACTACTCGGTCAAGGAAGCGATCTTCCCGTTCGCCAAGTTCCAGGGCGTGGACCCGATCCTCGGCCCGGAGATGCGCTCCACCGGCGAGGTGATGGGCGTGGGCCGCAGCTTCGGCGCGGCCATGGCGCGCGCCCAGGAGGCCGGCGGCATCCGCGCGCCGCAGCCGGGCAAGGCGTTCGTGTCGGTGCGCGACCCGGACAAGAAGCGCGTGGTGCCGGTGGCCAAGGCCCTGGTCGAGCGCGGCTTCAGCATCGTCGCCACCCGCGGCACCGCGCAGTGGTTGCAGGACCACGGCGTGGAGTGCACCGTGGTCAACAAGGTCGCCGAGGGCCGCCCGCACATCGTCGACGCGATCAAGAACGGCGAGATCGCCTACATCGTCAACACCACCGAGGGCCGCGCCGCCATCGCCGACTCGTTCTCCATCCGGCGCGAGGCGCTGCAGCAGCGCGTGACCTACTCGACCACCGTCGCCGGCGCCAAGGCGCTGGTGCATTCGCTTGAATACCGCGGGACCGGCCCGGTCTGGTCCCTGCAGGAGCTGCACAAGGAGCTGCAATCGTGAGAGCCCCCCTGACCCTTAAAGGCGCCCAGCGCCTGCGCGAGGAGCTGGAGCACCTCAAGACGGTGAAGCGTCCGGAAGTGATCGCCGCCATCGCCGAAGCGCGCGGCCACGGCGACCTGAAGGAGAACGCCGAGTACCACGCCGCGCGCGAGCAGCAGGGCTTCATCGAAGGCCGGATCAAGCAGCTGGAGAGCGAGCTGTCGCACGCCGACCTGATCGACGTGACCAAGCTCAATGCCGGCAGCAAGGTGGTGTTCGGCGCCACCGTGACCCTGGCCGACGTGGAGACCGACGAGGAGGTCCGCTACCAGATCGTTGGCGACCTGGAGGCGGACATCAAGCAGGGCCTGATCGCGATCTCCTCGCCCGTGGCCCGCGCGCTGATCGGCAAGGAGGAGGGCGACACCATCGTGATCGAGGCCCCCGCCGGCAAGCGCGAATACGAGATCGTCAGCGTCGAGTACGTGGGCTGAGAGGCCGGCGATGACCGCCATCGCGCTGCTGCTGCCGGCCCGGGACAGGTTGCCCGGGCCCCTGCCGCAGGCGGCCGCGCGCGCCTTCGGGCGCGCCGACCGCGAGCAGCTCGAGCCCGGCGGCCGCGCCCAGCTGCGCCGCCACTTCCGCCTGACCCCGGACCACTGGCCGGTGGCCGCGCTCACCCGCCGCGCCGATGCCGGCAGCGATGCCGGCGACGCACTGTGGCTGCGCGCCGATCCGGCGCACGTGGCGCCGGACCTCAACGGCGCGCGCCTGCTCGGCTGGGGCGAAGGCCTGGGCCTGGACACCCTGGACGCGCAGGCGCTGCTGCCGGTGCTCAAGCCGCTGTTCGGCGACGCCGGCTACCAGCTGGATGCGCCGCATCCGGCACGCTGGTACCTGCGCCTGCCTGCCGGCACCCCGCTGCCGGAGTTCATCGCGCCCGAGGACGCGCTCGGTGACGACCTGTTCAACGCGCTGCCGCTGGGCGAGGACCCGGTGTCGCGGCGCTGGCGCGCGCTGATCACCGAGGTCCAGGTCGCGCTGCACCACCACCCCTGGAACCGCGCGCGCACCGACCATGGCCGGCCCGCGGTCAACTCGCTGTGGTTCTGGGGCGCCGGCGTGGCCCCGGACAGCGTGCAGTCGAGCTACATGAACGTGCGCAGCCCCGATCCGCTGGTGCAGGCCCTGGCCGGCGAGGCCGGCGCCGCCACCGCGACCCCGGCCACCGCCGCCGATACGCCGCCGGGCGCGGTGGGCGACAGCCTGGTCGACCTGCGCCACCTGCGTTCGCTGGAGGTGCTGGGCAACCAGGTGCTGCCGCCGCTGCTGGCTTCGATGGCACGCGACGAGTTCGACACCTTGCTGCTGGATTTCGAGGACGGCACCCGCCTGCACCTGCGCCGCGGCCAGCGCTGGCGCTTCTGGCGCAGCCCGCTGCGTTCGCTGGACGCATGAACTCTCCCGCGCCGCGCGCATGAGTCCCGCCGCTCCCCGGATCCGCCGCCGCGAGCCCGTGGTAGTGGGCGGCGCCTGGCCCGGCCACGTGCCGCCGCTGCTGCGCCGGGTGTACGCCGCGCGCGGCGCCGACCGCTTCGAACTGGCGCGGCCGCGCCTGTCCGACCTGCTGCCGCCGGACGCGCTGGGCGGCCTGCCGGCGGCGGTCGCACTGCTGGCCTCGGCCATCCGCGACGACCGCCACATCGTGGTGGTCGGCGACTTCGACTGCGACGGCGCGACCGCCTGCGCGGTGGGCGTGCGCGGCCTGCGCATGCTCGGCGCGCGCAGGGTCTCGCACGCGGTGCCCAACCGCATGGTCCACGGCTACGGCCTGTCGCCTGCGCTGGTGGAGGAACTGGCGGCGCTGCAGCCGGAACTGCTGGTCACCGTGGACCACGGCATCGCCTGCCATGCCGGCGTCGCCGCCGCGCGCGCGCGCGGCTGGCAGGTACTGGTCACCGACCACCACCTGCCGGGCCAGCAGCTGCCGCCGGCCGACGCCATCGTCAACCCGAACTGCGCCGGCGACGCCTTCCCGAGCAAGTGCCTGGCCGGCGTGGGCGTGATCTTCTACGTCCTGCTCGCGCTGCGCCGGCACCTGCGCCAGTCCGGCGCGTTCCCGGCCGGCGAACCGGACCTGTCCAGCCTGCTGGACCTGGTCGCGGTCGGCACCATCGCCGACCTGGTGCCGCTGGACGCCAACAACCGCGCCCTGGCCGCGGCCGGCCTGCGCCGCCTGCGCGCCGGCCAGGCCTGCGCCGGGCTGCGCGCCCTGGTCGAGGTCTGCGGCCGCGACCTGGCCTGCCTGACCGCGGCCGACATCGGCTTTGCCGTGGGCCCGCGGCTCAACGCCGCCGGGCGCCTGGAGGACATGGCCCTGGGCATCGAATGCCTGCTCACCGACGACCCGCAGCGCGCGCGCGAACTGGCCGGCATCCTCAACGAGATCAACGCCGAGCGCCGCGCCGTGCAGCAGGCGATGACCGACGACGCCGAGGCGGCCCTGGCGCGCGCGCAGGTCGACCACGGCGCGCCGCCGCTGGCGCCGTGCCTGTTCGACCCGGAGTGGCATCCGGGCGTGGTCGGGCTGGTGGCCTCGAAGATGAAGGAGCGCCTGTACCGGCCGGTGCTGGCCTTCGCCCCGGCCGAGCCCGGCGCGCAGGTGTTGCGCGGCTCGGCGCGCTCGATCGCCGGCTTCCACATCCGCGACGCCCTGGCCGCGGTGGACGCGCGCCATCCGGGACTGGTGCAGCGCTTCGGCGGCCATGCCATGGCCGCCGGCCTGACCCTGGAACTGGCCAAGCTGCCGGCGTTCGAGCAGGCCTGGCAGGAACACGCCCGCGCCACCCTGGACGATGCACTGCTGCAGGCCGAACTGCTCAGCGACGGCGAGCTGCTGCCGCAGGAGTTCGACCGCTTCCACGCCGAGGCGCTGCGCGACGGCGGGCCGTGGGGGCAGGGCTTCCCGGAGCCGCTGTTCGACGGTTGCTTCGAGGTCCTGGACTACCGCCCGGTCGGCGAGCGCCACCTGCGCCTGCGGCTGCGCCACCCGGACCGGCGTGAGCCGCTGGCGGCAATCCACTTCGGCGGCTGGCAGGGCAGTGCGCCGGCCCCGCACCTGCACCTGGCCTACCGCCTGCAGCCGGACGATTACCGTGGCGGCTCGGCGGTGCAGCTGGTGGTCGAGCACGCCGTCCCGGCCTGAGCGGCGGCCGGCGCGGACCGCTCGCGGTACTGCAGTCCGAACAGCGGCCGCAGCAGTGGCAGCCGTCGGACCACCTCATAGGCGGCGAAGCAGGTGGCGAAGGTCAGCAGCACCAGCAGCGGCCCCTCCAGCGCCGGATGCAGGTCCAGCGGTTGCAGGTTGTGCGCGGCGACCACGGTGACGGTCTGGTGCAGGATGTAGACCGGGAAAACCGCCGGCACCAGGTAGCGCAGCAGCGGGCCGTCGCCCGGCGACAGCCGCCGGGCAAAGCCGAGCACGGCGATGATCGCGCACCACTGGTCCACGCCCCACACCGCGCGCATGGCCAGGCGCAGGGCCTGGGGCGGCTCGCTGCCGGCGTAGGAAACGGTGTAGCCGGCCAGCACGGCCCAGCTGCCCAGCCACAGCAGCAGGACCGGCCAGCGCAGGCGCACGGCCGCGTCCCAGAACCCGTCGCGGCGCGCGGCCAGGAAGCCGAGCAGGAACACCCCGAAGTACTGGACGTGGTTGTACCAGTCGCCGACCAGGGCGTGGGTCGAACCGTAGCGGCCGATCAGCAGCAGCCGCGCCAGGGCCAGGGCCAGCGCCGGCCACAGCAGCAGCCCCCAGCCGCACAGGGCGCGTTCCAGCGCGCCGCCGGCGCGGTCCAGGAGCGGCCGCGCCAGCCGCCACAGCAGCCACAGCGCCACCGTGTAGACCCACAGGTAGGCCACGAACCACAGGTGGTTCCAGGTCGGCAGGATCAGGCAGCCACCGGCATCGCAGAACGAACCGTCCGCGCGCAGGTAGCGCGCCCAGAAAGCCAGGAAGCCGTCGTGGTAGCCGCCGGGCAGCTGCTCGACCACCTCATAGTAGGACTGCGGCGGCACCACCACCGCCATGCCGAACAGCAGCGGTAGCAGCAGCCGCCAGGAGCGGTTGCCGAGGAAGCGTACCCGGCCGTCCCCGGCCGCGGCCTGGCGCTGGGCCTGCGCCAGCAGGAACGCGGTGGCCACACCGGATACCAGGAACAGCAGCGACAGCCGCCAGGGACCGGTGAGCAGCATCGCCGGCTCCAGCAGGGGGCCGGCGTCCGGGCTTTTCACGTGCCAGTCCCAGCTCACGTAATACATGCCCACGTGGTACAGGACCAGCAGGCCGAAGGCGCAGACCCGGACCCAGTCCAGGTCGTGGCGGCGGGTGGCGGTGGAGGCGGGCGGTAGGCTGGCGTCGCGCGGCATGGCGTATTCCGGACGTGTCGGTGGCCCGGGAAACTGGCACGGCACGCCGCGCCGGTGGGGCTCCGGATGACGACCGGCACGCCGGCGGGGACGAACCGCGGGCACGCGGGGACGGATGGGGCGGTGCGACGGTGGCGTTGGCTAGAATGCGTCGATGACTCCGCCGGAACCGTTTCCCTACCAGCGCTACGCCCCCTGGAAGACCTGGGTCGAAGCTGGCCTGTGGACCCTCCTGATCCTGGGCAACTTCGCAGGCAACAGCCTGACCGAGCTGATGGAGCTGTGGCGGCGGGGGGCCGGGATCTCGACCTGGGAACCGCTGGTGTGGGAAGGCAGCAGCGCGCTGGTCCTGCTGCTGCTGGTGCCGGTGCTGGCCTGGTTCACGGGCCGCTTCCCGCTGTACTGGCACCTGTGGCGCCGGCGCCTGGCCCTGTACGCGGCCGCCAGCGTGGTGCTGTGCGTGGTCCACGTGCTGGCCATGGTGGCCCTGCGCGAACTGCTCTACCGCGCCCTGGGCAGCGACTACCAGTTCGGCCCTTGGCTGCGCGGGCTGGTGTACGAGTACCTGAAGGACGTCCGTGCCTTCTTCCTGATCGTGGTGGTGATGGAGGGCTACCGCGCCCTGCTGCGCCGCTGGCAGGGCGAGGCCAGCCTGCCGGAAGCGGCGCCGCCGGCGCCGGACGCCGGGCCGGCGGACGCCGAGCCCGCGCGCCCGGAGCGCTTCCTGGTGCGCAAACTGGGGCGCGAGTTCCTGGTCCCGACCGGCGAGATCGAGTGGCTGCAGGCCTCCGGCAACTACGTGAACCTGCGCGTGGGCGGCCGCGACTATCCGCTGCGCAGCACCCTGGCGCGGGTGGAGGAGCAGCTGGACCCGCGCGCCTTCGCGCGGATCCACCGCAGCTACATGGTCGCCCTGGCCCAGGTCGCCTCGATCGAGCCGCTGGACAGCGGCGATGCCCGCGTGCACCTGAAGGACGGCAGCGTGCTGCCGTGCAGCCGGCGCTACCGCCAGGCCCTGCGCGAGCGCTTCGACGCCGGGGCCTGAGCGGCGCTCAGGGCAGTTCCGGCTGCAGGCCCACGCCCAGCCGGTTCCAGGCGCTGATCAGGGCCACGGCCATGGTCAGGGTGGCGATGCCGGCATCGTCGAAGTGCGCCTTCAGCGCCTCGTAGGTGGCGTCGGCCGGGGCGCCGGAGGGCAGCCTGGCCAGGGCCTCGGCCCAGTCCAGGGCGGCGCGCTCGCGGGCATCGAAGAAGCGGCTGTCGCGCCAGCCGGGCAGGGTGTCGAGCTTGCGCGGGTCGACCCCGGCCCGGCGCAGGGCGGTGGCGTGCATGTCCATGCAGAACGCGCAACCGTTGATCTGCGACACCCGCAGGAACACCAGCTCGACCAGGGTGGGCTCCAGCACGCCGTCGTGCACGGCGTTGCTGGCGGTGTAGAGCGCCTTGAAGGCATCCGGGACGTGCCTGGGATATTCGACGCGACGGTAGTCCATGCGGGTCTGCTCCGGCGGGCCACCATGGCCGCCTTCACCACCAGGACGTCCCGGGCGACGCATCCGTGACAGCCAGCTTGTCCGGATTGGCGACGGTGTACAGCGCGGTGATGCGGCCGTCCGCGCTGGCGGCCACGGTGACCCCCACCAGCCGCCCGTCGCGGTAGCGCAGGATCGCCGGCTCGCCGTTGGCCAGGCCAAGCTGCCAGCGCACCGCCGGATCGCGCCGCCGCGCCACCGCCCAGAACAGGCGGGCGATGCGCTCGGCCCCGTGCAACGGGCGGATCGCCGCCAGTGCCTTGCCACCGCCGTCGGAAACCAGCTGTGCATCGGCGTGCAGCAGGGCTTGCACCGCCTCGCGGTCGCCCTCGCGCGCGGCGTGCATGAACTTCTCCAGCAGGATCCGGTGGTGGCGCGGATCGACCCCGAAGCGCGGCCGTGCCCCGGCGATGCGCGTGCGGGCGCGGTGCACCATCTGCCGGCAGGCCGCCTCGCTGCGTTCCAGCAGCCGGGCGATCGCGGCGTAGTCGTGGTCGAACACTTCCCGCAGCAGGAACGCCGCGCGCTCCTCGGGCCCGAGCCGTTCCAGCACCGCCAGGAACGCGAGCGAGACTTCCTCGGCCCGTTCCAGCGCCCGCGCCGGTCCGGGCGCCTCGTCGGCCGGCTCGGACGCGGCCGCGGTGGGGGCGTCGGGATCGACCCGGGCCGGTTCCGGCAGCCAGGGCCCCGGATAGGTTTCGCGCCGGCGCCGGGCGGCGCGCAGGCGGTCGATGCCCAGCCGGGTGGCGGTGGTCACCAGCCAGGCCTCCGGGTCGGCGATGGCGGCCCGGTCCGCCCGGTGCCAGCGCAGCCAGGTGTCCTGGACCACGTCCTCGGCGTCGGCGCGGCTGCCCAGCAGCCGGTAGGCCAGGGCCAGCAGGCGCGGCTGGTGTCGATGGAAATGATCAACAGGTTCCATGGATTCCAGGACGGAACAGCGCTTGCCGGTGTGACAGGGGCCCCGGCCGCGCCGCCACTTTGGCCTAAAATGGGCGGGTTTTCCGCCTGCCATGAGCCAGCCGTGACCGCTTCCGCTTCGTCCAGCCCGTCGAACATCCCGGTGTCCATCCGCCAGGAGGACCTGATCCAGTCCGTCGCCGACGCGCTGCAGTACATCAGCTACTACCACCCGGTCGACTACATCCGCAACCTCGCCGCCGCCTGGGAGCGCGAGGAATCGCCCGCGGCCAAGGACGCGATGGCGCAGATCCTGATCAACTCGCGCATGTGCGCCGAAGGCCACCGCCCGATCTGCCAGGACACCGGCATCGTCACCGTGTTCCTGCAGATCGGCATGAACGTGCGCTGGGACGACGCGACCATGGGCGTGGAGGACATGGTCAACGAGGGCGTGCGCCGCGCCTACAACCACCCGGACAACAAGCTGCGCGCCTCGGTCCTGGCCGACCCGGCCGGCAAGCGCCTGAACACCCGCGACAACACCCCGGCCGTGGTCAACGTCAAGGTCGTGCCGGGCAACAAGGTGGACGTGATCGTCGCGGCCAAGGGCGGCGGCTCGGAGGCCAAGAGCAAGTTCGTGATGCTCAATCCCTCCGACTCCATCGTCGACTGGGTGCTCAAGACCGTGCCGACCATGGGCGCCGGCTGGTGCCCGCCGGGCATGCTCGGCATCGGCATCGGCGGCACCGCCGAGAAGGCGATGCTGCTGGCCAAGGAAGCGCTGATGGAGCCGATCGACATCCAGGACCTGGTCGCCCGCGGCCCGTCCAACCGGATCGAGGAACTGCGCCTGGAGATCTACGAGAAGGTCAACGCGCTGGGCATCGGCGCCCAGGGCCTGGGCGGCCTGACCACGGTACTGGACATCAAGATCAAGGACTATCCGACCCACGCCGCCAACCTGCCGGTGGCGATGATCCCCAACTGCGCCGCCACCCGCCACGCGCACTTCACCCTGGACGGCAGCGGCCCGGTCGCCCTCGACCCGCCCTCGCTGGAGGACTGGCCGAAGCTGACCTACAGCCCGCACAACGCCCGCCGCGTGGACCTGGACACGGTCACCCGCGAGGAAGTGGCCAGCTGGAAGCCGGGCGAGGTGCTGCTGCTCAACGGCAAGCTGCTGACCGGCCGCGACGCCGCGCACAAGCGCATGGTCGACATGCTGGGCCGCGGCGAGAAGCTGCCGGTGGACTTCACCAACCGCTTCATCTACTACGTCGGTCCGGTCGATCCGGTGCGCGACGAGGTGGTCGGCCCGGCCGGTCCGACCACCGCCACCCGCATGGACAAGTTCACCCGGCAGATGCTGGAGCAGACCGGCCTGCTGGGCATGGTCGGCAAGGCCGAGCGCGGCGACGCGGCGATCGAGGCCATCCGCGACAACAAGGCCGTGTACCTGATGGCGGTCGGCGGTTCGGCCTACCTGGTGTCCAAGGCGATCAAGGCCAGCCGCGTGGTCGCCTTCGAGGACCTGGGCATGGAGGCGATCTACGAGTTCGAAGTCAAGGACATGCCGGTGACCGTCGCCGTGGACTCCACCGGCGAGTCGGTGCACAGGACCGGCCCGAAGCAGTGGCAGGCCCGGATCGGCAAGATCCCGGTGGTCGTGGCCTGAGCCAGGCGCCATCGCGGCACACGGGCGGGCCGGCAGCGATGCCGGCCCGTTCTTTTTGCCCCCGCGCCAGGGCGATAATCGCCACGTCCATTCCAGGGAGCCGCGCGATGCCTGTCGTCCTCTATGGTTCGCAAAGCACCGCGTCGCTGGTGGTGCACTGGCTGCTGATCGAGCTGGGCATCGGGCACGAGCTGCGCCAGCTGGACTTCGACCGGCGCGAGCAGAAGTCGCCGGAGTACCTGGCGCTCAATCCCGCCGGCCGCGTGCCCACCCTGGTGATCGACGGGCAGGTGCTGACCGAGTCGGCCGCCATCGCCATGCACCTGGCCGACCTGCATCCGCAGGCCGGGCTGGCGCCGGCGCCGGGCACCCCGGCGCGCGGCGACTACTACCGCTGGATGTGCTTCTGCGTGTACACGCTGATGCCGCAGTACCGCGCCTGGTTCTACCCGGACGAACCGGCCGGGCCGGAGCACGTGGAGGCGGTGAAGGAACGCGCCCGCGCCGCGCTGGAGGCGGCGTGGCAGCAGGTGGCCGACCACCTGCAGCGCAACGGCGGCCCGTACATGCTCGGCGGGCAGCGCACGGCGGTGGATTTCGTCCTGACCATGCTGATGCGCTGGTCGCGCAACATGCCCAGGCCCACCGACAGCTGGCCGGTGCTGCAGGACTACGCCAGGCGGATGAAGTCGCTGCCCAGCTTCGCCGAGGTCTACCGCCGCGAGGGCATCACCGACTGGACCTGAGGCGCCGCTCAGTCGAGCAGGGCGACCACTTCCTCGGGCGGCCGGCACAGGCGCGCGCCGCGACGGGTGATCACCACCGGCCGGTTGATCAGCTGCGGGTTGGCGATCATCGCGTCCAGCAGGGCCTCGTCGTCGGCCGAATCCAGGCCCAGTTCGGCGTAGAGCGGTTCGCTGCTGCGGACCAGGACGCGCACGCCGCCGCAGGACTCGGCGACGCGGCGCAGGCTCTGGCGATCGGGTGGATGGGCCAGGTAGTTGAACATCACCGGCTCGATCCCGCGCTCGCGCAGGATCTCCAGCACCGCGCGGGACTTCGAGCAGCGCGGGTTGTGCCAGACCGTCGCGCGCTGCATCAGAACCACTCCAGCAGGGCAAAGCCGACGCCGATGTAGGTGGCCTTGTGGTTGTAGTCGATCATGCTCTCGCCGTAGCCGTCGAACACCTGCACGTGGCCGCGCAGCAGGTTGTTGATCGGGAAGCCCCAGTCCAGCTGCAGCGAGCCGTGCGCGCGGTCGCCGCCGCGCAGCGAGTGGCGCGCGGTCAGGCTCAGCTCGTGGCCGTTGCGGTTGTATACCAGCAGGGCGTCGCCGCGGCCGATGTAGTCCTCGATGTCCGGGTTGTTGTCGTCGCGTGCGCTTTCGCCGACCCGGTACCAGGGGCGCAGCACGAAGGCCCAGTTGTCGCGGTCCAGGCCGAGGTTGAGGATCACCCGGTTCCAGCTGCGCGAGAACGGATCGCTGCGGCCGTTGGACTGGTGGTTGAGGCTGATCCCGGTCATCCGCCCCTTCCAGCCGAACAGGCTGTAGTTGTTGCGGAACACCAGCATCACCTCCGGCTCGTAGTTGGTCTCGCGGAACGGGCGCGAGGTCTCCGAGGCGTAGGCCTGCCAGCGCGAGCTCTGGGTGTAGCCGACCCAGACGTCGCCGTTGTCGCCGAACAGGTCCTCGGCGACCTTGGTCTTGAAGCTCAGCTGGAACTTGGCCTCGATGCTGTCCAGCTGCTCGGGCGTGGTGACGGTGTTGTTGGGGTTGGGCGAGCTGGGGGTGGTGTTGGTCCGGCTGGTCCAGAAGCCAGGCAGCACGTACACCGGCTTGTAGGCGCGCAGCTGGAAGATGCCCAGCTTGGAGTCCTTGGCCAGTTCCCAGCGGTTGTCCAGCAGCGAGCCGCGGCCGGCGTTGGCGATCGCCGCGCGCGCGGCCGGTTGCAGGTCGCGCTGGAACAGCTCGGTGGCGGGCTGTTCGCCCGCGGCCTCCTCCGCGGCGCGCTCGGCGACGTCGGCGGCCAGGTCCGCTTCCTGCGGCGAGGGCGCGACATAGCCCAGGGCTGCGTCGTAGCAGGCCAGGCGCTGGGCGTTGGAGGCGATGGCCAGGCAGGCGTCGGCGCTGGCCGGGCGCGCGGTGATTTCCTGCGCCGCCAGCGCCGGGGCGGTGGCGGCGAGCGCGGCGCACAGCGCCAGGGGCAGGGGGGGCATCCGGTTCAAGTCGAGCTCCAGGGAGGCGGTGCGTATTCAGAAAAACCACGCCAGCACGAACAGGCCGAGCATGGCGAAGGCCAGGGCCAGCTTCAAGGCGGCGCCCAGCAGCAGGCCTACCCAGGTGGCCGCGCCGACCCGCGCGGCTTGTGGCGGGTGCCGGGTATGCCACAGCTCGCCCAGCACCGCGCCGATGAACGGGCCCAGCAACAGTCCGGGCAGGCCGAAGAACAGGCCGACGATGGTGCCCAGGGTGGCACCGGCCACGGCCATCCGCCCGGCGCCGAAGCGGCGCGCACCGAAGGCGCCGGCCATGATGTCGATCGCGATGGAAAGCAGCGTGAGCAGGCCGAGGGCGGCCAGGGTCCAGCCACTGATCCGGATGAAACCATCCGCCCAGGCGGCCAGCGCCATGCCGGCGAACACCAGGGGCAGGCCAGGCAGGGCCGGGAGCACCACGCCGGCCAGGCCGACCAGCATCAGCAGGCCGGCGAGCAGGTACCACAGGGTGGTCGTATCCATCGGGGGCGGGGGGCTCCTGGGGGCGGCCCGGGCATGATTGCATTCGCCATGGGCCGGCGGTAAGTTTGGGCCGCTGCGCTTGGCAAGGTCACCGTGAACCGTGACCTGATGCGGTAGGTCCTTGGTGATGGTCTGCTACATCGTTACACCTCGCGTACTCCTTGCAACCAGCCGCCGTTGGCCACGGCGTAACCACCACCCAGCAAAGTTCCAGGAGTAAGCAGTAATGGCAGAGCGCGAGACCGGGACCGTCAAATGGTTCAACGATGCCAAGGGCTTTGGCTTCATCAGCCGTGAGAATGGCGAGGACGTGTTCGTCCACTTCCGCGCCATCCAGATGCAGGGCTTCAAGAGCCTGAAGGAAGGCCAGAAGGTCACCTTCACCGTCGTCCAGGGCCAGAAGGGCCTGCAGGCCGACGCGGTGCAGACCGCCTGATCCAGAGCCATCGGCTACAAACGGAAACGGCCCGCGATGCGGGCCGTTTCTTTTTGCCGGTCGTGGCGGCGATCAGCGGATCACGACCTTGCCGTTGACCACGCGCACGTAGGTGTTCTCGCGGATGCCGCCGAGGTCGCGCTGGTTGATCACCACGGTGCGGCCGTCGTCCATGCGCACGTGGATGTTGTAGGTATCGCCGGTGACGCGGCCCTGGATGGCGTTGCCGGCCATCGCGCCGGCGGCCGCGCCCGCCACGGCGGAGACGTTCTGGTTGCCCTTGCTGCCACCGGTCTTGTCGGAGATCTCATGGCCGGCGACCGCGCCGACGATGCCGCCCAGGATCGCGCCGGTCGCGGCGGGCGCGCTGCGGTTGGAGCCGATCACGTCGATACGGGTGACGATGCCGCAGTCCAGGCACGATTGCGGGGCCGGATAGCTGCCGCCGGACGGATAGGACGAGCCATAGCCGTAGTTGGGCGAGGTGGTGCTGCAGGCGGCCAGGGCCAGGGAGCCGAGGACGGCGGCGCAGAGCAGGCGGGACTTCATCGTGCATCTCCTGAAGTGTGGTCCGGCGGATGCGGCCGGGCCGCTTCCGTGGCTGCATCCTTGCGCCATGCTCGTGAACGGCGCGGCAACCCGGCGCCCGCCCGCGCATGACGCCGGCGGCTGGCATCAGCCGCGGTTCAGCGGAAATCCTGGTGGCAGGCGCGGCAATCGCCGCCGATCTTCTCCAGCGTGGCGGTGATCTGCGCGCAGTCCGACGGCGGCGCGGCCAGCGCCTGGTCGAGGTTGGCGCGCAGGCTGGAGGCCGCACCGGCGAAGCGCTGGTCGTCGCGCAGCCCCGGGAAGGCGGTTTCCAGGTCGTTGGCCATCGCCCGCAGCGACTGCAGGCGCGGCAATGCATCGTGCACGGCGCAGCGGTTGGCCGCGGCGGTGGCCTTCAGTTCCTGGGTCTGGCGCGCCATCACGTTCATCAGCGCGTCCGGGAACGGATCCTGCCGCTCCTTCAGCGCGCGCAGCGCCATCACCGCGGCGACCACGCCCACCAGCAGGCCGATGGCAAACACGACGAGGTAGCGGGCGGCGGGCGAGGGGCGGTTCGGCTGGCTGGCCATGCGGCGGGCTCCGTTGGAAGGGCGCACATCATAAGGCGCCGGCGGCGACGCTTGCAGCCGCACCGGTAGAATGCGCGCCCATGGACGCATTCCTGCAGGAACGGTTTGCCGGCATCGACCGGCTGTACGGCGTGGGCGCGGCGCAATGGCTGGCCGGGCGCCGGGTGGCGGTGGTCGGGCTCGGCGGGGTGGGCTCGTGGCTGGTCGAAGCGCTGGCGCGCTCGGCGGTGGGCACCCTGGTGCTGGTCGACGCCGACGACCTGTGCGTGTCCAACACCAACCGCCAGCTGCCGGCGCTGGAGGGCCAGTACGGCCGCGGCAAGGCCCAGGTCCTGGCCGAGCGCTGCCGCGCGATCAATCCGCGGGTGGAGGCGCGCCCGGTGGCGCAGTTCCTCACCGCAGGCAACCTGGAAAGCCTGTTGGGCGAGGGCTTCGACCTGGTGGTCGACGCCTGTGACAGCTTCCGCACCAAGGTCGAGGCGATCGCCTGGTGCCGGCGGCGCAAGCAGCCGGTGCTGACGGTCGGTTCGGCCGGCGGCCGCACCGACCCGACCCTGGTGCGGGTGCGCGACCTGTCGCGCACCGAGCACGACGCCATGCTTGCCCTGGTGCGCAAGAAGCTGCGCGCCGAGTTCGGTTTCCCGCGCAATCCGCAGCGCTTCTTCGGCGTGCCGGCGGTGTACTCGCTGGAGAACGTGAAGTACCCGCAGTTCGACGGCAGCGTCAGCGGCGTACGCCCGAAGCTGGGCGCCGACGCAGCGCTGAAGCTGGACTGCGGCACCGGCCTGGGCGCGGCCACCCATGTCACCGGCGCGTTCGCCTTCGCCGCCGCCGGCAAGGCGCTGGAGATGCTGCTCAAGGGACGGCCGGCGCCGTCGGCGGATGCGGCCGGCTTCGCCTGCGCCGTGGCCGGCTAGGCCGGCGGCAGGCCGAACAGGCGTTCGGCGTTGGCGGTGGTGGCCGCGGCGATCGCGGCCGGGTCCTCGTCGCGCAGCATGGCGATGGTGTCCAGCACCGTGCGCAGCCGCGCCGGTTCGTTGCGCTGGCCGCGGTGCGCGGCATCGGGCTGGTCCGGCGCATCGGTTTCCAGCAGCAGGAATTCCAGCGGCATCTCCGCCACCAGCCGGCGCAGGCGCTGCGCGCGCTCGTAGGTGACCGGGCCGCCGAGGCCGACCAGGAAGCCCAGGTCCCACAGCTGGCGCGCCTGCTCGGGGCTGCCGGCGAAGCTGTGCACCACGCCGCGCAGGCGCGAAGGCTGGCCCGACTTGGCGCCGCCGATGCGGCGGATCGCGGCGATCACCGCGTCCACCGCGCGCCGCGCGTGCACGATCACCGGCAGGCCGGCATCGCGCGCCAGGCGCAGCTGCGCCTCGAAGTAGCCGGCCTGGGCCTGGCGGTCCAGGTCCTCGACGAAGAAATCCAGCCCGCATTCGCCGACCGCCACCGGCTGCTCGCGCTCGACCCATTCGCGCAGGCGTTCCAGGTGCGCGGGCTGGTGTTCGGCCAGGAACAGCGGATGCAGGCCGTAGGCCGGGAACAGTCCCGGCGCGGCGCGGCAGGTGTCGCGCAGGCCGGGCCAGCCGGCGGCATGGATCGCAGGCACCACCTGGCGGCGCACGCCGGCATCGCGCGCGCGCGCGACCACCTGCGCGCGGTCGGGGTCGAACTCGGGTACGTCCAGGTGGCAGTGGCTGTCGACCAGGTCCATCAGCGTCCGGGTGGCAGCACCTGCGATCGCGCCGGCAGCGGATCCTTGCGGCGCTTCCAGTTGGCCAGCAGCAGGGTGCCCAGGCCCAGCGCGACCTCGTCGATGAACGGCACCGGATCGGGCAGCAGCACGCTGAGCACGAACACCGCGGCGGTCAGCTTGAACAGGGTCGGGAAGCGCAACCGGCGCGCCCATTCCAGCAGGGGCAGCAACAGGGGGTTGGCCATGGCGGCGGCTCCGTGGGGAAGATCCGGATACCAGCATGCCGCGTCCGCGCCGGCTCGTGGCGATGTTGGAAAATTGTTCGGGGTCCTGTTCAGCTTCGCCGTGATGGAATGCGCCCGTCAAACAGCGGGATGGGTCCCGCAGGAGCCAACGGCCATGAAACAAGCCACCACCGTTCTCATCGCAGCAGGTGCCCTGCTGGTCGGCGGCATCGCCACTGCCGCCTACATGAACAACCGTGACGGCGGCTCCGACGTCGCTGCCATCACCGCTCCGGCCCAGGACGGCGATGTCGCCGCCAGCGATGCGCTGCCGGAGACCCCGGCGCTGGAGTTTGCCGAGATCCTTTCCGTCACCCCGGTGACCGAGAAGGAACAGCGCTACGCCACCGTGATCGGCACCGAGCCGGTGCGCGAGTCCACCACCCAGTCGGTCCCGCATGAAGTGTGCGAGGACGTGGTGGTGCAGGAGCGCCTGCCCGAGCGCGACGGCAACGTCGGCGGCACCGTGGCCGGCGCGGTCATCGGTGGCCTGATCGGCAACCAGGTCGGCGGCGGCAAGGGCAAGAAGGTCGCCACCGCGGCCGGCGCCGTGGCCGGCGGCGTGATCGGCAACCAGGTCGACAAGCGCCACGTCGGCGGCAAGGTCGTCAGCCGCACCGAGCGCCAGTGCCGCACCGAGTACGCCACCTCCGAGTCCAGCCGGGTGATCGGCTACACCGTGACCTTCCGCAACCCGGACGGCACCACCGGCACCAAGCGCATGGACAAGAAGCCCGGCGAGCGCATCGCCCTGGGCACCGAGGACAAGGTGGTCGGCTACGACGTGACCTACCGCTACCAGGGCCAGGAAGGCACCCTGCGCCTGGACCAGGAGCCGCAGTCCGACCGCCTGCCGGTGGTCGACGGCAAGATCGTCACCGCCGGCGTGGACGTCGGCGCGCAGGGCGCCAACCGCCAGTAAGCGCGGGCCCGTTGCCAGCACCGAAGGCCGCTCCCCCGGGGGCGGCCTTCTTTTTGGTTCTTCACCCAACTCCGGGGAAGGCCGCCCGGATCTTGAGGAAGAAGTAGGCGTCATCGCGGAAGCCGTAGGCCATGCGCTTGATGACCTTGATCTTGTTGTTGATGCCCTCGACCAGGT
>Ga0182748_1000128_pt1 | contig 92413 bp, 84 predicted proteins | sample eDN3rd37CKraftOP_FD_128877 | JGI IMG/M metagenome (GOLD analysis project Ga0182748, IMG submission 128877) | Enriched Organic Plus compost microbial communities from Emeryville, California, USA - eDNA 3rd pass 37_C Kraft OP (version 2) (version 2) ... | reverse complement strand
CGGCCACAGCAGCGCCAGGAACAGCCACAGCCCCAGCGAGGCCAGCGCCGACGTGGCCGCCGAGCGGAACAGCACCGAGAACAGCATGGACACCGCCAGCCAGACGCCCGCGTACGCCAGCGCGGCCAGCAGGAACAGCAGCGAACGCGCCACCTCCTGCCCGCCCGGCGGCACGCCCAGCGCCAGCAGCCCCACCCCCATCACCAGCAGCCACAGGCAAAGCAGGCTGATCGCCAGCGTCGCCAGGCCCGCCAGGAACTTGCCCAGCAGCAGCGCGTCGCGGTAGATGGGCTGCGACAGCAGCCGGCTCATGGTGCGCCGCGAATATTCGCCGTTGATGGCGTCGAACCCCAGGCCGATCGCCATCAGCGGGATGAGGAATCCCAGCAGGGAAGCGAACGACGGCATCGGGTCCTGCGAGGTGGTGAAGATGCGCAGGAAGACGAAGGGGTCCTCGGCAGTGGTGCTGCGTATATGCTGCAGCGCCCCGTACAGCGCCGCCGCCGCGGTCAGCACGATGAGCCATTCCAGCACCCGCATGCGCGCGCTGGAGAGGTGGTCGGCGAACTCCTTGAGCGTGACCGTACCCACGCCCTTCCAGGGGGATCCTTTACGCTGCATGGCCCGCCTCCCCGGCGCCCGCTTCGGCGCGCTGGAAAAACCCGTTGTAGATGGCGTCCAGGCTGGGCGCGTCCACCGACAGCCTGAGCAGGTCGGCGCCCGCCTCCACCACCGCCCGCGCCGCGCCGGCGCGCACGTCGTCGGCCGCCAGCAGGCGGTAGCGGTCCGGCTCCGGGGCCTCGACGGCGCGCACGCCGGGCACGCGCCGCAGCGCCTCGGAGAGGTCCGGGCCGCGCGCCTGCACCTCCACCGCAAAGCCCGAACCCAGCACCTGCCGCGCCAGTTCCGGCACGGTGCCCATCAGCGCGATGCGCCCGCGCCGGAACAGCGCCACGCGGTCGCAGACCCGCTGCATATGGTCCAGCAAGTGGGACGACAGCAGCACGGTTACCCCCTCGGCCTTCAGGGCGCGGATCAGGTCCAGGAATTCTTCGGTGGACTGCGGATCCAGGCCGGAGGTCGGTTCGTCCAGGATGGCCACGCGGGCCCGCTTCATGACGATCTCGGCCAGCCCCAGGCGCTGGCGCATGCCGCGCGAATACGTGGCTACCCGCCGGCCGGCCACGTCGGCCAGGCGCATGCGCGCCAGCGCGCCGTCGATGCGCTCGCGCCGCTGCGCCGCGTCCAGCCCGAGCAGCCGGGCGGTATAGGCCAGGTTGTCGCGCGCCGACAGGTAGTCGTAGAAACCCACCGCGTCCGGCAGGTAGCCCAGCTCGCGCTTGACGCCCAGCGGATCGCGCTGCGGATCGCGGCCCAGCACCCGCACGCTGCCGGCGCTGGCCTCGGTCAGCCCGAGCAGCATCAGGATGGTGGTGGTCTTGCCCGCGCCGTTGGGGCCCAGCAGGCCGAAGATCTCGCCCTGCCCCACGCTGAACGACACGTCGTCCACCGCGCACGCGTCGCCGTAGCGCTTGGTCAGCCCCTGCGCTTCGATCAGGTAGTCGCTCATCGCCGTCCGAACCTCGCCACGGCGCCCACCAGGATCAGGACCGCGACCGCGAGGATGGCCACGCCCACGATGCCCCACAGGCTGGAAGTGGAAACGGTGATGCGGAAATCGCCCGAGGCGGACTGCCCGCCCGCCGAGGCGCTGAGACTCGCCATGTAGTCGCCGGCCAGCGAGCGCGCCGAGGGAGTGATGCGGGCCTGGACTTCGGCCTGCTTGCCGGCGGCGAGGTGCCCGATGGTCTTGGGCTCGAACTCGACCGTCCAGCCGTTGGGGGCGCTGCCCGAGAGCGTCACGTTGTCGGCCGCGGCGCCGCCGTCGTTGCGCACCACCACCGGCAGGGTCGAGGCGGTGCCGGCCTCGGCGTTGCCGCTCATCAGCCCGTCGCGCCCGGTCAGCCGCAGCCGCGGCTGGCCTACGATCTCGAGCTGCACCTTGGCCCCGGCCTGTATGCCTTCGGCGCTGGCGTTCACCTGCACCGGGTAGCGGCCCGGCTCCGCGTTGGCGGGCGGGCGCACGGACAGCTTGACGTCCTTGGTCTCGCCCGCCTTGATCGGCAGCGAACTGATCTGCTGGCTGCCGTAGCCTTCGGTGAAGCTGGCGTCGAAGTATTCGGGGACCTGGGCGGCGAAGGCGACCACCATGTCCCGCCCGCTGCCGTTGGTCACCGACAGCGAATAATCGAAGGTCGATTGCGCGCCGCCCTTGATGTCCGGCAGCTTGGTCTCCAGGCTGAGCTGCGCCGGCAGCTCCTTGGCCAGCGCGACCTGCACCGGCAGGTCCACGCGCTGCCCGCCGCCTTCGGCCACCACGGTCAGCGTGTGCGGCTCGGCGCCGGCGCCGGCCGGGACCTCGAGCCGCAGCTGCAGCGGCACGCTGTCGTCGGTGGCCGGCATGGCGGCGGCCACCGGCTGCCCGCCGCCCAGCAGGGTCGCGGTCCAGCCCTCGGGCACGCCCTCGACCTTGAGCGCCAGGCGCTGCGGGGCCAGGCCGTAGTTGCGCAGCCGCAGCTGCAAGGTGGAGGTGGTGCCGGGCTTGGCGGTGACGGCGGGATAGTCCGTCAACAGGTACAGGCCCTTGGGCGAAGCCGGCTGCGCGACCGCGGCGCCGGACAACAGGAGGGTCGCTGCAAAGACCCAAAGGGAAAGCGCTTTCCGCATGTTTTTTTTCTCCTCGGACGGCCGGCGCGTGCTTGTCCTTCGCGGAGCGGGGCGCCGCGACGGCCTGGACGACGACTGAACGAATCAGGCACCCGCCGCGGCGCGCGGCCGCGGCGGGCATCTCCTTTTGCACCGGCGCGAACGGGCACGCGATGCGAGATCTATGATCGGCGCGCCGCGGATTTTGTTCCCGTGTTCGCATGCGTGCGGCGCAGGCTGAAAACCCGCTGAACCGCACGCTGAAAACCGGCTGAACCGCGCACGGCCGGGACGGTCTTGCGCGCCCCGCCCGGCTTGCTCTATGTTGCATAGCCTGATCGCATCGAACGGAGGCTGGCATGCATATCTTCCAGACGATCTCGGACCACGCGGGCGCCATGCGCGCGCCGCTCTACGCGGTAACCGCCACCGTAGCGGCGCGCGTGGATACGCCGGTGCTGCTCATCCTGCACTGGCACGGATTCCGCCGCGGCACGCCGGTCGCGGTACCCGGCACGGTCATCCCCATGCGTCCCCTGCCCGGCTCGGCGCTGCAGCTCAACGCGCGCTGGCGCTCCTTCGACGAACTGGACCGGGCGGTGCTGGACGCGGCCTGGCAGCTGGGCGCATGGGAAGTCGAGCGGCTGGGCCGGCGGCCGTGGTGGCGGCTGGGCGCGCCGGCCAGCGAGGCGCTGGCCGCGCACCGCGCCTTCGGGGACTACCCCGACCGCGAGCCCGGACAGGAGGACCCCGTCATGGAAGCGCCCGATCGCGGCGAGATGCTGCGGCTGGCGGCACGCAAGGGCTACGTGCGGTGGCTGTTCCGCCCCCGCAAAGGCGGCCTGTGGCAGGAACTGGAAGGCGACGACGGCACGCTGGACGCCGGCGGCGGCCGCACCCTGCCTTGCCCGGTACCGTCCCAGCCCTACGTGGGCGGGCGCAGCAGCCGCACGGTCTATCGCCTGGGCCGCGCGGATCGCCTGATTTTTCCAAAACATCTTGATACAAAATCGGCGTTCCGCGGGGGCTTGAAGCGGCCGGCGGCCGCCCATACATCATGATCCGCCGCTTCCGGGCGGCACGGCGACGCGTCCGGGCGAACCCCCGCCCGGGGCCGCGCCGGATTCCCTTTCTGGTGATCTGAACATCGCTTAGGAGATTGATCATGAAGATTCGTCCCCTTCACGACCGGATTATCGTCAAGCGGATCGAACAGCAACGCAAGACCGCTTCCGGCATCGTGATTCCCGATTCCGCCGCCGAGAAGCCGGAGCAGGGCGAAGTCCTGGCCGTGGGCAGCGGCAAGGTGCTGGAAGACGGCAGCGTGCGTGCCCTGCAGCTCAAGGAAGGCGACCGCGTGCTCTTCGGCAAGTATGCCGGGCAGACCGTGAAGGTCGACGGCGAGGAACTGCTGGTGCTGCGCGAAGAAGACGTGCTGGCCGTCGTGGAGGAAAGCGGCAGCCAGCTCAAGAAGGCCGCCTGATCCCAACCGCCACGATACGGGAGTTCGAACATGAGTGCGAAAGACGTCAAGTTCCATGATGGCGCCCGCAGCCGCATCGTCAAGGGCGTGAACATCCTGGCCGAGGCCGTGAAGGTCACCCTCGGCCCCAAGGGCCGCAACGTGCTGCTCGAGCGCAGCTTCGGCGCGCCGGTCATCACCAAGGACGGCGTGTCGGTGGCCAAGGAAATCGAACTGAAGGACAAGTTCGAGAACATGGGCGCGCAGGTGGTCAAGCAGGTGGCCTCCAAGACCGCCGACGTCGCCGGCGACGGCACCACCACCGCCACCGTGCTGGCGCAGTCCATCGTGCAGGAAGGCATGAAGTACGTGGCTTCCGGCATGAACCCCATGGACCTCAAGCGCGGCATCGACCGGGCCGTCTCGGCGGTGGTCGAGGAGCTGCGCAAGCTGTCCAAGCCGATTTCCACCAACAAGGAAATCGCCCAGGTCGCCGCGCTGTCGGCCAATGCCGACGAGGCTGTCGGCAAGATCATCGCCGAGGCCATGGAAAAGGTCGGCAAGGAAGGCGTCATCACCGTCGAGGACGGCAAGTCGCTGGACAACGAGCTGGATGTCGTCGAGGGCATGCAGTTCGACCGCGGCTACCTGAGCCCCTACTTCATCAACGACCCGGAAAAGCAGGTCTGCTCGCTGGAAGACCCGCTGGTGCTGCTGCACGACAAGAAAATTTCGGCCATCCGCGACCTGCTGCCCGTGCTGGAAGCCGCCGCCAAGGCCGGCAAGCCGCTGCTCATCGTCGCCGAGGACGTCGAAGGCGAAGCCCTGGCCACGCTGGTGGTCAACGCCATGCGCGGCGTGCTCAAGGTGGCCGCGGTCAAGGCGCCGGGCTTCGGCGACCGCCGCAAGGCCATGCTGGAGGACATTGCCACGCTGACCGGCGCGACGCTGATTTCCGAGGAAACCGGCATGCAGCTCGAGAAGGCCACGCTGGCCGAGCTGGGCAGCGCCAAGCGCGTCGAGGTGCAGAAGGAAAACACCATCGTCGTCGGCGGGGCGGGCGACCCCGAACGCATCAAGGCCCGCGTCAAGTCCATCCAGACGCAGATCGAGCAGGCGACCAGCGACTACGACCGCGAGAAGCTGCAGGAACGCGTGGCCAAGCTGGCCGGCGGGGTGGCGGTGATCCGCGTGGGCGCGGCCACCGAAGTCGAGATGAAGGAGAAGAAGGACCGCGTGGACGACGCCCTGCACGCCACCCGGGCGGCGGTCGAGGAAGGCATCGTGCCCGGCGGCGGCGTGGCGCTGCTGCGCGCGCGCAAGGCCGTGGCCGACCTGCGGGGCGCCAACCCCGACCAGGAAGCCGGCATCCGCATCGTGCGCAGCGCGCTGGAAGCGCCCCTGCGCGCCATCGTGGCCAACGCCGGCGACGAGCCCTCGGTGGTGGTGGCCAAGGTGCTGGACAACCCGGCGCCCGCCTACGGCTACAACGCGGCCTCCGGCGAATACGGCGACCTGGTGGCAATGGGCGTGGTCGACCCGACCAAGGTCACCCGCACGGCGCTGCAGAACGCCGCCTCCATCGCCGGCCTGATCCTGACCACGGACGCCACCGTGGCCGAACTGCCCAAGGAAGAGAAGGCCGCCGCGCCCGCGCCGGCGGACATGGACTTCTGACGACGCGGCCGCACGGCACGGCGCGGCCCCCCGCGCCGCGCGGGCCGCGGGGGCCTGGCCGCCGCGGCCTTTTCTACGCCTCTTCCAGGCGCATCCCTATCCTGACGCACACCTGCCAGTGGGCGATGCGGCCGTCCTCGACGTGGCCGCGCACGTCGGTGACCTGGAACCACTCGATGTGCCGCAGGGTTTCCGAGGCGCGGGCGATCGCGCGCGCCACCGCATCGTCCGACGAGCGGGAAGACGACCCCACCAGTTCGATCTGCTTGTACACGTGCTCCGACATACCGGTCTCCTTGCCTGGCGGGGAGGCGGACCGCGGCGCGGCGCGCCGGGACCGGGCGGCGGGCCCCGCCGCCCCTGCCTTCCGGTAGGCCCATTGCAGCACGGGACGCGCGGGGCGGCGTGTGGAAATGCTTCCGCCCGGCACCGCCGGTAAACCGCCGCGGCGCCGCCGATTCTCCGGGAAAACCCGCGGTTTTCGCGCCCGCGCGGCGTGTCTGGCCCAAGCAACCGCCGGAGACTGGTACTAATCGCGCCGCCCCATCGTGGCTACTCTTCAGTGTCTGCTGCCGCCAGGCAGATCCTTAGCGACGAGAGGTACTGCCCGATGTTCTTCCTGAAACGATTCTGCATCGCCGCCCTGGCCGGGGCCGCCCTGGCCGCCGGCGGCATCGCCGCCGCGGCCGACACGCCCGCGCGCGGCGGCACCCTGGTCATCGGCTCCACCCAGGTGCCCCGGCACCTGAACGGCGCCGTGCAATCCGGCATCGCCACCGCGCTGCCCAGCGCCCAGCTGTTCGCCAGCCCGCTGCGCTTCGACGCCGAATGGAAGCCCCACCCTTACCTGGCCGAATCCTGGGAGCTGGCCGAGGACGGCAAGACGCTCACCCTGCACCTGCGCAAGGACGCCTACTTCCACGACGGCAAGCCCGTCACCTCGGAAGACGTGGCCTTCTCGATCATGGCAATCAAGAAGAACCACCCCTTCCAGACCATGTTCGCGCCGGTCGAAGCGGTCGACACGCCCGATGCCCACACCGCCGTCGTGCGCATGAGCCAGCCGCATCCGGCGATCCTGCTGGCCATGTCCCCGGCGCTGTGCCCCATCATGCCCAAGCACGTCTACGACGACGGGCAGGACATCAAGAGCCATCCGCGCAACGCGCAGGACGTGGTCGGCTCGGGCCCGTTCAAGCTCAAGAGCTTCACGCCCGGCCAGGAAATCGTGCTGGAGCGCTTCGACAAGTACTTCGTGCCGAACGAGCCCTACCTGGACCGCATCGTCGTCAAGATCAACCCCGACGCGACCACGCTCATGATCGGCCTGGAGCGCGGCGAGATGCAGCTGCTGCCCTTCATGACCGACCCGACCATCCTGCGCCGCGTGCAGTCCAACGCGGACCTGACGATGACCGACCGCGGCTACGAGGGCATCGGCGCGCTGAGCTGGCTGGCCTTCAATACCGAGCGCAAGCCGCTGGACGACGTTCGCGTGCGCCAGGCGATCTCCTACGCCATCGACAGGAACTTCATCGTGCGCGCGCTCAACGGCGGCTTCGCCAAGCCTTCGGACGGCCCCATCATCGGCACCAGCCCCTTCGCCACCGAAGACCTGCAGAAGTATCCGCTGGACCTGAAGAAGGCCGAGCAACTGCTCGACGAGGCCGGGCTCAAGAAGGACGGCGACGGCGTGCGCCTGAAGCTGACCGTGGACTACATGCCCGGCAGCGACGTGCAGGGCAAGAACGTGGCCGAGTACCTGCGCTCGCAGCTCAAGAAGGTGGGCATCATGGTGCAGAGCCGCGCCTCGGCCGATTTCCCCACCTGGGCCAAGCGCATCGCCAGCCACGACTTCGACATGACCACCGACATCGTCTTCAACTGGGGCGACCCGGTGATCGGCGTGCACCGCACCTACCTGTCGAGCAACATCCGCGACATCGTCTGGACCAACACGCAGTCCTACCGCAATCCCAAGGTGGACGAGCTGCTGAACCAGGCCGCCGTGGAAAACGACCCCGAAAAGCGCAAGGCGCTGTACGCGGAGTTCGAGCGCATCGTCACCACCGACGCGCCCATCGCCTTCCTGACCGTCATCCCCTACCACACCCTGGCCAGCAAGAAGGTCGGCGGCGTGCCCGACGGGATCTGGGGCGTGATGTCGCCCATGGACGGCACCTACCTCAAGCAGTAGCCTTGAGGGAAGCGCCGGCGCGTGCGGCCGGCGCCCGTGCGGCGGCATCGCCGCGCGCCCGGCCCCGCGGCGATGCCGCGCGTCCCGGGCGGCGGTCCGCCGGCGCGGATTCTGGACCCACGGCGCCGCCGCGTCTGGTACTCAACCCGGCGCGGCATCGCCGCTACGCTAGCCGGGTTGTCAGAAAAAACACATGATCGGGGGTTATCACGCAATGCCTGGTTTCGAACCTTGCTGTAGCGCCTCGGCGGCCAGGCCGCCCGGGCACGGCGCCCTCTAGGCGGGCGATCCGATGTTGGCTTATCTGTTGCGCAGGCTCGCCTACGCCGTCGTGCTGCTGCTGGCGGTCGTTTCGCTGAATTTCCTGCTGATCCACATTTCGCCGGGCGACCCGGTGGAAACCATCGCCGGCTCCATGGGCGGCCTGAGCGACGAACTGCGCGAGCAGTTGCGCGCGCAGTACGGGCTGGACAAACCCTTCCTGGTGCAACTCGGCGTCTACCTGCTGCATGTGCTGCAGGGCAACCTGGGCTATTCCTACTATTTCAACCTGCCGGTCTCCGACCTGATCTGGCAGCGCGTGCCGGCCACCCTGCTGCTGGTGGTGACCTCGGTGTTCTTCGCCTTCCTGATCGGCACGCTGCTGGGCACGCTGTCGGCGCGCCGCCCCAACGGGCCGCTGTCGCAGGTGATCACCGTGGTGGCCGCCATCGGCTATTCGGCGCCGGTGTTCTGGACCGGCATCGTCCTCATCATCCTGTTCGCCTCCATCTTTCCGGTCTTTCCGGTCTCGGACATGCGCTCGGCGGGCTCGGACGGCCTCGGCCTGGCCGGCGTGCTGGACGTGCTGCACCACCTGGTGCTGCCGGCCTTCACGCTGGCCTTCGTGCAGCTGGCGCAATACAGCCGCCTGTCGCGCGCCAGCGTCATGGACGCGCTGTCGTCGGACTACATCCGCACGGCGCGCGCCAAGGGGCTGTCCGAAGGCCGCGTGCTCTACAAGCACGCGCTGCGCAACGGCATCCTGCCGGTCATGACCATGCTGGGCATGCAGTTCGGCAACGTGCTGGCCGGCGCCATCCTGGTCGAAACGGTTTTCAACTGGCCCGGCCTGGGCCGGCTGGCCTTCGATTCCGTGCTGCGGCGCGACTATCCCACCCTGCTGGGCATCCTGCTGTTCTCGTCCATGCTGGTGGTGATCATGAACCAACTCACCGACCTGGCCTACCGCCTGGTCGATCCCCGGATCAAAACCTCATGAGCCAAGCTTCTCCCACGCAGACGGCACCCGCCGCCCCCGCGCCCCGGCCCGTGAGCCAGACGCGCGAGGCGCTGCGCGTCTTCGTGCGCAACCCCGCGGCCGTCATCGGCCTGATCATGCTGGCCGCCATCCTGGCGGTGACGGTCTTCGGCCCCATGGTCATGGAGGCCGACCCCTTCGAGATCGTCTCCGCCCCCATGGACCCGCCCGGCTCGGAATACGCCCTGCTGGGCAGCGACTACCTCGGGCGCGATGTGCTGACCGGCATCGTCTACGGCGGACGCGCCACCCTGCTGGTGGGCCTGGTGGCGGCCGTGCTGTCGGTCGCCATCGGCGTGACCGTCGGCGCGCTGGCCGGCTACTACGGCGGCTGGGTCGACGAAGTGCTGATGCGCATCACCGAGTTCTTCCAGGTCATGCCCACGCTGCTGCTCGCCATGGTGCTGGTGACGCTGTTCTCGCCGTCGCTGGCCACCATATCCATCGCCATCGGCGTGGCCAGCTGGACCAGCAACGCGCGCCTGGCGCGCGCCGAATTCCTGCGGCTGCGCCAGCGCGAGTACGTCATGGCCGAGCGCGTGATCGGCGCGGGCAACGGCCGCATCATCTGGAAGGTGATCCTGCCCAACGCGCTGGCCCCGCTGATCGTCTCGGCCACGCTGGTGGTCGGCACCGCCATCCTGTTCGAGGCCGGCCTGTCCTTCCTGGGGCTGGGCGATCCCAACATCATGAGCTGGGGGCTCATCATCGGCAACAACCGCCCCTATATCCTGACCGCCTGGTGGGCCGTGACCCTGCCCGGCGTGGCCATCTTCCTGACCGTGCTGGCGGTCAGCCTGATCGGCGACGGGCTGAACGACGCCTTCAACCCCAAGCTGCGGGGGCGCGAATGACGGCCGCCGCCATCCGGGAGCCGCTGCTGCGCGTGGAGCGGCTGAGCTTGGAATTCCAGGGCCGGCGCCGCGCGGCCCGGGTACTCAACGACATCGACTTCGCGGTCTACCCCGGCGAGACCCTGTGCATCGTCGGCGAATCGGGCTGCGGCAAGAGCATGACGGCGCTGGCGGTCATGCGGCTGATCCCCGAGACCGGGCGCATCGCCGGCGGGCGCGTCATGCTGCGCGACCGCGACCTGGCCTCCTACAGCGTCAAGCAGATGCGGCAGGTGCGCGGCAACGAGATCTCCATGATCTTCCAGGAGCCCATGACCGCGCTCAACCCCGTCTACACGGTGGGGGACCAGATCGCCGAATCGCTGCGCCTGCACCAGGGGCTGGACGCCGGCCAGGCCCGCGCGCGCGCCGTGGAAATGCTGAAATCGGTGGGCATTCCCGCGGCCGAGCGGCGCGTGGACGACTACCCGCACCAGATGTCCGGCGGCATGCGCCAGCGCGTGATGATCGCCATCGCCCTGGCCTGCGACCCGGACGTGCTGATCGCCGACGAGCCCACCACGGCGCTGGACGTCACCGTGCAGGCGCAGATCTTCGACCTGCTGCGCGAGCAGCAGGCGCGCCGCGGCACCGCCATCGTGCTGATCACCCACGACATGGGCGCGGTCGCCGAAATGGCCGACCGCGTGGTGGTCATGTACGGCGGGCGGGTGGTCGAGGAAGGCCCGGTGCAGGACATTCTTTCCCGCCCCGGCCACCCGTACACGCGCGGCCTGATCGCCTGCCTGCCCGACCTCGACGAGCACCCCACCGACGAACGCCCCGACCTGCCCGAGATCCCGGGCGTGGTGCCTTCGGTCTGGGAGCGCGGCGTCGGCTGTCCGTTCGCCGACCGCTGCGCGCACACCATGGAAAAATGCCGGATGGACTTTCCCCCCATGTTCCCCACGGCGCAGGCGCAGCGCGTGGCCTGCTGGCTGCACGAGGACGCCGCGGCGCAAGCGCGCGTGGCCTGCCCGACCGCGGAGATACTCCCGTGAGCGCCGCCGTCCAGGCCCCTCCCGCCGCCGTCCGGCCGGGCGCCTCCGAAGCCGAACCCCTGCTATCGGTACGCGGCCTCAAGGTGCATTTCCGCATCGCGCGCAGCGGCTGGAAGCGCGAACCCGTGGTGGTGCACGCCGTCGACGGCGTGTCCTTCGACCTGCATGCCGGGCGTACCCTGGCCATCGTGGGCGAATCCGGGTCGGGCAAGACCACCACCGCCATGGCCGTCATGCGGCTGACCCCGCCCACCGCGGGCGCCATCCGCTTCGGCGGCGTCGACCTCGCCGCGCTGGACGGCGAGCCGCTGCGCGCCCTGCGCCGCCGCCTGCAGCTGGTCTTCCAGGACCCGTATTCGGCGCTCAACCCGCGCCAGCGGGCCGGCGACATCGTGCGCGCGCCGCTGGACCTCATGGGCATCGGCGCGCCGTCCGAACGCCAGGCGCGGGTCGACGAAGTCTTCCAGCTGGTCGGCCTGCGGCCCGAGCAGCAGCAGCTCTTCCCGCACCAGTTCTCGGGCGGCCAGCGCCAGCGGCTGAACATCGCCCGCGCCCTGGCCAGCGGCCCCGAGCTGGTGGTCTGCGACGAGCCGGTCTCGGCGCTGGACATCGCCATCCGCGCGCAGATCCTGAACCTGCTGCGCCGCATCCAGCGCGAGCGCGGGCAGTCGTTCCTCTTCATTTCGCACGACATGGCGGTGGTCGAGCACATCTGCGACGATATCGCCGTCATGTACCTGGGCCAGATCGTCGAACAGGCGCCGCGCAACGCGTTCTTCTCGCGCCCCCTGCACCCCTACAGCGTGGCGCTGCTGTCGGCCGTGCCGACGGTGCGCGGCGGGCGCGAGCGCGCGGCGCACCGCATCCGCCTGGCCGGCGACCCGCCCAACCCCATCGACCCGCCCGCCGGCTGCCGCTTCGCCGGCCGCTGTCCCGCGGCACAGGCGCGCTGCGAAGGCGAGGCGCCCGCGCTGCGCGAAGTCGCGCCCGGGCACCGGGTCGCCTGCCATTTCGTAGAAACCCGCGCCGGCGTGCCCGTCCCTCCCCTGGACTCCGCGCGCGCCGGCGCCAGCCCGAGGACCGCCGCATGACCTCCTCCCCGCCCCCGGCCACGCTGTATCGCGCGCGCCGCATCCTGACCATGAACCCGGCCCAGCCCGAGGCCACCCACGTCGCCGTGCGCGACGGCCGCATCCTGGGCGTGGGCAGCGCCGAAGACCTCGCGGGCTGGGGGCCGATGCGGCTGGACGAGCGCTACGCCGATCAGGTCATCATGCCCGGCCTGGTCGAGGGCCACAGCCACCTGCCCGAAGGCGGCATGTGGAAATACGTGTACGTCGGCTACTACGAGCGCCGCGGGCCCGACGGGCGCATGTGGCCGGGGGCGCGCAGCTTCGAGGCCGTGGCCGGGCGCCTGGCCGAGGCCGAGGCGAAGATGGCGCCGGGCGAAGTGCTGATCGGCTGGGGCTTCGACCCCATCTTCTTCGGCCAGGCCCGCATGACGGTGGAGCACCTGGACAAGGTCTCGTCCACCCGGCCCATCGTCATCGTGCACGCCAGCTTCCACCTGATGAACGTGAACACGCCCATGCTGGCCAAGGCCGGCATCGACCGCGACACGGACATCGAAGGCATCGCGCGATTCGAGAACGGCGAGCCCAACGGCGAGCTGTGCGAGTTCGCGGCCATGTTCCCCGTGACGCGCCTGATCGGCAACCCGCTGCGCACGGTCGGCCTGACCGACGAAGGCCTGCGCATGTTCGGCCGCGTGGCCCAGCTGGCCGGCGTCACCATGGCGACCGACCTGGTCAACGAGCTGGACGACACCGGCATCGCCAACCTGGCGCGCGTCTCGGCCGAGCCCGAGTTCCCGGTGCGCATGGTGCCGGCCGCCTCCGGCCTGTTCTTCGCCGCCGACCCGCAGGCCTGCCTGGACAAGCTGGAACAGCTCAAGCGCCTGAACCACGACAAGATGCACCTGGGCATGGTCAAGCTGGTGGTCGACGGCTCCATCCAGGGTTTCACGGCGCGCATGCGCTGGCCGGGCTACTACAACGGGGCGCCCAACGGCATCTGGGTCATCGCGCCCGACTTGCTGGGCCGGCTGGTCGACGCCTACCACCAGGCCGGCGTGCAGCTGCACATCCACACCAACGGCGACGAAGCCACCGAGGCCGCGCTGGACGCCCTGCAGGCCGCCCTGTCGCGCTCGCCGCGCCGCGACCACCGGCATACCCTGCAGCATTGCCAGATGGCCGACGCGGCGCAGTTCCGCCGCATGGCCAGCCTGGGACTGTGCGTCAACCTGTTCGCCAACCACATCTTCTACTGGGGCGACGCGCACTACTCGCTGACCATGGGACCGGACCGCGCCAACCGCATGGACGCCTGCGCCACCGCCATGCGCCACGGCCTGCCCTTCGCCATCCATTCCGACGCGCCGATCACGCCGCTGGGCCCGCTGTTCACTGCCTGGTGCGCCGTGAACCGCCGCACCGCGTCGGGACGCGTGCTGGGCGAGTCCGAACGCATCGGCGTGCAGGACGCGCTGCGGGCGATCACGCTGGGCGCGGCCTACACCCTGCACAAGGACCACGTCGCCGGCTCGATCGAAGTGGGCAAGTACGCCGACTTCTGCGTGCTGGAGGACGACCCCACCGCCGTGCCGCCCGAGGCGCTCAAGGACGTGCGCGTGGCGCAGACCGTGGTCGGCGGGGTGCCCATCCCCATGCCGGGCGCATGAACGCGCTTCGTCCGGCCGCCCCGGGCCGCCTGCCCCCCTGCCCGCGCGCGGGCCGCTGCGCCCTCGGCGGGAGCGTCGCAAGGTGAGCGCCGCCCCCGGCCGCTCCCCCCGGGTTCCCCTGACCGTCGTCGGCGGTTTCCTGGGGGCGGGCAAGACCACCCTGCTCAATCGCGTGCTGGCCCGCGGCACGCGGCGCGCGGCGGTGCTGGTCAACGACTTCGGGCCGCTGAACATCGACGCCGCGCTGGTGGCCCGCCACGACGGCGACACCATCAGCCTGTCCAACGGCTGCGTCTGCTGCTCCATGGGCTCGGGCCTGGAAGAGGCGCTGTGCCGCGTGCTGGCGCGCGACCCGCTGCCGGAATGGATCGTCATCGAGGCCAGCGGCGTGTCCGACCCCGGGCGCATCGCCCAGGTCGGCATGGCCGACCCCGCGCTGCAGCTGGAAAGCGTGGTGGTGGTGGCCGATTCCGCGCAGTTGCGCGCCCAGGCGGAGGACCCGCTGCTGGCCGACACGGTGCGGCGCCAGATCGACGCCGCCGGGCTGCTGGTGCTGAACAAGGCCGACCTCGCCGCGCCCGGGCAGCTGGCCGCCCTGCGGCACTGGCTGGAGACGCTGGTGCCCGGCGTGCCGGCCGTCGAGGCGGTCGAAAGCGACGTCGACATCGAACGGATACTGGCCCTGGAGCCGGCCGGCGCGGCCGCTTCCGGCGGCCGCGCCGGCCACGATCACGGCCACGATCACGGCCACGATCACGGCCACGATCACGGCCACGATCACGGCCACGATCACGGGCACGGCCACGATCATGGGCACGGGCACGCCCACGATGCCGGCGCCGAGCCGGACCACCCCTTCGTAAGCTGGATGTGGCCGGCCGCGCGGAGCGTATCGGCCGACGCGCTGGCCGCCGCGCTCAAGCGCCTGCCCCGCGCAGTGATCCGCGCCAAGGGCTGGGTCGAAACGGACCGGCACGGCCCGGTGCTGGTGCAGTATGCCGGCCGCCGGGTGCGCTTCGACACCGCCGCGCCGGCCCCGGCCGCCGTCCAGCACGGCCTGGTGATGATCGGCCTGCGCGGGCGGGCCGATCCCGCCGAGGCGGGCCGGCATCTGGACGCGGCCCTGCTGCCCCCGGCCTGAGAGGCGCCGCCCCGGCGGCCTTGCCCATGCCACGCGTGCGGCATGCCGGCGGACCGGTGCGTCAGGCGCCCCGCCTTCCATAAGAATGAAGAATGAAGCGTGCCGTGCGGCGCGCGCCGGCAGGCGCGGCGGCCGCTCCGGCCTCGCGCCGGACGCTCAGTCCTCCAGGAAATCCAGCATCTCCGCCGGCGGCACCTCGAGCGTGTCGGCCAGCACGCAGATGTTGATCAGGGCCACGTTGCGCAGCCCCCGCTCGATACCGCTCACATAGGAACGCGCCAGGCCGCTTTCCAGGGCCAGTTGCTCCTGCGACCAGCCGCGCGCCTTGCGCAGCTTCACCAAATGCCGCCCGAACTGCTTCAAAGGGTCGTAATCCATGCCTGTCCCACTCAGGGTTGGGCAGCAGGCTACGCAATTGACTTCTATCGAGCCACGCTCTATAGTTTCACGCACTATAAGTGACATCGATTGCCGGCCACGGCGTGCCTTCCGGGGGCTGCGGCTCACACCGACGCCGCCGGCGGGCACACCCGCCGATCGCCGTGGCCGGCACCGGGCACACCATCAACTGGAGACACAATGAGCGACACCCCCAACATCCTGGTCGAACACTTTCCGGACGGCGTCTCGCTGTTCACCATCAACCGGGAATCGCGCCGCAACGCCATCTGCTCGCGCACCGCGGCCGAACTGCAGCAGGCCTTCGCCGATTTCGACCGCTCAGACCAGCGCGTGGCGGTGATCACCGGCGCCGGTACGGCCGCCTTCTCCAGCGGGGCCGACGTCGACGACGTGCCCGATTTCTGGCGCTGCACGCCCACCGTGGGCATCGTCACCGAAAAGCCCGTGATCGCCGCCGTCTCCGGCTGGTGCGTGGGCGGCGCCCTGGTCATGACCATGATGAGCGACTTCGCCGTCGCCGCCGAAAACGCCCGCTTCTACTATCCCGAGGCCAAGATCGGCATCGCCCAGGGCATGATCGCCGGGCTGGCCGCCCGCATTCCCCACAAGGTCGCCATGGAAGTCATGCTGCTGGCGCGGGTGCTCGACGCCCGGCGCGCCCGCGAGGTCGGCCTGGTCAACGACGTCGTGCCAGACGGCCAGCACGTCGAGGCCGCGCTCGCCATGGCCCGCGAACTGGCCGGCATGGCCCCCCTGGTGCTGGGCCTGCTCAAACGCTTCGTCACGCAATCGGTGCTGCCCCACGGCCCCACCGAACATTACGGCCGCACCCGCCGCGCCGCCGAAGTCGTAGCCAACAGCCGCGACATGCAGGAGGGCCTGCAGGCCTTCCGCGAGAAACGCCCGCCCCGCTTCACCGGGCAATAGCCTCGCGGCCGGCCGCGGCCGGCTTCCCTTCGTTCCCATAGCCGCCCTGCGCGCCAGGGCAGGGGCCGGCTCACACCCAGAAAACACGTTCGTGATCACGCGCCGCGACCAGCCGCGGCAAGGCAAGGCGCCTTCCGGAGCCGCACAACCACAACGACAGGAGACGACATGAACCTCAAACGCATCGCAAGCGCCTGGGCGGCCGCCGCGGCGCTGGCGCTGGGCGCGCCCGCCCAGGCGGCCTACCCCGACAAGCCCATCCGCCTGATCGTCCCCTACCCGCCCGGCGGCTCGTCCGACAGCGTGGCGCGCCTGCTGGCCCAGGGCGTGGGCGAACGCCTGGGGCAACCGGTCATCGTCGAGAACAAGGCCGGCGCGGGCACCGTCATCGGCACCGAGGCCGTGCTGCGCGCCGAGCCGGACGGCTACACCCTCCTGTGGACGTCGACGCCCTTCGCCATCAACGCCACCCTGCTGCCCGACCTGCCCTACAAGCCGCTGGTGGATTTCTCGCCGGTGCTGATGGTGGCCGAGGTGCCGCTGGTGCTGATCGTGCACCCCGACTCGCCCGCCAGGACGCTGGCCGACCTGATCGCGCTGGCCAAGGCCCGTCCCGGCGAGCTCACCTACGGTTCGCCCGGCAACGGCAGCTCCCCGCAGCTGGCTTCCGAGCTGCTCGCCAGCCGGGCCGGCGTCAAGTTCGTGCACGTGCCCTACAAGGGCAGCGCGCCGTCCGTGCTGGGGCTGATTTCCGGCCAGACCGACCTGGTCTTCGACACGCTGTTCCTGACCCGCCCGCAGGTGGAAACCGGCAAGGCGCGCGCGCTGGCCCAGGCCGGCGCGCAGCGCTCGCCGCTCATGCCCGATGTGCCCACCGTGGCCGAGTCCGGCCTGCCCGGCTACGCCGCCTCGTCGTGGTTCACCGTGGCCGCGCGCGCCGGCACCCCGCCCGAGATCGTGCAGGCGCTGAACGCCGCCTTCAACGAAGTGCTGGGACGCGAAGCGGTGCGCGACTCCATGGTCCGCCAGGGCCTGACCGTGCTGGGCGGCTCGCAGGCGGACGCGCGCGACTACCTCAACCGCGAAATCGACAAATGGGGCGAAGCCATACGCGAATCCGGCGCGACGGTGGACTGACGCCCCCCTTCTCTTCGACACCCGCATCGACACTCGACAGGAGACCACACCATGACCTTCACGCGCCTATCCGCCCGCATGGCGGCAGCCTGCGCCGGCGCCCTGATGCTGGCCTGCGCCGCCCCGCCCGCCGCGGCGGCCTACCCCGAACGCCCCATCAAGCTGGTGGTGCCCTTCCCGCCCGGCGGCACCTCCGACAGCCTGGCCCGCATCGTGGCCAAGGGCGTGGGCGAGCGCCTGGGCCAGACCGTCATCGTCGACAACAAGCCCGGGGCCGGCACCGTGATCGGCACCGAGGCCGTGCTGCGCGAACCGCCCGACGGCTACAACCTGATCTGGGCCACCACGCCGCTGGCCATCAACGACAGCCTGCTCGACAAGCTGCCCTACGACACGCTGCGCGACATCCGGCCGGTCGCCACGGTGGCCGGCGTGCCGCTGGTGCTGATCGTGCCGGCCGCCTCGCCCGTGCACTCGCTGGCCGATCTCATCGCCCGCGCCAAGGCGGCGCCGGGCACGCTAACCTACGGATCTTCCGGCAACGGCGGCTCGCCGCACCTGGCCGCGGAAATGCTCTCCAGCATGGCGGACATCAAACTGGTGCACATCCCCTACAAGGGCAGCGCGCCGTCGGTGCTGAGCGTCATCGCCGAGCAAACCGACATGGCCTTCGACACCCTGTTCCTGACACTCCCGCAGATCCAGTCGGGCAAGGCGCGGCCCCTGGCGCAAACCGGCAGCGCGCGCTCGTCCCTGCTGCCCGACGTGCCCACCATGGCGGAGGCCGGCCTGCCCGGCTACCAGGCCGCCTCCTGGTTCATGATGGCGGTGCGCACGGGCACGCCCGCCGACATCGTCGAGCGCCTCAACGCGGCGACCAATGCCGTGCTGGCCGACCCCGCCGTGCGCCAGTCGCTGGCCGAGCAAGGCCTGCAGCCCATGGGCGGCTCGCCCCAGGATGCCACCGACCACCTGCGCAACGAGATCGGCAAGTGGGGCAAGATCGTGCGCGCCTCGGGCGCCCGGGCGGAGTAGGCGCGCCATGGAAACCCAACTGCAACGCGCCGCGGGCGCCCTGGGCGGCCTGCGCGTTCTGGACATCGGCACCATGGTGGCCGGCCCCGTGGCGGGCACCCTCATGGCCGACTTCGGCGCCGAGGTCATCAAGGTCGAACAGCCCGGCGGGGGCGACACGCTGCGGGGCCTGGGTCCCTTCGCCAAGGGCGAGAGCCTGTGGTGGAACGTGGACGGCCGCAACAAGAAATCCATCACCCTGGACCTGCGCCAGCCCAAGGGCCAGGAGATCCTGCGCCGGCTGGTCGCGCGCTCGGACGCCGTCATCGAGAACTTCCGGCCCGGCACGCTGGCGCGCTGGGGCCTGGCCTACGAGCAGCTGGCCGAAGTCAACCCGGCGCTGGTCATGCTCAGCGTCTCGGGTTTCGGCCAGACCGGCCCCTATGCCCCGCGCGCCGGCTACGACCGCATCGGCCTGGCCTTCAGCGGGGTCATGGGCCTGATCGGCTACCCCGACCGGCCGCCGGTGCGGGCCGGCATTTCCATCGCGGACTACACTACCGCCGTGCTGGGAGCGTTCTCCCTCATGATGGCGCTCTACCACCGCGACGCCGCCGGCGGGCCGGGCCAGCAGATCGACCTGGCGCTGTACGAGTCCATGTTCCGCCTGACCGAATCGCTGACCTCGTCCTACGACCAGCTGGGCACCGTCCGGCAGCGCACGGGCAACCAGCATTTCGGCGCGGCGCCGGGCAACACCTTCGAAACCCGCGACGGGCGCTACCTGATCCTGACGATCTCCGGCAATACGCTGTTCGCCCGCTTCTGCCAGGCGATCGGCCGCCCCGAAATGGCCAAGGCCCCGGAATACGCCACCCACGACCTGCGCTGGCAGTCGCTGGATACGCTCAACCGCATCACGGCCGACTGGATCCTGGCGCACGACGTGGACACCATTACCGAAACCCTGGAGGCGCACGGCATTCCCTTCTCCCTGGTGATGTCCATCGACGAGATCGTGCGCCACCCGCAGTACGAGGCCCGCGAGAACATCGTCACCGTGGACCACCCCAAGCTGGGGCCGCTGCGCATGCAGGGCGTGATCCCCAAGCTGTCGCGCACCCCGGGCGGCCCCGTGGCGGCCGCGCCCGATATCGGCCAGCACAACCAGGAAATCTACCAGGGGTTGCTGGGCATGGAGGCGGCCGAGCTCGAGCGGCTGCGCGCGGAGCGCGTGATATGAATGCAGGCTTGCATGGGCGCGCCGGTCTGCCGCGCGGCGACGGGAGGCTAGTCCGATGACCGTCCTTGCCGGAATCAAGATACTGGAGTTCGCCGCCATCGGGCCCGTGCCGTGGTGCGGCACGCTGCTGGCCAACATGGGCGCCAGCGTCCTGCGCATCGACCGCCCGGCGGGGGACGGCCCGGCGCGGGCCGGGTCCCCGCCCGGCCTGCGCGACGGCCGCGTCACGGTCGCGCTGGACCTGAAGCGGCCCGAAGACGTACGCCGCGCGCTGGCGTTCGCCTCGCGCGCCGACGCGCTGATCGAGGGCCTGCGCCCCGGCGTCATGGAGCGCCTGGGCCTGGGGCCCGATCCCTGCCTGCGCGCCAACCCGCGGCTGGTCTACGGGCGCATGACGGGCTGGGGCCAGGACGGGCCGCTGGCGCCGCGGGCCGGGCACGACATCAACTACATCGCCCTGTCCGGCGTGCTGCACGCCATCGGCCCCGCGGGCCAGGCGCCCGTGCCGCCCCTGAACCTGGTCGGCGACTTCGGCGGGGGCGGCGCCTTTCTCGCCATGGGCGTGCTGGCCGCGCTGCTGGAAGCCCGGGCCTCCGGCCGCGGGCAGGTCGTGGACGCCGCCATGGTGGACGGCGCGGCCACGCTCATGGCGTCGGTCTATGCCCGCCATGCGGCCGGCCAGTGGCGCGACGCGCGCGGCGCCAACCTGCTGGACGGCGGCGCGCCCTGGTACGGGGTCTATGCCACGCGGGACGGCGGCTACATGGCGGTGGGCGCCATCGAGCCGGCCTTCTACGCCCAGTTGCTGGAAGGCCTGGAAATCGCGCCGGACACCCTGCCCGACCGCGAAGACCGCTCCGCCTGGCCCGCGCTGCGCGCCCGCTTCGCCGACGCCTTCCGGCAACGCACGCGCGAGCAGTGGTGCGCGGTGTTCGACGCGCGCGACGCCTGCGTCACGCCGGTGCTGTCGCTGGCAGAAGCCCCCGCCCATGCGCACAACGCGGCGCGCCGCACCTTCGTCGGCCCGCCCGGCAAGGCCCGGCCCAACGCGGCCCCGCGGTTTTCCGCCACGCCGTCCACCCTGGCGGCCGACGACGCCTCCGAGGCCAAGCGCAGGCGGCTGGCGCAGGAATGGGGGCTGGACGCAGCGGGTGGGCCCACCGGAACAATGCCTGGGTAGCCCCGCGGCAGGGCGCGCTCCGCAGGACGCGCCGGAACCCGGAACGCCCGGCCCCGGCCTCAGTCGGCCGTCAGGCGGTCCAGCGCTTCCTGGTATTTGGCGGCGGTCTTTTCCAGCACGTCGCGCGGCAGGCGCGGGGCCGGGGGGGTCTTGTCCCAGGGCTGGGTTTCCAGCCAGTCGCGCACGAACTGCTTGTCGAAGGACGGCGGGCTGATGCCTGCACGGTAGCCATCGGCCGGCCAGAAGCGCGACGAATCGGGCGTGAGCACCTCGTCCATGAGATGCAGGCGGCCTTCGGCGTCCAGGCCGAATTCGAACTTTGTGTCGGCGATGATGATGCCCTTGGTCAGGGCGTAGCGCGCCGCCTCGGCGTAGAGCTGGAGCGTGACCTCGCGGATGCGCTCGGCGGTATCGCGGCCCACGGCCGCCACCACGTGGTCGAAATCGACGTTCTCGTCGTGGGTGCCGAATTCCGCCTTGGCGGCCGGGGTGAAGATGGGCTGGGGCAGCTTGCCGGCCTGCTCCAGGCCGGGCGGCAGCGAAATCCCGCACACCGCGCCGGTGGCCTGGTAGTCCTTCCAGCCGGAACCGATCAGGTAGCCGCGCGCCACGGCCTCGACCAGGATGGGCTGCAGGCGCTTGACCACCATGGCGCGGCCGGCGACCTGGCTGCGCTCGTCCGGCTGCACGACGTCTTCGGGCGCGATGCCGGTGGCGTGGTTGGGCAGCACGTGCCCCAGCCTGCGCAGCCAGAACTCGGTCAGGGCGGTCAGCACCCTGCCCTTGCCGGGGATGGGGTCGTCCAGGATCACGTCGAAGGCCGAGATGCGGTCGGTGGCGACGATGAGCAGCTTGTCGTCGCCCACGGCGTACATGTCGCGGACTTTGCCGCGCCCCAGCAGCGGCAGCGACGGGATGCGGGATTGGTGCAGGGGGGGATTCACGATGGCGGCCGGTGCGATGCGGTGGAAGGGAAAAAGGCCGCGCGAAAGGCGGCCGAAGCCGCCATAGTTTAACGGTTAACGCGCCTGCCCGGACGCCTGCGGCATGCCCGCGGGCTGCGCCCCGGCCCCGGGCGATCCGGGCTCGGCCGCCGTGCCGGAATCGAAGCCTATGGTCAGCGACACGGCCCGCGCCGCGCGACGCAGCGCGGGCAGGTAGCGCATGCCGCTCTGGACGCTCATGCGCGAGGCGGGCGCATGCACGGCGATGGCGGCGTAGTACCTGCCGGTGGCGTCGACCACCGGCACGGCCAGCGCGGCCGAATCCTCGAACAGTTCGCTGTCGTGCACCCCGAGCTGGGTCGCGCGCACCTGCCTGAGCTCGGCTTCCAGCACCTTCGGGTCGGTGATGGTCTTGGGGGTGTAGGCCTTGAGCGGGCCCTTGCCCAGCACGCGATGCAGCTGCTTGGGCGACATCTGGCTCAGGAACAGCTTGCCGCTGGCCGTGCAGTGCAGCGGCACGCGGGTGCCGGGCTCCAGGTGCAGGCGCAGCGGCAGGGGCGTCTCGACCCGGTCCAGGTAGAGCACTTCGCCAGCGTCCAGCGTGGTCATGTTGCAGGTTTCGCCGATCTCGTCGACCAGTTGCTGCAGGATGCCGTGCCACTCGCCGCGCAGCGAAGACTGCTGCAGCACGTCCAGCGCGAAGGCCGACAGGCGGGTGCCGACGATATAGCGCTTGCTGAGCGGCTCGCGGCGCAGCAGCGCGCCGTCCTGCAGCATGCCCAGGATGCGGAAGACCGTGGGCTTGGGCAGCCCGCTGGCCTCGGTGACCTCGTCCAGCGAGACCGGATGCCCGGCCCGCACCACGGCCTCCAGGATCGCGAAGGCCCGCAGCGCGATCGAATCCGGCTTGCCCGAGTCCGGCATTCAGGCAACCTGCGGCAGGCCGAGGATGCCGCGCGCTTCCGACGGCGTGGCGGGCCGGCGGCCGTACTGCGGGCAGGCGTCGGCGATCTTCTTGACCAGCTCGGCGTTGCTGGCCGCCAGGCGGTCCTTGTCGTAGCGGGTGTTGTCTTCCAGGCCAGTGCGGCAGTGGCCGCCCTCGGCCAGGCACCACTGGTTGACTTCCCACTGGTGGCGGGAAATGCCGGCGGCCACCCAGGTGGCGTCGGGCATGACCTCGGCCATCTCGCTGCGCAGGAAATCGAAGACCGTGCGCCGCGCCGGCATGGCGTTGGGAATGCCCATGACGAACTGCACGTGGGGCGCGCCCTTGAGCAGGCCCTTGCGGGCCAGGCCGGCCGCGTTGTAGAGCATGGCGAGATCGAAGACTTCGATCTCGGGCTTGATGTCGTATTCCAGCATGGTCGCGGCCAGCCCTTCGACGAAGTCCGGCGGGTTTTCGTAGATGTTCCTGGGGAAGTTTACCGAACCCGTGGCCAGGGAAGCCATGTCCGGCCGCAATGCCAGCATCGCCCCGCGCGCGGCCTGCTCGCGCCCGCGCCCGCCGGTGGAGAACTGGATGATCATGCCCGGACAGTGCTTGCGCACCCCTTCCTGCACCTGGGCGAACAGCGCCGGGTCCGAGGCCGGGGACTCGTCCGGGTTGCGCACGTGCACGTGGACCAGCGACGCCCCGGCCTCGTAGGCCTCGTGCGTGGACTCGATTTGCTCCTGGGGCGTGATCGGCACGGCGGGGTTGTCTTTCTTGCAGGGGAGCGCGCCGGTGATCGCGACGGTGATGATGACCGGAGTTGCCATGGCGGATTCCTGTGGGGTGGGGGATGGGTCGGCTTGGCGCAGGCCAAATATCGTTCAATGAAATCGTGCATTTCATTATTGCAATCCCGGCGCATCCGTGCAATAGTTTTTGCCACCGAATCAGAATGTTTCGTCCAACGAAATATTGGCCCGCCGAAGCACGGCCGCTCCCCGGCACGCCCCCCAGCCGCCGGCTCGGCATTCCACCAGGAAGAGGAATCCACCGTGAGCAGTGAGAAGCTGAACTACCAGGATCTGGTTCAACTCATCGAGGTCATCAAGTCGGCCTCCGACTTCAACGATTTCCACCTGCGCATGGGCGAGATCGAGATCGAACTGCGCCGCGGCGGGGGGACGGGCGCCGCGCCCGCCCAGGCCGTTCCGGCGGCGGCCCCGGCTCCCTCCACTCCCACCCCGGCCGCCGTGCCGGCTCCCGCTCCGGCCCAGGACCCGGTCCAGGCCGCCGCCCCGGCGGCCGCCGCGGCCCCGGACTATCCGCCCGACGCCATCCTGGTCAAGTCCCCCATGGTCGGCACCTTCTACCGGTCCCCGGAACCCGGGGCGCCGCCCTTCGCCGACGTCGGCCAGCGGGTCGAGGCCGGCGCCACGGTCTGCATCATCGAAGTCATGAAGCTGATGAACTCGCTGCCCGCCGAGCAGGCCGGGACCGTGGCCGAAGTGCTGGTCGAGGACGGCATGCCGGTGGAATTCGGCCAGGTCCTGATGGTGCTGCGGCCATGAGCGCCGGCCGTACCCAAGGTGCATCCCCCGGCGCGCCGCGCGAAGGGCGTCCGGCCCTCGCGTCCCGCCCCTTCAAGCGCGTGCTGGTCGCCAACCGCGGCGAGATCGCGGTGCGCGTGATCCGGGCCTGTCGCGAACTGGGCCTGGAAACCGTCCAGGTCTATTCCGAGGCCGACCGCGATTCGCTGCCGGTCAGGCTGGCCGACAAGGCGGTCTGCATCGGCCCCGCGCGCTCGCGCGACAGCTACCTGAACGGCCGCTTCATCGTGTCGGCGGCGCGCATGCACGGCGCGGACGCCATCCACCCCGGCTACGGCTTCCTGTCCGAGAACGCCGAGTTCGCGGCGCTGTGCGAGGCCGAAGGCATCGCCTTCATCGGCCCCTCCTCGCGGGTCATCGCGCTCATGGGCGACAAGGCCACCGCGCGCCAGATGGCCCAGGACGCGGGCGTGCCCACCACGCCCGGCTCGCGCGACACCCTCTCCGGCCCCGAAGAAGCCCGGAGGGTGGCCGACGGACTCGGCTACCCGGTGCTGCTCAAGGCCGCCGCCGGCGGCGGCGGGCGCGGCATGCGCGTGGTCTGGAAGGCCGAGGAACTGGAGGCGCGCTACGGCGACGCGGCGCGCGAGGCCAAGTCGGCCTTCGGCAACGACGCCATCTACGTGGAGAAATTCCTCACCGAGGTCCGGCACATCGAGATCCAGATCCTGTCCGACGGCGAGAACGTGCTTCACCTGGGCGAGCGCGACTGCTCGATCCAGCGCCGCAACCAGAAGCTGCTGGAAGAAAGCCCCTCGCCCGTGCTGGACGCCCGGGTGCGGGCCGAGATCGGCGAGGCCGCCGTGCGCCTGTGCCGCCACGTGGGCTACACCAGCGCCGGCACCATCGAATGCATCCTGGACGGCAGGAGCGGGCAGTTCTATTTCATGGAAATGAACACCCGCGTGCAGGTCGAGCACCCGGTGTCGGAGCTGGTCACCGGCGTGGACATCGTCAAGGAACAGCTACGCATCGCGCGCGGCGAAAAGCTGGCGCTGCGCCAGGAAGACATCGCCATCCGCGGCCACGCGATCGAATGCCGCGTCAACGCCGAGGACGCCGCGCGCGACTTCCAGCCCTGCCCGGGCGAAGTCCGGGCCTTTCTCGCACCGGGCGGCCCCGGCATCCGCGTGGACTCGCACCTGTACGGCGGCTACCGCGTCCCGCCCTACTACGACTCGCTGCTGGCCAAGGTCATCGCCTGGGGCGCCACGCGCGAGGAGGCCATCGCCCGCATGCGGCGCGCCCTGTCCGAGATGCGCGTCGAAGGCGTGACCACCACCATCCCCTTCCACCTGTCGCTGCTGGAGCACGAGCGCTTCCGCAGCGGCGACACGCACACCAAATTCATCGAAGAATCGATGCTGGAGCCGAAATGACAAGCGCCTCCCGGAAGTCCGACGGCGGGTTCGGGCTGATCGACGTCACGCTGCGCGACGCCCACCAGTGCCTGTGGTCCACCCGCATGACCACCGCCATGATGACGCCCATCCTGAACGAGCTGGACCGCAGCGGCTACGCCTACCTCAACATCCTGGGCGGGGCGGTGTTCGACGTCTGCGTGCGCTATCTCCAGGAAAACCCCTGGCACCGCATGAAGCTGCTGTGCGATCGCCTGTCCACGCCGTGCGACGGCCTGACGCGCGGACAGAGCCTCTACACCTTCGAACTGTTCCCGGACGACATCGTCGAGCTCAATTCGCATGTGCTGGCCAGGCTGGGCATCAAGGTGCTGACGGTCTACGACGCGCTCAACGACAACCGCAACATCGTGTCGTCCGTGCGCTCCGGCCACGAGGCCGGCATGCTGGTCAACACCATGATGACCTACACGCTCAGCCCGGTGCATACCGACGACTACTACGTCGCACGCACCAGGGAGCTGGTGGAGATGAAGTCGGACTTCATCTCCATCAAGGACCCCACCGGCCTGCTCACCCCCGAGCGGGGGCGCACCCTGTTCCCGGCGGTGGTGGCCGCCGCCGGCGGGATCCCGGTGCAGTTGCATTCCCACTGCCAGTCCGGCCTGGCGCCCGAGGTCTACCAGATCGCCGTCGAAAGCGGCTTCCGCTACGGCTACACCGCCGTCGAGCCGCTGGCCAACGGGGCGTCGCTGCCCGCCACGGAAGAGATCGACGACCGGGCCCGCGCGCTGGGCCGGCGCACCGGCATCGACCGCGCCATGCTGAGCCGGGTCTCGGACTATTTCGACTGGCTGTGCGAACGCGACGACAAGCCGCGCGGCCAGGTCGCCGCCTACGACCCGGCGCTCTACGAGCACCAGGTGCCGGGCGGCATGATCACCAACTTGAAATCCCAGTTGCAGGCCATGGGCATGGAGCACCGCCTGCCGGAGATACTGGAGGAAGCCGCGCGGGTGCGCCAGGACCTTGGCTACCCCATACTGGTCAGCCCGTTCGCGCAGTACATCATCACGCAATCCGTGCTCAACGTCATGCAGGGCGAGCGCTACAAGACCATCCCCGACGAAGTGCGCAAGTACGCCCTGGGCCACTACGGCCGGCTGGCGGCCACGCCGTCGGCGGAATTCCTGGAGCGCGCCCGCATCCGCCCCGACGACATCGCGGACGCGCGGCCGGGCGAGCACCTGGCGCCCGGCATTCCCAAGGCCAGCGCCGAGGCCGGGCCCGGCGCCAGCGACGAAGACATTCTCATGGCGGCGTTCTACGATAAGCCGCTGCGCGCCGGTCTGAAACCGCCCGGCGACTACGCCTACAAGACCACCCCCTTACAGGAACTGATCCGCTATATCGGATCCAAGCGCGACCTCAGCCATGCCCGGATACGGTTCGGAGGCGTCGACCTGATGCTGTCGTCCTGAACCGCCCCGGCCCGGCCGGCCGCACCCCACCGCCACCGGACGGCATCCGGTCGCCCGCCGCCGCGGGCAGTCATAACAGGAAAGGAGACAACAATGGAATTGCACCCCTTATTGCATGCACGGAGTTGGAAACGGCTCCTGGCGTGCGCCGGCCTGGCCGCAGCGGCCGCCGCGCCCGCGCTGTCGCAGGCGCAACAGTTCACCGACTGGGGCTGGCCCCTGCCCTACGAAAAGGTGTCGGAGAAATCCGTCGCCTGGCTCAAGGACAAGGGTTGGTGGCCGGTGCAGATCGCCTACCAGGCGCCCTGGTCCGGCCAGAACACGATCAACATCGTCATGGACAAGCAGGGCCTGCTGCAGGCGCGCGGCGTGGAAACCAAGTTCCAGCCCTTCGCCTCCGGCCCGGCGATCAACGAGGTCATCGTCGCGGCGCGTTTCCAGGCGGCCAGCGGCGGCAACTTCCCGTTCTCGTCGCTGCTCGACAAGAAGATCCCGGTCAAGGCGATCGCGCTGGAAAGCCCCAACCTGCTGCACGCCCTGGTGGTACCTCAGGATTCCCCGATCAAGAGCTTCAAGGACCTCAAGGGCAGCAACCCGCCGGCGGCCGTGGGCGTGGTCACCGGCTCGTCGGGCGAGTTCTACCTGCAGATGGCCGCGGCGGTCAATGACGTCAAGATCGGCAAGGACATCATCCTGAAGAACATGTCGCCGGGCGAGCTCATGGCCCTGCCCAAGGGCCTGGCCGCGGTCGCGCCGTGGGACCCGACGGTGGCCATGATGACCGACGAGCGCAAGAACGGCCGCATCGCCGACACCATCTACCCCTACAACATGTACGAAGGGCAGTTCTACGTGCGCGCCGAACTGGCCGAAAACGTGCCCGACGTAGTGCAGGCCATGTCCGACGCCTTCGCCGAGGCCACCCTGTGGATCCGCCGGCACCCGGACAAGGCTGCCGAGCTCACGGGGCAGGACCCGAGCCTGCGCAACTACTCCAAGGACATTCTCCTGCAACAGGTCCAGGCCTATAACAACCTCTACAAGCCGACCTACATCTACCCGCACGCGCAGTTCTGGGGCTCGGTCAACGAGGTCATCTTCAACTGGCTGTACGAGCAGAAGCGCATCACCCGGCCTCTGAAGCAGCAGGACTTCGCCGCCGCCGTGGACGACAGCTACATGAAGCGCACCTTCGAGAAGCTGGGCTGGGCCGTGCCCGAGCGCCCGCCCTTCATTCCGGATGGCTGGACGGGCGACCCGGGCAAGCTGCCCTACCCGGAGTACCTCACTGCCCGGAACGCCAAGCAGCCCCAGCCTTTCCCGGAAGCGGGCGACCTGACCAAGCCCTGGTCCTTCGCCGGCCAGTCGTACAACCCGTAAGCGCGCGAGCGCAGCGCCGCCGCACGCCCGCGGGCCCGGCGGCGCCTGGAGCACAAGGCAATGAATGGTTCGATCGCGAAAGAGGAAGTCGGCATGGCCCGGAAAGAAGAACCCGCGGCGGCCCGCCCGGCCCGCCCCGGCCTGCTGCGCCGGCTGGCCCGAAAAGCCAGGAGCCTGGCCTTCCTGGCCTTCCTGCTGGCGCTCTGGCAATACGCCAGCACTACGCTGCTGGACGAGACCACCCGCACCCTGCTGCCCGCGCCCACGGAGGTCGTCCGCGCGGCCTGGGAGCTCATCGCTTCGGGCGAGCTGCTGCGCCACCTGGCCGACAGCCTGCGCCGCGAATTCATGGCGTTCCTGTTCGCGCTGGTCGCCGTGCCGCTGGGCATCGCCATCAGCTGGTGGCGGCCGGTGGAAGAGCAGCTCGACCCTGTCATGGAACTGCTGCGGCCGATTCCGCCGCTGGCCTGGATCCCCCTGTCGATACTGTGGTTCGGCATCGGCGATACCCAGAACGAGTTCATCATCTTCCTGGGCATCTTCTTTCCCATCCTGCTGAACACCATCGCCGGCGTCAAGGGCGTGGAGAACAACCTGATCCGGGCCGCGCGCTGCCTGGGCGCCACCGAATGGAAGGTACTGCTGCGGGTGGTGTTCCGCGCCGCGCTGCCGCAAATCATGACCGGGATCCGCATCGGCCTGGGCGTGGGCTGGATGGCCCTGGTGGCGGCCGAACTGGTGGGCGCCACGTCGGGCCTGGGCTTCCTCATCAACGATGCGCGCACCGTGCTGCGCACCGACTACATCATCGTCGGCATGGCCACCATCGGCCTGGTGGGCCTGGTCATCGACGCCCTGCTTCGCCACCTGATGCAGGCCGTGCTGCCCTGGTCCAAGACGCATACGCGCTGAACCCCTGGGAGAAGGCATTGAGCACCGTCAATATATCGAACGTACGCAAGGTCTACCCCGGCATGGCCGCGCAGGACGAGCCCGTGCTGGCGCTGGAAAACATCAGCTTCGAGGTGGGCAACCACGAGTTCTGTTCCATCCTGGGCCACAGCGGCTGCGGCAAGACCACCCTGCTGAACATGCTGGCCGGCTTCGAACGGCCCACCGGCGGCAGCCTCGCCGTCGACGGCCGTCCGGTGGGCGCGCCCTGCTGGCAGCGCACCGTCGTGTTCCAGGACTACGCCCTGTTCCCCTGGATGACCGTGGCGCAGAACATCGGCTTCGGCCTGGAGATGCGCAAGTTCCCCAGGCAGGAGCAGGAGGCGGTCGTCGCGCGCAACGTGGAGCTGGTGGGCCTGAAGGGCTTCGAGCACCGCTACCCCCACCAGCTGTCCGGCGGCATGAAGCAGCGCGTGTCGATCGCGCGGGCGCTGGCGGTCGACCCCGACGTGCTGCTCATGGACGAGCCCTTCGCCGCGCTGGACGCCCAGAACCGCACGCTGATGCAGCAGGAAATGGGCCGCATCCTGGCCGCCAGCGGCGAGGACCAGCGCAAGACCATGCTGCTGGTCACGCACAGCATCGAGGAAGCCGTGCTGCTGTCGGACCGCATCATCGTGCTGACGCGCCGGCCCGGCCGGGTCAAGGCCAACATCGAGGTCGACCTGCCGCGCCCGCGCTGCGAGGACGATCCGGGCTTCCAGCGGCTGAGGGCGCAGCTGCGGGACCTGATCCACGACGAATTCGCCCTCGAGCACTGACCATGGCCGCACCTGCCGATACCGGAGCCGGACACCCCTATGCCTCGCTGCGGGGCAAGGTGGTGCTGGTCACCGGGGCCGCCCGCGGTCTGGGCCGGGCCATGGCCGGGCGCTTTGCCCAGGCCGGCTGCCGCGTCTGGGCCACCGACATGGACGAGCCGGGCGCCCGCGCCTGTGCGAACGAGATGGGCGCGCCGGCGCAGGCCGCCCGCATGGACGTGCGCGACCCCGGCGAGGTCGCCGCCGCCGTGGCCCGCATCCTGGAGGCCGACGGCCGCATCGACGTGCTGGTCAACAACGCCGGGCGCATGACCCAGGGCGGCTACGCCGACACCTCGCACGCCGACTGGAACGAACAGCTGGCGGTCAACGTCGGCGGCATCTTCAACTGCGTGCAGGCGGTGGCGCCCGTCATGGCCGCGCAGCGCGCCGGGGCCATCGTCAACATCGGCTCGGTCTCGGCCATGCGCGGCGGCGGCGCGGTCGGCAACCTGTGGTACGGCGCGACCAAGGCCGCGGTGCACGCCATGACGGTCGGGCTGGCGCGCGAGCTGGGCCGGCACGGCGTGCGGGTCAACGCCATCGCCCCGGGCGTCGTCGAGACCGACATGGTCAGGGATTTCCTCACTCCCCAGCTCAAGGAGAAAGTGCTGCAGCGCTTCCCGCTGGGCCGGCTCGCCACCCGCGAGGACGTCGCCGGCCTGTGCCTGTTCCTGGCCTCGGACCTGGCCGCTTTCGTCACCGGCGAAGCCATCGCGGTCGACGGCGGCTTCCTCAAGACCTGACCGTGCCGGACGCCCGAGCGCCGTCACGCGGATACGCGCGCGCCGGGCCGCGCCCGCCGCGGATGCCGCCTTCCCGAGACGCGGGCGCGCGGCGCGGGAAGCCCGCGGGGATGGCGCCATGATGCTGGCCTGCGCGCTGCTCATCGCCCTGGCCGGCGGGGTGATCCGCGGCATGACGGGCTTCGGCGGGGCCCTGATCATGACCCCCGCCCTGTCCGTCCTGTACGACCCGCGCACGGTGGTGCCGATGGTGCTCGTCATGGAAGCCTTCGCGGCCGCACCCATGCTGCCGGCGGCCTGGCAGGCGGCCCGCATGCGCGTGATCGCGCCCATCTGCCTGGCGGCCTTCGCCACCGTGCCGCTGGGCAGCTACTTGCTGGCCAGCGCACCGCCCGGGCTGCTGCGCCGCGCCATCGCGGCCATGGTCATCGTCTTCTGCGCCATGATGCTGGCCGGCGTGCGCTACGCCGGCACGCCCCGTCCGGCGACCTCGATGGCGCTGGGCTCGGTGAGCGGCGTCCTGCTGGGCGCCACCGGCATTGGGGGGCCGCCCATCATCGTCTACCTGTTGGCCGGCCCCGACCCCATCGCCGTCACGCGCGCCAACCTCACGCTGTGCGTGACGGCCATTTCGGTGGCCGCGCTGGCCATGTACTGGTGGCGCGGCCTGCCGGTACTGGGCGACCCGGCGCTCGCGCCCTGGCTGTGCCTGTGCTTCGTGCTGGGCATCCTGCTGGGCGCCGCGCTGTTCCGCCGCGTGGGCAGCCGGCGCTTCCGCGCGTTTTCGCTGGGGCTGATGATCGCGGTGGCCGTGGTGACGCTGGCAGTGTAGGACGCGGGAGGCCGGGCGCAGGAAGCGGGGCCTGGCACGGGGCTGCAAAACGGCGAAAGCAGAGGGAAGCCGGAAGCTCCCTGGGCCGGGCCATGCCCGGAAGAACGGCCCCCGGGTCGCGACAGCCCGCCGCGCGCACGGCGCCCGAGCCTACAATCCGGCCATACGCCCGCGCGGCGCGGCGACGCGCCGCGCCCGCCCCGCCACCGGACCCAGCCGCCCAGGAGCCCGCGCCATGACCGACGCCCCCGCCCCCCCCGCCCTGCCCACCGCCGGCGAAGTCGTCGCCTTCTGGCGCGATGCGGGACCCGCCAAATGGTTCGCCAAGGACCCGGACTTCGACGCCCGCTTCCGCGCCCGTTTCCTGGACGCCCACATGGCGGCCGCGGCCCGCCGCCTGGACGGCTGGCTGGGCGACGCCGAAGGCGCGCTGGCGCTGATGATCCTGCTCGACCAGTTCCCGCGCAACACCTACCGCGGCACCGCGCACATGTTCGCCACCGACCCGCTGGCGCGCCATTTCGCCGGCCGCGCCGTACGCGACGGACTGGACCGCCAGGTGCCGCGCGAGCTGCGCATTTTCTTCTACCTGCCGTTCGAGCACTCCGAATCCGCGCAGGACCAGGCGCGCTGCCTGGAGCTGGTCCAGGGGCTGGAGGCCGAGACCGTGCGCTACGCCGTCGTGCACCGCGACATCATCGAGCGCTTCGGCCGCTTTCCCCACCGCAATGCCGCGCTGGGGCGCGACACCACCCCGGAAGAACAGGCCTTCCTGGACGGAGGGGGGTTCGCCGGGTAGCAGCCGGCGCCGCCCCGCTCAGCGGCTGCCGTGGCGCCGTGCGTAGCGCAGCCAGGCCTGCCGCAGGCGCTGGGCCCCGGCCTCCATGCCCGCTTCGTCCAGACCGGAAAACGACAGTCTCAGGAAGCTGGATTGCGCGGGCGCGTCCAGGAAGCAGGCGCCGGGAACGAACAGCACCTTCTCTTCCTGTGCAAGCGCGACCAGCGCCTGCGTGTCCGTGCCATCGAGAAACTTCGCCCACAGGAACATGCCCCCCCGGGGCATATCGAATTCCAGGACGTCCTCAGGCAGGCGGCGGCGCAGCGCGCCGGCGAGCGCGCGGGCCTTGCCGGCATAGATGGCGCGCACCCGCTGCAGGTGGGCGGACAGCCGGCCGCTGGCGAGATAGCTGCGTGCCACGGCCTGCGACAGGCGCGAGGAATGCAGGTCCCCCACCTGCTTGGCCAGGACGCACGCGCGATGGATTTCCGCGGGCAATACCGCAAAGCCTATGCGCAGGCCGGGCGCGACGGTCTTCGACAGGCTGCCGAGATGGCACACCAGATGCCGTATACCCTGCTCATGGGCCAGCGCCGCCAAGGATGGCGGAAGCGGCTCGTCCCCGAAGCTCAGGTCGCGGTAAGGGTCGTCCTCCACGATCGGCAGGCCGTGCCGCGACGCGATATCAAGCAAAGCCCGGCGGCGCTCCCGCGACAGCAGCGAGCCCGTCGGGTTCGAAAAGTTCGGCGTGAGATACAGGAACTTCGCCGGACCGGCGCGCAGGGCGTCTTCCAGCGCTTCCGGGCGGAGGCCGTCGGCGTCCGAAGCGACTTCCGCGATGGCGGCGCCCGCCAGGCGCAGCGCGGCCAGGGTCGCGGGGTAAGTGGGACTTTCCGTCAGCACGCGGTCACCCGGAGCGACCAGCGTGCGGACCAGCAGATCGAAGCCCTGCTGCGAGCCGCTGAGCACCAGCACTTCTTCGGCCCGCACCGGCAGGCCCCGGGTAGCCAGCAGCGCCGCGAGAGCCTGGCGGAAAGCGGCGTCGCCCTCCGTCAGGCCGTATTGCAGGATGCCCTGCAAACCCTGCGCCGTCGCGTCGTCGATGGCTGCCCGTATGCCCTCTTCGTCGAAGCATTCGGGCGCGGGATATCCCCCCGCGAGGGAAACGACACCCGGCTCGGCGGCGTGCCTCATGATTTCCCGGATGGGGGAGCCTTGCGCCCGAAGAAAGGCGGGCAACAACGTGGGGGCCATGCTCATGTCTCCTGCATGCCGGGATATGGGTAGGCCGGGCCGCGGCCCGGCACAACCCCGGCAAGGCTGGCGCCCGAGCCTGCGTATCGTGGATGCACACGCTCCGGCGTGCGCATAATCGCATGCCGGACCGATCTCCGCCAGCGCACCGCCCCCCCCCGGCGACCGGCGTCTTCCGGCGCCCCGGAGACTAGAACTGGTACCTCAACGTCGCATACAGGCTGCGCGGCGGCCCGTAATCGTGCCGCGAGGTGTCGGTGCGGTAGGACTTGTCGAACACGTTGTTGACGTTGACCAGCAGGCTCAGGTGGTCGTTGAAGGCGTAGCGGCCCATCAGGTTGACCACCGCATAGCCCTTCTGCGTGTAGATATGGCGCAGCGCCGGGTCCCCGTCGGCGTAGATCTTGCTCTGCCAGACCACGCCGCCGCCCACCGTCAGGCGGTTCAGGGAAGGCGGCGTCCATGTGGTGAACAGCTTGAACAGGTGCCTGGGCTGGTCGGCGTTGAGCCGCTGGCCGTCGCGATCGCGGGTGACCATGTAGGTATAGCCGCCCTGCATCTGCCAGCCGCGGGCCAGCTCGCCGGCGATCTCCACTTCCCACCCGCGCCCCTTGGTGTTGTCGGCCCCGACGTAGGCCTGGTCGCCGGTGGGCGTGAGATTGTTGCCGTCCTCGACGGCGAGGTTTTCCTTGCGCACCTCGAACGCCGCCACGCTGGCGTTCAGGCGCCCGTCCAGCCATTCGCCCTTCAGGCCGATTTCGTAGTTCTTGCCTTCCTCCGGGTCCAGGATGCGGCCTTCACGGTCCTCGTAGCTTTGCGGGTTGAAGATCTCGGTATAGCTGGCGTAGGCCGAAAGCCGGTCCGTGAGGTCGTAGACGATGCCCGCGTACGGCGTGAAGACGTCGCGCTCGCGCCGGTCGTCGACCACCTCTCCCGACTCGATGTCCTTTTCGCGGACCTTCCAGTTGCTCCAGCGTGTGCCGACGATCAGCGACAGCCGCTCGGTCGGACGCAGGCGCGTGGCCAGCCATGCGCCCGACTGCGTGGTCTTGGTCGACGACCCGGGCGACTCGATCGCGCTCCAGTCCGGCTCGGGATAGTTGCCGTCCCAGTCGAGCGTCTGCACGCGGGCGGCGTCCCAGATGTTGCCGAAGGCGGGATCGCGCACGCGAGAGGTGTAGCCGTTCCAGCCCGCGATCAGGTCGTGCTCGCGGCCCCATAGTGTGTAGCGGCCGTTGAGCTGGAACTGCAGGGCGTCGACGGTGCTTTCCTGCTCGGTGCTGCGAATCATCAGGTCGCTGAAGCCGTCCGGGTCGGGCTGGGCCACGCCGGCGTAGGCGGACTTGTAGCGTTCGCGGTATCGGCCGTGGCTATAGGCAACCCGGGCCTGCCAGTCTTCGTTGAAGCGGTGCTCCAGGTCCAGCGCGACGCTGGTATGCCGGTTGCGGTAGCGGCTCCAGTCGGTCAGCGCATTGTCGTGGCGGGAGAACGGCGTGCGGGTGCCGTCGGTAAAGGCGGTGTCGAAGCCGGTGTAGGCGCCGGCGCCGCGGCCATTCTGTTCGTTGTACTCCAGCGCCAGCGTCAGCATGGTGCGCGGGCCCAGGTCCGCTTCCAGCACGCCATAGGCCACGCGGGTGTCGTAGTGATAGCGGTCCTGCCAGCTGCCGCCCTCGTCGTAGGCGCCCACCACGCGGCCGCGCAGCGTGCCGGCCTCGTTCAGCGGACCGCCCGCGTCGGCCACCGTGCGGCGTCGGTCCCAGGTGCCCAGGCTTTGCGACAGCGCCCCCTGGAAGGCGTCCGTCGGCCGCTTGCGCGCCAGGCTGATGCTGCCGGCCGGATCGCCCGCGCCGCTCAGCAGGCCGGTCGCCCCGCGCACGACGGTGACCGAGTCGTAGATGGCCGTGTCCAGCGAATGGCTGCCCTGCAAGCCGTCGCTGCTCCATGCGGCCGAAGGCGTGGGCAGGCCGTCGATCTGGTAATTGTTGATGCGGTAGCCGCGTGCGTAGATGGAGGCATAGCCGCCGACGCCGCCCCCGGTGGGGGCCGACCATACGCCGGGGGCCTGCGTCACCGCGTCGCCCAGCGTGTTGAGCCCCTGGTCGTCCAGGCGCTGCCGCGTGATGACGGTGATGGACTGCGGCGTCTCGCGCAACGACAAGTCCATGCCGGTCGCGGCGGCGGTGGGGCCGGCGGCATACGCGCCCGTACCTTCGGTGGGCCCGGCGCCGTACGCACCCGTGACGGTGACGGGCGCCAGTTCGGCCACGCCGCCGCGGGCGCGTTCCACGCGGTATCCCGCCTCGCCGGCGCGCACCTGGAAGCCCGTGCCGGCCAGCAGCGCCTGCAGGCCCGCCGGCACGGTATAGCTGCCCCGCAGCGCCGGGCTGCGCGCATCCCGGACGTCCGCCGCGTCGTACACGACGGACACGCCCGCCTGTCGCGCGAAACGGTCCAGCGCGTCGGCCAGCGGGCCGGCCGCGATATCGAACGCCACGGCGGCCGATACCCCGGCCCCGCCGCCCTGCGCCAGCGGCGCACCCGCCGGCGCGATCCCGGCCGCCAGCCCGGCTGCCAGCCACGCCGCCGCACCCCGGCGCCGCAACCCTCGAACGGCCCGGCCCCTGCCCTCTTTCCGCATCTTCATTATTTGCTCCATCGAGACCATCGCACCAGCCCTGTGCACGGTGCCTGCCCGATAAGACGGACGGGAACGCCGATCCCCTCATTTTTTTTCGGCGGAAAAGGCGACCGCGTCCCGGCGGACCGGCCTGCGGATTCAGCGCGGCATGGCGCGGGACGCCGCCCGCGGCCTGCGCGCCAGCAGCAGGGCGAAGAGCAGGGACAGCGTGACGACGATGGTGGGAGCCGGCGCGCTATCGATGAAGAAGCTCAGGTAGACGCTGAGCAGGCATGTCCCCACGGCGACCGCCACCGAGACCAGCAACATGGCACCGAAGGTGCGGGTCAGCAGCAGGGCGATGGCGCCGGGAGCGATGAGCAACGAAATGACCAGAATGATTCCCACCGCCTTGAGCGCGCCCACGATGGCCAGCGTCAGCATGATCAGCAGGCCGTAATGCAGAACCCCGGTCTTGAGACCGACGGTACGCGCCTGCACCGGATCGAAGGCGTGCAGCAGGAGGTCGCGCCACTTCAGACCGATGGCGCCCGCCACCAGCAGCGCGACGACGGCGCTTTCGGCAATGTCGCCCCAGCCCGCGCCCAGCATATCCCCGAAAAGGATATGGTCCAGATGCACGTCGGCGCGTATGCCCGTGTACAGCACCACGCCCAGCCCGAACATGCCGGAGAACACGACGCCCATGACCGTGTCCTGCTTGAGGCGGGAATTGGCCTGCAGATACCCGGTGCCGACCGCGCACACCATGCCCGCGGCCACCGCTCCCAGCTCCAGCGGCAGGCCGGCCATATAGGCCAGCACCACGCCCGGGAACACGGCATGGGAAACGGCGTCGCCCATCAGCGCCCAGCCCTTGAGCACCAGGAAGCACGACAGCAGGGCCGTGGGCACGGCTACCAGAACGGAGATCAACAATGCCTGGCGCATGAAATCGAACTGGAGCGGCGCCAGCAGAAGCTCGGGCAGACTCATGCCGTTTCCTCTTCCAGGGCCGCCCGGCGGCGTGCCGCCAGCACGCCATGCTTGGGCGCGAACACGAAGGCCGCCAGGAAGCACGAGGTCTGGAGCACCACGATGACGCCGCCCGTGGCCCCGTCCAGGAAGTAGCTGGCATAGGCTCCCGCGAAGCTGGTCGCCACCCCGATCGCCACGCTGATGGCCAGCAGCCTCGGGAAGCGGTCGGTCAGCAGGTAGGCCGTCGCGCCGGGCGTGATCACCATGGCCACGACCAGGAAGGCGCCCACGGTCTGCATCGCCGCCACCGTGCAGGCGGACAACAGGCAGAAGAACAGCGCTTTCATGAAGGACGGATTGATGCCCACGGACCGGGCATGGCTTTCGTCGAAGAAGGCCACCATCAGGTCCTTCCACTTGACCAGCAGGATCGCGAGCGAGACCGCGCCGATGATCGCCAGCTGCAGCGTGTCCCGGGGCGTGATGGCCAGGATGTTCCCCAGGATGATGGTCTGGATATTGACCGCCGCCGGCGCCAGCGAGGTCATGAACAGGCCCAGGCCGAAGAAGGCCGAGAACACCAGGCCGATCACGACGTCTTCCTTCAGGCGGGTGCGCCGATTCAGGACCAGCATGGCTCCCGCGGCCAGCAGGCCGGAAAGGAAGGCTCCGCCCGAGAACGACAGGCCGAGCATGTAGGCGCCCGCCACCCCGGGCACGATGGCGTGCGACAGGGCGTCGCCGATCAGCGACCAGCCCTTGAGCATGAGATACGCCGAAAGAAAGGCGCATACCCCGCCCACCAGGGCAGATACCCACATGGCGTTGACCATGTAGCCGTAGCCGAAGGGGGCGGCCAGCAGGGAGATCATGCGCCCTCCCCCGGGTCGGCGCGGGGGTCGCGGGGCGTGGCGACATCGCCGTAGAACACCAACGGCCGCTCGTCGTCGGAAAAGATGCCGACGCCCTGCGTGCGCCGCTCGTCGGTATCGCTCAGCGCGAAGTGCCGGAGCACGCCTCCGAAGGCCAGTTGCAGGTTGGCGCGCGTGAACACCTGCGAAGTCGGGCCATGGGCCAGTACCGTCCGGTTGAGCAGTACCGCGCGATCGCAGAATTCGGGCACGCTGCCCAGATTGTGGGTGGACACGAGCATGACGCGCCCTTCGCCGCGCAGCTGGCCGAGCAGTTCGATGATCGCGTCCTCGGTGGTCACGTCCACCCCGGTGAAGGGTTCGTCGAGCAGGATGACGCGCGCATCCTGCGCCAGCGCCCGCGCCAGGAATACGCGCTTCTTCTGGCCGCCCGACAGCTCGCCGATCTGCCTGGCGCGCAAGGCATCCATGCCCACGCGGGCCAGGGCCGCGTCCACCGCCAGCCGGTCGGTCCGCGCGGGCCGTCTGAGCACGCCCATATAGCCGTACCGACCCATCATGACGACGTCTTCGACCAGAACGGGAAAATTCCAGTCGACGTCCTCGCTCTGCGGCACGTAGGCGATCAGCTTGCGGCGCAGGGCCTGGCGCGCCGGCATGCCCAGCACCTCGACGCGGCCGCGCGCCAGCCGTGCGAAACCCATGATGGCCTTGAAGAGGGTGGATTTTCCGCTGCCGTTGACCCCTACCAGCGCGGCGATGGTGCCCGCGGGAATCTCGAAGCTGGCGCCGCGCAGCGCCGTGTGGCCGTTGCGGTAGGTCACGGTGGCGTCGGCCACCCGAAGCCCGCATGGCGGACCCGCCGCCGCGCCGGAGCGGGAAGCCGCATCCCGCCCGGTCAAGGCTCCAGCCCCCGCGCGATCGTTTCGGTCGTGACCCGCAACAGGTCGAGATAGGTCGGAACCGGCCCGCCCGGCTCGCTGAGCGAATCCACATACAGCACGCCGCCATAACGCGCACCGGTTTCCCGCGCAACCTGCCGGGCCGGGTCCGGCGATACGGTGCTTTCGCTGAACACGGCGGGGATGCGGTTGGCGCGCACGGCGTCGATCACGCGCCGTACCTGCTGCGGCGTGCCCTGCTGGTCGGCATTGATAGGCCAGAGATACAGCTCCTTCAGACCGAAATCCCGAGCCAGGTAGCTGAACGCGCCTTCGCTGGAAACCAGCCAGCGCCGTTCGGGCGCGATGGCCTGCAGCCGCTTGCGTATGGGCTCGATAGACTGCCGGATGCGTGCCTTGTAGGCCTGCGCATTGGCGCGATAGGCGTCGGCATGGGCCGGATCATGCTCGGCCAGCGCGTCCCGGATGTTGTCCACGTAAACCAGCGCATTGTCGGGGGACATCCATGCATGCGGGTTGGGCTTGCCGCGGTAAGGGCCGGCTTCTATGCCCATGGGCTCGATGCCCTGCGTCACGACCGCCCCGGGCACGCCCTCGAGCCGCCGGAAGAAGCGCTCGAACCACAACTCCGGGTTCAGGCCGTTCCATAGCACCAGCTGCGCCCCCTGCGCCCGGGCCAGGTCGCCCGGGGTGGGCTGGTACTCGTGGATCTCGGCTCCGGGACGAGTGATGGAAACGACTTCGGCCGCGTCTCCCGCCACGTTCCGGGCCATGTCGGCGATGACCGTGAACGTCGTCACCACCTTGAAACGCCCGGCTGCCTGTACGGGCAACGCGGCCTGGATCAGCCCCGCGGCCAGCGCGAAGACTGCGAGCCGGAGAAATGGCGGCCGGTGCGAACGGCCCGTCCGGAAATATTGCGACATGGGATGGCTCCTTGAAAACGCCCGCGTGGCATGGCCGCCGGCCATGCCTACCCGCGCGGACAGGCAGGACGTCCCCGCACATGCGCCGGCAGGCGGCCGCCTGCCTGGCCCCGGCAAGCAAGGCGGCTCCCGCCGGTCATCGCCGTCGTAACCATGACGACCCTCATCCCGTTGCGGCCCGCGCGGCGTCCCGACGGGTGACGCGGATGGTTTCGCGCCACCAGTGCCTTTCGGTGCGGAACCTGACCGGCAGCGCCTCGGCCAGCAGCCGCAGGGTGCGCGCGGCATCGTCGATCTGGAACGTGCCCGATACGCGCAGATCGTCCAGGCCCGCGTCGTAGGCGAAGCGCCCGTGATACCGTCCGAGTTCGGCCAGGAAATCCGGCAAGGGCATGTCGCGCACCGACAGCACGCCGTCGACCCAGCCATGGGGGTCGACCAGGCCCTGTGCAGGCGCTGGCTCACGCCGCGGCGCGGCGTTTCCGGCCAGCACATGGCGTTCCCCGGCGGCGATGCGACGGGGCTGCGTCCCGGCTTGCCGCGATGCCGGCGACAGCACCAAGCTTCCCGCGTCCACCGCCAATAGGGTACGGTCGCGGATCAGGCGCACCAGGAAGCGCGCGTCCGACGTGCTGGCTGCGCCATCGCGCCAGCGCACGGCCAGCTCGCCGGCCGCGCGGGGCGCCGCCTCGACATAGATTTCGCCGCGCAGCAAGTCGACGCCCCGCCGGCCCGCACCGAAATCCAGCGACACGGCAGTGTCGGTATTGAGCATCAGCCGGGAATCGTCCGGCAGGGTCACGGCGCGGCGCTCTCCCGGCTCGGTCGCGTAGCCGCCGCACAGGCGTACGAACGCGGCCGTATCGCGCGTGGACCACAGCAGCGCCGCCCCGCCGGCCAGCCCGAGGAAGGCGAGCGCGCGGCGGCGGCTGCGCCGGTGCGACGCCGCCATGGCCTCGCGCAGGAGCTGGGCTGCCTGCCGCCCCGGCAGCTGCGTGTGCAACGAAGGCAGGCGCGCGTCCAGTTCCTGCAGGCGTTCCCAGGCCAGCGCGTGCTGGGGATGGCTGGCCCGCCAGGCTTCGAAGCCGGCCAGGGAGCCGGCATCGGCGTCTCCGTGGCAAAGCCGCACGCGCCAGCGTATGGCCGCATCCAGGACGTCCCGGCCGAGGGCTGCGACGCCGGCGTACGCCGGCGCGTCAGCGCCGGGCACGCGGGCCTCCCGGCATGTCCGCCCTCATGCTCCGTACGCCAGGCGATAGCAATGCGCCAGCGCCTGCGCCAGATGGCGTTCCACCGTGGCCACAGATCTGCCTATGCGCGCCGCTGCCTGCGGGCAGCTCAGGCCCTCGATCCTCACCAGCAGGAATACTTCCCGCACCTGGGGTTTGAGCCGCTCGAGCAGGGCCACGATTTCCATCAGCGATTCGATCACCAGCATGCGCACTTCGGGCGACGGCGCGCTGGCCTCGGGCTGAGCGGCCAGCACGGCCAGATAGCTGCGCTCGATGTCCTGGCGGCGCCAGTGATCCACCAGCAGCCGGCTGGCGACCGTCTTGAGATAGGCTCGCGGCGCGCGCAGCGGCCGGGCCCGGCCGGCGCCGCCCCCGGCCAGCAGGCGCATGAAGGTGTCGTGCGCCAGGTCGGCCGCCTGGTGGGCGTCGCCCATGCGCTGGCGGAACCACCCTTGCAGCCAGGGATGGTGGTCCACATACAGCGACCGCATTTCTTCCGGGGATACGACGGGCATGATAGGCACGCAGGTCACGCCCGCGCGGCACGCCGCGCCAGGCATGGCTTTATATTAGTAATCATTCTCATTCCTATTATTCTAGGGATGAAGGCCCTTCCGCGCAACATCCCATTCCCGACGCCTCCCTACGCTTCCCGGACCTTCCCGTCGCCCATCCTTTCCTCCTTCTACGGCTTGCGAATCCGCCAAACTTGTCTTAACATGCCTTAATACATACCTGACTGCCCAGCCCAGCCCAGCCCAGCCCGCCATGCCCGCCCGCAGCCCGACTCCCCGCGCCCCCCGGCCCCTGGCGCGCGATGCCGCCCAACCGCTGTACGCGCAGATCGCCGACCATCTCACCGCCGAGATCCGCGCCGGGCGGCTCAAGCCCTACGCGAAGCTGCCTTCGGAATACAAGCTGGTGGAAATGTTCGCGGTCAGCCGCGTTACCGTGCGCCTGGCGCTGGGCCGGCTGATCGAGCAGGGCCTGGTGGTCACCCGCCAGGGCAAGGGCGCGTTCGTGGCCGGCCCGCCGGTCAACCACGAGCTCTCGGTGCTGCGCGGGTTCTACGACAGTCTGGTGGCCCAGGGCCACCAGCCCACGACCACGGTGCTGAGCTTTGCGCGCGCGCAAAGCGTGGACCTGCCCGATGCCGAGCTGCCCGACCGGGATATCTACCGCTACCAGCGCCTGTACGAACTGGAAGGCCAGCCCATCGCGCTGGCCGACGCCTACCTGCCCGCCTTCGGCAAGACCGTCACGCGCGAGGACGTCGAGCGCCTGCCCATCTACGCCATCGTCGAAACCCTGCTGCAGCGCCCGGTGGCCAGCGCCCACGTGCGCATGCGCGCCAGCCGCGCCGCCGGCAGCGTGGCGCGCGCGCTGGGGTTGGACGAGGGCACGCCCACCATGGTCATGCACCGCACCTCGCTCGATGCCAGGGGCCTGATCGCCGAAATCACCGAATTCCACATCTGCCCCGACGCCTTCGAATTCGTGCTGGACGTCGGCGGCCCGCTGCAGATCAGCTCGGCGATCCGCCGGGTATCCGGCTGAGCGCGGCCCTGCGCCCGGGGCCCCGCCTTTTCCACAAAAAAACCGAGGAGACAACCATGAAACCCCTGATCGCCGCCCTGCTGGGCTGTGCCTGTACCCTGCTGTCCGGCGCCGCGGGCGCGCAGGAAACCTTTCCCGCGCGCCCGGTCAAGATCATCGCCGCCTTTCCGCCGGGCGGCGCCACCGACGTCGCCGCGCGCGCCCTGGGCAACCAGCTGACGCAGCTCTGGAAGCAGCAGGTCATCGTCGAGAACCGCCCCGGCGCGGGCGGCAACATCGGCGGGGACGCCGTGGCCAAGGCCGCGCCCGACGGCTATACGCTGCTGCTGGCCTCGCCGGCGGAAGTCGCCATCAACCCGCACGTCTTCCCGACGATGCCGTACGACCCCATGAAAGACCTGGTCCCGGTCTCCAAGGTCGCCACCGCGCCGCTGGTGCTGCTGGTGCATCCCAAGGTACCGGCCAACAGCGTCAAGGAACTGATCGGGTACGCCCGCGAAAACGCCGGCAAGCTCAACTACGCGTCGTCGGGCACCGGCGGCCCTCAGCACCTGGCGGCCGAACAGTTCAAGATGCAGGAAAAGCTGCAGATGACGCACGTGCCCTACAAGGGCGGCGCGCCGGCCATCACCGATCTGCTGGGCGGCCAGGTGGAACTGTTCTTCAGCGGCATGCCGCCCGCGCTGCCGCACGTCAAGGCGGGCAAGGTGCGCGCCCTGGCCGTCACCAGCGAAACCCGTTCCAGGCAATTGCCCGACGTGCCCACCATGGTCGAGGCCGGCGTGTCCGGCTTCGTGGTGGAGAACTGGCAAGGTATCTTCGCGCCCGCCGGCACGCCCCAGGCCGTGGTCGAGCAGCTCAACCGCGACATCAATTCCGTGCTGGGCAGCCCCGCCTTCGCGGAAAACCTCGCGGCGCAAGGTGCCGAACCCTCGGGCGGTTCGCTGGAATCGTTCCGCGAATTCGTCCGGCAGCAGGACGCCCACTACGCCGAGCTGGCCAAGGCCACCGGCACGCGGGCCGACTGAGGCGGCCCGCACGACTCCGCCGGGGCGGCTCCCGCCCCGCTTTCCACCCACGCAGCACTTCCTACCTATGCATACCGGAACATTGACATTGACCCCCGAGGAGCAGTCCATGCTCCGGGGCGAACAGGGGCCGGCCGTCCAGCAGGCCCTGCAGTACCAGATCGAGGTCGGCAGCTTCTTCGGCGCCACCCGCATGGTGCCGATCACCAACGCCCACTTCATGGGCGACATCGAGGTCATGGGCGACGCCGGCCTGGCCCACCTGCAAAGCCTGTCCGGGCTGCAGGCCCGCTGCCGCGTCGACACCAGCACCAACGCGCGCTGCATGGACTTCGCCGCGGCCCGGTGCCTGAACCAGGACGCCGGCGAAGTCGAAAAGGAACGCAAGGTGATCCGCATCCTGCGCGACATGCGCATGGTCACGACCGATACCTGCATCAACTATCAGACGGTGTACCAGCCCAAGCTGGGCGAGCACGTGGCCTGGGGCGACACCGGCACGGTGATCTACGCCAATTCGGTGTTCGGCGCGCGCAGCAACTACGAATCGGGCAACGCGGGGCTGTCCGCGGGGCTGACCGGCCGCACGCCGGCCTACGGCTTCCACCTGGACGAGTGCCGCCGCGGCTCGATCCTGGTCGAGCTGCGCGCCGGCCTGGACGATACGGCCGACTGGGGTGCCATCGGCAAGATCGTGGGGCACCCCAACCAGGACTACTTCGCGGTGCCGGTGTTCGAGGGCGTGCGCGAGATGCCTTCCAGCGACTCGCTCAAGCACCTGGGCTGTTCGCTGGCCAGCTACGGTTCCATGGCCATGTACCACGTCGTCGGCGTGACGCCGGAAGCGCCCACCGTGCGGGCCGCTTTCGACGGCCGCGAGCCGGCGCAGCGCATGACGATCACCGACGAGGACCTGGAGGCGGTCTACCGTTCCTACCGCTACGTGCCCGGCGGCAATAACGTGGTGGTGTTCTCCGGCCCGCAGCAGTCGCTGCTGGAGATGCGCACGCTGGCGGAGCTGTTCGCCGGCCGCAAGGTGGCCGCAGGCATGCAGGTCTTCGTCACTACCAACCATTCGATCCTGGCCGACGCGCGGCGCCTGGGCTATGCCGATACGCTGGCCGAGGCCGGGGTGCAGATCCTGGAAGGCGTGTGCTTCTACATCCTGCAGCGGCTGTCGCGCATCCGCGAGGAGAACGGCTGGACCAACCTGATCTCCAATTCCGCCAAGATCGTCAACACCATCACCGCGCACCGCTTCAACACGGTGCTGCGCCGCACGCGCGATTGCGTGGACATCGCCTGCACGGGAGAACTGGCATGAGCGCACAGCCGCAGGAAGACACCACGGCGGGCACACGCATCCGGGTCGAGCGCGCCTGGGGCCGGCCGGTCTCGGGCAAGGCCCTGGTCATGCGCGAGGGCTTCAGCCCGCGCTACGATCTGGACCGCACCACGGGGATCATTTCCCGCATCGGCCACAGCGCCGAGGGGGAATCGCTGAAGGACCGCATTGTGTTCATTCCCACTGTCAAGGGCGGCGTGGCGGGAGGCTGGGCCTTCCTGGACATCCTGGAAAAGGGCTACGCGCCGGCAGCCTTCGTGTTCGGCCGCATCAACCCGGTGATGGTGCAGGGAGCGGTGCTGGCGCGCCTGCCCATCATGTCCGGCTGGCAGCCGGACGCGGCGCGCATCCGCAACGGCGATACCGTGCGGCTGGATCCGGACGCGCGGGCGATAGAGATCGTTGCGGCGCAAGGCTGAGCCCGGAGCCGGCCGGGGCATCCGGCGCCCTGGCCGGAACGGGACGCCAGCGCGGCAAATTCCGCGGCCCGTCCGGGGCCGCGCCCTTTCAGGGCTTGAAGGCCCCGATGAAGATCGCCGGGTCGACCCGCGCGTCGTTCAGGCTGACGTTCCAGTGCAGGTGCGGTCCGGTAGCGCGCCCGGTGGCGCCTACCTTGCCGACCGTCTCGCCGCGGGCGACTTCCTGGCCCACCTGCACGTCTATGGCCGAGAGGTGGCAGAACATGCTGATGAAGCCCTGCCCGTGGTCGACGAAGACCGTCTTGCCGTTGAAGAAATAGTCGCCCACCAGCACGACCTTGCCGGCGGCGGGCGCCTTGACGGGCGTGCCGGCAGGCGCCGCGAAGTCCAGTCCCGAATGGGGGTTGCGGGGCTGGCCGTTGAAGTAGCGCCGCAGGCCGAACGGGCTGGACAGGCGGCCCTGCACGGGCCGGTCGAGCATGACGTTGCTGGGCACGCCGGGACGGAAGGCGCGGTAGGCGGCGGTCTGCTCGGCCAGTTCGCGTTCGATGCGGGCGAGGTCCTGGGGGTTGGGAGAGACCTGGCGCTTGTTCTTGAGGGTGATGTGCTGCGCGGCGTAGGTCTTGGCGCGCACGTCGAAGCGCAGCACACGCCCGCCGTCGCTGTCGACGCGCAGGGTTTGCGCGCCGGGCTCGGTGTCCAGGGGGATGCCGACGACGGCGATCCAGCGCTGGCCGTCTTCGCGCAGGACCATGACGGGGCGGCCGCGATAGCTGGCCTGCGGGGCCTGCGCGGCGTCGCCGAGCGGAATGACCGCGACGCCGCCCGGCACGGGCTTGTCGAGCAGCCGGCTGATGAAGCCTTCGGCACGGGCGGGCAGGGCCGCGAGGGCCAGCAGGAGGGAGAGCAGGACGGTCGTCAGGCGCGGCATGGTCGATAGGTGGCAGCGGGCCGGGCCGGCGGGCGGCATGCGGCAAATTTGTCCGGGTGGCGGAGGCCGCGGCGGCGCGGCTCTCGGGCGTGCATAGTGTAGAAGAAGCGGGCCGCGGGGCGCCTTGACCGGCCCCGGGGCGGGGCACAAAATGGCCGCGTCGCCATGCGCAGGAGCCTTGCCATGCCTACCGTCCCGGCCGGTCCCGGCCTTGCCCTGGTTGTCTCGCAGCCGGCGCCGCGCGCGGGTGCGCGCTATTCCCCGGCGCGCCGCACGCGCGTGGTGTGCCGCGATCCCGGTCCGGCCGGGGCGGCGGAAGACGACGCCTCGGCGTATTACGACCGGCCGGCGCCGGCGGCGGAATACCAGGCCCTGCCGCTGCGCTCGCCCGCGGCCCGGCGGCGCGCGCAGGATGTCGAGCGCGCGCTGGGGGCGCTGGGGGTCATGGCGGGGGTGCTGAACCGGTCGCTGGGCGAGGGGCCGCCGGAGGAAGGCGGGCTGCCGCTGAGCGGGCATGCGCAGGGGGCCTTGCTGGACGGGATGGAGCTGCTGGCCCGGGGGGCGCTGGGGGAATTCCATCGGCTGGTCCGGGCGCTGGGGGAAGGCGGGGAAGCTGCGGGCGAGGCGCGCCCGAAGGGGGGCTCCGGGGGACGCCAGGCGGGATGAAACGGGGGGCTTGGCGGGGCCGGGGTCCGGTCGTCGGAGGTTCGGTCGCCGGGGTTCTTGAGTCGCCCCGGCGCGGCCCAGGGCCCCGGCGGCCAAGTCGCTCGGCTCGGGCGCAAGATCACGCGCCCTCGGTCCCGCTGCGCGGGACTGCCCTCGCTCCAATTGGCCGCCGGGGCCCTGGGCCGCGCCGGGGCTGGCGGCGGGGACTGGGGAGGGACTGGGGAGGGGTTGGTGAGGGGCTAGTGAGGGGGCGGTGAGGGGCGGGTGAGGGAACGGTGAGCGGCTGGCCAGGGGCCGGCTGGAGGCTGGTGGCAGGAGTGAAGGGGGCGGCTGCCGGCGATGGAAAAGTGGCCGGTACGGTGGCGGGCCGGCCCGCCGGGCACGCGCCCGGACAGGCGTGGGCAAGGCATCTTTCCTGGGAGGGAGGCTGTCGCAAATCTGTAATAATGGCGCCTGCTTTCCGCCCGGCCCTTCCCATGCCCGATCTCTTCGCCGGCCTGCCCATCGGGGTCGGCCTCAGCCTAGTCCTTGCCCTCGCCTTCGTCCTGGCATTCGAGTTCATCAACGGTTTCCACGATACGGCCAACGCCGTCGCCACGGTGATCTACACCAAGGCCATGCCGGCGCACGTGGCGGTGATCGCTTCGGGCATTTTCAATTTCCTGGGGGTGCTGCTGGGCGGCGTGGGTGTGGCCTATGCCATCGTCCACCTGCTGCCGGTGGAGCTGCTGGTGGCCGTGGATACCGGACGGGGGCTGGCCATGGTGTTCTCCATGCTGGCGGCGGCCATCGCCTGGAACCTGGGGACGTGGTATTTCGGGATCCCGGCATCGAGTTCGCACACGCTGATCGGTTCGATCCTGGGGGTGGGACTGGCCAATGCCATGCTCACGGGCATGCCGGTGTCGCAGGGGGTCAACTGGAACAAGGCGCTGGACATCGCGGCTTCGCTGATCGTGTCGCCGGCGGCGGGCTTCGTGGCGGCGGGGCTGCTGCTGGTGGTGCTGAAGCGGCGCATGCCCGAGGCCAAGATGCACCGCACGCCGGACCTGCGGCGGCAGGCGGACAACAAGAAGCGCCCGCCGTTCTGGAACCGGCTGGTGCTGGTGGTGTCGGCGATGACGGTGAGCTTCGTGCACGGGTCGAACGACGGGCAGAAGGGCATCGGGCTGATCATGCTGGTGCTGATCGGCATCGTGCCCGCGAAGTTCGTGCTGGACGTGACGAGCACGCCCTACCAGGTGCAGCGCACCCACGACGCCGCCGTGCACCTGCGCGATTTCTATGCGCGCAACGCGGACACGCTGGGCCGCTATCTGGCCGACAGCCGTGCCAACGGCACGGTGGTGCCGCCCAATTTCCGCTGCAATCCCGAGACGACGCTGGCGACGATCGACGCGCTGCGCGAGGACCTGGCGGGCGCGTCGGACTATCGCGCGCTGGCGCCCGAGACGCGCGTGCGGGTGCGGCGCCATCTGCTGTGCCTGGACGATACGGCGCGCCGCGTGGCCGCCCAGCCGGGGCTGCCCGCCGCGGAAAAGGCCGACCTGGAACGGCTACGCCGCGACCTGACCGCCACCACGGAGTACGCGCCGTTCTGGGTGATCATCGCCGTGGCCCTGGCGCTGGGGCTGGGCACGATGGTGGGCTGGCGGCGCGTGGTGCTGACGGTGGGCGAGCGCATCGGCAAGCAGGGCATGACTTACGCCCAGGGCATGTGCGCGCAGATCACCGCCACGCTCGCCATCGGGCTGGCCAACGTTTTCAGCCTGCCGGTCTCGACCACGCACGTGCTGTCCTCCGGCGTGGCCGGGACCATGGTCGCCAACGGCAGCGGCCTGCAGCGCGGCACGGTGCGCAATATCCTGCTGGCCTGGGTGCTGACGCTGCCGGCTTCCATGCTGATGTCGGCGGGACTGTTCTGGGCGGCGTCGGCGGTGCTGGGCTGACGCGGCGGGCCTTTCCCGTACTTTTTCCCCGGGCCGTTCCCGTTTGCCGCGCCGTTCCGGTACGCCCGGCCGCGGGTCCATGGCCGATGCCGGCCGGCGGCACGCCGCGCGGCAGGTCCCGGACGGCATGCGCGCGCATTGCGCCGCGCCGATGGGGCTGATTGGGCTCGGGCTCGGGCTCGGGCTCGGGCTCGGGCTCGGGCTCGGGCTCGGGCAGGTTTGACTTTATCCGCCCGATCTCCTATCCTGGCAAGACGTGACGGCCCCTTGTGGGCCGCCTTCTGGGCCCGACCAGAAAATAACCACTCTATCCCGGGCCCCTGCCGCTACCGCCAGAACACGCCACGCGACATATCCGTCGCCGCCCCGGTTCGCCCGGCCCCACAGGCCGCGCGCGGCCCAACCATGGACTTACATTGCAGACTTTTTATCCCGACCAACTGATCCAGCGCCCGACCCACGCCGCGTTTCCCCATGCCGAACTCCAGTGCGGCGATGCCGTCGTGCTGCACCCGGCCAACGGGGGCGGCCCCGTCACCAGCATCGTCCAGGCAGTCATCCCGCTGTTCGGCTGCATCACTTACACCAGCGAGACGCCCTCCTCGCCTGCCGGCCAGGGCCGCCCGTACCGCTTCCGGTTCCGGCTGCAGGACGTGCATGGCGCCGTTCGCGCGCAACGCACGGCCGGCGCGGACCGTTCGCGCCGGCATTGACGGCCCGGCCCCGGCCATCGGGGCCGTACGCCGGACCGCCGCCGTCCCGCATGCGGGACATGCGCGCCCCCTATTGCGCCCTTTGCCCAAAGCGCGGTAAACCTGACCGCCGGCGCGGCATGCGCACGGTACCGCGGGCCGGACCGGCCGGCGGCGCCTTCCGTTTCCCGTTTCCCTACGCAACAGGACGGCATTCCATGGATCCCGCCATCCGGCAAGCCTACACTCCCACCGGGCGCCTGCGCGCCTCGATCAATCTCGGCAACCCCATCCTGGCCCGGCGCGGCGACGACGGCGAGCCGGCCGGCGTGTCGGTCGACCTGGCGCGCGCCTTCGCGCAATCGCTGGACGCGCCGCTGGAACTCGTCGCCTTCGATTCGGCGGGACGGTCGGTCGAAGCGGTGTCCAACGACCGGGCCGACATCGGATTCTTCGCGGTCGATCCCGAGCGCGGCGCCGGCATCGCCTTCACGGCGCCCTATGTGCTGATCGAGGGCGCCTACCTGGTCGCACAGGATTCGCCGCTGCGGGACAACGCCGAGGTGGACCGCCCGGGCGTACGCGTGGCCGTGGGCAAGGGCAGCGCGTACGACCTGTACCTGACGCGCACCCTGGCGCACGCCGCGATCGTACGCGCGCCCACTTCCCCCGCGGTCGTGGACATCTGGCGCGAGCAGGGCCTGGAGGTGGCGGCCGGCGTCAAGCAGCAACTGGAGGCCGACGCGCGGCGCGTGGGCGGCGCCCGCCTGCTGCCGGGCCGCTTCATGGTCATCCGGCAGGCCATGGGCTGCCCCCGGTCGCGGCCGACCGAGGCAGCCCGCTATCTGGCGGAATTCGTCGAGCGCATGAAGGCGACCGGCTTCGTCGCCGAGGCCCTGCGCCGCCACGGCATCGCAGGCGCCACGGTGGCGCCGCCGGGCTGAGACCGGCTCGGCCCCCCCTTCCCGGACCGCTCGCAGGCAGGCTCCGCCGGGCCGGCGCGCCACCGCCCCGCGAGTGCGCCTGGACGCAAGGCTGGCCGCTGAGGCCGGCTCGGCGCCCTCACCCCCGTTGCGGCCGCACCGCCGACTTCGGCCGGAAGGCCTTGACGACGTCCTCGCGGGTTTCGATATAGGGCCCGCCGATCAGGTCGATGCAATACGGCACCGCCGCGAAGATGCCGGGCACCCCGCGCCCGCCGTCCTGCGGCTTCAGCCCTTCCAGCGTTTCCCGGATGGCCTTGGGCTGGCCCGGCAGGTTGATGATCAGGGCGGCGCGGCCGGGAGTTTCCCGCAGCACCGCGACCTGCCGCGACAGGATCGCGGTGGGCACGAACTGCAGGCTGATCTGCCGCATCTGCTCGCCGAAGCCGGGCATTTCCCGCGTGCCGGCCGCCAGCGTGGCCTCCGGCGTCACGTCGCGCCGGGCAGGGCCGGTGCCGCCGGTGGTCAGCACCAGGTCGCAGCGCTGGACGTCGACCAGCTCGACCAGGGTGCGGGTGATGACCCCGGGCTCGTCGGGAACGAGGCGGTCCACGGCTTGCCAGGGTGAAGCCAATGCGGACTCCAGCCATTCCCGCAACGCGGGGATGCCCTGGTCCTGGTAGTCGCCGCGCGAGGCGCGGTCGGAAACGGAAACGAGGCCGACGATGAGATCGTCGGGGTGGCGGCGGATAGGGGGAGCAGCGGTCATGGCACGGTCGGCGGGTACGGTCAACGAACAATGTACCCCAGCCGCCGGCGTGGCGGGCTCCGGAACCCGCCACGGCCCGCGATCCCCCTAGAAATTCACCCGCAGGGACAGGTTCCCGGAATGGTCCCGGCTGCCTTGCCCGAACTGCCCGGCATAGCCCAGCTCCAGCGCCACGTTTTCCCTGACTGCCAGTTCGGCGCCCAGCTCCAGCGCGGCGGCGTCGGTGGCGATGGGCGCCCCGGCCACGCCGAAGCTCGCGCCCGCGCCTTCGACGAAGGACAGCCGCGCGCGCGGCGTGGCGCCGCCGAAGGCGTGGCGCCAGCCGACGCCGGCCCGCAGCGTGGCTTGCATGCCCGCCAGGCCGAGGGCGGTGGCGCCCCGCAGGCCCAGCGTCGCGACGCCGTTGTCGTCGCTGGCGCCGCGGCCGCGCAGCGCGGCGCTGCCGCCGTGCTCGCGGAAGCCCTCGGTATGCTGGCCCAGGTACGCGATCCCGGCGTAGGGCTCGACCAGGGACGCCTGTCCCACCGGGATGCCGTAGCCGGCCTGGGCGAACACCTGGGCGGTGCCGCCCCGGTAGTTCGCCTTCAGGCTCTGGCCGCCGCCCAGCGACACGCTGCGCCGGGTGCCGATGTCGTGGAAGGTATAGCCTGCACCCAGCAGCAGATTGACGCGCCCGGCGCCCGCATTCCAGCCCTTGCCGCCGTACAGGCCCACGGTGTAGCTGTCGACGTCCGCGCTCGAGTTGCGGGAGTCGGCATCCAGGTCGCTGTTGGTGTAACCGAACAGGCCGCCCACGCGCCAGCCGCCGCCCGCCGCGGTATCGCCGCCCAGGAAGAAGCCCCGCACGTCCTGGCTCAGGCTGGCCGAGCCGTCCTTGCCGTCCAGGCGCTGCCAATGGCCCACGGCCTGCCCCCACAATTGCGGCCCGGCCGGCGCCGCCGCGCTGCCTGCGTCACGCATGCGCCGCGAGACGGCCTGCGGCAGCAAATCGGCGGAGGCCCTCAGGCCGCTGTGCAGGCCGGCATGGATCTCGCCCGACAACTGGTCGAACGCCGCCTGCGGCGCGGCGGCAGCGAAGGCGGCGTCGGCTGCCGCGTTCAGGCCGGCCACGGACAGCGCGCCCGCCGAGGCCGCGCGCTGGTTCGGTGTCAGGGAAAGATCGGACAGCGCCTGCTCGTCCACCGACAGGCGCACGGTGACGCGGTCCGCGCCATAGGCGGGCGTGGCGTCGATGAGCGGCGAGCCGAAGACCGCTTCGGTCGAGGCGAAAGGCACGATGGCGCCGGTGGCGGTCAGGATGGTGTAGTCGTGGTTGAGCCGGTAGGCGCCGCTGTCGCTCTCGGCGCGCACACGCAGGCGGGTGCCGCTCAAGTCGGCGCCGCCCGCCGTCACGTCGATGCGGTCCGCATCGCCCGCCGCGTTGACCTCCACGTCGTAGACCGTGCCTGGCCCCCAGTCCAGCTGCGCGGTGCGGATGCGGCCCACGGAGTTGCCGGGGCTGACCGTCGCGCCGCCGCTGGTGTTCAGGGTGCCGGCGATCTGCCAATTGCCGCCCAGCACCGCGCCGCCGCTGGCCGCGATGTCGCCGGTGGCGACGATGGGCGCGTCGGGCGTGCCGCCGTGGGTCGAGGCGTTCGCCCCGTCTATCGTGAGCGACCCCAGTTCGCTGCCGCTTTCGAAGGTGAGCGTCTGCCCGCCGTCACCGCCCAGGGTGCGGAAGTCCCGGACGCCCACCACCTTGCCGGTGAAGGACGCGCCCGCGCCCACCGTGACGTAGGTGCCGCCGTCCGGCTCCAGCGTCACGCCGTTGAGGTTGTCTACGATGCGCCCGCTGCTGACGGACCCCGCCTGCAGGTCGAGCACGACCGCGCCGCCGCCGTCTTCCGAGCGCTCCACCTGGAGCAGCGTGCCGTCGTTCTCGGTCAGCGCCGAGCCGGCCGCCACCGTGATCTCCTGGGCCGCGCCGGCCTCCGACAGGAAGGACACGATGGATTGGCGGGCAGCCCGCACGGTGGTGTTTTCCAGTACGACCGTGGCGCCTTCGCTCAGCTCCAGGCCGGCGCCGCGCGCCGAGACCAGCACCGAGTCGCGGGCGGTGAACGTGCTGCCGTAGTTGACCGAGGCCGCGACCGCGTCCTCGCCGTTCACGGTCACGCTCGAATCCGACAGGTGTACCTCGCCCCAGGTGCGGCCGCTGCCCACGCTGGCGCCCACCAGCGCGCCCGCGCTGCCGGCGCCCTGCGTCATGAGGGCGATACCGTCGGCGTGGATCACCCCGCCCCCCGCCGCGGTCATGCCGTTGGCCGTTTCGCCCGAAGGCGAGGGATTCGGCCCGCCCTGGACCAGCAGGGTCCCGCCGTCGAGATGCACCGCCCCGCCGTCATAGGCCCAGACCGCGTCGCCGACCTGCCCGGTGGTGGTGATGTCCACGCCGTGCGTGGTCACGGTCGAGCCGGCGCCCGAGGCGTAGACGCCGTATCCCATGAACCCTTCGGTCAGCACCGAGCCGCCGGTCAGAGTGATGGCGCCGCCGTCGATGGCGTAGGCGCCGTAGGAGCGCTGGCCGACCCCGTGCAGCGCCGTACCGGCCGCGTCGATCGACGCTCCGGCGCCATGGGCGTAGAGCGCGTAGGCGCGCGCTTCGCCGCCCTGGGTGCCCTTGCCGGTGGGATTAGCCGTGGTGACGCTGCCCCCGACGAGCGTGACGGTCGACCCGGCGCCGGCCACCGCGCCGTGCGCCAGCTTGCCCTGGGTGGCGAGCGCGGCATCGGTAAGCGTCAACGCGCCGCCGTTCCTGGCTTCCGCCGCATAGGCCCCGTCGGCCTGCGTATCGACGACGGAGTTCGCCAGCGACAGGCTGCCGCCGTTGGCCAGCAGACCCGCGGCCTGTGCGCCCGGCGCCGCTGCGGCAAACACCGCTGCGGCAGCCGTGCGCAGCGCAGCGCCGCCCGGCCGGCGGCGACCATCCCGCGCCGCCGCCGGCCGGGCTCGATGGTCGGCCGCCGAGGCGCCTGCCTCGGGGCCGCCGCAGAGGGCCGGGATATGCCAAAGGTTCTTGAAGGTCTGGTTCACGGATTTCCCACCGTTGTCGTCTGCCATGCCGCAGCGGCATGGCGTTTGCCTGCGGAGCGCGCCGCATCGCTGCCGGCCTGCGCCGCGGGGCGGCGGGCCGGATACCCTGAAGCCCGTTGACGCTAGTGCCCTGTCTCCACCGCGCACCGCGCGGTGAACTGGTAACCCTGGTTCCAGCACGAAGCGATGGGCAGCCGCAGCCCTTCCGCGCTGCACTTCTTGCGCAGGCGGCTGATCGTGACGGAAAGATGGGGATAGTCGGCGGCCAGCTTCCTGCCTAGCTCGGCCTCGCGCTGGGACACCCACTCCTCGTGGCGCAGGATCGCGCCCGGCTCGGCGAACAGGCGCGACATCAGCAGCCGCTCCATGGCGGTCAGCGCAATGGTCGAGCCGTCCGGCGCGCGCAGCTCCCAGCCGCGCGCAGTCAGCAGCCAGCGTCCCTGCCCGCCGTGCGCGCCGGACAGCTCCAGACCGGGCGCTCCGGGAGAAACGTCCGCGCCCGGCGGCGGCAGGCCGGCATCCATCGCGCAGCGCCTGGCCACCGCCTGCACTGCCGAGCGGAATTCGTCGGGGTCGACCGGCGCGGACAGGCAGAGGTCGGCGCCCGCCTTCAATGCGCGGGTGCGCACCTTGCTGTCGTCGCCGGTCAGCATGATGATGCCGATGCCGTGGCCGCAACGCAGGATGGACACCAGCCGGTAGGCGTCGTAGTCGCTGCCGTACAGGCCGTCGACGACGAAGATCGAGGCGTGCCCCGCCGCGCGCGTGCGGGCCAGCTCCAGGGGGTTGGTCGACACTGCTGACGGGAAACCGGACTCGACGGCCAGGTCGTTCAGGCGCAGGATTTCCCGCGACGCCTCCGACGCGGGCGGGCTCAGCAGCAGCAGGGTGAGTTCGAACGCGCCTACGCTCACGGCCGGCGGCTCCGTTGCGGGGCCCGGCCGGGCGTGCCGGCTGCCCAGGCCGCCGTCCGTGCGCTCCGGCACGAAGCGGATTGGTACCAGGCCTTCGCAATCGTGACAAACGGCTTCAGGCGCGCGGCCTGCGCCAATGCGGCGGGACGGGTCGGGGCAACGGCCGGCGAGGCGCCGCCCGCGCCGGGAGCTGCGCCCGGCGCGGGCAGGCGCGGCTCTCCTTCCGCGGCGGCCGGCCGCGCAGGCAGCGTAGGGACAAAAGGGTCCCTTTCTGTCAGCATCGGACGATATCAGAACCCTCTTGGCCGCCGTTGACCCATATGCAAACAGCTGTTGCACATCTGCCCAGGGCTAAAGGGGAGCCTTTTGTCAACTTATGATACACATGGCAGATATATTTCAGACGAGATGCATTCTGTCGCGAATGTCGCGGCGGCCGTCCTTGCGGACGGTCCGGGCCAGCTGCCCGGCGCGGCGGACAGCCGGCTCCCGCCCGCAACCCGGCCGCGTGCCGCCCTGCCCGATGGCGGCCCGGCAGCCTGCCCCGAGGCGGCGGCCGACCCTGCCGTCCCGCCCCGGGGCCGTGCAGGGCAAGACAGAACACAGCGATGCAAACCAGCCCTCCCATCAAATACGGTTATGCCCGGGTCTCGACCGAGGACCAGAACCTGGACCTGCAGATCGCGGCGCTGCAGCGCGCCGACTGCGCCCGCATCTACACCGACAAGGGCATCTCGGGCGCCGCGGCGTCGCGCCCCGGGCTGGACGCCCTGCTCAGGAAGCTCAAGCCCGGCAATACCCTGGTCGTGTGGCGGCTCGACCGCCTGGGCCGGTCGCTGCGCAACCTGGTGGACCTGGTGGACCGCCTGGGCAAGAAGAACATCCAGTTCGTATCCCTGACGGAAAACATCGACACTACCTATTCGGGCGGACTGCTGATCTTCCACATGATGGCCGCCCTGGCCGAGTTCGAGCGTACGCTCATCAGCGAACGCACCCGCGCCGGCATGGCAGCGGCCAAGGCCCGCGGCCGGCATGTGGGCAGGCGCCGGGCGCTGACGCCCGAGCAGTGCGCCGAGGCACTGCGGGCCTTGCGCATATTGCCCATAGGAGACGTGGCGGCCACGTATTCGGTGCATCCGCGCACGCTGAGGCGGATGGCAGAACTGAACGGGGTGCGGGTGCAGAAGCGGTAGCGGCGCCAGCCTGCCGAGCCGCCTGCCGGTCGCCCCGCCCGCGTAGCCCCCGGCGGGCTGGCTGCCGCCCTACCCGCCCGCCAGCGCCGCCACCACCCCCAGCACCATCAGCGGCACCGAGACCAGCACCAGCAGCACGAACACCACCACGCTGGCGGCGTTGGCCTCGGGCGTACCCACCCGCCGCAGGATGCCCACGCACAGGTTCTTCAGCCTTTCCAGCCCCCACGCCGCCTGGTAGGCCAGCGTCACCGCCACCAGCGACGCCTGGGCGGCGACCGCGCAATAGAAGATCAGCGGCTCGGGCATGAAGTAGGTGGAAAACCAGCCCCGCGAGGTCACGTGGATGAGGGTCTGGGGGTAGAAGAGCCGCAGCGAGGAGGCCATGTCGCCCAGCGGCGCATAGGGTATGACGGGGAGGGGGTCGCCGGGTGCCAGCTCGAGGTACAGGCGCACCATGTCCGCAACGCGAAAGTAGTAGACGGCCAGGCTGAACAGGAAGTACGCCAGCGCCAGCGTGCCCAGGAAAGCCAGCAGGAAGCGCAGCGACAGGAAGCCGGCCTTGCGCCCCACCCGGATGGCGATCTTGGTCATCTGGATGGCGGCGAAGTCGATGGCCATGGTGGCGATGATGCCTTCCTGGTAGAAATCGTGGACCGCCTGGCGCACGTTGAGCGGCAGGCGTGCATCGAAGCTGTGGGACGGGTTGCGGAACAGATAGAGATAGACGAACCACGTCAGGAAGAAGATGGCCGAGACCGCCAGGGTATACAGGGGAATGGTCAACAGTTGGCGGCGGGCGAGGATGCGTTCGCCGAACAGGCGGTGGAAATACAGCGACCACAACCCGGCGAAGGACGCCAGCCGGTCGGCGCCCAGGCTGCGGGCCTGCAGGGCGCGCAGGGTTTCCTCCCGGTTCTTCCGGGTGGCCAGGGCGACCCCGACCAGCAGGGCCGCAGGCGCGGTGAGCAGGGTGACGGGCACGGCGGCAATGCCGACAAATTCGACCAGTCGCATGCCGTCACTTTCCCCGCAACAGGGCCATGCGCCGGCGGTCGCGCTTGGTGGGGCGGCCGTCGGCCAGGTCCCCGGCCGGCTCGGGCGCCAGGCGGCGCATTTCGGCGGCCCGTTCGCGGGCGGCCGCGCTCTCGGCGGTTTCCTCGTACAGCAGGCGGGCGGCGGGCGCCGGGCCCCGCACGGCACTGAGCGCGCGCACGCGCACGACCATGGGCGGCGGCTCCTTGCGCACGCTGACCATGTCGCCCGGGACGATCTCGCGCGCGGGCTTGGCGGGCTGGCCGCCGACCAACACGCGGCCCTTGCCGATTTCCTGCGCGGCGAGGCTGCGCGTTTTATAGAAGCGGGCTGCCCAGAGCCATTTGTCCAGGCGCATCCTGTCGGTCATGCGATTCGGGCGGTGATTCCGGAACCCGCATGATACCGGCCGTGCGCCGCGCGGCCGGCGACTGGAGCCGAAACCCGTGGGTCGGGCTGCCGCCGGCGCCGCACGCGGGCTGCGGACAACCCGCCGATCTCAGCCGCCCAGCGCGCGCAGCTGCGTCCTGAGCCGCCGCACTTCTTCCATCAGGTCCAGCATCAGCGCGGCGGCGTCCAGCTCGACGCCGAAATCGCGCTGCAACCGCCGGGCCTGGCGCGCGCGCCGCAGATCGTCGCCGCAGAAAATCCATTCAGCCGGCCGCCGGCCGCGGGTCGCCTGCACGATGCCGGCTTCGACCAGTTCGGCGACCCAGGCGTCCTCGGCGCCGCAGGCGCGGGCCAGATCGGCCAGCGTCAGGCCGCAATCGCGGTCGATGACCGTCACGGTGGTGATCGTGGCTTTCATGCCTGCCCCCCGAGGTTGCGGCGCGGGTCGAAGGAAGTGGCGCGCGCCAGGCCGCGGTAGGCCTCGCGGGCGCTTTCGGTATCGGCCGGCGGCAGCGCGATCTCCAGCACCAGGTACAGGTCGCCGGGCGGGCTGCCGGGAATGCCCCGGCCCTTGAGCCGCAGCTTGCGGCCGTTGCGGCTGCCGGCGGGCACGGTCACCTCCACCGGCCCGCCGGGCGTGGGCGCCTGCACGGCGCCGCCCAGCGCCGCCTCCCAGGGCGCGACCGGCAGGGTCAGGGTGAGGTCGCGGCCCTCGACCCGGTACATCGGATGAGGCTTGAACCGCACTTCCAGGTAAAGATCGCCGGCCTCGCCGCCGCCGGCGCCGGGCATGCCCTGCCCGGCCAACCGGATCAGCTGGCCTTCGCGCACGCCGGCCGGAATGCGTACGCTGAGGGTGCGCTCGCGCACGGACGGCCTGCCCTGGGCGTCGTACTGGATGCCGCGCAGGGACAGGTCGCGCGTGGCGCCGCGCAGGGCGTCCTCCAGGTCGATCTCGATGGCGGCGTGGTGGTCCTCGCCGCGCATGCGCGCCGAGCCCGCGCGCCGGCGCGCGGCGCCGCCGAACAGGGCGGAGAAGAAGTCGCTGAACTCGGCGTCGTCGCCGAAACCGCCGGGCCGACCGGAGAACTCGAAGCCCTGGTCCCAGCCGGGCGGCGGCGCGAAGCCCTGCCCGCCCGCGGCGGCCCCGGCGCTGGCGCCCAGGTTGTCGTAGGCCCCGCGCTTTTCCTTGTCGCCCAGCACGGCATAGGCCTCGTTGACCTCGCGCATGCGGGTTTCGGCGTCGGCCTCCTTGCTGACGTCCGGATGGTACTTGCGGGCGAGCTTGCGGTAGGCCCGGCGGATATCGTCTTCCGAGGCCGTCCGGTCCACGCCCAGGATCCGGTAGTAGTCCTTGAATTCCATGCTTGGTCCGCAAAGAGAGGGGACGGGCGGCGCGCGCCGCCCGGGATATCGTCAAGATAGGGACGAATCGCAAAAAATTCAACTTGTCAAACCCGGCTCTTGAATTCCTCCGGCCCGCCGCTAGATAGGGGGCATCCGGCTCCGCGCCGCTGCGGCGGCTGTCCCGGAGCCACTCTCAGCGAGGAGGAACGACCATGTTCGATTCGATTTTCAATACCTTTCCGGGCGGCCTGTTTTCCGAACTGGACCGCCTGCAGCGCAGCCTCGGCCCATCCTTCGGGCTGCTGGGCAGCCCCAGCATCCGCGCCGTGGCCGAACCCTTCCCGGCCATCAATATCGGCAATACGCCGGAGGCCGTGGAGCTCTACGCCTTCGTGCCGGGCGTGGACGCGTCCAAGCTGGACATCTCGATCGACCGCGGCCTGCTGACGCTGGCGGGAGAACGCGCCGCGGCCGTGCCGCAGGATGAAGAGCGCGCCAGCGTATACGCCAACGAACGCTTTTCGGGGCGGTTCCGGCGCGTGGTGAGCCTGCCCGAGGACATCGACCCGTCCAAAGTGGCAGCCACCTGCCGCGACGGCGTGCTGCGCATCCGCGTCGGCCGCCGCGAATCGGCCCAGCCGCGCCGCATCGAAGTCAAGTGAGCCCCCGCCGCTTTCCCGACAAGGAGATAGACCATGGCTGAACCAGACATCATCCAACGCAATGCCGCGGCGCCGGACGCCGCGCCCGCGCCGGCCCTGTCGCCGCGCGTGGACATCTTCGAGGACGACACCGGCCTGACGCTGCTGGCCGACCTGCCTGGCGTGCCCAAGGACAAGCTGGGCCTGCACATCGAAGGCGACACGCTGACCCTGGAAGGCGAGATCGCTTCGGACCTGCCGCAGGACCTCAAGCCGGTCCACGCCGAGATCCGGGTGCCGCGCTACCGACGCGCCTTCACCCTTAGCCGCGAGCTCGACAGCGCCAACATCGATGCCGAATGCCGCGACGGCGTGCTGCGGCTGCGCATTCCCAAGCGCGAACACGCCCAGCCGCGCCGGATCGCCGTGCAGGTCAACTGACGCAACGGCCCGGGCCGGCGGATACCGGCCGGGAGGCCTGCGGGCCTCCCTTTTTATCGGGTCCGGGGCAAACGAAATGCGGTCCGCCATCGGATGACTTTGCGGCAGCGCCGGGCTATGCTGGCCGCTTTCGCCCGCCGCCTGCCGTCCCGCCGCATGGAATTCGCCAGAACCCTGGGCCTGTTCGTCCTGACCGCGCTCGCCGAGATCGTCGGCTGCTACCTGCCCTACCTGTGGCTGCGGCAGCAGGCCTCGCCCTGGCTGCTGGTGCCGGCCGCGGCCAGCCTCGCGGCATTCGTGTGGCTGCTGACGCTGCATCCGGCGGCGGCCGGCCGGGTGTACGCCGCCTACGGCGGCGTCTACGTGTGCGTCGCGCTGCTGTGGCTGTGGGCCGTGGACGCGGTGCGGCCCTCGCCCTGGGATTTGCTGGGCGCAGGCGTGACCCTGGCCGGCATGGCCATCATCATGTTCGCGCCGCGCGCGGCCTGAACCGGAGACCTCCATGGCATCGACCGCAACCCCCGGCCTCACGCTCTGGGGCCGCGCCAACTCGTTCAACGTGCAGAAGCCGCTGTGGGCGCTGGCCGAACTCGGGCTGCCCTTTCGCCACATCGACGCGGGCGGCGCCGCCGGCGGGCTCGATACGCCGGCGTTCCTTGCCATGAACCCGCACGGCCGCATCCCGGTGCTGCAGGACGGCGCGGCCAGCGTCTGGGAATCGCACAGCATCGTACGCTACCTGTCGGCCGCCTACGGCACAGGCCGGCTGTGGGACCCCGACCCGGCCGCGCGCGCCCGCGCCGACGGCTGGATGGACTGGTCGCTGTCGACGCTGCAACCGGATTTCGCGGCGCTGTTCTGGGGCTATTACCGCACGCCGCCGGCACAGCGCGATGCCGCTGCCGTCGAAGCCGCGCGCCAACGTTGCGCCGCGCACTTCGAGCGGCTGGACGCCCACCTGGCCCGCGTGCCCTATCTGGCGGGCGAGGCCTTTTCCATGGGCGACATTCCCGCCGGCACGCTGCTCTACCGCTATTTCGAGATGGGCCTGCCCACGCCGCCGCTACCGGCGGTCCGCCGCTGGTACGAACGCCTGGCTGCCCGGACGGCCTACGCCGCACAGGTCATGACGCCCTTCGACGAACTGCGGGGGCGGCTGGCCTTCTGAACCGGCTTCTGCACCCGCCGGTCCGCTACGTCCGGCGCTGCGAGCGGACATGCCGCGCCCCGCCTGCGGGCGCGCAGGCTGGCCGGCACCGATCCGAGCGGTCGCGGTGGCGCCGCGTCTGCCTGCCCGCGCGGACCCTGTCAGCCGCGCCGCCCCGGACGGCAAAAGACCGTCCCCTATTTCATGTTGCGTCGCACAATCCTTTGCGGTGTAATGGGGACCTCAGACCAGAACCTGCGGGACCGCCCGCGGCCCGCCGGGCCGCGGCCTCCCGGGAGACATCCATGCCCACGACCGCAAGCGACCGCCCCGCCTCCGCCTGGCCCGACCCCTGGTCGGCGGCGGTGGAATACGCCACCGACGCCTGGCAGCGGAGCATTCTCTATGCCGACGTGATGCGCCAGCGCGGCAACCAATACCAGGAACACATGGCCAGCAAGGCGCCCAACGTGCTGGCCATGAAGTCCGAGCTGGTCCTGGACGGCCGCACGCTGGAGCGCCCGGTCAACTACGGCCTGTCGCGCGTGCTGCCCTATCCCGACACGCCGGCCGATCCGCGCAAGCGGCCCTTCGTGGTGGTGGACCCGCGCGCGGGCCACGGGCCCGGCATAGGCGGCTTCAAGCCGGAAAGCGAGATCGGCGTGGCGATCCGCGCCGGCCACCCCTGCTATTTCATCGGCTTCCTGCCCCAGCCGGAACCCGGCCAGACGGTGGAGGACGTGATCCGCGCCGAGGCGCGTTTCCTGGAAGAAGTGATCGCCCTGCACCCGCAGGCCGAGGGCAAGCCGGTGGTGATCGGCAACTGCCAGGCCGGCTGGCAGGTCATGATGACCGCGGCCATGCGGCCCGAGCTGTTCGGCCCCATCATCGTGGCCGGCGCCCCGCTGTCGTACTGGGCCGGCTGGCGCGGGCGCAACCCCATGCGGTACTTCGGCGGCATGCTGGGCGGCTCGTGGAGCACGGCCATGCTGGGCGACCTGGGCGCGGGCAAGTTCGACGGCGCGTGGCTGGTGCAGAACTTCGAGAACCTGAACCCGGCCAACACGCTGTGGACCAAGCAGTACAGCCTGTATTCCCATGTCGATACCGAGGCCGACCGCTATCTCGGCTTCGAGAAGTGGTGGGGCGGGCACGTGTTCCTGAACGCCGTCGAGCTGCAGTACATCGTGGACAACCTGTTCATCGGCAACCGGCTGGCCACGGCCAACCTGGTCACTTCCGACGGCGTGCGGCTGGACCTGCGCAACATCCGCTCGCCCATCATCGTGTTCTGCTCCAAGGGCGACAACATCACGCCGCCGCCGCAGGCGCTGGGCTGGATCCCGGACCTGTATCGCAGCGACGAGGAAATCCGCGCCCACAACCAGACCATCGTCTACGCGGTACACGAGAGCATCGGCCACCTGGGCATCTTCGTGTCGGGCAGCGTGGCGCGCAAGGAACACCAGGAATTCACCAGCAACATCGACCTGATCGACATCCTTCCGCCAGGCCTGTACCAGGCCGACATCCGCGAAAAAACGCCGGACATGCCCAACGCCGACCTGGCCGACGGCGACTACGTGCTGAACTTCGGCCGGCGCAAGCTGGACGACGTGCGCGAAATCGTGGCCAACATCCCCGAGGACGAGAAGCGCTTCGCCGCGGCGGCGCGCATCTCGGACATCAACCTCGGCCTGTACCGCAACCTCGTGCAGCCCTGGCTGCGCCAGTGGGTCACGCCGGCCGGGGCCGAACTGATGCAGCAATTGCACCCGCTGCGGCTGCCCTACGAGACCATTTCCAACCGCAACCCGCTGGTTGCCCCGGTGGCGCAGGCGGCGGCCCAGGTACGCAAGGCGCGCCGGCCGGCCTCGCCCGACAACCCATTCGTGCAGCTGCAGGAAATGGCCGCACGCGCCATCGAGGCCTCGCTGGAAATCTGGACCGGCCTGCGCGACGACGCCATCGAACGCGTCTTCATGGCCGTGTACGGTTCGCCGCTGGTGCAGGGGCTGGCAGGGCTGGACGCGCACGACGAGCCGCTGCGCCGCCACCCCGGCATTTCCGCCGAGCACCGCAAGTTCATGCTGGACCGGGCGCAGGAACTGCGCGCGATGATGGGCCACGGCGGCGTGCGCGAAGCCGCGGTGCGCATGCTGCTCTACGTAAGTCAGGGCCAGGGCGGCATCGACGAGCGCTGCTTCAACGTGATCCGCCGCATGCGCGAACACAAGGACGGCGCACTCAACCTTCAGGCGTTCAAGAAGGTGGTGCGCGACCAGGCCCTGACCATGATGCTGGACCTGCCGGCCGCGCTCAAGGCCATGCCGCAGCTGCTGGCCAACCACGCCACGCCGGCGCAGATCCGCGAGGCCTTCCGCGACATGCAGGAAGTGGTCACCGCCGGCATGCCGCTGACCGAGGTCAGCACGGCGCGGCTGGAGGAAATGCGCGACCTGTTCGAAGCCGCGGCGCGCCGCGCCGAGGCCGACATGCCCGGCGGTGCGCAACACGGCCACCTCGAGGCGGAAGACGCTACGCCCTCTTCCGTGCAGGCCGATGCGCGGCCGGCGCCCCGCGCGGCGGCCCGCAAGGCTCCGGCGGCGGGCGCCGCCCGCAAGCGCGCCCCGGCCGGGAAGGCCGGCACCAAACCTGCTGCGGTGAAGACGGCTGCGGCGAAACCCGCCGCGAAGGCGGCCGCCACGCCGCCGCGTGCGCCCCGGACGGCCAAAGCGGGCAAGGTGAAACCGGATGCGCCGGCCGCCGCGCCGCGCAAGCGGCGCGCGGCCTAGCGCCTGTCGACGCTAGGCCCGCCAGACCAGTCCCGCGCCCGTCAGCCGGCGCGGGACTGGAGGATCTCGACGGCGGGCAGCGTCTTGCCTTCCAGGAATTCCAGGAAGGCCCCGCCGCCGGTGGAGATGTAGCCGACCTTGTCGCCGATGCCGAACTTGGCGATGGCGGCCAGCGTGTCGCCGCCGCCGGCGATGGAAAACGCCGGCGACCCGGCGATGGCACGCGCCACCGTTTCGGTGCCATGGGCGAAGGCCTCGAACTCGAACACGCCCACCGGGCCGTTCCAGACGATGGTGCCGGCCTGCGCCAGGATGTCGGCCAGCTGCCTGGCCGAATGCGGGCCGATGTCCAGGATGAGATCGTCCTCGGCAACGTCGGGCGTGGTCTTGACGGTGGCCTCGGCGTCCGCACCGAAGGACTTGGCGCAGACCACGTCGACCGGAATGGGGACTTCCGCCCCGCGCTGCTTCATCAGCTCGATGACGGCGCGCGCCTGGTCCACCTGGTCGGGCTCGGCCAGGGACTTGCCGATGCCGTGGCCAGCGGCCAGCAGGAAGGTGTTGGCGATGCCGCCGCCCACCACCAGCTGGTCGACCCGGCCGGCCAGCGATTGCAGGATGGACAGCTTGGTCGACACCTTGGAGCCGCCGACGATGGCCACCAGCGGCCGGCGCGGCTCGCCCAGGGCGCGGCCCAGGGCCTCGAGCTCGGCCGCGAGCAGCGGGCCGGCGCAGGCCACCGGCGCGTAGCGCGCGATGCCGTGGGTGGTGGCCTCGGCGCGGTGCGCGGTGCCGAACGCGTCGTTGACGTAGACGTCGCACAGCGCGGCCATCTTGCGCGAGAGCGCGTCGTCGTTCTTCTTTTCGCCGGGATTGACGCGGCAGTTCTCCAGCAGCACTACCTGGCCCAGCCGGACCGCGACGCCGGATTCGACCCAGCCCTGCAGCAGCGGCACCGGCATGCCCAGCAGCTCGGACAGGCGGCGCGCCACGGGCGCCAGGCTGTCGGCGTCGGTGAGCACGCCTTCCTTGGGCCGGCCCAGGTGGGACGTGACCATGACGGCGGCGCCAGCCTCGAGCGCCAGGCGGATGCCCGGCACCGACGCACGGATGCGCGTGTCTTCGGCGATGTTGCCGTCGGCGTCGAACGGCACGTTGAGATCGGCGCGGATGAACACGCGCTTGCCGGCCAGGCCGCCCGCGCGGGCCAGTGCGGAGAGAGTCTTGACGTCAGCCATGGGAATACGCAGAAAGAGGTCTCGGACGAGCCAAGGGCGGGTCGCCCCGCCCTTGGCCATTACGTGGGAACGCCTGCCGGCGCGCCGGCCACTTGGCCGACGTCACTTGGCCGACATCAGGGCCACGGTGGTGTCCAGCATGCGGTTGGAGAAGCCCCATTCGTTGTCGTACCACGACGAGACCTTGACCAGCGTGCCCGACACCTTGGTCAGCGTGGCGTCGTAGGTGCTGGAGGCCGGGTTGTGGTTGAAGTCGATGGAGACCAGGGGCTCGGTGTTGTAGGCCAGGATGCCCTTGAGCGGGCCTTCGGAGGCAGCCTTGAGGATGTCGTTGACTTCCTGCACGCTGGTCTCGCGCGCCGCGATGAAGGACAGGTCGACGATGGAAACGTTGATCGTCGGGACGCGGATGGAATAGCCGTCGAGCTTGCCGTTGAGTTCCGGCAGCACCAGGCCCACCGCAGCGGCCGCGCCGGTCTTGGTGGGGATCATGCTCATGGTGGCCGAACGCGCGCGGCGCAGGTCCTCGTGGTAGACGTCGGTCAGCACCTGGTCGTTGGTGTAGGCGTGGACCGTGGTCATCAGGCCGCTGACGACGCCCAGCTTCTGGTGCAGGGGCTGGACCAGCGGCGCCAGGCAGTTGGTGGTGCACGAGGCGTTGGAGATCACGGTGTGCTCTTTCTTGAGCACCTGGTGATTCACGCCGTAGACCACGGTGGCATCGACGTCCTTGCCGCCGGGCGCCGAGATGATGACCTTCTTGGCGCCGCCCTTGAGGTGGGCCGAGGCCTTTTCCTTGCTGGCGAAGAAGCCCGTGCATTCCAGCACCACGTCCACCCCGAGCTCGCCCCAGGGCAGCTCGGCCGGGTTGCGGTTGGCCAGCACGCGGATCTTGTCGCCGTCGACCACCATGTTCTCGCCGTCGACCGAGACCGTACCCGGGAACTTGCCGTGGGCGGTGTCGTAGCGGGTCAGGTGCGCATTGGTCTTGGGATCGCCCAGGTCGTTGATGGCGACGATCTCGATGTCGTGCTTCTTGCCGCCTTCGTAGTGCGCGCGAAGGATATTGCGCCCGATGCGGCCGTAGCCGTTGATGGCAACGCGGATGGTCATGAGCCTTATCTCCTTTACAAAACCCGTTTGACGGCCTGGGCGACCTGCCCGGCGGTCAGACCGAAATGCTTGAACAGGGTGCCGGCCGGAGCCGATTCGCCGTAGGTGTCGATGCCGACCACGGCCCCCTCCAGCCCGACGTACTTGTGCCAGAACGCGGTGCAGCCGGCCTCGACGGCGACCCGCGGCAGCCCCTTGGGCAGCACCGAGGCGCGCCAGGACTCGTCCTGCGCGTCGAAGGCGGAGGTGCACGGCATGGAGACCACGCGCACCGCGATGCCCTCGGCGGCCAGCTCCCGCTGCGCCTCCAGCGCCAGGGCGACTTCCGAGCCGGTGGCGATGACGACGGCGCGCGGATCGGCCGCGTCGCTCAGCACGTAGCCGCCGCGCGCGATGGCCTGCACGGCTTCCGGCTCGCGCGCCACGAACGGCAGGTTCTGGCGCGAGAGCAGCAGCGCGCTGGGGCCGCCGGCGCGCACGTCCATGCCGACGCTGGCGGGACGCTGCACCGCCTGGCCCCAGGCCACGGCGGTCTCGACCGTATCGCAGGGCCGCCAGACCGCCAGGTTGGGAATCAGGCGCAGGCTGGAAGCATGCTCGATGGACTGGTGCGTGGGGCCGTCCTCGCCCAGCCCGATGGAATCGTGGGTGAAGACGTGCACCACGCGCTGCTTCATGAGCGCGGCCATGCGGATGGCGTTGCGGGAATAGTCGGAGAAGGTCAGGAAGGTGCCGCCGAAGGGCAGGTAGCCGCCGTGCAGCGCCATGCCGTTCATGATGGCGGCCATGCCGAACTCGCGCACGCCGTAGTTGATGTGGCGGCCGAAGGCGATGCCGTCCTTGCCGGCGCGCACCGGCGCCACGCCCTTCCAGTCGGTATAGTTCGAGCCGGTCAGGTCGGCCGAGCCGCCGATGAGCTCGGGCAGCGCCTGCGCCAGGGCGGCGATGGCGAACTGCGAGGCCTTGCGGGTGGCGACGGTTTCGGCCTTGGCGACGGTGGCCTCGACGAAGGCCTGCAGCGTGCCGGCGAAACCCTCGGGCAGCTCGCCGCGCATGCGGCGGCGGAATTCCGCCGCCTCGGCGGGATGGGCCTGCGCATAGGCGTCGAAACGGGCCTGCCAGTCGGCCTGGGCGCGGGCGCCGGCGGGCCGGGCATCCCAGGCGTCGTAGACATCCTGCGGCACGACGAAGGGCTCGTGCGGCCAGCCGAGCGCGGCACGGGCGGCGGAGACTTCGTCGGCGCCCAGCGGGGCGCCGTGGACCTTGTCGGTGCCCGCCAGGGTGGGCGCGCCCTTGCCGATGACGGTGCGGCACATGATGAGCGTGGGGCCGCCCGTGTTGCGGCGCGCCTGCGCGATGGCGGCGTCCACCGCGTCCGCGTCGTGGCCGTCCACCCCGCGGATCACGTTCCAGCCGTAGCCTTCGAAGCGCCGGGCGGTGTCGTCGCCGAACCAGTGCTCGACCTTGCCGTCGATGGAAATGCCGTTGTCGTCGTACAGCGCGATCAGCTTGGACAGGCGCAGCGTGCCGGCCAGCGAGCAGACTTCGTGCGAGATGCCTTCCATGAGGCAGCCGTCGCCCAGGAACACATAGGTGTGGTGGCCGACGATGGCGTGGCCGGGCCGGTTGAACTCGGCGGCCAGCAGGGCTTCGGCCAGCGCCATGCCGACGGCGTTGCCCAGGCCCTGGCCCAGCGGGCCGGTGGTGGTTTCGACGCCGGGGGTGATGCCGACCTCGGGATGGCCGGGGGTGCGCGAATGCAGCTGGCGGAAGCGCTTGAGCTCGTCCACGGGCAGGTCGTAGCCCGACAGGTGCAGCAGCGCGTAGATCAGCATGGACCCGTGGCCGTTGGACAGCACGAAGCGGTCGCGGTCGGCCCAGGACGGGTCGGCGGGGTTGTGGCGCAGGTGGCGCCCCCACAGCGCCTGGGCGATGTCGGCCATGCCCATGGGCGCGCCCGGGTGGCCGGAATTGGCCTGCTGGACGGCGTCCATGGCAAGGACGCGGATGGCGTCGGCCATGCGGGTGGGGGTGGCGCTGGGGTCGGTCATGGGAGAGGGCTCTGCTGCCGGCGCCGTGGCGGTCGGAACCGGTGTGCGGGTTCGCAAAGGCTGCGATTTTAGCACCCGCCCGCCTGCCCTTCCCCGGGCCGTACAATGGCCGCCGACGCCAGACAGGAGCCCGCCAGGCCGCCATGCCGGTACCCCGCTTCCACTGCCCCGGCCCGCTCGCGGCCGGCGCCGCCATCGAACTGCCCGAGGCCATCGCCCACCATGCGCTGCGCGTGCTGCGGCTGCGGCCGGGCGCGGCCATCGTGCTGTTCGACGGCACGGGCGGCGAATACCCGGCGCGGCTGCTGGCCGGCGACGGCCCCGCCCGCGCCGAGCTCGGCGCCCACGACCCGCGCGAGGCCGAACCGCCGCTGCCCGTGACGCTGGTGCAGGGCCTGCCGGCCGGCGACAAGATGGACTGGGTCGTGGAAAAGGCGGTGGAACTCGGCGCGCACCGCATCGTGCCGGTGGCCGCGCAGCGCAGCGTGCTGCAGCTGTCGGGTTCCAGGCTCGAAAAACGCCTGGAACACTGGCGCCGCATCGCGCGCTCGGCGTGCGAACAGTGCGGCCGCAACCGGGTGCCCCGGGTCGAGGCCCCGCTGTCCCTGGCGGACTGGCTGCGGTCCGCTGAAATCCCGCAATGGCTGTGCGACCCGCAGGCATCCGTCCCCCTGCCCTCGGCGCTGCGCGAGGCCGCCCCGCACTCGGACGGGCTGGCGCTGCTGGTCGGCCCCGAGGGCGGCTGGTCGGACGAGGAAACCGCGCTGGCGCGCAAGCTGGGCGCGCGGCCCGTGCGGCTGGGCGACAGGGTACTGCGCACCGAGACCGCGGGCCTGGCCCTGCTGGCCGCGGCGGGCGCCTTGCTGGGCTGGTACGGAAAGCCGGACGGCGACGCCTGACGGCGGCGGGCGGCAGCCCGCCAGGCAAGGCAAGCGGGCGCTACTCGCCCGAAGCGCTCCAGCTCTGGGCCCGGCCCGGCTCGGGCTCGGGATGCCGCCCGGCGTGCTCGACGGCGTAGGCGAAGACGCGTCCGTTCTCGCGGGCGAACTCGGCCGCGTCGTCGCAGACCGACACGATGCGCGCGGCGTCTTCCTGGAGGGCGGGATCGCCCGAATGCAGCTTGTGCAGCACCAGCACCACTCCGGATTTCTGGTCCATGACGGTGTCGCACAGGCAATCGTAAAGGGCGTCGAGGTTGCCGCCGAAGTACTCGGGAAAATCGACCGCATTGGCGATGGCCCGCAGCACCGCCGAGCGGCTGCGGGCGCGGTCGCATTCGGCCACGCACAGCGCCAGGCCCTGCAGGCGGGCCTGCTCGGCCAGGGCGTCCCGATCGAGCGCCGCGTCAAGCGCGCCCCCGCGCTGCAACTGACGCTGCAGGGAAGAGCCGGTTCGCGTCATGATGACGCCTCCTTGAAAAACGCTTTCACTTCGTCGGTACGCTGCATCGTATCGGCATAACCCAGTTCGATCAATTGACGGGTGTAACTGGCCTCGAACAGCAGATAGGACATCAGGGAACCGCCCGCCGGACGGGTCGGATCGGACGATACACCCAATACGCGGAAAAGTGCGCGCGAAGTACGGGGCAAACTGGGCAGGTGTTCCAGCGCCAGCGAGTCCAGCGACCGGCTGGGGGACAGGGCCAGCACGTCCACGTGCCGCAGCCCCAGGTCCGCGGCGGCCTGCGGTCCCGCCGCGTCCAGCACCTGGTTGGCGCGCTGCAGGCGCTCGACGTCGGCCGCAATGCTGTCGATGAAAATGTTCGACAGGGCATGGCCGCCGATCTGTGCCAGCGAGGGATACGGCGGGTCGTCGCGGCGCTGCTCGGGGTGGGTGTCGTCGCGGAAGCCGGTGCCGATCACCAGCACCCGCTCGGCGCCCAGGTGGATGGCCGGGCTGATCGGCGCCAGCTGGCGCATGGAGCCGTCCCCGCACCACTCGACCTGCCCGCGCACTTCCAGCGCGCGCGCCGGGAAGACGAAGGGAATCGAACTGGAAGCCATCAGGTGGCCCACCCCGATGCGCGCCGGGATCGCCTGGCGCAGCGAGCGGCGCCACGGCTGGATGGCGTGGCGCGACTGGTAGAAGGTGAGATGTTCGCCGGAGGTATAGCCCGAGGCCGTGATCGCCAGGGCGGACAGCGCGTTCAGCGCCAGGTTCTCGTCGAGCCGGTCGAAATCCAGTACGCGCTCCAGCAGCTCGGCCAGCGGCCGGTTGTCCAGCAGCGAACGCGGACGGTGGGCGCGCAGCCCGGGCAGCATCCAGCCCAGCATCAGCATGCCCAGCCAGCGGCTGCCGGTCTCGATCAGCCCCGCGGCGTCGGAACGGTAGACATGGTGCGTGCGCAGCGATTCCCACAGGCGGCGGATGCGCCGCAGCGCCTTGTGGGGCCGGTCGGCGCGGCAGCCCAGCGCGGCGGCGTTGAGCGCGCCGGCCGAGGTGCCGCAGAGGATGGGGAAGGGATTGGAGAAGCCCGGCAGGCGCTGCGGGTCGAGGATGTCGAGCAGCGCCTGCAGCGCGCCGACCTGGTAGGCGGCGCGAGCGCCGCCTCCGGTCAGCACGAGGCCCGTCAGCCCGGGACGGCCGGCAGCGCGGTCAACGGCTGATGTTGGCATCGACCACCGCCAGGGCAGTCATGTTGATGATGCGGCGGACGGTGGCGCTGGAGGTCAGGATGTGCACCGGCGCGTTGGCCCCCAGCAGGAACGGCCCGACCGCCACGTTGCCGCCGGCCGCCGTCTTGAGCAGGTTGTAGGCGATGTTGCCGGAATCCACGTTGGGGCAGACCAGCAGGTTGGCGTCGCCCGTGAGCGTGGTCGAGGGCAGGATGCGCTGGCGCAGCGTGCCGTCCAGCGCGCAATCGCCGTGCATTTCGCCGTCGACCTCCAGGTCGGGCGCCTGCTCGCGGATCAGGGCCAGGGCCTGGCGCATCTTGGCCGCCGAGGCCGAGCTGCCCGAGCCGAAATTCGAGCGCGACAGCAAGGCCACCTTGGGCACCAGGTTCAGGCGCCGCATTTCCTCGGCGGCGGCCCGGGTGAACTCGGCGATCTGCTCGGCGGTGGGGTCGTCGTTGACGTGGGTGTCGACCAGGGCCACCGTGCGCTCGGTCAGCAGCAGGATGTTCATGGCGGCGTAGGTCTGCGTGCCCGGCCGCTTGCCGATGACCTCGTCGATGAAGCGCAGGTGGTCGGAATAACCGCTCACCGTGCCACAGATCATGCCGTCGGCGTCGCCCAGGCGGATCATCATGGCGCCGATCAGCGTCAGGCGCCGGCGCATCTCGACGCGCGCCATTTCCTTGCTGATGCCGCGCCGGCACATGATTTCCCAGTAGGTGGTCCAGTAGCGGTGGAAGCGTTCGTCGAACTCCGGGTTGGTGACCTCGACGTCCTGCCCCAGCCGCAGGCGCAGGCCGTATTTCTCGATGCGGGCGGCCAGCACCGCGGGCCGGCCCACCAGGATGGGGCGCGCCAGACCTTCGTCGACCACCACCTGCACGGCGCGCAGCACGCGCTCGTCCTCGCCCTCGGCGAACACGATGCGCGCCTTGCCGCCGTCGCGCACCAGGCTCTTGGCGGCGGAAAACAGCGGCTTCATGAAGGCGCCGGAATGGTAGACGAACTGCTGCAGCTGCCCGGCGTAGGCCTGCAGGTCGGCCAGCGGCCGCGTGGCCACGCCGTCGTCCATGGCGGCCTTGGCCACCGCCGGCGCGATGCGCACGATCAGGCGCGGGTCGAAGGGCTTGGGTATGAGGTACTGCGGGCCGAAGCACAGGTCGGTGATGCCGTAGGCGGCGGCCACGATCTCGTTCTGCTCTTCCTGGGCCAGCTGGCAGATGGCGCGCGCCGCGGCCTTTTCCATCTCGCGCGTGATGGTGGTGGCGCCCACGTCCAGCGCGCCGCGGAAGATGTACGGGAAGCACAGGACGTTGTTGACCTGGTTCGGGTAGTCGGAACGGCCGGTGGCCATGACGACGTCGTCACGCACGGCGTGGGCGTCTTCGGGCAGGATCTCGGGCGTGGGGTTGGCCAGCGCCAGGATCAGCGGCCGCGGCGCCATGCGCGCCACCATGTCGGGCTTGAGCACGCCGCCGGCCGACAGGCCCAGAAAGACGTCGGCGGCGTCGATCACCTCGCCCAGCTTGCGGGCGTCGGTCTTCTGGGCGAAGCGCGCCTTCTCGGGGTCCATGAGCACGGTGCGGCCCTCGTAGACCACGCCTTCGATATCGGTCACCCAGATATTGCGCTCGGGCAGCCCGAAATCGACCATCAGGTCGAGACAGGCCAGCGCCGCGGCGCCCGCGCCCGACACCACCACCTTGACCTTGTCGATGTCCTTGCCCACCACCTTCAACCCGTTGAGGAAGGCGGACGTCACGCAGATGGCGGTGCCGTGCTGGTCGTCGTGGAAGACCGGAATGCGCATGCGCTCGCGCAGCTTGCGCTCGACCTCGAAGCACTCGGGCGCCTTGATGTCCTCGAGGTTGATGCCGCCGAAGGTCGGCTCCAAGCCTGCGATGATCTCGACCAGCTTGTCGGGATCGGTCTCGTTGATTTCGATGTCGAACACGTCCAGGCCGGCGAACTTCTTGAACAGCACGCCCTTGCCTTCCATGACCGGCTTGGAGGCCAGCGCGCCGATGTTGCCCAGGCCCAGCACCGCGGTACCGTTGGTGATGACGCCGACCAGGTTGCCGCGCGCGGTGTAGCGGAAGACGTTGGCCGGGTCGGACACGATCTCCTCGCAGGCCGCCGCCACTCCCGGCGAATAGGCCAGCGCCAAGTCCCGCTGGTTGGACAGTTGCTTGGTGGGAGCGATAGAGATCTTGCCGGGGCGGCCATGCTCGTGGTATTCGAGCGCGGCCTTGCGCAGGTTGGCGTCCATGGTTGGCTAGGTACCGTGCAGTGAGGAGTCCGGAAAAAAACGATTCTAGCCTTTATGCGTTGCCGGACTCGGGAAAGAGCCCGAACGGGTCGAACAGGGCCTTGACGCGCAGGTCCAGCCGCCCGGCCGCCAGGCGTACGGCGGGGTCGGCGGGGGCCTCGCCGTCCCGCGCGTGCGCCGCCGCCGCGTCGTCGCCATCGATACGCCCCGCCTTCCCGGCCCCTGCACTCCCCCCGCTCTTTCCGGCATCTCCGGCATCCTGGGCGCGCCCCCCCACCGCCGCCGGCGCCAGGTCGACCGACTCCACCCAGGCCAGCGCGCCGCCGTGGCCGGCCAGCAGGCGCGCCAGGTTGACGTCGCCGGGGTCGGCCGGGCGCAGGGCGTCGAGCCGGAAACGCGCCGGCCAGGCCGGCTGCGCCAGGCACAGCGCGGCATCGGGCGTCGCGCACAGCTCGAACAGCGCCGACACCAGCCGCTGCACGGTGGCCGAGCGCAGCGGCCGCCCGTCCGCCGCGCCGAAGGGCCCCAGGCTCTCCTGCGTGCCGTCGCCCAGCAGCACGGCGGCGCCCAGCAGGCCCGGCGCGAGGCCACGGCCGGGCGGCCCGGGGCGGGAAGCCGGACCGGCCAGCCAGGCAGCCACCGTCATGTCCCCCGGCAGGCCTTCGAACTGCGGCAGGCCGGCCGCGCGCAGCGCGTCCAGGGTGCAGCCGGCGCCGACCCGCCAGGCCGGCGCCGGCCCCGGCAGCCGCGCCAGGCCGTCCAGCCCCGGGCCGGGCCGCGCCCACAGCGTGCGGCCCGGCCCGGGGCGCTGCGGACCGGGGCCGGCCAGCGCCAGCGTCACCCCGTATTCCCGGCACAGCGTGCGCGCATGCAGCATGTCCGCCTCGCGCGCGGGCGCCAGGCTGGCGTGCGCCGCGTCGCCGGCCTCGCCGCCGTCGCGCAAGGCGCCGGCGCAGCTGCGCGCCATGCGCTGGCAGAAGTGGTCCCAGGGCGTGCGGGGCGCGCGCCGCCCGAACAGAAAAGCTCTACGTGAAGTCTGCATGGCCTTGACTACAATCGCGGTTTCGCCGCGAGAACCCTATGCCCCGCCTTGCCGCCCGGACCCGGGACGTCGCGCCCTTCCGGGCCGTCGAACTCTTCAAGCAGGCCGCCGAATTGCGCGCGGCCGGCCACGACATCATCAGCCTGGGCATCGGCGAACCCGACTTTACCGCGCCCCCGCAGGTGCTGGAAGCGCTGGACCGCGCCGCGCGCGACGGCCAGAGCGGATACAGCCCGCCGGCCGGCCTGCCGGCGCTGCGCGAAGCCATCGCGCGGTTCACGCACGAGCGCTTCGGCGCGGCGATCGACCCGGCCCGCGTGATCGTCACCTCGGGCGCCTCCGGCGCGCTGCTGCTGGCCTGCATGGCGCTGATCGACCCCGGCGACGAAGTCCTCATGCCGGACCCGTCGTACCCGGCCAACCGCAACTTCATCCTGGGCGCCGGCGGCACGGCGCGGCTCATCCCCGCCCGCTCCGAACGGCGCTACCAGTTGACGGCCGACGACTTGCGGGCGCACTGGACGCCCGCCACCCGCGGGGTGCTGATCGCCTCGCCCGGCAACCCCACCGGCACCTCCATCGCCGCGCCCGACCTGGCCGCCCTGCTGGCCGAGGTCCGCGCCCGCCGCGGCTTCGCGCTGATGGACGAAATCTACCTGGCCCTGAGCTACGATGCGGCGCCGCGCTCGGCGCTGGCCCTGGACGACGGGCTGGTCGTCATCAACAGCTTTTCCAAGTATTTCCACATGACGGGCTGGCGGCTGGGCTGGATGATCGTACCGCCCGGCATGGCCGGCATCGTCGAAAAAATGGCGGCGAGCCTGGCGATCTGCGCGCCGACGCTGGCCCAGCACGCGGCGCTGGCCTGCTTCGAGCCGGATACGCTGGCGGTCTACGAGCAGCGGCGCGAAGCCTTCCGCCAGCGCCGCGACTACCTGCTGCCCGAGCTCGAGCGGCTGGGGCTGGCCGTGCCCGCCCGGCCGGACGGAGCCTTCTATATCTATGCCGACGTCGGCGCCCATGCCGAGGACAGCGCGGTTTTCTCGCAGCGGCTGCTGCGGGAAGCCGGGGTGGCGGCGGTGCCGGGGCTGGATTTCGGGCCGGCCCACGCGCGGCGCGGCCTGCGGCTGTCGTACGCGACCGGCCTGGACCGGCTGCAGGAGGCGGTCGCCCGCATGGCCCGCCTGCTGGGGTGAAGCACGGCGCCGCGCGGGGCGCCCGGTCAGTCGCGCGCCAGGGCGACGCCGGCGGCCAGCGCCAGCCGGCGGCGCTCGGCCATCACCTTGGCGCCGTAGCCGCCGTCGCCGGGGCCGGTGGCGCCGACGTAGCAGGCCAGGCCACCGGTCAGCGAACCGCGCCGCTTGATGCAGTCGCGCAGGATCTGCGCGCCTACCCGGATGTTGGCCACCGGGTTCAGCGCCGCACCGTCGCCGCCGCCGAAGGCCTGGAATTTGTCCTGGTGCACGCTGGTCATGACCTGCATCAGGCCCTGCGCCCCCACCGTACTCTCGGCGAAGGGGTTGTAGCGCGACTCGATCGCGATCACGGCCAGCAGCAGCAGCGGGTCCAGTTCGAGCTCGTGGCCGACGCGGTAGGCTGTATTGACCAGCACGCCGGTGGCATCGTAGGCCACCTTGTACTTGCGGGAAATATAGCTGCGCAGGGCTTCGATCTGCCCCACGGACGCCCCGACCTCGGTCAGCACCGCGGCCGGCGCTTCGGTGCCGATGGCGTTGATGAAATTGTCGGCGCCGGGCAGTACGTCGGCGTCGGCCTGCACGCCGTCGGCCAGCATGGCATGATTGTCACCCTGCCGGGCGGCGTCGGGCGCCAGGGCGGCCAGCAGGGCGGCGTGAGCATGCAGGGCCTGGCCGCGCAGGCCGGGCAGGGCCAGCACCACGCCGGCGGCCACCAGCACGGCGATGCCCAGATAGACGGTGCAGGTGCGCACGGCTTCGGAAACCCGGCGGTGCGCGACGAGCAGCCAGTGCGGGCAGAAGGCGGTTGCCTCGCGGGGCATGGCACCTCCCGTGTGGAAAAGAGGTCGATGTTAACCTCTGTTGCCCGCCGAAAATGTAACGTTGCCAGAACGGAGTTCGGGTGAAATACCGAGACCTTAGGGACTTTATCGCGCAACTTGAACGCAAGGGCGAACTCAGGCGCATCGCCGAGCCGGTGTCCACCCGGCTGGAGATGACCGAGATCTGCGACCGCGTATTGCGCGCCGGCGGGCCCGCCCTGCTGTTCGAGAACGCGCGCCACGGCGACGCGCCGGCGGCCATGCCGGTACTGGCCAATCTGTTCGGCACGCCGCGCCGCGTGGCCTGGGGCATGGGCGAGGAAGACGTCGCCGCCCTGCGCCAGACCGGCGAACTGCTGGCCTCGCTGCGCGAGCCGGAGCCGCCGCGCGGGCTGCGCGACGCCTGGGCCAAGGTCTCCATGCTGAAGGCCGCGCTGTGGGACATGACCCCGCGCACGGTACGCCAGGCCCCCTGCCAGGAAATCGTGCTGGAAGGCGACGACGTCGACCTCGGCCGCCTGCCGCTGCAGACCTGCTGGCCGGGAGACGTGGCGCCGCTGCTGACCTGGGGCCTGGTGGTCACCCGCGGGCCGAACGCCCGCCGGCAGAACCTGGGCATCTACCGCCAGCAGCCCGTCGCGCGCAACAAGCTCATCATGCGCTGGCTGTCGCACCGCGGCGGCGCGCTGGATTTCCGCGACCATGCCCGGGCGCATCCCGGCACGCCGTTTCCGGTGGCGGTGGCCCTGGGCGCCGACCCGGCCACCATCCTGGGCGCGGTCACGCCCGTGCCCGACAGCCTGTCGGAATACCAGTTCGCCGGCCTGCTGCGCGGCTCGCGCACCGAGGTGGTCCAGGCGCTGGGCAGCGGGCTGCAGGTGCCGGCCCGGGCGGAAATCGTGCTCGAGGGCCACCTGCTGCCCGCCGGCGACCCGCGCGCGGCCGCGCCCGCCGTGCCCGACGGCGCGCCGCCCCCGCCCGACACCGGCTACGAAATGGCGCTGGAAGGCCCCTACGGCGACCATACCGGCTACTACAACGAGCGCGACTGGTTCCCGGTGTTCACGGTGGACCGCATCACCCTGCGGCGCGACGCCATCTACCATTCCACCTATACCGGCAAGCCCCCGGACGAGCCGGCGGTACTGGGCGTAGCCCTGAACGAGGTGTTCGTGCCGCTGCTGCGGCGCCAGCTGCCGGAGATCGTCGACTTCTACCTGCCGCCCGAAGGCTGCAGCTACCGGCTGGCGGTGGTGTCCATCCGCAAGCAGTACGCCGGCCATGCCCGGCGCGTGATGTTCGGCCTGTGGAGCGTGCTGCGCCAGTTCATGTACACCAAGTTCATCGTGGTGGTGGACGAAGACATCGACCCGCGCGACTGGAAGGAAGTGGTATGGGCCATGACTACCCGTATGGACCCGGTGCGCGACGCGGTGCTGGTCGAGCGCACGCCCATCGACTATCTGGATTTCGCCTCGCCGGTCTCCGGGCTAGGCGGCAAGATGGGGCTGGACGCCACCAACAAATGGCCGGGCGAGACCGACCGCGAATGGGGCCGCCCCATCGTCATGGACGAGGCCGTCAAGCGCCGGGTCGACGCCATGTGGGACCGTCTGGGACTGTAGGGCGGCCGGACGCGGGCCGCCCGGACGAAGGCCCGACCCTTCCTGCCTTTCAGCCGAACACCACCAGCGGCCGGCCCGGCGCGCCGGGATGCGGCAGCAGCGTGGCCGGCATGCCGAAGACTCGCTCCAGGGTAGCGGCGGTCAGCACCTCGGCCGGCGCGCCGCAGGCGGCGATGCCGCCGCCTGCCAGCAGCAGCAGGCGGTCGCACCAGCGCGCCGCCAGGTTGACGTCGTGCAGCACCGCCAGAACGCCGACGCGCTCGGCGCGGGCCAGCTGCGCGGCGCCCGACAGCAGACGGTGCTGGTGCAGCGGGTCCAGCCCGGACACCGGCTCGTCCAGCAACAGGGCGCGGGCCTCGCCGGGCTCGCGCCCCGCCAGGCACTGCGCCAGCACGCGGGCGTACTGCACGCGCTGCTGCTCGCCGCCGGACAACTGCAGGTAGCGCCGCCCGGCAAAGGCCGAGGCGCCGGCCAGCGCCAGCGCCCGCGCCGCGGTATCCGCTACCGCACCGGCCGGGAGCCCGGGAAACGGGTACATGCCCATTTCGACCACGTCGGCCACCGCCAGGTCGAAGTCCAGCGCGGGACGCTGCGGCAGCACGGCGCGCCGGCGCGCCAGCCGGCGCGGCCCCAGTTCCCGGACGTCCACGCCGTCCAGGGTCACGCGTCCCGCGCCGGCCGACAGTTCGCCGGCCAGGGCTCCCAACAGCGTCGATTTGCCCGCGCCGTTGGCGCCCAGCAAGCCGACCAACTCGCCGGCCTGCAGCGCGAACGACACTGCGCGCAGCACCGGCATGCCGCCGCGCGACACCTCGATGCGATCAGCCGCGAGCAGGGTCATCGGACCGCCTCCCCGCCCGGGACCATCCACCCGCCTGCGCGCCGGCGGCGCGCAGGCCGGAAAGCCTGCCCGGGGCAGGCACCGCCCCGGGCCGCGGGCTTGCCGCCGGCAAGGCGCAAGGCATGCGTCATCGCCCCCGCCCCCGCGCCAACAGCCACAGGAAGAAAGGCCCGCCGACCAGGCTGGTGACCAGGCCGACCGGCAATTCGGCGGGCGCGATGGCGACCCGGGCCAGCCAGTCGGCCAGCACCAGGGCCAGGGCGCCGGCCAGCATGGAAGCCGGAAGCAGCGCCCGGTGATCCGCGCCCAGCGCCAGCCGCAGCAGGTGCGGCACGACCAGCCCGACGAAGGCGATGCCGCCGGTGGCGGCGGTCAACGGCCCGATCATCAGCGCGACCGCTGCCACCACGGCGCGGCGCAGCCGGCCCAGGTCGTAGCCCAGGTGGCCGGCTTCGCGCTCGCCCAGCAGCATGGCGTTCATGGCCCGCCACTGGCCCAACAGCGCGGCCGACAGCAGCAGCGTCCAGGGCCCCAGCCCGGCCAGCGCGGACCAGTCGGCCCCTCCCAGGCTGCCCAGGTTCCAGAATGCCAGGTCGCGCAGCCGGGCATCGCCGGCGGCGTAGGTCAGCAGGCCGATGGCGCTGGCGGCCACGGCGTTGATCGCCACGCCGGCCAGCAACAGGCCGGCGGAACCGGGATAGCGCCGCCCCAGGCCGTAGGCCAGCGCAGTGGCCAGCAGGCTGCCGGCGAATGCCGCCGGCGCGCGCGCCCAGACGCTGCCGCCGGCCAGCACGATGGCCAGCGCCGCGCCCAGCGCGCCCCCGGCCGTGACGCCGACCAGGCCGGGCTCGGCCAGGGGATTGCGGAACAGCGCCTGCATGGCGGTGCCCGCCAGCGCCAGCGCCGCGCCGGCCAGCATGGCCAGCAGCACGCGCGGCAGCCGCAAGTCCAGCAGCACCGTGCGGGCGAAGCCGTCGGCGGCGTCCGTTCCGGCCAGCAGGCGGGGAATGTCTCGAAGGGGGATGTCGACCGCGCCGTGCAGGGTGGCGCCGATCGCGGCCAGCGCCAGGACGGCGGCCAGCGCCAGGCAGGCAGGCCCGGCGCGCCGGGCCCCTCCCGCGCCGCCGGACCCGGGCGCACGCGCAAGCGGGTTCAACGCTCGCGCAGCGGTGCCTCGCCCGCCGGGCGGCGGGCGCCCGGTCCGCGGCCGCGCCAGGTCTGGAATACCTGCCAGGCCAGCAGCGCCCCGCTGCCCAGGCGGATCAGGCGGGAACGCTTGCCGCCCAGCAGCCAGGCGGACACGGTGGAGGTCAGCACGGGAAAGCGCCGGGCCAGCCGCACGGCCTGCCAAAGCAGGTGGCGGCCCTGGCCGTTGGCCACGCGGGGCAGCAGCCCCTGCACCAGCGCCCGGGGATCCAGCGAGCGGCCCAACCGGGAGATTTCGTGGGCCAGCGCCTCGCGCTCCAGCGCCGCGCGGGCGCGCAGCAGCTCGATGCGCACGGCCCGGTCCACGGCAGGGGACAATGGGGGCTTGTTCATGGACGCGCCTCCCTACGGGCGGCCGGGCGGGATGCGCTCGCCGGCCCCTCCCCCGTGCGTGCCGGGGCGGCAGGCTCGTCGGCCGACAGGCCCTTGACCTCGGAGAACATCTCGGCGTCGCGCCGCAGCTCTTCGAGCGTGGCGGCAAAGGGCGGACCGGATTTCAGGGCGCGGCGCGCGCCGGCCAGCAGCGCCAGCCCCGCCACGGCGTAGACGGCCGCCAGCACCCCCAGCGCCACGTAGCGGTGCTCGGTGGGCCAGAACAGCGCGGCCACCAGCAGCGAAAACACCAGCAGGGCGAGGATCAGGCAGATGGTGGCCGCCAGCGCCATGGCGGCGGCGCGGCAGAGCCGGGATTTTTCCTCGGCCAGTTCCAGGCCGAACAGCTCCAGCCGGGTGCCGGCCAGGCCGGCCAGCCCCGAGGCGATGCCCCCGAGAGAATCTCGCAAACCCATGGTGCCCCGCTTGGTCGAGTCTAGGAATCGGCGGAATGCCTGCCGGCGCCCGGGGATGCCGCGCGCCGGCCCCGCGGCCCGGCCGTCAGCGGCGGCTGATCAGCAGGCCCAGCAGCAGGCCGGCCAGCCCGGCCACGCCGATGGCCTGCCAGGGGTTGTCGTGGACGTAGTCGTCGGTGGCGCGGGCCGCCTTGCGGCCGCGCTCGAGCACGGCGTCCTGGGCGTCGTAGAGCGCTTCGCGGGTGCGGCGCAGGGAAGCCATGGCGCGGTCGCGCAGTTCGGCCGCACGGTCGCCGGTACTTGAGGCCGCTTCGCGCAGCAGGTCCTCGGCGTCGTTCAGGCTGCTCTTGACACTGTCGATCAGCTTTTCCTTAGTCGCTTCGGTAGTCTGGGTGCTCATGGCGGGCTCCTGGGGAAATCTCGGACGAAACCTATGATATCAGTCCTGCGGCGCGCAGGCGCAACCAGGCATTTCCGGTTGCGCGGCTTCATTCCAGGCGTCATCGCACCTCGGTGACCTCGATGACCGAACGCTGCCCGGACTGCTCGATTTCCTGGCGCACGACCAGGTTGACGTCGGGGCACAGCCAATCGGTCACCTGCGAGCGCATGCCCGGCACGGGCAGCGGCACGCCGCTGAAAGTGGCGTAGGCGGGATCGGTGACGCGCCCGTAGCGCACCGGCCAGCAGGACTTGCGGCCCAGCGCGGTATCGATGGACTGGCGCGCACCGACGACCTTCTCGCCCAGGCGTACCGTCAGATCGCCGGTCGGGGCAGCCGCGCCGGCGTCCGCCCCGCCCAGCTTCAGCATGAAGGAGCGGGCCGGCAGGCGCTGGCCTTCGCCGGAAACCGGCCGGTCGTAACCGAACAGGCCCAGCAGCCCGAGGTCCAGCTCGTTGCCGCCGGCGGCGGGCGCGTCGCCGCCGACCCGCACGAAAGTCGAGCGCCCGTCCCGGACGGTAACGATATGGTCGATGCGCGTCTTGCCGGCCGGCAGCCCGGCCAGGCGGACGGCGGCGTTGCCGCGCACCCGCGCCCGGCAGGCGCCGGCGCCCGTGCGGCTGACATCCGAAAACGCCAGGTCGGCCGATACCTGCAGCATGCCGGTGCCGGACCAGACGACGCGCCCGCCATCGTGAAAGAACGGCGCGGCGCAGACGTCGGCGCGCGCGGCGCCGGCGGCCAATGCGAGGCCGGCGGCCAGGACGATCGGAAGCAAGCTGCGCATGGAATATCTCCGCATGTGAACCCCGGGTCCGGACGCTGGCGCCGGAAGGCGCCGGACCGGCCGGAAAGCGCCGCGGCCGCACGCGCCGCGCGGCGGGCCGCTTACGCGCAGCATTGTCGCATCGTGCCCGGGCGGACGGCGTCAGCCGGCATTTCCATTTGTTCGCAGCCGCAACGGCGGCCGGCAGGCCTGTGCCCGGCCCTGGCGCCCGGGCCGGAGCCATCGCCCGCGCAGGGCCGCCATATCGCGCGAGCGGCCCCTAATGACCTTGCGGCATATGGATATCCGGGCATAAGGACATGCCGAGAGTTTCGTTCCCTCGGGCGCGCCGGCTTCCTAGAATGCAACGGATGCTACAGGAATCCCCCGCCATGCCCGCCGTCACGCCGTCTCCCCTGCCCGAAACCAAGTTTTCCATGCTCGAACGCCTGGTCGAGGATCTCGACGCGCCCGCGCTGCACTGGCTGTCCGGCTACATGGCCGGCGCCGCCTCGCGGCTGCAGCCTACGCCGCTGGCCATGCCCGGCAAGGCGGCCGCGCCGGCGGCGGACACGCGCCAGCGCCTGACCGTGCTCTACGGCAGCCAGACCGGCAACGCCAAGCGCGTGGCCGAGGACCTGGCGCGCCGCGCCCAGGCCGACGGGCTGCTGGTGCGGCTGGTGCGCGCCGACGCGTACCCGGTGCGCGAGCTCAAGGAAGAGCGGCTGCTGTACATCGTCATCAGCACCCAGGGGGAAGGCGAGCCGCCGGACGATGCCCGCGGCTTCGTCGAGTTCCTGGCCGGGCGCCGCGCGCCCAGGCTGCCGGAACTGAAGTACGCGGTGCTCGGGCTGGGCGATTCCAGCTACCCGCTGTTCTGCGGCATCGGCCGCGACATCGACGCGCGCCTGGCCGAGCTGGGCGCCGCGAGGCTGCAGGACGCCGGCTACGCGGACCTGGACATCGAGACCGTGGCCGGCCCCTGGAGCGAACGGGCGCTGGCCGGCGCGCGCGAACAGCTGGCGCGCGCGCCGATGGCCAGCGTCACGCCGCTGCGCCCGGCGCAGCCGGCCGCGGCCCTGCACGGCCGCGACCACCCCTACCCTGCCGAAGTGCTGGCCAACCAGCGCATCACCGCGCGCGGCAGCGAAAAAGACATCCGCCACATCGAGCTGTCGCTCGAAGGCTCGGGCCTGCGCTACGAGCCCGGCGACGCCCTGGGCGTATGGCCGCAGCAGGCGCCGGAACTGGTCGAAGCGGTGCTGGACGCGCTGGGCCTGGACGGCGCCGAGCCGGTCGCGGCGGCCGGCCAGACCCTGCCGCTGGCGCAATGGCTGCGCGACAAGCGCGAACTCACCCGGCTGACGCGTCCTTTCCTGGCGGCGCACGCCGAACGCAACGGCGACGCGCGGCTCGCCCACGCGCTGGCGCCGGAAGGACGCGACCAGCTGGCCGCGCTGTTCGACGGCTACCAGCTCATCGACCTGCTGCGCGAGTTCCCCGCCTCCTGGTCGGGCCGGGAGCTGGTAGCCGCCCTGCGGCCGCTGGCCCCGCGCATGTACTCCATCGCCTCCAGCCAGGCCGAGGTCGAGGACGAGGTCCACCTCACCGTGGCGCACGTCGCGTACGAAGCCTTCGGCCAGGCCCGCTGGGGCGCGGCCTCGCGCCACCTGGCGGGGCTGGAGGACGGCGCGCGCACGCCGGTCTTCGTCGAGGCCAACGAGCGCTTCCGGCTGCCGGCCGACGGCGCGCGCGACATCATCATGATCGGCCCGGGCACGGGCGTGGCGCCCTTCCGCGCCTTCGTGCAGGCGCGCGCCGCGGCCGGGGCGGGCGGGCGCAACTGGCTGTTTTTCGGCAACCCGCATTTCCACAGCGACTTCCTGTACCAGGCCGAATGGCAGCAGGCGCTCAAGGACGGGCGGCTGGACCGCATCGACCTGGCGTTCTCGCGCGACCAGGCCGGCAAGATCTACGTGCAGCACCGCCTGCTCGAGCGGGGGCGCGAGCTGTACGGCTGGCTGCAGGAAGGCGCGCATCTCTACGTATGCGGCGACGCCTCCCGCATGGCCCGCGACGTGCATGCCGCGCTGCTCGCGGTTGCCCGCACCCACGGCGGCAAGGACGCCGAGGCCGCCGGGGCCTGGCTGTCCGAGCTGGCCGCGCAAGGCCGCTACGCCCGCGACGTTTACTGACGGAATGGCAGACATGAGCGAAACGATTTCCCCCCTTGAGCGCGTCAAGGCCGACAGCGACTTCCTGCGCGGCACCATTGCCCAGGGCCTGGCCGACCCGGTCACCGGCGCCATCAGCGAGGACGACAACAAGCTGCTGAAGTTCCACGGCAGCTACCAGCAGGACGATCGCGACCTGCGCGACGAGCGCCGCCGCCAGAAGCTGGAGCCGGCCTATTCCTTCATGATCCGCGCCCGGCTGCCGGGCGGCGTGGTCACGCCGGCGCAATGGCTGGCCTTCGACCGCATCGCCCGCGACTGGGCCAACGGCACGCTGCGCATCACCACCCGTCAGACCTTCCAACTGCACGGCGTAGTCAAGCGCCATCTCAAGCCGACCATCGCCGCCATCCACGGCATGCTGGCCACCACGCTGGCGGCCTGCGGCGACGTCAACCGCCAGGTCGTGAGCTCGGCCAACCCGCTGCAGTCGCGCGCCCACGCGCAGGCCTACGAATGGGCCGCGCGGCTGTCCGAACACCTGCTGCCCAAGACCCGCGCCTACCACGAGATCTGGCTGGACGGCGAGCGCGTGGCCGGCGGCGAGCCCGACCACGAACCGCTCTACGGGCCGACCTACCTGCCGCGCAAGTTCAAGATCGGCCTGGCCGTGCCGCCCACCAACGACATCGACGTATTCGCCCAGGACCTGGGACTGATCGCCATTCTGGAAGACGGCGAGCTGGCCGGCTTCGACGTGGCCATCGGCGGCGGCATGGGCGCGACCCACGGCGACGACACCACCTACCCGCGGCTCGGCAGCCTGATCGGCTTCGTCACGCCGGACCAGTTGATAGCCGTGGCCGAACAGGTCATCTCGGTGCAGCGCGACTACGGCAACCGCGTCGAGCGCAAGCACGCCCGCCTGAAGTACACGCTGGACCATCGCGGCCTGGAGTGGTTCCGCGACGAGCTGGAATCGCGCCTGGGCTTCCGGCTGGCGCCGGCGCGCGGCTACGTCTTCGACCACAACGGCGACCGCTACGGCTGGACAGAGGGCGAGGACGGCCGCTGGCATCTGACGCTGCACATCGAGGCGGGCCGCATCGCCGATACGCCCGGACGCACCCTGCTGGCGGGGCTGCGCGAGATCGCCCGCGTGCACCAAGGCGATTTCCGCATGACCTGCAACCAGAACCTGATCGTCTCCAACGTGCCGGCCGCGGAACGCGCAACCATAGACCGCCTGGTCGCCGCCCACGGCATGGACGGCTACCGCCGGCAGAGCGGCATCCGCCGCCACGCCATCGCCTGCGTGGCGCTGCCCACCTGCGGGCTGGCCATGGCCGAAAGCGAACGCTACGTGCCGGAGCTGATGCCGCGGCTGGAGGCGCTGCTCGAACGCCACGGCCTGCTGGACGCGCCCATCCTGCTGCGCCTGTCTGGCTGTCCGAACGGCTGTTCGCGGCCCTACCTGGGCGAGATCGCCCTGGTAGGGCGCGCCCTCGGCCGCTACGACCTGCGCCTGGGCGCGGACTTCACGGGACAGCGGCTGAACGTCGTGCACCGCGAGAACGTGACCGAACCGGAGATCCTGGCCACGCTGGACGAACTGTTCGGGCGCTATGCCGCCGAGCGCTCGCCCGGCGAGGGCTTCGGCGACTTCCTGGTGCGCGCCGGCGTGGTGCCCGCACCGACGCAGAAGCGGGTGCCCATCCGGCTGGCGGCCGACGCGCCCGTGGCAGGCTGAGCATGCGGAGCCGGCCATGACGCTGTTTCCCCTTTTCGCCGACCTGCGCGGCAAGCCCGTGCTGGTGGTGGGCGGCGGGCCGGTCGCCGAGCGCAAGGCGGCCGCCCTGCTGGAAGCCGGCGCACGGGTCCGCGTGGGCGCGCCCGCGCTTTCCGGCCGGCTGGCGCAGTGGGCTGCCGACGGCCGCGTCCGGCACCTGGCCGGCGCCTTCGAGGCCGCCTGGCTGGACGAAGCCTGGCTGGCCGTGGCCGCCACCGGCGACCGGACGGTCAATGCCGCCGTCGCCGCGGCCGGCGCCGAACGCCGCATGCTGGTCAACGTGGTCGACGACCCGGCCCTGTCCTCCTTCCAGGTGCCGTCCATCGTCGACCGCTCGCCGCTGATCGTGGCGATTTCCTCGTCCGGCGCCGCGCCGGTACTGGCGCGCCGGGTGCGCGAGCGGCTGGAGTCCCTGCTCGACCACGCGCTGGGCCCGCTGGCCGCGCTGGCCGCCAGGCACCGCGCCCGCATCCGCGAACGGCGGCCCGAGCTCGGGGCGCGCCGCCGCTTCTACGACTGGCTGCTGGACGGGCCGGCGGCCGCGCTGCTGCGCCAGAACCGCCCGCAGGAAGCCGAGCAGGCGCTGCGCCGGGCGCTGGAGCGGCCCGAGCCGCCGCGCCCGGGACGCGCCGTGCTGGTGGGCGCCGGCCCCGGCGATCCCGGCCTGCTGACGCTCAAGGCCCTGCGCGCGCTCAACGAGGCGGACGTGATCCTGTACGACCGGCTGGTCGGCGACGGCATCCTGGCGCTGGCGCGCCGCGACGCCGAGCGGATATCGGTCGGCAAGCAGCCCGGCGAGGACCACCACGCCACGCAGGCGCGCATCCACCGGCTGCTGCGCGAGCATGCCGAGGCGGGCCGGACCGTGGTGCGGCTCAAAGGCGGCGACGCCTTCATCTTCGGGCGCGGCGGCGAAGAGCTCGAATACCTGCGCGAGCACGGCATCGCCTACGAGGTCGTGCCGGGCATCACGGCGGCGCTGGCTTGCGCGGCCTACGCCGGCATTCCGCTGACGCACCGCGAGCATTCGCAATCCGTGCACCTGGTCACCGCCCATTGCCGCGAATCGGAAGACACGCTGGACTGGCAGGCCCTGGCGCGCGAGCGGCAGACCCTGGCCTTCTACATGGGCGTGTCGCAGCTCGACGCGCTGGCCGCGCGCCTGATCGCCCACGGGCGCGGCGCGGACACGCCCTGCGCGCTGATCGAGAACGGTACCCAGCCCGAACAGCGCGTGCTGGCCGCCACGCTGGGCGATCTGCCCAGGCGGGCGCGCGAGCACGGCATCCGCGCGCCGGCCATGCTCATCGTCGGCGAAGTCGCCGGGCTGGCCGGCCGGCTGGGGTGGTACGGACAGCGGCTGGATGCGCCGCAGGCCAAACCCGGAAGCGCGCCGCCGGCGCGGCTGGCCGCCTGAAGCCGGCCGCCTGGCGCGGCGCGCCCTCTCCCGCCCCCCCTCGCCCGGCAGGCGGCATGCCCCGGGCAGGGCCGGCCACGGTCCGGAATGGCCCGGACAGGGCCGCCGTCCCGTCCTGCTCGCCGCGTCAGTCGGCCTTCTGCTTGGTGCCGAATACGCGGTCGCCGGCGTCGCCCAGGCCCGGCACGATGTAGCCGTGCTCGTTCAGGCCCTGGTCGATGGAGGCAGTGTAGATGGAAACCTCCGGGTGGCGGGCCATGACGGCCTCGATGCCGGGAGGCGCCGCCACCAGCACCAGGGCGCGGATCTCCCGGCAGCCCGCACGCTTGAGCAGGTCGATGGTGGCGAGCATGGAACCGCCCGTGGCCAGCATGGGGTCGACGATCAACGCCAGGCGCTGGTCCAGCTCGCCGGCCAGCCGCTCGAGGTAGGTATGGGCCTGCAGGGTCTGCTCGTCGCGCGCCGCGCCCACGACGCTGACCCGGGCGCCGGGAATCAGGCTGAGCACGCCGTCGAGCATGCCGATGCCGGCGCGCAGGATGGGCACCACCGTCACCTTCTTGCCGGCCAGCTTCTCGACCTGCACCGGGCCGTTCCAGCCGCGGATCTCGTGCGGCTCCAGCGGCATGTCCTTGGAAGCCTCGTAGGTCAGCAGCGCGGCGATTTCCTGGGCCAGCTCGCGAAAGCTCTTGGTGCTCAGGTCGGCGCGACGCAACAGGCCCAGCTTGTGGCGGATGAGCGGATGGCGGATTTCGTGGACGGGCATGGGGTTCTCCGGGAATTCGGGGCGGGCGGGAGCCGGCGGCCTCAGCGCGACGCCAGCCAGGCGACGAGGGCGTCGTCGAAGGCCCTGACGGCCTGCGCGCGCTCGTGGTTGACCAGGCTGACCACGACATAACGCTTGCCGCTGGCGCCCATGACATAGCCGGCGATGGCGCGCACGTCGCGCAGCGAGCCCGTCTTGAGGTGGGCCATGCCGCGCGCCTCGTCGTCGCGCAGGCGGCGGCGCACCGTGCCGTCCACGCCCAGTATGGCCAGCGACGACACGTATTCGGGCATGAGCGGCGTACTCCAGGCCCGCGCCAGCATCTGCGCCAGGCTGGCGGCCGACACCGCGGCGCGGCGCGACAGGCCCGCGCCGTTATCCAGCACCAGCCCGGGCATGTCCAGGCCCTGCGCGGCCAGCACCGCGGCGGCGGCCACCTCGCTGCTGCCGACGGTGGCCGGGCGCGGGCCGCGCTCGGCGCCCAGGGTCAGCAGCAGCATGCGGGCCATGACGTTGTTGCTGCGCTTGTTGATCTGGCGGATCACTTCGCCCAGCGGCGGCGATTCGTGCGCCGCCAGCGGCACCGCGCCGGCCGGCACCGTGCCCTCGCGCACCCGGCCGGTGAACGTGCCGCCCAGCTCTTTCCAGAAATAGCGCAGCATCTGCTCGGCCAGCTCGGGCTGCGACAGCGCCAGGCGGTAGAGGTCGAACTCGCCGCAGGAGCCGGCCACCGTGCCGGAAAGCCGCAGCGTCACGCCCTGAGTCGTAAGCACGGGCTCGGTGCCCACCACCGGCGGGCCGGGGCAAGGCGCGTCGCTCCAGCCGACCTGCCCTTCCAGGCGGACGCCCGGCAGCGGCGGATCGACCATGGGGACCCATTTTCGGCCCACCGGGTCGGGCAGGAACAGCAGCCGCACCGCGCCGTAGCCCACCACCAGCGCATCGGGGCTGGCGTTGTAGGCGCGGTCGGCCGCGCCGTCGAAGGCACCCGGGTCGGTCGCCACCCGGCCGAACATCGAGCGGTCGACCACCAGGTCGGAAATCTGCTTGACGCCGCGCAGCCGCAACTCGCGCAGCAACAGCCACAGGTCCTGCATCAGGAACATGGGGTCGGCGCCGGCCCGCAGGTAGAGCGGGCCGCGCAGCGCGCCGTGCGCGTCCGGCCGCACGCCCGGCCCGGCCAGGAATTCGGTGCGCCACACATAGTCGGGCCCCAGGGTGGACAGCGCCGCCCACGTGGTGACCAGCTTCATGACCGAGGCCGGGTTGCGCGGCTCGGCGGCGTTGATGGCCACCAGCCGCTGCCCGTCCAGCTCCTGGACCACCAGCGACAGCGAGCCGTCCGGCAGGCCGGTGGCCTTCCAGGCCCGTTCGAGTTCGGCGGGCAGGCCCTGCGCGGCCGCGCCGGCGCAGGCGAACAGCGCGGCACACGCCGCCCGGCGGGCCCATGTCATCAAGCTACGCGGCAGGCTCATCGGATTCCGGTTCCGGTACGTCCACGGGAAAAGCGTGAGCATACCGAACCTGGCTGGCTGGCGGCTGTCACGCCGCGGCACGGCCGCTGCAAGCGCACCCTGCGCCAAGGCGCGTCCCGGCCGGCGATTTCGTGCGAAAAGGCCGCGGGCCCTAAAATCGCGGCTTCGCCCCCCCGGGCGCCCGCGCGCCCGGCCCGCGCCGGCCGCGGGCCCGCCCCTCACGCATCGCCTACGCTCCCGACCTTGTCTTCGCCCGACCTGCGCCTTTCCGATTTCGACTACGAGCTGCCGCCCGAGCTCATCGCCCAGGCCCCCGCCGCCCTGCGCGGCGGCAGCCGGCTGCTGCACCTGGACGCCGCCGGCGGCCTGCACGACCGCGCCTTCGCCGACCTGGCCGGGCTGCTGCGGCCCGGGGACCTGCTGGTCTTCAACGACACCCGGGTCATCAAGGCCCGGCTGGCCGGGCGCAAGGCCAGCGGAGGCAAGGTGGAAGTGCTGGTCGAGCGCGTGCTCGAGCCGGCGCGGGCGCTGGCCCACGTGCGCGCCAGCAAGCCGCCCGGCCCGGGCACCGTCCTGCGCCTGGCCGACGCCTTCGACGCGCGGGTGCTGGGGCGCCGGGACGACCTGTTCGACCTGGCCTTCCCCGCGCCGGTGCTGGAGCTGCTGGAGGCTCACGGCGCCACGCCCCTGCCGCCCTACATCGCCCACGCGCCGGATGCGCAGGACGAGACCCGCTACCAGACCGTCTACGCCCGCGAGCCCGGCGCCGTGGCGGCGCCCACCGCCGGCCTGCACTTCGACGACGGCATGCTGGCCCGCCTGCGGCAGGCCGGCATCGGGCAAGCCTTCGTCACCCTGCACGTGGGCGCCGGCACCTTCCAGCCGGTGCGCACGGAAAACCTGGCCGAGCACGTCATGCACGCGGAGTGGTACACCGTGCCCGCCGCCACCGCCGAGGCGGCCGCCCGCACCCGCGCCGCCGGCGGCCGCGTGATCGCGGTCGGCACCACCAGCGTGCGGGCGCTGGAATCGGCCGCTGCGCAGGGCGGCGGCGCGCTGCGCGCGGCGCAGGGCGACACGCGCCTGTTCATCACCCCCGGCTACCGCTTCCGGGCGGTGGACGCGCTGGTCACCAACTTCCACCTGCCGCAATCCACGCTGCTGATGCTGGTGTCGGCGCTGGCCGGCACGGCCGCCATCCGCCGCGCCTACGCCCACGCGGTAGCGGCGCGCTACCGCTTCTTCAGCTATGGCGACGCCATGTTCATCGAGGCCTCCCGCCCATGACCGGACTGACATTCGAACTGCTCGCCACCGACGGCGCCGCCCGGCGCGGGCGCATGACCCTGAACCACGGCGTGGTGGAAACGCCGGTCTTCATGCCGGTGGGCACCTACGGCAGCGTCAAGGCCATGCTGCCGGACGAACTGGAATCCATCGGCGCCAGGATCGTGCTGGGAAACACCTTCCACCTGTGGCTGCGCCCGGGCACCGAGGTGCTGCGCAAGCACGGCGGGCTGCACGGCTTCATGCAATGGGACCGTCCCATCCTGACGGATTCGGGCGGTTTCCAGGTCTTCAGCCTGGAGGGCCTGCGCAAGATCACCGAGGAAGGCGTGCGTTTCGCCTCGCCGGTGGACGGCTCGCGTCTGTTCCTGACGCCCGAGGAGTCCATGGCCATCCAGCGCGCGCTGAACTCGGACATCGCCATGGTGTTCGACGAATGCACGCCCTACGCCATCGACGGGCGCCCGGCCACCGAAGAGGAAGCCGCCCGCTCCATGCGCATGTCGCTGCGCTGGGCCGAGCGCTCGCGCCGAGAGTTCGACCGCCTGGGCAACCCCAACGCCCTGTTCGGCATCGTCCAGGGCGGCATGTACGAACCCCTGCGCGACGAGTCG
>Ga0182748_1000127_pt1 | contig 92650 bp, 82 predicted proteins | sample eDN3rd37CKraftOP_FD_128877 | JGI IMG/M metagenome (GOLD analysis project Ga0182748, IMG submission 128877) | Enriched Organic Plus compost microbial communities from Emeryville, California, USA - eDNA 3rd pass 37_C Kraft OP (version 2) (version 2) ... | reverse complement strand
GGTAGTGCGGCCGCAGGTCGCGGTGGTCGTCGAACATCTCGTCGTATGCCGGCATTGCGCCCGGCGGCATTCGCGTCATGCGGCCGATTCCTCCTGTGGTGCCGGCGGCCTCGCGGCGCCTGCGGCGTTTTGGTGCCGGCGTGCCCCGGCCTGCACCGGCACGGATATCGAAGCAACTTGTGTGCCAACTGGCCGGCGCTGTCCGGGACACACCGCGCCTGCGGTTTGCCGGCACCGCGGGAACTCCATTGTCCGGCCCGCGCCGGTCCCGCACAATCGGGCAAGCCCTGTATGGGTGCCCGAGGCGGCGGGCCGCCCTGCAATGGTGCGTGCGGCGCCGGTGGCGGATGCGGGCGTCAGGGCGCGGCCGGCACCCAGCCCGCAGGCGTCAGCACGGCATTCAGGGGCACGTCGTGCGCGGCCGGCCGGTAGTCCGGGTCGGCGATGCGCCCGCATTCCCAGGCGATGCCGATGGCGGTGTGCGGATGGCCGGCGCGCGCCAGCCCGGCCAGCGTGCGGTCGTAATAGCCGGCGCCGTAGCCGACCCGGTCGGCGCGGTCCGTGTAGCCCAGGGTCGGCACCAGCACCACGTCGGGCGCCACGGCGTCGGTGCCGTGCGGCTCGGGAATGCCATAGGCGCCGGCCCGCAGTTCGGTCTGCGCGTCCCACTGCCGGAATTCCAGGGCCTGGCCGGGCGCGCGCACCACCGGCAGCGCGACGGTGATGCCGGCCTGCGCCCATTGCTCCAGCAGCGGGCGCAGGTCCGGCTCGTCGGGCAGGGGCCAGAAGGCGGCCACGCGCTGCGGCGCGGCGCGGCCGGCGCGCGATGCGGCTTCGCGCGCCAGGGCCAGCCAGGTATAGAGGCGGCCGCGCATCAGCAGGCCGCCGCGGCTGCGGGCCTCGGGCGACAGCTCGGCGCGGGCCCGCCGCAGGCGCGCACGCAGCGGAAGGATGTCTGCGTTATCCTGTGCGGTGTCTTGGATATCCATGCGGGTTCGGCAATGGCGGGTGGTAGGTTAACGGGACGGTATCAGAAAACGGGCGCGGGCGAAGGCTCGCGCCCCGGCGGGCGGCTGGCCGCCGCGCTGCTGGCCGCTTGCACCGCCCTGTCCGCAGCGGCGCCGGCCCGGCCCGCGCCGGCGGTGCCCGCGGTGACCGCCGGCGGGGTCCAGCCCGTCCAGGCGGTCGTCGCCGCCCACGACGCGGTCGAGCGCCGGCAATGGACGCTGTTGCCGGGGCTGGTCGAACAGTCGCGCGGCGATCCCCTTTCCCTGTATCCCGAATACTGGCTGCTGCGCTATCGCCTGCAGCAGGCGGGCCAGCCTGCGCCCGTGGCCGACCTGGAACGCTTCCTGCAGGCCTACGCCGGCACCTACCTGGCCGACCGCCTGCGCGGCGACTGGATCCTGGCGGCCGAGCGCTCGGGCGACTTCGCCACCATCCGCCGCCTGGGGCCGGTGCTGACCGGCAGCGCGCAGGTCGAGTGCGCCCGCCTGCTGGCGCGGCACATGGGCGGGCAGCGCGCCTCGGCGCAGGAAGCCCTGGCGGTCTTCGAGCCGGGCAAGGCGTGCTGGTCGCTGTACGACCAACTGGTGGCCGACGGCGTGCTGGGCTGGGACCACCTGGAGCCCCGGCTGCGCGAGGCCCTGGAGGCCAATCGCACGCGTGACGCCCGCCGCTACGCCGCTTATATCTTCGAGCCGGACCAGATCAAGGCCTACGACCAGCTCATGCGCGACCCCATGAAGTGGCTGGTGCGCCAGGCGCGCCCGGCGCGCACCCGCGCCGCGCAGGAACTGGCGGCCATCGCGCTGGCCCGCCTGGCGCGCAAGGACATGGACGTCGGCGACAGCTACCTGCGCCGCGAATGGTCGCGCAGCCTGCCTGCCGCCCGCCTGCAGTGGGTGCGCAGCCAGTTCGCGCTGGTGGCCGCGCTCAACCTGGACGACCGCGCGCACCAGTGGTACGCGGAAGCCGGCAAGGTGCCGCTCACCGAATACAACCATGCCTGGCGCGTGCGCTCGGCGCTGCGCCAGTCGCCCATAGACTGGAAGTGGGTCGTGCAGTCCGTGGACGAAATGCCGGACTCGCAGCGGGCCGAGCCCGTCTGGGTGTACTGGCGCTCCCGCGGCCTGGCCGCCACCGGGCACCGGCAGGAGGCCGAGCGCGGCTACGCTTCCATCGCGAACCAGTACCATTTCTACGGCCAGCTGGCGGCCGAGGAGCTCGGGCAGGCGATTACGGTGCCCCCCGCGCCGCCGCCCCTGACCGAGGCCGAGATCGCCGAAGCCCGGGCCGTGCCCGGCCTGCAGCGGGCCATCGCCCTGTTCCGCCTGGGCTGGCGCGCCGAGGCCGTGCCCGAATGGAACTTCTCGCTGCGCGGCATGAACGACCGCCAGCTGCGCGCCGCCGCCGAGGTCGCGCGCGAGGCCGACATCTACGACCGCGTCGTCAATACCTCCGAGCGTACCCGGCACGAGGTCGATTTCAGCCAGCGCTTCATCGCGCCCTTCGAAGGCCGGGTGGCGGCACAGGCGCGCAGCATCCAGCTCGATCCGGCCTGGGTCTACGGCCTGATCCGCCAGGAGTCGCGCTTCATCACCGACGCGCGCTCGGTGGTGGGCGCATCCGGCCTGATGCAGCTCATGCCCGCCACCGCCCGCTGGGTCGCGCGCAAGATCGGCATGGCGGATTTCCATCCGTCCCGCGTCAACGAGTTCGAAACCAATACCCGGCTGGGCACCAGCTACCTCAATATCGTGCTGCAGGACCTCAACGGCTCGCAGGTGCTGGCCAGCGCCGGCTACAACGCCGGCCCGCGCCGCCCGCACCGCTGGCGCGGCCAGCTCGGGCACCCGGTCGAAGGCGCCATCTTCGCCGAGACCATTCCCTTTACCGAGACCCGCCTGTACGTCAAGAACGTCATGTCCAACGCCACCTATTACGCCGCGCTGTTCAGCGGGCAGCCGCAGTCGCTCAAGCAGCGCCTGGGCCGCATCGTGCCGCAGGCCAGCGAAGCTTCCAGCGTGCCGTGAGCCGGGACGCCGACCCGGACCCCGCCGCCGCGGGCCTGCGGGCCTACGTGGTGGGCGGCGCGGTGCGCGACGCCCTGCTGGGCCGGCCCGCCGGCGACCGCGACTGGGTGGTGGTGGGCGCCACGCCCGAGCAGATGGCCGCGCGCGGCTTCACGCCGGTGGGCGGCGATTTTCCCGTCTTCCTGCACCCGGCCACCAAAGAGGAATACGCGCTGGCCCGCACCGAGCGCAAGTCGGGGCGCGGCTACAAGGGCTTCACCTTCTACACCGGCCCCGACGTCACGCTGGAAGCCGACCTGCTGCGGCGCGACCTGACCGTCAACGCCATCGCCCGCGCCCCGGACGGCGCGCTGGTGGACCCCCTGGGCGGCGAGCGCGACATCCGCGCCCGCGTCCTGCGGCACGTGGGCGAGGCCTTCGCCGAAGACCCTGTGCGCATCCTGCGGCTGGCACGCTTCGCGGCGCGCTTTGCCGATTTCTCGGTGGCGCCGGAAACGCTGGCGCTGTGCCGGGCCATGGTCGAGGCCGGCGAAGCCGACGCCCTGGTGCCCGAGCGCGTCTGGCGCGAAGTCTCGCGCGGCCTGATGGCCGGGCGGCCGTCGCGCATGCTGGATGTGCTGCAGGCCTGCGGCGCGCTGGCGCGCATCATGCCCGAACTGGCGCTGCCGGCCGGCGGCGGCGTGCGGCGGGATCTCGACCGCGCCGCGGACGCCGGGCTGCCTTTGCCGGGCCGCTATGCCCTGCTGTGCCGGCTGAGCCCGCAGCGCGAGGCGCTGGCGAGCCGCCTGCGGGTGCCGTCCGAATGCGCCGCGCACGCCCGCCTGCTGCCCGGGGTGCTGGAAGGCCTGGCGGCGGGCGGTGGCGCGCCGCAGGCGCTGGACCTGATCGAGCGTTGCGACGCCTTGCGCCGTCCCGAGCGTTTCGGGCAGTTGCTGGAGACGGCAGGGCTGCGCGTGCCGCTGGACCGCGCTGCCTGGGTCCGGCGCCTGGACGCGGTGCGCGCCGTGGACGCGGGCGCCATCGCGCGCGCCTGCGGCGGCGACCCCGGGCGCATCCGCGACAGCTTGCGGCGCGCGCGGCTCGAGGCCCTGGCCGCGGCCGGCTGAGGCGGGCCGGACAGGCCTACAGCGCGCCTCGCCGGTCGCCGCGCGAGAATCCCTCCAGCGCCGCATCCAGGCCGCGCCCCACGGCCAGCACCTTGAACAGCTCGCCCATCTCGGCTTCGGACAGCAGCGTCTGCACGGGCGCCAGCGCCCGCGCGCGCGCCGGCGCATCGGACGGCAGCGCCGCCAGCAATTCCGGCAACCCGGCGTTCATCAGGAAGCGGGCCTGCGAGGCGTAGCCCAGCACGTCCAGCCCGCCATCGAGCGCCGCGTCGGCCATGGCGGTGAAGTCGACGTGGGCCGTGATGTCCTGCAGGCCCGGCAGCACGAAGGGGTCGGCGTGCGCGTGGTGGCGCAGGTGGCACATGAGCGTGCCGCCCGCCCGCTGGGGGTGGTAATACTCGCGGCGGGGGAATCCGTAGTCGACCAGCAGCGCCGCTCCCCGCGCCAGCCAGCCGCCCAGCGCGCGCACCCAGGCCTCGGCGCGCAGGTTGATCTCCGACGCGTAGCCCGGCAGCGGCGGCATGCGGCCGGCCACCGCCCGCGCCAGGTCGCCGGGGGCGGGCCGGTCTTCCCAGCCGAAGCCCTCGCCGGCTTGGCGCACGCCCCGCTCCAGCAGCCGGCCGCCGTCGTCCCAGCGGAACAGTCGCGGCGGCATGGCGTCCAGCACTTCGTTGGCGAGCACGCAGCCCTCGAACGCCTCGGGCAGGCGGTCGAGCCAGCGCACGCGATCGCCGTGGCGCGCCAGCCGCGCCTGTTGCCGCTCGCGCAGATCGGCGGAGACTTCCAGGATGGCGTAGCGCACGGGCACGCCCATGTCGTCCCAGGCGTCCAGGGCCGCGTCGGCCAGTGCGCCGGTGCCGGCGCCGAACTCCAGCACGTTCCGGGCGCCGCAGGCCTGCATGACCTGGGCCGCCTGCCGCGCCAGGGTGCGGCCGAACAGCGGCGTGAGTTCCGGCGCGGTGGCGAAATCGCCCGCCGGCGGCCCGCCCGCGCCGCGGCCCGACAGCTTGACGCCGCCGGCGGCGTAATAGCCCAGGCCGGGCGCGTACAGCGCCAGCTCCATCCACGCGTCGAAAGGCAGCCAGCCGCCGGCCGCGGCCATGCGTGCGCGCAGCAGCTCGGCCACGCGTTCGCTGTGGGCAAGGGCGTCGGGGTCGGGATGGGGCAGGCCGGCGGGCAGGGAGACGGGCATGGCGCAAACGCGGCAGGCGCTGGGCGCCCGGGACGGAGGAGCCGGCATTTTCCCATGAAGGGCGCACGGGCCGGCTCCGGGGGTTGCGCGCCGGGCCGGATGGACCAGGCCGGCGATCAGCGGGCCTGCAGAAAAGACGGGGGGATCCGGGACGAAGGGAGACGCGCCGGGCCGGCCGAAGACGCGCAGGACGGCCGGACGGCCATGGGGCCGGACCGGATCGTCCTTCCCGGCCGGGAGGTTGCGCCGGCCGGGCGTCGGATCAGCCGCGCCGCGCGGCGGGGCCGGAAGCCGAGCCGCCCGGGCGGGCCGGCTTGCCGCGGGCGTATCCCGCGCCGGGGCGGCCGCTTCCCTGCGGGCGGCCGGGTTTGCGCGCCTGTCCGCCGAAGCCGGGCTTGCCGGTGGCGCCGCGCGGGCCGCCGCGGCCCGGCGCGGGGCGCGGGCGCTCGACCTTCCTGGGCTCCAGGCCGGCAATGGTCTGGGCCGGGATGGGCTGGCCGATGAACTGCTCGATGCGGCGCACCTTGTGGCGCTCGGTGTGGGTGGCCAGCGTGAACGCCTGGCCGCTGCGCCCGGCCCGGCCAGTGCGGCCGATGCGGTGGACGTAGTCTTCGGCCTGCATGGGCAGGTCGAAGTTCACCGCGTGGCTGATGCCCTGGACGTCGATGCCGCGGGCGGCGACGTCGGTGGCCACCAGCACCCGCAGCTGGCCGCGCTGCAGGCGGTCCAGCGTGCGCGTGCGCTGGCGCTGGTTCATATCGCCGTGCAGGGCGGCGGCGGCGTATCCCTGGTCGGACAGGCGGTCGGCCAGGTCGTCCGCGCCGCGCTTGGTGGCGGTGAACACGATGGCCTGGCTCATGGCGGCGTCGCGCAGCAGGTGGTCCAGCAGGCGCATCTTGTGGCCGGCGTCGTCGGCGTACAGCAGGTTCTGGGTGATGTTGGCGTGCTTCTGGCGCTGGCCGGAAATCTCGATGCGCTCGGGTTCGCGCATCATGCGGGCGGCCAGGCGCGCCACCGTGCCGTCCAGCGTGGCCGAGAACAGCAGCGTCTGGCGGCTGTCGGGGGTGCGCCCCACGATGGTCTCGATATCTTCGATGAAGCCCATGTCCAGCATGCGGTCGGCCTCGTCGAGCACCAGCGTGTGCACGGTGGACAGGTCGACGCGGCGCGCCTGGATATGGTCGATCAGGCGGCCGGGCGTGGCCACCAGTACGTCGACGCGGCGCGACAGCGCCTTCAACTGGGCGCCGTAGGGCATACCGCCCACCACGGTGGCGATGCGCAGGTCCTGCAGCTTGCCGCCGTACTGGCGCGTGGCCTGCGCCACCTGCAGCGCGAGTTCGCGCGTGGGCGTCAGCACCAGCACCTGCACGCCCTTGCCCCGGTGGGGCGGCTGGCCGGCGATGCGATGCAGCGCCGGCAGCATGAAGGCGGCGGTCTTGCCGCTGCCGGTCTGCGAAGAGACCATCAGGTCGCGGCCGGCCAGCGCCTTGGGAATGGCGGCGGCCTGCACGGACGTGGGTTCGGAAAAGCCGGCCTGTTCGAGGGCCGACAGCAGGGAGGGCGCGAGGCCCAGGTTTGCGAAAGACATGACATTCCTTTGCCGCTTGCGCGGCGCGTCGTGCGGCGCGGTCGCCATGACCGGGCCGGACTGCGGTTGAGGGTAAGCATCGGGCCGACCGGATCAACCGTGCGCGGCGCTGCCCCGGGGGCGGCGGGCGAAAGGAAAAGAGGTCAGGATACGATGGCGTTCGACATCGTGGCCGGGTGTGCCGGCGTCTGCATGGGGCGGCCCATGTATGGGCGCGCGGATGCCGAAGCGAAGTTGTGCAGCGCCGCAATCATAACCGGAAACTGCCTTGCGCGCCAAGCCGGCTGTGCGAAAGGGGCTGGCGGAGGGGGGTGGGGAACGGGCCGCGCAGGCCGGCGCGCCCCAGGGGGCGGGCCTGGAAAGCCCGGGGGCGCGGGCGTCGTAGGCGCGCAACATCCGGCCCCTCGCAAGGCTCAGCGAGCGAACCAGTCCACCGGCGGCCGGCCGTGCCGGACCAGCCATTCGTTGGCCTGGCGGAAATGGCCGCAGCCCAGGAAGGGCACCGGCGGCCGGCGCGCCGACAGCGGCGAGGGGTGGTTGGCCTTGAGCACCAGATGGCCGCCGGCCGGGGGCAGCAGCGCCGCCTTGGCCTGGGCGTGGGCGCCCCACAGCAGGAAGACCTTGGGCGCCGGATCGCGGGCGGCCAGGGCGATCAGGGCGTCGGTCACCGCTTCCCAGCCGTGGCGGGCGTGGGAGGCCGGGCGGCCGTCTTCCACCGTCAGCACGGTGTTGAGCAGCAGCACGCCCTGGCGCGCCCAGCGGGTGAGGTCGTGGCCCGGGGAAAGGGCCACGGCCTTGCCGGGCGCATCGAAGGCCAGTTCGCCTTGCGCGGGTTGCGCGGCCGGCCCGGACCGTGCGCACGGCATGTCGCCCGCTTCGCCGGCGGGCGCCGGCACCTTGCCGTCGGGATATTCGGCTGCCAGTTCCTTGAAGATGTTGCGCAGGCTGGGCGGCGCGGGGCAATCGTCGGGCACCGAGAAGGCCAGGCCCTGCGCCTGGCCGGGGCCGTGGTAAGGGTCCTGGCCGAGGATGACGATGCGGACTTCGTCGGGCCGGGCCAGCTCCAGCGCGCGAAAGGGGCGTGCCGGATAGATGGCCGCGCCGGCGGCGCGCCGCTGCTCGACGTGCGCGGCAGCCCGCTCCAGCGCGTCCGCGGCGGCCTCGAACGCGGGCCGCCACGCGGCCGGCACGTCGCGGGCCTGCTGCGCCACGGCTTGTTGCAGGAGATTGTCGGCGGCGAAGGCGGAAGGCTTGAGCATGGCGGCCATTGTTGCATGAAGCGGACGCGCGCTGGCCGCAGGATTTCTTGTGACGCTGCCGCTCCCTATGCGAGCTCGTCCAGCGACTGCCGCAGCCGCTCGCGGTATTCCGGCAGGGCCAGGCGGGCGCGCTCGACGGCGGGCGCGTCGTCTGTGCGCCGCGCCGGCGCCCAGACGGCGTCGGGAAAATGCCGGTCGCCGCGCCAGCGCGGGATCACGTGCCAGTGCAGGTGGGGCACCATGTTGCCCAGCGAGGCCAGGTTGATCTTGTCCGGCGCCAGCACGGCGCGCTGCGCGGCCTCCACCGCCCACACGGCCCGCATGACGCGTTCGCGCAAGGGGGTCTCGAGATCGGTCATCTCGGCGCGATGCGCCTGCAGCACCACGCGGGTGTAGCCGGGGTAGCCCGGCTCGTCGATTTCCAGCACGCGAAGTTCGGGCGCCTGCCACAGCACCCGGCCTCCGGGTTCGCGGCACAAGGGGCAATCCATGGAGTCTCCTTCGGCCGCGCGGCGGGTGCCGCGCGGATTGCGGCCGCTGCAGGCGGCCGGTTCGGGCAACGGCTCCGCCGCGGTGCCGGGAACGGCCCGCGGCGGGACGGGGTCAATCCAGCGCCTTTTCCAGCGCTTGAGCGATACGCCGCACCACTTCCACGCGGGCGTGGCGCTTGTCGTCGGAGGACAGCACGTGCCAGGGCGCGTGGGCGGTATCCGTGCGGACCAGCATTTCATTGGCGGCCTGCGCGTAGTCGTCCCGTTTGCTGCGGTTGCGCCAGTCTTCCTCGGTGATCTTGAAGCTCTTGAACGGCGACTGTTCCCGTTCTCGGAAGCGCGCCAGCTGTTCCTCGGGCGTGACCGCCAGCCAGAACTTGAGCACGATGGCGCCGTGCTCGGCTAGCTGGGCCTCGAAATCGTTGATCTCGCCGTAGGCGCGCCGCCAGTCCGCGGGCCGCGTCAGTCGCTCGACGCGCTCGACCAGCACGCGCCCGTACCAGGAGCGGTCGAAGATGGCGATGTGCCCGGGCGCCGGGACCTGGCGCCAGAAGCGCCAGAGATAGGGGCGCGCCCGCTCGTAGGGCGCGGGAGCGGATATCGGGAAGAGGCCGACCCGCCGCACGTCGAACGCCGGCGTGACGCGGCGGATGGTGCCGCCCTTGCCCGCCGCGTCCTGACCCTCGAACACCAGAATCAGCGAGCGTCCGGCGAACTTCTTGCGGCGGACCTGGCGTGCCAGCTTGCCCTGCCATGCGGGCAGGCTGGCCTCGTATTCTTCCTTGTCCAGGCGGGCGCCGTGGTCGATGGCCGCCAGGCGGTCGGGTACGCGGCGCGCGGCCGGCCGGGCAACCGGCGGCGGCGCGGGCGGATGCCGTAGCGCGTGCAGTACCGCCTCGGCGGTGCGCAGGGTGCGCAATTCGTCGTCCGCGCTGGGTATTACCAGCCAGGGCGCGTGCGCGGCCTGAGTGTGCTCGATGGCCAATTGCCCCGCGCGGCGCAGGCGCCCGAAGCGCCGGTGCACGGCCAGGTCGGCCGGGGATACCTGCCAGGCCGTGTCGCGGCTGGCCAGCAGCCGTTCGGCGCGTTCGCGCTGGGCCTTGCGCGAAAGGTGGAACCACAGCTTGAGTATCTGCACACCGTCGCCCGCCAGCGTGGCCTCGAAGCGGCGCACGGCCTCGGCCCGGGCCTCCAGGGCCTCGGTGTCGGGGTGCTTGCGCGCGGCCTCGCACAGCAGCGGGCCGTACCAGGAGCCGAATACGATGCCGGTGCGCCCGCGCGGCGGCAGCTCGTTCCAGTAGCGCCACATCGGCGGGCGCGCGGCCTCTTCCGGCGTGGGCGGGCCGAAGGCCAGCGTCCGGATATGGCGCGGGTCCATCCATTCGTTCAGGAGGTTGACGGTAGCGCCCTTGCCGGCGCCGTCCAGGCCCGCGACCACGATCAGCAGCGAGCGCTCGCCGCGCTGCAGCCGGCCGTACTGCGCCTTGAGCAGCGCCGTGCGCAGCCGCTCTTCCTGGGCCTGGACGTGTTCCTTGGACAGTCGGGGATCGGATTCGGCTTCTTCGAACATGAGGGCGTCTGCCTGCGCGCCGCTGGGGGAGCGGGCGGGCGGCCCCGGCGCGGGCCGCACCGCCGCGGCGCGGCTCAGGCGATCAGCCGCGACAGTTCCTGGCCGGGTTCGTCAGCACGCATGAAGGCCTCTCCCACCAGGAAGGCGTCCACGCCGTGGCCGCGCATGAGCCGGACGTCGTCCGGTCCGAGAATGCCGCTTTCGGTGACGACCCGCTTGCCCTCGGGGATGCGCGGCAGCAGGTCCAGCGTGGTCTGCAGCCGGGTCTCGAAGGTGCGCAGGTTGCGGTTGTTGATGCCCAGCAGAGGGGTGCGCAGACCCAGTGCGCGCTCGAGCTCGGCCGCATCGTGCACTTCGACGAGCACGTCCATGCCGAGCTCGAGCGCGCAGGATTCGAGTTCGTCGAGCTGCTGCGCGTCCAGCGCGGCCACGATCAGCAGTATGCAGTCCGCGCCCAGCGCGCGGGCGTGGATGACCTGGTAGGGGTCGATCACGAAGTCCTTGCGCAGCACGGGCAGCGGGCAGGCCGCGCGGGCCTGGCGCAGGTGGTCGTACGAACCCTGGAAGAACTGCACGTCGGTCAGCACCGACAGGCAGGCCGCGCCGTGCGCCGCGTAGGACGAGGCAATCTCGGCGGGCTGGAAATGCTCGCGCAGCACGCCCTTGGAGGGCGAAGCCTTCTTGATCTCGGCGATGACGCCGGGCCGGCCGGCGGCGATCTTGTCCTCGATGGCCTGGGCGAAGCCGCGCACGTCCTGGCGCGCCTGGGCCTCGCGCAGCAACTCGGCCTCGCTGCGCATCTGGCGCGCGGTGGCGACCTCCTCGGCCTTGACGGCAAGGATGCGGGCAAGAATGTCGTTCATGGATGCAGCTTCCTGGTGTAGTCGCAGAAGGCTTCCAGCTTGGCGCGTGCCGCGCCGCTGGCCAGGGCCTCGCGCGCGAGCGCCAGGCCTTCGGGGATGGAGGGCGCGCCGTTGCCGGCGTAGATCGCCAGTCCGGCGTTGAAGGCTACGATGTCGCGCGCGGTGCCGGGGGCGTTGTCCAGCGCGCTGAGCACGAGCTCGCGCGATTGCCCGCAGTCGGCGACCCGTATGCCGCGGTTGGACACCATGGACAGGCCGTAGTCTTCGGGGTGGATTTCGTATTCCAGGATCTCGCCGTCCTTGAGCTCGCCCACCAGCGTGGCCGCGCCCAGCGAGGCTTCGTCCATGCCGTCCTTGCCGTGCACCACCAGCACGTGGTTGGAGCCCAGGCGCTGCAGCACGCGCACCAGGATGCCCACCAGGTCGGGGTGGAACACGCCCAGCAGCTGGTTGCCCGCTCCCGCCGGATTGGTCAGCGGGCCGAGGATGTTGAAGATGGTGCGCACGCCGAGCTCCTTGCGCACGGCGGCCACGTTCTTCATGGCGCCGTGGTGGGCGGGCGCGAACATGAAGCCGATGCCCACGGCCTCGATGCATTCGGCCACCTGCGCCGGCGACAGGGCCAGGTTGGCGCCCAGCGCCTCCAGCACGTCGGCGCTGCCGGACGACGACGAGGCGCTGCGGTTGCCGTGCTTGGCCACGCGCACGCCCGCGGCGGCGGCCACGAACATGGCCGCGGTCGAGATGTTGAAGGTGTGGCTGCCGTCGCCGCCGGTACCGCACATGTCGAGCAGGCTGGCCGGATCGGGCGCGGCCACCGGCGTGGCGAACTCGCGCATGACCGTGGCCGCGGCGGTGATCTCGCCCACGGTTTCCTTCTTGACCCGCAGGCCCATGAGCAGGGCGCTGGCGATCTGGGGCGACATCTCGCCGCGCATCAGGCTGCGCATCAGCGTCAGCATTTCGTCGTGGAAGATCTCGCGGTGCTCGATGCAGCGTACCAGCGCTTCCGTGTGGGTGATGCTCACGGCGGTTTTCCTTATTCGATTTCCAGGAAGTTGCGCAGCAGGGCGTGCCCGTGCTCGCTCAGGATGGATTCGGGATGGAACTGCACTCCGTATACCGGCAATTCGCGGTGGCGCACACCCATGATTTCCCCATCTTCCGTCTGGGCGGTGACTTCCAGGCAGGCGGGCAGGCTGCCGCGCTCGATCGCCAGGGAGTGGTAGCGGATCACCGTGTAGGGCGAGGGCAGGCCGCGGAACACGTCCGTGCCGGCATGGGTAATGGGCGAGGTCTTGCCGTGCATGATCTCGCGCGCCCGCACGATGCGCCCGCCGTAGGCCGCGCCTATGGCCTGGTGGCCCAGGCAGACGCCCAGGATCGGGACGCGGCCGGCGTAGCGCTGGATCAGCGGGACGGAGATGCCGGCCTCGGCCGGCGAGCAGGGGCCCGGCGAAATGCAGATACGGTCGGGGGCCATGGCCTCGATGTCCTCGAGAGTCGCCTGGTCGTTGCGCACCACGTGCACGTCTTCGCCCAGCTCGCCGAAGTATTGCACCAGGTTGTAGGTGAAGGAATCGTAGTTGTCGAGCATCAGGAGCCCGGGCATATTAACCTCTTGATTTTGAAAGAAGTTTTCATTTCTCGCACGTTCCGTTTCGGACGCTTCTAGGCGGGCGGCCGGCGCTCGGCCCGGGAGCTGGCGTATCCGTGGCCGGCCGGCGCAGCCATCCTGGCGGAAGCGATGCCTGCCGGTGCCATGGGCCGCCATGCGGATCCCGCCCGGCATGGGCCAGGCGGGGCGCCCCATCGCCGCTGCGCGGCCGTGCGCACGCCTACGTCCCGCGACGTCGAGAGGGCGGGCGAAAGTATGCTGGAAAAACGAGAAAATCCACGCATGAAAGCAGTCTCCTTGGAACGGGGAGCCGCCTTGCCGGGAGCGCGATGTGATTGAGCCTTGCCGGTTCGGCGGCAAGGTGCGGCGCGATGCCGCAGCGACGTGCCGCTTCTATGAGAAGCGCCACCACCAACGGAGGCAGGACGTCGCGGAAAATTTCATTTGGAAGAAGATCCCATCGTTCTTTGGCCGACGGGCCCGGCAACGTTCGCCGGGCGCACGTACAGCGCGGCCGATTATAGCATTTGCCGGCGGCCGGACGCCGCCGCGGGTGTCCCCGGTCAGAACTGGTATTTCAAGGTCGCGTACAGGTTGCGCGGCGCGCCGTACGTATGTCCCCAGACGACGGTGCGATAGCTCTTGTCCAGCACGTTGTTCAGGTGCAGGGCCAGGCTCAGATGCCGGTCGAAGGCATAGCGGGCCATGAGGTTGACCACGGCATAGCTCTTTTGCGTATAGGCGTCCCGCAGCGCCGGGTCCCACGAGTCGTGGAGCTCGCTCTGCCACAGCACGCCGCCGCCCACCGTCAGGCGATGCATGCGCGCCGGCGTCCAGGTGGTGAACAGCTTGAACTGGTGCTTGGGCTGCCTGTCCGTTTCGAGCCGCACGCCGTCGCTGTCGCGCAGCACCATGCGCGTGTAGGCGGCCTGCACCTGCCAGCCCGGCGCCAGTTCGCCGGCCACCTCCACTTCCCAGCCCCGGCCTTTGGTGTCGTCGGCGCCGACATAGGCCTGGTCTCCCTCGGGAGTGAGACGGTCGCCGTCCTCCACTGCCAGGTTGTCCTTGCCGATGCGGAACACGGCGGCGCTGGCGGTGAGCTGTCCGCCGAACCATTCGCCTTTCAGGCCCAGTTCCGTGTTCGTGCCTTCCTCGGGGTCCAGGACGCGGCCGCTGGCGTCCTTGTCGCTTTGCGGGTTGAAGATTTCGGTGTGGCTGGCATAGGCGGTCAGGCCGCCGGGCAGGTCGTAGGTCACGCCGAAGTACGGGGTCAGGACGTCGCGCTCCTTGCGGTCGTCGTATACCTCGCCGTTGAGCTGGGCGCGGGTCTTCCAGTTGCTCCAGCGCGCCCCGGCGATCAGGGAAAGCGCGTCGGTGGCGCGCAGCCGCGTGGCCAGCCAGGCGCCCGACTGCCGGGTCCGCATGGTGACCGAGTCGAACGCGTAATCCGACCAGTCCGGTTCCGGGAACGCGCTGCCGTCCCAGTCCAGTACCGATACCGTGCCGGCGTTCCGGATGGTGAGGCTGCGCGGCGTGCGCAGGTCCGCGTCGGAGGCATTGAAGCCCGCCACCAGTTCGTGCCGGCGGCTCCATAGCGTGTAGCTGCCGTCCAGCCTGACGTCGAACACGTCGACGCGGTTCTTCCGCTGGTTGCTGCGCAACGTCATGCCGGCCGAACCGTCCGGTTCGATACCGCTGTACATGCCCGCCTTGCCGAACTTGAAGTCCATGTCGGAATGGGTCCGCCCGTAGAAGACCCTGGCCTGCCAGTCCTGGTTGAAGCGGTGCTCGAGCGCGGCCGAAAACATGGTGCGCTGGTTATGCCAATGGCTCCAGTCGGCCTGCGCGTTGTCGTTGCGGGAAAAAGGCGTGGGCGTGCCGTCGGAGAACGCGGCATCGAAGCCATACTCTGGGCCCGTACCGCCGGCCGTTTCCCGGGCGTGTTCCACGGCCAGGCTCAGGGTTGTGTCAGGGCCCAGGTCGGCATCCAGCACACCGTAGATCAGGCTCTTGTAGCCCCGGTAGCGATCTACCCAGGATCCACCCTCGTCGTAGACTGCCACCAGTCTGCCGCGCAGCGTGCCGGCCGCGCTCAGGGGCCCGCCCAGGTCCGCGACGCTGCGGCGCTGGTCCCAGCGGCCCAGGCTTTGCGCGGCGGACGCCTGGAACTGATCGGTCGGGCGCTTGCGAGTCAGACTGATGCTGGCGCCCGGGTCGCCCGCGCCGGAAAGCAGGCCGGTGGCGCCTCGCACGATGGCGACGGAATCGTACAGCGCGGTATCGAGCGCAGCCGTGCCGACCGAGCCCCCGGTGCTCCAGGCGCCCGACGGCACGGTCACGCCGTCGATCTGGAAACTGTCGACTTGATGGCCCCGCGCGAAGGCGGCCGAGTTGTTGCCGCTGACGGCCGGCCCGGTCGAGTAGAAGAATATGCCCGGCGCCTGCTCCAGCGCCTTTTCCACCGAATCGAGCCCCTGGTCGTCCATGCGCTGGCGCGTGATCACCGATACCGACTGGGGCGTTTCGCGCGGCGTCAGCGCCATGCCGGTGGCCGCCCGGGTCGTGCCGGCCGCGTAGCTTGCGCTGCCCTCCGTCCGCTCGCTGGCCGTGCCCAGCACCGTTACCGCGGACAAGGTCTGAGCCTGCCCCGCCGGAAGCGCCCTCAGCCCGTAGCGGCCCGGACCGGTGGCTATCGCTTCGAAGCCGCTGTCGCGCAGGATCTGCCGGAATCCCGCTTCGACCGAATAGCGGCCCCGGATACCGGGTGACTGCAGCCCGTCCAGCGCGGCGCCGTGGAAGGCCAGCGAAACGCCTGCCGCCTGGGCGAACCGATTCAGGACGACGGCCAGCGGACCGGGGGCCAGATCGTAGCTGCGCACGCCTTGCGCGTCGGCGGAGGGCGCTGCCGCGTCCGGCGCCTGCGCACGGGCGGGGCCGGCGGACATGAACGCCGAGGATGCGCACAGGATCGCGGCGCCCAGGGTGTGCGGCGTGCCCCCCGCCCGAGTGCGGGTCCGGCCGCGGAGCGGGGCCATGCGGTTGTTTCTTCCAGCCATTTTGCTTCCCAGAAAGACGATTGAACAGGGTCTGCCAGGGAAGACACGCGAGGCGGTGCAAAGCGGCAAGAACCGCCGGAAATCGTTTCAGCGCGGCACGACGCGTATCCAATAGCGGGTCGCGCGCTGGATCCGCAAGGGGAAGCTGCCGGCCAGCGTGGCCAGCGCGGCGTCGGTGTCGTCCAGCGGGAACACGCCGGAGACCTGCAACTGGGCGACTGCCGGGTCGCAGTCCAGATGGCCGGGCCGGTAGCGTGCCAGTTCCGCCAGGACGTCCTGCAGGGGCATGTGCAGCACGCTCAGGCGCATGCCCGTCCAGGCGTCGGCGCCCGGCGGTACCGGCCGGCGGGCGCCGACCGCAAGCGCGTCGAAGCTGGCCTGCTGCCCGCTGTGCAGCCTGAGCGCCCGGCCGGATGCCTGCGCGGGCCGGATCTCGACGGCATCTTCCAGGACCTGCACGCGGGTGCGTCCGGCGTCGAGCCGTACGGTGAACCGCGTGCCCAGAGCCCGCACGGTGCCGTGGGGCGTGCGCACCGTGAACGGGCGGGCGGGCGCGAAATCCCGGTCGGCATGGGTGGCGACCAGGATCTCGCCCGCCACCAGCGCCAGCTGGCGCCGGCTGGCGTCGAATTGCAGGTTCACGGCGGATTGCGCGCCAAGGTACAGGTTCGAGCCGTCCTGAAGCACGATGTGTCGTTGCGTGCCGGTGGCCGTGCTCAGGTCGGCCTGCCATGCGCGCCAGGGCAGGTGGCGGTAGGCGGCGGCCCCGGCCGTCCCCGCGCAGGCCAGCCCGGCCAGGCTGCGCAGCACCGCGCGGCGAGAGGACGGCCGCCGCAGCACCGGCGCGGCCACCGCCCCCGGCACGCTTTCCAGGCGGCTGCGAACCGCCTGTATTCCTTGTCTCCGGCAGACAGGCCTGCTGCATCCCGGAGGGAGTACAGCAGTTCTGCCCAACTGGCGCCGCGGCGGTTGTGGGTGAAATCGCTGGCCCAGATCACCCGTTCCTTACCGAAAGCATCCAGCGCCTGTCGCAGCGGGGCCAGCAGCCCTTCGAAGGGATATCCGCCGCAGGGAAAGTAATGCTGGGCATGGCTCCACTTGAGCCAGAGATTGGGATGCGCTTTGCCGACGGAGAGGATGGTGTTCCATGCCGCCCTGTCGCGTGGTGTACCGCAATGGTCCAGTACGAAGCGCAGGGAGGGGAAGCGCGGCAGAAGGGAGTCCAGCACTTCGGATACGCCGGCGCCGAGCAGGCTCACTGCCAGATCCTGCTCGGCGGCGAGCTGCAGCACATGGTCATAGCCGCCGTCAGCCAGTGCCGCCAACTCTTCCGCACCGCGCGTTACCAGCCGGATGGAACGGCAACCCCGGGTGCAACGCAGTCCGGCGAAGACCGAGCGGATGTCCGGATCGCGCCGATCGACCCGCTGGAGGAATGAAAACCGGTCCGGATGCTTGAGGGCTGCTGCCTGGGCCAAGGGGCTGGCCGGCCGGAAGACGGAGCCGGGCAGCAGGACTCCTGGCTGCACATTGCCTCGTGAATCGTATTCCCACAGCTCGTCGATGACGGCAGCCTGAATACCCAGCGCATTCATGGCGGCTAGGGTCTGGTCGATGTCCAGCGTGAAGAAGGCGTGTATCTGCGAATCTACGATATCCATGAGATTCCTGCGGAGAGTCCGAATCGGGGGCGCGGATGGGGACGCGCCGGGAGGGTCGTCAAACTGCGCCTCATTCCCGGAGGCGTTGCTTGAAAGCGAACTGTTCGGCTACGAAGAGGGCGCGTTTACGGGGGCGAGGCGTGGTGGCCACCGCGGGTTGTTCGAAGCCGCCCACACCGGTACTTTATTTTTGGACGAGATCGGCGATATGCCCTTGCAGTTGCAGACCCGATTGCTGAGGGTGATTCAAGAGCGTGAAGTGGTGAGGCTCGGTTCAACGGTCCCCAATCCCGTAGATATACGCATCGTGGCCGCGACGCATCAACCCATCGAGGACCTTATCGCGGCCGGACGCTTCAGGCCGGACCTGTATTATCGCATCAGTACGCTGCGCCTATATGTGCCTCCCCTTCGCGAACGGCGGGAGGATATTTCGGCGCTTGCCAGGGCCAGTCTATCCAAGGCAATGCAGTCTATCGGCTTGGGGTGGGATGTGGATTCGACTCTCGCCTTCCTTTTGCCTTATTTGATGGCATATGACTGGCCTGGCAACGTCAGGGAGCTGGAGAATATTGTTCAGCGCATGGCTGTTTATCTAAGCCAGTTTCCCGCCATCGAGCGGGTCGGGTTGGACGGATTGCGGCGAGAATGTCCGGAATTGTTTAAACGGGCGCATGTTTTTCGCGACGACCCTATCGCTTTGAGGCAGCGGGTTGAGGAGGCAATAAAGGAGTGCAAGGGGAATCGCCAGGCGGCTGCTCAGGTTCTCGGCGTAAGCCGCAATACTTTATGGCGATGGTTGAAGAAATTCGAGACGCCGGGCCAGCCGGAAGCATCCAGCCTGGATTGAGCCAGGCGGACTCAGCCCTCGTATCCGACACCGCCCCGGTCCCGCAGCCACAGCCGCACCAGATGGCGGCGCTCGTCGGGATCGTCGTGATCCTGGAATTCGCCGCGGGCGTGGCCGATGATGCAGTTGTTGACGATCTGGATCTGCCCGGGCTGCATGACGTACTGGTACTGCAGGTCCGGCCGGGCGAACAATTCCACCAGGCGGGTCAGCGCGGCTTCCAGCAATGCGTCGGGCGCTTCGCCGCGGATGCGGTAGTCTTCCGCGATCAGCTGCTGCGATGTGCCGACGCCGTTCGACGAGAAGGAATACTTTCCCGGGGGGGATGCTTTCAGGAGGGCGATGAGTTCCGGCAGCGAATCCACCCCCAGGGATTTCGGCACCATCAGTACGGACGGCATGCGGATCAGGGGAGAGATGGGGGTGAACCCGTCTTCCAGGTTCAGGTCGGGCCGGCGGTTCAGCGTGGGCAGCACGGCGAAGACCGCCTGGGTGCCCAGTACCAGCCGATAGGGGTCGCCCCTGGCCTTGCCGACGGAATCGGTGCCGATCAGGCCCGACGCGCCGGGCCGGTTGTCGACGACCACGGGCCGGCCCCAGCGCTCGCCGAGCGCCTTGCCGACCACGCGGGCGACGATGTCGGTGGCGCCGCCAGGCGCATAGGGCACCACGATGGTGACCGGCCGGGAGGGATACGGTTCCTGCGCCTGGCCGGACGCCGCCGGGGCGGCGAGGCCCGGGATGGTACAGAACGCGGCGGCCAGGGCCAGCGCCCGCCGCCTCGCGAAAACGGTCATCGAAAGTCTCCTCGGTTCTTGTTCCGGACAGGCCGCAGGCCGGCCGGTTATGACGCCGGAGCGGTGGCGGGCGGGCCATGTTCGGCATGCCTATGCCATAACATACTATCATAGTATGAATTTCTGGGAGGCAGGAAAAAGCCTGTCTGCAGGCTCTGCACAGGCTTTTCGCCGGAGCGTCGGCAGGTGCTTCGGCCGAAGTCCTATGGATGCGAAGCGCCGGACTTTCGGGAGATCAGGCGGAAAGCCGGGCGATGGCGTTGCGGATGTGCTGCTTGGTGGCGAATTCGGCCCGTTCGGGGTCGCCCGCGGCCAGGGCTTCGTAGATGGCCACGTGCTCGTCCTGCACCTGCCGGGACAGGCCGTGCCGGACCGCGCTCCTGGCGCGCGCGGCCTTGATCGCCGCGATGTAATACTGGCGCAGATAGGCCATGAAGGCCTGGCAGTGCTCGTTGCCGGTGGCTTCGGCAATGGTCTGGTGGAATTCCAGGTCGGCTTCTTCGCCGCCTACGCCGTTGCCCTGGCGCAGGGCGGCGTCCATTTGCGACAGGCACCGCTTGAGCCGCTTCAGTTGCGCCGGGGTGCGCCGCGCGGCGGCCAGCGCGGCGGCCGTGCCTTCCACGCCCAGCCGGAGTTCGGCCAGCTGGACGATGGCCTGCAGGGAGCCCGCCGTTTCGGGGTTGAAGCGGAACGGCGTGCGCAGCGAATGGCCCATGACGAACGAGCCCCGGCCCTGTTGCGCGTCGACCAGGCCGTCGGCCTTGAGCCGGGCGAGCGCTTCGCGCAGGACGGTGCGGCTGACGCCGTAATGGGTGCAGAGTTCCGGTTCCGGCGGCAGGCGGCTGCCGACCGGGAACACGCCCTGGCGGATGTCGCTGGAAATCAGTCCCACCAACTGGTCGGGCAGGCGCGTAAGCATAAGACTCATATTATTTTCGATACCAGGTCGGCGCCGATCGCGGAGAGAGTTGCCCCAATGCCGCCGGAGGGTCGACCGGCGGCACCCCCGGGACCCGGGTGCATGCAGGCCCGATTGATCGGAGGAGATGATACGCGAGGAGCGTGGCTTACAGGAATGCAGCAGGAAGCCGAAGCGTCTCGCGGTCGGCATTGCGCGGGGCGAGAGTGCGGATCTCTTCGAGGGTTCGGGAAAGAGGCGCAGGCCGACGAGACCGGGATATCCACCAGGAACGTCGCAAGGCCCTCCGAATGGTTGCGCGAGGATGCCCCTTTATCCGCGAGGCCGTCGTCAACGCCGGGCCAGTCCCGCCTGCTTCATCCGCCACAGCAGCACATCCAGCCGGTCCTGCCCGAAGAAGGGTTCGCCGCGGAAGACGAACAGCGGCACGCCCCAGTGTCCGGCAGATTGTTGTGCGGCTTCGTTCTCGCGCAGCTGGGCCTGCAGCGGAGCGGGGTCGCGGGCGATGGCGTCTTCCATGCGCGCCAGGTCGAGCCCGGCGCGTGCGGCGGCCTGCGCCAGGTGGGCGCCCCGGGTCCAGTCCTCGGTCTCGCCGTTCCATAGCGTGCGGCTGAGCTCGTCGGCAAAGGCCAGCCCCTTGCCTTCGCGGCAGGCCTGGGCGGCCAGCAGGGTCAGGCGGTTCGCGTGGGGCTGGTCGCGGGCGACCTCATGGCTGGCCGGGTCCTGGGCCACGGGGTCGGGCCGGGGGCGCCGGTAGGGCAGGCCGTGGAACTGCGCCACGCGTTCGCAGTCCCGGAAATGGTAGGCGCGGGCGAGCGGGTGTTGTCCCTTGTGGAAACCCGGATCGCGCAGGGCGATGGGGCGGACCACGCGCAGGGTCCATTGCATGCCGTAGTCGCGCGCCATGGCCAGCACCCTGGGCATGGCGATATAGCAGAACGGGCTGCGGACGGACCAGTAGAAATCCGCGGTGAAATCCATGCGTGCTCCTGAGCGGGTTGCGTAGGCGTATCGATCGCCTGCGGGTTCCGGGCTTCAGCCGGCGCGGCGGGCGGTGGAACCTTCCGGCGGCAGGCGCTCGCGCGCGGCCGCCTCGCGGCCGGCGATGCGGCCGCCGATGAAGCATTCGGCCAGGTTGCCGCCGGACAGGTACAGGAAGCCCCAGATCGAGCCGAGCTCGCCTGCCACGTAAAGCCCGTCGATGGCCTGGCCATAGGGGTCCAGTACGCGCTGCCGGGTGTCGTGCACCAGCGCGCCCTGGGTGTTGGAGACGACCGGCCAGATCTCCCCGAAATAGTACGGGGGCTGTTCGATGGGTACTCGGGTCGCGGCGGGGCGGCCGTAGGGGTCGTCCGCCCCGCTGCGGCAGGATGCGTTCCATTCCTCCAGCGTGCGGCCCAGCGTGTCCCGCGGCACGCGCATGCCTTGCGCGAGCTCGTCCAGGCTGCCGGCGCGCTTGAGGATGCCGAGTTCGACCTCGCGCAGGTTGTCCTCGCTCCATTCGTAGGGGTCGATGTCCGGATCGTTGACGAACGATCGGGCCACCGGATAGCGCTTGCGGCCGGCTTCGTCGAACAGCATGTAGCCGGGCAGGGCGGGAAAGCGGTTGCGCGTGGCGTCGTAGCGATCCATGTAGCGGTGCCCGGTATCGTGCGCGTAGGGCTCGTATTCGTTCATGAAGCGGCGGCCGTCGCGGTCGAGCAGGATCCAGGCCATCTGCACCCGGGCCGGGGCGATGCCGGGCGTCCAGTCCGGCAGTTTCTTGCTGCGGATGCCGAAGGGGTAGGCCGGGTCGGGATGGCGAAAGCCGTAGCTGCCGTGGAAGTGCCACATGTGGGCGATGTCGGCGCCCAGCGCCTGGCCCATGCGGATGCCGTCGCCCGTGTTGCCCCGCGTGGCCGCCGGCAGCACGGGATGGATCTGCCAGTGCTGGCGCTGCATTTCGACGCCGGCCTCGAAGCCGCCGCAGGCAAGGACCACCGCGCGCCGCGCGCCGATGCGCACGTCGCGCCCGCCGCCGCGCGCCGCCAGCCCGACCACCCGGCCGTCCGCGTTGCGGATCAGCCGCTGCGCGGCGCACTCCAGCCGCACCCGGATGGCGGGGCGGGCCCGCACATTGTCGTCGACCACCTTGAAGGCGTTGATGCCTGCCTTGAGCGAATGCGCCCGGGGATATTCCCGGGCGGCGTCGAAGCCGGGCACCGACTCGACTTCGAGAAAGCGGAAGGTGTCGTAGCCGGGAAAGGGATAGTTGGCCGGCCGCTCCAGCATGGCGAGGCGGGCGCCGTTCACCGCCGCCAGTTCGGCGAAGCGCCGCGGCAGGTCGACCATTTCGCGCGCGAAATGCCGAAGCATGTCCGGCGCGACGGCGCCGGCGTTGGTGGCGTTCAGGTATTCGTATGCCCGGTCGGCGTCCAGCGCCACGCGCAGGCCGCCTCCCGAGCAGATGGAAATCCCCCCGGGGACGGCCATTTTCTCCAGCAGCAATACCTCGCTGCCCGCGTCGGCGGCCGCAATGGCGCTCGCCCCGCCGCCGAAGCCGTAGCCCACGACGACGACGTCGGCGATTTCGTCGAACTCCTGGCCGGTGTTTTGCATGGGAGGCGTGTCGGTCGTATGCGCTGCGCAGGCGAGCGCCTGCGATGCCGGAAGCCGGGGGAAATCCGGCGGGTCGTGGCAGAGGCCGGCATGTCCGCCCCTGCCTTTTTCAAACTAGGAACTTCCGTCCTTCCGCGAAATGGGGGGAAACCCGGCCCGCCTGGGAAGAGGGGAGACCTGCTAAGGGTAAATACCCATGAAATCCACTATGCAGAACATATCGTTCCGTATTGCGGAACTAAAAATTCTTTTGACATCAATAAGTTATGAGAATAATATGAAATAAAGAAAACATGTTCCGCATAGCGGAACAATGCGCAAAACAAAACGGAACGGAGACATGGAGCCCGATCGCAATCACCTGATCGCTTCGGTGGCCAGCACACTGGCGCTGCTGGAAGTCTTCGAGCAGGGGCCGGGTCCGCTGCCCATGAGCGCCTTCGTCGAAGCCACGGGCAAGCCCAAGAGCAGCGTGCACCGCATGTTGTCCACGCTAGTCCATCTGGGCTTCGTGACGCAGGACCCGGCCGGCGGCGGCTATGCCCTGACGCTGAAGCTGTGGCGGCTGGGCATGCCCGCGCTGGCCGGGCTGGACCTGTCCAAGCTGTCGCCTCCGCACCTGGAGGCGCTGATGCGCGCCGCCGGCGAAACCGTGCACATGTCGGTGCTGGACCCCTCCGGCGGCGTGGTCTACGTGGCCAAGGTGGAATGCCCGAAATCCATCCGCGTACAGACCCAGATCGGCCGGCTCAACCCGGCCTGGTGCACCGCCACCGGGCGCAGCATGCTGGCCTTCAACGAGGCGGCCGCCGAAAGCGTGCTGGCCGCGCCGCTGGCGCCGCTGACCGACCAGACCGTGACCGACCCGCAGCGGCTGCGGGACATCCTTGCCGATGTCCGCCGGCGGGGCTACGCGGTGACCCGCGGCGAGAACCATGCCGACATGGGCGGCATCGCGGCGCCCATTCGCGACCACTGCGGCAAGGTGGTCGCGGCCTGCGGCGTGGCGATCCCGGTTTTCAGAATGGACCGCGAGCTGGAGCAGCGCTGCGTGCCGCTGGTGGTGGATGCGGCGGCGGCGATTTCCTCCGCCCTCGGCTACCAGGGCCATGCAAAGGAAAGGCTGAGCTATGGAACATGACACTTGCGACATCCTCGTCATCGGCGGCGGCGGCGCGGCCGTCTATGCGGCCATCCGCGCCCACGACGCCGATCCGTCGCTGGACATCGTGCTGGCCAGCAAGGGGCTGGCGGGCAAGAGCGGCTGTACGCGCATGGTGCAGGGCGGCTACAACGTCGTGCTGCACCCGGACGATTCCTTCGACAAGCATTACCAGGACACGCTGCGCGGCGGGGCGCTGATCAACAACCAGGAACTGGCCTGGCTGCTGGTGACGCAGGCGCCGGAACGCATCTACGAACTGGAAAACCGCTACGGCTGCTACTTCGACCGCCACCCGGACGGCCGCATCCACCAGCGGGCGCTGGCCGGACAGTCGTTCAACCGCACCGTGCACCGCGGCGACCTCACCGGCATCGAGCTGATGAGCCGCTTGTCCGAGCAGCTGCTGGCGCGCGGACGCATCCGTGTGCGGCAGGAGGCGCGGGGCGTGGACCTGCTGCTGGACCGCGCGGGCAATCGGGTCTGCGGCGCGATGCTGCTGGACTACCAGAGCGGCGAGCTGGTGGCCGTGCAGGCCCGGGCGGTGCTGCTGGCCACCGGCGGGTCGGCGCCGCTGTACAAGCTCACCGCCGCCTCGCTGGAAAAGAGCGGTGACGGCCTGGCCATGGCCTGGCGCGCCGGGGCGGAATTCGTCGACATGGAGATGATGCAGTTCCACCCCACCGGGCTGATCGCCGGCCGATCCGTCATGACGGGTTCGGTGCTGGAAGAGGGGCTGCGGGGGGCGGGCGGCCACCTCCTCAATGCGCAGGGCGAACGCTACATGCAGCGCTACGACCCCGGCAAGATGGAGCGCTCCACCCGCGACCGCGTCTCGCGCAGCGGTTTCCTGGAGATCCGCGCCGGCCGGGGATCCGAGCAGGGCGGGGTTTATCTGGACGTGCGCCACCTGGGCAAGGATTTCCTGATGCAGTCTTCGCCCGGCATGTACCAGCGCTGCCTGTCGGTCGGCTACGACATGGCCAGCGACCTGATCCAGGTCACCCCCACGGCGCATTTCCAGATGGGCGGCGTGCGTATCGACACGCAATGCCGGTCCAGCCTGGAAGGCCTCTACGCGGCGGGCGAGGACGCCGGCGGGGTGCATGGCGCCAACCGGCTGGGCGGCAACGGCGTGGCCGAATCGATGGTGTTCGGCGCGATCGCCGGCGATGCGCTGGCGGACTACGCGGCCGGGGCGGACCACGGCAGCTGCGACCCGGAGCGGCTGCAGGCCATCGCCCGGCGCTTTGACGGCAGCGGCGAAGGCCGCGCCAACCCCTTTGCGCTGCGCGCATCGCTGGGCGAGACCGCGTGGGAACACCTGGGCATCATACGCAGCGCCGATTCGCTGCGCGTGGCCGCCGGCGAACTCGACCGCATCGAGGACGAGCTCTCGCGGGTTCCCGTACCTGCCGTACGCGCGGGCAACGCCGTGCTGCACGAGCGCATGAACGTCGAGAATCTGGTCGCCGTGGCCCGCCTGATCGGCGCGGCCGCCGGCCTGCGCAGGGAAAGCCGGGGCAGCCACTACCGCGAGGACTACCCCGAGCCCAGCGACGACTTCCTGGTCAACATCATGCTGCGGCGCGAGTCCGACGGGCGGCTGCGCGAGTCCGTCGAGCCCGTGGCCTTCACCCGGCTGCACCCGCGCGACCTCGAAGGCGACACCGTCATTCCCATGGACGCCGCACGCCAGCCGGCTTCCTGTAGCCCGGAGGCCTGACGCCATGCCAAGCCAAGACCATTCCACCGTCACCCTGGTCGTCGCCCGCTCGGGCGGCGCCGGCCCCAACCGCTTCGACGTCCCGGTGCCCGGCCCGGCCAGCCGGGTGCTGGACCTGCTGCTGCACGTGCAGCGCCACCTGGACCCCACGCTGGGCTTCCGCTATTCCTGCCGGGTCGGCATGTGCGGTTCCTGCGCCATGCTGATCAACGGCCGCGAAGGCTTCGCCTGCGATACGACCGTGGGCAGCCTGGGCGGCGGCGTGGTGGAACTGGCCCCGCTGCGTGCCCTGCCGGTGCAGCAGGACCTGACGGTGGACATGCGGCCCTTCTTCGACGGCCTGAAGCGGGCGGGCGCGGCGTTCGAGCCGTCCGAGCCCGGCCGCCGCGATGTCCCCGTGATCGCGCCGGGCGAGGGGCGGCGCGCCGCCATCGAGGCGCAGAACGGCTGTATCACCTGCGGCGCCTGCCATTCCGCCAGCGCCTGGATGCGGGCCGGCAAGGGCCATGCGGGGCCGGCCGCGCTGAACCGCCTGTATATGCTGGCGCGCGACGAGCGCGACCGTCTGGGCCCCGCCCGGCTCGCTACGGCCGAGCGCGACGAAGGCCTGCTGCGCTGCCACGCGCAGGGCGAGTGCGCCAGCGTTTGTCCGGCCCGGGTGCCGCTGGATGCCGGCCTGCGCAAGCTGCTGGAGCTGGCCGGGCGCGAACCCGCCAGGCAGGCCGCCCGATGACGCCGGCGGCGCCCGGCGGGGGCGGCGAACTGACGGTCGGCCGCGTCGGCCTGCACGTCGCGCGCATGCAGCCCGGCAAGCTGGCCGTGCACGACGGCCGGCGCCGCCTCACCTATGGCGAGCTGGACCGCCGGGTGGCCGCGCTGGCCGGTTCGCTGACCGCCGAAGGCGTGGCCCGCGGCGACGTGGTGTGCGCCTATCTGCCCAACTGCATCGACTACATCGTGCTGGTGCTGGCGGTGGCGCGCGCCGGGGCGGTGTTCTCGCCGCTGAATCCGCGCTTCAAGGCCTACGAAGTCGGCAGGCTGCTGGCGCAGGCGCGTCCCCGCATGGTATTTACCACGGGGGACCGGGTGCCGCTGGTGGCCCAGGCATTGGCCGAGGCTGCCGGCGGGCCGGTTCCCCGCATCGTGACGATGGACGAGGGCGATGCGCCGCCGCCGGCGGTGGCCGCCGTCCGGCTGGCCCCGCCTGCGGACGAATTGCCGGCCGTCGGGGAATCCGACCTGTTCAGCCTGATGTTCACGTCCGGCACCACGGGACGCCCCAAGGGCGCGCTGGCTACGCACCGCGCACGCATGCTGTGGGTGGTCAACGCGGCCATCCAGTACGGGCTGAACGAGGACGACGTCTATCTCGGCACCATGCCGCAGGTGCATTCCGCGGGGCTGACGTTCACGCTGATCCATCTCTATATCGGCGCGACCGTGCGCGTGCTGGAGCATTTCGACGCGCAGGCCTACCTCGACATCGTCGAGCGCGAGCGCATCACTTCCAGCCTGACCGTGCCCACCATGCTCAACATGATCCTGGAGGCCCGCCGGCACGGCCCCCGCCGGCACGACCTGGGCAGCCTGCGGTGCCTGCTGACCTGCGGTTCGCCGCTGCCGCTGTCGACCAAGCGGGAAGTGATCGCCGAGATCAGCGACCGGCTCTACGATTACTACGGCTCGACCGAGTCCAACAGCATGTCGGTGCTCAAGCCGCGCGACCAGCTGCGCAAGCCCGCTTCGGTGGGACAGCCTTTCGTCAACGTCGAGTTCCGCATCGCCGGCGACGACGGCCGCCCGCTCGCGGCGGGCCAGCCGGGCGAGATCTGGTGCGCCAACCCTTCGGCCATGCAGCGCTACCTCGGCGATCCGGCCGATACCGAGGCGGCCTTCAGCGGGCGCTGGTACCGCACGGGCGACCTCGGTTACCTGGACGACGAAGGCTTTCTTTACATCGTCGGGCGTTCCAAGGACATGTTCGTCAGCGGCGGCGTGAATGTCTATCCGGCGGAGATCGAGCAGGTGCTCATGCTGCACCCGGCCGTGCTGGACTGCGCCGTCATCGGCGTGGACGACGCCAAGTGGGGCCAGGTCGCCAAGGCCTTCGTGACGCTGCGCAAGGGCTGCGAGCTGGACCTGGCGGAACTGCAGCGGCACTGCCGGCAGTACCTGGCCGACTACAAGACGCCCCGCCATCTGGCGTTCATGGCGGAGATTCCCAAGAACGCCGGCGGCAAGACGATCAAGACCGCGCTGCCGGCCGACGTTGCCGAACGGGCGGCCCAGCCATGAGCTACCAGCGCATCGAACTGTCCATAGAGGACCGCATCGCGACCCTCGTCCTGAACGATCCCGAACGGCTCAACGCCATGAGCCTGCAGATGCGCAGCGAATGCCTGCATGCCCTGCGCGAGCTGGAGCGCGGCGGGCAGGCCGACTGCGTGATCGTCACCGGCGCCGGGTCCAGGGCCTTTTCGGCCGGAGCCGACATCAACGAGGTCGCGCGGCGCACACCGGCCGGAGAGCTTGCCGCCGAGGCGCAACTGCGCCGCGAGCTGCCGCGGCTGGTCGAGCAGTTGCGCCTGCCCACTGTGGCGGCGATCAATGGCCACTGCCTGGGAGCGGGGCTGGAGCTGGCGCTGGCCTTCACCCTGCGCATCGCCGCCGACACCGCCCGGCTGGGGCTGCCCGAGATCAACCTGGGCGTGATCCCGGGCAGCGGCGGTACGCAGCGCCTGGCGCGCCTGGTCGGCATGGGACGCGCCATGGAAATGGTGACGCTGGGCGAACCGATCGGCGCCGCCGAGGCCTGCCGCATCGGACTGGTCAACGGCGTCTACCCCGCCGACGGCCTCATGGAGGCGGCGCGGGCCATCTGCCGCAAGTGGCAGGCCAAGGGGCCGTTCTCGCTGATGGCCGCGCGCGACGCCGTGCTCAGGAGCGCGGACGTCGACCTGCAGACCGGCATGGACTACGAAAACAAGCTCTTCGCCCTGTGCCTGGCCAGCGGCGAGCGCGATATCGGCGTGCGCGCCTTTCTCGAGAAGAAGACCGCCAGGTTCCGCGGCCCCGGGTAGCGGCGGTCGCGGTCAACGACCCCCAAAGGAGACGGACATGATCGCGAGCAACAGGGATGGAGCCGTAAGACGCTGGTACCGCAACACGATGGCCTGCCTGCTGGCGGGTGCCTGCTGTGCGATGGCCGCCGCCCCGCCGGCGGCGGCCGAAGTCCGCGAAGTCAAGCTGGCGCGCCAGTACGGCATCCATTATCTGCCGCTCATCGTCATGGAGCAGCAGAAGCTGATCGAGAAGTTCGCCGGCCAGGCCGGCCTGCCGGACCTGAAAGTGTCCTGGACCCAGCTGTCGGGCGGCGCGGCCGGCAACGATGCCCTGCTGGCCGGCGCCATCGATTTTTCGGCAGTGGGCGTCGGGCCGCTGATCCAGATCTGGGACAAGTCCAAGGGCATCGTCGACATCGAGGGCGTGGCCGCCGTCAGCGACGTGCCCATGACGCTGGTGACCCGCAACCCCGCCGTCAAGTCGCTCCAGGATTTCACCGACCGCGACAAGATCGCCTTGCCGGCGACCAAGACCTCCATGCAGGCGGTCACGCTGCAGATCGCCGCGGCCAAGGCCTGGGGCCGGTCCGAGTACGGCAGGCTGGACAAGCTCACGGTTTCCATGAAGCACCCCGACGCCATGGCCGCCATGCTTTCCGGCCAGGGCGAGATCACCGCGCACTTCACCGCCGCGCCCTATGATTACCTGGAGCTCGAGCAGCCGGGCATGAGCAAGGTGCTGACGTCCTATGATGTGTACGGCAGTTCCGCGACGCTGATCGTGCTGTGCGCCGGCGCGAAGTTCCGCCGGGACAATCCCAAGGCGTACGGCGCGGTGCTGGCGGCCATGCAGGCGGCCATGGACCTCATCCGGCAGGACAAGCGGCGGGCCGCGGAGATCTACCTGGAAGTCACCGGCGAGAAGACGCCCATCGAGACCATGATGAAGATGCTCAACGATCCGCTCATCCGGTTCACCACCACGCCCAGCGCGACCTTTCCCGTGGCGCAGTTCATGCACCAGGTGGGCCGCATCCAGAACCGCCCGTCTTCCTGGAAGGACCTGTTCTTTCCGGAGATCCACGGCCAGCCGGGGAGCTGACGGCATGGCGGATACCCTCTCGCGGCGGCTGGCCGCCTTCGTCGCGGGCCTGCGGGCCGGCGGCCTGCCCGCCGAGGTGGCGGCCCGGGCCCGGCTGCACCTGACCGATATCCTGGGCGTGGGCCTGGTCGGTTCGCGCCAGGCCATGGCGCGCAACGCGGCGGCCGGCATCGCGGACATGCCGGGCAGCGCGGGCGGGGCGGCGGTCTGGGGGCGGCGCGGCATGCTGGCCGCGCCCTACGCCGCCATGGCCAACGGCGTGGCCGCGCACGTGCTGGATTTCGACGACACGCATACCGACTCCATCACCCACGGCAGCGCCGTGCTGGGGCCTGTGGTGATGGCGCTGGGGCAGGCGCGGGCGGCCGGCGGCGCCGAGGCGCTCGCCGCCTTCGTCGCGGGCTGGGAAGCGACGGCGCGGGTGGGCCTGGCCGCGCGCGGCACCTTCCACAAGCGCGGTTTCCATACCACCTCGGTGGCCGGGGTGTTCGGCGCGACGGCCGCGGCCGGCCTGCTGCTGGGGCTGGACGAGGCGCAACTGGCCCATGCCTTCGGGCTGGCGGGCAGCCAGGTTTCCGGCGTGTCGGAATACCTGTCCAACGGCTCGTCGTCCAAGAGCTTCCACCCGGGCTGGGCCGCGTATTCCGGCATTCTGGCCTGCCACCTGGCGCGGGCGGGCATGACGGGTCCGCAGACCGTATTCGAAGGCCGCTACGGGCTGTTCGCGACCTACGGGCTGCCTGGGGAGTGCGAACCCGATGCGGTCGCCGACGCGCTGGGAGAGCGCTGGGAGATGCTGCGCGTATCGGTCAAGCCCTATCCCTGCTGCCACTTCGCGCATGCCTTCATTGATTGTGCCCGCGCCCTGCGCTCCCAGGTCGACCCTGTGGAGATAGACAGCGTGGAGGGCGTGGTGCCGGAGATCGAGCTGCCGCTGATCTGCGAGCCCTACGAGGCCAAGCTGCGGCCGGATTCCCCTTACGCGGCGAGGTTCAGCCTGCCCTTCCTGGTGGCGGTGGCGCTGGCCGGCGAGACGGTCGGCCACGAGACGTTCACGCCGGAGAACATCCGCCGCGCCGACCTGCTCGCGCTGGCCGCCCGCGTGCGCTACCGCGTGGCGGCGCCCGGCGAGACGCCTTTCCCCAGGTATTTCCCGGGCCGGCTCACCGCCCGGCTCAAGGACGGCCGCACGCTGGAGCAGTCCCTGGACATCAACTTCGGTAACCCCGACAACCCCATGGACGTCGGAGCCGTCGCCGGCAAGTTCCGCGCCAACGCGGCGGGGGTGCTGGCCCCCGGCGCCGTCGAGGCCCTGCTGGGCAAGTTGCAGGACCTGGAACATACCGGGGTGGCAGAGATCGCCGCCCTGCTTGCGCCCGCATCGAACCCCCTTTCCCCAACCGAGGACCCCACATGACCGAGCGCTACGCTTCCTTTTCCCATCTGAAGTTCGACCGCCCCGCCGAGCGCGTGCTGCGCATCACGCTGGACCGGCCCGAGCGCATGAATTCCCTGGACTGGGAGGCGCACGGCGAACTGACCCGCGTCTGGCAGGCGGCCGATGCCGATCCCGACGTGAACGCCATCATCATCCGCGGCGCCGGCAAGGCGTTCTCCGCGGGCGGCGATTTCGGCATGGTCGAGCGCATCATCAACGACTACGACATGCAGGCCGAAGCCCTGCGCGAGTTCCGCGACCTCTGCTACAACATCCTGAACTGCAGCAAGCCGGTGGTATCGGCCATACACGGGCCGGCGGTCGGCGCCGGCCTGGCGGCGGCGCTGTTGGCCGACATCTCCATTGCGGCCCGGTCGGCGCGCATCATCGACGGCCATACGCGCCTGGGCCTGGCGGCCGGCGACCACGCGGCGATGATCTGGCCGCTGCTGTGCGGCATGGCCAAGGCCAAGTACCACGTGCTGTTGTGCGAGGCGGTCGACGGCGAGGAGGCCGAGCGCATCGGCCTGGTGTCGCTGTGCGTGCCGGACGACCAGCTGCAGGACAAGGCGCTGGAAATCGCTTCCCGGCTGGCCACGGGCGCACAGCGCCCCATCCGATGGACCAAGTACGCCTTCAACAACTGGATGCGCATGATGGGGCCGGTGTTCGACAAATCGGCCGCCCTGGAACTGCTGTCCTTCAACGGCCCCGAGGTGCGGGAAGGGCTGGCTTCGCTGCGCGAGAAGCGCCCGCCGAAGTTCGACTACAAGGTCTGAGGCGGCCGTTACATCGGCTCGTCCAGACGCAGCGCTTCGCGGGCGCAGGTCGGCCCGGGTGTCTGCCCGGCGTTGTCCGGCGACAGCACCTGCGTCTCTTCGCCGGCCTGCGCGTACCCGGCGGCGGCGTGGGCAACGATACGGGCGACGGCCTCGATATCGCCGTGCCGCGGTCCGAACAGCCAATAGCGTACGGGGATCTCCAGGTCGCCGATCTCCGCCAGCCGGCCGCTGGCCACGTGGGGCCGCGCCAGCCGGGAACCAAGGAAACCGGCATGGCGGCCGGCCTGCAGGGCCGAAAGTACTGCCGCGCTCGAAGTGAAGCGCAGCTTGTCGTGGCGCAGGCGCTTGCCGCTTTGCTGGTTCGCCAGCAGGGCGCCGAGCAGGCATCGCCCCAGGTCGGTGTCGGATTCCCACAGCAGCGGCGCCAGGGCCTCGAGGTCCTGCCATTGGACGGCGCGCGGCAGGCTGGGGGCCAGCGCAGCGGCGGCGTACAGCTTCAGGGAGTCGGCGAATACCTCCCAGTACGCCAGCTGCGGATGCCCGGGCTCGCGCTCGGCCAGGCCCAGGTCGGCCGTGCCGCGCATGACCCAGGCGGTGACGTCGTCGGCGCAGCCGACCACGATTTCCATGGGCGGGACGTCCGGCCGGCCTTCCAGCCGGGCCAGGATGTCCGGCATCCAGCAATCGTAGGCGTTGCGGCTGCAGCCCACCACCAGCCTGCCGCGCTGCGGATCGTTCATCCCGCGCACGCGCAGCGCCGTCAGGGCCACGTCGTTCAGGATGCGCCCGGCCTCGTCGAACAGCGCCCGGCCGGCCTCGGTCAACAGCAGGCCGCTGCTCGCGCGGCGAAACAGCGCCACGGCCAGGTGCTCTTCCAGCTTGCGGATCGATATGCTGACCGCGGACTGCGTCAGACCCAGTCGGCCGGCCGCCAGCGTGAAACTGCCGAAGCGCGCGGCCTCGACGAATATCCTCAGCTGCTCCAGGGTCATCGGCGTCATCCGCTCGGAGGGCCGCGGCGGCGGCCCGGGGTTGGTCCGGCCCGCGCCGCCTCAGCCCAGCGGGCCGAGGGTGTGGTAGCCGCGGGAACAGTACAGCAGGGGGCTGCGCTGCGCGGCGGTCTGCGCGCCGTGCAGGTTGCAGACATAGATGGTGTGGTCGCCGGCCGGGATGCGGTCGGCCACGGCGCCCGCCATCGTGGCCACCGCGCCCGGCAGCAGCGGCACGCCCCATTCGTCTTCCAGCATTTCGATGTCGCCGTAACCGCCCAGGTCCGCCTTGCCGGCGAAGCGGTTCGACAGGCCGTGCTGGTCGGCGGCCAGGATGGAGATCCCGATGCGTGTGTCCCGGTCCAGGTAACGGTGGCTGAGGTTGCCGCGCCCGACGCAGAACAGCGCCAGGGGCGGTTCCATCGATACCGAGGTGACGGACGTGGCGGTAAAGCCGTGCACGTGGCCGTCGACCCGGAAGGTGACGACGGATACGCCGGCGGCCAGCGCGCCGAATGCCTGCTTGAAGTCCTGTTCCAGCATATCGGAACCTCCATGCCGTGAGGGAAGGGAAAGGTCACTCGCCCAGCAGGTTCTCCCGCAGGGTGGCGCCGGGATAGCGGGTGCGATAGCGGCCGCGGCGCTGCAGCTCGGGCACCACCATGTCGACGAACTCCTCGAAGCAGCCCGGCGTGTAGGTGGCCGCCAGCATGAAGCCGTCGGCGCCGCCTTCGTCCATGTAGACCTCCAGCTGGTCGGCGATGTCGGCGGCGGTACCCACCAGCACCGGCATGCCCATGCCCTGGGCGTAGATCAGCGCGGCCTCCTTGACCGACACGGGAACCTTGCCTTCCGGGTCCTTGGCGTAGATGATGGATTCGAACAGGCCCTGGATGCCGGGGATCTCGATGTTCTGCACCGGTTCGTCGAGCGACATCTTCGAGAAGTCCAGCCCGAAGTGCCCGGAAATCCAGGCCAGCGCGCCTTCCAGGGGAATGCAGGCGCGGATGCGGTCGTATTTCTCCTGCGCCTCGGAGCGGGTCTGGGCCACCACGGTCTGCACCCCGAAGATGTAGCGCACGCTGCCGGCCGGCCGGTTGAAGCGGCCTTCCAGCCTTTCGTCCAGGTCGTCGGAATACTGGCGCATGCGCTCGACGCTGGGATGGACCGCGAAAATGGCCTCGGCGTGCCGGGCGGCGAAATCCCGACCGCGGCCGGAAGAGCCCGCCTGCCACAGCACCGGCCGGCGCTGCGGCGACGGCGCGCAGAAATGCCGTCCCTTGCAGCGGAAGTACTTGCCTTGGTGGTCCACCAGCTTCACCTTGGCGGGGTCGGCGTAGACGCCGCTTTCGCGGTCCGCCACGATGGCGTCGTCCGCCCACGAGTCCCACAACTCGTAGCACAGCGCCATGTATTCTTCCATGCGGTCGTAGCGTTCGTCGCGCGGCGTCATGTCGACGTGGCCGTAGGCCTCCCATTCGCTTTTGGAGTACGAACTGACGACGTTCCAGGCGATGCGCCCTTCCGACAGGTGGTCCAGGCTCGACAGCATGCGGCACATGGCGTAGGGGTGGGTGAACATGGTCGATAGCGTCACGCCCACGCCCAGGTGCCGGGTGGCCGAGGTGATGATGGGCGCGATGGTGGACGGCTCGTGCGTCGGGCACTGGACGGCGTACTTGACGGTGGCGTCGGAGCTGCCGGCGTAGGTGGAATAGGGCGCCAGCTCGTCGGCGATGAACATGGCGTCGAACAGGCCGCGCTCCATGGTGCGGGCCATGTGCTGCCAGTACGACGGGCGCGAGTAGTGGTAGCCGATCTTGTCCGTCGGGTTGCGCCACATGCCGGTCGCGTGACTGTTCACGCCGTGCTGTATGAAACCGAGCAGGTGGGCTTTCTTCGGGTGACGCATGGGGGTTCCTCTTGGGTATCGGGTCGGTCGGCCGCGGCGCGCGGCCGTTGAAGGGGTCAGTCCTGCAGCAGGGATTCCTTGAGCGGCTGCACGACGTGCCGCATGAAGGGGCCCACGTCTCGCATGGGGTCGTCGAACTGGCAGACGATCTTGTCTATGCCCAGGGCCGCGAGCGCCTGCAGGCGCTCGCGCACCTCGGCGAAGCTGCCGACCAGGCCGGCGTCCAGTCCGCAGTTCGAGTCCACCATCTGCTCGTCGCTGAGATCCGTCCAGGCGGCCGCGCCCGAAGCCTCCATGACGCCGCGGAAAAAGGAAATGGTCTCTTCGTTGCGGTCCTGGACGATGCGGCTGCGCCGCTCGCGGGCCTGCTCGGGGTATTCGGTGGCGATGACGAAGGCGTTGAGCGCGATGGTCACGCCGCGGCCCCAGCGGTTGGCCATCTGACGGGCCGCGGCGATGTGCGCGGCCAACTGGCGGTCGGGCATGCCGTTCAGGAACAGACAATGCCCCCATTCACTGGTGAGCCGCGTCGCGCGGTCCGAATGGCCGCTGACCCAGATCTCGGGCAGACCTTCCCCGTTGAAGCCGAAGGTGCGGTAGGGTTCGCCTTCCGCTCCCGGGCCGAAGGGCGTGTGCACCAGCAGGTCGCGGGTGGCCGAGCGCTCCATGTCCGGGTCGAACAGCCGGTGCAGCGTGCGCAGGAAAGCGTCGGCGCGGTCGTAGCGGCCGGCGTGGTCGAGCCAGTCCACGTTGGCCAGGTCGAACTCGTCCTGCCACCAGCCGCAGACCACGTTGATGGCCAGGCTGCGGCCGGCGATCTGGGTCAGCGTGTCTATCATCCTGGCTACCAGCAGGGGCGAGCGGAAGCCCGGCTTGACGGCCGCGCACAGGCCGATGCGCGAGGTCGTGGCCGCCAGCGCGGAGATCAGGCTCCAGGCGTCCACCACCGCCACCTTGGGGCCGTGGATGCAGTTCAGCAGGTTCTCCGAGGCGTACAGGAAGTCGAACCCCAGTGCTTCGGCCTGCTGGGCGATCGCCAGGCATCCGCGGATGTCCGGGCCGCGGGAGCGGTCCCGGGTGCGCAGCCAGCCGCCGTAGACCGGCAGCCAGATGCCGATCTCCGGTACGCCGGCCGGGCCGGCCGGCAGCATCGCGAGGCTTTGTTCGGTCACGTCCGGGGCTCCGCGTCAGTCGAGCCGGGGCTCGATGTAGAACAGCAGGCCGATGACGGCCGCCGAGACGATGGAAAGGAAGGGCGCGGCGGCCACGACCGCCGGTGAGATGCCGAGCAGTGCGATCAGCACGGCCGCGCCGATCACCGCCAGGCAGACGGGCCAGGCGAAGCCGGTGGCGGTGTCGGCGCGCTCGTCGTCCTGGGACGCCTCGAAATCGTCGATCGACGAGGAGAAACCCTTCACGTAGCCGGCCAGGAAGAGGACGGCGGCGCCGATGGCGCAGACGATGGCCAGCAGGGCGGTTCCGGAAAGATAGGCAGGCATGTCGGACTCCTGGGTGATGGGAAATGGGCCTGGGCGGCCCGGAAGTGTCAGAGGGCGGCGCCTCCGCGCTGGGCGGGCACGCTGCGGGCGGTGCCCGAGCCGGACAGGGCCTCCGTCTCGGCGAAGGTGTCGCCCACGTTCAGCAGGCTGCGCATGTCGAAGCGCTGCGGCCGCAGCATGGCCGCGAGCCACACCACCGAGGTGCTGATGGCCAGGATGCTCAGCGTGCCGGCGAGTTCGCCGTAGATCTGGCGGATGGGCATGCCGATCAGGATGGACAGCACGATGCCGCCCACGAAGCCCAAGGAGTTGGTGCGCGGCCACATGATCGCCAGGATCAGCGGCACCAGGATCGCGGTCTTCAGCGCATAGGTGGTCAGCACCAGCGAGGTGAAATCCACGCCGGACAGGATGATGGCCGCGGCCACGATGCCGCTGACCAGGATGGCCGCCTTGGCGAAGACGAACAGCGTGCGCTCGGTGGCCGACGGCTTGAGCTTCTTGACGATGTCGACCGTGACGACCGAGGCCATGGCCGCCGCGCCCCCGTCTATGGTCGAGTAGCACGCGGCCAGGATGACCAGCACGTACAGCAGCACGATGGAAGTCGGCAGGCCGATGTGCGACACCAGGTAGGGGCCGATGGCCGCCAGGTCCCCGCCGATCTGCGCCAGCGGCACCTGCAGCCCGATGCCGATCAGGCCGAGCAGGCCCAGGGTGATCGGGATGGGGTAGAACAGCAGGCCGGCCATGAAGAACGAGCGCCCGACATGCCGGCTCTTGATCGACCACACCTTCTGCCAGAAGATCTGGTCGGCCACCGTGGCCGCGAACAGCCCGAAGGCCAGCGTGACGCCGAATTCGGCGGCGGTGTCCCAGCGGGTGACGCCCAGCAGGTCCTTGCCCGACCATTCCATGCCGGGCGCCAGGCCGGCGCCGGCGGACGCGGCCACCTGCGCCACCGCGTCGAAGACCGCGCCGGCGCCGCCTACCTGGGCGTACACGATGCTGACGATGGCCGCGGCCACGGCGGTGATCATGAGCGTGTTGAAGGTACCCGTCATCACGCTGGTCCACAGCCCGCCGAAGAAGGAATAGAACAGGATGATGACCATGGCGAAGAAGGTCGCCGTGCGCCAGTCGATATTGAAGACCGTGCTCATGACCACCGAGGTGCCCTTCAGGTTGATCATGATCTCCAGCAGAATGCCGAACACCATGGTCACCGTCACGATGGCCGACGACACGCCCGAGCGGAAGCGGTGGTCCACGAACTTGGAGATCGTGTAGCCACGCGGCATGTGGCTGCGCAGGTAGCGCGCGAACGGTATGACCAGCATGATCGCCAGCCCGTTGGGCACGACGAACCAGAACAGTCCGGACAGCCCCCAGCGATAGGTCATGGCCGAACTCATCATGACCGCCATGGCCCAGGTCCAGACCGAGATGAGGCTGCCGGTGCCGAAGGCCAGGCCGATGCGCTGGCCCGACGCGACGAAATCCCGCGTGGTTTTCACCAGCCGCCTTTTCACGATCAGCGCGATCAGCAGCATGAAGGCGCCCAGGGCCACCATCAGGCCGAATCCCATGGCGGGAGTCAGTTCGTTGGTGGCGGTGAGCAAGGTGGACGGATTCATGGTTTTCCCCCGATGTCTTCGTGTCCATGGATGGTCCGGGACCGCGCCGGCGGCGGGAGCGCCGCCGCGGCGCGAAAGCCGGGTACCTGTGGGGGGCAAAGCAAGACGTATGCCAGTTCCGGCGGCGGAAGAACGGTTGTTACCGTTGCGCCGGAGGACGGCGTTTTCGGGCGTCCGCCGGCCCGCGTGCGGACGAATTCGGCCCCGGGCATGAATCCCGCTTATGGGCTGCGAGTTTTTTTCATGGCCGCCGGCCGGGGCCATCAACGCGGCTTGGGGCCGGCGAGGGCGGTTTATGCCGGGAACGGGACGGCTTTCCCCATCGCGACGCCGAATGTCGCATCGGGGGGCATGGCGTTCACCGGGATGGTGCGCCCGCGGGAGGAAGGAAGGGGACGGCCGGCGGGATGGCGCGCCGGGCCTGCCGCAGGGGGCTGCCCCGCCGCTGGCCGGCCTCGGGGCGGGCGGGGCAACCGCGGCCGGCCAGCGGCTGTCCCGCCCGGGGCCGGGCGCGGCGCGGGGTCAGACCGGCTCGTCCAGCCCGAACTGCACCTGTTCGGCCGCGCGCAGCACGGCGCGCGCCTTGGCCTCGGTTTCCTGCCATTCCTTTTCCGGATCGGAATCGGCCACGATGCCGGCGGCGGCCTGCACGTAGAGCGTGCCGTTCTTGACGACGCCGGTGCGGATGGCGATCGCCACGTCCATCTCGCCGCCGTAGCTCAGGTAGCCGGCCGCCCCGCCGTAGATGCCGCGGCGCACCGGCTCGAGCTCGTCGATGATCTCCATGGCCCGCACCTTGGGGGCGCCGGTCAGGGTGCCGGCCGGGAAGGTGGCGCGCAGCACGTCCATGCTGCTCATGCCGGGCTTGAGCGTGCCGGCCACGTTGGAGACCAGGTGCATGACGTGCGAATAGCGCTCGATCGTCATGGTGTCGGTCACCTCCACCGAGCCGGTCTCGGCCACGCGGCCGACGTCGTTGCGGGCCAGGTCGATCAGCATTACGTGCTCGGCCCGCTCCTTGGGGTCGGCCCGCAGCTCGGCGGCCAGCGCCTGGTCTTCCTCGGGCGTGCCGCCGCGCCGCCGCGTGCCGGCCAGCGGGCGGATGGTCACGCGGTTGGGGGCTTCCTGCCCATCGGGTGCGGCGCCCCGTTCCTGGCGCACCAGGATCTCGGGCGACGAGCCCACCACCTGGAAATCGCCGAAGTTCCAGAAGTACATGTAGGGCGACGGGTTGAGCGAGCGCAGCGCCCGGTACAGCGAAAGCGGCGCGTCGCGGAAGGGCTTGGCGATGACCTGCCCCACCTGCACCTGCATCAGGTCGCCGGCGGCGATGTATTCCTTGGCGCGGCGCACCGCGGCCAGGTAGTCTTCCTTGCGGAAGTCGCGCCGCTCGTCGGTCTGCATGCTGGCGTGGCTGTACGGAATTTCCACCGGCTTGCGCAGGCGCGTGCGCAGCTCCAGCAGGCGCCGCTGCGCGCGCGCGTAGGCTTCCGGGCGCGAGGGGTCGGCGTAGACCATGAGGTAGATGCGCCCGGCCAGGTTGTCGACGATGACCAGCTCGTCCACGTGCAGCAGCATGATGTCCGGCGTGCCGTCTTCCATGCCCGCCGGGAAGGGCTTGACGGCCGGGCCCAGGCGGGGCTCGATGTGGCGCACCGTGTCGTAGCCGAAGTAGCCCGCCAGCCCGCCCGCGAAGCGCGGCATGCCGGGGCGCAGCGCCACCTTGAAGCGGGCCTGGTAGGACTCGATGAACGCCAGGGGGTCTCCGTCGTGGGTTTCGACCACCTCGCCGTCGTGCAGGACCTCGGTGCGCGGGCCGCTGGCGCGGATGACCGTGCGCGCCGGCAGCCCGATGAAGGAATAGCGTCCGAAGCGCTCGCCGCCGACTACCGATTCCAGCAGGCAGGTCATGCGGCCGGCCTGCGGTCCGCTGTGCGCCAGCTTGAGGTAGATAGCCAGCGGCGTGTCCAGGTCGGCGTAGGTCTCGGCCACCAGGGGGATGCGGTTGTAGCCCTGCTTGGCCAGTGCGTTGAATTCGATCTCGGTCATATAAAGCTCTCGCTGGTTCGGGTATCCCGGGCGCAGGGCGGTGCCTGCGTCCTGTCCGCGGGACCTGCCGACCGGGTCATGCACGCAAAAACGCCCGGCCTGTACAGGTTCCGGGCGTGGCGACTGCGGGTACTGCGGGTGGCCCGACCGCGCCTTGCGCGTGCAGGCCGGGGGAGACGCCTCACCGCCCGGAAGGCAAACGCCGCCAGCGCCGCCAGGCGCCGGTAAGGGTTTGGTTCGGGACGGCCGTGCACATGAGGAATGCGATCTCCGGGCGGGGCGGCCGCGGGCCGCCTTCGACGGCGCCTACTATACCATCGACGGCGCGCGGCCGGCGCGGCTGGCGATCCAGCCGGCGGCGTCGGCCAGGGTGTCGACGATGCCGTCCACGTCCAGCGCGCGCACGTCGTGCCCTTCGTTGTAGCCGTAGGGCACGGCCAGCACCGAACAGCCGGCGGCGCGCGCGGCCAGCGCGTCGTTGATCGAATCGCCGATGGCCACGGCTTCGGCCGGCGCCACCTCCAGCAGCGAGCAGGCGTGGCGCATGGGCATCGGGTCGGGCTTCTTGCGCGCGCAGGTGTCGCCGCAGACCACGGCCTGGAACATGCCGGCGATGCCGGTGCGCTCCAGCAGGGGCAGGGTGAACTCGGTGGGCTTGTTGGTCACCACCGCCAGTTTCAGGCCCTGCGCGCGCATGGCGCCCAGGCCTTCGATCACGCCGTCGAAGACGACGGCGCGGTCGCCGTTGACCAGGTGGTAGTGGCGGAAGAACGATTCCAGCCCCCGGGCGAACAGCGCCGGCTCGGGCTCGGCGGGGTCCAGGCTGCCGCCCAGGGTGCGCAGCACCAGGTTGTCCGACCCCTTGCCCACGAAGGTGGCGATGACGTCCTCGCGCAGCGGCGCCAGGCCCATTTCCACCCGCATGGCGTTGGCCGCCATGGCCAGGTCCGGCACGGTGTCCATCAGCGTGCCGTCCAGGTCTATCAGTACTGCCTTGAATGCCGTCATATTGCTACCGTTTCGCCTTTGGCGATCTCGGCGCGCATGGCGCCGATGACCGCCCGATAATCCGCCTGCCCGAAGATGGCCGAGCCCGCCACGAAGGTGTCCGCCCCGGCCGCCCGGATCTGCCCGATGTTCTCGACCTTGACGCCGCCGTCGACCTCCAGCGCGATGGGCTGGCCGCCCGCCTGCGTCCAGGCGTCGATGCGCCGGCGCGCTTCCCGCAGCTTGGGCAGTGCCGAGGGCAGGAAGCTCTGGCCGCCGAAGCCGGGGTTGACCGACATCAGCAGCACCAGGTCCAGCTTGTCCATGACGTGGTCCATCCATTGCAGCGGCGTGGCCGGGTTGAATACCAGGCCGGCCCGACAGCCGTGGTCGCGGATCAGCGACAGCGTGCGGTCGACGTGGCGCGAGGCCTCGGGGTGGAAGCTGATCAGGTTGGCGCCCGCCTTGGCGAAGGGCGCCACCAGGCCGTCGACCGGCTCGACCATGAGATGGACGTCGATCGGCGCCTGCACGTGGGGCCGGATGGCCTCGCACACCATGGGGCCGATCGTCAGATTGGGAACGTAATGGTTGTCCATGACGTCGAAATGAATCCAGTCGGCGCCCGCGGCGATCACGTCGCGGACTTCCTCTCCCAGGCGGGCGAAGTCCGCCGACAGGATGCTGGGGGCGATGCGGGCGGCGGGCGGGGCGATGGGTGTCATGGCGGTCGTTGGGCGCGGGCGGGGACGTGGGCGGTATTGTAGTTTGCCTGCGTCCCGGGCCGCCGGGCGTCGGCCCGCCGCATCCGGCCGGGACCGGCATCCGCCAGCGCCGGACCGTGCGCGCCGGCCGTCCGCCGGCACGGGCAGCGGCCCGGCGCCGCCGGGCGCATAATGTGCCATTATTGCGGCTGGGCGAGTTTCTGCCCGCGCCCGCCCGCGCCGGCATCCATGGGATAGCTTCCGTGAAACCCTACGACCTGACCGTATCCGTGGCCCCCCAGTTCGTGCCGGAGCAATCCAATCCGGCCGAGCAGCAGTACGTCTTCGCCTATACCGTGCGCATCACCAACACGGGCGAGCACCCGGCCCAGGTGATCAGCAGGCACTGGATCATCACCGACGGCAACCAGCGCACGCAGGAAGTCCGGGGGCTGGGCGTGGTCGGCCAGCAGCCGTTGCTGGCGCCGGGCGAAACCTTCGAATACACCAGCGGCTGTCCCCTGCCCACCCCGGTGGGCACCATGCGTGGCGCCTATCATTGCGTGGGGGAGAACGGCGTGCCTTTCGAGGTGCCGATTTCCGAGTTCGTCCTGGCCATGCCGCGTACCCTGCATTGATTTCCCCATGAAGCGACACCTCCTCGTCCTGCTGGCGTGCGCCGCGCTGGCCGGCTGCGCCGCGCCGCCCGCGCCGGAACCGACGCCGCCCGGTACCCCCGAGATCGGGGGCCCGGCCGAATCCCGACTCGTCGTGCCGCCCTTGCAGGCGCTGCCGGAAACCCCGGCACGCGCCCTGGCCGGCCGCTACGCCAAGGTCGGCTGGAACGAATTGCCGGGCTGGAGCGCGGACGACATCGGCGCGCTGTGGCCGGTCATCGTGCGCAACTGCCGCGGCCTGATGCGTCCCGTGCCGGGCAACCTGACCGCGCCGGCGCGCGCCGCGCCCCGTGCCTGGCAGCCTTTCTGCGCCGCCGTCGCCGACCCGGCGCAGGCGCCCGCGCCCGGCGATGCCGTCGGCATCCGGCAGTTCCTGCAGGCCAGGCTGCAGCCCTGGCGCCTGGCGGGTGCCGGCGGCGCCCCGGCCACCAACACCGTCACCGGCTACTACGAACCGCTGCTGCGGGGTTCCCGCAAGCAGGGCGGCATGTACCAGTGGCCGCTGTACGCGGTGCCAGACGACCTGCTGACCATCGACCTGGGCGCCGTCTACCCCGAACTTGCCGGCAAGCGCGTGCGCGGCAAGCTCGACGGCCGGCGGGTGGTGCCCTACGACACCCGGGCCGCCATCGAGTCCGGCACCAGCCGCCCGCCCGTCCTGGTGTGGGCGGACGACCCGGTGGACGCCTTCTTCCTGCAGGTCCAGGGCTCGGGCCGCGTGCTGCTGACCGACGGGCCGGACGCCGGCAAGACCATCCGCCTGGCCTATGCCGACCACAACGGCCAGCCCTACGCCTCCATCGGCCGCTGGCTGGCCGACCGCGGCGAGCTGCCGCTGGCCCAGGCGTCCATGCAGAACATCCGGGCGTGGGCGCAGCGCAACCCGCAGCGCGTGCAGGAAATGCTCAACGCCAATCCGGCAGTGGTGTTCTTCCGCGAGGAAGCGGTGACGGACCCCGACTCCGGCCCGCGCGGCGCCTACGGCGTGCCGCTGACCGCCAAGCGCTCCATTGCCGTGGACACGACCTTCGTGCCGCTGGGCACGCCGGTGTTCCTGTCCTCCACCTGGCCGGCTTCCGGCCGGCCGCTGAACCGGCTGGTCTTCGCCCAGGACACCGGGGCGGCCATCCAGGGCGCGGCGCGCGCCGACTTCTACTGGGGCTTCGGCGATGCGGCGGGCGAGCAGGCCGGGCGCATGAAGCAGCGCGGCCAGATGTGGATACTGTGGCCCCGGCAGGCCGGGACGCCCGCGGCGCGATGAAGCACGACATTCTCGTCTGCGGCACCGGCATCGTCGGGCTGGCCACCGCGCTGGCGCTGGCGCGCCGCGGCCAGCCGGCGGCCCTGCTCGGGCCGCGGCCCGAGCTGCCGGCCGCCGCGCCCGGCCGCTATCACCCCCGCGTCTACGCCCTGTCGCCGGCCAGCCAGCGCTTCCTGGACGAACTGGGCGTCTGGGACGTCCTGCCCGCCGCGCGCCTGGCCGGCGTGAGCGCCATGGAAATCGCCGGCGACGCCGGCGGCCGAGTGCACCTGGACGCCTGGCAGGCGGCGCAATCCGAGCTGGCCTGGATCGTGGAATCCGTCGAGATCGAGCGCGCCCTGGCCCAGGCCGTGCGCATGAGCGGCGTAGCCTGGGTCGAAGACCGCTGCGCCGGCCTGTGCGACGGCGTGCTCGAGACCGAGGGCGGGCGCCGCATCGAGGCCCGGCTGGCCGTGGCCGCCGATGGCGCCGGCTCGCCCCTGCGGGCCGCCGCCGGCCTGGCCGCGGACTCGCGCCCCTACGGGCAGACCGGCCTGGTGGTCCACCTGGATGCCGGCCGGCCGCACGGCGGCACCGCCTTCCAATGGTTCCGGCCCGACGGCGTGCTGGCCCTGCTGCCCATGCCGGATACTGCCGACGGTCCGCAGGTTTCCCTGGTATGGTCGCTGCGCACGGACCTGGCCGATGCCCTGCTGGCCTTGCCGCAGGAAGAGCAGGCGCGGGTGCTGCCGCAGCGCCTGGCGGAGGCTACCCGGGGCAGGCTGGGCGCGCTGCGGCCGCGCGACCGGCTGCGGGGTTTTCCCCTGACGCTGGACCGGGCGCCCCTGACCGGCCCGGGCCTGGCCCTGGTGGGCGACGCCGCGCACCGGGTCCATCCCCTGGCGGGGCAGGGTCTGAACCTGGGCCTGGGCGACGCCCGGGCCCTGGCCGAGGCCGTGGGCGGGCGCGAGCCCTGGCGCAGCCCGGGCGACCCCGTCGTCCTTGGCCGCTACCGCCGGGCGCGCGCCGAGCCGGTGCTGGCCATGCGGCTGGCCACGGACGGCCTGCACCGCCTGTTCGGCACGCGGGCCGCGCCGCTGGTGTGGCTGCGCAACGCGGGCATGCAATGGGTGGAGCGCCTGCCGGGCGTCAAGCGCGGCCTGATCGCGGGCGCTTCGCGATAGATAGCAACGGGCCCCGCCCAGGGCGGGGCCGCATCGGGCGGGAAGACCCCGCCGCAAGGGAGTTCGAGACATGACATTGCGCACGACGATCCGGCTGGCCGCCGCCATGCTGGCCCTGGCCGGCGCCGCCGCCATGGCCCAGGCGCCGGCCGGGAAGGGCGCGCCGGCCGCGGCCGGGAAGGCGGTCGCGGAACCGGCAGGCGACCAGGACCCGGCCGCCCGCGCCGTAGCCGAGCGTTTCGCGCGCCGCTTCGACGGCATGCCCGTCACGGCGGTGCGGCGCACGCCCTACGGGCTTTACGAAGTCCAGATCGGCATGGACCTGATCTACACCGACGAGCAGGTTTCCTTCGTGCTCGACGGCACGCTGGTCGACGCCGCGACCCGCCGCGACGTGACGCGCGAGCGCCTGGAGGCCATCCGCGCGGTGCCCTTCGACCAGTTGCCGCTGGACCTCGCGCTCAAGCAGGTCAAGGGCAAGGGCACGCGCCGGCTGGCCGTCTTCGAAGACCCCAACTGCGGCTATTGCAAGCAGTTGCGCCATACCCTGCAGGACGTCGACGACATCACCATCTACACGTTTCTTTATCCCATCCTTGCGCCCGATTCGGCCGACAAGGCGCGCGACGTGTGGTGCGCGCCCGACCCGGTCCGCGCCTGGGACGACTGGATGCTGCGTGGCAAGACGCCGCCGCGCGGCGACTGCGAGACGCCCGTCGACCGGGTGCTGGAACTGGGCCAGAAGCTGATGGTGCGCGGCACGCCCGCCCTGTTCTTCGGCGACGGCTCGCGCGCCAGCGGCGCGCTGCCGCGCGACATGCTGGAAGCCCGCCTGAAGTAAGCTGGGCGGGCGCCGCACGCCGGAATCATCTACGCACGGCATTGCGCCTTCCCGGGCGCGGCGCTGGAATATCTTTTCGTTATCGAAGGAACTCCCGTATGCGACTCATCCTTGCCATCTTCCTGCCCTGGCTGCAGTTCTTCACCATCGGGCGTCCCATAGCCGGCATCATCTGCCTGATCCTGCAGCTGACCCTCATAGGCTGGATCCCGGCCGCCATCTGGTCGGTTTACGCGCTGAGCCAGTACAAGACCGACAAGAAGATCGAAGAGGCGCTGCGTTCGCGCTGAGCGGCGCCGGCTCCGCCAACGCGTCCGGCCGGTTTTTTGCCGGACCGGCGCGGCAGGGCCGGCTCCGGTCAGGACGCGTTCGCGGGCCCGGGCCGCGCGGGCAATCCGGACCCCGCCTCCAGCGCCAGCAGCCACGCCTTGGCGGCCAGCCCGCCGGCGAAGCCGGTGAGCGACCCGGAGGCTCCCACGACCCTGTGGCAGGGCGCAACGATGGACAGCGGGTTGCGGCCGTTGGCCGCGCCCACTGCCCGTACCGCCTTCGGGCGGCCGAGCGCGGCGGCCACTTCGCCGTAGCTGCGGGTCTGGCCATAGGGAATGTCCAACAGGGCGCGCCAGACTGCCCGCTGGAACGGGGTGCTGGCGGCGGCGGAAAAATCCAGCGGCAGATCGAAGCGGGTACGCCGGCCGGAAAAATATTCCCGCAGCTGGCGCCGGGTGTCGAGCAATACGGCATGGTCCGGGCAGGCCCGGACCGGGCCGAGCCGCACGCGGCCGGGCCGGTCGTTTTCCCAAAGCACCGCCGCCAGCCCGGCATCGCCGGCGAGCAGGGTCAGGGTACCGAGCGGGGTGTCCATGGGCAGGGAGGCAAGCGGCATGAGGGCTCCTTGGGCGGGCGTGGCGCCCCATGCCGGCAAGTTTAGGGCCCCGGCCCGGGCAGAGCACTCCGGAAATTGCTGTCGAATCCGCCCCGCTTGGCGTTCGCGGGCATGGCATCGGGCGGGCGCGTTTCGGGGACGGCGCGCTAGCGGTATACCCAGTCCCGCATGACCAGCGACAGATCGGGCAGGAAGGTAATCAGCATCAGGCAGATCACGATCGTCACCACCAGCCATGCCAGGTGGGGCAACATGCGTTCGACCGATATCCGCGCCACGGAGGCGGCGGCGAACAGGTTGACGCCGAAGGGCGGCGTGATCATGCCCAGGGCCAGGTTCACGATCATGATGACGCCGAAGTGGACCGGGTCCACGCCCAGCGCGACCGCCACCGGGACCAGGATGGGCGCCAGCACCAGGATCGCCACCGAGGTCTCGAGGAACATGCCGATCACGAACAGCATGACGTTGACCGCGACCAGGAAGGCGATGGGGGTCGAGAAGGTCGCGGACAGCCAGCGGGAAATCGCCGCGGGCAGGCCGGCCTGGGTGATCAGGAAGCCGAACAGCCCGGCGCTGGCGATGATGAGCATGATGCCGGCGGACTGCACGACGCTGCGGTAGAGCGCCGTGCGCAGGGCCGCCAGGTCGAGGCTTCGGTAGACCGCGGTGCCGACGAACAGGGCGAACAGCACCGCCACGATCGACGCTTCGGTCGGGGTGAAGACGCCGCCGTAGATGCCTCCCAGGATGAGCACCGGCATGGCCAGCGGCCACGCGGCGCGCCGCAGTGCCTGCCAGGTCGAGATGTCGTCGAAGCGGTCGCCGCGGCCGTGGCCCGTGGCCCGGCTCCAGATCACTACGAAGACGATCAGGCCGATGCCCACCAGGATGCCGGGCACGATGGCGGCGACGAACAGTTCGCTGATGGAGACGTTGACCGCCAGGCCGTAGAGGATCATGGGGATCGAAGGCGGGATGATGGCGCCGAGCTCCGCGGAGGCCGCCTGCAGCGAGGCGGCCCAGGGCAGGGGATAGCCGTTCCGGGCCATGGCGGGGATGAGGATGGCGCCCACCGCGAATGCGGTGGCGACCGACGATCCCGATACCGAGGAGAACAGCATGCAGGTCAGCACGCAGGCGATGGCGAGCCCGCCCTGGATCCTGCGGACCATGGAACGGGAAAGGTCCACCAGGCGCTCGGACAGGCCGCCGAGCTCCATGAGGTTGCCGGCGGCGATGAAGAAGGGAATGGCCGCCAGGGGGAACTTGTCCAGCGCCGAAAAGACCTGCTGGACGACGATGACGGAAGGCAGTTCGGTATAGAGCTGCAGGGCCAGGGCGCTTGCGATCAGGATGCTGGCGGCCACGGGTATGGTCAGGGCCATGCCTGCGCACAGCGAGATGAGGAGAAAGGGGCCCATGGTTCGGTCTTCTTTTCGGGAGGAGGTCGGATCAGACTTCGCGGATTTCGGCGTGGGCGGGCGGCTGGCCCAGGCAGGCCAGCGCCGCTACCGCGCTCAGCACGGAGCCGAGCGGGATCGCGAGATACATCCAGACGATGGAAATGCCCAGCCCCGCCACCTTCTGGAACTGCACCCGCTCGAGAATGCCGAAGCCGTGGTAGGCCAGGTAGGCGCACAGGCCGGCCACCACCGCCATGACGGCGACGTCCAGCCGGCGGCTCCAGCGTGGCGGCAGCAGTCCGCGCAGGAAGGTGACCGCAGCCAGGTGGCGGTTCAGGATGCACAGCGGCAGGCCGAAGAACACCATCCAGACCAGGCTGGCGCGGATCAGCACTTCCGAGGTGGTGGAGGGTTCGCCCAGGACGAAGCGGGCGAGGATCTGGAATGCCCCCGCGGCGATGGCGACCAGGAGGGCGGAGATGGCTACCGCCCGGGATATCCGGGCGACCGCGGTGCGCAGGAAGGCTAGGGCTGTATGCATTTGGATGATTGTTAACAATCATCCAAATGCTGTCAAGCGGTTTCTGTTGCCGCCTCTTCCTGCCGGCGCAGGCGCGCTTCCAGCTCCTTTCCGCTGTTCAGGCAATGCATGCGCGCCAGGGCCTCGGCTTCCGCCCCGAGACCGGCGCAGATGGCGTCCACGATGCTGCGGTGGCGCTGGCAGATGACGGAATATTCCGGCTGGATGGCGGTCGATGCCGCGATATACACGCGGATCTGGTGCGTGACGGGCTCGTAGTGTTCCGCCAGGCGGCGGTGGTCGGCCAGCGCCACGATGCAGCGGTGCAGGTCCTGGTCGGCGGCGTTGATGTCGCGTTCGGCGCCCTGGGCGGCGGCCTGCTCCAGGCGGTCGAAGGCCTGCATCAGCTTTTGCCGCCCCGCGTCGTCGATGCGCTCGGCCGCCAGGCGGGCGGCCAGCCCTTCCAGGTTGCCGCGCAGGGTGGAAATTTCCCAGGCGTCGCGGGCCGTCAGGCTCATGACGTGCCAGCCGGTATAGGGCTGCTGCACCACCAGCCCCTCCGTGGCGAGCCGGTGCAGGGCGGCCCGCACGGTCCCGCGCGACAGCGACAGTTGCTCCGCCAGCCGCAGTTCGGTGAGCCGGGCGCCCGGCGGGAACACCCCGCGCATGATGGCATCGCGCAGGCTGTCCGCCGCGGCGCGGTCCAGGCTGCGCTTGGCGGGCGTTTCCAGGGGAGGGGCGGGTGTGTGCATGGCTCTGGGACTCCTTTCTGCCGCATGCGCCGGCATGGCTTGACAGGCGCCTGCTTCGATCATTATAGTCAATCCATAATTGTTAACAATCAACTATCTCGCGGATTCATCATGTCCAAGCAGCACTCGCCCTCTTCCCTGTCCGCCCTTCCCGAACCGGGCCGGGACCGGATCGTAAAGGCGGAGTCCATCCTGGTCTCCATCCCCTTCAAGCCCGTGGGCATCCCCCCGTGGAGCTTCGGCGCCGCCCCGAAGTGCGCCTTCGACACCCTGCTGGTGCGTATCGAGACCGAGCAAGGCCTGGTGGGCTGGGGCGAAGCCTTCTCGCGCGGCGAAGACCTGGGTCTCAAGCACCTGATCGATACCCGGGTCCTGCCGGGGCTGGTCGGCAAGGACCCCGCGCGCATCACGCAGATCAAGCAGCGCATGGAGTTCGAGATGCAGAACTTCGGGCGCGTCGGGCCGATCATGTACGGGATCTCGGCCGTGGACATTGCCCTGTGGGACCTCCGCGGCAAGGCGGCCGGCGCGCCCCTGGCCGATCTGCTGGGCGGGGCGCACGATACGGGCATAGAAGCCTACGCCAGCCTGATCCGCTACGACGACCGCGACAAGGTGGCCGAGGCGGTGCGCGAAGCCATCGGGCGCGGCTACCGCCATATCAAGCTGCATGAAATCACGGAACCCGAGATCGCGGCCGCGGTAGATGCCGCAGGCGGGGACGCCGCGATCATGCTGGACGTCAACTGCCCCTGGGCGGTGTCCCGGGCGCTCGACATGGACCGCCGGCTGGCGCCGCTGGGCGCGCTGTGGCTGGAAGAGCCCGTGTGGCCGCCGGAAAACTACCGGGGCCTGGCGCGGGTCCGGGCCCAGGGCAACCACCGCATCGCGGCCGGCGAGAACGCGGGCAGCGTGCACGATTTCGCGGCGATGATAGACGCGGGCGCGATCGACATCGCCCAGCCCGACGTCGCCAAGACCGGCGGCGTGACCGAGCTGGTGAAGATCGCGGCGCTTTGCGAAGCCAGCGCCATCGAGTTCGTGCCGCACTGCGCACTGTTCGGGCCGGGGCAGATCGCCACCCTGCACATCAATGCGTCGCGGCCGGAAGTGCCGATGCTCGAGCGGCTGTATTGCGATTTCGAAGCCGAACTCTACGGCGGGCGCACGCTGCCCCGGGCCGGACGGGTTCCGCTTCCCATGGGGCCCGGCCTCGGCCTGGACCCCGATCCCGACGTCGTCGCGCAGTACCGCGTGGCCTGAGCGGCGGCCGTCATCCCCGTTTCCAAGGAGCCAACATCATGGGCGTAGTACGCATAGTCCTGGCCGCCGCCCTGGCGGCGATCCTTCCGTTTGCCGCGCCGGCGCAGGAGCTGACGGTCAAATGGACCTTCGTCAATCCCGCGGACAGCCATTTCGGCAAGGCGGCGCAGGCATTCAAGGAGTCCGTCGAGGCCGATTCGGGGGGGCGCATCAAGGTGGACCTGTTCCCGGCGGGGGCGCTGGGCGGCGAGCGCGAGATCACGGAGGGCATCCAGTTCGGGTCCATCGATTTCGCCCATACCAGCACTTCCGTGGTGGGCAACTTCGTGCCCGACCTGATGCTGTTCGACATTCCCTTCCTGTTCCGGGACAAGGACCATGCCCGCCGTGTGGTCGACGGCCCCGTCGGCCAGGAGCTGCTGGCCGGGCTCGGCGAGCACGGCATCGTGGGCCTGGGTTTCGGCGAGAACGGGTTCCGCCACGTAACCAACAGCAAGAAAGCGGTCAACACGCCGGCGGACCTCTCCGGCATGAGCATCCGCACCATGGAGAACGACATCCATATCGAGGCGTTCAAGACGCTGGGCGCCCGGCCCACGCCCATCGCATGGCCGGAACTCTTCGCCGCGCTCCAGCAGGGCGTGGTCGATGGCGAGGAAAACCCCATCGCGAACATCGTCACCGCCAAGTTCTTCGAGGTCCAGGAATACCTGTCCCTGACCGGCCACGTCTACGCGCCGACGGTCATCATGGCCTCGCCCGCGATCTGGAAAAAACTTTCCGAAGACGACAAGGCCATCATGCGCAAGGCGGTCGCCAAGGCCGTCGCCGCCCAGCGCCAGGCGGTGGACGATTACGAGCGCGACGGCATCGCGCAGCTGGAAAAGCAGGGCATGAAGGTCAATCCCGTGGACAAGCAGGCCTTCATCGATGCGCTGGCGCCGGCCTACGAGGGCTTCGCCAAGCGGTTCGGCAAGGACCGCCTGGAAGCCATCCGGAAGATGTAGCAAAGGCGCCGGGGCGGCCTTGTGCCCCGGCGGCCCGGCAGGGCGGGGAGAGGGCGCCTGCCCGGCGTGTAAACTCCCGGATTTTCGACCCTCCCTGATATGGCGCAAGTCGTGCCGCGGCGAGCGGGGGCCGGCGGCCCGGCGCTCGTCCGCATGCTCGCCCGCCTGGCGGAATCCGAGGTTCCCGAGGACGGGCCGTCGCTGCCGGACCGGCTGAGCCTGTGGCTGGGCTGGACCGACGCCGTGGCCCTGTCCGCCGTGCTCGACCGCGCGGCGCCCGCCGCCGTCGCCGAGGCCCGCGCCGACGGCGATGCACATCGCCGCGAATGCGCCCGCGTGCGGGCCGTTCTGGCCAAGGCCATCGTCGGGGGCCAGCCTGCCCGCGGGCAGGCCGGGCCCGCATCCGCAGCGGCCCGGGTGGCCGCGGAGACGGCCGACTTCACGCTGCATCGCCAGCGCCTCCTTTCGTACCAGCGGTCGATGGAAACGGCCATCGGCAACCTGCGTGCGCGCTTGCGCGCGGCGCTCGCCGCCCAGCGTCCCGACCTGCTGCGGCTGGCCGCGGCAGATGCCGTCATGGAACAGGCGCTGGGGCCGCGCGAACGCCGCCTGCTGGCGGCCGTGCCGGGCGTGCTCGAAGGGCGCTTCGAGCGCCTGCGCCGGGCCGCCGGGGACGCGTTGCCGCCGGACGACGAGCCGCGCGCGCCGGCGCCCGCCTGGCTGGAGGTTTTCCGCAGCGAAGTGCGCGACGTGCTGCTCGCCGAACTGGATCTCCGGTTCCAGCCCGTGGAAGGGCTGCTGGCGGCCCTGAACGCCCGCCCCGCCGCCCGGGAGGCGGCAGGCGCGGCCTCCCTTTAGCGTCAACGGACCCAGGACGCCATGAAGCGTTTCAGATATCTCTTTCCCTTCGCCATCTTCGCCGCCGGCCTGGCCGTGGTGGCCGGGATCGCCGCGGGCTATGCCGGCACCCATGCCTACGCGCTGGCCTTTACCGCGGCGATAGGCCTGTGTTACCTGGCCGGGGCGGCGGAGCTGGTCTGCTACCAGCGGGCCACCGCGGGCCTGGCGCAAGCGGTCGCGGACCTGTCCGAAGCCCCCGCCCGGCTCGACGACTGGCTCGGCTCGCTGGCGCCGGGCCTGCGCGACGCGGTGCGCCTACGCGTCGAAGGCCAGCGCGTGGCGCTGCCGGGGCCGGCGCTGACGCCTTATCTGGTGGGCCTGCTGGTGCTACTGGGCATGCTGGGCACCTTCCTGGGCATGGTGGCCACGCTGCGCGGCACCGGCGTCGCGCTGGAAAGCGCCGCCGACCTGCAGGCCATGCGCGCCTCGCTGGCCGCGCCGGTCAAGGGGCTGGGTTTCGCCTTCGGCACTTCGGTCGCGGGCGTGGCGACCTCCGCCATGCTGGGCCTGCTGGCCGCGCTGTGCCGCCGCGAGCGGCTGCGGGCCGGGCAGGCGCTGGACGCCCGCATCGCGACCACGCTGCGCGCGCATACGCCCACGCATCAGCGCGAAGAAGCCTTCCGGCTGCTGCAGCGCCAGACCGAGGCCATGCCCGTACTGGTGGAAACACTGCGGGCCGCGATGGACGCGATGGCGCAGCAGAACCAGGCGCTGGGGGAACGCCTGTCGGGCGGGCAGGAGGCCTTCCACGCCCGCGCCGAGGCCGCCTATGCCCGGCTGGGCGAGGCCATGGAGCGTGCGCTGAAGCAGGGCGCCGCCGACAGCGCAAATGCCGCGGGCGCCGCGATCCAGCCGGCGGTCGAATCCGCGCTGGCCGGGCTGGCCCGCGAAACGGCGGCCTGGCGCGAATCGCTGGCGCAGGCCGTGCAGCGCGAGCTGCAAGGCCTGGGGGCGGGTTTCGAAGCCGCCGCGGCGACCGCCGCGCAGGCCTGGCAGGCCGCCCAGGAAGGGCAGCAGCGCGCCGGCGAAGCGCTGGCCGGCAACCTGGGCGACGCGCTGGAGCGCCACGCGGAGGCCGTCGAACGACACGCCGCCTCGTTGCTGCAGGCAGTGGACCGCTCGCACGCGCAGCTCCAGGGGGAGCTTGCGTCGCGGGACCGCGAGCGCCTGGCGGCCTGGACCGGCAGCCTGGAATCGACCGCGGCCGCGCTGCGCGCCCAATGGGAAGCGGCGGGCGAGCAGGCGGCCCTGCGCCAGCAGCAGGCCTGCGACGCACTGGCGCAGACCGCGCGCGAGCTGTCCGAGCAGGCAGCCGGGCAGGCGGCCGCCACGGTGGCCGAGGTGGCGCGGCTGGCGCAAGCCGCCGCCGAGGGGCCCAAGGCCGCGGCCGGCCTGGTCGCCGAGATGCGCGAGCGGCTCGCCGACAGCGCGGCGCGCGACAACGCTTCGCTGCAGGAACGCGAGCAGTTGCTCGGTGCGCTGGGCACGCTGCTGGAAACCGTCAATCGCGCCGCGCATGGCCAGCGCGAGGCGGTCGACGGCCTGGTGGCGGCCGCGGCCGGCCTGCTGGACCGCGCCGACGCCCGTTACTCCGACCGCCTGGAAGCCGAGTCCGGCAAGATGGCCGCGGCCGCCGCCCAGGTCGCCGCCGGCGCCGCGGACGTGGCCAGCCTGGGCGAGGCTTTCGGCGCGGCCGTGCAGGCTTTCGGCCAGGCCAGCGACAAGGTAACGGCCCAGCTGCAGCGCATCGAGGCCGCCATGGAAAAATCCCTGGCGCGCGGCGACGAGCAACTGGCCTATTACGTGGCCCAGGCGCGCGAGGTCATCGACCTGAACATGCTGTCGCAGCGGCAGATCCTCGAAGACCTGCAGCGGCTGGCGGACGCGCCCGCCGCCGGCGCGGAGCAGGCGGCGTGAAGGCCGGCCGCACGGCCGCCCGCAAGGGGGAACCATGAGCGAAGACGTGGACGCCGGCCTGGAACCGACCGCGCCGGCCTGGGCGGTCTTCGGCGACCTGATGTCGGCGCTGCTGGGGGCCTTCGTCCTCATCCTGGTGAGCGTGGTCGGCGTGCAGCTGGCGCTTTCGGCCCGGCTGGACGAAGAGGTCCGCCAGCGGCAGGAAGAGACGCAGCGCCGCCAGGCCCTGGAGCAGGCGCTGGCCGGCCCGCTGGCGGCAGGCCGCGTGACGTTGGTGGACGGGCGCATCGGCATCAGCGGCAGCGTGCTGTTCGCCCTGAACTCCGACGAGCTGCAGGCCGAAGGCCGCCAAGTGCTCGACAGCCTCGCCGCGCCGCTGTCCGGCTACCTGGCGGGGCACGGCGGGATCCTGATGGTCAGCGGCTTCACCGACGACCAACCGGTGCATGGCAACAACCGCCGCTTCGCCGACAACTGGGAGCTTTCCGCCCAGCGGGCGCTGACGGTGACGCGCGCGCTCATCGAGGCGGGCGTGCCGGCCGGTTCGGTCTTCGCCGCCGCGTTCGGGGCGGAACAGCCGGTGGCCTCCAATGCCGATCCGGAGGGACGGGCGCGCAACCGGCGGGTGGAGATCGCACCCGTTCCCAGAGTGCCCGCGGACGGTATGCCTGCCGCTTCCGGGACGTCTCCCGGCGGGACGGTTGCCGGTGGCTAGCGGCGCGCCGGCCGACGTCGAGGCCGCGCTGGCGGCCTGGCGCGCGAGCGGCGCCGACCGCGCCGACCCGGCGCGCTTTTGCCGCATCGAGTCGCTGGCCCGGCGCGCCGCCGGCCACGAGGGCGAGGCGCGGCGGTTGCTGGACGACCGGCTGGCCGGCCTGTTGGAGGAATACGGCCGGATACTGGATTGCGCCGCGCCCCGCGGCGCGGCTGCCACGGTGCGCGGGCCGGCCCGCGCGCGTGTCCCGGCCGGGCCGCTGGCCGGGCTGGCCCGGGACATCGCCCGGCGCTCGCCCTGGCGCGTAGGCGACGGGCCGGATGGCGCGGACCCGGCTGGCGGGCCCGCGCCCATGCCGGGCCTGCCCGGCGCCATGGATCTGCCCGCCTGGTTCCGCGAAACCTGGGCCCGCCTGCGCGCCGACCGCCAACTGCGGCAGGCGCTGGAGCAGGTGCCCGGCAACGCCGGGCCCCTCAATTCGAACCGGGTCGCGCACCGCGCCCTGCGGTTGATGCACGAGCTGTCGCCGGAATATCTGCGCGGCTTCGTGGCCTACGTGGACGCCCTGTCCGGCTTGGAGCAGGCCTTCGGCGAAGGCGCGCCGGCCGGCGCAGCCAGGAAAGGGCGCGGCAAGGGCCGGTGAGGCGCGCGGCAGGGATGCCCGCCACGCCTGCCTTGCCCCTCGCGTACAGCCGGGATCCCGTCCGCGCAGCCTGACCGGCCCGCGGCGCGGACACGTTACGATGGCGGGCGGGTACGGCAGCCGGCGGGGCGCGCAGCCCGGGCGCCGCTTGCTTTCCGGCTTCGCCGCCGTCGAATCGACAGGGTTTGGATATGGCTAACCATCGGACACTGCGGGCCATGAGGGTCCTCGAGGTCGTTTCCGGCTCGCTGTTGCCCATGAGCCTGGCGCAGTTGTCGCAGCGCGCGGATATCCCCAAGGCGACGCTGGCCCGGCTGGTCGCGGAAATGACCAGTTCGGGCTATCTCTCGCTGGTGCCCGGGCGCCGCGAGTTGATACCCGGGCCGCGCGCGACCCGGCTGAGCATGGGCGTGCTGGGCAACGGCCAGTTCCGGCGGGAATGCCGCGCGGTGCTGCGCGAAGTCGTGGGCCAGCTGGGCGAGACTTGCAACCTGACCGTGCGCGACGGCGACCGCGTAATGTATATCGAGCGCGTCGAGACGCAGGCGCCGCTGCGGCTGCACCTGGAGCCGGGCGTACGCGCCCCGCTGCATTGCACGGCGGGCGGCAAGCTGTTCCTGGCCCAGATGGAGCCTGCCGAGCGCGAGCGCTTCCTGGGCCTGATCGGGCTGGAGAGCCTGACGCCCGGCACGATCACCGATCGCGCCGCGCTGGGTCGGGAACTGGACCGTATCCGCAAGCTGGGCTACGGCGTGGACAACGAGGAGTTCGTCTGCGGCATGGTCGGCATCGCCGTGCCTCTGCGGCTGCCCGGCGCCCAGCAGACCGTGGCGGCGCTGGTCTGCCATGCGGCGGCCGCGCGCTCCAGCCTGGCGCGGCTGGAAAAGTGGCTGCCGGTACTCCGGCAGTCCGCGTTGCAGCTGGCCGACTGCCTGGGCAAGGACGCGACGGCTCATATTTGAGACGTTCCCGCGGGTTTCCGTCTCATTTCCGTTGCGATCGGCGGCGCGGCTTCTCCTGTGGCCGGCCATGCCACTAGCATGCGCGGATCCGCCGATGCGGAACGAAAAAAGGGCTCGCGCAAGACAGGCCCAGGGAGACAGGATTCATGGAAGTATTCGACTACGTCGTCGTCGGCGCGGGGTCTGCGGGATGCGTGCTCGCCAACCGGCTGACCGAGGACGGCCGCCATACCGTGAGGCTGCTGGAATCGGGGCCCGCCGACCGCTACCCGTGGATACACATCCCCATCGGGTATGCGAAGACAATGTTCCACCCGCGCTACAACTGGGGCTTCCAGACCGAGCCGGAACCGCACCTGGAAGGCCGCCGCGTCTACCAGCCGCGCGGCCGCGTGCTGGGCGGCTCCAGTTCCATCAACGGACTCATGTACATCCGGGGCCAGCAGCGCGACTACGACCATTGGGCCGAGCTGGGCAACGCCGGCTGGAGCTGGGACGACTGCCTGCCCTACTTCCGCAAGCTGGAGCATAACGATCTCGGCCCGGGGCCGACCCGCGGCACCGGCGGGCCGCTGTGGGCGTCCACCGTGCCCGGCGGCGACCGCCTGGTCGACGCCTTCGTGGCGGCGGGCGAGGCGCTGGGCGTGCCGCGCGTGGACGATTTCAATTCCGGTCCCCAGGAAGGCGTGGCGTATTTCCAGCTGACCACGCGCAAGGGGTTGCGATGTTCGACCGCCGTGGCCTACCTGCGGCCGGCGCGCCGCCGGCCGCAGCTGAGCGTGGAGACCGGCGCGCACGCCACGCGCATCCTGTTCGAGGGCGGCCGGGCGTCGGGCGTGGAGTATCGCCGCGGCGGCGCCAGCCGGACGGTCATGGCGCGCCGCGAGGTATTGCTGGCCGCCGGCTCCTTCCAGTCGCCGCAACTGCTCCAGGTGTCGGGCATCGGGCCGGGCGAACACCTGCGCGGGCTGGGCATTCCGGTGGTGGCCGACCTGCCCGGGGTGGGCGAGAACCTGCAGGACCATCTTCAGGTGCGGGTCATGTATGAGGTGAACGCGCCCATCACCACCAACGACGCGCTGCGCTCGCCGGTCCGCCGCGCGGCCATGGGCCTGCGGTGGCTGCTGCGGCGCTCCGGCCCGCTGGCGGTCGGCATCAATATGGCCGGCATGTTCTGCCGGGCGCTGCCCGACAGCGCCACGCCCGACATCCAGTTCCACTTCGGCACGCTGTCGGCCGACCATGCCGCGGGCAAGCCGCACCCGTTTCCCGGCTGCACCTATTCGGTGTGCCAGCTGCGGCCGCGCTCGCGCGGCCATGTGCGCATCGTCTCGCCGGACGCGCGCGAGAATCCGTCGATCCGCTTCAACTACCTGGCCGACGCGTCGGATTGCCGGACCATGGTGGAGGCGGTCAAGTACGCCCGCAAGGTGGCTGGCGCCGAACCCATCGCTTCGCTGATGAAGCGCGAGTTCCGGCCGGGCCGCGAGGTGCGCAGCGACGACGAAATCCTGGACTACTGCCGCCGCAACGGCACCACCATCTTCCATCCGGCCGGCACGGCGCGCATGGGGCCGGCGGACGACCCCATGGCGGTGGTCGACGAACGGCTGCGGGTGCGCGGCGTGGACGGGCTGCGCGTGGTCGACTGCTCGATCATGCCGACGCTGGTCTCGGGCAACACCAACGTGCCGGTCGTGATGATTGCCGAGAAGGCGGCCGATATGGTGCTGGCCGACGCCGGCCGCTGATTTCCGTCCTGCGGCGCCGCGGCCCCGGCGCCATTCCATTACGACAAGAAAGCAAGGAGACGACAGTGCAACCTGACGCCAAGACGCTGCGCCGCGTGGCGACCGCCAGCGTGATCGGAGCGACTATCGAGTGGTACGACTTCTTCCTGTACGGGGTGATCGCCGGCATCGTGTTCAACCAGCTGTACTTTCCCGCCGGCGACCCCACCATCAACACCCTGCTGGCCTATGCGACCTTCGCGGTGGGTTTCGTGGCCCGGCCGCTGGGCGGCATTCTGTTCGGCCATTTCGGCGACCGCGTCGGCCGCAAGAGCATGCTGGTAGTCACGCTGGTGATCATGGGCCTGTCCACCTTCGCCATCGGCGTCATCCCCACCTTCGCGCAGATCGGCTATTGGGCGCCGGCCCTGCTCATCCTGTGCCGCGTGATCCAGGGCATCGGCCTGGGCGGCGAGTGGGGCGGCGCGGTACTCATGGCCTACGAATACGCGCCGCCGTCGCGGCGCGGCTTCTACGCCAGCCTGCCGCAGATCGGGCTGTCGCTGGGCGTGTTGCTGTCGGCGGCCTACGTGGCGGGCATGTCCGCGATTCTGACCGACGAGCAGTTCATGGCATGGGGCTGGCGCCTGGGATTCGTGCTGTCTTCCGGGCTGGTGCTGTTCGGCCTGTGGATCCGGCTGCGCATCATGGAAACCCCCGCCTTCGCCGCGGTGAAGTCCTCGCGCCGGGAAGTCAGGGTGCCTTTCCTGGACATGCTGCGGCGCTATCCCGCCAACACCCTGCTGGGACTGGGCGCCCGGCATATCGACGGGGTGTTCTTCAACGTGTTCAGCGTGTTTTCGATCAGCTACCTGACCAAGACCCTGAACCTGCCGCGCGGGGAATCGCTGATCGGCGTGATGATAGGCGCGGCGGTGCTGACCGTGTTCATCCCCATATGGGGCCGGGTGTCGGATTCCGTGGGCCGCCCGCGCCTGTACGGCTGGGCGTCGCTGGTGACCGCGCTGACCTGCTATCCCGCCTTCTGGCTCATGCAGCATTCCGACGGCAACATCGTGCTGGTCTGGGCGGCCATCGCGATCCCCTTCGGCATCATCTACGCGGCCGTCTACGGCACCGTCGCCGTGTTCCTGTGCGAGCTCTACGACGCGCGGGTCCGCTACACGGGCATTTCCTTCGTCTACCAGTTCTCCAGCGTGACCGCGGGCGGCCTGACGCCCATCATCGCCACGTTACTGCTGGCCTGGGGCGGCGGCGACCCGCTGCTCATGTGCATGTACGTGCTGGCCAGCGGCGTCCTGTCCAGCGTCTGCACGTATTTCATCCGCCGCCGGGAAGCGGCCGGGCTCACGCATTCGGGCGAGACGCTGGACGGCAGCGCCGGGGACGCGGCGACGCAGCACGCGTGAACCGGCGGGCCTGCGCCGGCAGGCGTGGCGGCGGACAGTCGTGCCGGATATCCGGCACGGTTCGCCGGCCCGCCGCTAGTCGACCTTCAGCCCCGCCTTGCGGACCACCGCCGTCCATTTCTCCGTTTCGCCGGCCACGAACGCGGAGAAATCCTGCGGCGTGCTGTAGGCGACTTCGTCGCCCTGCGCGGCCAGCCCGGACCTCACCGCTTCGTCGCGCAGCGCGTCGGCCAGGGCGGCGTTCAGCTTGTCGATGGCCGGCTGCGGCGTGCCGGCCGGCGCGAACAGGCCCCACCACGCGTTGGCCTCGAACCCCGGCATGCCGGATTCGTCCAGCGTCGGCAGGTCGGGGAAGGCGACCGAGCGCGTCCTGCCGGTGGTCGCCAGCGCGCGGACCTTGCCGGCCTTGACCAGCCCCTGCACCACGGGAATGTGGTTGATGGAAAAGGCGATGTCGCCTGCCACCAGCGCCGTCATGACCGCAGGCCCGCCGCCATAGGGAACGTGGGTGGACAGCAGCGCGTTCGACTGCTTGAACAGTTCCGCCGCCAGGTGCGGGAAGGTGCCGTTGCCGTTGCTGCCGTAGAAGGCCTGTTCCTTCCGGTCCCGCAGGTACGCGGTCAGTTCGGGCATGGTGCGGGCCTGCACCTTGGAGCCCACCACGACCACCAGCGGTCCCGAGCTGATCTGTCCCACGGGGGCGAAGTCGCGCCGGGCGTCGTATTGCAGGTCCTGGTAGATGGCCGGCCCGAAGACCTGCGTGGCGGACCCGCCCATCAGCACCGTATACCCGTCGGGCCGCGCCTTGGCTACGTAGGAGGCGCCCAGGGTGCCGCCGGCGCCCGGACGGTTCTCGACGATGATGGACGCGCCCAGCGGGCCGGCCATCTTCTGGCTCACCATGCGAGCGACCACGTCCACCACGCCGCCGGGCGGAAAGGGTACGACCAGGGTGACGGGGCGCGAGGGGAATTCCTGCGCGCCGGCGGACAGGGCGCAGGCGCCCAGGATGAAGGCAGCCGAGAGCTGCCGTGCGTATCGGTTCATGCGTTGTCTCCTGTTCCCCTCCATGGGGAAGCGTTGGGGTTCAGATCAGCATGGGCTGCTGCGGCTTGGGCGTGGGGGGCTGTCCGCCCAGCACCGCGCCGCGCAGGGACCATTCCAGCAATTCCTTCACCATGCTTTCGCGCAGCGCCAGGTGTTCCGGGTCATGCCAGAGGTTGGCCAGTTCCTGCGGGTCGTCCTGCATGTCGTAGAGCTCGCCGTCGGGCTCGCCCAGGTAGTAGACGATCTTCCATCGCGCGTCCCGCCGCATCACCATGTATTCCGCGCCGGTCTGGATGTGGTCGCGCGCCAGCTCCGCGTACACCTCGGAGCGGATGCCGTCCGCTTCGCCGCGCAGGACCGGCCACAGGGAGCGCGCCTCGAACGTGCCGGGGACGGGCAGGCCGGCCGCCTCGAGTATGGTCGGGGCCAGGTCCATCAGTTGGACCAGGGAATCGTTGCGGCGCGGCGCCACCATGGAGCGCGACCACAGGATGAGCGGCACGCGCAGCGAGCAGTCGTACATGGTCCATTTCTGGATATGGCCGTGGTCGCCCAGGGCGTCGCCGTGGTCCGAGGTGAAGATGACCAGCGCGTTGTCCAGGTAGCCGCGCGCGTCCAGCGCCCGCATGATCTCGCCGACCTTGTCGTCGATCATGGTGACGTTGGCCGCGTAATGGCGCCTGATGCGCAGCAGCTCTTCGCGCGAAGCCCCTTCCTTCCACGCGACGGAGTCGTAGTTGTTGCGGATCATGTTGGCGCGCAGCGCCGCGTGCATGGGCGGCTGCGCGGCGATTTCCGCCGCCGTGGGCTCCGGCACGGGAATCTGCGCGTCGCGGTACTGGTCCAGGTAGCGCGGCAGGGGGTCGTACGGAGGGTGCGGGCCGGGGAAACCGATCTGCAGGAACAGTGGGGCCTCGGACTTGCGTTCGTTCAGCCACCATACTGCGTGGTCGCCGATGAACATGTCGGAATGCATGTCTTCGTCCAGTTCCCACGGAAACGTGCCCACCGCCTGCCGGTAGCCTTCCGGGTCGCGCGTGTGCCGCGTGTAGCGGCTGGGCTTTTCCAGTTTGCGCGCGTGCAGCGCCTTGTCCCATTCATCGTACAGCGCCCGGGGGTGTTCCTCCAGGAACAGCGGGCGGTCCTTATTCTCGACGAAGAACCGCTGGTGGAAGCCCCCCTTCGCGTCGTAGGGGTTGATGTGCATCTTGCCGATGTTCACGCAGTGGTAGCCGGCGTCGGCCAGTTGCCCCACCCAGCTCGGCTCCCAGGGATGGAAGTTGGTGAACACGCCGGTGGCGTGCGGGTACATGCCCATGAACAGGCTGGCGCGCGACCCCACGCAGACGGGCGACGTGACGTAGCAGTTGGTGAAGGCGGTGCCCTCGGCGGCCAGCCGGTCCAGCACGGGGGTCTTCATCCACGGCGCGCCCAGCGCGCCTATGGTGTCGAACCGTTGCTGGTCGGTCATGATGAGGATGATGTTGGGTTTCCCGTTCATGTTCGTCCTTATCGGAGGTGCGTGCGGTCGACGGTTTGTTCTGCGACCAGGAAGGTGGCGGCGGCCCGCAGGTCGGGCACGGCGCCCAGCCCCGGGGTGTCGGGCAGGTCCATGGCGCCCTCGCGCACCGCGGGCAGGGCGCCGGCCAGCAGTTCGCGCAGGGGATTGGGGTTGGCGTCGACTTCCGCGTAACCTTCGCCGCCCACGGCGGCCTTGAAATGCAGGGCCGCCAGCAGTCCCACGCCGCCGCCCAGCCAGTGCGGGCACAGCCACGCGCCGGCGGCCGCGGCCGGGCCGGCCAGCGCCATGCAGCCGGAAAAGCCGCCCCACTTCGCCAGGTCCGGCTGCAACACGCCGAGGGCGCCACCGGCCAGGAAGCGGTCGAAACCGTCCTGCCGCAGATTTTCGCCGGCCGCTAGCGTCACCGGGCTGCGGGCGGCCAGGCTGCGCCAGTCTTCCATCGGGGCGTCGGCCCGCATGGGCTCCTCCAGCCATTGCAGGCGGAAGCGGCCCAGACGCCCGGCCATGTCCAGGGCTTGCGGAAGATCCCAGGCCTGGTTGGCGTCGGCCATCAGCGTGGTCCGGTCCCCCAGCTCGCGGCGCAGCGCGTCTAGGTTGCGTTCGTCGAGCTCCGTGCCGAAGCCCACTTTCAGCTTGAAGGCGCGGTATCCGGCGGCGGCCTTTTCGGCCGCCAGGCGTTCGGGTTCGGTCGGGTTCAGGCCCGAGGCGTACACCGCCACCCGCCCGGCGCGCCCGCCCAGCAGGCGCCACAGCGGCTGCCGCTTGCGCCGGGCCGCCAGGTCCCACAGGGCGATGTCCAGGCCGGCGAGTACCTGAGCGATGGGGCCGGGTTCGCCCGACTGGATCGCCAGGATGCGCAGGGCGCGGACAAGCTCGCCGTGGCATTCGGCGGGAGACGCCCAGCCGCGCGCCAGCGCCAGCGGCGCGGCGGTCTCGGCCAGCAGCCGGGCCCGGTGTTCCGCCCCGACCGTGGGGAAGTTGCACCAGATCTCGCCCCAGCCCGCGACGCCGTCCGTATCCTGGACGCGTACCAGCACGGCCGCGCGCTCGCGCAGTACGCCGAAGGACGTGCGTACCGGTTCGCGCACCGGTACGCGGTACACCGCCGCCCCGATCGAATGCAGGGTAAGGGTCTGCGCCGGCATCATGCCCCCAGGTACACGGAATGCTCCGTCGTATAGAAGGCCGCGGCGCCCGGCCCGACGGAATAGGCGCCGACCCCGGACGCCTTGATGCCGCCGAAGGGCATGTGGCTGTCTGGCACCGTGCCGTGGTTGACGTGCAGCATGCCGGTTTCGCATTCGTCCACGAAGCGCGCGATCGCCCGCGCGTCGTTGGAGAAGAACGCGGCCGTCAGGCCGTAGTCCACGCCGTTGAGTATGCCGATGGCCTCGTCCAGGGTGTCGTATTCGATCAGGCTGACGACGGGGCCGAAGATTTCTTCGCGCGCGGCTGCCGTGTCGGGACGCACGCGGTCCAGCAGGGTGGGGGCGTAGAAGTAGCCGCCTTCGCAGCCTTCCACCCGCGCGTCCTGTCCTCCGGTCAGCACGACGGCGCCGTCCCGGCGGGCCTGCTCCACCGCCCGCCTGACGTGGTCGAGCTGGCCCTGGTGCGTCATGGGGCCCAGGCGCACGGCCGGGTCGCGGCCGTCGCCCAGCCGCATGCCCTGCATGCGCCGCGCCAGGCCCTCGGCCACCCGCGCGTGCAGGCCGTGCCGCACCAGCACCCGGCTGACGGCGGTGCAGCGCTGGCCCGAGCACATCATGGCGGCCTGCGCGACCTGGTCCAGGCAGGTGTCGAGATCGTCCGCGTCGTGGATGACCGCGGCGTTCTTGCCGCCGAGCTCCAGCGAGACTTCGGCCAGGTTGTTCGAGGTGGCGGCCACGATGCGCCGGCCGGTGGCCACCGAGCCCGTGAAGGTCACGCCGGCCACGCCGGGGTGGCCGACCAGCGCGCCGCCGATCTCCGCCCCGCCGTGCACGATCTGCACCAGCCCGGCGGGCAAGGCCTGCGCCGCCAGTTCGCCCAGCAGGCAGGCGGCCGCGGGCGTGAATTCCGAAGGCTTGACGATGATGGCATTGCCGAAGGCCAGCGCCGGGGCGATCTTGCGCATGGGCGTCATCACCGGGAAATTCCACGGCGTGATGGCGACGATCACGCCTCGACCGCGCCGCGCCACCAGGTTGCGCACGCCCGGGCGCAGCGACGCCGCGTGGCGCGTGCCGCCTTCGGCCATCGCGTGCTGCAGCATGTAGCGGCTTTCCGCGCAGGCCTTGTCGACTTCGGCCCGGCTTTCCGCCAGGGTCTTGCCCTGCTCGGCGGTAATGGCCAGCGCCAGGTCTTCCCGGCGCGCTTCGATGGCGTCGATGTAGTTCGCGAGCCGGGCGCAGCGCTCGGCCACGGTGGCCGAGCGCCATTGCCGCCAGGCGCCGGCCGCGGCCGCCACGGCCTGTTCGACCAGGGCGGCATCGGCCAGGGCGTAGCGCCCGGCCGTTTGCGCGGGCCGTGCCGGGTCGGCGGTGCGGAAGGCCGCGCCGGCATCGACCCATGCGCCGGCAACCAGGTTTCCGTAGGCATAGGTCATGCGGGGGCTCCGGGGGATGCGGCCGCGCCGCAGGCGGCGTCCAGGATCAGGCTGGCGCCTTTCTCGGCGATCATGATGGTGGGGGCGTTGATGTTGGCGGAAGTGATGCGCGGCATGACGGAAGCGTCGATCACGCGCAGCCGCGACACTCCGTTGACCTCCAGCGTGGGCGTCACCACCGCGGCGGCGTCGGAGCCCATGCGGCAGGTTCCGCTGGGATGGAAGATAGTGCTGCCGTGCTCGCGTGCGAAGCGCAGCAGGTCTTCGCCGGACGCTTGCAGGTTGCCGGGCAGCACGGGCGCTTCGACGAGATCCCGGAAAGGGGGCTGGCGATAGATGTCGCCCAGCATGCGCAGCCCGTCGGCCAGCGTCTTGCGGTCGATTTCCTCGGCCAGGTAGTTGGCGCGGATGTGCGGCGCGGCCAGCGGGTCGGCCGAGGCGATCTCCACGCTGCCGCGGGAAGCCGGCCGGCATTGGCAGGCGCTGGCGGTGAAGCCGGCATAGCGGTGCAGGGGCTCGCCCGGCTTGTCCACCGACAGGGGCATGATGGCGAACTGCACGTCGCAGCGGTCCCCGGCGGCATGGCGGGTGCGGGCGAAGCCGCCGGCCTGTCCCGCGCCCACCGTGAGCGGCCCGCGGCCCAGCAGCAGCCATTCCAGACCCATGGACGTCAGCTTCAGGGGGTTGCGGACGTGGTTGTTCAGGGACTGGCGGGTCTTGAGCCGCACGATGGTGCGCGCCTGGTAGTGGTCCTGGAGATTCGCCCCGACTTCGGGCGAGTCGGCCACCAACGGGATGCCCATGCGGCCCAGCAATGCCGCGGGGCCGATGCCCGAAAGCTGCAGTACCTGGGGCGACTGCACTGCGCCCGCGGAAAGAATGACTTCCGCGTCCGCCACGGCGCTTTCCAGTTGGCCGTCGCGCAGCCACTCCACGCCCGCCGCGCGCTGCCCCTCGAACCGCACGCGGGTGACCTGCGCCCCGGTGACGACCGAAAGATTGGGGCGCTGCCGCGCGGGCCGCAGGAAGGCCGCCGCCGCGCTGGAGCGCCAATGGCCCTTGATCGTCAGTTGATAGTTGCCGACGCCGAAATCCGTGTCGCCGTTGAAGTCCGGGTTGGCGGGCAAGCCCAGCGCCTGCGCGGCTTCCAGCCAGCTCCGGCAGTAGGGGTGGTCGTTGCGCAGCGGCGAGACGCCCAGTTCCCCGGAGGTGCCGTGGTAGGGCGAGGCCGGGCCGCCGTAGGCTTCCGATTTCCTGAAGAAGGGCAGCACCGACGCGTAATCCCAGCCGGGGGCGCCGCCGGCTGCCCAGTCGTCGAAGTCCTGCTTCTGGCCGCGGGTGTAGATCAGTCCGTTGATGGAGCTCGACCCGCCCAGGACGCGGCCCCGGGGCCACGCGATCTCGCGTCCGCCGAGCGCCGGGCCGCCCTCGGCCCGGAAGACCCGCGAGAACCGCGAGTCGTAGATGGACTTGAAATAGCCGACAGGCAGGCGCAGCCAGAAGTGCCGGTCCGGGCCGCCCGCTTCCAGCAGCAGCACCCGCGCGGCGGGGTTCGCGGAAAGCCGGTTGGCCAGCACGCAGCCGGCCGAGCCCGCCCCCACGATGATGTAGTCATAGCCCTGGCCGGGGCCGCGCCTTGCGCCGGGACATTGCATAATGTCAGTCTAAAGAATTAAAGAACTAAAGATCCATTTATAGTACTTTTGTGATTTGCTCATGTCAAACCCCTTAGCCGACAGCCCCATCCCCCTGTATCTCCAGGTCGCGGACATCCTCCGCGAGCGCATCGCCCGGCGCGAATGGCCGCCCGGCAGCCGTATCCCCACCCTGGAAACGCTGGCCGGGGAATTCCGCGTGGCCCGCGTCACGGTGCGCCAGGCGGTCCAACTGCTTACCAGGGAAGGCCTGCTCGCGCCCCGCCGCGGCCTGGGCACCGTCGTGACCCAGGGGCAGGACAGCCCCAATACGGTGGTCATGAAGACCTCGCTGCGCTCGCTGGCCGCGATGTACGAATCCACCAGCGCGGAGATGCTCACCTTCGACGAATCCCATGGCAAGCCGCCCGCGCCGGCGGGCGTGGGCCGCCTGGGGGAAAGCTATGTCTTCATGCGCCGGCTGCACTTCACCGAAGGCCAGCCCTACGCCATCATTTCCCTGTACCTCTTGCAGGACATCTTCCAGCGCTCGCCGGAAGGCTTCCGCTCGCGCGCCGTCATCCCGCACCTGCTGCGCATGAAATCGGTGCGCATCGACCGCGCGCAGCAAGCCATGTCGATCGGGGCGGCCGACGCCGAATCGGCGCGCCTGCTGCGGGTGCGCGCCGGCACGCCGGTGGCCAATGTCAGCCGGGTGTTCCTGGACGAGACCGGCCTGATTCTGTATTACGCGGACGTCATCTACCGAGGCGACTGGGTCAAGTGGGAGATCGAGCTCCAGCCCTGAGAGGCCGGCCGGGCGGGCCCATATTTGCAACAAACTGCATCGGCGCGGCCTGGCCGCGGGTGGTTTACCGGGGCGGGCGAGCCCGATCCTTCCACTCCTGCCCGCGCCCGGCCTCACCGGGGCGCCAAGTTACGGTAACCTTCTGCCCAATTCGCAGGGCGGGCGACCCGTTGCCGGACCGGGAACTCCGATACACTGCCGGCCAGTTTTCATGCTGATCCAGGGAGCACACCTATGAACCAAGAACAATTGACCAAGATCGCCGACGGCAAGGGATTCATCGCCGCGCTCGACCAGAGCGGGGGCAGCACGCCCAAGGCCCTGAAGCTGTACGGCATCGAGGAATCGGCTTATAGCGGCGACGCCCAGATGTTCGATCTGGTGCATGCCATGCGCACCCGCATCGTCGCCAGCCCGGCCTTCGACGGCCGCCGCGTGCTGGGCGCCATCCTGTTCGAAATGACCATGGACCGCCAGTTCGACGGCATGGACGCGGCCGCCTACCTGTGGCAGCGCAAGCAGGTGGTGCCTTTCCTGAAGGTCGACAAGGGCCTGGCCGCCGAGGCCGACGGCGTGCAGATGATGAAGCCCATCGGCGGGTTGGACGAGCTGCTGCAGCGCGCCGCGGCCAAGGGCATCTTCGGTACCAAGATGCGCTCGGTGATCTCCGGCGCCAACCGCAAGGGCATCGACGCGGTGCTGGACCAGCAGTTCGAATACGGCCTGCAGATCTTCCGCGCCGGCCTGATGCCCATCCTGGAACCCGAAGTCTCCATCAAGGCGACCGACAAGTCGGAAGCCGAGGCCCTGCTCAAGCAGGGTTTCCTGGCGCGCCTGGACGCGCTCACGGGCGACGTGCGGGTCATGCTCAAGCTGACGCTGCCTTCCGTGGATGGCTTCTTCAAGGAACTGGTCGAGCACCCCCGCGTGCTGCGCGTGGTCGCCCTGTCGGGCGGCTACAGCCGCGACGAGGCCAACGTCCACCTGGCCAACAACCCGGGCGTCATCGCCAGCTTCAGCCGTGCGCTGACCGAAGGCCTGTCGGCCCAGCAGTCGGACGACGAGTTCAACCGCGCCCTCGACCAGAGCATCGAAAGCATCTACCGGGCGTCCATCGCCTGATTGCGAGGGCAGCCGGGCCGTGTCCGCGGCCCGGTGCGTGACCCCTCGCCTTGCGCAACCTTCGGCGCCAGGCTGTGCGGGATCGGCCGTGAGCCGGGATGGGTCCGGCCTGCGCGGCGCCGTGCGACTTTTTTCAGCCGCCGGCCTCGCCCTGCACGGCGTCCCGGCCGGGCAGGCGGGCCAGGCAGCCGCGATCCAGGTCGCTCATCCGGCTCCAGCCGCCGATGGCCATCGCATTGTCGATCTCCTCGCGCAGGATCTCCAGCGTGCGGCCGACGCCGGCGGCGCCGCCGACCGCCAGTCCCCACAGATGGGCCCGTCCGATCAGGCAGGCGCGCGCGCCCAGCGCAACGGCCTTCAGGACGTCCGTGCCGCAGCGCACGCCGCCGTCCAGGAACACCGGCACCCGGCCGCCGGCCGCGGCGGCAACGTCAGGCAGCGCATCCAGGGCGGCCAGCGCGCCGTCGAGCTGGCGCCCGCCGTGGTTGGACACCTGGATGGCATCGGCCCCGGCCTGGATCGCCAGGTGCGCGTCCTCGGCGCGCACGATGCCCTTGACGATCAGCGGGCCTTTCCATTGGTCGCGTACCCAGCTCAGGTCTTCCCAGCGCGCGTCCTGCTTGAGCACGCTGGCGATGTATGCCGCCATGTCGGACAGACCGGAGGTCGCCCGGCCTTCGAAGTTGCGCATGCTGATGCGCGGAGTCCGGGCCATGCGGCGCCACCAGCCGATATGCCACGCGGTATCGACCAGGTTGGCAAAGGTGATGCGGGGGTTCATGGTGAAGCCGTTGCGGATGTCGCGCCGCCGCAAGCCATGGACCGGCGCGTCGACCGTGACGCACAGCCCCTGGTAGCCGGCTGCTGCGGCGCGCTGCAGGAACTCCCGCGTCAGCTCGCGATCCTTATAGATGAAGATCTGCAGCCATTTCGGGCCCTCGCCGGCGCGGGCGATGTCTTCCATGGTCATGGTGGATCCGGCGCTGACCGACATGAGCGTGCCGGCCCCGGCCGCGGCCCTGGCGACCTCGGATTCGCCGGCCGGCCACAACAGGCCCGAGGCGCCGGTGGGGGCGATCAGCACGGGCAGGCTCGCCCGCACGCCCAGGACGTCCACCGAGAGGTCCCGCTGCTGCGAGGAAGCGAACGCCCGCCCGCGCAGGCGCCAGTCCGAGAAGGCCCCGGCATTTCGGCGCAGGGTGGCTTCGTCGCCCGCTCCGCCGTCGACGAAGTCGAACAGCATGCGCGGCAGGCGCCGCCGGGCGCGGGCGCGCAGGTCTTCTATGCTGCTGCAGCGGTTCATTGTCTTTCCTGTCGGCGGGCGCGCACGCGCCTCAGCCGGCGATCTCGAAGAGGCCTTCCACTTCCACCGCCACCCCGCGCGGCAAGCCGGCCACGCCTACCGCGGCCCGGGCATGCCGCCCCGCGTCGCCGAAGACCGCCAGCATCAGTTCGGACGCGCCGTTGAGCACCTGGGGATGTTCGCCGAATTCCGGCGTGCTGTTCACGAAGCCGCCCAGCCGCACGCAGCGGCGCACCCGGCCGATGTCGCCCTGCACCGCGGAGTCCAGGTGGGCCAGCAGGGAAAGGGCGCACAGCCTGGCTGCCTCCTGGCCCTGCGCGACGTCGAACTCGCGTCCCAGCTTGCCGACGTAGGCATCCTTGCCGTCGGACTTGGGAACCTGACCGGAGATGAAGACGAGGTTGCCCGTGCGTACCCAGGGCACGTAGCTGGCCGAAGGGGCGGGCGCTTGCGGCAGCGCCAGGTTCAGCGCCTGCAGGCGCGCGGCGATTCCAGAATCCATGAACGGTTCCTTGCGGTCAGGAAAGCAGGCGCAGTTCGGCCGTGGGGCCGGCGTGCCCGCCGAAGACGATGGAAGATTTCAGCAGATAGCGGGTCGTGGTGCGGATGTCGCGGGCAATGGCGCGCTTGACGCCTGCAGCGTCGTTCGCGCGCAGGCACTCCAGCACGTCCTCGTGCTGCGTGGCGTCCCATTCGGTGTCGGGCGCCGAAAGCGAGTAGTACATCATCGGGCCGGCCTGCAGCCAGAGCGTCTCTATGAAGCCCATCAGCAGCGTCGAGCCGGAAGCCTCGTACAGCGTGAAATGGAATTCCTGGTTGGTGGCCAGGCAGGCCAGAATGTCGCGGGCGACGATGGCGTCCCTGAGCTGCTGGTTGATCCTGGCCAGCCGCTTGACCAGGTCCGGCGTGGCCTTCCTGGCGGCTTCGGCAGCCGCCATGCATTCGAGCGTTTCCCGGATCGATGCGAGTTCGGTGAACCGTTCCCGCGTCAGCCGGGGCACGACCACCGAGCCGTTGGGCAGGCTTTCCAGGACGTTCGCCGCCACTAGCTGGGTAATGGCTTCGCGCACTGGCATGGGGCTGGTGCCCAGCGCCTGGGCGAACTTGCGCAGCGTCAGCACCTGGCCCGGCACGAACGCGCCGGCCATGAGCCCGTGCTTGATCTGGGCGTAGACCCGGCTCTGGACGCCGTCGCGCCGCCCAGGGACCGCGCGCGCGTTGCGGAAGATGGAGATGGGGACTGCGGATTTTTCTTCAGCCACGGGCGGCCCCATGAGGCCGTACCAGGGCCAGCAGCTGTTCGATGCGCATGCCTTCGATGCCCATGCTGCGCGCGGTACGACCGTTGACACGGTATGGCTGGCCGGTAGCCGTCTCGGCCAGGAGGAGGAGGGATTTTGCCACGGGAACCGCTACCCCGGCGATGTCGGCCAGGACGGAGAACGGGACGATACCGTGGCCGAAGTCTTCCAGGTAGTAGCGATGCGCCAGGCCGTCGGGAGCCATGATGTTGCGGTTGGCCTCGCCGGCGGCGACCGCCGCCGCGATGTCGTCCGGATCGGCGTGGTCGGCCCGGACCGTGCCGATGCGCTGCATTTCGGCCACCAGCGGGGGCAGGTCATGGCCGAACGCGCGGGCCACGCGGCGCCGCTCGATGTCCAGCTCGCGCGCCACACGGGCCACGCCAGGTGTCATGCCGTCCACATAGAAGGTGAAGCCGCCCTGGCGCGCCTCGACCCAGGCCGCGGCCAGCACGGCCCCGGGTGGGTGCAGGACCATGTTCACGTTGGCCAGGTCCGTGGCCAGCACGTCGGGCTCGGGGCTGGCGCAGTCGAACAGCTCCTGCGCCGTCTGCAAGGCGGTTTCGCCGCCGGGCAGCGCCGCCGCCCGCACCTGCATGGCGCGGCCTGTGATGCGCACCCTGTCGCCGGCTGGCTTGCGGGCGACGTAGGTGAGAGTGGAGAACTGTGCCAGCGGCGGCAGGCCGGCACGGCGTTGCAGATACGCCGCGCGAAACGCCAGGGCACCGCCCGTATGGCCGGGGTTCAGCACGACCGGCAGGTCCGAGCCGAGGTCGGCCAGGTCGCGGGCGATGTCGCCGTGCGAGAACGTCGGCAGGCAGACCACCGCGGCCTGCGCATCCCGCAGCGCTTGCGCGAGGTCCGTGCCGATATAGTCCAGCCGGACGAAGCCTTCGCCCAGGACGCCTTCGTGGTGGATGCCGCCTGCCCGCTGCATGGGGGCCAGCGTGCCGGGGCTGCGGTTCCACATGCGTACGCGCAGCCCCTTCCGGGCGAGCTCCACGGCCGCCGATGCGGCGCCCGCACCCGCGCCGAGTATCGCTACGGTTGTCATCGGGCCGGCCTTTCCTCTCGATTTCATGATCACGAATTGTGATCACATTAGACGTCCATGTCAACGGATCGCGGAGCCTGGTTTTGGTGCAAGGCCCAATATTGGTGCGGGTCATGGCGCCATATGGGGGCATGCCGGGAAAAGCGCATTCCAGTCGTTCCGAATGCTTGACATGCTCAAATAATGTGATCACACTTTGTGATCATTAAAGCTACGCAAAGAACAAGGGGTCGATAGAAATGGCGCAAGCTCCGTCCATTGCGATCGAAGATCTGACGGTCACGTACCGAACCCGGCACCAGTCCGTCACGGCGCTGAACAAGGTGTCTTTCGATATTCCCGCACGTTCCTTCATGACCATCGTCGGCCCGTCGGGCTGCGGCAAGACCACCTTGCTGAAGGTGCTCTCGGGCGTGCTGGCCCCTTCTGGCGGGCAGGTCAAGTTCGATGGCCGCCCGATAGACAGGAAGGCCCTGGTGGGGCAGGTGGGCTACGTGTTCCAGCGGCCCCTGCTGCTGCCCTGGCGCACGGCGCTGGACAACGTCAAGCTCACGCTGGAGATCACGCGCAAGTCCATGAGCCCGGCCGATCGGGACGCCGAGGCCCGGCACTGGCTGGAAGTCGCGGGGCTCAAGGGGTTCGAGGACCGGTATCCGCACGAGCTGTCCGGCGGCATGCAGCAGCGCGTATCGATCTCTCGCGCGCTGGCGTTCCGTCCGCAGGTGCTGCTCATGGACGAGCCCTTTGCCGCGCTGGACGAAATCACCCGGGAAACCCTGCAGGCCGAACTGCTCAAGCTATGGTCCAAGATCGAGACCACCGTGGTCTTCATCACGCACAGCATTCCCGAGGCCGTGCTGCTATCCGAAAAGATCACGGTCATGTCGGCCCGCCCCGCCCGCATCCTGGAAGAAATCGACGTGCCCTTCGAACGGCCGCGGACCGAGGCGCTGCGCGAGCATCCGCAGTTCGTGGGCATTGCCAGCCACATCCGCCACCTGCTGCGCGGCAGCGAGCCTGCGGCGGCGCATTGACGCCGCATATTGGGGAAAACCATGTCCAGAGACCGCCTATTCATGACCTTCTACCAGGTCCTGATATTCGTCGCCTTCTTCGCCCTGTGGGAAATAGCCGTCCGGGCACTGGGAATCAAGCCTGTCATTCTTCCCGCGCCGTCAATGATCTTCGAGGACATCTGGCGCAACCGGGTCCTCTTGCTGACCAATACCTGGCCGACCTTCCTGGCGATTTCCCTGGGATTCCTGTACGCCATCGCCTGCGGCGCGGTGATCGCCGTCGGCATCGCATTCTCCCGCGTCGTCAGGGAGGTGACCTACCCCTTCCTGGTCGTGGCCCAGGTGCTGCCCAAGATCGCCTTCGCGCCGCTGTTCCTGATCTGGTTCGGCTTCGGCCTGACGCCCAAGATCGTCATCGCCGCCCTGATCGCGTTCTTTCCCATCGTGATCAACATGGCCAAGGGGCTGACCTCGGTGGATGCCGAACTGCTTCAGTACATGGATTCCCTGGGCGCCACCCCGCGAGAAAAGTTCTTCAAGATCAATCTTCCCTGGGCGCTGCCCTACATCTTCGCCGCGCTGAAGATCTCCATCACCCTGGCCATCGTGGGAGCGGTCGTCGGCGAGTTCGTCGCGGCCGGCGAAGGCCTGGGCTACGTCATCAATTCGGCCAATATTTCCCTGGACACGGAACTGATGTTCGCGGCGATATTGGTCCTGAGCGTGCTGGGAGTCCTGCTCTTCCTGGTCATCGTCCTGCTCGAGTACCTGGCGATGCGAAAGAGCCAGAGCCACATGGAAGGCGCCACCGCCACCATGTGATCCCGGTTCGCCAAGCGCGGGCCGGCGGCGCGGCCCTTCTTTGTCCCGATGTATAGCTGAATAGAGGTCGACATCATGTTCGGATCCACGAAGTTCTCTCGTCTGTTCGTATCGGCCGGCGTCCTGGCGTTGGCCGCGCTGGCCTGCGGGGCACCGGCCTCGGCCGCAGAGAAGGTGACGCTGCGGCTGGACTGGACCTTCGGCGCCGAGCACGCGCCCATCTTCCTGGCGCAGGAAAAGGGTTTCTTCAGGGAAGCGGGAATCGACCTGCAGCTGCTGCCGGGCGAAGGGTCGTCCGTGACGACCAAGCTGGTGGGCAACCGCGATGCCGATTTCGGCTATGCCACCGCGGATCAGGTGCTGCTTGCCCGGTCCCGGGAACTGCCGGTGGTTTCGACGGCCGTGGTGCTGCAGATCAACCCGACCGCCCTGATCTTCCGCCAGGCCAAGCCGGTGCGCGATCCGCGCCAGGATCTGTACGGCAAGACCATAGGCGTGCAGCTCAAGAGCAATACCGGCCGGCAATGGGAGGCGCTGCGCAAGACGCTGGCGCTGGATACCTCCCGTCTGCGGGAAGTTCCGGCCGACGGCGCTCTCGTGCCGCTCCTGGCTTCGGGCCGTATCGACGTCGGCGTGGGGTTCTACTTCAACGACGCCCTCAAGCTCAAGGCCACCGGCGAGGACGTCGGCTGGATTCTGCTCGAGGACCTGGGTATGAAGATGTACAGCACGGCGCTCATCACCAACGACGAGCTGCTCGCCGAAAAGCCCGAGCTGGTCGAGGCGATGACGCGCGCATTCCTGCGCGGCTGGCAATACAGCCTGGAGCATCCCGACGAGGCGCTGGCCGCCTTCCTGAAGGCCAATCCGACGACAGACAGGAAATATGCGGAACTGAAGCTGCCGGAGGTGCTCAAGCTGACGCAATCCGATGACGTGGCCAAGAACGGGCTGGGGCATTCCACCGACGCCGGATGGAACGGCCTTCAGGACCAGCTGCTGTCCATGGGCCTGCAGACCGGAAAGACCGATATTTCCAAGGTCTACACCAATCGGTTTCTGCTCAAGTGAGCACCGGAGAACCGCAAGGAGGCGGCATGCGGCAATGTGACATTCTCATCATCGGCAGCGGCTACTTCGCCGAGATCATGGCCAACGATCTAGCGGCCACGGCGCCGTCGCCCGTGGCCGTCGCGATAGCCGGGCGCAACGCCGAACGCGTCAAATGGCTGGAGACCGCCGGCAACGCACGGTCGGCGATCTACGGCAGCCGGACGCGCTTCACCGGCCTTTGCGTGGAGCTGGGCGCAAGCGAGGACGTGGCCGGCCTGCTGGATCGCCTTGCGCCGAGTGTTGTCGTCCATGCGGCCTCGCTGCAATCTCCCTGGTCGGTCGACAGCGCCGGATCGGAATGGTCCCGCCTGGTCAACGAAGCCGGCTTCGGCATCACCATCGCCTTCCACGCCACGCTGCCGCTGCGCACGGCGCAGGCCATCGCCGCCAGCGGGACCGGCGCCGCCATGGTCAACACTTGCTATCCAGACGGCGTGAACCCCCTGCTCAAGGCGGCCGGCATGCCTATCGCCTGCGGGGTGGGCAACATCGCCATCTTCTCGTCGGTCATCGCCGGCACGCTGCCTTTCGAAGAACGCGGGCAGTTGCGGGTGCTCGCCCATCACAACCATCTGGTGGACTGGCGCCGCCCTGGAGCGGAGCGTAGCGGCGTGCCGGTGCGCGCCTGGATAGGCGAGCAGGAAATGTCCGGCGTGCAGGACCGCTTCCGCGGCATCCGCCTGCCCTTTCGCGATCTCAATGTCGTCTCGGGCGCCTCCGCCGTGCCGGTGTTGCTGGCGCTGGCCGGCGGGGGCGAGCTGCGCACGCACGTGCCCGGCCCCGCGGGACTGCCCGGCGGCTATCCGGTGCGCATTTCGGGCGGCAGGATCGCCCTGGACCTGCCCGCCGCGATCAGCCAGGAAGAGGCGGTGGCCTGGAACGGGCAGTTCACCGACGCCGACGGCGTGGCAGTGGGCGCCGACGGCTGGGTGCGCTACTCGCCGCGCGCGCGGCAGGCGCTGGGCCGCTACAGCAAGGACCTGGCGGAAGGCTTCCCTGTGTCCGAACTGGATGCGGCGCGCGATGCGCTGAACGAACTGCGATCGCGCCTGGGCGGCTGAGCTGCCGGCGTGCCGCGCGCGGCGTCCGGACGGGCGACGCATTTTTCCCTTACCCGAATCTTCCAGAAATCATGAGCCAGATCACTTCCGTGGAAACCCTGCAGGTCCAGCTGCCCACGCGCCGCGTGCACAAGTGGACCGGCCTGACCGAACCCATAGGCCGCTACGTGCTGGTCAAGATCTCGGACGACGCCGGCAATACCGGATGGGGCGAAGCCCCGGCGCTGAAGGACTGGGGCGGAGAATTCGGCCGCTACTTCGGCGAATCGGCAGCCATCGTCGAAACCGTGGTGCAGCGTTATCTCGCCCCGGCGATCGTGGGCGTCGAATCCGCCGACCTTGCACAATTGCACCTGCGGATGGACGCCGCCATCCGGGGCTATCCCTATGCCAAGGCGGCGATGGACTTCGCCGCCTACGACCTGGCGGGGAAGGCGCTGGGGGTGCCGGTCCATACGCTGCTGGGCGGCAAGTGCCGGACGCACATACCCGTCACCCACTCGATCGGCCTGCTCGAGTTCGCCGAAGCCGAGGCCGAGGTCGCCCGGGTCGTCGAAGAAGGCATCAAGACGATCAAGATCAAGATCGGGGTGGAGCCGGAGCGCGATATCGAGATGGTCCGCCGCCTGCGCAAGGTGGTCGGTTCCGCGGCCGAGCTGTGCGTGGACGCCAACGAAGGCTATGCCACGCCGGGGCTGGCGATCACGACCATCAAGCGCATGGAGGAATGGGGCATCAAGTACGCCGAGCAGCCAGTCATGGGCATAGAGCGGCTGGCCGCCGTGGCGCGCGCCGTCGACACGCCGGTCATGGCCGACGAAAGCGCCTGGAACGCCCACGACGTCATCCAGATTTCCGAGCAGCGCGCGGCGCAGATCGTCTCCATCTATACCACCAAGCCGGGCGGGCTCTATCGCGCCATGGAAGTGGCCGCCACGGCCCGTGCCGCAGGCATCGTGTGCAACGTCAACGGGTCGATAGAAACAGGCGTGGGCAATCTCGCCAATGTCCATCTGGCCGCGGCCGCGCCGGCGGCGTCGCTATCCTGCGTCATACCGGTCTCCACGCGCTCCGAGGATCGCGGCCGGCGGGTAGGCGGCATCTACTACACCGACGACCTGCTCGCCGAATCCATGCGCCTGGTGGACGGTGCCATCGAAGTGCCCTGCGGTCCCGGCATGGGCGTGCCCATCGACGAGGACAGGCTGGCGGCCTACCGCGTCCGCGACTGAACTCCCAACACCACCAAGGAACGAGAAGATGAAGCAGGAAATCATTGCCCGGCAGGTCGCCGCCATGGGCGAACGGGGGTGGGACGCCATCGTCTCCGTCTCGCCCGAAAATTTCGCCTATGTCGCCGGCTTTGTCGTCCCCTCGCAGCCGCTGCTGCGCCATCGCCACGCCGCGGCCATCGTCGCGGCCGATTCCCGGACCGCGCTGTTCTGCGTCGACATGGAAGAAAGCACGGTGCGCCGCAACGCGCCTGACCAGCCGCTGGCGGTGTGGGCCGAGTTCGGAGACGACGCCATGCGGGTGCTGGCCGGCCAGCTGCAGGAAATGGGGCTGGGGCGCGGCCGGATAGGCATCGAGTTCGACTACCTGCCGGCCGGCGACCTGCACAGGCTGCGCGAGTGCCTGCCGCATGCGGACCTCCAGCCCTGCGAGCAGGCCCTGGCGCGCATGCGCCAGATCAAGACGGCCGACGAGATCGCGCTGCTGCGTCGCCTGTCGCGCATCGCCGACCAGTCCATCTCGGACGCGTACGCATCGGCCGGCGTCGGTTCCAGCGAAATGGACATCGCGGCGGCGTTGACCCGGGGGGTCTATACCCTGGGCGCGGACGCCTTCAAGCTCATGATCGTCGCCACCGGCGAGCGCAGCCAGCTGCCCAACGTGGGGCCGACGCAGCGCACCCTGGCCCCCCGCGACGTCTGCCGCGTGGAGATCTTCGCCGTCAAGGACGGCTACCAGGCCGGGGTCTGCCGCACTGCCGTCGTGCAGGAAGCCCCGGAGCACGCGGAAGATATCTGGGCCCGCCTGGTGGACTGCAAGTACCAGACGCTGCAGGCCATCCGGCCCGGGGCCGGGGTACGCGACATCTATCGCGCCTACCTCGGGCAGATGAAGGCCTCCGGCCTGCCGCCCATCTCCTTCCTGGGGCACGGCATCGGCCTGCACCTGCACGAGGAGCCCTACCTGGCGATCCATGACGACACCGTGCTGCAGGCCGGCATGGTGCTGGGCATCGAGCCGCTGGTCTATCGCAGCGGCTACGGATTCGGCATGCAGAACAAGGACATGGTCCTGGTCACGCCGACCGGGTCCGAGCTGCTCTCGGACCATACCGATACCGACAGGCTGATCGTGGTGTAGGCCCCCAGCGGGCCGTTCAGCCGGCCGCCGCCCGCGTCCGCCGGCGGCGGGCCAGCCACGTACCCACCAGCACGATGAAGGCCGCCCCGGCGACTTCCGCCGCCAGCTTGAGCGTGGCGGACGGCTCGCCGATGCGCTCGACCACGAAGACATCGGATATCAGCATGCCGCCGGCGATCCAGCCCAGCAGGGCCGCGCCGAAGGTGACCACGGCAGGAAAGCGGTCGATCAGCTTGAGCACCAGCGTGCTGCCCCAGATGATGATGGGCACGCTGACCAGCAGGCCGAAGATCACCAGCCCAAGCTGGTGATCGGGGTTGGCTCCCTGCGCCGCGCCGGCGATGGCGATGACGTTGTCCAGGCTCATGACGAAGTCCGCCACGATGATGGTCTTGACGGCAGACCACACGGAGGCGCCGCCGTCGATCTTGCCGTGGGCGTCGTCTTCCGGCAGCAGCAGCTTGATGCCTATCCACAGCAGCAGCAGGCTGCCGACGATCTTCAGGAAGGGAATGGCTAGCAGCGTCAGCGCGAAGGCGATCAGTGCCACCCGCAGACCGATGGCGCCGGCCGTGCCCCACAGAATGCCCTGCATGCGTTGCTTCGCGGGCAGGTTGCGGCATGCCAGTGCGATCACGACGGCGTTGTCGCCGCCCAGCAGGATATCGATCAGGATGATCTGGAACACGGCGGCCCAGCTCATCGTTTGCAGAAATTCCATCATTTCGGGTTCTCCAGACTTGCAAACGCCAGACAAAAGAAAAGGCCTGCTCCTGACGGGACGCAGGCCATGCTCGGTCTGGAGATGGACCTTGCCCCCGGAAGGCGGCAAGGTCTTGCTTGCAACACGGATGTCTGGTGTTGCCCGCGCACCGGGCGTCCGCTGGCGGATGCGGACAGGCCGTAATGACGATGCGGCGGAGAAAAGCTACTCCCCTTGGTAGGCGCTAGTGTATGCGAACCGGGGCGGGCGTCAAGGGAGGGAAACCCCGGGGCGCGAAGGGCCGGGCCGCTAGGCCGTCCCTGATTTCTCGACCCCAGCCGGGGTCGGTCACTCCTGCAGGGCGGTCTCCGGCGTTTCGCGCGCCTCGGTGTCCGCGCCGTCCGGCAGGGGCCAATCCCAGTCCCGTCCGGCCCTCAGCCGCTCGAATCGGGCGCCGATGCGCGCGATCAGGGCGGCGTCCGTGTGTGCGTCCAGGCCCGGGTAGGGACGGCCGTTGTAGGGGCCGGCGTAGGTCAGCACCGCCTCGATCGACCCGGATGCGCCGTATAGCTCGCGGATCAGCTGGCATTCCCTGTCGCCGGTGGCCGGGGTGCGCAGCGCGTAGAGCACACCCAGGGCCGCGCCGAACTCCAGTGCGTCGGTAGGCAGCCCGTGCCGCCGCGCCAGGTCGATGTTGCCGAATACCCGCTCCCGGCGCTGCAGCTTGCGCAGGGGATCGCGGCCGACGCGCACGCAGGGATCCTTGAACGACGCCCGGCAGCGTGCAATCAGCGTCTGCACGAACGGGCCGATATGCCCGGCGGCCTGCGGCATGTCGTGCCGCATGGCCGGCTCGATTTCTTCCTTGATGAGCCGCGTCATCAGTGCGGCGACCCGCTTGTCCCCCATGCCCTGTCCGACGGTGCGGTAACCCAGGAGGTGGGAATACCAGGCAATGATGGCATGCGTGCCGTTCCAGAGCCGGTTCTTGAGTGTCTGGATCGGTGCGATGTCGTCGACGGTGCGCACCTGGCGCAGCCGCTCAAGCAGCGGATGACCGCGCTCCGCATAGACCAGCATGTCGGGCTCGCTGTTGAAAAGGATGAGATTGAGCTGCCCCAGGGCGTTGGCCAGGATTGAAGCCTGGCGCAGGGTGTGGGCATAGGCGCCGATGGAAGGCGGGGCGGCCCCGGCGGGCGCGGCGCCGGGCAGGCTGCCGTCCGTGCTTTCCTGGCCGGCTCGCGCGTGCATCTCGAAGCGTTCGAGTTTGATTCGCGTCTGGCGCAGCAGCGCTTCTCTGGAAAGCTTGGAGACGATGCGGTTGACCACGGTCTCGGGAAAGTGCGTCTTGGCCAGGATGGCGTCGGCGGCGTCGGCGCCGGCGCAAGCCGTAAGGGCCTCGTGCACGCACCGCCGCACGAAGCGGCTGCCCGACACCTTGTTGAGGACGGTCAGCACGGTCAGCGGCCGGCCGTTGCGTTCGTGGCGGGCCAGCAACCCGCGTGCGATCAGCGGCGCCTGCTGGCGGATGGCCTGTTCGGGCAGGCTCAGGCCGATGATCTCGCTCTCGGCATACATCGCCTGTACGGCGGCATGGTCGGCGCTGTCTATCAGCCGGATACGGTCTATGGTCTGGTCGTAAGCGTGCGCGTTGTAGCGGATGCTGAATCTCCCGAAGGCATTGACCAGTTCGCGCAGAACCGGGTTGCCGGTTACTGCGACGATCTCGCGCGGGCGCGTGTAGCCGTCCCAGTGGGAGAATATCTGCGTGAGATAGCCGCCGCCGATGGCGCCGAAGCCGTGTATGCCCACCGTGCAGTGGTTGGGCGTCTGGGGAAAGGGTTCGGTCAGCGTGGGCGGGGGCAGGGCCTGCGTGCAGTCGGCCAGATCGGCCAGGAAGTCGAGCATATGGTCGTAGGCCTGGAAGGCCAGGGCCTTGACGGCCGGCTCCGGATCCTTGATGTCCCGCACGAGTATCGGGCGCCCGCCGGCATCGGAGGCAGCCCGAAGGCCGTTCTCGGAGTCCTCGACCATCAGGCAGCATTCGGGCGGCAGATTCAGGTCGCCCGCGGCGCGCAGGAAAATGTCCGGATGCGGCTTGCCGCGCTCGATCTCGTCGCCGCACACGGTAATGTCGAAATACTTGAGGACGTTGGCGTTGATCAGGTATTCCTCGGCGATGGCGCGGCGGCTGGAGGTCGCCACCGCCATGGCCAGGCCGCTCTTGCGCAGCCGTTCCAGCACTTCCTGCAGGCCGTCCTTGACCGGCACGCCGTGCTCGCGCACATGCGCCAGTTCAAGTTCGTCGGCACGCCGGCGGATCTCGGCATAGGGGTAGCCATCGCCGTGCCGGGACACAACCAGTGCGTGCGCCCTGGCCGCGCTCAGGCCCAGGCAGCCCAGCAGCGTTTCGTGGTCGATGGGCGCGCCGGCGATTTCGGTGGCGGCCGCGCGCAACGTGCGAAAGCGCAGCCTTTCGGTATCGAACATCGTGCCGTCCATGTCGAAGATGGCGGCCCGTATCGCTTGCCCCTTGAAGTGGATCATGACGTTTCCCCTTGTTGTGAGTGGAAGCGTCTCCTTCGGGGTCCCCCTCGATGGCGCGCGGCAGGTTCTATGGCGTGTTCTGCGCGCCGCATACCCGGGTGGAAGGCGGGTTGCCTTTTTACCTTACCACAGGGACTTCGAAGGTATGCGGTTCCCGTCGATGTCGGCATGCCGCGCACGGGCCGGCGCGGTGCATGACGCGCCCCTTGCGCGGCGGGAGGCGAATGCGCGTTTCCCCCGGCCGGCGGCCGTGGCCGCGTCAGCCCTGGGAAAAGATCGAATAGCCGACCGCGCGGCCGATTCCGCGCCGCAATCCTTCCAGGCGCAACGCCTGGCCCAGGGTGACGTTGGCCAGGTTTACGTGGCTTCCCAGTTCCTGGATCATCTGCGCGTGCTGTTGCGGAAAGCGGTAGGGGTCGGCCTCGATCAGCACGCGTCCGAACCAATCGCTGCGCTTCAGTGCCTGCATGTCTGCCGGCCGCTCGGCTGCCAGCAGGTCGAGTTCGGACTGCTCCAGCGTCAGGTATTCGATACCCAGGCGGCGCAGGTCGAGCATGACGGCGTCCAGCTCGCCGAGTTCCATGGGCTGCTTGGGATCTTTGGCGCCGTATTCGTACACCACTTTCAGACCTCGCCGCTGCAGCTGTTCGATGGCCCCGAGCCGCTGGTCCCGGGTGAGCGATATGCAGTTTTCCGAGACTTCCAGGGCGTCCAGGCCAAGGCGCTGAAGCAAGCGGATCATCGATTCCAGTTCGTTACGTATCCATGCATACTCGAACAGCACTCCCCCTGCATAGACCGAGACGCCGAAGTCCCGATAGCATGCAACAGCCGCCCGCAGTGTGCCTTCCGGCATGAGCAGCAGGTTGGGTGCGAAGATCTTCGCGTAATCGACGTACTCGGCCGCGCAGTCCAGCGCATTGCGTATGCCTGCCGCGCTTCCGCCCCAGCCGAAGGTGTCGGGCCCCCAGTCGATGACCGAGGTAATGCCCCGTTGGCGGGGTTTCGCGTCGCGTTCGGGCAGGCATAGGCCTTTCGCTGGTGTCGGCGGTTGCTGCGTTGATGCGTCGGTGTGCATGGTTCAAGCCTCGGTGAAAGATGCGGCAGGCTGTTGCGCCCGGCGCCGAGCGATGCTGTCCAGCGCGCGGTCGACCGCCTGGGGCGCCAGGCCGAGATAGCTGCGGTGGTCCAGCAGGGCGTCGATCTGCGCGGCATCCAGGTGCGGCGCGATCTCCGTGTGGTCGAGCAGGGCCTGGCGAAAGCCGATGCCCCGTTCGCGCCCCTGTTTGGCGGCCTCGCGTACCAGGGCGTGGGCCCGGTGCTTGCCCACATGCCGGCCCAGCGCGAACATCACGCGTTCGGCCATGATCAGTCCGCCGGTGCGTCCCAGGTTGCGGTCCATGTTCTGGGGGTGGATGATCAGGCCGGCAAGCAGCGCGCCCGCTGCCTGCAGCAGCTTGTCCATGTCGCCGGCGATCTTCGCCAGCGAGGCGTCGTTGCTGATCTGGTCGCGTTCGTAGATGGAGACCATCCAGTCCAGCAGCACGCCGGATTCGTGCGCGATCTGGCGGGCCAGTCCTATGACGGCGGTGGCCTTGCGGGGGTTGGACTTGTGCGGCATGGTGCTCGAACCGACTTCCTGGTTACCTTCGTCCAGTTCGGCGAGGTCGTCGCCCTGCATCAGGAAAATGTCCTGGGCCATGCGCGCCATGCTCTTGGCGGCGATCGCGATCAGGCAGCCCCACTCGGCGTGTTTGTCGCGCGTGCCTTTCCAGTCGGCCGGTTCGGGCAGGCTCAGTCCCAGTTCCGTCATGGTCCGCCTTTCCACCTCGAACCCCATGTCCCCCAGCGCCGCATAGCTGCCCACGGCGCCGGCCAGCACGCCGGTGTCGGTGCGTTGCAGCCAGCCTTGCATGCGGTCGATATTGCGGCGGTTCTCCAGCATCCAGGTCGAGGCCTTCAACCCGAAGGTGATCGGCAGGGCATGGCGTCCCACGGTGCGCCCCATCATCGGCGTGCCGCGGTGGGTACGAGCCATGTCCATCAGGATGCCCTCGATCCCGAGCATGTGCTCGCAGCAGCGTTGTATGGAAAGGCGCATCTGGATGATCTGGGTGGTCAGCCGGATATCGGGCGTGGTCGCGCCATAGTGCAGATAGGCTGCGGCCTCGTTGCCCAGCCGTTCCGACCAGGCCGTGAGCAAGGCGACCAGGGGGTGGCCGACTTTGCGGATGTTGTCCGCAATGGCATCGGCCGGCACGAACTCGGGCCGGGCGGTCGCGTCTATCGCCGCGGCCGCATCGGCCGGGATCACCCCGAGCGCTGCCTGGGCCCGTGCCAGCGCCGCCTCGATGCGCATGATGATCGCGACGGTCGCGCGTTCGCCGAATATGTCTTCCATCGGTAAGGTCCTAGTTCTGCTTCATGCCCAGCTGGTCGATCACCTGGTCCCAGCCCCGTTGCTGCTCGGCCAGCCATGAGCCGAAGCCGGTCTGGCCGCCGGTAACCGGCTCGAACCCGATATCGCGGAAGTTGGCCTGCACCGACTCGGTTGCCAGCATTTTTTCGATGGCGGCGCGCATGCCGTCTACCGCTTCCGGCGGAGTGCCCTCGAGCCCGACCAGGCCGATCCACAGCTCGACGTCGAACTCTCCGTATCCCGCTTCGCGGAATGTCGGTACGTCGGGTGCCTGGTCGTTGCGGCTGTCGCCGGTCAGCGCCAGCGCCCGCAGCTGGCCGTTCTTCAGGTTGCCCAGGATGGGGGCCAGGCCGATGAAACCCACGTCGATCCGGCCCGCCACCATGTCGACGATGGACTGTCCGCCGCCCTTGTACGGGATATGCACGATGTCGATGCCGGTCTGCTGCTTGAAGACCTCGCCGGCCAGGTGGTGTACCGAGCCGGTGCTGGAGGCGGCGAAGCTCAGGCTACCCGGCCTGGATTTCGCCAGTTCCACCAATTCCTTGACGTTGTTTGCCGGAACCTTGGGATGGACCACCAGCACTTCCGGCGATGTGGCGATCTTCGCGATCGCCGTGAACTGCTCCATGTTCCAGTTCAAGCCGCGGTTCAGCAGAGGCTGGATGGGAATGGAATCCGTGATCAGTGCAAAGGTATAGCCGTCCGGCTGGGCGCGGGCCAGGTCGCCCATCCCCACGGCGCCGGCGGCGCCGCCCTTGTTTTCGACGATGACGGTCTGGCCCAGGGTCTTCCCGATCTGGTCCGCGGTGATGCGTCCGACGATGTCGGTAGCGCCTCCGGGCGCGAATGGCACGATCAGCGTGATCGGCCTTGCCGGCCAGCCCTGCGCATGGGCTGGCGCCGGGCTTGCCGCGACGGCGGCAAGCGCCGTCGCGGCGGCGATGAATGTTCTGCGCGGCATGGTCTTCTCCTCCTTCCCTATGGTTGTCTGGGCAGGAAGTATGCGCATGGAGGATATAACCGTAAAATCAAAAATTATGCTCATGTGATAAAGGATATTTTTCACTTGGCCTCGGCGCATTCTCCCCGGGTATCCCAGCTCAGGTTCCGAAGCCTGCATCTGCTGCGGCTGATCGACGAATGCGGCTCGGTACGCAAGGCGGCCGAGTCGATGCACGTGACACAGCCCGCGGCCAGCGCCATGCTGCGGGAGGTCGAACAGGCGCTGGGAATCGAACTCTTCGTGCGTTCGCATTCCGGCATGGCGGCCACGCCGGCACTCAAGGCGCTGCTGCGCCGCGCCCGCGTCATCGCCCATGAGCTCGATGCCATCGCCCAAGATGCCGCGGCGCAACAGCAGCGGTCCCGCGAAATCCTCAGGCTGGGCGTACTGCCGCGCAGCATGCAGAACATCATGCCCGCCGTGCTGGCCGACTTGGTCGGGCAACATCCCGGCCTGGAGCTTGTCTTGACCGAATCCACGTCGGATGTTCTCCTGCACGGCCTGGCGCGTGGGGAGTTCGACGCGGTCGTCGGCCGCTATACGCGCGACGCCGCCAACCTGCCGGACGGTGGCCGGGGCTTCAGGCTGCAGACACTGTATGAAGAAGGCATGTGTGTCGTGTCCGGCCGCACGCATCCCCTGGCCGGCCGGAAGCGGCTCGGGCTGGCCGACACCCTGCAATACGACTGGGTGCTGCCGCCCCAGGGTTCCGTGACGCGCAACCTGCTGATCGACGAGTTCCTGCACATTGGACTGCCACCGCCCGTGCCATTGATCCAATCGGCCAATTTCCTCTCGAATCTGGCGCTGGCCGAACAGGGGCTGCTGACCGTTTCGCCCTTTTCCGCGGCCAGGAAATTCGAACGGCTGCAGGGCATCCGCATCCTGGACCTGCCGCTGCATATGCCCCTTCCGCCCATTTCCCTGCTATGGCACAAGGACAGGCCGCTCGAAGGGCCGATGCAGGCGCTGCGAAATGCATTGATCCGTTCCGTGCCCGGAAGGCCGTCCATGCCGAATGACGCCGGGCTGCGGCGTGGATCGCGGTTGCCCGGATAGCGCTCTCGGGGTGCGTACAATCGGTCGCCAGCGCGGTCTCGCTCGCACGAGAAGTTCCGCCCTTGATTTCCCAATCGAACGCAAAGGAACCCCTGCAATGTCCGATCAATGGAAGTTCGAAACCCGCTCGGTGCATGCGGGCTACAGCCCCGATCCCGTGACCAAGTCCGTTGCCGTGCCCATCTACCAGACGGCCGCCTATGCCTTCGACAATGCCCAGCATGGCGCGGACCTGTTCGACCTGAAGGTCGCGGGCAACATCTACACGCGGATGATGAACCCCACGAACGACGTGCTGGAAAAGCGCCTCGCTTCGCTGGAAGGCGGAGTGGGCGCCTTGGCGATGGCCTCGGGGCAGGCCGCCGTCACCGCGGCGATCATGACGCTGGCCGAAGCGGGGGACAACATCGTGGCGTCCTCGGCCCTGTACGGCGGCACGTACAACCTGCTGGCGCATACCCTGCCGCAGTTCGGCGTGGCCGCGCGCTTTGCGGACCACCGCGACCCGGCCAGCTTCGAAGCGCTCATCGACGAGCGGACCAAGGCGGTGTTCGTCGAGTCGATCGGCAACCCCGCCGGCAACATCACCGACATCGCGCTCATCTCGGAAATCGCGCACCGGCACGGCGTGCCGGTGGTGGTGGACAACACCGTGGCCACGCCCTATCTGCTGCGTCCTTTCGAGCACGGCGCGGACATCGTCGTGCATTCCCTGACCAAGTATCTGGGCGGGCACGGCACCACCCTCGGCGGGGCCATCGTCGATTCCGGCAAGTTCCCGTGGGCGCGGCATGAGAAGCGTTTTCCCCGGCTGTGCACGCCGGACGTCAGCTACCACGGCGTGACCTACACGGAAACGTTCGGCGACGCCGCCTATATCGGGCGGGCCCGGGTCGTGCCCTTGCGCAACATGGGCGCGGCGCTTTCGCCCTTCAATGCCTTCCTCATCCTGCAGGGCATCGAGACGCTGGGCCTGCGCATGGACCGCATCAACGACAACACCCTGGCGGTCGCCCGCTATTTGCGCGGCCATGCCGGCAAGGTCAGCTGGGTCAACTATGCCGGGCTCGAAGACCATCCCGACCACGCTCTGGCCCGTAGATACATGAATGGCAAGGCCTCGGGTCTGCTTACCTTCGGCGTGAAAGCCGCCGACGGCGACGGGCGCGCGGCGGGCGCCCGCTTCCTCGACGCGTTGCAGCTTTTCACGCGCCTGGTGAACATCGGGGACGTGCGTTCGCTGGCCACGCATCCGGCCTCTACCACGCACCGGCAGCTTGCGGCGGACGAGCTCGCCAAGGCCGGCGTCGGCCTGGATACCGTGCGGCTGTGCATCGGTATCGAGCACATCGACGACCTGTTGCGCGACCTCGAAGCGGCGCTGCAGGCGGTCTGACGCCATCGGGGCTCCGGCGCTCAGTTCCTGAGCGCGACCACCGCCAGCGCCAGCACGCCTGCCGCCAGGCACAGGCCCAGCCAGGCCCGGCCCGCCGTGCGGACCGAGAACACCCAAAGCACGCAGCCGGCGTAGAGCAGGAAGCCGGACAGCGTGGCGGCCAGCACGGCGTCGGCCCGGCCGAGCGGCGATACGCGGGGCAGCAGCAGGGCCGCCGCCGCGGTGCCCACGGAGGCCAGGACATATCCCCCCAGCGATGCGGCCAGCACTCGTGCGGCGACCGCCAGGCGGTATTGCGCCAGGGGGGAAGGCCGCAGGCGCCGCGCGCGGGCGAGGATCCGGTCGGCGGCGCTTGCCGGGCGGCCTTCGTGCCGCGTACTCGGGAATTGCCGTTCCGGGCGTGGGGCGTTCATGCTCGGGTGCCCGTGCCCGGCAGGCGGCCGGATCCGCGGGCACGCATGCTTCCTGCCCGCCATGCCGCCCAGCCGAATGCCAGCCCTGCCGCCAGCAGGGTCAGGTCCACGCCCGCCAGCGCCCAGTCTCCAGCGGGCAGCGTGATTCCCAGATGGCGCCGGGTGGTGGCGGCATTGAGCGCCGGCAGCAGGGCGTAGGCCGCGGCGTCCAGCCACAGCAGCTCCCGCCAGGCGCGGCGCGCGGGGCGCAGCGCCGGCCAGGCCAGGGCGCAGGCCCAGGCCAGGAACAGGATGTGGACTTCCCAGTTCGCACGCATGGGCCACGCCGCGGGCAGCAGGCGGTTCGCCCAGAAGTACGCGGCGATGGCCAGCGGCAGGCCCGCCAGGGTGCCGATGTTCAGTCCTTCGACGATGCGGAACCCCAGCGGCGCACGGCCCCCGGCGCACACCAGGGCCTGGTGCCGCGCGCGGCGCTTGGCGGTCCAGAGCACCAGGCCCGTCGCGATCATGGCGCAGCCCAGCAGGCTGCTCAGGAAATACAGCCAGCGCAGTCCCGTGCCGGCGAACCGTCCTTCGTGCAGGCCGATGAGCGCGTCGTGCGCGTCGCGGGTCCGGCTCGGATTCGTCGCGGCCAGCGCGGCGCCCGTCGCCCCGTCGAAGTACAGCGACTCGAACGAGAACGACCGGCCGCCCTCGCGCCGTGCGCGGGCCTGGACCTGCGCGCCGGCGCCGTTGGGCCGCTGCACGAGCAGGCTGGCCACCACGCGGCCGTCGCCCCACCGGGCCTGCGCCGCCTGCACCAGCGCGCCCAGCGGTACCAGCGGGGCCGCCGGGCCGGCTTGCGTGGCGGAAGGCCGGTCGGACATGTCGCGGGAGTATTGCTGCCGGGCCTGCGGGCCCGGACCGTATGCCGCCAGCAGCCCCGCCGGCAGGTACTGGTACATGAAGAATGCCAGCCCGCTCACGGTGATCATGAAGAAGAACGGCAGCGCCAGCACGCTGGCGACGTTGTGCGCATCCAGCCAGCTGCGCGCGCCCTTGCGCGGGCGGAAGGTGAAGAAGTCCGCGAAGATCCGCCGGTGCGTGATCACGCCGGAGACCAGGGCGACCAGCATGAACATAGTGCAGGCGCCCACTATCCAGATGCCGATGTCCCGCGGCAGATAGTGCAGCAGGTAATGCATGCGGTAGAGTACCGGCCCGCCGCCGGTCGCGCGCGCCTGCCGGTTTTCCGCGGGCCGGCCGGTGCCCGGGTCGAGCACCGTGCGCAGCACGCGCTGGGAAGCGCCGCTGCCTTCCCGGGCGATGACCAGCAGTTCCGGGATGGTGCGCTCCACCGGCAGGTAGATGCCCCATTGGTTGGCGTGCGGCATCTGCGACTGGAGATAGGCTTGCGCCCGGGCCGCCATCGCCGCCGGGTCACGGGCCTCGCGCCCCGCCAGCGGCAGTTCGGGCCGCATCCACCGGTCGATTTCGAAGTAGAAGTAGCCGGTGGACCCGGTCAGGAAGACGAAGAACAGCAGCCAGCCCGCCAGCAGGCCCGTCCAGGTGTGCAGCCAGGCCATGCACTGGCGGAAGCCGTTTTTCACGGGACTGCGGCCGGGGTCAGAATTTCATGCTCGCCGACAGGCGCACGGTACGCGAGGCGCCCAGGAAGCTGCCGTTCGACCAGTAGCGCTTGTCGGTCAGGTTGTTGACGCTCAGGCGGAAGGTGATCGGGTACGGTCCCCGGTCCAGGACGTAGCGCGCTCCGGCGTTGACCAGGGTATAGGCCGGCAGCTGGTCGGTATTGTTGGCGTCGGCCCAGCGCGCGCCGGTATAGCTGATGCCGCCGGTCAGGGTCAGGGCTTCGAACCCCGGGACGCGGTATTCGCCGGAAAGCTTGAACATCCTGCGGATGGTGCCGGGCGGCTGGTTGCCTTCCAGGGCAGTGTTCTGCTTCTGGTCGGTGACCTTGGGGTCCAGGAACACCATGCCCCCGGTCAGCGTCAGGCGGGGCGTGAGCCGGCCGGCTGCGGTGAGTTCCAGCCCGCGGTGCACCTGGCGGCCGTCCTGCACGTAGACCGGTGCACCAGGGGTGCTGAGGTCATAGTACTGCAGGCCTTTGTCGATCTCGAACAGGGCGGCGGTCAGGCTCATGCCGCCCAGGCGGACCTTGGCGCCGATTTCCACCTGCTTGCTTTTGAGCGGGGACATCACCTCGCGCGCGTTGACCACGGGATTGCCCTGGTAGGTGTCGCCGGCGATGCCGCCTTCTTCCAGCGATTCGATGTAGGTGGCGTAGAGCGTGGCGTTGGGACGGGGCTTGTAGATGAGCGAGAAGGTCGGCGTCCAGGCGCTCTTGCGGTAGGTGGTTTCCCAGGGGGAGTCGATGGAGTCGCGGTCGCGCACTTCTATGGTCGAGCGGTTCACGCCGACCAGCATCGACCAGCGCTCGGTCAGCATGATGTCGTCGCCGATCATGAAGCTGCTGGATTTGCCGATATTGTCGTTCCAGACCGGACCGACGCCGTAGTCCGACCAGGCCGGCTCGGGCAGGTGCGTGGGCTCGTCCATCGGGAGCCCGCGGACGGTGTTGCTGGCCTGGCTGACGGTGTAGTCGTACCGCGTCGAGCTCGACGCCATGTAGCCGGCGGTCACCTTGTGGCGGATCGGCCCGGTGTCGAAGGCCTGGTCGACGAAGGCGTTGTAGGCGTAGCCGCGGATCTTCTGCGGCGCGGTGATGCGGTTGACCTGGGTATAGGTGCCGTCGGCCTGGATGGTGTTGGTCGAGAAGGCGTAGCTGCGCGTGTCCTCGCGGCGCAGGTAGCCGGCGCGGACCGTGGTGCGTTCCCCGGCGTCCCATCTCAGGTTGGCGCCCAGGCGCTTGCTGCGCACGTCGAAGAACGTCCAGGGCTGGGACCACAGCAGAGAGGGGTCGATGTCGTCGGCCGACGGCCGTTCGGCGTTGTTGGCCACGCCCCAGTATGCCTGGCGCTGCGAATGGAAGTCGCGGTACGAGCCGTCGACCTGCAGCAGCAGTTTGTCCGTGATGTGCCAGTCGAAAGCGGCGCTGACGAACTTCTTGCGCCGGTCGAAATCGTCGACGCCCAGCCGCCCGTCCTCGCCCACCAGGTTGATGCGGTAGCCGAAGCGCCCGGCGGCGTCGATGGGGCCGCCGAAATCCCCGCTCAGGCTGAAGTTGCTGTCGTTGGCATAGCCTGCCGTGACCGACCGGTAGGGGGTGGCCGTCGGGCGTTTGCTCACGTAGTTGATGACCCCGCCGACGTTGCCGGGACCGTACAGGAAGCCGGACAGCCCCGTCAGGGTCTCGACCCGTTCCACGTCCTCGGTCGTGGTGCCGTGGCCGTACATGGCGCCGCCCAGCCCGTTGCGCAGGGAGGTGGTGGCCTGGAACCCCCGCAGGAACACGTAGGGCGCGTCGTTCTGCGCCTGCGGCCAGCTCAGCTGGGCGGTCGGAACCACATCGAAGATCTCGTCGGGCGATGAGGCCTGCAGGTTCTCTATCTGCTGGCGCGGGACGATGTTCACCGAATAGGGCGTGTCCAGCAGGCTGCGCCCCTCCCAGGGGCCGACGGCGGACGGCTTGTCGACCAGGTAGCCGCGCTCGGCGCTGCCGTCCTCGGTTTCGCCGGTTACCGTGACCGCTTCCAGCAGGGCGTAGCTGCCGTCCTGCGCGGCCGTCGGTTCGCCGGCCGTCCCGGCGGCGGCATCGGCCCGTAGCACGTAACCCCCGTTCCCGAGCGGGGACGCACGCAGTCCCGTGCCGGCCAGCAGCGCCTGCAGGGCCGCTTCCGGCGTGTACTGTCCCTGCAGCCCGGCGGTGGTCTTGCCGGCCGCCTGGCTTTCCGTGAAGGTCAGCAGCACGTTGGCGGTGCTGGCGAAGCGGCGCAGCGCCGGGGCGAGGGCCCCGGGGGGAATGTCGTAGGCCTGCGCGGCGGCCCTGGCGGGCGGCGTGTCCGGCGACGACGGCGCCTGCGCTCGGGCGCCGGATGGCAGGCCCAGCAGACCCAGGGCCAGGCAAAGCAGCACGGCCGCGGCGGCATCGTCCAGGGGCCGCCCGCCCGGCCCTCGTTCCGGGCGGGCAGGCATGCGCCGCAGCGGCGCGGAGGGGGATGGCAGGGCGGGGCGGGCGGACCGGCGCGGGGCGATCGGCATGGCTTCCTCTCAAGTATCGGATGACGTTCACTTGATAGGTGCCCCGAGCGGGGCGATCGGGCAGGGTCGGGCGAAAAAAAAGCGCGGGCGGCGCGATGCGCTGTCGCGCCCCGGGCGCCGCTGGGTCAGGGCGCCGCTTCCACCGTGATCCAGTAGCGGGTACGGCGTCGCACCCGTACCGGCAGGACCTGCGGCAGGGACGCCAGGATGCGCCCGGTGTCGTCCACGGGGAACACGCCCGACAGCCGCAGGCCGGCCACCGCCGGGTCGCAGCGGACCAGCCCCGGCCGGTAGCGGCCCAGTTCGGCGAGGAAGTCGGCGAGCGGCATGTCCTCGGCCACGATCTGGCCGCGTATCCAGGCGCTGTCGGGTTCGGAGGCCGCCGACGCGGGCCCGGCCGCCGTGCGGTCGAAGGAGGCGCGTTCGCCCGCGCGCAGGATCCGCCGGCCGCCGCCCGCCGC
>Ga0182748_1000126_pt1 | contig 93173 bp, 92 predicted proteins | sample eDN3rd37CKraftOP_FD_128877 | JGI IMG/M metagenome (GOLD analysis project Ga0182748, IMG submission 128877) | Enriched Organic Plus compost microbial communities from Emeryville, California, USA - eDNA 3rd pass 37_C Kraft OP (version 2) (version 2) ... | reverse complement strand
GTCGGGGTCATCGAGCTGAGCGGGCGCTTGCCCGGCTCCGGCGCGTTGGCCTCGTAGCCCATCACGCCGAAGGCGTTGGGCTGGCCCGGCAGCAGGGCGAAGTCGTCCATCTCGTTGTTCAGCAGCACGCCGGTGCCCGGCGGCACCAGGCCCGAGCCGAACAGCAGGTTCACCGTCTGCGTGACCGCGGCGCGGTTGCCCTCGGCGTCGATGATCGAGAAGTGGGTGGTCTCCTCGTCCTCCAGCGGCGTGGGCAGGCCGGAGAACACGTCGCTGGGGGTGGCCTTCTGCGGATTGATGGTGGAGCGCAGGCCGGCGGCGTAGTCGCGGCTGGCCAGCACTTCCACCGGCACGTGCACGAAGCCAGGATCGCCCAGGTAGAAGGTGCGGTCGCGGAAGGCGCGGCGCATCGACTCGATGGTCAGGTGGGCGCGCTGCGCCGGGTCCAGGCTGGACAGGTTCCAGCCGGCCAGCACCTGCAGCATCTGCGCCAGGGCCACGCCGCCGGAGGACGGCGGCGGCGCGGTCACGATCTCCCAGCCGCGGTACCAGAAGCGCAGCGGCTCGCGCTCGTGCACCTGGTAGCTGGCCAGCTCCTCGGCGGTCCACTGCCCGCCCTCGGCGCGCACGCCGGCCAGCAGCTTCTTCGCCACCGGGCCGCGGTAGAAACCGTCGAAGCCGCGCTCGGCCAGCGCCTCCAGGGTGCGCGCCAGGTCGGGCTGGCGCAGCAGCTGGCCCTCCACCGGCGGCTTGCCGCCGGCCAGGAACACGGCGCGGGTGCCAGGATAGCGCTCCATCACCTGGCGCCGCGCGGCGTATCCACGCTCCAGCCGCGCGTACACCGGGAAGCCCTCGCGCGCCAGGCGGATCGCCGGCGCCAGGCTGGTCTTCAGCGGCAGCCGGCCGTACTTCTCCGCCACGTGCACCAGGCCCGCCGGCAGGCCGGGGATGGCGGCCGACCACGGACCGTTCTGGGAACGGTCGCGGTCGAGCTTGCCGTTGGCGTCGCGGTAGCGCTCGGGGGTGGCCGCCGCCGGCGCGGTCTCGCGCGCGTCGACGAACACATCGCGGCCGCTGGCCGCGTCGTGCAGCAGGAAGAAGCCGCCGCCGCCGAGGCCGGAACTGATCGGCTCGACCACCGACAGCGCGGCCGAGACCGCGACCGCCGCGTCGAACGCGTTGCCACCCTGCTCCAGCACCTCGAAGCCGGCGGCGGTGGCCAGCTCGTGCGCGCTGGCGATGGCCGCGCCCGGCGGGCGCGCCGCCTGCGGCGCGTCGCCGCCATCGGCGGCCAGGAGCGCGGCCGGGGCCGCGGACAGGAACAGGAACGCCAGTGCCAGCAGGCGCGCGCTCAGCCTCATGGTGCAGCCTCCGGGACATACAGTTCCGGATGCTCGCGCTGCAGGCGCCGCAGCTTCTCCAGCAGCGCCTCCTGGCTTTCCGGATGGTCGGGGTCTGGGTCGATGCACTCGACCGGGCATACCGCCACGCACTGCGGCTCGTCGAAATGGCCGACGCACTCGGTGCAGCGCGCCGGGTCGATCACGTAGATCGTCTCGCCCATCGAGATGGCCTGGTTGGGGCAGGCCGGCTCGCAGACATCGCAGTTGACGCAGAATTCGTTGATCTTCAGTGACATCGCACAGCGGTCCGGGTCATGGCCGGGGTACCTGGCGGCACCGGCCCCGCGTGGGCGGGGAGACCTTCCCGCCGGCGCCCGGCCGCGTGGCCGCGGCCGGGCTCGGGGAACTTACTTGGCCTCGACGAAGACGTAATCGGCACCGGTCGGCGCGACCACGGCATGCACGCGCGGGTTGTCCGAGGCGTCGCCGATGAACACGATGCGCACGCCCTTCAGCGAGTCCGGCTGCACGTCGGCGAACGCGGTCTCGATCAGGCCGGCCATGCGCGAGGACGCCGGCGAGCCGAAGGCCAGCAGGTTGCCCTTCTGCACGCCGCGCTTCATCGCGGTGGTGGCGGCCTCGACCTGGCGCTCGTACTTGGCCTCGAACTCCGGATCCGACTCCGGCGGCAGGTAGTACAGGAACGGGTTGTTGGTGATGGTGCCCATGTTCTCCTGCACCACCTGCGGCAGGTAGGCCTTCCAGCCGGCGTCGTCGTCGCGGGCCGGGGCGGCCAGCTTCTTCGCCTCGGTGGCCTCGTTGGCCACCGCCTCTTCCTTGTTGCCGCAGCCGGCCAGCAGCAGCGGGGACGCCACCAGGCTGGCGAGCAGGAGCGCGCGCATCGTCTTGTTCATCAGGAAATCCTCCCTTGGGTTCGTAAAGTCACTGGGAACCATCGCCCCGCCGTGCCGCCTTCAGCGCCGCGGCCACAGCCGGGGTCACGAAGCCCGAGACGTCTCCGTCCAGGCGGGCGATCTCGCGCACCAGCGACGAGGAAATGAAGCTGTATTGCTCGGCCGGGGTCAGGAACAGGGTCTCGACCTCCGGGATCAGGTGGCGGTTCATGCTCGCCATCTGGAATTCGTACTCGAAGTCCGACACCGCGCGCAGGCCGCGCAGGAGCACGCCGGCGCCGACCTCGCGCACGAAGTGCGCCAGCAGGGTGTCGAAGCCGCGCACCTCCACGTTGGGGTGCCGCGCCAGCGCCTCGCGCGCCAGCCCCACACGCAGCTCCAGCGGCAGGGTCGGGCCCTTGGCCTGGCTTTCGGCCACGCCGACGATGACTTTCTCGAACAGCGGCGCGGCGCGGTCGACCAGGTCGATGTGGCCGTTGGTGATCGGATCGAAGGTGCCGGGATAGACGGCAATGCGGCGATGGGCCACGGTTCGGGTCGTCTTCAGAGGGCCGGATTGGCGCCGCCGAGTGTATCAGCGCCCCCGGTGCCACGGCCACGATACAGGGCCGCGCGGGCCTGCGAGGTGCGCAGCTCGCGGTGCAGGTGCCAGCCCGGCGGTGGCGCCGGTTCGCTGCCCGCGGGGCTTTCCACGTAGAGCCATGCATCCGGCGCCATCAGCGGGGGCAGCGCGCGCAACACGGCGTCCCACAGGCCGGCCGAAAACGGGGGGTCGACGAACACGATGTCCACCGGGCCGGCGCCGGCCGCATCGGTGGACCCCAGCCACTGCAGGGCATCGGCCTCGACCACCCGTGCCTGCGCCCCAAGCCGCGCGACGTTCGCGCGCAGCGCGGCCGCGGCGCCGCGGTCGCGCTCCACCAGCACCGCGCTGGAGGCGCCACGCGAGAGCGCCTCCAGTCCCAGTGCGCCGCTGCCGGCGAACAGGTCCAGCACCCGCGCACCGGGCAGCGCCGGCATCAGCCAGTTGAACAGGGTCTCGCGGACGCGATCGGAGGTCGGACGCAGGCCGGCGACGTCGGCCACCGGCAGGCGCGTGCCGCGCCAGCGGCCGCCGATGATCCGCACCACCCCGGGAGCGGCGGCGGCACGGGTACCCGGACGCGGCGGCATGCGGCGGCTCATGGACGGGGCCGGCGGCGGCCGGTTTCAGAAGCTGTGACGGGGTGCGGTGCTAGCATGTGCACATTCTCCGACATCCCTGCGAAATGGTCAGTTTCTTCCGCCGAAAGAAGCCCGAAAGCGCCCCTGCCACGCCATCCGGAAGCCGCTTCAGCGCCGAAGAGCTCGCCGCCGCGTTCCCCCAGGCCCCGAACGCCGCCACTCCGGCAGCCCCCGCCGAGGTCCCGGCACCCGTGCCCGCCGCGCCGGAGGCGACCGGCGGCGATGCCGTCGACCCGGCGGCTGGCGCCACCCCGGTGGCCCCTGCAGTGGTGGAACAGGCGCCGGCCGGCGAGGCCGTCGTGGTGCCCGCCGAAGCCGGCACGCCGGTGGACGGCGGCGCCGCCGTGCAGCCGGCGGCCGCGCCCGGGCGCATGGGTTGGCGCGAGCGCCTGCGCAACAGCGCCTTTGCGCGCAGCATCGGCGGCCTGTTCTCGCGCAACCCGAAGCTCGACGACGACCTGCTGGACGAGATCGAGACCGCCCTGCTCACCGCCGACGTCGGCGTCACCGCCACCACCGCACTGGTGGAGGGGCTGCGCAAGCGCATGAAGGCGCGTGAGTTCGCCGACTCGGCCGCGCTGCTGGCGGCGCTGCGCGCCGAGCTGGTGGCGATGCTGAAGCCGGTGTCGGTGCCGCTGCAGATCGACCCGGCCACCCGCCCGTTCGTGCTGCTGACCGTGGGCGTCAATGGCGTGGGCAAGACCACCACCATCGGCAAGCTCGCCCGCCGCTTCAAGGACGAAGGCCGCAGCCTGATGCTGGCTGCCGGCGACACCTTCCGCGCCGCGGCCGTGGCCCAGCTGCAGGCCTGGGGCGAGCGCAACGGCGTGACCGTGATCGCGCAAGGCCAGAACGCCGATGCCGCCTCGGTGGCCTACGACGCACTGCAGGCGGCGAAGGCGCGCGGCACCCAGGTGCTGATCGCCGATACCGCCGGCCGCCTGCACACCCAGGTCGGACTGATGAACGAGCTGGGCAAGATCAAGCGCGTGCTGCAGAAGCTGGACCCGGCCGCGCCGCACGAGGTGCTGATGGTGATCGACGGCACCACCGGCCAGAACGCGCTCAACCAGCTGCGCCAGTTCAATGCCGCCGTCGGCGTGACCGGCCTGGTGGTGACCAAGCTCGACGGCACCGCCAAGGGCGGCGTGGTGTTCGCCCTGGCGCGCGAGTTCGGCATCCCGATCCGCTTCGCCGGCATCGGCGAGCGCCCGGAGGACCTGCGCGTGTTCGATCCGGACGCCTTCGTCGACGCGCTGCTGCCCGAGGCGCTGGGCGCCTGAGCCCGCGCATGCACGCTGCGACCGCGAGCGCGGGACGGGCGCCTGCCTGCCCCGCCGTGCGCGCCATCGCGCAGGAGCCGCGCCGTGGCCGCTGAGACGCCCGACCGCTTCGTCGCACCGCTGCTGGCCTGGTTCGACCGCCACGGCCGCCACGACCTGCCCTGGCAGCACCCGCGCACGCCCTACCGGGTGTGGCTGTCGGAAATCATGCTGCAGCAGACCCAGGTGGCCACGGTCATCCCGTACTTCCTGCGCTTCGTCGACAGCTTCCCCACCCTGCCCGACCTGGCCACCGCCTCCACCGACCAGGTGATGGCGCACTGGGCCGGCCTGGGCTACTACGCCCGCGCCCGCAACCTGCACGCAGCCGCGCAGCGTTGCGTCGAACTGCATGGCGGCGACCTGCCGCGCGACTTCGAGGCCCTGCTGGCCCTGCCCGGGATCGGCCGCAGCACCGCCGGCGCGATCCTGGCCCAGGCCTGGGGCGATCCGTTCCCGATCCTGGACGGCAACGTCAAGCGCGTGCTGGCGCGCTGGCACGGCATCCACGGCTGGCCCGGCACGCCGGCGGTGGAGAAACGGATGTGGGCGCTGGCCGCCGACCACGTGCGCCACGTCCCGGCCGGACGCATGGCCGACTACACCCAGGCGCAGATGGATTTCGGCGCCACCCAGTGCACCCGCGCCGCGCCGGCCTGCCTGGCCTGTCCGCTGGCCGGCGGCTGCACCGCCCTGCGCGAAGACCTGGTCGACGCCCTGCCCACCCCGCGCCCGGGCAAGACCCTGCCCGAACGCGAGGCAATCGCCCTGCTGCTGGAGGATGCCGAGGGCCGCCTGCTGCTGCAGCGGCGCCCGTCCACCGGGATCTGGGCCTCGCTGTGGACCCTGCCGCAGGCGGAAACCGAGGCCGAGCTGCGCGAATGGTTCGGGCGCGAGCTGGACGGCGACTTTGACGCCGCCGAAGCCCTGCCGGCCATCGTCCACACCTTCAGCCACTACCGCCTGCACCTGCAGCCGATGCGCCTGCGCAAGGTCGCCCCGCGCGCCCGCGTGGGCGACAATGAGGCCCAGCGCTGGGTGGCGCGGGCGGAACTGGCCGGACTCGGCCTGCCCGCGCCCATCCGCAAGCTGCTCGACTCACTCTGAAGCGACCAACGCCCATGTCCCGCACGATCTTCTGCCAGTACGAACAACGCGAGGCCGAGGGCCTGGATTTCATCCCCTGGCCTGGCGAGCTGGGCAAGCGCATCCACGCCCACATCGGCAAGAACGCCTGGAACGCCTGGCTGGCGCACCAGACCATGCTGATCAACGAGAACCGGCTGTCGCCGCGCGACCCGCAGCACCGCGCCTTCCTCGAGCAGCAGATGGAGAAGTTCCTGTTCGGTGGCGATGCCGAGAAGCCGGCCGGCTACGTGCCGCCTTCGGCAGGCTGAGCGCCCGCTCCGCGTCGCGCGGGGCCATGCGGCGACACAAACAAAAACCGCGCCCTGGCGGCGCGGATCCTGTTAATGCCCCGGCCCGGCGTCCTGCCGGTGGCCTGGTCCTTGCAGAGCGGTCATCCTGTCCTTCGCATGCCGTAACTGCCGGGGCACGCGCAGGATGCCAAATCCGGCAAAGCCTGTAAGTCGGGAAACCTTGCGTCGCGGGGTAGGAAAAAACCTACACGCGCGGCAACGCGCTCGGCATTCCAGGGTACCGGGCGGTACGGACGGGCGCCATCTGCAGCCCGCGGACCCGATGCTCGCGCGCAGCCCATGAAGAATGCGTCGGCAGCCGCGGGCACATGCGTGGCCGTCGGTGGGACAGTCCGCTTACCGGGATAGCGACGCGCGGAGCGATTCCTTTAACCGCGGCGCGAGGCGTGCGTGGCGGCCGGGCCATCGGCGCGGCCTGGCGGAAGCCGGAAACAGAAAACGGACCCGAAGGTCCGTTTGCGGCGAAGCCCATGCAATGCAGGCTTCCGAAGGATGGTGGCCGGGGAGGGAATCGAACCCCCGACACGGGGATTTTCAATCCCCTGCTCTACCAACTGAGCTACCCGGCCATCTGCGCTGCGGCTTGGCCGCTGCGAGGGGCGGCATCATAACGGGCCTTTCGCGATCCGACAAGCATCCCGTTCGATGAACGTGCATCGGCCCCGCCCTTGCCGCATCCGCGGCCTGCGCCATGATGGGGTTGCGTCCACTTGCGGAGCTTGCAATGAAACGGAAACGGACATGCCTTGCGGCCCTGCTGGCCACGGCCCTGCTTTCCGCCTGCGCCGGCACCCCGCGCATGAGCGACGCCGAACGCCTGCAACTGCACCGTTCGCACGCGGGCGAGCCGGTGCCCGGCTTCCACCTGCCCGGCCAGCTCAACGGCTGGACCGCGCTGGGCGACGAGGCGCTGGTGGTCTGGACCCGGCCGCGCGAGGCCTGGCTGCTGGAGCTGACCGGCCCGTGCAACGACCTGCGCCATGCCACCGCCTTGTCCCTCACCAGCACCGGCTCGCGCGTGCAGGCGCGCTTCGACAGCGTCCTGCCGCTGGGCCCGATGGTCGGCCAGGTGGGCCGGGTCCCGTGCCGGATCGAAACCATCCGCCCACTGGACACCGCCGCGCTCCGGCAGGCCGGGGACGCCCTGCGCGAAGCCCGGATCGAGGCGCGGGACTAGCGCCACCAGGATGGCGGCGCGTGGCCGCTTTTCCTATACGCCGCCTCGCCGATCCCTGATTGCCAGGCCCACGGCGAGGCGGCAAAGTGCGCCGGTGCAGGGGACGGCAAGACCGCGGGGAGCGGAGGGGGCCCTGTCGCATGGACTGCAGACGACTGACCGTTCAGAAGGACCATAGGGGGTGCGTCCTGTTCGACGGCGACCACCCCATTACTTCCTTTCCATCCATCGGCAAGGCGCTGGAACTGGCGCGCACCCTCGCCGTGGCCCACCACCTGCGCGCCGGGCCTCCGCTGGTAGTGGAGGTCCGCCACTACGGCCGGCACCCGCGGCGGGTCCGCCTCGACTGAGGCCAGCGCATCCGCCCGGGAGGGCAGCGCGGCGCACTGCGCCACGGCCTGCGCGCACCTGCCCGCGCAGGGCTTCGCCGACGCCGGCCCGGGCCGGCGTGCCCCCGGCAACCATCACGGCATGGGGACGTGCGCCCACGCGCCCGGCAGCGGCGCCGAATGCGCCGCGCGAGGCACCTCCGCGCGCGGCAGCGCAACAACGGCCTCTTGCGGCGTCGGTGCTAGCATCCGGCCCAGCCGCGCCCCAGGAGACCGCATGCGCTTCCTCGTCCTGACCACGCTGCTGCTGTGCGCCGGCCTGGTGCCCGCCCTGGCCCAGGAACGTCCACGGGTGGTGCCGGTCGAGACCCTGGACCTGACCCGCTACGCCGGCCACTGGCACGAGATCGCGCGCTTGCCGGTCTCGCACCAGCGCCGCTGTGCCAGCGACGCCACCGCGCACTACACCCTGCGCAGCGATGGCCGCATCGGCGTGCGCAACGCCTGCCGCACCCGGGAAGGCGAATACCTGGCGGCCGATGGCGTGGCGCGCCAGGTCGAGGGCCACCCGGCACGGCTGCAGGTGCGCTTCGCCCCGGACTGGCTGGGCTGGCTGCCGCTGGTCTGGGCCGACTACTGGGTGCTGGCGCTGGATCCGGACTACCAGTGGGCGATGGTCGGTGAGCCCGGGCGCAGGTACCTGTGGATCCTGGCGCGGGAGCCGTCGATGGACGCGATGCTGTTCGCGCGGCTGAAGGCGGCGGCCGAACGGATGGGCTACGACCTCTCCGAGCTGCTGGTGGCCGCGCCGCTGCATGGCGGCCAGGCCCCGGGGGACAGCGAAGACGATGCGCAAACCCCGTAATATCAGCCGCCCACACGATGGAGGCGGCATGAATTTCCCGCGACGGTTCCTTCCGGTCCTTGCCCTGGCCTTGGCCATGGCCCTGCTCGCCGGCTGCGGCGGCAAGGTCAAGCGCGTGTCCGCGCCGGCCGCCTCGATCCAGCAGCTGACGGTGGAGAGCGACGGCAGCTGGACCGTGGACCTGCGCCTGCACAACTACAGCAGCATGTCCATGCGCTTCGAGCGGGTTTCGCTGGCGGTCAGCGTGGACGAGCACGAGGCCGGCACCCTCGAGGCCACGCCCGCCATCTCCATCGGCCCCTCCGCCGCGGACACGGTGCGCGCCACCCTGCGCCCGCAACCGATGGCGCGCCTGGCGGTGGCCGATGCGCTGGCCGGGCGCCGCGCCCTGTCCTACCGCCTGCGGGGCAATGTCAGCGCCACGCCCGAGGAGGCCAGCAAGCCGCGCAGCTTCGAGCTGGATGCGCGCAGTTCGCTCAATCCCGCGCCCGGCCTGCAGGGCGTGCTGCGCTGAGGGCTTGACCCCGACCGTCATCTTTCGGGTATAAGCTGGAACCCGATGGAGACGGATACGGCGATGCTTGATCCGATCTTCGCCGGGACCCCGGTACCGGCGGACGCGTCCCCTTCGCTCCGCGGCCTGGCCAACGCGCCGCGCGTGCTCTCGCTGGACGCCCACGGCCGGGCCATGGACTGGATCCACTGGCAGGACGCGACCTGCCTCTACGCACGCGGCGCGGTCGCCTGGACCCTGGGCCAGCCGTGCATGCGCGTGCACGGCGGCGTCAACCGCGACACCGGCAGCCGCAGCGTGATCGAGCTGCACCCGATCATCGCCACCCGCGGCCATGCCCGGGCGCGGGCGCTGGATCCCACCCCGGCGCTGTCCAACGCCGCCCTGTTCGCGCGCGATTCCTACCTGTGCCTGTACTGCGGCCAGCAGTTCCCGCGGCCGCAGCTGACCCGCGACCACGTCATCCCCCTTTCGCGCGGCGGGCTGGACATCTGGGAGAACGTGGTCAGCGCCTGCTTCCAGTGCAACTCGCGCAAGGGCAACCGCACTCCGCACCAGGCCAACATGCCGCTGCTGGCCGTGCCCTACCGCCCGAGCTGGATCGAGCACCTGATCCTGTCCAACCGCAACATCCTGGCCGACCAGATGGCCTTCCTGCGCGCGCAGCTGCCGCGCCGTTCGCGGCGTCCGGTCTAGTCCCGCCCGGCCCACCACCGGGGGCCGCGGCGCAAGCCTTGCTTGCCCCGTCACGTCCCCGGGGAGGAAAATGGGCCACCGTACGGTTTTCCGGCCCCGATGATCGACTCCCAACGCTACCCGCGCCTCGCGCGCATCGACTCGCCCGCGGACCTGCGCCGCTTCGACGAGGCCGAGCTGCCGGCAGTCGCCCAGGAACTGCGCGCCTACCTGATCGAGTCGGTCGGCCGCAGCGGCGGCCACTTCGGCGCCGGCCTGGGCGTGGTCGAGCTGACCGTGGCCCTGCACTACCTGTACCAGACGCCGGTGGACCAGCTGGTGTGGGACGTGGGCCACCAGACCTACCCGCACAAGATCCTCACCGGCCGCCGCGACCGCATCCACACGGTCAAGCAGAAGGACGGCATCGCGCCGTTCCCCAAGCGCGAGGAAAGCGAGTACGACACCTTCGGCGTCGGCCATTCCTCCACCTCGATCTCCGCCGCCCTGGGCATGGCCATCGCCCTGCAGCAGGCCGGCGACGACCGCAAGGTGGTGGCGGTGATCGGCGACGGCGCGATGACTGCCGGCATGGCCTACGAGGCCCTCAACCACGCCGGCGGCATGGACGAGGAGCCGAACCTGCTGGTGATCCTCAACGACAACCGCATGTCGATCTCCGAGGCGGTGGGCGGCCTGACCAAGATGCTGGGCCGGATGACCGGCAGCGCCACCTTCAACCGGATCCGCGAGGGCGGCAAGAAGCTGCTGGGCGACAAGAACAAGCCGCCGGCGCGCTTCGTCAAGCGCTGGGAAGAGCACTGGAAGGGCATGTTCGTGCCCTCCACCCTGTTCGAGGAAATGGGCTTCCACTACACCGGCCCGATCGACGGCCACGACCTGCCCACCCTGCTCGGCGCGCTGCGCACGCTCAAGACCCTCAAGGGCCCGCAGCTGCTGCACGTGATCACCACCAAGGGCAAGGGCTACGAGCTGGCCGAGGGCGACCAGATCGGCTACCACGCGGTCGGCCCGTTCGACCCGGCCAAGGGCCTGGTCGCCAAGCCCGGCGCGAAGAAGCCCACCTACACCGACGTCTTCAGCGACTGGCTGTGCGACATGGCCGCCGCCGAGCCGCGGCTGATGGGCATCACCCCGGCCATGCGCGAGGGCTCGGGCCTGGTGCGCTTCTCGAAGGAATACCCGCAGCGCTACTTCGACGTGGCCATCGCCGAGCAGCACGCGGTGACCCTGGCCGCCGGCATGGCCACCCAGGGCGCCAAGCCGGTGGTGGCGATCTACTCCACCTTCCTGCAGCGCGCCTACGACCAGTTGGTGCACGACGTGGCCACCCAGAACCTGGACGTGCTGTTCGCGATCGACCGGGGCGGCGTGGTCGGGCCCGACGGCGCCACCCACGCCGGCAACCTGGACCTCAGCTACCTGCGCTGCGTGCCGAACATGGTGGTCATGGCCCCGGCCGACGAGAACGAGTGCCGGCAGATGCTCACCACCGGCCTGCGCCACCCCGGCCCGGCCGCGGTGCGCTACCCGCGCGGCACCGGCCCCGGGGTGGCGGTGGAGCCGGCCCTGGAGACCCTGCCGATCGGCCGCGGCCAGCTGCGCCGCAAGGGCAAGAAGGTGGCCTTGCTGGCGTTCGGCGCCACCGTGCCGGCCGCCGAGGAGGTGGCCGCGGAGCTGGACCTGACCGTGGCCAACATGCGCTTCATCAAGCCGCTGGACCGCGACCTGGTGCTGGAACTGGCGCGCAGTCACGACGGCCTGGTGACGATCGAGGACAACGTGGTCGCCGGCGGCGCCGGCTCGGCCGTGGCCGAGCTGCTCAACGCCGAAGGCATCGCCATGGCGGTGCTGCAGCTGGGCCTGCCGGACGCGTTCCAGCACCACGCCAGCCGCGAGGACCTGCTGGCCGAGGCCGGCATCGACGCCGCCGGCATCCGCGCCTCGGTGCTGCGCCGTTGGCCGCAGCTGGCCGCGGGCGCGGGCATCCTGCCGCTGGCAGCGGGCGGCTGATCCCGGAAGGGGCCCCGCCCCCCTGGCCTTCCCGATGCCGGTCGGGTGCCGACGACGGCCGCGAAAGCGGCCGTTGCCGTATCAGCGGGTGGCCGCAGCCTCCGGCGCCTCTTCCGACGGCGATTCCCCGTCACCCTCCACCAGCTCGTCCGGCGCCTGGATGCGGTAGCCCTTCGCGGCAAGCGCTGCCAGATAGCCCTCGCGGTCGTACAGCAGGGTGTCGATGCTCATCGTGGCGAACGAGACCCTGTGCCCGGCCAGCGCCTTCTCCACCGCGGCCAGCCAGCGCTCGCGGATCCGGGCCTCGATGTCGGTGAAACCACGCTTGCGCGCGGCCTCGGCCTGCACCCAGGCATCCATGCAGTCGGCCAGCTGCCGGCGGTTGCGCGGCATCGCCCGCAGCGCGGCCACGTCACCCACCGCCCAGGCGTTGGCACGCGCCGCGATCCGCGGCAGGTCCTGCTCGATCACGTCGAGCGTGGCGGCAAAGCACTGCAGGTCCTGCGGCTTGAGCGCCTCGCCGCGGAAGTCGGCCAGGGCCTGGCGCGGGTCCTCGATCTTCAGCTCGAGCACGGTCGAGGTGGACTCCAGGCCGCGCGCCTTCAACTCCTTGGCCAGCACCGGGCCCACCACACCACCCTGGCGCAGCCGGCTGTGGTCCAGCGCGGCCTTGTAGAGCTCATATACGGCAATCAGCGGGCGCTTCTTCTCCACCCCGCGGTCGCGCCCCATGTACTGCTGCTTCAATGGCAACCAGCGCGCGTACAGCTCCGGCGGCAGCACCTTGTCGAGCGTGGCGCCGCCGGGATTGCGCATCGCCTTCATCGCCGATGGCACCAGGGTGAGGCCGCGGAAGAAACCGACATCGGCGTCGACCGACAGGCCCGGCGAGCCCAGCACCGCGCCGGCTTCGTCCAGTACCTCGCGCACCTCGCGCGCGTCCCAGTCGATGTCGCGCGGCAGCGGCGACTGCGTACCGAGGATGTAGAGCACATGGTCGTCCTTGCTGACCCGCCACAGCCCCGGACCGGGCTGGACACCGGCGACCAGCACCGGGGCCATGTCCACCACCTCCCCGTCGCCATCCAGCGGCACGGGTGGTTCGGCCTGCGCCATCGCCGCGCCGGGCACCGCCCCCAGCAGGAATGACATCCACCAGCCCAGCATGCGTCGCATCCGAATCCCTCCATGGTTGAACTTCGAAAACCCGCCCGGCCGCGGCCATGCGCCATGCCGGGATACCGTCCACGCCGCCCAGCAGCACTTGAGTCACGCACCGGCACCCACGCTCATGCGCGGTCGGCCCTCGCGGCGGCCGCCGCGGTCGGCGCCCAACCACCGACATGGAGGATCGATGCAGCAGTCCGTCGCGCAGCTGCCCGCACAGAACCGCCTGCCCAGGCGCTGCCTGGCCGCCACGACCGTGGTCGCCGTCGCCGTGGCGCTCACTGGCGCATCAGACCGCAAGGGCAAGGCCGGGTTCACCGGGATCACCGTGGAACGGATCAACATGGTCAACGCCGATGGGTCGCGTACCCTGGTGCCGGCCAACGGCGAGTGCCTGCCGGCCCCGGTAGCCACCGGAGGAAGCCTCCAGCAGGCTGCCACCCGGGCCGGAGCGCGACGCGCTGGCTGCAAAGTGGCGCCAGGCCGGCGGCCACCAGAGCCGACGGCTGTTCGTCGGCCGCACCCCGGGTGACTCTTCCCCGGTGGTCCTTGCCGACAAGCAGGGCCGCCCGCGGATCAGGATGCAACCCGGTCCCGACGCAGCGCCCTCGCTCGAGTTCCTGGACGAGGACGGCAAGGTGCCGCAGGGCTTCCCTGCCACCACAGGGACCGCCCGCGCTCCTGATCGCGCCTGGCCCCCGGCGCCTGCCGTGGCGCGGCGGGGGCCACGACGAAAAGCGGCTGCCGTTACCGGCAGCCGCTTTTCGGGTACCTGAATTTGGTCGGGGTAGCCGGATTCGAACCGACGACCACTTGTCCCCCAGACAAGTGCGCTACCAGGCTGCGCTATACCCCGGGAAAGCTTCCCGCCATGGCGGGCTGGCGATTATACCGGTTGCCCGGCGCAACCGCGAGTCCGCGTTCAGCGGCGCAGCAGCTGCAGCACTTCCTCCAGCTCCATGCGCACCTGGCGCACGATCTGGCTGCTCAGCGCCGACTCCTGCTTGGCGCCCTCGCCTTCCAGGCGCAGGCGCGCGCCGCCGATGGTGTAGCCGTGTTCGTACAGCAGGCTGCGGATCTGGCGGACCATCAGCACGTCGTGGCGCTGGTAGTAGCGGCGGTTGCCGCGGCGCTTGACCGGGCTGAGGCTGGGGAACTCGGTCTCCCAGTAGCGCAGCACGTGCGGCTTGACGTCGCACAGCTCGCTGACCTCGCCGATGGTGAAGTAACGCTTGGCGGGGATCGGCGGAAGCTCGCGGTTGCTGCCCGGATCAAGCATTCGGCGCCACTCCCGCGAAGGCTTCCACGCGCTCCTTGAGCTTCTGGCCGGGGCGGAAGGTGACCACGGTGCGCGCGGAGATCGGGATCTCCTCGCCGGTCTTGGGGTTGCGGCCCGGGCGCTGGTTCTTGCGGCGCAGGTCGAAGTTGCCGAAGCCGGACAGCTTCACCTGCCGCCCGCCCTGCAGCGCCTCGCGCAGCACGTCGAAGAACGCGTCGACGAATTCCTTCGCCTCGCGCTTGTTCAGGCCGACTTCGTCGAACAGACGCTCGGCCATCTCCGCCTTGGTCAGTGCCATGTCCCTTGTTCCCGTATCAGCCGCGGATCCTCGCACCGTGGTTGTTGCCCAGTGCGGCGACCACGCGCGCGACCACGGCATCGGCGTCCTGGTCCGTGAGAGTGCGCGTGTTGTCCTGCAAAATCAAGCCCATAGCCAGACTCTTGAAGCCGGATTCCACGCCCGGGCCCTGGTAGCGGTCGAACAGCTGCAGGTCGCGCAGGACCTCGCCGGCGGCCTCGCGGACGCTGGCGGCCAGCTCCGCCCAGGCCACCTGTTCGGCGACCACGAAGGCCAGGTCGCGGCGCACGGCCGGATAGCGGGACAGGGCCTGGGCGCGCGGCAGCGGGCGCTGCTGCAGGGGCTCCAGGTCCAGCTCGAAGCCGTAGGCGTCCACGTCCAGCTCCAGCGCCTTCGCCAGGCGCGGATGCAGCTGGCCGATCCAGCCCAGCAGGACCTCGCCGCCCTCCAGGTCGGTGCGGTACACATCGGCGCTGCGGCCCGGGTGGCCGAACGGCGCGCCCGAGGGCCGGAACGCCAGCTTCGCGCCGGCCAGGGCGGCCAGCGATTCCAGGTCGCCCTTCAGGTCGTGGAAATCGACCGGGCGCGCCTGCAGGCCCCACTGTTCGGCCACCGCTTCGCCGCAGGCCACGGCGGCGATGCGCCGCGTCTCGCGCGGCGCCGGCAGGGGCGCGCCGGGCTGGCGGTCGCCCGGATCGGCCTCGGCGAACACGCGGCCCAGCTCGAACAGGCGCACGCGGCCGGCCTGGCGCGCGGCGTTGCGCGCCAGCGCGTCGACCAGGCCCGGCAGCAGGCGCGGGCGCATCACCGCCAGCTCCGCGCTGAGCGGATTGGCCAGCGGCACGGTGCCGGACTCGCAGCCCCAGGCCTGCAGCAGTTTCTGGTCGACGAAGGCGAAGCACACCGCCTCCAGGTAGTCGCGCGCGACCAGGTGGCGGCGCAGGTCACCTTCCGGCAGCACGCCCTCGCTGGGCGCGGCCACCCGCGCCGGGCCGGCGGGAATGGTCGCCGGGATGCGGTCGTAGCCGTGGATGCGCGCCAGCTCCTCGACCAGGTCTTCCTCGATCGCGATGTCGAAGCGGCGGCTGGGCGCGGTGACCTGCCAGCCCTCACCGGTGGCGACCACCTGCATGCCCAGCGCGCGCAGGATGCGCTCGACCTCGGCGTCGGCGATGGTGGTGCCCAGCACCCGGGCGATGCGCGCGCGGCGCAGGGCGATCGGCTGCGGCGCGGCCAGCGCGCCGGGCACGGTGGCTTCGGTGACCGGACCGGGACGGCCGCCGGCGATATCCAGGATCAGGCGCGTGGCGTACTCGATCGCCGTGCGCGGCAGTTCCGGGTCCACGCCGCGCTCGAAGCGATGGCCGGCGTCGGTGTGCAGGCCCAGGCGGCGGCTGCGGCCGATGATGGCCGAAGGCACCCAGTGCGCGGCCTCGAGGAACACACGCGTGGTGCTGGCGCCGACCTTGGTGGCCTCGCCGCCCATGATGCCGCCCACCGCCACGGCGCGCGCGCCGCGGCCGCCGCGGCTGTCGGACACGACCAGGAACTCCCCGTCCAGGGTGGCCTCACGGCCGTCCAGCAGCTGCAGGGTCTCGCCCTGGCGCGCCGGGCGCACGACCACCGGCGCCTCCAGCTTGTCCAGGTCGAAGGCGTGCATCGGCTGGCCCAGCTCCAGCATCACGTACTGGGTGACGTCGACCAGCAGGCTGATCGGGCGCACGCCGGAACGGCGCAGGCGCTCGGCCATCCACACCGGGGTCGGCGCCGCCGGGTCCACGCCCTCGATCACGCGGCCGACGAAGCGCGGCACGCGCTCGCCGGCCTCCAGCGCGACCTCGACGGTGGCGTCGGTCGCGGCCGGCACCGGCGCGTTGTCCATCGGCGCCACCTCGCTGCCCAGCGCGGCGGCCACGTCGTAGGCAATGCCGCGCACGCTGAAGCAGTCGGCGCGGTTGGGGGTCAGCTTGATCTCGATGCTGGCGTCCGGCAGGCCCAGGTACCCGGCCAGCGGCACGCCCACCGGCGCGTCGGCCGGCAGTTCCAGCAGGCCGGAAGCGTCGGCGTCCAGGCCCAGCTCCTTCGCCGAGCAGAGCATGCCGAACGACTCCACCCCGCGCAGCTTCGCCGGCTTGATCGACATGCCGCCGACGTTGGAACCGACCGTCGCCAGCGGCGCGGCCAGGCCGACGCGCGCGTTGGGCGCGCCGCACACGATCTGCAGCGGCTCGCCGTTGCCGATGTCGACCTTGCACACCTGCAGGCGGTCGGCCTCCGGATGGCGGACGGCTTCCACGATGCGGCCGACCACCACGCCGGCCAGGCCGTCGCCCAGTGCGGTGACTTCCTCGACCTCCAGGCCGATGGCGGTCAGCGTCGCCGCGAGCGCGTCGCGGTTGGCCAGGGTCGACACGTGGCTGCGCAGCCAGTTCTCGGAAAATTTCATGGGGTGCCGTGATTCGTGGTTCGTGATTCGTGATTGGAAGTGCCGCGGCGGTGATGGCGCTGTTGCTGATCCTGGGTGGCCGGCTGGCCGTACACGCTCTTCCGGATCACCAGTTGCCAATCACCAGTCACGGCCCTCAGGCGAACTGCCTGAGGAACCGCACATCGTTCTCGAAGAAGGCGCGCAGGTCGTTGACGCCGTAACGCAGCATCGCGAAGCGCTCCACGCCCAGGCCGAAGGCGAAGCCGGTGTAGCGCTCCGGATCGATGCCGCAGTTGCGCAGCACGTTCGGGTGGACCATGCCGCAACCCAGGACCTCCAGCCAGCGCACGCTGCCGTCCGGCTGCTGCCAGGCGATGTCGACCTCGGCGCCCGGCTCCACGAACGGGAAGTAGCTGGGGCGGAAGCGCATCTGGAAGTCACGCTCGAAGAACGCGCGCACGAACTCGGAGAGCGTGCCCTTGAGGTCGGCGAAGGTCGAGGTCTCGTCGACCAGCAGGCCCTCGACCTGGTGGAACATCGGCGAATGGGTCTGGTCGGAGTCCGAACGGTAGACCTTGCCGGCGGCGATCATGCGCAGCGGCGGCCGGTGGTCGCCCATGTAGCGCACCTGCACGCCCGAGGTGTGGGTGCGCAGCAGGCGGCCGTCGCCGAAGTAGAAGGTGTCGTGCATGGCGCGCGCCGGGTGGTGCGGCGGGAAGTTCAGCGCCTCGAAGTTGTGCCAGTCGTCCTCGATCTCCGGGCCATCGGCCAGCTCGTAGCCGAGGCTGCCGAAGATGCTGGCGATCCGCTCCAGGGTGCGGGAGATCGGGTGGATCCCGCCGCGCTGGGCCAGCCGGCCCGGCAGGGTCACGTCCACCGCCTCGCCGGCCAGGCGCGCGTCGAGCGTGGCCTCCTCCAGCAGCGCGCGGCGCGCCGACAGCGCGGTCGAGACTTCGTCGCGTACGCGGTTGATCGCCTCGCCGGCGGCCTTGCGCTGCTCCGGCGGCAACGCGCCGAGCTGCTTGAGCTGGGCGGTGATGGCGCCCTGCTTGCCCAGCAGGCCCACGCGCAGCGCCTCCAGCGCCTCGGGAGTCTGCGCCGCGGCGATGTCGGCCAGCGCCTGCGCCGCCAGGGTTTGGATATCGCTCATGGAAAACGGGCCCTCGGAAAAACAAATGGGGAAGGACTTGCGCCCTTCCCCATGCATGCATGCGGTGACCGGCGCCAGGCCCGCGGACGGGCCCGGTGCGGTTCGCAACTTATGCCGCCAGAGCGCTCTTCGCCTTCTCCGCCAGCGCGGTAAACCCGGCCGCGTCGTGCACGGCGATGTCCGCCAGCACCTTGCGGTCCAGGGTGATGCCGGCCTTCAGCAGGCCGTTGATGAAGCGGCTGTAGCTCAGGCCGTTGGCGCGGGCAGCCGCGTTGATGCGGGTGATCCACAGCGAACGGAAGTTGCGCTTCTTCTGCTTGCGGCCGATGTAGGCGTACTGCTGCGCCTTGATGACCGCCTGCTTGGCGACGCGGAAGACCTTGCGGCGGGCGTTGTAGTAACCCTTGGCCTGGCTCAGGACCTTCTTGTGACGGCGGCGCGCCTGCACGCCACGCTTGACTCGTGCCATTGTTCAGTCCTCCTCAGAGATACGGCAGCATGCGGTCCAGGCGGCCGGCATCCTCGGCGCGGACGTGGTTCGTCTGCCGCAGGTTGCGCTTCCGCTTGGTGGCCTTCTTGGTGAGGATGTGGCTACGGTTGGCGTGGCCGGCCTTGTACTTGCCGGAGGCGGTCTTGCGGAAACGCTTGGCCGCCGCCCGGTTGGTCTTGATCTTGGGCATTGCGAATGTCCTTGATGGGAACTGTCACTGGCACGGGCGGCGGGTTGCCCCGCGCTTTCCATCCTTGCCCATACCGGTCGGTAAGTCGCTGAGTCCCCAGGGGAAACCGCGACGGGTCCTGTAGCTGTTGCCAGCCCTCCGGCAAACCGGAGCCGCGCATTATGCCCCGGCTGGCTTTCCTTTTGCAAATCAGCGGGTTTCGCCGGGCGGGCGCAAGAGCCGTGCGCAGGCCAACGGAAGGCCGGCGGCACCGCCCGGGCAGGCCGCCGGCTTGCTTCCGGCCGGCACCGGCCAGCACAGGCCCGGCCAACCGGAGCACGATGGGACCGCCGGCGTGGCAACGCCAGGACCGGATACGGCGAAGGGCGCCATGGGGCGCCCTTCGCCGGGGCCGACCACCGGGCCGGACCCCCTGCCGCGTCGCGGCTTACTTCTTCTTCGGCGCGATCATCATGACCATCTGCCGGCCTTCCAGGCGCGGCCGCGACTCGATCACGATGTCCTCGCCCAGGTCGGCCTCGATCCGGGCGGCCATCTGCCGGCCCAGCTCCTGGTGGCTCATCTCGCGCCCGCGGAAGCGGATGTTGACCTTGACCTTGTCGCCATCCTCCAAGAAGCGGCGCATGTTGCGCAGCTTGATCTGGTAGTCGCCCTCGTCGGTGACCGGGCGGAACTTCACTTCCTTGATCTCGACCTGCTTGGACTTCTTCTTGGCCTCGCTGGCCCGCTTCTGCTGTTCGAACTTGAACTTGCCGAAGTCCATGATCTTGCAGACCGGCGGATCCGCGTTGGGCTGGATCTCGACCAGGTCCAGGTCCTCCTCTTCGGCAAGGCGCAGGGCCTCGTCGCGCGAAAGGACGCCGATCATTTCGCCATCGGACCCGATCACGCGCACGCGCGGGACACGGATCTCGTGGTTCTTCCGGTTTTGCTTCTCGGGGGTGCTGATATTCCAGTCTCCGGGGGTGGTCTAGGCCACGTGCCGGCGCGGGGCCGGCACGCATCTGTTTTTACGCCAGCTGCTGCGAACGCAAGGTATCGGCAAAGGCGGACACGGACATTGTGCCCAAATCTTCGCCGGTACGCGTGCGCACCGCCACGGCGCCGTTCTCCTTCTCGCGGTCGCCGACCACCAGCAGGTACGGCACGCGCTGCAGCGTGTGCTCGCGGATCTTAAAGCCGATCTTTTCGTTCCGCAAATCAGCCTCGACCCGGAAGCCTTGATTTGTAAGGCTTTTCCTAACCTCGTTCACGTATTCAGCCTGGGCGTCGGTGATGTTCATCACCACCGCCTGGACCGGCGCCAGCCAGGCCGGGAAGGCGCCGGCATGGTGCTCGATCAGGATGCCGATGAAGCGCTCCATCGAGCCGACGATGGCGCGGTGGAGCATGACCGGGTGCCGGCGCTGGCTGTGCTCGTCCACGTACTCGGCGCCCAGGCGCACCGGCATCATGAAGTCCACCTGCACCGTGCCCAGCTGCCAGGTGCGGCCCAGGGCGTCCTTCAGGTGGTACTCGATCTTCGGGCCGTAGAACGCGCCCTCGCCCGGCAGCTCCTGCCACTCCACGCCGGAGGCGCGCAGGGCCGAGCGCAGGGCCTCCTCGGCCTTGTCCCAGGTGGCGTCGTCGCCCAGGCGGTTGTCCGGGCGCAGGGCGATCTTGACCTGGATGTCGTCGAAGCCGAAGTCGCCGTAGACCTTCAGCGCCTGCTGGTGGAAGGCGCGGACCTCGGACTCGATCTGCTCCTCGGTGCAGAAGATGTGGCCGTCGTCCTGGGTGAAGCCGCGCACGCGCAGGATGCCGTGCAGCGCGCCGGAGGGCTCGTTGCGGTGGCAGGAGCCGAACTCGCCGTAGCGGATCGGCAGGTCGCGGTAGCTGTGCAGGCCCTGGTTGAAGATCTGCACGTGGCCGGGGCAGTTCATCGGCTTCACCGCGTAGGTCCGCTTCTCGGACTCGGTGAAGAACATGTTGTCCTGGTAGTTGTCCCAGTGGCCGGACTTCTTCCACAGGGTCACGTCCAGGATCTGCGGGCAGCGCACCTCGCCGTAGCCGGTCTCGCGGTAGACGCGGCGCATGTACTGCTCGACCACCTGCCACACCGCCCAGCCCTTGGGGTGCCAGAACACCAGGCCCGGGGCCTCTTCCTGCAGGTGGAACAGGTCCTGCTGCTTGCCGATGCGGCGGTGGTCGCGCTTCTCGGCCTCCTCCATGCGCTGGATGTAGGCCTTCAGCTGCTTCTCGTCGGCCCAGGCGGTGCCGTAGATGCGCTGCAGCTGCTCGTTCTTCGAGTCGCCGCGCCAGTACGCGCCGGAGATGCGGGTCAGCTTGAAGGCCTTCAGGAAGCGGGTGTTGGGCACGTGCGGGCCGCGGCACATGTCCACGTATTCCTGGTGGTAGTACAGGCCCATGTGGGTCACTTCCGGGCCCATGTCCTCGATCAGGCGCAGCTTGTAGTCCTCGCCGCGGGCCTTGAACACCTCGATGACCTCCTCGCGCGGGGTCATCTTCTTGATGACGTCGTAGTCCTGGGCGATCAGCTCGCGCATGCGCTGCTCGATCGCGGCCAGGTCCTCGGGGGTGAACGGGCGCTCGGAATAGATGTCGTAGTAGAACCCTTCCGCGATCACCGGGCCGATCACCATCTTCACGTCCGGGTACAGCTGCTTGACCGCGTGGCCGACCAGGTGGGCGCAGGAGTGGCGGATGATCTCCACGCCCTCCTCGTCCTTGGGGGTGATGATGCGCAGGGTGGCGTCGTGGTCGATGACGTCGCAGGCGTCGACCAGCTTGCCGTCGACCTGGCCGGCGACCGTGGCCTTGGCCAGGCCGGCGCCGATCGACTGCGCGACCTGCATGACGGTGACGGGACCTTCGAACTGGCGCTGGCTGCCGTCGGGGAGGGTGATGGTGATCATTGGGGAAGAAGCCGTGATTGGTGATTGGTGATTCGTGATTGGGATGGCATCGGGACCGGGGCCAGGGCGGCCGCTTCGAATCCCCAACTACGAATCACCAATCACGAACCGCAAAAAAAGCGCCACCAGGCGCCTGCAGACGTGGCAGCCTGGGGGGGGCGGTCAGCGGTAGGCGGTGGTAGTGCTCATGTCGCACGCTCGGCCGGCGTCTTCCGCGGGCCACCTTGTCCTGGGGCGCGCCGGCACCGTGCCGGCGGCGAGGCCCCCGATTCTAGCGCAGCCGGGCGGACGGACGTAGTGGCGGGCCCCGTGGCATCATGTCCCGCCGTTGCAGCACCGTTCCGGGCTCGGAGGAGCCGGTTTCGCATGACCATCCGGGGCAAGGCCACGTCCCTCGACATCGCCCACCTGGCCGGGGTATCCCAGCCGACCGTCTCGCGCGCCCTGCGCGGGCACCCGTCGGTCAACCCCGAGACCCGGCGCCGGATCCTGGCCATTGCCCGCGAGCTCAACTACAAGGTCGACAAGAACGCCTCCAACCTGCGCGCCCAGCAGTCCGGGACCCTGGCCCTGCTGTTCTTCGAGGACCCGACCCCGGACGACTCGCTGATCAACCCGTTCTTCCACTCCATGCTCGGGTCGATCACCCGGGCCTGCGCGCGGCGCGGCTACGACCTGCTGGTCTCCTTCCAGCAGCTGTCGACCAACTGGCACGCGGACTTCGCCGACAGCCACAAGGCCGACGGCATCATCCTGCTGGGCTACGGCGACTACCTGGAATCGCAGTCGCGGCTGCAGCAGCTGGTCGAACAGGGCACCCACTTCGTGCGCTGGGGCGCGGCCCTGCCCGGGGAGCCGGGGGTGTCGATCGGCTGCGACAACTTCCAGGGCGGGCACGACATCACCGCCCACCTGCTGGAACGCGGCTGCCGCCGGATCGCCTTCCTCGGCCACGCCTCCGAGCACTACCCCGAGTTCCGCGAGCGCTGGCGCGGGTACCAGGCTGCGCTACGCGAGGCCGGGATCGAGCCGGAACCGGAGCTGCAGGCCGATGCCATCACCACCGAGCAGTCCGGCTACCAGGCCGCGCGCGCCCTGCTGGACGCCGGCCAGTCCTTCGACGGCGTGTTCGGGGCCAGCGACCTGATCGCCCTGGGCGCGATGAAGGCCCTGCGCGAGGACGGACTGGCCATGCCCGAGGACGTGGCGGTGGTCGGCTTCGACGACATCGCCATGGCCAGCTTCGCCCAGCCGCCGCTGTCGACCGTGCAGCAGGACACCAAGCAGGCCGGCGAAGTACTGGTGGACAGCCTGATCCGGCTGATCCAGCGCGAACCGGTGGAGAGCCAGCGGCTGCCGGTGCGGCTGGTGCTGCGCGAGTCCAGCCGGCGGCCCGGCTGAGCACCGCCGCAGGGCGCCCGGCAACCGGCGCCCCTGCCCTGCTTACTGCCGCGGCGTGGCCTTCAGCGCGGCCTGGCGCAGGTCGGCGCGGGTCACCGGGCCGTCGTACAGGAACACGCGCACGCCGTGCGCCGGCACCTCGACCCGGAGCTTGCGCCCGACCCTGACCTCCTGGCCGCTGAAGCCGTCGCGCCAGCGCCCGGGCTGGAGCATGCGGGTGACCGTCGCCGTGCGCGGACGGTCGCCCTTGTTGAGCAGGACCAGGGCGGTCTGGGCCTGGCCGGCGTCCTCGTAGACCCGGTAGAACACCGCGCTGTCGCCCTGCAGTTCGACGTTCAGCTGCACCCCGCGCTGCAGCGCCGGCGAGGCCTTGCGCAGGTTGGCGATGCGCCGCAGGCTGGCGTGGATCGGGTGCGCGGGGGCGGCCTGGATGTTCTCCACGCCGTAGTAGGCGCGGTTGCCGCCGTGCTCGCCCTGGCCGCGCATGAACCCGGTCTCCGAGCCGTAGTAGACCACCGGGATGCCGCGTGCGGTGAACAGCCAGTTGTGCGCGTCGATGAAGCCCTCGTCGCTGGCGTCCATGCGCGGCATGTCGTGGTTGTCGTAGAAGGTGGCCAGCTCGTACGGGTTGGCGTACGGGCCGTCCTCCAGGTACAGCGCTTCGGCCAGGCGTTCGAACCCGGCGCTGGCCTGGCGCGAGAACACCTCGTCCATGGCCTTCTTCATCGGGAAGTCGAGCACGCTCACCCCGCCGTTCTCCGGGCGGGTGAACTGGGCGATGTTGGCCGCCTCGTAGTCGAAGGATTCGCCGAACATGAACATGCCCGGGTGGCGCTCGCGGATGCGGTCGGTGAAGGCCTTCCAGAACGCCAGCGGCTGGTGGCGGATGGTGTCGATGCGCAGCGCGTCCACGCCCTGGCCGATCCACTGCAGGTAGGCGCCAACCAGGTAGTCCATCACCGCCGGGTTGTCGGCATTGAGGTCGGCCAGCTGGGCCAGGTCGGGCTTGTCGTTGTAGAAGGCGTGCAGCGGGTTGCCGGCCGGGTCCAGCCGTTCCGGCGGCAGGTTCTGGTGGTCGGCCACCAGCCGCCCCTCGGCGTCGAAGATCTGGCCGTACTGCGGCTGCGCCACCGGCATGGTCCAGCCCGGCGAACCGTGGTTGGCGACGATGTCCAGCACGGTCTTCAGGCCATGGCCGCGCAGGCCGGCGGTCAGGCCGGCGAAGTCCAGGCCCTCGCTGGGCAGGTGCTCGTCCAGGCGGTAGAAATTGACGCCCCAGTAGCCGTGGAAGCCGGTCTTGCCCTGGTCGGTGAGGAAGCCGTCGCAGGTGATCGGGTCGCCGCCGGTGAAGGCCTGGTCCGGGTTGTCCACGATCGGCGTGATCCACACCGCGGTGAAACCCATGTCGGCGATGTAGCCGGCGTTGTCCAGCAGGCCGCGGAAGTCGCCGCCCAGGTAGCCGACGTTGCCGACCACGCCGTCGCAGGGCTCCAGCGGCCGGTCGAAGGTGTGGTGCTCGCCGCCCTGGTCGCGGTGGTCGTTGGCCGGGTCGCCATTGACGAAGCGATCGGTCATCACGAAGTACACCGCCTCGCTGGCGAACGGTTCGCGGGTGCCGTAGATGGACTGGGCGAAGGCCGGCGCGGCGGCGATCGCCAGGGCCGTGCCCAGCAGCGTCTTGCGCAGGAAGCGATTCATGCGCGCGCCTCCGCGGCACGCGGCACCGCCAGCACGCAGGCCGCGGCCAGCACCAGGCTGGCGCCACCCAGGGCCAGCGCCCACAGCGGCTGGCCGCCGAACAGCGCGCGCAGCAGGAAGCCCAGCAGGCTGGCGGCGACCAGCTGCGGGATCACGATGAAGAAATTGAAGATGCCCATGTAAACGCCCATCTTGGCCGCCGGCAGGCTGTCGGACAGCATTGCGTACGGCAGGGAAAGGATCGAGGCCCAGGCGAAGCCCACGCCGACCATCGACAGCAGCAGCCACTGCGGATCGCGCACCCACAGGAAGGACAGCAGGCCGAGAGCGCCCAGGCCGAGGTTGACCATGTGCGCCCCGCGCAGGCCGACGCGCGCGGCCAGCCACGGGATCAGCACTGCTGCCAGCGCGGCGAAGCCGTTGTACGCGGCGAACAGCACCCCCACCCAGTTGGCGCCCTCGTTGTAGGCAGCCGAGGTCGGATCGTTGCTGCCGAAGTGGGTGCCGGCCACCGCCGCGGTGGTGTAGATCCACATCGCGAACAGGGCGAACCAGGAGAAGAACTGGACTACGGCCAGGCGGCGCATGGTGCGCGGCATCGCACGCAGGTCGGCGGCGATGGCCGGCAGCATGCTCCCGGCCGGCAGCACGCGCGCGACCAGCAGCAGCACGCCATAGGCCACGGCCATACCGGCCAGCACGTAGAGCATGCGGTCCCAGCCATTGGCCGCGATCAGCGCCGCCAGCACCAGGCCGCCGGCCAGCCAGGCCAGCGCCGGCAGCGGGCCTGCAGGCGGGACTGCGGCAGTGGCCTGCTCCGCGGGCGGCTCGGCCTGCTCGAACCGCGTCAGTTCATCCGGCGCGTATTCGCGGGTGCGCAGCACGGTCCAGCCGATCGCACCCAGCAGCACCACGCCACCGACGTAGAACGCGTAGCGCACGGTATCCGGCACCTCGCCCGGAGCCGCGGTATTGGCCACTCCGGCCTTGGCCAGCAGCCACGGCAGCAGGCTGGCGATGATCGCGCCGGCGCCGATGAAGAAGCTCTGCATCGCATAGCCGCTGGCGCGCTGCTCCTGCGGCAGCTGGTCGCCGACGAAGGCGCGGAACGGCTCCATCGAGATGTTGATCGACGCGTCCAGGATCCACAGCATGCCGGCGGCGATCCACAGCGTCGGCGAGTGCGGCATGAAGAACAGGGCGATCGTCGCCAGCACCGCGCCGGCGAGGAAGTACGGCCGGCGCCTTCCCAGCGGCGTCCAGGTGCGGTCGGACAGGTAGCCGACCACCGGCTGCACCAGCAGGCCGGTCAGCGGTGCGGCGATCCACAGGCCGGGCACCTGCTCCATGTCCGCGCCCAGCGTCTGGAAGATGCGGCTGACATTGGCGTTCTGCAGGGCGAATCCGAACTGGATGCCCAGGAAGCCGAAGCACATGTTCCAGATCTGCCAGAACGACAGGCGAGGTTTGCGTTCCATCAAGCGGTTCCCCCCTCCGGGAATCGTCGTGTTCCACGCCGCCGGCCGGCGGTGCTGCCGGCATGGTAGGCGGCGGCCGCACGCGACGCACAGCACATGCATACGTATTCATCGGCATGTCCGCCCATGCTGCACTGCACCCGTGGAATAGTTCGGCCCCTCGCGCCGCGGCCCGCTGCCGCAGGCGTGGAGCGTTCTGGGAGGGACGATGCGACAAAGCCTGCGCCGGCGCGCCATACGCGCCATGTTCCATGCACTAGGAGCGGCCAGCGGCTGTGCCCTGCCGCTTGCCGCCCTGCCGTCGCACGCGGCCGTGCTGCCGACCGCCGCATGCGATGCCGGCGATGCCGTGGTCCTGGCCGCTGATGCCGGCACCCATCCCGAAGCACGCGCGATCTGGCTGGACCGCCATACCCTGCGCTGGCCCGGGGCACCGGCCGATGGCCGCTACCGCCTCTATGCCGGCGACACCCTGCCCGTGGCCAAGCCCGGCCAGCGCGTACGCGGCGGCGCGCGGGCGATCGGGCTGACCCCTTCAGCACAGCTGGCCGACGAGGTCGTGCAGCGCTTCCGCCATGTCGCGGCCGGCGCCACCCTCGCCATCGGCCTGGACGACGCCGACCTGCGCACCCTGCACCGCCAGGCCCTGCTGCTGGTGCGCGAGGATGCGCGCGGCCGTGTGCTGGAGGCGACCAGGACCCAGCTGCCCGGCGCCCTCGATGACCTGTATGCCGCCGCGGTCGATGCACCGATGCCCGGCGCGTATCCCTCGCTGGATGGCACCCGCTTCTCCGTATGGGCGCCAACCGCACGCGAGGCCTCGCTGTGCCTGCATGCCGACGACCAGGGCCCGGCGACCCGCCGCGTGCCAGCCGAGCGCGATGCCGACACCGGAATGTGGACCGCGGAGCTGCCGGAAGACCTGCGCGGCAGCTATTACACCTGGCTGGTGGACGTGCACGTGCCGGGCACCGGACTGGTGCGCAACCGCGTCACGGATCCCTATTCGCTCAGCCTCGGCACCGACTCCCGCCGCAGCTACGTCGCCGACCTGGACGATCCGGCGCTCAAGCCGGCCGGCTGGGACGACGCCCCGCGTCCGCCGGCGCTGGAGGCGCAGGTGGACATGTCGGTGTACGAGCTGCACGTGCGCGACTTCTCCATCGGCGACGCCACCGTGCCCGAAGCGCTGCGTGGCCGCTACCTGGCCTTCACCGCCGGCGGCAGCGCCGGCATGGCCCACCTGCGCGCCCTCGCCCGGGCCGGCCTGACCGACGTGCACCTGCTGCCGGTGTACGACTTCGCCTCCGTGCCCGAAGCCGGCTGCACCACCCCGCAGGTGCCCGATGCACCGGCGGACAGCCCGCTGCAGCAGGCCGCGGTGATGGCCGAAGCCGCGCGCGACTGCTTCAACTGGGGCTACGACCCGTTCCACTTCAATGCGCCCGAGGGCAGCTACGCCACCGATCCGTCCGACGGCGCGGTGCGCATCCGCGAGTTCCGGGCCATGGTCATGGCCCTGCACGCCCTGGGCCTGCGCGTGGGCATGGACGTGGTCTACAACCACACCTATGCCGCCGGCCAGGACCCCGGCTCGGTGCTGGACCGCATCGTGCCCGGCTACTACCACCGCCTCGACGCCAGCGGCACGGTGGAGACCAGTACCTGCTGCAGCAACACCGCCACCGAGCACGCGATGATGGCGCGGCTGATGATCGACTCGGCCGGGCTGTGGGTGCGGCACTACCGGATCGACTCGTTCCGCTTCGACCTGATGGGCCACCAGCCGCGCGCGGCGATGGAAGCCCTGCAGCGCCGGGTCGACGCCGTCGCCGGCCGCCACGTGCCGCTGATCGGCGAGGGCTGGAACTTCGGCGAGGTGGCCGATGGCGCCCGCTTCGTCCAGGCCTCGCAGCTGTCCCTGGGCGGCAGCGGCATCGGCACCTTCAGCGACCGCGCGCGCGATGCCCTGCGCGGCGGCGGCCCGGGCGACAGCGGCCGCGACAAGCTGGCGCGCCAGGGCTGGCTCAACGGCCTCGGCTACGCGCCGAACGAGGCCACTGCCGGCGACGACCCGGCGGCCAGCCGCGCCGCCTTGCTGCGCGCAGCCGACCTGGTCCGTGCCGGCCTGGCCGGCACCCTGCGTGACTACGTGCTGGATACCGTCGACGGCCCCCGCCCGCTGCACGAGGTGGACTACAACGGCCAGCCGGCCGGCTATGCCCACGCACCGGGCGAGGTGGTCAACTACGTCGAGAACCACGACAACGAGACCCTCTACGACCTCAACGCCTACCGCCTGCCCGCCGGCACGCCGGCCAGCGAGCGGGCGCGGGTGCAGGTGCTGGGCATGGCCACCACCGCGCTCAGCCAGGGCGTGGCCTACTTCCACGCCGGCATCGACCTGCTGCGCTCCAAGTCCATGGACCGCAACAGCTACGACTCCGGCGACTGGTTCAACCGCATCGACTGGAGCGGCGGGGACAATTTCTTCGGCAGCGGCCTGCCGCCGGCCAGCGGCAACGAAGCCGACTGGCCGTGGATCGCGCCGCGCCTGGCCGATCCCTCCATCCGCCCGGCCCCGGAAGACATCGCCTTCGCCCGCGCCGCCCTGCGCGAGCTGCTGGCAATCCGCGCCAGCTCCAGCCTGTTCCGGCTGCGCACCGCCGAAGAGGTCGCGCGCCGGCTCAGCTTCCCCAATAGCGGCCCCGGCCAGAACCCGCTGGTGGTCGCCGGCCTGCTCGACGGCCGCGGCCATCCGGGCGCCGGCTTCGCCGGCATCCTCTACCTGCTCAATGCCTCGCCGCAGGCGCAGGTACTGGAACTGCCGGAGCTGCGCGGCCAGCGCTGGCGCCTGCATCCGCTGCAGCGCGGCCCGCACGCCGCCGATCCACGCGTGCGCGAAGCACGCCACGAACCCGCGCGCGGCCGCTTCACCGTGCCGCCGCGCACCGTCCTCGTCTACGTCCTGGAGTAAGCCCCCATGCCCGCACGACGTCTCCCGCGCCGCCCCCGCGCCCTGCTCGCCCTGCTGCTCCTTGCAGCAGCCGCCCTGCCCCTCCACGCCCGCGACCTGGCACGGATCGAATCCCCCGGCCAGGTACTGGCGGTGACGATCGAGGCCCAGCACGAGGACCGCCTGGCCTACCGCGTCGAGCGCCAGGGCAAGCCCGTGATCGCCTCCTCGCGCCTGGGATTCCTGCTGGGTGATGGCCGCCTGGAGCGCAATCTGGAGCTGATCGACCACTCCAGCCGCAGCTTCGACGAGACCTGGGAGCAGCCCTGGGGCGAGCGCCGCCTGACCCGCAACCACTACAACGAGCTGCGCGCGCGCTTCGCCGAGCGCCCGGCCACCCCCGGCGAGGCCCCGCGCCGGATCGACGTGGTGTTCCGCGTGTACGACGATGGCGTCGGCTTCCGCTACGAGTTCCCGGCCGAGCCGGCCCCGCGCCAGGTGCGCATCCGCCAGGAGCTGACCGAGTTCGCCCTGGCCGATGCGGACGACACCACCGCCTGGTGGATCCCGGCGTTCGAGTGGAACCGCGAGGAATACCTGTATTCGCGCACCCCGCTGCGCGAGATCGGCACCGCGCAGACCCCGCTGACCCTGCGCACCGGCGACGGGCTGCACGTCTCCATCCACGAGGCGGCGCTGGTCGACTACGCCGGCATGAACCTGGCCCGTGGCGACGGCAACGTGCTGCGCGCCGCGCTGACCCCGTCCAGCGAGGGCGGCGCGGTGAACCGCACCACCCCGTTCGCCACCCCGTGGCGCACGATCCAGATCGGCCAGCGTGCCGGTGACCTGGTCGAGTCCAGCCTGATCCTCAACCTCAACGAGCCCAACGCCATCGGCGACGTCAGCTGGTTCAAGCCGGCCAAGTACGTGGGCGTGTGGTGGTCGCTGCACCTGGAGAAGGAGACCTGGGGCACCGGCCCCAGGCACGGCGCGACCACCGCCAATACCCGCCGCTACATCGACTTCGCCGCGAAGAACGGCTTCCGCGGCGTGCTGGTGGAAGGCTGGAACCCGGGCTGGGACGGCAACTGGTTCGCCAACGGCTGGGGCTTCGACTTCACCCGCTCCACCCCGGACTTCGACCTGCCGAAACTGGCCAGGTACGCCGCCGGCAAGGGCGTGCACCTGATCGGCCACCACGAGACCGCCTGCGCGGTCAGCCATTACGAGCGCCAGCTGGAGGCGGCCTTCGACCTGTACGCGCGCAACGGCGTGGACGTGGTCAAGACCGGCTACGTCTGCGACGCCGGCGACATCCAGCGCCAGGACCAGCCCGGCGACCCGGTGGTGCGCGAGTGGCACGAGGGCCAGTGGATGAGCAACCACCACCTGCGCGTGGTCCAGGCCGCGGCGAAGCGGAAGATCGCGGTCAACGCGCACGAGCCGATCAAGGACACCGGCCTGCGCCGCACGTACCCGAACTGGGTCTCGCGCGAGGGTGCGCGCGGCATGGAGTTCGCCGCCTGGGCCGATCCGCCGAATCCGCCGGAGCACGAGGCCACCCTGGTGTTCACCCGCATGCTGGCCGGGCCGATGGACTTCACCCCGGGCATCGTCAGCCTGACCGGCCGCAACGGGCAGAAGCTGCGCAGCACCCTGGCCAAGCAGCTGGCGCTGTACGTGGTCCTGTACAGCCCGATCCAGATGGTCGCCGACCTGCCCGAGCACTACGCCAGGCAGCCGCAGGCGCTGAAGTTCATCCGCGACGTGGCGGTGGACTGGGAGGAAAGCCGCATGGTCGACGGTTCGGTCGGCGAGTACGCGGTGCTGGCACGCAAGGCGCGCGGCGGCGGGGAGTGGTTCCTCGGCGCGGTCGGCGACGACACCCCGCGCGTGCTGCAGGCGCCACTGTCCTTCCTCGATGCCGGCCGCCGCTATCGCGCCGAGATCTATCGCGACGGCGACGGCGCGGACTGGGAGCACAAGCCCTTCGCCTTCGTCCACGAAACCCGCGAAGTCGGCGCCGGCGACGTGCTGGAGCTGCGCCTGGGCCGCGGCGGTGGCCAGGCCGTGCGGTTCGTGCCGCTGTAAGGCGCTCCCGATGAATACGTATGCGCCCCCGCTCGGCCGCGAGGGGGCGCCACTACCATAGCCGCGGCCAATGGAAGCGCGCCGGGCAAGCCCTGCCGCGACCGGAACCGCCGGTGGCCCGGGCAAGGGATTGCCCACCCCGGCCCTCCATCCCCGCCGCGCCCGTCGGTGCGGCTTCCCATCCGTAATGGTTCCCGTATGTCCGATACCCAGTGGTGGCGCGGCGCCGTCATCTACCAGATCTACCCCCGCAGCTTCCTCGACACCAACGGCGACGGCATCGGCGACCTCCCGGGCATCACCGAGCGGCTGGACTACGTGGCCTCGCTGGGCGTGGACGCGATCTGGATCTCGCCGTTCTTCAAGTCGCCGATGGCCGACTACGGCTACGACATCGCCGACTACCGCGACGTCGATCCGCTGTTCGGCACCCTGGACGACTTCGACCGCCTGCTGGCCAAGGCCCACCGCCTGGGCCTGAAGGTGATGATCGACCAGGTGCTGAGCCATACCTCCGACCAGCACCCCTGGTTCCTGGAAAGCCGGCAGAGCCGCGACAACCCCAAGTCCGACTGGTACGTGTGGGCCGATGCCAGGGAAGACGGCACCCCGCCCAACAACTGGATGTCGATCTTCGGCGGCGTGGCCTGGCGCTGGGAGCCGCGCCGCTGCCAGTACTACCTGCACAATTTCCTGTCCTCGCAGCCGGACCTGAACTTCCACAACCCGGAAGTTCGCCAGGCCACGCTGGACAACGTGCGCTTCTGGCTGGACCGCGGCGTCGACGGCTTCCGCCTGGACGCGATCAACTTCTGCTTCCATGACGCGCAGCTGCGCGACAACCCGCCCAAGCCGGCGGACAAGCGCGTGGGCCGCGGCTTCAGCCCGGACAACCCGTACGCGTTCCAGTACCACTACTACAACAACACCCGCCCGGAGAACATCGGCTTCCTCGAGGACCTGCGCCGGCTGATGGACCAGTACCCCGGCGTGGTGACCCTGGGCGAGATCTCCTCGGAGGACTCGCTGGCCACCACCGCCGAGTACACCTCCGGCAAGCGCCTGAACATGGGCTACAGCTTCGAGCTGCTGGTGGACGACTTCAGCGCCGGCTACATCCGCGGCACGGTCGAGCGCCTGGAAGCGGCAATGACCGAGGGCTGGCCGTGCTGGGCCGTGTCCAACCACGACGTGCGCCGCGCGGTCACCCGCTGGGGCGGCGCCGAAGCCCCGCCGCAGCTGGCGCGCATGCTGGCGGCGATGGTCTGCTCGCTGCGCGGCTCGGTCTGCATCTACCAGGGCGAGGAACTGGGCCTGCCCGAGGCCGACGTCCCGTTCGAGGCCCTGCGCGACCCCTACGGCATCACCTTCTGGCCGACCTTCAAGGGCCGCGACGGCTGCCGCACGCCGATGCCGTGGAAGGACGCGCCCGACGCCGGTTTCAGCCCGGTGCAGCCATGGCTGCCGGTGCCGGACGAGCACCGCGCCCTGGCGGTGGAGCGCCAGGAAGCCGACCCGGATTCGGTGCTGCACGCGTTCCGCGCCTTCATGCGCTGGCGCAAGCAGCAGCCGGCCTTGGTGCGCGGCTCGATCCGCTTCCTGGACACCGCCGAGCCGGTGCTGGCGTTCGTGCGCGAGCACGAGGGCCAGCGCATGCTGGCCGCGTTCAACCTTTCCGCCAACGCCGCCACGCTGTCGCTGCCGGACGGCCAGTGGCAGCCGCAGGCCATCCCCGGCTACGCCGAGGTCGGCATCGATGGCGGCCAGGCCACGCTGCCGGCATGGGGCGTGTTGTTCGCACTCGCTGGCTGATCCCTCCCTCAGCCGCGGTCGGGCCGGGGCATCAACGATGCCCCGGTTTTTTTGTGCCCGTGGTCCAGCGCCGGAAACGGACACAGGCACGCTTCACGACCCCGCGCACGCGCCGTGGCAGCGGGGCGGCGATCCTTCGCGCCCGTTTCACCGCGAAGGCCGCAGCTTGCCTGCGTCCTTCCGCGGAGAGCCAGCGGCATGCCTTCCCCCACGAACCGGTGCCGTCGCGCGGTGGTCACGGTGTGCGCGGGCGGGCAGCCGCGCAGCGACCACGAACGCGCCTCGCAGGCCTGGGTGGCGCGGCGCCTGGCCGAACTGGCCGGCTGGGAGTACGCCGGCGAGTACGACCCCGCGCATCCGCCGGCGCTGCGCCCCTACTTCGTGCCCGACGACACCCTTACCGCCGCCCAGGCGGCTCGGCTGGGCATCGCTGGCGAGGACGACCTGTTCGGCGGGGTGGTCCCGCACGCCTTCATCGCCAGCAAGGTGATCACCCACGGCCTGCCGCGCGAGTGCGCCTCGGCCCCCGAGGGCTGGCGCGCGGAGCTGGGCGAGCGCCTGCGCCCGGTGGTACTGGACGGCTTCAGCGCCTTCTGCCCGCACTCGGCCGGCAGTGCCGGGCGCGAGCTGCTGGCGCGCGGCGGCGCGATCCGGCTGAAGCCGGCCCAGGCCCGCGGCGGCCAGGGGCAGCAGCGGGTCGAGCACCCCGACCACCTGGAACAGGCGGTGGCCGCGCTCGACCTGCTGCAGCTGCAGCAGCACGGCATGGTGCTGGAGCAGGACCTGGTCGAGGCGACCACCTGCAGCGTGGGCCAGGTCCGCATCGCCGACCTGGTCCTGTCCTACCTGGGCACCCAGCAGCAGGCCCCGGACCGCGAGGGCCTTGAGGTCTACACCGGCTCGCGCCTGCAGGTGGTCACCGGCGGCTACGAGGCGCTGGAGGCCGTGGCCGGCGACGCACTCCAGCGCGAGGCCCTGGACTGCGCGCGCCGCTACGACGCCGCGGTGGCGGAGGTGCACCCGGGCTTCTACGCCTCGCGCCGCAACTACGACGTCATCGCCGGGCGCGACGCCCGGGGCCGCTGGCGCTGCGGCGTGCTGGAGCAGTCCTGGCGCCTGGGCGGGGCCTCGCCGGCGGAAGTCGTGGCGCTGGACGCGTTCCTGTCCGGGCGCGTGCCGCGCGGCGCGCTCACCGCCTCCTGCCACGAGAGCCACGACCTGGCCCACCGCCCGCCGCCGCATGCGCAGGTCCACTTCCACGATCCGTTCGCAAGACGTGGACCGGTGCTGAAGTACGCTGTGGTCCATGGAAATCCGCCTTGACCCGGTCGACATCAGGGTCGACGACGAGGTCGTCCGCGGCACCGTGCTGTCGCCGCCGCCCGCGCTTCCCGGCGTGCTGTTCGTGCACGGCTGGGGCGGCAGCCAGGACCACGACCTCGGCCGCGCCCGCCGCATCGCCGGCATCGGCTGCGTCTGCCTGACCTTCGACCTGCGCGGCCACGAGGAAACCGCGGCGCAGTGGGAAACGGTCAGCCGCCCGCAGAACCTGGCCGACCTGGTCGCCGCCTACGACTGGTTCGCCGCGCGCCCGGACGTGGACGCGTCGGCCATCGCCGTGGTCGGCATCAGCTACGGCGGCTACCTGTCCACCCTGCTGACCGGGCTGCGCCCGGTGCGCTGGCTGGCCCTGCGCTCGCCGGCGATCTACAAGGACGAGGGCTGGGAGCTGCCCAAGCGCCAGCTGCACGCCGACCCCGACCTGCCCGCGTTCCGCCGCCGCCGCGTACCCTGGCAGGAAAACCGCGCCCTGCGCGCCTGCCACGACTTCCAGGGCGACGTGCTGCTGGTGGAGGCCGAGCACGACCAGACCGTGCCGCACATGGTCGGTGAGAACTACGCCGCCGCGTTCTCCAGCGCCCGCTCCCTGACCAAGCGCCGCATCGCCGGCGCGGACCACGCCTTTTCCGGCAAGCCCGAGCAGCAGGCCTATACCGAGGTCCTGGCCGGCTGGCTGGGGGAAATGGTGCGTGCGGCGCGCGAGCGCGAGGCCGGGCAGAAGGTCGCCGAGCGCAAGCAGGCCCGCCGCGCGGGGGCGCCGGCCGGGGGCTGACCCGCCCCGGGGCGCTCCGTCCGTCCGCCAGGCGGCATTTTTTGCCGCTTTTCCGCGCTTTTCCTCTTGGCGACGCCCCGCGCATCGCCTACATTCGCCGTGCCGATGCTCTCGGCCCACCATCCAATACGTACGGAACAGGAAATTTATGGCGAAGACCACCAAGAAGCCGGCCGCCAAGAAGGCCGCGACCAAAGCGGCGAAGACGACCGCAGTGAAGAAGGCTGCTGCTCCGAAGAAGGCTGCCGCTGCTCCGAAGAAGGCCGCCCCGCTGAAGGAAGTCCTGGGCAAGTCCGCCCTGATCAAGCACCTGTCCGAAACCAGCGGCGTCGTCGCCAAGGACGTCAAGGCCGTGCTGGCCGCCGTCGAGGATGCGGTCTCCGGCGCGATCAGCAAGAAGGGCGTCGGCAGCTTCACCCTGCCGGGCCTGTTCAAGGTCACCGCCGTCAAGGTCCCGGCCAAGCCGCGCCGCAAGGGCATCAATCCGTTCACCAAGGAAGAGCAGTGGTTCGCCGCCAAGCCGGCTTCGGTCAAGGTCAAGGTGCGCCCGCTGAAGAAGCTCAAGGACGCTGCCGCCTGATCGGCGCGACGGGCTTACCAGCTTCTTCCGACGGGGTGGCCGCAAGGCCGCCCCGTTTTCGTTGGCGCCGGCCTTGCCATTGCGGGCACGCGTGCCGGGCCATGCTCGGCGCATGGGATCGCACCGCCCCACCCGCGCCCGGCGCCTGGCCGGCCTTGCCTGGACCCTGCTCTGGCTGTCCGTGCTGGGCCTGGCGCTGGCCTGGGCCTGGCAGCACCCGGCGGCGCAGCGCGCGCGGCTGGCCCTTGAACTGGCGCGCGAACCGGCGCCACAGGCGCTGCCGGTCCCGGTGCAGGGCGTGGCCGCCGGCAGCATCGCTCCGACCTGGGGCGCGCCGCGCGGCACCGGCCGCCGCCACGAAGGCGCGGACATCTTCGCCCCGCGCGGCACGCCGGTGGCCAGCACCACCCGCGGCATCGTCACCGCGGTGCGCGAGCGCGGCCTTGGCGGGCGCCAGGTCTGGGTGCGCGGGCCCGGCAACGAATCCCACTACTACGCCCACCTCGAGGACTGGGCGCCGGGCCTGGCACCCGGCGACCTGGTCGAGGCCGGCACCGTGCTGGGCAGCGTCGGCGACAGCGGCAACGCGCGCGGCACCCCGCCGCACCTGCACTACGGGATCTACGGCCGCGGCGGGGCGGTCGACCCGCTGCCGCGGCTGCGCGCGGGGCAAGCGCCGCGCTGAGGCGGTGGAACGGTCCATCGTGGCCAGGGGCCTCGTTCCCGGGTGGCGGCAGGCCTATCGTGGCCACACCCCTTTCAGGACCCCGCAACAATGGCTTCATCCCCACAGCGCTACCGCATCACCGTGACCCCGGTGGAGAACGGCGGACTGCCGTGCCAGGGGCGCTGCGCGATCGAGTTCGAGCAGCCCTGCTGCGACGACTGGATGCGCGTGATCGAGTCCAACCAGCGCCTCCCCGGCCTCAGCGCCGACGAACGCACCGCCCTGGTGATCGGCGCCCGCCTGCTCGACGGCATCGTCCGCCGCCACCCGGCGGTGGCCGATGGCCTGCTCGACGGCCTGCCCGCGCCGCTGTCGCGCCTGCTGGCGCGACTGGATCCGCGCGAGGAGAGCTGAGCGTCGCGCCGGCGGTGCGCTGCTAACGACCGGTTCACCGCGCCGCGCCAGGATGGTGCTTCCGATCCGCGAGGAATCCGCGATGCGCCTGTCCCGCCCTCTTCCCGTCCTGCTGGCCGCGCTGCTGGCCTTGCCGCCGGCGCTGGCCGCGCCCCGTTTCGAGGGCCGCCAGGTCAGCGTGCAGGCGGCCGACGCCCAGGCCTTCCTCCAGGGCCGGTTCCCGCAACGGCACAGCGCCCTCGGCGGCCTGCTCGAACTGACCGTGTCCAACCCGCGCCTGGAACTGCCGCCGGGCACGCGCATGCGCCTGGGCCTGGACCTGGCCGCGGCCACTGCCGGCGGCACCGCCACGCCGGTCGGCCGGGTGCAGCTGAGCAGCGCGTTGCGCTACGACCCGGCGCGCAAGGCGTTCTTCCTGGAGCAGCCAGCGATCGAGGACTTCCGCCCCGCGCAGGCCGGCCTGGCCCTGGACGAGGGCACCCGCGGCCTGCTCAACGCCTGGCTGGCCGACTACGCGCGCAGCGAGCCGGTGTACCGCATCGAGCCGCCGCTGGCGGCCCTGCTGGGCGGGGTGCAGGTGGAAGCGGCCGGCGTGCGCGACGGCCAGCTCTACGTGCTGCTGGACCGCGACCCGGCGCTGCCGGCGTCGGAGTGACCCCGCCTCAGCGCTTGGGCTGGAGCATGGTCCCGGTGCACTTGGGCGAGCCGCAGCGGCAGGCCCAGATCTTCTTCAGCCGCGGCGTATGCCGCTCGGCCAGGGTGATGCCGTAGTTGTAGGTCAGCTCCTCGCCGGGGCGGATGTCGCGGATCGCCTCGATGAAGATGCGGTCCTTGCTGCGGTCGTCGCCCTCGTGCTCGACCACCACGGCCTCGCAGTTCGGGTCGCAGCTGTGGTTGATCCAGCGCGCGTCGTTGCCCTTGTGGTTGGCGTCGATCACGTAGTCGTCGTTGAGCGTGAACAGGAAGGTGTGCCCGCTCTCGACGTCGCCGGCGCTGTCGGCGTCGACCTCGGCGTGGGTCCGGCGCAGGCCCTTGTACTCGATGATGCGCTCGCCCTTGCGGATGGGCTCCACCGCGAACACGCCATTGCCGTGGATGGGGGACTTGCGGGCGACGATCTTGCGGGGCATGGACGTTCCGGGGCGGCGACTGGAACGCGATTCTCGCCCATGCCGCCGCGCATCCCAAGCCCGCCCACCTGCATACCCGTCCGATGATGCCGGACATCGCCGTGCGCGCCATGGACGGGCAGGACCGCCGCGCGATCTACCGCTACCTCCGCAGCCCCGGCGCGGCCGGCGTGCCGGCCCCCGATGCACTGCCGCCGGGGAAGGCGCCGCCCCCGCCCTACCTGGGACCGGGCCTGCGCCAGGCGCCGACAACCCGCGCTGAAGCGTTCCACCCGTGCCGGCTTGGCCTCGGGGCGGGCGAAAGCGTACAATTTCGGTACGTTTTCACCCGGCCCTCTGCCATGCTCCGCGTCACCAAGCTGACTGATTACGCCACGGTCGTCCTGACCGTCATGGCCTCCCGTCCCGGCGAGGTGCTCAGTGCGGCCGAGCTGGCCGAGCACTCCGGCCTGGAACAACCCACCGTCAGCAAGCTGCTCAAGCCGCTGGCCCAGGCCGGACTGGTCGAGGGCCTGCGCGGCGTTCGCGGCGGCTACCGCCTCGCCCGCGACGCCGACCGCATCACCCTGATCGAGATCGTCGAGGCGATGGAAGGCCCGCTGGCGATGACCGAGTGCAGCCAGGCCGGCAGCAACCAGTGCGGCATCGCCCACCAGTGCGGCGTGCGCTCCAACTGGCGCCTGATCAACGACGTGGTCGCCGATGCCCTGCGCGGCGTGACCCTGGCGCAGATGCTGCGCCCGCTTCCTCCCCCCTCCACCGCCACCCGCCGGCAGATCGCCGTGCAGGTAGCCAGCTGAATTCCCCAGGCAGCCCCATGGCCACCGACATGCAGACCCCCACCGCCGAAGCCGCGCCGCAGAACGCCGAGATCCTCGAGCGCCTGGGCCGTCGCTACGACGCCGGCTTCGTCACCCCGATCGAGTCCGATTCCCTGCCCCCGGGCCTGGACGAGGACGTCATCCGCCAGCTCTCGGCCAAGAAGGAGGAGCCGGACTGGATGACCGAATGGCGCCTTGAGGCCTACCGCCGCTGGCTGCAGATGCCCATGCCCAACTGGGCCAAGCTGCAGATCGCGCCGATCGACTTCCAGTCCATCAGCTACTACTCCGCGCCCAAGGGCCCGAAGTACAAGTCGCTGGACGAGGTGCCGCCGGAGCTGATCGAGACCTACGACAAGCTCGGCGTGCCGCTGCACGAGCGCGCCAAGCTGGCCGGCGTGGCCGTGGACGCGGTGTTCGACTCGGTCTCCGTGGGCACCACCTTCCGCAAGGAGCTGGCCGAGAAGGGCATCATCTTCTGCTCGATGTCCGAGGCCATCCGCGAGCATCCGGACCTGGTGCGCAAGTACCTGGGCAGCGTGGTGCCGCACGGCGACAACTACTTCGCCGCGCTCAACTCGGCGGTGTTCTCCGACGGCAGCTTCGTGTTCATCCCGAAGGGCGTGCGCTGCCCGATGGAGCTGTCCACCTACTTCCGGATCAACGCCGGCCACACCGGCCAGTTCGAGCGCACCCTGATCGTGGCCGAGGAAGGCGCCTACGTCTCCTACCTGGAGGGCTGCACCGCGCCGATGCGCGACGAAAACCAGCTGCACGCGGCGGTGGTCGAGCTGGTCGCGCTGGACGACGCGGAGATCAAGTACTCGACCGTGCAGAACTGGTACCCGGGCGACGAGGAAGGCCGCGGCGGCATCTACAACTTCGTGACCAAGCGCGCCGAATGCCGCGGCGCGCGCAGCAAGGTGACCTGGACCCAGGTGGAGACCGGCTCGGCCATCACCTGGAAGTACCCGTCCTGCGTGCTGCTGGGCGACGACTCGGTGGGCGAGTTCCACTCCGTGGCCCTGACCCACCACCGCCAGCAGGCCGACACCGGCACCAAGATGGTCCACGTCGGCAAGCGCACCAAGTCCAAGATCGTGTCCAAGGGCATCAGCGCCGGCCGCGGCCAGAACACCTACCGCGGCCTGGTGAAGGTCGACCGCAACGCCGACGGCGCGCGCAACTACACCCAGTGCGACAGCCTGCTGATCGGCAAGCAGTGCGGTGCCCACACCTTCCCCTACATCGAGGTGAGGAATCCCGGCGCCACGGTCGAGCACGAGGCCACCACCTCCAAGATCAGCGAGGACCAGCTGTTCTACTGCCGCAGCCGCGGCATCTCCGAGGAGGACGCGGTCTCGCTGATCGTCGACGGCTTCTGCAAGCAGGTCTTCCGCGAGCTGCCCATGGAGTTCGCGGTGGAGGCCAAGAAGCTGCTGGAAGTCTCGCTCGAAGGCAGCGTCGGCTGAGGCCGCCGCTTCCGGGGGTCGATCCGGGGAGCCGGGGACCGCGCGAGTGTCCCCTTCCTCCGGCCCCCGGCGCCTTCCGGATCCAATCCCGAATACCGAATCCCCAATCCCGAATCCCCAATCCCATGCTCAAGATCGAAAACCTCCACGCCAGCGTCGCCGGCAAGGAAATCCTCAAGGGCCTCTCGCTGGAGGTGAAGCCGGGCCAGGTGCACGCCATCATGGGCCCCAACGGCGCCGGCAAGTCGACGCTCGGCAACATCCTCGCCGGCCGCGACGGCTACGAGGTCACCGCCGGCTCGGTCGAGTTCGACGGCCAGGCCCTGCTGGAACTGGAGCCGGAGGAGCGCGCCGCCGCCGGCCTGTTCCTCGCCTTCCAGTACCCGGTGGAGATCCCGGGCGTGAACAACACCTACTTCCTGCGCAGCGCGCTCAACGCCCAGCGCAAGGTGCGCGGCCAGGACGAGCTGGACTCGATGCAGTTCCTCAAGCTGGTGCGCGAGAAGCTGGCCGTGCTGCACCTGAAGGACGAACTGCTGCACCGCGGCGTCAACGAGGGCTTTTCCGGCGGCGAGAAGAAGCGCAACGAGATCTTCCAGCTGGCCGTGCTCGAGCCGAAGCTGGCGATCCTCGACGAGACCGACTCGGGCCTGGACATCGACGCGCTCAAGACCGTGGCCGACGGCGTCAACGCCCTGCGCACCGCCGAGCGCTCGTTCCTGGTGATCACCCACTACCAGCGCCTGCTGGACTACATCAAGCCGGACGTGGTCCACGTGCTGGCCGACGGCCGCATCGTCCAGACCGGCGGCCCGGAACTGGCGCTGGAACTGGAGAAGCACGGCTACGCCTGGCTCAAGGACCGGGTCGCCCCGGAACGGGTGGCGTAATGGCCGCGCTGCTGGAATCGTTCCGCCAGGGCTTCGATGCCCTGCGCGCGCCGGAGGCGCAGGAACTGGGCCCGGGCCGCCGCGCCGCGCTGGAGGCGCTGCTGGCCGACGGCCTGCCCGGCCCGCGCGAGGAAGCCTGGAAGTACACCCCGCTGCGCGCGCTGGAGCGCCGCAGCTTCGCCCCGGCGGATACCACCCCGCCGGCGTTCGACCCGGCACTGGTCGAGGGTATTCCCGCCCCGCGCCTGGTGTTCGCCAACGGACGCTTCGACGCCGCCCGCAGCGACCTGTCCGGCCTGCCGGACGGCGCCAGCGTGGAGGCGCTGTCGCAGGTACTGGAGCGCGGGCAGCCGCGCGACGCCAACTTCCTGCTGCGCCGCTACGAGCGCCGCGACGAGGTCTTCGCCCGCGCCAACGCCGCCCTGGCCGAGGACGGCGCGGTGGTGCGGCTGGACGCCGGGGTGCGCCTGCCCGCGCCGCTGCACCTGGTGTTCGTGGGCGTGCCGCAGGACGGCGACCGCGCCTGGCACCTGCGCCACTTCATCGACTTGCGCGACGACGCGGCGCTGGACATCGTCGAGCACCAGCTCGGCGCCGGCGACCACGCCCACCTGGCCAACGACGTGCTGCACCTGCATGCCGGCAAGCGCGTGCTGGTCCGCCACGTCCGGGTCCAGGCCGACGCCGCCCGGGCCACCCGCTTCGCCCGCACCGACGCGGTGCTTGCGCGCGATGCGCAGTACCGCCGCTTCGACCTGGAGCTGGGCGCCGGGCTCAGCCGCAACGAACTCAACGTGCGCCTGGAGGGCGACGGCGCCCGCCTGACCGCCAACGGCGTGCTGCTGGGCAGCGGCCGCCGCCATGTCGACACCCGCCTGGGCATCGAGCACATCGCCCGCGACACCGCCTGCGACCTGCTCTGGCGCGGCATCGCCGACGGCCGCAGCCGGGTGGTGTTCCACGGCGGGATCAACATCCGCCCCGGCGCCGACGGCACCGACGCCAGCCTGTCCAACAAGAACCTGCTGCTGTCGGCCGACGCCGAGATCGACACCCAGCCGGTGCTGGTGATCGACGCCGACGAGGTCAAGGCCGCGCACGGCGCCACCGTCGGCCAGCTCGACGCCAACGCGGTGTTCTACCTGCGCTCGCGCGGCGTGCCGCTGGCCGAGGCGCAGCGCCTGCTGACCGTGGCTTTCTGCCGCGAGCCGCTGGGCGCGCTGGAGGACGAGGGCCTGCGCCAGCTGCTGCTGGACCGCCTCGACGCGGCGCTGGCCACTGCCCTGGGCGGCGGGGTGGCGGCATGAACGGGATCCCCGCCGTGCACGACGCTGCCCTGCCCGGCCACCCCGGCGCGGTGGACTGGGAGCGGGTGCGGGCCGACTTCCCGCTGCTGATGCGCGAGGTCCACGGCCACCCGCTGGTGTACCTGGACAATGCCAACACCTCGCAGAAGCCGCTGCCGGTGGTTGCCTCGCAGGACGAGTTCTACCGCCGCCACAACGCCAACGTCAGCCGCGCCGTGCATGCCCTTGGCACCGAGGCCACCGAGGCGTACGAGGCCTCGCGCGCGCGCCTGGCGCGCTTCCTCAACGTGCGCGCCGACGAGGTCGTGCTGTGCAGCGGCACCACCTTCGCCATCAACCTGGTGGCGTACTCGTGGGCGCTGCCGCGGCTGAAGCAGGGCGACACCATCCTGGTGTCGCGCATGGAGCACCACGCCAACATCGTGCCCTGGCAGCTGGTGGCGCAGCGCACCGGGGCGAAGATCAAGGTCGCCGAGATCCTGCCCGACGGCAGCCTCGACCTGGACGGCCTCCACCGCGCGATGACCCCGGACGTGAAGCTGCTGGCCGTGGCCCACGTATCCAACGTGCTGGGCACGGTCAACCCGGTGCGCGAGATCTGCCGCGAGGCGCGCCGCCGCGGCATCGTCACCGTGGTCGACGGCTCCCAGGCCGCGCCGCACCTGAAGCTGGACGTGGCCGCCATCGGCTGCGACTTCTACGCCGTCACCGGCCACAAGATGTGCGGCCCCACCGGCACCGGCGCGCTGTGGGCGCGGCGCGAGCACCTGGAGTCGATGCCGCCGTTCATCGGCGGGGGCGAGATGATCAAGGAGGTCAGCTTCGACGGCACGGTGTTCAACGACCCGCCGCACAAGTTCGAGGCCGGCACCCCAAACATCGCCGGCTTCGTCGGCCTGGGCGTGGCCATCGACTACCTCGACGCGATCGGCATGGACGCGATCGCCGCGCGCGAGGCCGAACTGCTGGCGCACGCCACCGAGGCGCTGCAGGCCATCCCGGGCCTGCGCATCTTCGGCACCGCGCCGGGCAAGGCCGCGGTGATCTCGTTCCTCGTGGAGGGCGCGCACGCGCACGACCTGGCCACCCTGCTGGACCTGGAAGGCGTGGCCGTGCGCTCGGGCCAGCACTGTGCCCATCCGCTGCTGCAGTACTACGGCGTGGCCGCGACCCTGCGCGCCTCGCTGGCGTTTTACAACACGCACGAGGAGATCGACCGTTTCGTCGCCGCGCTGGAAAAGACCCGCCGCCTGCTCGCCTGAGCGGCGGCGCCCGGCCCGTTGCTCCGTCCGCCGGGCCGCCGCGCACGGCCGCCCGCGGGCTGCCGGCCGGCACGCCCCGGCCTAGAATGCGCGGATGGACGCACTGACCTTCCGCCACGCCACCCACGCCGACATCCCCGCCATCGTCGAACTGGTCACCTCCGCGTACCGCGGCGAGAGCAGCCGCAAAGGCTGGACCACCGAGGCCGACCTGCTGGACGGCCCGCGCATCGATCCGGACGTCCTCGCCACCGACCTCGCCCGCCCGCGCAGCATCGTGCTGCTGGCCGAGCGCGGCGGCGCGCTGCTGGCCTGCGCGCACGTGGCCGAGGAGGACGGCGCCGGCTACTTCGGCATGTTCGCGGTGCGCCCGGAGCTGCAGGGCGGCGGCCTGGGCAAGGCGGTGCTGGCCGAGGCCGAGCGCATCGCCCGCGAGGACTGGGACCTGCCGGTGATGCGCATGACCGTGATCGACGTGCGCGACAGCCTGATCGCCTACTACGGGCGCCGCGGCTACCGCCGCACCGGCATCCACAAGCCCTTCCCCTACGGCGACGAGCGCTTCGGCATCCCGCTGCGCGACGACCTGCGCTTCGAGGTGCTGGAGAAGCCGCTGCACGCCGGGGTGGCGGCATGAGCGAGACCTGGACCTTCGTCTGCGCCCCCGGCGAGCTGCTGCCGGGCGAGATGCGCACCGTGTTCGACGAAGTCACCGATACCCCGATCCTGGTGGTCAACCTCGACGGCGAGCTGTACGCGCTGGAGGACCGCTGCAGCCACGAGGACTACGAGCTGTCCGCCGGCTCGGTGGATCCGGCCGAGGGCAGCATCGAGTGCGTGCTGCACGGCGCCCGCTTCGACCTGCGCGACGGCCGCGCGCTGTGCGCCCCGGCCTACTCCCCGGTCCCCAAGTTCCCGGTGAAGCTGGACGCCACCGGCATCTGGACCCGCGACGACCGCTGACGATCGCGCCTATTCACCTTGTGAATGGGAATTAATCTCATTAAGATGGCGGGACAACCTTCCCGGTCCCGCCCTCTTGCGCCGCATCCAGTCCCATTGCCGCCCCCTGCGCACGCTGGCCCGCGCCGGCGTGCTGGCCGCCATCCTCATGGCCGCGGCTGCCGCGAGCGCGGGCCAGGCGCAGGCCCATGCCCTGGCGCTGCTCGTGCGCGCCTGCATGCACGCCCCCGCGCACGGCGGGGATCCGGGCCTGCTGCCGCCACTCCCGGTTGCCATGGTGGCGGACCCGGCCGGCGCTGAGCCGGCCGCCCTGCCTCAGCCTTCCGCCTCCCCCACGCCCCCGGCCAGGGCCGTACCGGTGGCCGCGGCCCGGTTCCCGGCCGCCAGCCGGCCGTGGTACCGGCCACCGCGTGGCGGCGCGCCACCCCAGCAGGCCTGAGCCTGCACTGCCCGCGCCCGCACCGCCGGTCGCCCCGCGGCAGGCGCCATCCGCTTCCCTCCCCGATTCCGGCAGCCGCCGCCAGCCGGTGCGTACCGCCCCGTTCCGCGTACCGCCGCCGCCATGCGCGTCCTGCCACCCCCTGTCCCCAAGGATCCATCGGTGTCCTACATCAAGTCCCGCAAGCACCCGGTCCCACGTTCCACCTCCGCCCTGCCCGGCGCCTCGGTCCTGGCCGGCGCCTCGCTGGCCATGCTCGCCGTGCCGGCGCAGGCCGCCACCCCGGCCGATGCCAACCCGGAACCGGCCGCGACCGACCTGGACCGCGTCGACGTGCGCGGCAGCTGGTTCAACCCGTCCTCGTCCAAGTTCACCGCCGACCTGGTGGACACGCCCAAGTCGGTCTCGATCATTCCCCAGGGCCTGCTGGAGCAGACCGGCGCCACCAGCCTGCAGGACGCCCTGCGCCTGGTGCCGGGCATCACCTTCGGCGCCGGCGAAGGCGGCAACCCGACCGGCGACCGCCCCTTCATCCGCGGCTTCGACGCGCAGAGCAACACCTTCATCGACGGCCTGCGCGACGTGGGCTCGCAGACCCGCGAGGTGTTCAACCTCGAGCAGGTCGAGGTGGTGAAGGGCCCCAGCTCGGCCTACGGCGGCCGCGACTCCGGCGGCGGCAGCATCAACCTGGTCAGCAAGACCCCCAGGCTCAAGGACGAAACCAGCATCGGCCTGGGCGTGGGCAGCGACGGCTACCGCCGCGGCACGGTCGACGCCAACGTGCAGATCGGCGAAGGCAGCGCCGCGCGCCTGAACCTGATGCGCCACGATGCCGACATCCCCGGCCGCGACGCGGCCAACGTCTCGCGCTGGGGCGTGGCCCCCTCGCTCGCCTTCGGCCTCAACGGCGACGCCCAGCTGATCCTGTCGCACTACCACCTGGAAACCGACGACCTGCCCGACGCCGGCGGCTTCCCGTACTCCAACCCGCTGTCCGGCGCCAACGCCGTGCTCAACGGCGACGGCCGCCCGCTGGTCCCGGACCGCAGCAACTACTACGGCCTGAAGGACCGCGACTTCCAGCGCACCCGCGCCGACATCACCACGGTCGACGCCAGCTTCGCCCTGGGCGAGCACAAGCTGCGCCAGGTCCTGCGCTACGGCGAGACCCGCAACGACTACCTGTGGACCCAGCCGGACGACAGCAAGGGCAACCCGCTGCTGTACGGCACCCTGTGGCGCCGCACCAACAGCCGCGACACCACCACCCGCACCCTGGCCGACCAGCTGAGCCTGACCGGCAGCTTCCGCACCGGCGCGCTGGCCCACAGCTACAGCGCCGGCATCGAGTACAGCGACGAGAAGACGCGCCGCGGCAACTACATCCTGGCGCCGGGCACCAACAACTTCCTGACCGGCGACACCAGCTGCCCGACCACGGGCGCGGCCACCGGCTACAACTGCACCGACTTCCGCCATCCCAACCCGGACGACCCCTGGTCGGCCGGGCAGACGGTGACCCGCAGCAACCGCGCGCTGGACGTGCGCCAGGACACCGAGACTACCTCGCTCTACCTGTTCGACACCATCGAGCTTTCGCCGTCCTGGCTGCTCAACCTGGGCCTGCGCTACGACGACTTCCGGACCGTGCAGGTCACCCCGTCGGCCAACGCCGCGCCGACCGTGCTGCGGCACGGATCCGACTACCTGAACTACCAGGCCGGTGTGGTGTTCAAGCCGACCCGCAACGGCAGCATCTACCTGTCCTGGGGCACTTCGTCCACGCCCCCGGGCATGGACGGCGGCGACGGCTCCGACGGCCTCAGCGCCGCGATCCAGGACCTCGAGCCCCAGGAAAGCGAGAACATCGAGCTGGGCCTGAAGTGGAACCTGCTCGACGACCGCCTGTCGCTTACCGCGGCCGCGTTCCACACGGTGATGGACAACGCGCGCATCACCGTCGCCAACGGCACCACGCAGAACGCCGGCAAGAAGCAAGTCGACGGCGTGGAGCTGGGCTTCAACGGCAGGCTGACCGACAACTGGAACGTGTCCGGTGGCTACACCTGGATGGACGCCGAACTGGTGGAGAACGGCTACGTCTGCGCCGTGCCTGGCCGCACCTGTCCCGGCGGGGTCTACGTGCCCTCGCCGTACAACGGCAACGTGTTCCCGAACGTGGCCGAGCACAGTGCCAACCTGTGGACCACCTACAGCTTCGCCTCCGGCCTGACCATCGGCGGCGGCGCCACCTACTCCAGCAAGCAGTACGGCGACGTGGCCAACAGCAAGTGGATCCCCGGCTACACCCGCTGGGACGCCATGGCCAGCTATGCCTTCGGCCAGCGCTACACCCTGCAGCTGAACCTGCAGAACCTGACCGACGAGCTGTACTTCACCCGCGCCTACGCCTCGCACTACGCCAGCATCGCGCCGGGCCGCGCGGCGACCCTGACCTTCAACGTGAAGTTCTGATGCCCGCGGGGCGGCAGGCCACCTGTCGCCCCCGTCCGATGGACACGCCTCCCGCCAGCGCCACACCGCCCGCCTTCGACGCCCAGGCCCTGGCCGGGCTGCTGAAGGACGCCCCGGAACAGGCCTTTGCCGAGGTCGCCCGCCTGGCCAGGGCCGGCACGGTGGCGGCGCAGACCCTGCTGGCGCAGATGCTGGTGGAAGGCCGCGGCACCGCGCGCGACCCGGAGGCGGCCGTGCTCTGGTACCAGGTGGCCGCCAACAACGGCGACGCCCTGGCGATGAACATGCTCGGCCGCTGCCACGAGCTGGGCGAAGGCACGCCCGCCAACCCGGCCCTGGCCGCGGTCTGGTACCGGCGCGCGGCCGGGCTGGGCCTGGACTGGGGCATGTACAACCTGGCCAACCTGATGGCCACCGGCCGCGGCCTGCCCCGCGACGAAGCCGGCGCCTACGCCCTGTACGCGCGCGCCGCCGCGCTGGGCCATGCCAAGTCGATGAACCTGGTGGCCCGCTACCTCGAGGAAGGCCGCGTGGTGCCGGCGGACCCGCAGGCCGCGCTGGACTGGTACCGCCGCGCCGCAGAGGCCGGCGATTTCCGCGGCCAGGCCAACCTGGCCTCGATCCTGCTGCAGCAGGGCGAGGTCGCCGCCGCGGTGACCCTGCTGCGCCAGGCCCTGGCCCATGGCAGCCCGGCGTTCCTGGAACGCATCCGGCCGGAGCTGGCCACCTCGCCCCATCCCGAAATCCGCACACTGGTCGCGGCCCATGCACCGGAGTAAGCCATGCTGCTGCATATCCCCGAAGTCCTGACCAGGGACCAGGTCGCCGGATTCCGGCGCAAGCTGGAACAGGCCGACTGGACCGACGGCCGCGAGACCGTCGGCCACCTCGGCGCCCAGGTGAAGCGCAACGAGCAGCTGCCCGAGTTCTCGCCGCTGCGACGCGAGCTGGGCGAGGCCATCCTCACCGCCCTGGCGAAGCATCCGCTGTTCTTCAGCGCCGCGCTGCCGCTCAAGTACCTGCCGCCGCGCTTCAACCGCTACGCCGGCGGCGGCACCTACGGCTTCCACGTCGACGGCGCGGTGATGGACCTGGGCCAGGGCGAGCAGCTGCGCAGCGACGTGTCCTGCACCCTGTTCCTCAGCGACCCGGAGGAATACGACGGCGGCGAGCTGTTGGTCAGCGATACCTATGGCGAGCACGAGGTGAAGCTGCCGGCCGGCGACCTGATCCTGTACCCGTCCACCAGCCTGCACCAGGTCAACCCGGTGACCCGTGGCGCGCGCCTGGCCTCGTTCTTCTGGATCCAGAGCATGGTCCGCGACGACGGCCGCCGCCGCCTGCTGTTCGAGCTGGACAGCTCGATCCAGGCCCTGCGCCGCAGCGGCGCCGACCAGGCCGCGGTACTGCAGCTGACCGGCGTGTACCACAACCTGCTGCGGCAATGGGCCGAAACCTGAGCCAGACGGGACCCGTTTTCCGTTGCATTTGAGAACCATTCCCGTTTAAGATGCCACGGTCGGCCCAGGGCCGCGCATCGGGGAAATGTGTGAACAGGCTCCAGCACTCCGTCCAGGCCCGCCCGTCCGTGGCGGCTCCGCCGCATCCGCGCAGCGGATCGGCGGCCGTGGCGGTGCTGACCGTGCTGCTGGCCATGCTGGTGCTGGCCACCGGCCTCCTTCTCCGCCCGGGCAACGCCACCCTTCCCCCGCACCACGCCCCGTCGGTACACGCTGTCGATGCCGCCCCGGACGTCCCGGACACCCGGGGCGAGCACCGCCGCGCCCCGGCCAGGAAGCCGCGCCCGAGCGGCTCCGCGCAAACCGTCTCCGGCGACGCTGCCGCCCTGCCGTGGCCAGGCCTGGCCGTCGCGCGTGCGCGCACCGCCGGCCCCTGCCCCGCCGCCGCCCGCACGGCCGGACCCGCGCACCCGGATCCCGCGCTGGCCCTGCACCCCGGCCAGGCCCCGCCCACGGCCTGATGCCCCGGCGCCACCCGTCCCGGGCGGCCGCCTCCCCCATTTCCTGCAGACCCACGCGCCACCGGGCCGTCCCGGCCGCGCCCAGGCATGCGCCCACCCAGGCACATACCAGACCACCCTTATGCCGAAACGACTGCTCCCGTCCCGTCCCGCCACCCTGGCCCTGGCCATGGCCGCGATCCTGGCCGCTCCCGCGGCGCTGGCCGATCCGGCCCCCGCGCCGGCGGCCAAGGACCTCGACGCCGTCGTGGTGACCGCCACCGGCTTCGAGCAGAAGATCGTCGACGCTCCGGCCAGCATCAGCGTCATCACCCGCGAGGACCTGGCCCGCCGCCCCTACATCACCCTGCTGGACGCGGTCCGCGACCTGGAAGGCGTGGATATCGGCGAGACCCGCGACAAGACCGGCCAGGGCACGATCTCCATGCGCGGCATGGGCCCGGACTACACCCTGGTCCTCATCAACGGCCGCCGCCAGAACAACCACGGCGACATCTACCCCAACAACTTTGGCGGCAACCAGTTCAACCACATCCCGCCGCTGGACGCGATCGAGCGGATCGAGGTGATCCGCGGCCCGATGTCGACCCTCTACGGCGCCGACGCCATGGGCGGGGTGATCAACATCATCACCCGCAAGGGCCTGGACACCTGGGCTGGCTCGCTGACCCTGGGCCGCACCTTCGAGACCGACCACGCCTACGGCGACGACTCCACCGCCGACTTCCACCTCACCGGCCCGCTGCTGCCCGGCAAACTGGACCTGTCCGTGCGCGGGAGCTGGTACAGGCGCGACGCCTCCAACCCGGTTTACGGCGACGTGACCGATCCGTCCGGCGAGCGCCACAGCCGCGCCCTCGGCTTCGGCGGCGGCGGCAAGACGGTGGACAACACCAACAAGGCCGGCGGCATCAGCCTGGCCTGGGCCCCGACCGACAGCCAGGGCCTCACCCTGGACGTGGACACCTCGCGCCAGGAATACGACAACGCCATCCGCACCAACGACGAGGGCGTGGAGGAATACCCGGTCGGCACCGTGGACAACCACGGGGCGATGCTGCGCATCGGCAACAACGGCCGCATCGAACCGCGCGCCGGATACGCCCCGACCCAGGAATTCACCCGCGACAGCTGGGCCCTGACCCACGAGGGCAGCTGGTCCTTCGGCAACAGCCTGGTCTCGCTGGCCTACGTGGAGACCGACAACAGGGGCCGCACCCTGCCCTTCACCGTGGCCGAGCGCCGGCAGCTGCAGCAGCTGTGGAACGCCGCCTGCACCAACCTGGGCGGCAGCGTCGGCGCCGGCGGCTACTGCGCCCCGGGTGCGGCGATCGGCTTCCGCAACGCCAATGCCTGGAACAACCAGTCCGAAGCGCAGAAGCTGGCGATCATGCAGGCCAACCTTTCGCCGGAGCAGTACCGGCAGCTGCTGGCCTACCTGCCGCGCCCGCCGCGCACCCTGGAAAGCAGCCAGTACACCCTCGACGCCAGGCTCGACATCCCGTTCCAGGCCGCTGGCGAACACGTGGCCGTGGTCGGCACCCAGGTCGTGCGCGGCGAGCTGACCGACGGCGTTTTCGGCATGGAGGCCGGACGCCCGGGCGGCAGGCAGGAACACAACATGCACTCACTGTTCGCCGAGGACACCTGGAAGCCGGTCGAGCGGCTTTCGCTGACCGGTGGCATCCGCTACGACGACCACGAGGTGTTCGGCAGCCACGTCAGCCCGCGCCTGTACGCGGTGTACACGGTGAGCCCGGCCTGGACGCTGAAGGGCGGGGCCAGCACCGGCTTCAAGACGCCCAAGACCACCCAGCTGTACGACGGCGTGGTCGGCTTCGGCGGCCAGGGCACCTCGCCGATGTTCGGCAACCCGGCGCTGCAGCCGGAAACCAGCACCAGCTACGAGCTGGCCGCCTACTGGCAGCACCCGGACGGCCACGACTTCAACGCCACCGTCTTCCGCAACACCTTCGACGACAAGATCTCCTCGCAGCCCTGCGGCAACGGCCTGGCCCTGGCCTGCTCGGACACCGGCGAATACGCCGGCCTGGGCTACGCCAACAGCACCCGCACGGTGAACATCGACAAGGTGGTGATCCAGGGCGCCGAGCTGGCCGGCCGCTGGCAGGTCGGCGAGGCCTTCGCCCTGCGCGGCAACTACACCTGGACCGACAGCGAACAGCGCAGCGGCGCCCAGGCCGGGCTGCCGCTGGGCGAGAGCGCCAGGCACATGGCCAACGCCACCTTCGACTGGCAGGTCAGCGATGCGCTCAGCCTGTTCCTGGCGGCCGAATCGCGCGGCAAGCGCTACCGCGGCCTCCACGCCATCACCCAGGAGCCGCTGTACTACCGCGACTACACCGTGCTGCACCTGGGCGGCGCATGGCGGATCAGCGAGGCGGTGACGCTCAATGCCCGCATCAACAACCTGCTGGACCGCGACTTCACCACCTACGCCACCGAGTTCCGCGACCTCGATGGCGACGGCGTGTACGAGGACGGCACCAACGAGGTGCTGTACCTGGACGACTACAACAACAAGGACAAGGCCCGCAGCGTCTGGATGAGCCTCAACGTGCAGTTCTGAGCGGGCGGGGCCTGGGTCAACCATCCGGCCCCGCGAGCGTTAACCGATGAGAATCGTTCTCGACCGCTATACTCCCCTGCCTTCCCCGACCCCCTGCAGACGTGCCCGCAACTCCGACCCGCAACGACCCCGTGACCGCCCAGCGCAGGCGCGGCTTCTGGTTGCGCACGCTGCACCAGTGGCACTGGATCAGCTCGGCGGTGTGCCTGGTGGGCATGCTGCTGTTCACCGCCACCGGCATCACCCTCAACCACGCCGCGCGCATCGAGGCCGCGCCGCAGGTCGACAACCGCAGCGCACGCCTGCCGGAACCGCTGCTGCAGGCGCTGGCAGACGCGCCGGAGGAAGGCAACGCGCCGCTGCCTCCGGCGGTGGCCGCGTGGCTGGCCGAGGAACTGTCGGTCGGCGCGGGGCGGCGGCCGGCGGAGTGGTCGCAGGACGAGGCCTACCTGTCCATGCCCTCGCCCGGTGCCGATGCCTGGCTGAGCATCGACCGCACCACCGGCGAGGTCGAGTTCGAGCGCACCGAGCGCGGCCTGGTCTCGTTCCTCAACGACCTGCACAAGGGCCGCAACGCCGGGCCGGCCTGGGGCTGGTTCATCGACGTGTTCGCCATCGCCTGCCTGGTGTTCTGCGTCACCGGCCTGTTCCTGCTGCACCTGCATGCGCGGCAGCGGCGCATGACCTGGCCGCTGGTCGGCCTGGGCCTGGTGGTGCCGCTGCTGCTGATCCTGATCTTCATCCATTGACGAGGTACGACCGATGCGCGCCAAGCTGCTGTTCGCGGTGACCGGGCTGCTGACCCTGCCGGCCTACGCCGCGGAGCTGGAAGTCTCGGTGGAGATTCCCAAGCTCAACGTGGCCGAGTACCACCGCCCCTACGTGGCGGTGTGGATCGAGGGCGCCGACGGCAAGGCCGCGGCCGATCTGGCCGTGTGGTACCAGCTGAAGGACACCGCCGAGGGCCACGGCACCAAGTGGCTGCCGGACCTGCGCCAGTGGTGGCGCAAGTCGGGGCGCAACCTCGACCTGCCGGTGGACGGCGTCACCGGCCCGACCCGCCCGGTCGGCAGGCACACGATCAGGGTCGACGCCAACGCGCCGCAGCTGAAGAAGCTGTCCGCCGGCGAATACACCCTGGTGGTGGAGGCGGTGCGCGAAGTCGGCGGCCGCGAGCTGCTGAAGATCCCCTTTACCTGGCCGGCCCGCGGCGCCCAGTCCGGCAAGGCCCAGGGCAGCAGCGAGCTCGGCGCGGTCAGCCTGGCGATCAAGTGAATCCAAGGAGCCCAACGATGAAGAAACATGCGTTCGTCCTCGCCCTGGCGCTGGCGTTGCCCTTCTCCGCCGCCGCGCACAAGCAGTGGCTCGTGCCCTCGCAGGCCACGGTCGCCGGCCAGGACGTGTGGGTGACCTTCGACGCCGCCGTCTCCAACCAGCTGTTCTTCCCCGACCACGTGCCGATGCGCCTGGACAACGTGGTCGCCACCGCCCCGGACGGCAGCCAGGTGCCGCTGCAGAACGCCAGCACCGGCAAGTACCGCAGCACCTTCGACCTGCACCTGCAGCAGGAAGGCACGTACCGCATCGCCAACGTCAACCGCGGCGTGTCGGCCAGCTGGGATACCGCCGAGAGCCTGGCGGCCAAGGCGAAGGCCAGGGCCGAGGGCAAGCCGGTGACCGGCCCGGGCGCGCCGCGCGGCGGCTTCCTGCGCAACGCCAGGCCCGAGGAGCTGGCGGCGAAGATCCCGGCCGACGCGCAGAACGTGCAGGTCACCGAGACCCTCGGCCGGGTGGAGACCTTCGTCACCAACGGCCGCACCACCGACATCAGGCCGCTGGGCGAGGGCCTGGAGCTGGTGCCGGTGACCCATCCGAACGACCTGTTCGCCGGCGAGGAGGCGAAGTTCGTCCTGCACGTCGACGGCAAGCCGGCCGCCGGCCTGGAGGTCGAGGTGGTGCGCGGCGACACCCGCTACCGCAACGCCCAGGAAGAGATCCGCGCGACCAGCGGCCAGGACGGCAGCATCGCCATCACCTTCCCGCAGCCGGGCCGCTACTGGCTGGAAGCGTCGACCGAGGACGGCAACACCCGCGTGCCGAAGGCCAGCAAGCGCCGCCTGGTGTACGTGGCGACCCTGGAAGTCCTGCCGCAGTAAGCGCCGGTCCATGGGCACCACGCAGCCGGCTGCCGCCGCGGGCCTGGCCAGCCTCGGCGGGCAGACCATGGGCACGTCCTGGAGCGCGCGCGTGGCCGTGCGCGCCTCCACCGACCTGCACGCCCTGCACGCCATCGTGCAGGGCGCGCTGGACGAAGTGGTGGCGCAGATGAGCACCTGGGAAGCGGATTCGGACATCAGCCGCTACCGCCGCGCCGCGGCCGGCAGCTGGCAGGCGCTGCCGGAAGCCTTCGCCCGGGTGCTGGAGGCGGCCCTGGACGTGGCCCGGGCCAGCGGCGGCGCGTTCGATCCCACCGTCGCCCCGCTGGTGGAACTGTGGGGCTTCGGCGCCGGCGGGCGGCCGCCGCGGGTGCCACCGCCGCAGCTGCTGACCGAAACCCGTGCGCGCACCGGCTGGCAGCGGCTGCAACGCCGCGCCGGCGGCCGCGAGCTGCTGCAGCCTGGCGGCCTGGCCCTGGACTTCTCCGCCATCGCCAAGGGCTTCGGTGCCGACCTGGCGGCCGAGCGCCTGCGTGCCGGCGGCGTGGCCGCGGCCCTGGTGGAAGTCGGCGGCGAGATCCGCGCCTACGGCCGCAAGCCCGACGGCAACGCCTGGCAGGTGCTGGTGGAAGCCGAACCCGACCTGGAGACCCCGGTGGCGCAGCTGCCGCCGCGGGTGCTGGCGCTGGAGGACGCGGCAGTGGCCACCTCCGGCGATCGCTGGCACCACTTCGAGCACGCCGGCCAGCGCTATTCCCACACCTTCGACCCGCGCAGCGGCGCGCCGGTGCGCCAGGCCGCGGCCGCGGTCACCGTGGTGGCCGCCGACGCCATGCACGCCGATGCCTGGGCCACCGCGCTGACCGTGATGGGCGCCGAGGCCGGACTGCACTTCGCCGGGGAGCACGGCCTGGCCGCGCGCTTCGTCAGCCGCACCCCCGCCGGCCCGGTGGAAATGATGACCCCGGCATTCCGCCGCCACCTGGCCGCATGAATCCCGCCTCCGGCTCCAGCCGCACCGCGCTGTTCGGCCAGCTGGCGCTGCTGGCCCTGCTGCTGCTCGGCGCGTGCCTGCTGCTGCCGCTGCATGGCGACGACTGGTGGCCGGCCGCGCCGTCCGCGGACCGCCGCTGGCTGGCGGCCGCCATCGCCGCCGCCTGGCTGCTGGCCACCGCGCTTTGCCTGCGCAACGGCAGGTCCGCGGCGCCGGCGAGCGCGGCCTCCACCGGCGGCGATGCGGTGCTGGTGGCCTGGGCCAGCCAGACGGGTTTTGCCTCCGCGCTGGCCGAGCGCAGCGCCGCGATGCTGCGCGCGGGCGGTCGCGAAGTGGTGGTGCTGCCCCTGGACCAGGTCGACGCCACGCGACTGGCCGCGACCCGCCGTGCCCTGTTCGTGGCCAGCACCACCGGCGAGGGCGATCCGCCCGACCATGCCCTGGGTTTCCTGCGGCGGATGGACGACCGCGACCTGGCCCACCTGGAATACGCGCTGCTGGCCCTGGGCGACCGCAACTACGCCGCGTTCTGCGGCTTCGGCCGCCAGCTGGACGCGTGGCTGCGCGACCGCGGCGCGCTCCCGCTGTTCGACCGGGTGGAGGTGGACAACGCCGACGAGGCCGCGCTGCGCCGCTGGCAGTACGAGGTGGCGCGCATCGGCGGCGATGCCGCGGCCGCGGACTGGAGCGCACCGGCCTACCACCCGTGGCGCCTGGCCGCGCGCCAGCTGCTCAACCCCGGCAGCCAGGGCGGCCCGGTGCATGCGCTGTCGCTGCAGCCGGCCTCCGGCGCGCTGCCGGCCTGGCAGCCCGGCGACATCGCCGAGATCGGCCCCGGCCATCCGCCACAGCAGGTTGCCGCGTGGCTGGCGGCCACGGGCCTGGATGGCACCGCGCAGGTGGACGCCGGCGATGGTCCGCAGCCGCTTGCCGGCCTGCTTGCGCGCAGCGTGCTGCCCGATCCGGACGGCGTGCGCGGGCTGGCCCCGCAGGCCCTGGCCGCGCGCCTGCAGCGCCTCCCGCACCGCGAATACTCGATCGCCTCGATCCCGGCCGAGGGCCGGCTGCAGCTGCTGGTGCGCGAGATGTACCGCCAGGACGGGACGCCCGGCCTGGGCAGCGGCTGGCTGTGCCGCCACGTCCCCGTGGGCGGGACCGTGGACCTGCGCTTGCGCAGCAACCCCGGCTTCCACCCGCCGGCCGCGGACCGCCCGCTGGTGCTGGTCGGCAATGGCACCGGCATCGCCGGCCTGCGTGCGCACCTGGCCGCGCGCATCGCCGCCGGCGCGCGCCGCAACTGGCTGCTGTTCGGCGAACGCAACGCGGCCTGCGACCTGTTCTTCGGCGACGAGCTGCGCCGCTGGCAGGAGGCGGGCTGGCTGGAACGGATGGACCTGGCCTTCTCCCGCGAGGGCGACCGCGCCTATGTGCAGGACCGCCTGCGCGCCGCAGCCGCCGAACTGGCCGCCTGGGTGGACGCGGGCGCGACCATCCTGGTCTGCGGCAGTGCCGGCACCATGGCCCCCGCCGTGGACACGGCCCTGGCCACGATCCTGGGCGCGGAACGGCGCGACGCCCTGCGCGAGCAGGGACGCTACCGCCGCGACGTCTACTGAGCCGCCGCCGCGGCCCCGGCCCGGCGCACGCGCAGCAGCAAGGCCTCGCCAGCCCCGTCCAGCAGGAAGCGCTGCCGCGCGGGCGCGGCCAGCCAGGCGCTGTCGCCGGTTTCCAGGTCGAACTCCACGCCGTCCGCGCCCACCCGCGCCCGCCCGCCCAGCAGGTACACGGCCCAGGCGGTGGCGGCATCGCAGAAGCAGAACATGCCGCCCACCAGCGGCCGGTGCAGCAGGTCCACCTCCAGCACGTCCGGGCGCCACATCGCGTTGAAGGCGCGCACGGGTGGGCCATCCAGCGGGATCCCGGTGACGGCCCGGTCGCCGGCAAAGCGCAACCGCTGGTGCGGCGGCAGCAGGGTCGCCTGCCCGCCATCGGCAAATTCCAGGCGCAGCCCGTCGCCGGACAGCAGCACCTGCTCGCGCTCCACGCCCGGCAGGGACGAATACGCCGCTGCCCCCTCGATATCGGCAATCGACAGGCTCAGGTCCCAGTTGCCCTCCGCCGGCAGGCGCAGGATGCGGCGGGTCCAGCCGGCGCCGTTGTGCCAGCGCTCGCGGACGTACTCGTGGGCCGGCAGGTGCCTGGCGGGACCGAAATCGGGCATGCGCCGATTGTGCCGCAGCACCGGCTGCGCATGGCAGCGGATCGCAGCCCGGCGGTGCTTCCCCACCGGACAAGGCAAGCGAAAAGATGCCGCCCGGCCGCACCTCCCTGTGCGGCGCGGACGGCCAACTGCACTGACGCCTTGCCTGGCGTGCAGTTTCCGGACGGCGCCTCCCTGCGACGCCCGGGCATCGGACACCTGCGCCGCGCCACGGCGCAGGCGTGCTCAGCGTCGCGCCACCGCCGGGTTCGCCGGCGCCTGCTCCGGTGCCTTGCCTGCAGCCGGGGCCGCGGCGGGCCTAGCCGGAGCGGTGGCCGCCTTCGCCGGCGCGCCGACGGTGATCAGGTCGCGGTTGCGCTCGATCGTCTTCAGGCCAATGCCCTTGACCAGGGCCAGCTCGTCCACGCTCTTGAACGGACCATTGGCCTTGCGATGGGCGACGATGGCCTCGGCCTTGGACGGGCCGATGCCGACCAGCACGGCCTCCAGCTGCGCGGCCGAGGCGGTGTTGATGTCGACCTTGTCGGCGGCCGAGGCGGTGAACACCGCGGCCACCATCAGCAGCAGCGTCAGCAGCAGCGGACGCGGATGGGAAAGGAACTTCATGGCGACACTCCCTTGTAGCGGTTGGATGGCACCCGGGGGCTGGCGTCCTGCCGGCCGGTTCCCGGTAGCCGCAGTCTGGACCGGGCCGTGGGCGGCCGCCATCGCCGCGCAGCGCATTGCGTTGACCGGGAATGCTGCATTCATCTGTAGGAAATCCCCGCCCCACGCCGGGGCGTAGAATGGCGCCATCCAATTTTTCCCGGAGTTTCCATGGACATCGCACGCCTCGACCCCGCCGCCGCAGCGCGTTTCATCGGCGCCAAGTGGGACGACGACATCGTCCCGCAGCTGGTCGAGTACATCCGCATCCCCAACAAGTCGCCGATGTTCGACAAGGACTGGAAGGCCAACGGCCACATGGACGCGGCGGTGAAGCTGATGGAGTCCTGGGCGCGCGCCCAGCCGATCCCCGGCCTGCAGGTGGAAGTGGTCGAGCTGGAAGGCCGCACCCCGCTGATCTACGTGGAAGTGCCGGCCACCGGCCCCGAGTCGGGCGACGACACCGTGCTGCTGTACGGCCACCTGGACAAGCAGCCGGAGATGACCGGCTGGGATCCGGACCTGGGTCCGTGGAAGCCGGTGCTGCGCGGCGACAAGCTCTACGGCCGCGGCGGCGCCGACGACGGCTACGCGATCTTCGGCTCGCTGGCGGCGATCCTGGCCCTGCGCGAGCAGAACATCCCGCACGCGCGCTGCGTGCTGCTGATCGAGGCCTGCGAGGAGTCCGGCAGCTACGACCTGCCGGCCTACGTCGACCACCTGGCCGCGCGCATCGGCAAGCCCTCGCTGGTGGTGTGCCTGGATTCGGGCTGCGGCAACTACGAGCAGCTGTGGTGCACCACCTCGCTGCGCGGCCTGGCCGGCGGCAACCTGACGGTCAAGGTGCTCAGCGAAGGCGTGCACTCCGGCGACGCCTCCGGCGTGGTGCCGTCCAGCTTCCGCCTGCTGCGCCAGCTGCTGTCGCGGATCGAGGACGAGGACACCGGCCGCATCATCCTCGAGGGCCTGCACGTGGAGGTCCCGGCCGAGCGCGTGGAGCAGGCGCGCAAGGTCGCCGAGACCCTGCGCGACGAGGTCTTCAGCAAGTTCCCCTTCCTCAAGGGCATGAGCGCCATGTCCGACGACCCGGCGGAGCTGGTGCTCAACCGCACCTGGCGCCCGGCGCTGTCGGTCACCGGCGTGGACGGCATGCCGCCGCTGGCCTCGGCCGGCAACGTGCTGCGCCCGTACACCGCGGTGAAACTGTCGCTGCGCCTGCCGCCGACCCTGGACGGCAAGAAGGCCGGCGAGCTGCTCAAGGATGTGCTGCTGAAGGATCCGCCGAACGGCGCCCACGTCGAGCTGGAGCTGGAGAAGGCCTCCACCGGCTGGAACGCCCCGGCGCAGTCGCCGTGGCTGACCGAGGCGATCGAATCGGCCTCGCAGGCCGCGTTCGGCAAGCCGGCCATGTACATGGGCGAAGGCGGCTCGATCCCGTTCATGGGCATGCTCGGCGAGAAGTTCCCCGGCGCGCAGTTCATGATCACCGGCGTGCTGGGCCCGCACTCCAACGCCCACGGCCCGAACGAGTTCCTGCACATCCCGATGGGCAAGCGCGTGACCCAGTGCGTGTCGCACGTGATCGCCGAGCACTACCGCGCCAGCCTGCGCGGCCAGACCACCGGCGTCGGCGCGGTGGCCGGCGGCGAGCAGCACGGCGGCCACGGCTGCTGCTGATCCGAAGGCAAGCTGCATGACGCGAAGCGCCGGGCAACCCCCGGCGCTTCGCGTTTGCGGCGCCGGCGCCTCGCCGCGGACGCGCGCGGCGATTACCCTGTGCCGATCCCCGCCGACACCCACGCATGAACCCGCAAACCGCTTCCCAACGCGAGCTGCAGCGCCTGGCCTGGGCGCGCGCCGCCCTCGGCGATCCGGCCGCCACCCTCGAGCGTGCCTCCACCGACGCCGGCTTCCGCAGCTACTGGCGCAGCCACGGCGCCGGTGCTTCGCGGATCGTGATGGACTCGCCGCCGGGGCTGGAGGACGTGCGTCCATGGCTGGCCATGCGCGACCTGCTGGAAACCGGCGGCGTGCGCGTGCCGCAGGTGCTGGCGCGCGACGTCGAGCAGGGCTTCCTGCTGCTGGAGGACCTGGGCGGCCCGACCCTGGCCCAGGTCATCGACGACGGCAACGCCGATGCCTGGTTCGACGCCGCCGTCGGCCAGCTGCTGAAGCTGCAGGCGATCGCCCCGCCGCCGGCGATGGGCGTGTTCGGCGAGGCCCTGCTGCAGCGCGACGCGGGCCTGTTCGAGGACTGGTTCCTGCGCACCCACCTGGGCATCGAGCTGGATTGCGGCGAGGCCGAGGAGCTGCAGCGGGTGCAGCGCCGGTTGATGGACAACGCCCTGGCCCAGGCGCGGGTGGTCGTGCACCGCGACTTCATGCCGCGCAACCTCATGCCGGTCGAGCCCGGCCCGGCGGTGCTGGATTTCCAGGACTGCGTGGTCGGCCCGATCGCCTACGACCCGGTGAGCCTGTTCAAGGACGCCTTCCTGTCCTGGCCGCTGGAACGGGTCGATGGCTGGCTGGCGCGCTACCACGGGCGCGCCGCCGCGGCCGGGCTGCCGGTGCCGCCGCTGCCGGTGTTCCTGCGCGACGCCGACTGGCTGGGCGTGCAGCGGCACCTGAAGATCCTCGGCATCTTCGCCCGCCTGCACCACCGCGACGGCAAGACCAGGTACCTGGTCGACGCGCCGCGCTTCATCGCCTACCTGGACGAGGTGCTGCCGCGGCACCCGCAGCTGCAGCCACTGCAGCGCCTGCTCGATGCCCGCATCCGCCCGGCGATGGCGGAGGTGGCCGCATGAAGGCGCTGGTCTTCGCGGCGGGCCTGGGCGAACGCATGCGCCCGCTGACCCTGCACACGCCCAAGCCGCTGCTGGAGGCCGGCGGCAAGCCGCTGCTGGCCTGGCACCTGGAGAAGCTGGCCGCGCTGGGCGTGGACGAGGTGGTGGTCAACACCTCCTGGCTGGCCGAGCGGTTCCCCGGGATGCTCGGCGACGGCAGCCGCTGGGGCCTGCGCCTGCATTACAGCTACGAGGGCCCGGAACCGCTGGAAACCGGCGGCGGCATGCTGCATGCCCTGCCGCTGCTTGGCGACGGCCCGTTCATCGCGGTCAACGGCGACATCTGGACCGACTACGACTTCGCCCGGCTGCCGCGCCAGCCGCGCGGCGACGCCCACCTGGTGCTGGTCGACAACCCCCGGCACCACCCCGGCGGCGACTTCGTGCTGGACGACGACGGCCGCGTGCATGCCGATGGCGGCGCCAGGCTGACCTTCTCCGGCATCGGCGTCTACCGCCCTTCGCTGCTGGCCGGCTGGCGCGCGACCGTGGACGGCGATCCCGGCAACCCGCCGCGCTTCAAGCTGGCACCGCTGCTGCGCCGGGCCATGGCCGCCGGGCGCGCCAGCGGCGAGCACCACCGCGGCCGCTGGACCGATGTCGGCACTCCGGAGCGGCTGGCAGCACTGGACCAGGCCCTGCGCGCGGACTGAGCGCGGCCGCAGGACCCCGGACACCCGGATACGGGGACGGCGCCGGCTCAGCCGGCGTCGAGCAGGCCGCGCAGGAACGGCACCGTCACCCGCCGCTGCGCCGCCAGCGAGGCCCGGTCGATGCGCTCCAGCAGGCCCAGCAGGTGGCCCATGTCGCGCCCGGTGCGGGTCAGCAGCCAATCGATCGCCGCTTCCTCCAGCACCAGCCCGCGTCGGCGGGCGCGGTCGCGCAGCACCGCGCGGCGGCCCTCGTCGTCCAGCGTATGCAGGGCGACGCGGGTGCACTGGCCCAGGCGCGAGCGCAGGTCCGGCAGCACCAGCGGCAGCGCCTGCGGCGCGGCGGTGGCCAGGTACAGCACGGAAGTACCGGCGGCGCGCATGCGGTTGTGGAAATCGAACAGCGCGACCTCGTCCTCGCGGTCGCCGGCGATGGCCTCCAGCCCGTCCAGCGCGACCACGTCGGCCTCCTGCGCCTCCAGCGCCTCGCGCAGGCGGCCGCGCGCGGCGCGCAGCGGCAGGTAGGCCGCGCGCCGGCCGGCACCCTCGGCCTCGGCGCACACGCCCAGGCCCAGGTGGGTCTTGCCGGCGCCGCTGGCGCCCTCCAGGTAGATCCAGTCCGCGCCGGGCAGCCGCGCCAGGTCGCGCAGCTGTTCCAGCGCGCCGGCCGGGGCGCCGATGTAGCTCTCCAGGCGCTGCTCGGGCGGGTAACGCAGCGCCAGCGGCAGTTGCGGGGTGCCGGCCTTGCCGGGGGGAACGCTCACGCCTCCGGGCCCTGGCCGCGCGCGGGCGGCTGTTGCGGCGGTTCCGGCGCGCGTTCCGGGAAGGGACCGAGCACGATCGAGGGCGAGCCCTGGCCGCCCATGTACAGCCCGCTCTGGCGGTAGCGCTCGGCGGCGAAGCGCAGCAGCACGTTGATCACCGCCGCCGCCGGCAGCGCGATCAGCATGCCGAGGAACCCGAACAGCTGGCCGCCGGCCATCACCGCGAAGATCACCGCCACCGGATGCAGGCCGATCTTGTCGCCGACGATGCGCGGGGTCAGCACATAGCTCTCCAGCAGCTGGCCGACGGTGAACACCACGCCCACCAGCACCAACAGCCGGGTATCCAGGCCCTGGGCCTGGACCAGCGCCGCCACCACCGCCAGGACGATGCCGGTGGTCGCGCCCAGGTAAGGAATGAAGCTGATCAGGCCGGCGACCATGCCAATCAGCAAGCCCAGCTTGAGCCCGGACAGCTGCAGGCCGATCGCGTAGATCGCCCCCAGCGCCAGCATCACCACGAACTGCCCGCGCAGGAACGCGGCGAGCACGTCGTTGGACTCGCGCGCCAGGCGGGTGACCGTATCCAGGTGGTCGCGCGGGACCAGGGCCGCGACCCGCTCCACCAGCAGGTCCCAGTCGCGCAGGAAGTAGTAGGTCAGGATCGGCAGCAGCACCAGGTTCACCACCCAGGCCACCATCGCGAAGCCGGAGCGGGAGATGTAGCCGAACACCGCGGTGGCGAAGCCACCGGCCTGCTGCCAGTGCTCGCGCACCCATTGGACCAGCCGCTCCGGATCCAGCCACACCATCAGTTCCAGCCCGGTGCGCGCCTCCAGCCACGGCACCGCGGTCTGCACGAACCAGTCGCGGTAGGCCGGCAGCGACTCCACCAGGGTGCGCACCTGGCGTTCGAGCATCGGCACCAGGATCAGCAGGGCCAGCACCAGCAGCAGGGTCATCAGCCCGAACACCAGGGCCACGGCCACGTTGCGCGAGCGCCCGGCGCGCTCGAGGCGGTCGACCAGCGGGTCGCCCATCCAGCCCAGCAGCGCGCCGAACACGAACGGGGTCAGGATCGGCGCCAGCAGCCAGACGACCCACAGGCCGACCAGCCCCAGCACGATCCACTTGAGCTGCTGCAGGAAGCGCGCGATCTCCGCTTGCCCGTCCATCGGCCGGCTCATCGGATGCGGTACTCCCCGGGCACGCCCTCCACCGGCTCCACCGGCGCGTTCTGGCCGAGCATGCGGTCGAACCCGGACAGGCCGGTGAGCAGGTCGAGGTCGAACTCCACGCGGTCGCCGCTGGCGCGCACCGGCGCGATCCGGCGCACCACCGGCAGCCGCTGCAGCAAGGCCGAGACCTGCAGGTAGTCCTCGGCCCCGTGCAGCCCGGTGACCACGACCCGGTAGGTGCCGGCCGGCTCGGACACCGGGACCTTGGCGTAGCGCTGGATCAGCGCGTCGGCGGCCACGTCGGCGCCGCTGGACAGCGCGCGCCGCGGGTCGGATTCGTTGACCGTGCGGGTGGCCAGCACCCGCCCGGCGTCGACGAAGGTCCAGTCGGTGGCCCAGCCGTTACCGCTGCGGTACATCTTGCCGATCAGCTGCATCGGCGGGCTGTAGCGGGCCGAGGCGCGGGCCACGGCGGCGGTGTCGCCGCGCCAGATCGCGCCGACCACCGCCTGCTCGGCGGCGCCGCCGGACGGCAGGCCGAGGCGGTAGCCACGCTCGACCGCGCGGTCCAGCAGCGGACGCGCGGCATTGACCTGGCCGGTGCCCAGCAGGCGCGGGCCGCTGCCGTCGTCGATCGCCAGCCACACCACCGGCTTGGGCCGCGGCTGCGCCCACACCGGCAGGCCCAGCGCCGAGACCAGGCCGTCGACCAGTTCCGGGTGGAAGCGCACCACCAGCATGGTGCGGAAGGTGGGCGCGCCGCCGGGCGAGGTGCTCTGGTCCTGGCGGTAGTCGTAGCTCTCCACGTAGGCGTCGGCGTTGCGCAGCTCCTGCGCCACGCCGGGGCGGTTGGCCACCGCAGGGTCGCCGGAGAGCTTGGACAGCACCTGGGCCAGGGCACGGGCGAAACCGGCCGCGCGCGCCGAATCGGCCTGGCTGCCGACCTGCACCTCGGCCGCGTACAGGCCCTGCGCGGCCGCCACCTCGCCTTCGGTGCGCAGCCCGTCCTGGGCCGCTGCCGGCGCGAAGGGCAGGCACAGCAGCAGCGCCAGGAACAGGGTCAGGCCGCGGCGGACGGGCATGGGGATCCTCGATGGACGGGGAATACCGGGGAATTGTTGCCCGAACCGCATGCCCGCGCCAATCGACGCAGCGCGAAGGCGGGACGCCGGGCGTCCCCGGCCGCGGCGCGGCTGCTAGAATCGCGGCCCTTCCCCGCAGCTGCCGCAGGCCCTGACGTGAGCCAGACTCCTACGCCCACTCCCCTGACCTACCGCGACGCGGGCGTGGACATCGACGCCGGCAACGAGGTCGTGGAGCGGATCAAGCCGCTGGTGCGGCGCAGCTTCCGCCCGGAGGTGATGGGCGGCCTGGGCGGGTTCGGCGCCCTGTTCGACCTGTCCGGCAAGTACCGCGAGCCGGTGCTGGTCTCCGGCACCGACGGCGTCGGCACCAAGCTCAAGCTGGCCCAGCAGCTGGGCCGCCACGACACCATCGGCATCGACCTGGTCGCGATGTGCGTCAACGACATCCTGGTCCAGGGCGCCGAGCCGCTGTTCTTCCTGGACTACTTCGCCACCGGCAAGCTCGACGTGGACACCACGGTCGCGGTGGTCGGCGGCATCGCCCGCGGCTGCGAGGAGTCCGGCTGCGCCCTGATCGGCGGCGAGACCGCCGAGATGCCGGACATGTACCCGCCGGGCGAGTACGACCTGGCCGGCTTCGCCGTGGGCGCGGTGGAGAAGTCGCAGCTGCTGGACGGCTCCCGCGTGCGCGAGGGCGACGTGCTGCTGGGCATCGCCTCCTCCGGCCCGCACTCCAACGGCTATTCGCTGATCCGCCGCATCTACGACCGCGCCGGCCGCCCGGCCGAGCTGGTCCTGGAGGACGGCAGCAAGCTGGTCGACGCGCTGATGGCCCCGACCCGGCTGTACGTGAAGCCGGTGCTGGCCCTGCTGCGCGAACACGGCGAGGCGATCCACGCCATGGCCCACATCACCGGCGGCGGCCTGACCGAGAACATCATCCGCGTCATCCCCGAGGGCCTGGGCCTGGACATCGAGGCGCAGGCCATCGTCCTGCCGCCGGTGTTCGCCTGGCTGCAGCGCGAAGGCGCGGTGGCCTACGAGGAAATGTGGCGCACCTTCAACTGCGGCATCGGCTTCGTGCTGGTGGTGCCGCAGGACGCGCTGGCCGCGATCGGCGCCGCGCTCGACGCCCAAGGCCTGGCGCACCGCGCCATCGGCCGGGTGGTCGCGCGCGCCGGCGGCGACGGGCGCGTGCGCATCGCCTGAGGCACCCATGGCCCCTACCGGCGGGCGCCAGCCGCGGCTGGCGGTACTGGTCTCCGGCCGCGGCAGCAACCTGCAGGCGGTGCTGGACGCGATCGACGAAGGCCGCCTCGACGCCGAGGTGGTCGGGGTGTTCTCCGACCGCCCGGAGGCGCCGGCGCTGGCCAAGGTCGCGCCGGAGCTGCGCTGGAGCCGCAAGGGCCGCGCCTATCCCGACCGCGCCGCGTTCGACGCCGACCTGGCCGAGGCGGTGGCCGCCTGCCGTCCGGACTGGATCTTCTGCGCCGGCTACATGCGCATCCTCGGCGATGCCTTCGTGCGCCGCTTCGAAGGCCGCCTGCTCAACGTCCACCCCTCGCTGCTGCCGCTGTACAAGGGCCTGCACACCCATGCGCGGGCGCTGGAGGCCGGCGACGCCGAACACGGCGCCAGCGTGCACTTCGTGGTCCCGGAACTGGACGCCGGCGCGGTGGTGGCCCAGGTGCGCATCCCGGTGATGCCCGGCGACACACCCGACACCCTGGCCGCGCGCCTGCTGCCGCACGAACACCGGCTGGTCACCGCGGTGCTCGGGCTGGCGGTGGCCGGACGCCTGGCTGAACGCGATGCACGGGTCTGGGTCGACGGTCAGTGCCTGTTTAAACCGCTGCAACTAGATTCCGCGGGCGCCCTGAAGCCGGAATCACGCGCCTGACACCGGCGCGCGGGCATGCTTCCCCGTCGTCCCCTGCCCGAGCCGCATGCGCCCCATCCTCGCCTCCCTCCTGCTGCTGACCGCCAGCGCCCTCCAGGCGCAACCCGCCCGTGCGCAGGAAGCGGCGCCGCCCGGCCTGCCCGCGCTGCCGCCGGCGCCACGCGTGCTGGAACCGTTCCAGGCCACCTACGAGGCCTGGTACCGCGGCCGCCCCGCCGGCAGCGCCACCATGCGCCTGGTGCGCCAGGACCCGCGGCACTGGACGATCGAGCTGGACCTGCGCGCCGAGCGCGGCGTGGCCAGCCTGGCGCGGCTGAACATCCACCAGAGCACGCTGTTCGACGAGCACGACGGCCACTACCGCCCCCTGGGCCAGAACACCGAGCGGCGCGCGGTGCTGTTCGGCAAGCAGGTCAGCGGCAGCTACGACTGGGGCGCGATGCAGGCGCGCTGGAGCGGCGACATCAGCCGCGAGCGCCGGCGCCCGGTGCCGCTGCAGCCGGGGGACATGAGCGCCCTGCTGATCAACCTGGCGCTGATGCGCGACGCCCGCCCCGGCGCGGTGCTGGAATACCGCTTCGTCGACGGCGGCCGCGTGCGCGGGCACGTCTATCATGTCGGGCAGACGCCGGAGACGCTGGCCGTGGGCGACATGAGCTACGAGGCCTTGCGGGTCGAACGCCGCGACCGCGACGGCGACCAGACCCTGGTCTGGGTCGCCGACGGCGTGCCCACCCCGATCCGCATCCTGCAACGCGAGGACGGCGAGGACGAGGTCGACCTGCGCCTGATCGAGTACCGAGGAGCCTGAGATGAACCGGACCCGCCCCCTGATCCGCCTCCCGCTGCTGCTGGGCCTGCTCGCCGCCGCCGTGCCGGCGCTGGCGATGGAGCCGTTCACCGCCGACTACACCGCCAGCTACATGGGCATGCGCGCCGACGGCACCATGACCCTGGCGCGCGAGTCCGGCGACCGCTGGAAGTACAGCCTGCGCATCCGCAACCAGGTCGCCGACCTGAGCCAGGTCACCGTGTTCGACGAGCACCAGGGCACCCTGCGTCCGCTGAGCAGCAGCGACAGCTCGGTGGCGCTGATCAAGCGCAAGTCGGTGCAGGCCAACTACGACTGGAAGGCCGGCCAGGCCACCTGGAGCGGCGACGTCAAGCCCGAGCGCCGCGGCCCGGTGAAGCTGCAGCCCGGCGACATGGACGCGCTGCTGATCAACCTGGCCGTGGCCCGCGACCTGGCCGCGGGCAAGCCGCTGTCCTACCGCCTGGTCGACGAGGGCCGGGCCAAGCCGCTGCGCTACGAGGTGGCCGGCAAGGAGCAGATCACCGTCGCCGGCAAGCCGCGCCAGGCCACCAAGGTGGTGCGCCGCGACGACAAGCGCGAGACGATCGCCTGGATCGTGGCGGAAATGCCGGTGCCGGCGCGCATCCTGCAGCGCGAGAACGGCCAGGACACCATCGACCTGACCCTCAAGGCGCTGCGCTGAGCGCGGCGCCCTGGCCGGTTCACTCCTCGGCCTTGAACACCGTCTGGCACTGCACCCGGATCACCTCGCCGCTGCGGAACCAGCGGAAGGTGGTGCATTCGCGGTTGCCCTCGCTGCTGCGTTCGGCGGTCACCGCGTAGAACGACTGCAGGATCTCGGCGCGGTCGACCACGCCGTCGCCGTTCCAGTCCATGTCGGAGGTCTCGACCCCGCGGGTGGCGGCCATGCCCAGCCAGCCGGCCACGCCGATCAGCACCAGCATCGCCGCCAGCAGGCCCAGCAGGACCTTGCGGCGGGTGGTCATGCGTCCTCGCAGCAGCATTCAGCCCTCCCCTTGCCGCGCGTCGATGCGGCGGATGCTGGCGCCCAGCGCGCCGAGCTTGGCCTCGATGTTCTCGTAGCCGCGGTCCAGGTGGTAGATGCGGTCGATGGTGGTTTCGCCCTGCGCCACCAGGCCGGCCAGCACCAGGCAGGCCGAGGCGCGCAGGTCGGTGGCCATCACCGGAGCGCCGCTGAGGCGCGGCACGCCGCGCACCACCGCGGTATGCCCGTCGATCTGGATGTCCGCGCCCAGCCGCAGCAGTTCGTTGACGTGCATGAAGCGGTTCTCGAAGATCGTCTCGCTGATCACGCCCACGCCCTCGGCCACGCAGTTGAGCGCCATGAATTGCGCCTGCATGTCGGTCGGGAACGCCGGGTACGGCGCGGTGGTCAGGCTGACCGCGCGCGGGCGCCGGCCCTCCATGTCCACGGTGATGCTGTCCGCGGTGGTGGCGACCGTGGCGCCGGCCTCGCGGAGCTTGTCCAGCACCGCTTCCAGGGTATCCGGCCGCGCGTTGCGCGCGGTCACCCGGCCGCCGGTCATGGCTGCGGCCACCAGGAAGGTGCCGGTCTCGATCCGGTCGGGCAGCACCACGTGGCGGCCGCCGCCCAGGCGCTCCACGCCGTGGATGGTGATCCGCGCGGTGCCCGCGCCCTCGATCCGCGCGCCGAGCGCGTTGAGGCAATCGGCCAGGTCGACCACCTCCGGCTCCATCGCCGCGTTCTCCAGCACCGTGGTGCCCTCGGCCAGGGTGGCGGCGGCCATCACGTTCTCGGTGCCGGTGACGGTGACCATCTCGAACACGAAGCGCGCGCCCTTCAGGCGCCCGGCGCGGGCCTTGATGTAGCCGTTCTCGACGCTGATTTCCGCGCCCAGTGCCTGCAGCCCGCGGATGTGCTGGTCCACCGGGCGCGAGCCGATCGCGCAACCGCCCGGCAGCGCCACCTCGGCCGCGCCATGGCGCGCCAGCAGCGGGCCCAGCACCAGGATCGAGGCGCGCATGGTCTTGACCAGGTCGTAGGGGGCCACGTGGTTGCGCACCGTGCGCGGGTCGACCACCAGGCTGCGCGCCAGCTCGCCCTGCTTGTAGTCCACGCTCGCGCCCAGCTCGCCCAGCAGCTTGAGCGTGGTCATCACGTCGTGCAGGTGGGGGACGTTGGCAATCTCCACCGGCGCGTCGGCCAGCAGGGTCGCGCACAGGATGGGCAGGACGGCGTTCTTGGCGCCGGAGATGGCGACTTCGCCGCGGAGCGGCGCGCCGCCGCTGACTACGATCTTCTGCATGGGAACCCGGGTACGGGGGAAACGGTGGGAAACGGCGCCATGCGGCGCGCCTCAGGCGGCCTCGTCGGGGGTCACGGTCCGGAGCGACAGGGCGTGGATCGCCCCGCCCATCAGGTCGCCCAGGGTCGCGTAGACCATCCGGTGGCGGGCCAGCGGCAGTTTGCCGCGGAAGGCCTCGCAGACCACGGTCGCCTCGAAGTGCACGCCATCGTCGCCCTGCACGTGGGCTTTGGCACCGGGCAGGCCTTGCTCGATCAGGCGGGCGATGGTGTCGGCGTCCATGAAGCTGTTGGCCTAGAATGAAGCACCCTAGTCTAGCGAATCCGGGCCGCTCCCGGGCCGATACATGAGCGCAGCCGCCGAGTCATCCGCCGAACCCGCGCAGCTGGCCGCCGCCGGCAGGCGCGTGTTCCAGGTCGAAGCCCAGGCCCTGGAAGCGGTCGGGCAGCGGGTCGGCGAGGACTTCGCCCGCGCCTGCCGGCTGATCCTGGCCTCGCGCGGGCGCCTGGTCTGCACCGGCATGGGCAAGTCCGGGCACGTGGCGCGCAAGATCGCCGCCACCCTCGCCTCCACCGGCACCCCGGCGTTCTTCGTCCACCCCGGCGAGGCCGGGCATGGCGACCTGGGCATGATCACCGACGCGGACATCGTGCTGGCGCTGTCCTATTCCGGCGAGTCGGACGAGGTGCTGATGCTGCTGCCGGCCCTGCGCCGCCAGGGCAACAAGGTGATCGCGATGACCGGCCGCCCGCAGTCCACCCTGGCGCGCGAGGCCGACATCCACCTGGACGTGGGCGTGCCGGCCGAGGCCTGCCCGCTGCACCTGGCCCCGACGTCCTCCACCACCGCCTCGCTGGCCATGGGCGACGCCCTGGCGGTGGCGCTGCTGGAGGCGCGCGGCTTCACCGCCGACGACTTCGCCCGTTCGCACCCGGCCGGCAGCCTCGGCCGGCGCCTGCTGCTGCACGTCACCGACGTGATGCACGGCGGCGAGGAACTGCCCTGCGTCGGCGAGGACGCCAGCGTGGCCGAGGCGCTGGTGGAGATGAGCCGCAAGCGCCTGGGCATGACCGCGATCGCCGCCGCCGACGGACGCCTGGCCGGGATCTTCACCGACGGCGACCTGCGCCGCGCCCTGGACCGCGGCATCGACGTGCGCCAGGCGCGGATCGCCGAGGTCATGACCCGCAACCCGCGCACGATCGACGCCGGGCAGATGGCCACCGAGGCCGCGCACCTGATGGAGCGCCACCGCATCAACGGCCTGATCGTGGTCGACGCCGAGCAGCGCCCGGTGGGCGCGCTCAATGTTCACGACCTGTTGCGAGCACGCGTGGTTTAACCGCCCCATGTCCCCGGAACCGATCGTGGCCTACGACCCGCTGTCCCTCGTCCCCCCGGAAATCGCCGAGCGCGCGCGCCAGGTCCGGCTGGTGTGCCTGGACGTGGACGGCACCCTCACCGACGGCCGCCTGTACTTCGACGCCGCCGGCAACGAGATGAAGTCCTTCAGCGTGCTCGACGGCCAGGGCCTGGTGCAGCTGCGCCGCTTCGGTTTCCACGTCGCGCTGATCACCGCCCGCCCCAGCCTGGTGGCGCAGAAGCGCGGCGCCGACCTCGGCCTGGAAACCCACATCGGCGTGGCCGACAAGCTCGCCTGCATGGACGAACTGCTGGCCCGCCACGGCCTGGCGCGCGAACAGGCCTGCTTCGTCGGCGACGACCTGCCGGACCTGGACTGCCTGTGCGTGGCCGGTCTCTCCGTGGCGCCGGCCAACGCCCATCCGTGGATCGCCGAACGGGTGCACTGGCGCACCCGCGGCCGCGCCGGGGAAGGCGCGGTGCGCGAGGTCTGCGACGTGCTGCTGGCGGCGCACGGCCACGTGCCGGCGATCCTCGCCGGGCACGGCTCGCGCGACGGACGCCGGGCATGAACTGGCGCCTGCTCCTGGGCCTGGTGCTGCTGGCGGCCGCCGCGGCCACCGGCTGGTCTGCCTGGCAGATACGCGGGCGCGAGGCGCCGGCGGCCGCCACCGGCGAGCGCTCGGACTACGTGCTGCGCGACTTCGAACTGGTGATCCTCGGCAAGGACGGGCTGGAGTCGGTGCGGGTGCAGTCGCCGGAGCTGCAGCGCCGCGAGGACGAGAGCATGGACCTGGAGCAGCCGCTGTTCCTGGCCCCCGCCGAGCCCGGGCCGTGGCGGCTGTCGGCCGAGCGTGGCTGGATCAGCGCCGACGGCGAGCTGCTGCGCCTGGAGGGCAACGTCGCCGGCGACAGCGACCCGGCCAGCCCCGCCCCGAGCAGCTTCCGCACCGACGTGCTGGAATTCCTCCCGGCGCAGGACCTGGCGCGCACCGACCGCCCGGTGCGCGTCACCCGCCCCGGCCTGCTGCAGACCGGCAACGGCATGGAAGCCAACCTCAAGACCCGCCAGTACCGCCTCCTTTCCCAGGTCAGGACTCGCTATGAACCTTCCGCGCGCCCTTAAGTCCCGGACCGCCGCCCTCGCCGTGCTGGCGCTGGCCACGCTGTCCTCCACCGCCCTGGGCAAGAGCTCGGACCGCAACCAGCCGATGACGCTGGACTCGGACAACTCCGACTGCAGCCAGGCCAGCGCAGACTCGCGCTGCGTCTTCACCGGCAACGTCGAGATCGTGCAGGGCACCCTGCACATCACCGCCGCGCGCGCCGAGATCGTGCAGCGCGGCGGCGAGATCGAGCAGGTGGTGCTGACCGGCAAGCAGGCCACGATGCGCCAGGAGATGGACGACGGCGCGACCATGAACGCCCGCGCCGACCGCATCGTCTACGAGCCGAAGAAGGAGCTGCTGACGCTCACCGGCAACTACACGGTCGAATCCCCGCGCGGCAGCAACAGCGGCCAGCGCATGGTCTACAACATGGCCAGCGGCCAGATGCAGAGCGGCGGCGACGGCACCCGCGTGCGCACCGTGATCCAGCCACGCGCCCAGCAGAACAAGGAAGGCAACTGATGCTCGTCGCCGAAGGCCTGCGCAAGAAGTACAAGCAGCGCGAGGTGGTGCGCGAGTTCGGCCTCTCGCTCGACGCCGGCGAGGTGGTGGGCCTGCTCGGCCCCAACGGCGCCGGCAAGACCACCTGCTTCTACATGATCGTCGGCCTGGTCGCCGCCGACGCCGGGCGCATCGTGCTCGATGGCCGCGACATCACCGCCGAGCCGATGTACACCCGCGCCCGCCTGGGCGTGGGCTACCTGCCGCAGGAACCCTCGGTGTTCCGCAAGCTCACCGTGGCCGACAACATCCGCCTGGTGCTGGAGCTGCGCGAGGACCTCAAGGACGGCGACGCGCTGGAAGCCGAGCTGTCCTCGCTGCTGGACGAGCTGCAGATCGGCCACGTCGCCGACCAGCTCGGCGCCAGCCTGTCCGGCGGCGAGCGCCGGCGCTGCGAGATCGCCCGCGCCCTGGCCGCCAGGCCGCGGCTGATGCTGCTGGACGAGCCGTTCGCCGGCGTCGACCCGATCTCGGTCGGCGAGATCCAGCGCATCGTCACCCACCTCAAGAACCGCGGCATCGGCGTGCTGATCACCGACCACAACGTGCGCGAGACCTTGGGAATCTGCGACCGTGCGTATATCCTCGCCGAGGGACGCGTTCTGGCGCAGGGGGCCCCGGACGCACTGCTGGCCAACCCGGACGTGCGCCGGGTCTACCTCGGGGACACCTTCCGCCTCTGACCCCCTGGCCCGGCAGCCCCAGGCTTCCTTTCTGGCAGGGACATGAAGGCACGGCTGCAGACATCGCTGGGACAGAGCCTGGTCATGACGCCGCAGCTGCGCCAGGCCATCCGCCTGTTGCAGATGTCCACGGTGGAGCTGCAGGCCGAGGTCGCCGAGGCGATCGAGACCAATCCCCTGCTGGAGTGGGCCGACGAGGCCTACCAGGAGCCGGTCGCCGCGGGCGACGGCGACGGCGCGGCTGCCGCGCCCTCGGACGATGTCCCGCCCGAGGGCGAGGACTGGGCGCCGGACGAGCCCGCCTGGCAGGCATCCGGCGGCGGCTACGACGAGGACGGCGACGACGCGGCCGAGCGCATGGCCGGGACCGAGACCCTGGCCGACCACCTGCTGTGGCAGCTGCACCTGTCGCCGCTGTCGGCGCGCGACCGCCGCATCGGCGCCATGCTGATCGACGCCCTGGACGAGGACGGCTACCTGCGCGAACCGCTGGCGTCCATCGCCGAGGCGCTGCTGCCGGAAACCCGCGCCAGCGAGGAGGAGATCCTCACCGTGCTGCACCAGCTGCAGCGCTTCGATCCGCCCGGAGTGGGCGCGCGCGACCTTGGCGAGTGCCTGCGCCTGCAGCTGGAAGTCCTGCCCGAATGCACCCCCGGCCGCGCCCTGGCCCTGCGCATCGTCGCCGCGCCGCTGGAGCGGCTGCCGAAGATCGGCACCGAGGGCCTGGCCCAGGAACTGCGCGCGCCGCCGTGCGACGTGGAGCAGGCGGTGCAGCTGGTGCGCTCGCTGGACCCGCGTCCGGGCAAGCGCATGGCCGAACTGGAACACGACAGCTACGTCGTGCCCGACTGCATCATCTGGCGCCAGCGCGGGGTGTGGAAGGCGGCGCTGTCGCGGCAGGCGCAGCCGAAGGTCGCCATCCACCGCGGCTACGAACAGCTGATCCGGCGCTGCGGCGACAGCGACGCCGGCTACCTGCGCGGCCAGCTGCAGGAGGCGCGCTGGCTGCTCAAGAGCCTGGAGGCGCGCGGCGAGACCCTGCTGAAGGTCGTGCGCTGCCTGCTGCGCCAGCAGGCCGGGTTCCTGGAGTTCGGCGAACAGGCGCTGCGTCCGCTGACCCTGCGCGAGGTCGCCGCCGAGCTGGGCCTGCACGAATCCACCGTCTCCCGCGCCATCGCCCGCAAGTACGTGCGCACCCCGCGCGGCACCCTGCCGCTGAAGGCGTTCTTCGCCTCCGGCATCGACACCGACGGCGGCGGCGAGGCCTCCAGCACCGCGATCCAGGCCATGATCCGCCGCCTGATCGACGACGAGAACCCGCGCAAGCCGCTTTCCGACGCCAAGCTGGCCGACCTGCTCAAGCAGTCGGGCGTGCCGGTGGCGCGGCGCACGGTGGCGAAGTATCGTGAGCTCATGAACATTCCGGCGTCGCACGAGCGGGTCCGCATCGGCTAGGCGCGTGACCGGCATCGTGCGGGGCCGCCCACAGCGGCAACCACAAAGGAGGTTCACGATGCGCATCGAAACGTACGGCCAGCAGCTGGAGATCACCCCGGCCCTGCGCGATTACGTGGAGGAGAAGCTGCGTCGGCTCGACCGGCATTTCGACCAGCCGATCGCCGCCCGCGTGCAGCTCGGCCTGCGCAAGCCCTCCCACCGCGCGGCCGCGGACCTCTCCGTCCCGGGCCGTACCCTGCACGCCGAGGCCGAGGCCCAGACCATGTACGCGGCCATCGACCTGCTGGCGGACAAGCTGGACCGCCAGATCCTCAAGCACAAGGAAAAGAACCAGGACTACCAGGCGCCCCGCGTCCTCCCGGACGTCGGCTGACCCGCCCCCGCCGCCCGGCCGGCACCCGCCCGGCCGGGACGCGCGAGCCCGTTTGGGCGACAATCACGCGACCCCTGCCAGAAGGACCCGGGCCGCATGAGGAATGCCAGCATCACCGCACGCGAACTGTTCGAGCAGCAGCAGGACAAGTTGTCGCTGCGCTGGCTGGCCGGCCAGAAGGGCGGGTCCCGCGAGATCGACTCCGGCGACACCAATTCCCGCCGCCCCTCGCTGGCCGGCTACCTCAATGCCATCTACCCCAACAAGGTGCAGATCCTCGGCAGCGAGGAACTGGCCTGGCTCGACTCGCTGGACTCGCGCCAGCGCTGGGAAACCATCGAGAAGATCATCCAGGCCCGGCCGCTGGCGCTGGTGATCAGCAAGAACCAGTCCTGCCCCGAGGACCTGCGCGCGGCCGCCGAGGAGACCGATACCCCGCTGTGGGTCTCGCCGCGGCGCGGCCACGAGCTGCTCAACCACCTCTCCTACCACCTGGCCCGTACCCTCGCCCCGCGCGTGACCCTGCACGGGGTGTTCATGGAGATCTATTCCATCGGCGTGCTGATCACCGGCGAGGCCGGCTCGGGCAAGAGCGAGCTGGCGCTGGAACTGCTCAGCCGCGGCCACCGCCTGGTCGCCGACGACGCCCCCGAATTCACCCAGATCGCCCCGGACGTGCTCGACGGCACCTGCCCGGAGCTGTTGCAGGACCTGCTGGAGGTGCGCGGCCTGGGCGTGCTCAACGTGCGCGAGATGTTCGGCGACACCGCGGTCAAGAAGAACAAGTACCTGCGCCTGATCGTGCACCTGACCCGGCCGATGACCGAGCCCTCGCCGCACGGCTACGAGCGCCTGACCGGCGACTCCGGCACCCGCCACGTGCTGGACCTGGACGTGCCGCTGATCACCCTGCCGGTGATGCCCGGCCGCAACCTGGCCGTGCTCACCGAGGCGGCGACCCGCCTGCACATCCTGCGCACCAAGGGCATCGACCCGGCGGCGATGTTCATCGCCCGGCACAGCAACCTGCTGGAGCGCCGCGGCTCATGACCACCACCACCCGCCCCACCCTGGTGATCGTCAGCGGCCTGTCCGGCTCGGGCAAGTCGGTGGCGCTGAAGACCTTCGAGGACCTGGACTACTACTGCGTCGACAACCTGCCGCTGGAGCTGCTGCCGGCCTTCGTCGGCTCGCTGGTGCGCGAGGACGGCCTGCCCGAGCGCATGGCCGTGGGCATCGACGTGCGCAGCCGCAAGGACGACCTCGGCCGCCTGGCCGAGTGGCGCGCCGCGGCCGGGTCGCTGGGCGTGGACGCGCGCCTGCTGTTCTTCGAGGCCGAGGACCACATCCTGCTGCGGCGCTACGCCGACACCCGCCGCCGCCACCCGCTCAGCCGCCTGGGCCTGTCGCTGCCGGAGGCGATCGCGCGCGAGCGCCAGATCATCGCCCCGCTGCGGCGCGAGGCCGACGCGGTGATCGACACCAGCCACCTCAACGTGCACCAGCTGCGGCGCCAGGTCATCACCGGCTTCGCCCTGGAGCACAGCCCGGGCCTGTCCCTGCTGTTCGAGTCCTTCGCCTACAAGCGCGGGGTGCCGGAGGAGGCGGACTTCGTGTTCGATGCCCGGGTCCTGCCCAACCCGCACTGGGAGCCGGAGCTGCGCCCGCTGACCGGCCGCGACCAGCGCGTGCGCGACTACCTGGATGCCCAGCCGGAGGTGGACGCCTACGCCCGCCAGGTGGCGGAGTTCCTGGACACCTGGCTGCCGCGCCTGCGCAACGACACCCGCGCCTACGTGACCGTGGCCTTCGGCTGCACCGGCGGCAAGCACCGCTCGGTGTACCTGGCCGAGCGCCTGGCCGCCCACGCCCGCGAACAGGGCTGGAACGAGGTCGCCACCTACCACCGCGAGCAGGACTGAGCCCCCGCCGCTGCCGCCGGCGGCACCGCCGCGCGGAAAGGCGCGACGGCGGTCGGGGTGCTCTGTTAACTTCCCGCCATGGCATGTGGCATCCTCCTGATCACCCATCCCGGCGTCGGTAGCGCCCTCCTGGCCGTGGCCACGGCCCTGCTGCGCAAGCTGCCGTTGAAGGCGGAAGCCTTCGAGGTCCCGTTCGACGCCGACCCCGACCAGCTCCTGCCGGCCGCCTCCGCGGCGCTGCGGCGGGTCGACGGGGGCGACGGCGTGCTGGTCCTGACCGACCTGTACGGCGCCAGCCCCAGCAACCTCGCCGCCCAGGTGGCAAGGCTCGGCACGCCGGTCCGTCGGGTCTCGGCGCTGAGCCTGCCAATGCTGCTGCGGGTCATGAACTATCCGGAACAGGGACTGGACGAACTGCCCGCCACCGCGGCGGCGGGCGCGCGCAATGGAGCGATCATCGACGATGCTTGAACGTGAACTCACCGTGTCCAACCGCCTGGGCCTGCATGCCCGGGCCACCGCCAAGCTGGTCCAGGCGCTGGCACCCTTCCGCTGCGCCGTGACCCTGCAGGCGAAGGGACGCGAGGTCAACGCCAAGAGCATCATGGGGGTGATGCTGCTGGCCGCCGGCCAGGGCACCCCGGTCACCGTGCGCACCGACGGGGTCGACGAGGCCGAGGCGATGCAGGCCGTGGTCGATCTGTTCGAGAACCGGTTCGACGAGGACGCCTGAGCCATGCGCGGGCCGGGCCGCCAGCACGCGTCGCCGCGCCCGTCCAGGGGGACGCCCGGATGAGGCTGGCCTTCGCCGGGCATGGCGCTTCCCGCGGCCTGGCCCTGGGCCGGGCCCGGGTCCGCCTCCCGCACGCGCTGGAGGTGACCGAGCAGCGGCTGCCGGCCTCGCGGGTCAAGGAGGAGGCCGCGCGCCTGCACGGGGCCCTGGAGGCCACCCGTGCCGAGATGCGCACCCTGCGCGAGAAGCTGCAGGGCGCGCTGTCGAAGGAAGCCATCGAATTCATCGACCTGCACGCGCTGCTGCTGGACGACCCGGAGCTGGTGCAGGCGCTGGAGGCCCTGATCCAGCAGGAACGCTATTCGGCCGGCTACGCCCTGCGCGTGCAGCGCGACCGCCTGGCCGCGGTGTTCCAGTCCATGGACGACCCCTACCTGCGGGCCCGCCTGGACGACCTGGACCACATCATCGGCCGGGTCAACGCCCACCTGCACAAGCACGACCCGCTGCCGCGCGGCACCGCCGGCGAGGTCCTGGTGTGCGAGAACGTGGCCCCGTCCGAGCTGGCCCAGCTGCAGGCCCAGGGCGTGGTGGCGATCGTCTCCGCCGGCGGCAGCCCGCTGTCGCACACCGCCATCCTCGCCCGCAGCCTGCACATGCCGCTGGTGGTCGGCGCGGCCGAGGCGCTGTCGCGGATCAACGATGGCGACGTGCTGATGGTCGACGGCGAGAGCGGCCAGCTGGTGCTGGACCCGGACGCCGCCGACCTGCGCCGCTACCGCGAGCTGCAGCAGCGCGAACAGCGCGAGCGGCGCGACCTGGAGCGGCTGCGCAGCAAGCCCACCCGCACCCGCGACGGGGTCGACATCGCCCTGTACGCCAATGCCGAGTCGCGCGAGGACGTGGCCCGCGCCCACGCGCTCGGCGCGGCCGGCGTGGGCCTGTACCGCACCGAGTTCCTGTTCCTGCAGGACCGCGAGTCGCCGGGCGAGGAAGAGCAGTACCTGGCCTACCGCGACGCGGTCCTGGCCATGGGGGGGCGCCCGGTCACCTTCCGCACGCTGGACCTGGGCGCGGACAAGGCCGACCGCGCCGGCCTGGCCCTGGCCAACGAGGCCAACCCGGCGCTGGGCGTGCGCGGCGTGCGCCTGTCGCTGCTGTACGACGCGGTGTTCGACACCCAGCTGCGCGCCATCGTCCGCGCCTCGGCCTACGGCCCGGTGCGGGTGCTGGTGCCGATGGTCTCCTGCCGCGAGGAAATGCTGATCGTGCGCCGCCGCCTGCGCCGCGCGGTGGCCGCGGTGCGCCGCCGCGGCATCGCCGCGGAGGTGCCGCCGCTGGGGGCGATGATCGAGGTGCCGGCCGCGGCGATCGGCGTGCACGGCCTGGCCGACGCGGTCGACTTCCTCTCGGTGGGCACCAACGACCTGGTGCAGTACCTGCTGGCGGTGGACCGCAACAACGACGCCCTCGGCGACCTGTACTCGCCGCTGCACCCGGGCGTGCTGCGCCTGCTTGCGCACGTGCTGCGCGCCGGCGCCGAGCACCGCATGCCGGTGGCCGTGTGCGGCGAGATGGCCGGCGACCCGCGCCTGGCACCGCTGCTGCTGGCCCTGGGCCTGCGCGAGTTCAGCCTGCATCCGGCCGGCCTGCTGGAACTGCGCCGCACCATCCGCGAATGCGACCTGGCACGGCTGCAGGAACGCGCCCCGCGCCTGCTGCAGGCGCGCGACCGGCGCGGCATCGAGCGCTGGCTGGAATCGGCCTGACCCTATCCAAACGCGACGGGCGCGGGGGATAATGCCTGCCATGAACGCCTGACCTGCCGCGCGCCTCCCGTTGCGGCATCGCCCCCAACCCGGAGCCGCGCATGGCCGAAGCCGTCCGCCACGACAAGACCGCGCGCCAGCTGCGCCTGCTGTCCGACGCGCTGGACAGCGGCCGGCTCGGCCCGGTGCGGCGGCTGGTCAACACCCTCTCCCCCGCCGAGATCGGCAACCTGCTGGAATCGCTGCCGCCGGGCAAGCGCGAGGTGGTGTGGGGCCTGGTCGACGCCGAGGACGACGGCGAGGTGCTGCTGCACGTCGGCGACGAGGTGCGCGAGAGCCTGATCGCCGACATGGACCCGGACGAGCTGGTCGCGGCGGTCGAGGACCTGGACATCGACGACCTGGCCGACCTGGTCGAGGACCTGCCGGACACGGTGATCGACGAGGTCCTCAAGTCGATGGACCGCGAGAACCGGGAACGGCTGGAGCAGGTGCTGTCCTACCCGGAGGACACCGCCGGCCGCCTGATGAACCCGGATGTGGTCACCGTGCGCGCCGACGTCAACGTCGACGTGGTCCTGCGCTACCTGCGCCTGCGCGGCGAGCTGCCCGACCACACCGACCACCTGTACGTGGTCAGCCGCCGCCACCAGTACCTGGGCCGGGTTTCGCTGGCCGCGCTGGTGACCCACGAGGACTCCACCCCGATCAACCGCCTGATCGACGACGAGCAGCCGGCGATCGACGTGGGCGAGAGCGCCCAGGAAGTGGCGCGCCGCTTCTCCGACCACGACTGGGTTTCGGCCCCGGTGGTGGACGAGAACAACATCCTGCTCGGCCGCATCACCATCGACGACGTGGTCGACATCATCCGCGAGCAGGCCGAGCACCAGGCGCTGGGCGCCGCCGGCCTGGACGAGGACGAGGACCTGTTCTCGCCGGTCAAGCGCGCCGTGCGCGGCCGCGTGGTGTGGCTGGGCATCAACCTGTTCACCGCCTTCATGGCCGCCGGCGTGATCGGCCAGTTCGAGGCCACCCTGGAGAAGGTGGTGGCACTGGCGGTGCTGATGCCGATCGTGGCCGGCATCGGCGGCAACGCCGCGGTGCAGGTGCTGACCCTGATGGTGCGCGGCCTGGCCCTGGGCCAGGTGGGCTCGAGCAACGCCGGCATCCTGATGTGGAAGGAGATCCGCGTCGCCCTGATCAACGGCGTGCTGATCGGCGGCATCGTCGGCCTGATCGCGCTGCTGTGGTTCGGCGACCCGGTGCTGTCGCTGGTGATCGCCCTGGCCCTGGTGATCAACTTCTGCGCCGCCGCCAGTGCCGGCGTGCTGCTGCCGCTGCTGCTGCGGCGGATGAACATCGACCCGGCGGTAGCCGGCACCGTGGTGGTCACCGCGGTCACCGACGTGATGGGCTTCTTCTGCTTCCTCGGCCTGGCCACGGCGATCCTGCTGCACTGAACGCCCCGGCCAGGCCGGCGCCAGCCACGAAGCCACGGTTGCCCGGGTACCGGTCGGGCCCGGCTCTGCATTCCTTCCCCGCTTCGTGCCGCCTGCGGCAGCGCGCCCCGGCCGCAGCCGCGTTCCCGCCCGGCCAACACCGCCTGCGCCACCCCACGGCACGCCGCGCGGACCGTTTGCCGCCCGCCCAGCCGCGCGGTGCGTGCCGACAGCACGCCACAAGGCTTTCCTACAGCCGGCGCCGGCAGCGCCCGATTACGCGCGCCCGCGCAACGCGGGAAGCTGCGGTCCCCGCGGACCACCGCCCTGCCCATGCGCCTGCTGCTGCTCGCCCTGCTCTGCCTGCTGCCTGCCGCCACGTTGCCGGCGGCCCCGGCCACGCCTGCGCCGATGCTGGCCTCGACCTGGCGCGGCGACCAGCCGGTGCACGCCTTCCTGGTCAGCGAAAAGCTGGACGGCGTGCGTGCGCGCTGGGACGGGCGCCGGCTATGGACCCGCGGTGGCGCGCCAGTCCCCGCGCCCGCGGGGTTCACCCGCGGCTGGCCGGCGGAGCCCATGGATGGCGAACTGTGGCTGGGCCGCGGCCGCTTCGACGAGCTCAGCGCCCTGGTCCGCCGCGTCGGCGGCACCGCCGCGGACTGGCAGGGCGTGCGCTTCATGCTGTTCGACCTGCCCGCGCACCCCGGGCCGTTCGCGCAACGGCTGCAGCGCATGCGCGAGCTGGTAGCCGCCGCGCGCAGCCCGACCCTGGCCCTGGTTGAACAGCGCCGGTTCGATTCGGCCGCGGCGCTGGACGCGGAACTGGCGCGGGTGGTCGCCGCCGGCGGCGAAGGCCTGGTCCTGCATCGGGCCGACGGCCTGTACCGATCCGGACGCAGCGACACCCTGTTCAAGTACAAGCCACACGAAGACGCCGAGGCCCAGGTCCTCGCCCACCTCCCCGGCAAGGGCCGCCACCACGGCCGCATGGGCGCGCTGCTGGTGCGCACCGCCGACGGCCGCCAGTTCCGCATCGGCAGTGGCTTCAGCGACGCCCAGCGCGAGGCCCCGCCTCCGGTGGGCAGCTGGGTCACCTACCGCTACAGCGGCCTGACCGGCAACGGCCTGCCTCGCTTCCCCCGCTTCCTGCGCATCCGCCACGAACTGCCGCCGCCGGAGCCGGGCCGGCCAGCCGCCGCCACGCGCTGATCGTCCTTGCCCGCTGGCCGCGCCACCCGGAGCGGCGGCGCCCCCCTGCGCCCCGGCCGTCCGGTCGTGCCCTGGCAGTCCCCCCTTGGCACCTGGCCAGGCGCGTTGGCGCTCCTGGCTCTTCCCCGCCGCGCCCTCGGGCCGCCCCCTTGCTGCTGGCGCCGCCTGCGCTCCCTCCCCCGGGCTCCCTTCTGCCGGGCTCCCCTCCGCCTTGCGTGCCAACCCCGGCAGCCCCTGCACCTGCCGCACCGCATCCGGTCGCTGTCACGGGCGGTGGCGCCCCGCAGACGCCCACGGCGAGGCGCCCGGAGCGCCCCGCACCAATGTGGCCGTTGTCCCATTTCACGCAATCGACAGAAACCTGAATACGGAATTGTGCACTGCGTCCTCCAGAGCCGCCGGTCCGCGCCGACCCAAGCGGTGCAGCCCGCAATCCCCCCGTCCGCGCGGCTGCACTGTCGCCGCCGCCCGCTCGCGCAAGCAGCAGCTCCTCCCCCGGCCGGCGGCGACAGGCCGGAACCGCAAGCGTGAGGTAGCAAGTGTCCAAGCTGCAGCGTGCCCCGCTCACCGTGGCCCTGGCCCTGGCCCTGGCCCTGTCGGCCTGCGGTGGCGGCGGTGGAACCAAGTCCAACCCGCCGGCTGCCCCCGAGCCGGCACGACCCGCCCCGTCGCAGCCGTCCCAGCCCAGCCAGCCGGCCACGCCGGCGCAGCCGGACCCGCTGCCGGGCACCGACTGCAGCAGCGCGGGCTCGGCCCAGTCCTGCCACTACCGCTACAAGGGCGTGCAGGACAACCTGCTGGTGCCCACCGGCGCGCTCGCCGCGCACGAGGCCGGCCTGACCGGCAAGGGCGTCAAGGTCGGCCTGCTCGACGGCCAGCACGAAGTGGCCTACGCCCCCCTCGACGGCCGCGTGGCCTGGTACCGCGACTACACCGGCAAGAGCGAATACGACAGCTACGGCCACGGCGCGGTCGTGGCCGCGGCCCTCGCCGGCCGCGCGGTCAGCGGCTTCGGCGGCGGCGTCGCCCCGGAAGCGGAGCTGTACTGGGGCGTCACCTGCTACAACAACTGGTGCACCGCGGACATGGCGCGCGACGCCATCGCCGACATGGGCAGCCGCGGCGTGCGCCTGTACAACTGGTCGGTGGGCACCACCGCCACCGACGAGGACAACCTGCGCCGCCAGGCCGAGGGCTACGCGCAGTGGCTGCGCGGCGTGATCGACGTGGACGGCCTGCTGGTCGCGGCGGCCGGCAACGACTCCAGCCCCGAGCCGTCCACCACTTCGCTGATGCCGCGCTTCATGCAGGAATGGAACAGGCAGCTGCTGGTGGTGGCAGCGGTGGACCTCGACAAGAGCGGCAAGGCCACCGGCCTGGCCGACTACAGCAACGCCTGCGGCAGCGCCGCCTCCTGGTGCCTGGTGGCCCCGGGCCTGGTCGCGGTGCCGGGCGTGGACGGCACCCAGTTCAAGGGCCGCGCCTCGGGCACCTCGCTGGCCGCCCCGGCGGTCACCGGCACGGCGGCGATGGTGTGGCAGGCGTTCCCGTGGATGAGCGCCAGCAACGTGCAGCAGACCATCCTGACCACGGCCACCGACCTGGGCCAGCCGGGCGTCGACGCGGTGTACGGCTGGGGCCTGCTCAACGCCAACAAGGCCGTGCGCGGCCCCGGCGCGTTCACCGACACCTTCACCGCCCACGTCCCCTCCGGCAGCTACGCCTTCGCCAACGACATCGGCGGCAGCGGCGGCCTGACCAAGACCGGCGCCGGCAGCCTGTGGCTGACCGGCCAGAACAGCTACACCGGCCTGACCCACGTCCAGGGCGGCCATCTGGGCATGCCCCGCGGCACCGCCGGCAGCGTGCGCGTCGGCAACGGCGCGGTGTTCCAGGGCGCCGGACGGATCGGCGGCGACTTCACCGCCAGCCCCCAGGCCACCACCGCCATCGCCATCGGCGAGCCGCTGCAAGTGCAGGGCCAGGCCAACCTCGCCGGCACCCTGCACCTGCTGGCGCCGGCCCCGGGCTACCCGGTGGGCAGCAGCGAGCGCCTGATGGGTTACCGCTCGCATACCGGCGCGTTCTCCGCAGTCACCTACGGCAGCGGCTTCTTCTACACCGCCCAGCTGGACTACGGCAGCAACAGCCTGGACGCGAGGCTGGAGCGCACCAGCGCCGCCAGCACCGCCAGCGCGCTGGGCGCGCCGCAGGCAGTGGTGGACGGTGTGCGCATGGCCGACGGCCTGCTCGACCACACCGCCGGCCTGCAGCCGGGTGGCGGCAACGACGCCCTGATCGACCTGGTCGGCAAGCTGGCCCGCGTGCCCACGCCCGCCGAGGCCGAGGTCTCGCTGGCCAGCCTGGCCGCTGAGGTGCACGGCACCGCGCGCGCGGTGGCGGTGCAGCAGGCCGTGGCCGCCACCCAGCGCCTGGCCGACCGCGTGGCCCTGCTGGAACCGGAAGCCGCCGGCTTCTGGGGCAGCGCCACTGCCCAGGCGGGCGCATTCGAGCGGCCCGGCTTTGCCGATGCCGACTGGCACGCCACCGGCCTCACCGCCGGCGTGGACCACGCCTTCGGTCCGCGGCGGCCGGCGCCGCGCTCAACAGCGGGCGCAGCCGTGCCGACCTGGACGCGATCGGCGGCGGCTTCGATGCCGATTCCGCCGGCCTGGACCTGTACGCGCGCCTGGCCACCGAAAGCGGCTACCTGTCCGCCAGCCTGGGCTACGAGCGCGCCTCGGTGGATACCCACCGCACGGTACTCGTCGGCGACCAGGCCATGGCCGTGTCCGGCGGCCACACCGATACCACCCTCAGCGCGCGCCTGGAGGCCGGGCGCGAGGTCTATGCCGGCGTGACCCCGTTCGTCGCTGCCGGCTGGATCCGCCACCGCCAGGGCGCGCTGCACGAGGCCAGCGGACAGGGCCTGGAACTGCGCGCCGACGCGGATGCCAGCGCAGTCCGCTACGGCGAGCTGGGCCTGCGCCTGCGCCTGGTCCGCGACCGCCTGTCGCTGCACGGGCTGGCCGCCGGGCGCTGGCTGTCCGGCGACACCGATGCCGGCTTCCCGGCCTGGTTCGCCGAAGCCCCCGGGGTGCTGGTCCCGGTCAGCGGGCAGCAGGTGCCGGAACACGGCGCGCGCGCGGCCGCCGGACTGGACTACGCCCGCTCGGCGCGCTCGCACTGGAGCCTGGACGTGGGCGCCGACCACGGTGCCGGCCACGCCGACGACGTGTACATCAGCGCCGGCTACCGCCGCGCCTTCTGAGCCCGGTCCCGACGCCGCCGGCACGGCCCCGCTCCGGTGGGGCCGTGCCGTTTCCGGGAGTGCAGGCGTCGCAGCGCTCACTGCGGCTTGCTCCGCCGGCGTCCACAATGGATGCCCGCCGCGGAGGAGCACCGATGCATCCGTACCGTTTACTCTGGCTGCTTGTCCTGCTTGCCTGCCTGCCCGTGAGTGCCTGCCAGACCCCGCCATCGCTGCCGGACACCGGCGGCTTCGTCCAGCGCGAGCTGGAGTTCGAGGGACGCGTCCACCGCTACGCGGTGTTCGTGCCGGCCGCGGCACGCCGCGGCGGACCGCTGCCGGTGGTGCTGTTCCTGCACGGTTCCGGCGAGCGCGGCGAGGACGGCCAGGCCCAGACCACGGCCGGCCTGGGCCCGTACCTGCGCCGCCATGCCGGCACCTTCCCGGCCCTGGTGGTGATGCCGCAGGTGCGCCGGGGCGAGGAATGGACCGGGGCCAACGCGCGCATGGCGCTGGCGGCGCTGGACGCGGCCAGCGCCGAGTTCGGCGGCGACCCGGCGCGCACCTACGCCACCGGCATGTCGATGGGCGGCTATGGCACCTGGGAAGTCGCCCTGCTGGCACCTGACCGCTTCGCCGCGCTGGTGCCGGTGTGCGCCGGCGTGCTCGCGCCGCGCGCAGTGCGCCCTACCCTTTACGTCACGCCCGTGGCCGGCGAGCCCGACCCGCATGCGGCACTGGTGCAGCGCCTGCGCCACCTGCCGGTATGGATGTTCCATGGCGCGCGCGACGACGTGGTGCTGCCGCACGACACCCGTCGCGTGTACCAGCTCGCGCGCCAGGCCGGCGCGGATTTCCGCTATACCGAATACCCCGAAGGCAACCACAATGCCTGGGACGCGACCTATGCCGATCCCGCGATGTGGGACTGGCTGTTCGCCCAGCGCCTGCCCCCCGACCGGACTCCACCGTGACCCTGCTGATCGACGACTACTTCCAGCCCGGCTGGCGCGAGCGCGCGGTCGTCTGCGCCGCCTGCGAATGGGAGGGCGACAGCCGCGCCATGGTGCTGGAGCCGCACGAGGACCTCAGCGAGTACCTGTGCCCGCGCTGCGAGGACATCGTGCTGGTGGTGCGGCATCCGGACCTGGAGCAGGTGCGGGCGGCGGCCGCCGCCGGGCACCCGGAGGCGCTGGAGCAGCTGGCGCTGCTGCAGGAATACCTGGCGCAGAAGCGGGACTGAAGCCGGCCGCCTCCCGGTGCCGGCCACGCCCGGGGCTACATGGACGAAGGGCGCCCGCCTCGCGGCGGACGCCCCTCGCGTACCGGCAGCCCTGGCTGCCGCGCCGGCTCAGCCGCGCAGGCGCGCGATCAGCGCCGCGGTCACCGGGTCGGAGGCCTGGCTCTCGCCGCGCAGCGCCGGCAGCAGGGTATTGGCCACCTGCTTGCCCAGCTCCACGCCGAACTGGTCGAAGGCGTTGATGCCCCAGGCCACCGACTGCACGTACACGCTGTGCTCGTACATGGCCAGCAGCGCGCCCAGCGAACGCGGGGTCAGCGACTCCAGCAGGATGGTGGTGCTGGGGCGGTTGCCCGGGTAGGCGCGGTGCGGATCCTCGCTGGACTGGCCGTTGGCCAGGGCCTCGGTCTGCGCCAGCAGGTTGGACAGCAGCGCCTCGTGGTTCTGCGCGTACGGGTCGTCGTTGCGCACGGTGCCGATGAAATCGGCCGGGACGATGCCGGTGCCCTGGTGCAGGGCCTGGAAGAAGCTGTGCTGCACGTCGGTGCCGGCGCCGCCCCACCACACCGGAACGGTGTCGCCATCGACCGGGCTGCCGTCGACCTTGACCCGCTTGCCCAGCGATTCCATCACCAGCTGCTGCAGGTAGGCCGGCAGCAGGGCCAAGCGCTGGTCGTAGGTCAGCACCGCGTGCGAGGCCAGGCCCAGCGCATTGCGGTTCCACACCGCGGTCAGGCCGTGGCGCACGGCGAGGTTGGCTTCCAGCGGCGCTTCCAGCACGTGGCGGTCGAACTCGGCCGCGCCGGCCAGCAGCTGGTCGAAGGCTTCGGTGCCGATCGCCAGCGCGATCGGGAAGCCGACCGCCGACCACAGCGAGTAGCGGCCACCGACCCAGTCCCACATCGGCAGCACCCGCTCGGCGGCGATGTCGAACGCCTTGGCGGCGCGCTCGGGGTTGGCGCTGACCGCGTAGATGCGCCCGCTGCCGCCCAGCCAGTCGCGCACGATGGCGCCGTTGAGCAGGGTTTCCTGGGTGCCGAAGGTCTTGGAGATGAACACCGCCGCGGTGCGCTTCGGGTCCAGCGGTGCCAGCACGCGCTGCGCGGCGGCGCCGTCGACGTTGGAGATGAAGTGCACGCGGAAGCGGCCCGGCAGCGGGCCGCGCAGGGCGTCGGCCACCAGGCGCGGCCCCAGGTCCGAGCCGCCGATGCCGACGCTGACGATGTCGGTGACCTCGCTGGCCTCCAGCTCGCGCACCAGCGCGTACATGCGCTGGCGCACCGCGGCCGCCGTCTCGTACGCCTCGCGCGCCACCGGCGCCTGCGACAGGTCGCCGCGCAGCGCGGTGTGCAGCACCGAGCGGCCCTCGGTCAGGTTGATCTTCTCGCCGTCGAACAGGCGCCGGAACGTGACCGGCAGCTCGAGCTGGCGACCCAGCTGCAGCAGCGCGTCCCAGGCCGCGGCGTCGTAGCGCTGGCGGGCGAAGGTCGCGTACAGCGGCCCGACCTGCAGCGCGTGGGCCTCCACCCGCCCCGGTTCGTCTTTCAGCAGCCCGGCGATGCTGGCGCCGGAAAGGCGCGCGGCGTGGGACTGGAGGGTGTCGAGACCGGGGGCGGATGTCGTCATCAGGCAGCCTGCTTGGGGATGGAGTGGTTGGTATGGGTGATGCGGTTCTGGCCGTCCACGTACACCAGCTTCGGCTGGAACGCGTCGGCCTCGGCGGCGTCCATCGACGCGAACGCGGCGATGATCACCAAGTCGCCCACCTGCACGTGGCGCGCGGCGCCGCCGTTGAGCGAGATGATGCCGCTGCCCTCGTCGGCGCGGATGGCGTAGGTGGTGAAGCGCGCGCCGTTGGTCACGTCCCACACGTGCACCTGCTCGAACTCGCGGATGCCGGTGGCGTCCAGCAGCAGGCCGTCGATCGCCACCGAGCCCTCGTAGTTGAGCTCGGAGTGGGTGACGGTCGCGCGGTGGATCTTGGCTTTGAGCAGGGTCAGGTGCATGGGGGGACTCCGGGTCTTGGATGGTAGCAATGCCCGCGGCGGCGGTGCGACCACGGGCAAGCGGCGCATGCGGGACAGGCCGTTGCATGCGAAACGTAGGTTGGCCGCGGGCCGGGCGGCCCGCCGGCTCAGAACTCGAGGTTGTCGATCAGGCGGGTGCTGCCCAGGCGCGCGGCGACCAGCGCCACCCGTGGGCCTGCCTCGCCCTCGGCCGGTTCGGACAGGTCCGGCCGGCGCAGCACGGCGTAGTCGACCTCGAACCCGGCCTGCACCAGGGCGGCGCGGCCATCGGCCTCCACCCGGGCACGCGGGGTGCCGGCCAGGTGGGCGTCGCGCATCGCGCACAGCACGCGGTGGATGGTGGCCGCGCGCGGCCGCTCCTCCGGCCCCAGGTACTGGTTGCGCGAGCTCATCGCCAGGCCGTCGGCCTCGCGCACGATCGGGCCGCCGACGATCTCGATCGGGAACTGCAGGTCGGCCACCAGCTGCCGGATCACCGCCAGCTGCTGGTAGTCCTTGCGCCCGAACGCGGCCACGTCCGGCTGCACCTGGTTGAACAGGCGGCTGACCACGGTGCAGACGCCGTCGAAGTGCCCGGGGCGGCACTCGCCCTCCAGCACCTGGCTCACGCCCGGCACGTGCACCTTCGAGGCCAGCTCCACGCCGAACGGATACATCGACTCGACCGTCGGCAGCCACAGCACGTCGCAGCCGGCGGCCTCCAGGCCTTCGGTGTCGGCGTCGGGCGTGCGCGGGTAGCGGGTGAAGTCCTCGTTGGGCCCGAACTGGGTCGGGTTGACGAACACGCTGGAGACCACGCGGTCCACGTGCTGGCGGACCAGCCGCACCAGCGAGAAGTGGCCGGCGTGCAGGTTGCCCATGGTGGGCACGAAGCCCACGCGCAGGCCCTCGCGCTTCCAGCCGCGCACGCGTTCGCGCAGCGCGTCCAGTTCGGTAATGGTTTCGATCATCGGTACTGCCAGGAAGAGGGGGAAAGGCTCAGGCGTAGGCGTGCGCGGCGTCGGGGAAGCTGCCGTCGCGCACGGCCTCGGCGTAGGCGCGCACGGCGCCGGCCACCGAGCCGCCTTCGGCCAGGAAATCCTTGACGAAGCGCGGGCGGCGGTGGCCGCTGTCCAGCCCGAGGAAGTCGTGCAGCACCAGCACCTGGCCGTCGCAGTGCGGGCCGGCGCCGATGCCGATGGTGGGGATGTCGAGCGAAGCGGTGATCTGCTGCGCCAGCGGGGTCGGCACGCATTCGAGCACCAGCAGCGAGGCGCCGGCCTCCTGCACCGCCAGGGCGTCAGCGCGCAGCCGCGCCGCGGCCTGCTCCTCGCGACCCTGCACCTTGAAGCCGCCGAGCTTGAGCACCGACTGCGGGGTCAGGCCCAGGTGCGCGCACACCGGGATGTCGCGCCCGGCGAGGAAGCGGATCACCTCCAGCTTGGGCCCGGCGCCTTCCAGCTTGACCATCTGCGCGCCGGCCTGCAGCAGCGCCACCGCGGCGTCCAGCGCCCGCTCCGGGGTCGCATCGGACTGGAACGGCAGGTCGCTCAGCAGCAGCGCCTGCTTCAGCGCGCGGGCCACGGCCGCGGTGTGGTAGGCCATGTCGGCCACCGTCACCGGCAGGGTCGAGTCGTGGCCCTGCACCACCATGCCCAGCGAATCGCCGACCAGCACCAGGTCGATCCCGTTCTGGTCCATGACCCGGGCGAAGCCGGCGTCGTACGCGGTCAGCATCGCCAGGCGACGCCCCTGGCGCTTGGCCTCGGCCAGCGCGGGGACGGTCCAGGGCTTTTGCTCGGCATGTACGCTCATTTCGGTATCCGGTTCGGCAAGCCGCGCATTATCGCGCAAAACCCCGCCCTGCCCCGGCTGCCATCGGTCACGCAGCGTCCCGCGGGCGTGGCTTCAGCCCGGCGCCAGCAGTTCCACCCCGCCGGCATCGACCGTGCGCAGGGCCGCGGCGACCGTGCCGTGCCCGGGAATCGGCGCCTCCGGGGCGATCTCCGCCAGCGGCACCAGCACGAAGGCACGCTGGTGCAGGTACGGGTGCGGCACCTGCAGGCCGGGCAGGTCCAATACCTGGTCGCCATACAGCAGCAGGTCCAGGTCGAGCATGCGCGGGCCCCAGCGGGTGGCTTCGCCGCCGCGCACGCGGCCGGCGCGGCGCTCGATGTCCAGCAACCCGGCCAGTAGCTCCGGCGCCGGCAGCGTGGTCTCGAGCACGGCCGCGGCGTTGATGAAGTCCGGCTGGTCGGTGCGCCCCCAGGCGGGGGTGCGGTACAGCCGCGAGGCCGCCAGCAGGCGGGTACCGGGCAAGGCGTCCAGCGCCGGGAAGGCCGCGCGCACGCTGGCGGCGGCCTCGCCCAGGTTCGCGCCCAGGCCGATGCAGGCGCGGACCGGCGTGTTCATTCGGAGGCGGCGGCAGTCCCGCGGCGACGCCGGCGGCGGCGCCGGCGCGGCGCGCCTTCCAGGTCGCCCTCGTCGCCGCCGCCGGCCTCGAGGCTGGCGGCCAGGGCGTCGCCGGAGCTGCGCTGGGCCTCGCGCCAGAACTCCACGTCGGCGGCGTGGTTCTCCGAGGCAGCCAGGCGCAGCACCAGGAAGTCGTAGGCAGCGCGGAAGCGCGGGTGCGCCAGCAGCCGGAACACGCGCTTGCGCTGGCGGGTGGAGAAGCGCGACTGCAGCAGCCAGATTTCCTGCATCGGCAGGGAGAAGCGCTTGGGCAGGGCGATGGTCTGCACCTGGTGCAGGGTCACCCGGTCGGCGGCGCGGCGCTGCGCCTCCTCGGCCGGCATGCCCTGCGCCTGCAGCCCGGCCAGGGCGCGGCAGTACGCCGGCCACAGCAGCAGCGCGAACAGGAACGCCGGCGAGACCGGCTCGTCCGCGGCCACGCGGGCGTCGGTACCGGCCAGCCCCTGCAGGACCATCCGCCGCAATGCGCCGCTGCGGTTGGAACGCAGCGCGGCCGCGGTCTCGGGCATCAGCGCGCCCAGCAGGCCGTGGCGCTCCAGGCCCTCGAAGCTGGCCACCGCATGCCCGGACAGGAACAACTTGAGCATCTCCTCGAACAAGCGCGCCGGGGCGGCCTCGGCCAGCAGCCCGGCCAGGCGCGGGATCGGCTCGGCGGTGGGCGGGTCGATGCTGAAGCCCAGCTTGGCCGCCAGGCGCACCGCGCGCAGCATGCGCACCGGGTCCTCGCGGTAGCGGGTTTCCGGATCGCCGATCAGGCGCATGCGCCGCGCCAGCACGTCCTCGAAGCCGCCGGTGTAGTCGCGCACCGAGAAATCCTCGATCGCGTAGTACAGGGCGTTGCAGGTGAAGTCGCGGCGGACCGCGTCCTCCTCGATGGTGCCGTAGACGTTGTCGCGGACCAGGCGCCCGTCCTCGATCTCGCGGTCGCCGCTGCCGTCGTCGCTGTTGGCGCGGAAGGTGGCCACCTCGATGATCTCGCGCCCGTACACCACGTGGGCCAGGCGGAAGCGGCGGCCGATCAGGCGGCAGTTGCGGAACAGCTGCTTGACCTGCTCGGGCGTGGCGTCGGTGGCCACGTCGAAGTCCTTGGGGTGCATGCCCAGCAGCAGGTCGCGGACCGCGCCGCCGACCAGGAACGCGCCAAAGCCGGCCTCGCGCAGCCGGTAGAGCACGCGCAGGGCGTTGGGGCTTATGTCCTTGCGTGAGATCGGGTGCTGGTCGCGCGGAACGCTGCGCAGGACAGGTTGCGGGATGGCTTGCGGATCGATGGGAGTGCTTCCGTGGACTTGGCTGGAAAAATTTTTCGCCGGGGGCATTGCCGTCCGGCTGGCGGGTGAATATACTAGCGCGCCTTCGCTGGGAACACCCGCACAACGCTCCCTTCGTCTAGCGGTTAGGACGTGGCCCTCTCAAGGCTAAAACAGGGGTTCGAGTCCCCTAGGGAGCGCCAGCGGTGCCACAGCGAAGCAGACGAAAGACCCCGCTCCGGCGGGGTTTTTTGTTGCCCGCGCACCGTGGCCGGCGCAAGAGGAAGCCCCGCGTTGCGGGGCTTCGTCGTTTCGGGCCGGGGCCCGTGGCTGGGCCGGGATGCCCGGATGGTGCCAATCCATCCGGGCAAGCAACGCTCATCCCTGCATCTGCTCCAGCTCGCGGCCGCGGGTCTCGCGCACGAACCGCAGCACGAAGAACACCGACAGGAACGCCGCCGCCGCGTACAACCCGTAGGCCGCCGCCAGGCCGATGCCCG